>Ga0123337_10000041_pt1 | contig 269873 bp, 266 predicted proteins | sample frozenSSSSmetaG_FD_89792 | JGI IMG/M metagenome (GOLD analysis project Ga0123337, IMG submission 89792) | Glacier valley bacterial and archeal communities from Borup Fiord, Nunavut, Canada, to study Microbial Dark Matter (Phase II) -... | ecosystem: Environmental > Aquatic > Freshwater > Ice...
AACGTGGATCACGAAGACCTCCTGGTATCGAGAGTGAGTGTGGTAACCCACCTCGATACCGGAGGTCTTCGCCTATTCAGCTCACGCCACGCTGATCACAACGTCCCCGGGAAGAACAGCTAGTCGTCGAGCAGCGCCAGCCGCTCCGCGAGATAGCCCTTCAGCGGCCGGATGCCGTCGCCGACGTTCCATCGGATCATCACGACACCGTCGACAACGCTCAGCGGGCCGTCGAGTTCCACCGGAACCGGATCGACGTTCACGGCCTCCCCCTGAGCAAAACCACTGCGCACGGCGAGGTGCCGCAACTGCCGCCGCGCGTCGGCCTCGGCCGACCGGTTGGTCACACCCCGCAACGGCTCGACCGAGCGGGTCACCGTCGTCGTGGAGAAGAGCCGCGCGTCGCGGGTGAGCAGGAGCACCCCAAGCCGCCACGCCCGGCCCGTCGCCACGAGGCGCGAGCGCCCGAACCTCGGGATGCGCAGGGTGGCGAGCGCCTCATCCGGCACCCCGCGGCGCTCGAGTTCGGCGACTGTGCGCTGCAGCAGGTCGGCGAGGTCGGTCACCCTTCGACCGTAGCGCGCGCCCGCTCCTTCCGACATGACGGAAGCGGGGCAGGACAGAGTCCGAAATCGGCGAGAACAGCCCCCGAGGATGCCCGGAACTCCGTCATTTCGGAAGGAGGGTGCCTACAGGGTCACACCTCGAAGGCAACCCCGGTCGCCACTTCCGCGAGGCGCCAGAACTCGTGGCCGAAGGTGGGGTCGGAGCTCTGCGCGACGGGCTTGGTGAGCACGGGTGGGCCGGTGACCGAGCGGGAGGGTCCGTAGAACTCGCCGCCCGCGGCATCCGGATCGATGGCGGCGCGAACGACGGGCCAGGCGCCGCGGTCTTTGCCGTGGGCGACGGGACGCAGCAGGCGTTCGACGAAGCGCTGGCCGGCCGACGCGCGGTCGGTGATGCCCGGGCGAGCCGACGCGTTGCCGTCGAGGGCGAAGCCGGGGTGGGCGAGAATCGACCGGATGCCGCTGCCCGAAGCCCGAAGGCGCCGATCGAGTTCGAGCGCCATCGCGTGCACGCCATGCTTCGAGTACGCGTACGCCCGCGACACCGAGTACTTGCCGTGGGACTGCTGGAGGTCCCCGGGGTCGACCTTGGCGAGGCGGGTGCTGAGGCTTCCGAGGTTCACTATGCGATCCGTGATCGACGGGAACAGCAGCGCGGTGAGGGCGAACGGCCCGTAGGCGTTGGTGCCGACCATGATCTCGAGGCCGTCGGCTGTCGTCTCGCGCTGCTTCGACCCGCTCGTCTTGCCCGCGTTGTTGATGAGCACGTCGATGGGGCCGAGGGCTGCGAGGGCGGAGGCTGCCCGGCGGATCGACGACAGCGCGCCGAGTTCGAGAGTCACGAGCTCGAGCGATGCCCCGGGCACGCGTGAGCGGATCGAGTCAACAGCCGCGGAGTCACCGCGCGTCGTGAGGATGACGCGCGCTCCGGCGACGGCAAGCTGCTCGGCGACGAAGTAGCCGACACCGCGACCCGCGCCCGTGACGACGAAGGTCTTGCCGGTCTGAGAGGGAAGGGCGCGCGGATCCCAGCTCACGCGATCTCGATCGCACCAGTCGAAGCGATCTGCTCGTGGTGGTGGATCACCTCGGCCACGATGAAATTGAGGAACTTCTCCGCGAACGCCGGGTCGAGGTGCGCTTCCTCGGCGAGCGCCCGCAGGCGAGCGATCTGCACCTTCTCGCGCTCCGGATCCGACGGCGGTAGGCCCGTCGACGCCTTGAGTCGCCCGACATGCTGCGTGAACTTGAAGCGCTCGGCGAGCAGGTGGATGAGCGCCGCGTCGATGTTGTCGATGCTCTGCCGCAGGCTCGTGAGTTCCGCGGACGGTTCGTTCTCGCTCATGTCCCCAAATCTACGGCAGGCTGGCCGAATGAAGCGCGCGGTGGTCCTCTACTTCGCCGCCGACGTCACCTCCCTGCTCGGCAACGCCGCGATCGGACTGACCCTGCCGTGGCTCGTGCTGCTTCGCACCGGGGATGCCTCGGCCGCCGGCATCGTCGCCGCGGCCACCGCGGCCCCCGCCTTCCTCGCCGCAGTTCTCGGCGGCTCGCTCGTCGACCGGGTCGGCAGGCGCACGATGACGATAGTCGCTGACGTGGGCAGCGCCATCTCAGTCACCCTCCTGTTCGTTGTCGACAGCACGCTCGGGCTCTCCCTCGGCTGGTTCATCGCGCTCGGGGTGCTCGGGGCGCTGTTCGACGTTCCGGGGATGACCGCGCGGCAGGCCATGCTCCCGGAGATCGCCGAGCTCGCGGGCATGACGATCGACAGGGCTTCGGGCATCCGGCAAGCGTTGTTCGGGGCGTCGTTCCTCGCGGGGCCCGCGCTCGCGGGTACCGCCCTCGCTCTGCTGCCTCCCGCGACGGTGCTGCTCTTGACGGCCGGATGCTCCGCGCTCGCCGCAGCGCTCACGATCGCCCTGCCGCGCGCGCTCGGACGAGCGCCCGCCGACGTCGAGGCGAGAACCGGTATCCGCGCTGGGTTCACCATTCTGCGGACCAACCCGGTGGCGCTCGCCACCACCCTCCTCGCGGTGGGTTCGGTGTTCGCGATCAGTCCGCTGCAGGCCGTCGTGCTGCCCGTGGTGTTCCAGCGGCTCGCGCAGCCGGTGCTCCTGGGCCTCACCCTCAGCGTGTTCGCGGTCGGGCTCATCGGCGGGTCGCTGGCTTACGGGGTGCTGCGGGCACCGAGGCGGTCGATCCTCGTCGTCGCGCTGCTCGTCTCTCTCACCGGACTCTGCGGGTTCGCGGTGGCGCCCGTGGGCGGGGTGATCGTGGCATCCGCGGTTCTCGTCGGTGTCGGCTACGGGCTGATCAACCCCATGATTCCGGTGCTCATCGCCGAGCGCGTTCCCGAGGCAGCGCGCGGCCGTGTGCTGGGCCTGCAGAACGCGGGCTACCTCGCGGCGTTTCCACTGGGCGCTCTGCTGGTCGGATTCCTCGTCCAGCACGCCGGCGTGCAGTGGGGCGCGGCGGCGAGCGCCGTCGCCTGGGGGCTGTGCGTCGCCTACGCCCTCGCTACGCCCGCCCTACGGCAGCTGGAACCTGGCGAGCCGCTCCTCGAGACCCGCGCGGACGGCCGGCCACTCGTCGCCGAGGATCGAGTAGACCGCGGTGTCGCGCCACGTACCGTCGGCGCGGGGGTTGGTGCGGCGCAGCACTCCCTCGAACTGCGCGCCGAGCTTGAGGATCGCCGCGCGTGACCGGTCGTTGAGGGCATCCGCCTGCAGTTTGACGCGGTTGAAACCGTGGTCGAAGGCCTCGGTGAGCATGAGGAGCTTGGCCTCGGGGTTGACGTAGCCCGCCCACACCTCGGGCGAGTACGCGGTCCAGCCGATGTGCGCGTGCTCGTTTGCCTCGTCGAAGTCGCCGAGGGTGCTGGTCCCCACGAGCGTGCCGTCGGGAAGCCACACTCCGTAGACGTTGTTCGTGAGCCACGCGTAGTAGCCGTGCGCGAACTCGATGAACTCAGCCTCGGTTCCGCGATACCCCGCTGGGCCGCCGCCGTACCCACCCGCGAATACCTCGGGCTTGCCGATCGCACGGAACAGCGCGGGAAGGTGTTGCTCCTCGAGCGGGGCGAGGCTGATGAACCGCCCCTCGATAACGCGGCGGGCGGGACATGTGGCAGGCATTGCTCAACTATAAAACCCTCGTGCGCGACGCGCCTCGTCCCTAGAGTTCCTCCATGACCTCCTCTTACTACCCGGCAGCGCCCACCGTCTCGTGGCGCGATTCAGCTCTCGTCCGCGTCGGCGCATCGGCGGCCTCGTGGTTCCTCTTCGCTCTCTCCTTCACCCTTCTCTTCCAGGTGACCTTCTCCGTCATGGCCCTCGGCGGGTCGTGCGCGAGCGGCGGTCCATACGACATTGCTGTGCAGTGCCCGGATGCCGTGGCCATGTTCGCGCCGCTGAGCATCTTCATCGGCCTGTTCGCGGTCGGCATCGGTGGTGCCCTCGCTCGTGGATTCGGCACTCCCCTCACGACGTGGGCCTGGCCCATCCTGTTCTGCGGTCTCGGTTCGGCGTTCCTCGTCGTGTTCTTCGCCACGGGCGACCCGGTCGGGCTGATCATCGGCGGGATGTTCGAGATCATGGGCGCGATCCCGCTCATCCTCGAGATCCGCGCGAGCCCGCAGCGCGTGCTGCTCGGCCAGCGCTCCGCGAACGGAGCGCAGTTCTTCGAGGGCGACCGCGCGCGACGCTCCATGCTCTCCCCCACCACCCCCAACCCCGAGGGCTCCGTCCCGGCGACCGCGGCGAACTGGCTGCTCGCCCTCGTGATCACGATCGCCTTCGCCGCCCTCGGATACTGGGTCGCGGGCACGTGGTTCGCCGCCGTCGCGAGCTGACCGGGGTACAGGCCCTCACCGGCTGCCCCTCGAAAGGGATGCTCAAGACACCCCAATAGGGGGTTCCGGCTTCGGGTGAAAGGGCGGGTTAATGAACTAGGTCGTTCCGAAGCGACAGTCATCAACCCGCAAACCCGAGTACCGCGGCGCCACCAGGCCCGAGGTGCAGCCGTGCCCCCGAGGAGTCCGGATGCAGCACCCATACCGTTTTGGCGTCCCCGCGACGTCGGCGCTGCTTGCGCCGACGACGCTGACGGCACCGTCGATCAGCCAGCGTGTGACCGTGATCCCCGATCTGCCACTCGTTCCCGCGCGCGCCCTGCTCGCCTCCGTGCTCGCCTCCGACGGCGCCCCGCGCGACATCGTCTGGGTCGACCTTGCGGACGAATCGGGGGACGACGCAGCATGGGAGGCCATTCGCGCGGCGTTCGCCGGGGCATCCGGTAGAGCTCTCGCCGGGCAGGCGGTCACCGCCGTCGAGAAGTTCACGAAAGCTCTCGGATACCCGCTCCTGCTCGTCGTGCCGCTCGGGTCTGCCGTCAGTTCGCTCTTCGATACCCAGCTGCTCGGCCTGCTCGCCGACGCTCCCCACCTCTCGATCGCCGCACTGTGCTCGGGCCGCCGGATCTTCGAGGGCCTCGGTCGCGCCGACCACGATGCGCTCGTCGTCGCGCCCTCAGCACTCGTGCTCGACGCGGGCGGCGTGCGCCGCTGCGCCGCGATCTTCGGCCTCTCGCTCTCGTCAGAGCAGGCAACCGCGCTCGCACACTCGCCCCTCAGCCTGCCCGATCTGCTCCCCTCGGTGATCGCCTCGCTGAGCGTCGACGACATCGAAGACCAGGACGACCCGGTCGCGTACCTTCTCGAAGAGAGCGAGCACCAGCTCGAAGTGCGACTGCGAGGCAGCAAGGATGCCGCGATCGACGGCGCGCTGCGCCTCGCCGTTCCCGCTGCGCTCACGTCTCGCACCCTCGCCCTCGTTGCGCCCGACTCTGCGTTCCAGCTGGACCGCGTGGCACAGGCCCGACTCGTGCGGCGGGAGCATGGGGCATCCGGGGCTCGCTATCGCATGGACCCCGTGCTGCGTCGGCTGTTGCTCGCCGAGCTGCGGTTGCGGCACCCCGCCCTCGCGCGGGAACTGAGTTCGTCAGTGGGCAGCTTCTTCGCAGACGCCGACGAGCCGTTCGAGGCGATCGACCACTTCGCTACCGCCGAAGACTGGGACTCGGTAGTCGACGTGCTCGACGGCATCATGTTCCGCATGATCGCCGAGCAACCCCTGCAGCTGCACAACGCGATTCTCGCGATGCCCCGCAAGGTGCGCGACGACAACCCACGCTTCACGCTCTCGCTCGAACTCGGCTGGCAGCGCGAGGGCCTCGCGCAGGCCTGGGTGTCGATGGCCAGGCGCGCGGCGGGCACATTCGCCCGCCTGCCCAAAGCCATGTCGCCGTGGGATCAGCTGCACGTGTACATCATCAAGACGATCGTGTTCCGGCTCAAGGGCGACCTGCCCGCAGCGCTCGAGGCCGCCCGCTCGCTCGACGATCTGCTCGCGGGCGACGATGACCTCGCCGCGCGCCCCGCGACGACATTGACCGAAGCGCACTACCAATCGGGGATGACCCGCCTCCTCGGCCTCGACCTCGTGGGTGCCCGCGAGAGCTTCAGCACGAGCTACGGTCTCGCGCAGGGGCCCTCGGATTCCGCGCTGGCCGCGGCCGACCGCGCCGCCGAAGCGATCGCACTCGTGCGGGCACTCGAGGGCGAAGCCGAGCACGCGACCAACTGGCTCACCGCCCTCGTCGGCCGCACCTCGGGCACGGCCGGGCTCGTCGCCCGCGCCCTCGTCTCGATCGGCAGACTCGACGCGAGGGATGCCCGCCACTGGCTCTCGCTACTCACCAGCGTGCGCGACGGTGACGAGTTCTGGGCGTTCGCCGCGCACGCCCAGAACCGCTACGGACTCTACTGGGGCGACCCAGTGGAGACCGCCGCCGACCTCGACCGCACGTGGGCCGAGCACGGCGACCAGCTCGTTGAGGGTTCGACCGCCCAGCTGCTGCTCACGAGCGACGCGGCAGACCTCGCGATCATCCTCGGCCAGCTCTCCCGTGCGGAGACGGCTCTCGAGAAGGCGCCGGCCCGCACGACGTGGATCGCGGTCTCCCGCGCCCGCCTCGCTCTGCTCGCGGCAAACCCCAAGCACGCGCTGCTCTTCATCCTCGAGGGCCAGGCCCGCGGTCGCACCGAGCGCTACGGCCAGCTCGACCTCGCTGTACTCCGCGCCGCCGCCGAGCTCGCCCTCGGACGCGAGACGGATGCCACGGCATCCCTCCTGCGCGCGATCAAGCAGTCCGAGAAGTCGGGCGTCATAGTTCCCTTCCGCCTGCTACCCCAGCAGACGCTCGAGGCCCTCGCGGCGCTGCATCCGGACGCCGCGGCCTTCGTCGCCCGCTACGACCTCACGGGAACGAGCTACCTCGCGCCCTACCAAGCGGTCGCGGGAGCGCTCAGCGAGCGCGAGCTCGTCGTGCTGCGCGCCCTCGACCCCGGAGCCACGGTGGAACAGGTCGCCAAAAAACTCTTCGTCGCGAGCAACACGGTCAAAGCACAGTTGCGCAGCATCTACCGCAAGCTCAACGTGTCGACGCGCACCGAGGCACTGCTCGTCGCCGCCGAACTGGGGTTGCTCGACCAGGACTCACGCTCGGCCTGAGCTGTTCGCCCCTCGGCCAATCTCGCCAATCTGCACGCAGGTTGCCGATCTGCGGGCAACTCTCGTCGCGTCTCGAGCGGCCGGCCGGATGTTCGGCGGGATGCGACGCTCGCCACTCCGGCTCACGGGGAACCGGAACTGGCGAGCTCGCTGACGCCTAGGAGCCGTCGCCGACCGAGCGCGGCATCATTACCGTGTCTTCGAGAAGTTCGTCGAGTTTGCCGGCGAGCTGGCGTCGGTCGGCCTCGAGCTGCTCGCGGATGCGGGCCTCCAGGCGATCCTGCTCGTAGCGCAGCCGCTCCTGGGCCGCGCGCTCAAGCTCGCGCGACTTGAGCACGTAGCTCTCACGCGCGAGGCGCTCGCGCGACGGAACGGTCGGGAGCGACGTGACCCGCGCGAGGGCGGGCTGGGCTACCTCAGGCTGCGCGACCGTGGCCGCGCGCTGCACGGTCTCCGAGGCAGCTTCCCAGTCCGCGACCAGCCGCGGCGCGGGCCACGTCTCGGGCGCGACGAAAGGGCGGGGAGCGGTCTGGTCCGACGGGGGTTCGGCGGCCTCGACCACGGGGATCTCGTACACGGGCGGTTCGACGACGTCCACCTGCGGAACTTCGTACACGGGCGCGGTCTCGTGGTCCGCGACGACGTCAACAGCCTCGACGGGCGCCTCAACCGGCTCGTCACCGAAATCGAAGGGCCGAACTGCCGAGTCCTCCACCACAGCGAGGTCGGAATCGTCAGCGGGGGCCGCGACCGCCCAGTCCTCGAACCGCGGCTGGTCGTAGATGGGCTCGTCGGCGAGGAGGTCGATAACGAAAGCCGCGTTCTCTTCCGTGAGGGAAACCGTCGGCTGCGCGACCGTGAACGCCACAGCGGTGTTGATCGGGTCGACGGCGTCGGTCACGAGTGTTCCGGGGGCCACTTCGGGCTCGGTGTGACGGAAGGGCGGGAGAATCGTCTGCTCATTGTCGACGGCGGCGAACGCCTCGGCGTCGACCAGGTGGAAGCTTCCGAATGCCTCTGCGGGGATCTCGTACACGACATCATCCTTGAACTGGTTGGCGACGATCTCGGCGAGTTGATCCGGGGTGAGATCGCCGGGCCGGGGGGCAAGCAGCGAGACTCGCTCGCCTGTGTCGCCGCGGGGCACGTCGATCACGGAGTTCGAACTCTCGTCGACCGGCTCGATCACCGGCACCGAATCGATGATGGGCGCGGGCCACGACCGGCGCTCGGCAGCGGCGGCGGCCTCTGCGGCGTCGACGGCGTCCGGCGGCTTGGGTGCGAAGCGAGAGACGGGCTGCTGCGATCGGGATGCCGCGGCGCGAGCCGCGCTCTTCGCCGCGACCCGAGCGGCCCGGGCGGCGGCGCGGGTCGAGGTCGATTCGATGACGGGCGGGGCGATATCGAGCACCTTTTCCTCCACGGGGGCAGCGGCGACAACGGGGACGGTCACGGCGGGAGCGGCCGGTTCGGCGGGGACAACGGATTCGGTCGGTACGACGGAGGCTGCGACAGTGACCGATTCGGCCGCGGGTTCGGCCCCCGCAACCGGCTCGGCAACCGGCTCGGCGAGCGCCTCCGCAGGAGCGGTGACCTCGCGTGTCATGACCTCGGGTGTCGCGACCTTCAGTGTCGGAACCTCGACAGCGTCGAGGGCGGGTGCTCCGGCGACCGCGGGGGCGACGGGTGTCGCAAGCTCGACCAGCGGCGGCGCCACGACCACCGCAGCGGGCGGCGTCGCCGACCGGCCCGTGACGCGGCTCGACGTGCGCGCGGAGGCAGGAGCGGCGGGGCGTCGCGAGCGGGTGCTCCGTGGGATCTGGTTGAGCACGACGCCCGCGGGGATGCTTCCGCCCGCGGCGAGCGCGTTGAGCGCCTCGGCCAGGCGCGGGCGGGTCGCCGTGCCCTCGGCGACCACGAGCAGGGTCGCGGCTCCGAATGAGCCGAGCACCGTGGCATCCGTCGCGGTGCTGATCGCGGGAGTGTCGATGATGACGACGTCGAAGCGGCCCTGCAACTCGCCGATCAGCGCGCGCATGCGATGGGTGGCGAGCAGGTCTGCCGACTTCGCCCGGCGCGAGCCGATCGGCACGACCCAGATGTTCTCGCTCGGGCCTGCCGCAATCACTTCATCGAGGCTGATCTTGGTAGTGAGAAGGTCTGTGAGCCCGGGGCCGGCGTCGACATCGAAGATCTCGGCCTGGTTTGGCGCCTGCAGGTTCGCGTCCACGACGACGACGGTCGTAGCGGTGTCAGCGATCGCGAGGGCGAGGTTGGCTGCGACGAGGGATGCACCCTGCCGGGGAGCCATCGCCGTGATGACGAACGTGCTGATCTCGTCGCGTGACCGCACGTGCTCGACGCTGGCACGCAGGCCGCGGAACGACTCGGCGATCGCGCTCTGCACACTCGTGTGCATGACGATAGGGCTCGACTTGACGCCGCGATCGGGACGGATCTGGCCGAGCACGGGCCGATCGGTGACTGCCGCGACATCCTTGCGGCCACGAACGCGTCGGTCGAGGGTTTCGCGCAGAGATGCCCCAACGAGCCCGAGTGCGAGGCCGAGGATCGCGCCGACGGCGAGCAGCAGAGCCGCGTTCGACGATGTGGGGGCGGTCGGCAGTGACGCGTGCTCGATGTTGACGATGCGCACGGGGGCGGCGACCGGGGTGACCGGGGTGCCGTCGGCGTTCGTGGTGGTGGCGCCCACCGCTGGGCTCGTCGCGTTCTCGATCTGGTTCTCGACAACGTCACTGAACACTGAAGACACGGTGTTGGCTATCGACTTGGCGAGCTCGGGAGTAGCCGCAGTCGCGGTGATCTCGACGATGAGCGTGCTCGGGGGCGCAACGACGGAGAGATGGCCCGCGAGCTCCTGCACCGTCGTGTCGAGCTTGAGCTCATCGATGACCGGCTGCAGGACGAGGCCGCTCGTGGCCACGAGAACGTAGGAGGCGATGCGACCCTCGGCGAGGTTGGAAGCCTGGAGCGACTGCGTGAGGTCGCCCGTGGCCGCGCTGTTGGTGAGGATCTCACGGGACGTCGCTGCATAGGTGCGCGGCTGGATCGCGTTCGCGGCCACACCGCCGGCGATGCCGACAAGCAGTCCGAGCACGACTAGTGCCCAGCCGCGGCGCAGCACGCCGAAGTATTCGTGGATGTCCATTGGGTGGATGGCTCCGGGTATCGGGTTCCCAGGAAGCGGGTAAGCCTGGGGAGGCCCTCACGCGGGTGCAGGAGCCTCGCGTCAAATCTACGGAATACCGGGATTAACGTCCACCAAACGGGGGACCTGTTGCCGGGTTAAGGCCGGGGTTAAGAAACCGTCTCGAGCCTCTGTGAGTAGACCAGCGTGGGATCAAGCGGACGGTTCATCGCGTGCCGGAGCGCGATCGTGAGCCAGATCATCCCCACCGTGTTGCCGATCACGATCGCCCACGGCGCGAACTCCGCAAGACCGAACAGCTCGGCTGACGCGAGCAGGGCGAGAGTGAGCGGCACCCCCACGGCGGCGCTCACCGCGATCACGCGCACGCGGCCGACCGCCATGAGCGCGACGTTCGTGAGGTACGGCGAGATGACCCACGAGGATGCCACGCACCCGAACGCGATCGCCGACGACGTGTCGACCGTGACCTGGCCGTGGGTGAGAAGCTCGCTGAACAGCGGCAGCAGCGCTGCATACGTCACCCCGGCGAGCACGCCAAGGGTCACGGTGATGCGCGCCGAGAACATGATGCGCCGAAGCAGTTCAGCGCCGCGCGCGGCCGGCACCCAGCCCTGGAAGACCTGGATGAGGGGCGAGGTGGCCATCCCCACGAACTTGGTGAGGCGGTCAGCAAGCACGAAGAGCGGGAGCGAGACGGGTGCCACGATCGCGACGATGGCGAGGATGGCCGGGGTGAGCGCGGCGTACAGTCCGGTCGCGACAACGCCGTGGCGCTGTTCCACGAGGCGCGCGATCACGTTGCGCCAGCGGGCGGCCTCACGGAAGTCGAGGTTCTGACCGCGGAAGATCACATACGACGACACCCCAAGCGCGAGCAGCGAGCCCGTGAGTTGGGCGAGCGCGAAGAACAGCAGCTCGTCGGTCAGGACGACGAGCAGGAGCCCCGCGACGGTGCCCAGAACGCGGGGGACGGTGTCGAAGAGCAAGAACCGCCCGGGGCGGCTCTCGCCAGTGAAGTACCAGTTTGCCGAGACGCCGGCGAGCGTCATGGCGAGTCCCGCGACGAACGCGACGAACTTGGCGTGCGGCACGATCGCGGTTGTGACGAGCGCCTGCACGACGATGAGCGGCACGAGGATGACGCTGCGGGAGAAGAGCGAATCCAGAAAGAGCCCGGGGCGCCGATCGACCGAGGCCATCGCAATCGAAGCCGGACCGGTCAGTGCCCAGCCGAACGCCACGAGCACCCCGATCGAATTGCCGATCGACTGCCCGGTCGCCATCGATGCCCACGGGTCGGCGCCGGCGACAGCGATCACGATGGGAATCGTGATCAGGCTGATGACGCCATTGAGCACGACGGAAGCCCCGTAGAGACCGAGTCGTCGTGTGGCGCCGAGTGATCTCACGCGCGCGACCTCGCAGGAAGGGCGGCTGAGCGGGGAAGGGTCTCCTCGACGAGGGCGAGCAGGTCGGCGAGCATGGCCGCGCGCACTTCGTCACCAAACAGCGAGTGGTCGCCGAACGGGTAGTTGGTGACACGGATGTCCGCTCCCCTGCCCTGCAGGCGAGCCACGGCGGCCGGTCCGCGGTGGGCATCGAAGTTCTCCTGATCCTCGGGAGTCAGGAGCACGGCGACCGTGCTGCCGGATCGACGACTGGATGCCGCGAGCAGCACGGCGGGGTCGTGGAACAGCTGCAGGCGGCTCAGCACGGGCCACGCCCACCCCGGCAGCGCCCCGCGCAGCCAGCGTTTGAGGCCGATGAATCGGCGAGTTCCCTCGTGTTCAGATTTGCTGAGGTCGTTGTACTCACCGGCGCGCAGCGCCGCCGTTTTGAAGTAGTTCGGGCTGAACAGCACGGTGAGCCGCGCCGAACGACGTTCGGCCATGCGCGCAGCTACCCAGCCACCCGCGCACAGCCCCGCGTGCGCGACGACGTCGTCACTCGCGAGCTCGGCGATGAGCCGGTCGGTGTCATCCACCCATTCTTCGGCGAAGATGAGACTCGGTTCCCCGGGGCGCACCTCGGTCGTGTCGCCCGTGACGCGGCGGTCGAAGCGGATGGCGCGGTAGCCGCGCTCGGCAAGTTCGCGCGCGGCCAGCACCTGGAACCGGCCGGGGCCGACGCGATGCTCGGCGGCACCCGGCTGCAGCACGACGATGCCCGATTTGAGGTCGCCCTCGCGCCCGGTCTCGATCACGAAGAGCTGGTCGGGGCCCACGCGGCGCAAGCGCTCCACGATCGGGGTGCCGTCTGGGGTCATGCCCACGACGGCGCGATCGGTCACGACCGGGTCGATGAACACGGACCCCTCGGGAAAGCGCTCCACTAGCCACTCCCCCATCCCGGCGATCGTCTCTTCCGGAAGCACGGCGAGCGCGCTCGGCGCTTCGAGCAACTCCTCCTGCCCGGTCACGGATCGGTACTCGACCCGCGCGGGAAGGCCGCTCGTGAGCCGCCGTGTCCCGGGATTCTCGTCGTTCGCGCGCCGTCCGACGATGAGGGTATCAATGCCGACGGGAAGGCTCGCGGAAGTAATCTCCCGACCGTTGAGCCAGGCGATGGCCTCGGGATGAAGCGTGAGCGACAAGAGGGCGTTCGGATCGTTCGTGCCGCCGTGAGCTCCCACGGTCAGCTCGAACAGGGAGCGCTGCCTGCGCAGGAAGCGGCGGCCGGAGAGCTCCGGATCCCAGAGGACGAGCGCCGAGGCATCCACGGTGCTCGCGGCTTCGTTGGCGAGCAGGGAGCCCGCGCCGAGACCGAACAGTGCGACGTTGTCGACGCCCGCCTCACGAAGGTAGGCCGCAGCGCGCGCGATGGTCGACGTCCAGCGCTCGGGGGCGTCGGCGGACCCGGACAGTCCGGAGGCGTCACCCTCCCCCACGTAGTCGAAGCGCAGCACGGCGAGACCGCGGGCCGCGAGTTCCTGGCCGACGAAGCGCAGTGCGCGGTACGCGAGCACCTGGTCGTAGCCGAGCGGCGGGCACAACACGACTCCGCCGCGCACCTTGCCGTCGTCGGGAAGGTGGAGGAAGCCGAGAGTCGGCGATTCGGGATCGCCGAACCAGGTGTCGAGCATCACACGATCACAACCCGAGTAGCGCGCGCACGTCCACGGGCCAGGCTTCGAGATTCGTGCCGTGCGTTCGCACGAGTGCGAGGGTCGTGCGCTCCATGCCGAACGCGATGCACGCGCCGTGGGCGACCTCGCCGTCGGCGGTCAGGATGCCGAAGGCCGCGGTGAGGTGGTCGCGCTGGCAGTTCGCGGAAGCAATCGCCGTGCCCTCGTGCAGGTCACCGTAGAGCGGAACGATGATCTCGACCTTGAGGTTCTCGCGCAGCTGGGCGCTCACGAGCATCCGGCCGGCGCGGCCGAAGAACGGATCGTTGGCGGGCACGGCGTCAACAGCAAGGCCGAGGGAGGCCAGCAGTTCGACCGAGGTGTCGAGCCAGGTGTCGCGGTAGAGCTGCGCGGCGTCGGGGGTGCCCACGAAGACGAACTCGCGCATCCGGAACGACTGCATGCGCATCGGGTCGTTCGAGGGCTCGTGGCGGAACCCGAAGCCGGAGAGATCGTACACGCCGCCGCCCTCGGGCAGGCGACCCTCGAGGGTCGCGTAGAGCGGGTGGCAGATGGCCGGCGTGAGCACGACATCGGTCGGGTCCAGCCAGCCGTCCCAGGCCTTGCCCTCGGCGCGTGCCGCGAGAAGTGCGGCGTGCTCGCGGTCGCCGCGCTCGAAGCTCGAGACGACACCACTCAGGTCGGGGAATGACGCGATGTAGTCGGTGCGCTCGAAGTCTGCGCGCGGGTAGACCGGGGGGAAGCGCAGCACCTGGGCACCGAGCGAGGCGAACGATTCGCCCAGCAGGCGATCGAGCCCCGCAACGATGCGCTCGAAGTCGCCGGACCGGCCGTAGATTCCGGGCACGGAGGTGCCGATGAGCAGCCGGGAGGCGAGCAGTTCGTCGCGGAAGGCGAGTCGTGCCTCGTCGAGCCGTTGCGCTGTGGAGGTGGCGGTGGGGCGGTCGTTCAGGACGTCGGTCATGTCACTATCCCTTCTGCACCAGGATGAGCCTGGCCGTGTTGGCGATGATGCGATCGTTGTGGACCATGAGGGCGGCCCCCTGCGCATCCCGGAAGATCCGCGCGACGCTGTACTGGCCGTCGTTGCGGTAGCCCGAGATGCCGGTGATGGAGAGAGCTGCCATGGCGATCTGCGCCACGAGCTCCGATGCCGTCACCTTGAGGTTGTTGATGCTCACGGCGAAGCCGACGCCACCGAGGGCTGCGCGGTTCTCCGAGAGTTCGTCGGTGCGACGGGCCATGCCGTCGACGAGGGATTCGAAGCGCTCGAGCTCGGCAATGAGGTCGACGAGCCGCGTCGCGCCCGGAGGCACGCTGCCGATGCTGCGACGAGCGGCGGAGCGCACGTAATGGCGGCTCGTGTCCGCGACCGTGCGAGCCATTCCCAGCCACACGGATGCCCACAGCACATGGCACACGGGAAGCATGGTCTCGCTCGAGATCGCGTCGTAGGGCTCGGGAATCACGCGGTCGGCGGGAACGAGCGCGTTGAGCCGGTAGCCCATGCTCGCTGTTCCGCGCAGGCCGAGGGTGTCCCATCCACCCGTCGCCTCGAGCCGGAGGTTGGCGGAGTCGCACACCACGAGCACCTGGTCACTCGGAGCACTGTCGGCGTTGCGCCGTGCAGTGACGAGCACGAGGTCAGCCTCCGAGCCGTAGGAAATGACCGGCGCGTTCTTGATGAGGCGCACCTTGTCGCCCTCGAGATCGACGAAGCACGAGCTCGACCGCACGTCGCCGCCGATGCCGAGCTCGGTAGTCGCTGACGCGATCAGCAGCTGCTCGCTCGCGATGCGTCCGGCGAGGATCGCGAGGGATGCCGAGCCGCCGAGGTGGCGCGAGAGACTCAGCACCTGGCTGTGGTGCATCGCGAACACCATTCCCGTCGAGGAGCAGGCACCCCCGAGACGAGAGGCTATGGAACCGAGCTGCACGAGGGTGAGTCCCTCGCCGCCGAGGGCGACCGGGAGGCTCGCGCCGAGCAGTCCGGTCGAGCGCATGGCATCGACCGCCTCGGCGGGGAAGCGCGCGGCGGCGTCGACTTCGCCCGCGTAGCGGGCCGCGACTGCCACGACGTGGGCTACGCGCTCATCGAGCGGGCGGGCATCCGGCGTCGCGATGATGGTGGTGGGCATTCTCACGCTGCGGCCTCCAGAAGACCTTCGACGGCACTGCTGATCGAGCCGATGGAGCAGAAGGTGGTCTTGGTGAGCAGTTCGTCGGGGAACTCGATGTCGAAAGCATCCTCGACGGCGAGCATGACGTTGACGCTCGCGTGCGAGGTCATCCCTGCCGCGTAGAGGTCGGCATCGACCGCGAGGGTGTCGGCGGGAGACTTGAGCTTGGCGTGCGTGTCGAGCACGCGACGCACGGTGTCGGTGGCGCTCATGCCGCGAGCACCGATTCGCGAACCTCGACTACCGCGGCGGCGACGGCCATGGCCATGCCAGCGTCGTGGCTGAGGGTGAGCTCGATCGTCGTGATGCCCAGCTCGGCTGCGAGCTCGGCTGCACGACCGGAGAGGGTAACCGTGGGGGCACCGCTCGCCTCGGAGCCGACCTCGATCTCCGTCCAGGGCACGGCCACCTCGGCCGGAATCTTCAGGAGCTTGAGCACTGACTCCTTGGCTGCGTAGCGCGCAGCGAGGCGTTCGGGCGCCTCGCCACAGGCCGCCCGCTCGGCGGGGGTGAACACCCGCGTGAGGTAGCGCTCGCCGAAGATGTCGATGCTCTCGACGACGTTGAAGACGGGGTGGATGTCGCAGCCGATGAGTACACCGGGGTGCGCCATCGTCGTGCCAGCTCGGGTGCTGAACATGTCGGGTTCCTTCGGGGTTCGCCGTGGGCGCGCGGTCGGGTGGCCACGTGCTGTGTCGTCCTGGGTGAGACGGGCTGGCGAGAATCGGGTAAGTGAGTGGGTAGCTCACAGATCAGGCTAGGGGGGTCGTCGGTGTCCCTCCATGGCGGGACACCCGAAAGGGGGCATAGGTGTGAGGGTTAAGGGGCGGGTTAAGGCGTCAGCTCCGTGCCGTATGCCAGAGTTGTGCCGTGCCCCGACTCAGCGTCCTGATGCCCGCGCGCAATGCCGAGCTCACCATCGGAGAAGCCCTGAAGACGACGCTGCGCGATCTGCCGAGGGATGCCGAGCTCATAGTTCTCGACGACGCGAGCACCGACAGCACTCGCGAGCTGGCCTCGTCGACGGGCGATGCCCGCGTGCGCGTCGACAGCGTGACGGAACGCCTCGGTGTTGCCCTCGCCGCGGAACGCCTGCTCGAGGCTGCGAGCGGCGAGTACATCGCGCGCATGGACTCAGATGACGTGTGCCTTCCCGGGCGGTTCCGCGCTGAGCTCGCGGCGATCGAGCGCGGCAACGATCTCGTGTTCTCCACATTCCAGGTGATCGGCGGCGGATTGCGCAGGCCCGTGCCCCCGATCGGCTTCGGCCACGAGGCCGCGAGGCTCGCCCTGCTCATCGATTGCCCGTACCCACACTCGACATCGCTCGGTCGCGCGAGCGCGCTGCGCGCCGCGGGCGGCTACCGCGCTGGCGCGATCGCCGAGGACTTCGACCTGTGGCTGCGCGCGGCAGCGAACGGCGCGCGGATGGTGCGCCTCGCCAGGCCCACGGTGCTCATCCGCAAGAGCGCGACCCAGGTCACCGCCGCGATCGGATGGCGCGAGAGCCTCGCGTACGACCCGGTGCTCGAGCGTTCGTACCAGGAGCTCACGAGTCTCGTGTGGGGAACTCGGGAGACGCCGTGGTTCCCCGAGCTCGCGTTCACGCGCGACGGGCCACTCTCGGCCGCGGGCCGCGCCGCGCTCGAACCGTTCGTCACGCGGTTTCTCGATTCGCTCTCAGGCCTCACGCCCGTCGAGCGCTGGTACCTTGGCCGTCGCGCCCGGCAGGAACTCGGCTGGCGCTCGCGCTGACCTGATCACCGGGTAGAGGCACGCCGCGAGTCCGATCCAGATCGCGGGAGTCGAGAGATCTGGCACCGCTACGATCGCCGCGACGAGCACGCCGGCGACGCCCCACCCGGCCGGCTCGATCGAGCGGTTGACGAGCGCGCGCCGCAGCGCGAGCACGACGAGAGCCACGACGAGCCCGAGCCCGATAACGCCGAGGCAGCTGATCACGAGCATGAACAGGCTCGACGGACGGTTGCCGCCCAGGCCGATGCCCAGGCCCGCGCTCTCGAGGAAGATGTGCCACGACCGCACGTTCGAAGCCGTGCGGGCGACAAAACTGTCGGAGTCGGCCTTGCTCGCGGCAGATCCCACGGTGAACTGAAGGATGACCGGGATCTGCGTGAGCGCAGCGCCCACGACCACGATCGCGCCCACGACGGCGAGTGGCCGCACGCCGAACCGCCTGGACCGCAGCTGCCGCACGAGCGCCACAACTCCCGCTAGCCCGAACAGGATCGCGAGGCCGAGCAGCGCTGTGCCCGAGCCGTTCCGCACGAAATCGACGGCCACGAGAGCGAGCGCGACGAGCGCCGCCACCCGGTCGGCCGGCCCCGACCACAGCAGCCGAGCGCCGAAGTACCCCGCGGCCGCGGTCAGGTAGAGGCCGAGCACCGACGGCTCGTAGAACGTTCCGGAGAGGCGCTCGGAGGTCGCGTAGTGGAACGACGGCATGTTCTGCAGCAGGGCGTGCGGCCAGACCGGCTCGGCGACGATCCGCACGGCAGCGAGCACGATCGCGATCCACAGCGCCGAGCCGAGAAGCCTCGCGTCCACGGGGAACAGCCGACCCGCGAGCAGCAGGAAGAGCACCCCCATCGCGACGTATCCCAGCTGGGCGATGTTGCCGAGTGACGGCGCGAGCGTCGCCATGTTCACAACCTGCGCGTCGACACCAAGCTCGGGCGCGAACACCCGCATGCCCGCGAAGATGCGCGGCCCGGCTATCGAGATGACCGCGGCCCACACCACGAGCGCGACCCCGATCAGGTCGGGGAGCACGCGCTCGCGTCGCCCACGCGAGGCGCGACCCAGCCGCGAGAGTCCGAGGAGGGCGTGCGGAAACGCGAGCACGGCAAGCAGTACGACCGCAAGATAGAACAGCGGGAAGCCATTGTCGGCAACGATCACGCCGGCCGTCTGCGGGAACGCGACTGTCGCACCCACGATGTACTGGGTCCACTCGCGGCGCACGAACCAGACCCCGACGATCGCGACCAGGGTCACGATGCCGAGGATCGTGACGCTCACGCGTTCCTCGACCCGACCCTGCGCGCGGGGTTGCCCGCCCAGATCTCGTCGGCGCCGGTTGACTCGAGAAGCACGGCGTTCGCTCCGACGATCGTGCCGGGCGCGACCACGAGCTCTTGGCCGGACTTGAACAGCACCTTCGCGCCTGCACCCACCGTCACGCGGTCACCCACGACGATGCGACCGGTCGCGGTGTCCGCGGTCTCCGGGATCCAGGAGTCGGAGCGTCCCAGCACGACGCCGGGCATGAGCGTGACCCCTGAGCCGATCCGGGTGCGGGAATGCACGACGAGGCCGACCGCTCCGTGCGCGAGTTCGATCGGTCCCGTCCACTGCACGCAACGCGGGAACTCGACCCCGAGCGACTTGAGTGCGAGGTAGGCGATGCGGCCGAACACGCGGCCCCGGGATGCCCGCAGGAGCCTGTCCTGCACGCTCACGATGCAGCCCTCCCGCTGATCGAGCTCGTCGAGATCGCGAGAAGCTCGTCGTAGAGCTCCTCGATACGGCGCCCGTGGGTGTGGAAGTCGAGCGCGAGGGCGACCTCGCGCGACCCCGCCGCGAACCGCTGCCGCGCGGCAGGGTCGAGCAGCTCCTGCATCGCCGCACGGAGGGCCGCGGCCTCAGGAACGGCTAGCAGACCGTTCAGGCCGTCGTGCAGCACCGGCGGCGCGGCGATGGTCGTCGAGACGAGCGGCAGCCCGGCCAGCACGCCCTCCGCTGCGGAGAGTGGGAAGTTTTCGGGCCAGGTCGAGGGCAGCACGAGCACGGATGCCGCGGCGAGGGCCGCGCGGCGGCCGGTGGCGTCCAGCCACCCGAGATAACGCACATGGGGCGCCGCCTGCACCACGGGCTCGAGCGGACCGGCCCCGGCCACCCAGAGCTCGGCCCCGGGCATCCCGTCGCCCCAGGCCTCGAGGAGCAGTTCGACGCCCTTCGTGGAGATGAGCTTGCCGAGGAAGAGGAAGACGACGGGGCCGCCGGAAGGGGAGGACTGGGAGAACCCATCGATACGCCAGCCGTGCGGGATGACGTCGGTGTGCCCGGGCAGTTCGAGGCCCCACTGCACGTGCTTCTGCCGCAGTCGCTCGGTCGGGAACACCAGGCGGGCGGAGCGCACCGACCGGTTGGTCAGCCACGTCCGCAGCCGCTGCACCAGGGGCGCTGTCGAGACCTCGCGCCCGTGCCGCAGCAGGGTGGTGCTCGTGTCGACGAGTCCGTAGTCGTGCACGGTCATGACGGTCGGGCGACCGGAGCGCAGCATCGCGGCCCCGAAGCCCGCGAAGCGGTGCACGTGCACCACGTCCCACGGCTCGGCGAGCAGCCGCCGCAGCGGCGCGGATACCCTCACGCTGCCGAGCAGGTCGAGGCCGTGGAAGAGCACGGCGGCGGGCTTGGATCCCTTGCGGTCGGGCGGGTATGGCCGTCGGCTGCGCACGAGGCGCACGTTCAGGCCCTCGGCCGCAAGGGACTTCTCGATCCCGGGGGAGATCCACCCCGTGACAATCGTGACGTCGTGCCCCTGGTCGCGCTGCCAGCGCGCGAGTTCGAGACAGTACTGCTCGGCGCCGCCGAGCGGCTCGAGCAGCGAGCCGACGAACTGGGCGATCCTCATCGTGGGCTCCTCACCGTCTCGGGAGCAACCAATGACAGGAGTGTCGCCGCCGTGGAATCCCACCTGAACCGTGACACATTCGCGTGCCCACGCTCGACCAGCACGCGGCGCGTGTCGGCGTCGAGCGATCTCACCAGGGCGACAGCCTGCTCAGGCCGGAGCGCGTCGAAGTAGAGCGCGCCGTCGCCCGCAACCTCGGGAATCGACGCGCTGTCAGACGCGATCACCGGGCAACCGAGCGCCTGTGCCTCGATGACGGGAAGCCCGAAACCCTCGTACAGCGACGGGAAGACGAGCGCAGTCGCCCCGCGCAGGAGCGTTGCGAGCTCGTCGTCGCTCACCCGCCCTGCGAGTTCGACGCCCGGGATATCGAGGCCCGCCTGCTGCGCGTACACGTTCGAAGCCCCGCCCGCGCCCACCACGACGACGCGAATGCCATCGGCGGCGAGCGCGGTCGCGACCGGAACCAGGTTCTTGTTTGGCGTGAGGTTGCCGATGCACAGCACGTACGGTGCTGACTCCGCAACGGCGCCCAGCCCGAGCACGTGCTCGTGGCCGTTCCCGGCGACCGTGAACCGGTCGGTGCCGAGCACGTCGACGAGCTCGCTCCGGCTGAACTCCGACACCGTCGCGAGGTGCCGCGCACGGCGCGAGAGCACGCGATTCATTACCGAGTACCACGCCACGAAACGGCGCGAGAACGTCTGCGGGAAGCGCGCCGGAGCAGCGTCGTGCATGACCACGAGCTGGTCGCGCTTCACGAGCGGGGCCGCGCCCGCGAAGTTCAGGAGCGTCGTGCCCCGACTGCGCCACGGCAGCTCGAACTGCTCGAACCCAACGCCACTCAGGCGCGACCGTGTCACACGTCCGGCCGGCAACCATTCCGGCAGCACAGCGTTCGCGGGGGCGATCACGCGTGCGGACGGCTCGAGCGACAGGATGCGCCGGGCCACCTCACCCGCGTAGCGCTGCATGCCGCTCTGCCTCGAGCCGAGCCACTTGCCGTTGATCGTGATCGGCGCGGACGGCGAGTACAGCCCGCGCAGCGCGGCGGCCTGCTGCACGGCCGTGTTCTCCGCGAGCAGCTCGCGCCACGCCTCGAGGTTGCGCTCGCGAGCCGCGGGTCCGCCCGCGAGCAGGTGCTCGACCGCGGCGGCGACCTGCGCGGGAGTGATCAGGCCGGGGGTCGCGATCGCACCCTTGAGGGTCGGAACCTCGCGCGCCACCACGGGCACCCCGAGCTCGATCGCCTCGAGAATCGAGATCGGGAAACCCTCCCAGGCCGCGGTGTGCACGTAGACGGCAGCGCCGGCCACCGTGAAATGAGCCCCTGCCGTCGACAGCCAGCCCGTGACCCGGATGCCGCTGCGCTCCAGGTCGGCGCGGGCATCCGTATCGTCGCCATCGCCGACCCACGTCGCGGTCACGGCGGGGCGCCGCGCGCGCAGGAGTTCGACGACGGCGGAGAAGAACGCGGGGTCCTTCTGGGCACCGATGCGTCCGACGGCGGCGACCCCCTCGGTAGAGATAGACGACACCGCCGCCGGACCCGTCCTTGACGAAGCTGTGCTCGGCACATTGGGCACGTAAGCCGCCCGCGCACCGAGCCGCGACGCCGTCGCGAGTTCGGCGCGGGAGCAGGCCGCGATCGTGTCGGTGTTGCCGGCAAGCACGAACTCGACGCCACGCACAGCGGTGCGCACGAGCGGCGAGAGGTCGCGCCGCTCGAAAGCGAAGCAGTGCGGGCTGTAGACGATGCGCAGGGTGGGCGTGCTGCGCAGGGTGGTTCGCACGAACACTCCGGCGTACGAGGAGTGCGCGTGCACGACGTCCGGCCGCAGCTCACGCGCAGCCCGACGGATCGCCGCGCGTGCAGCAAGCGCACCGGAGGGCAACTCGCGCACACTCGTGAACACGTCCTCGCCGTCCGAGGCGAACTCGCTGCGACCGGTGCCGCGCAGCACGTGGTGCTCGACCCCGGGCGTCGCTGTCGCGTAGCGGATCGTTGCCCCCCGCACCCCGGCACCCCAGCTCTCGACGACGTGCAGCACGACGACTCGCCCCGCGTGCTGCGGGGCGAGAGTGCCGGGCTGACGTTCGTCGATCGTGGTCACGTCAATAGGCTCCGTCGTGGCCGAGTACCGCGCGGGCCGTGCGCAGCAGGATCACGAGGTCGCTCGTGACCGACCAGTTCTCTACGTAGTACAGGTCGAGCCGAATGCTGTCCTCCCACGAGAGGTTCGACCGGCCGCTCACCTGCCACAAGCCGCTCATGCCGGGCTTGACCGCGAGCCGGCGGCTCGCCTTCGAGTCGTAGAGCCGCACTTCGCCGTCGACCTGGGGTCGGGGGCCGACGAGGCTCATGTCGCCCAGGAGCACGTTGAATAACTGGGGCAGCTCGTCGATCGAGTACCGGCGGATCACCCGGCCGACCGGCGTGATGCGCGGGTCGTGTTTGATCTTGAACAGCGGGGTGTCGCCGTTGCCCTGCTGTTCGAGGAGGGCCGCGAGACCGGCGTCCGCGTTCATGATCATGCTGCGGAACTTGAGGATGTGAAACGGCTCGCCACTCAGTCCGATGCGCTCCTGGCGGTAGAACACGGGTCCGGGTGCGGCGAGCTTGATGAGCACCGCGGTCACCAGCAACAGCGGTGCCAGGGCAAGAAGCAGCACGCCAGACCCCACGATGTCGAAGGCACGCTTAGCGAACCGCTTGGGGCCGTCGTACGACGGGGTCTCCACGTGGATGAGCGGCAGGCCCGCGACAGGTCGGGTGTGGATGCGCGAGCCAGCGACCCCCACCAGCTGCGGCGCAACCACGAGCTGCTGGCCAGCGTCGAGGCGCCAACTGAGCTCGTTGATGCTTGTGGCGTCGAGTTCGTCCGAGCCCACGACGATCACGGTGTCCTGGGTGGACTCCGCGAGGCGGGAGAACAGGCTGTCATGCGTGACGCGGGTCACGGGGACGCCCTCGATCGACCCTGCGCCGCCATCGGTGACGAGGGCGCCGATCACGCGGTAGCCGGCATCCGGGCGGATCGAGAGCGACGCCGCGAGCTCACGGACGCTCTCGAAGTTGCCGATGATGAGCACTCGGAACGAAAACTCGCCGCGGCGACGGCGCACGTGAAGCCAACGCCGCCAGCTCCACCGCGAGAGCAGCAGCAGGGCGAGACCGAGCGGGAACGCCGTGACTAGGTAGCCGCGCGCCAGGTCGGTCTGGGTCATCGCCGCGAACACTCCGATCGCGCCGAACAGCAGGAGCGTCGCGTTGACGACGCGGCGATACTCGGTCGAGTCGGTGCCGAGGATGCGCGTGTCACGCGATCCGGACGCGCTCAGGGCGATCATCCATGCCAGCACGAGACCGGCCGAGAAGAACAGATAGTCGATGCCAAGCTCGATGGGAGCGGCCACGCGCACGTGCTGGAAGCCGAACCACAGCACGTGAGTGCTCGCCGTGGCGACAAGCACCACGATGAAATCACTCGCCGTGACGAGCCGGGAAAAGGTCATCGCCCACTCGGTGGGGCGGGAGCGAGCGCGTCGGAGTTGCAGGCTCGGGGCGCCTGCCAGTTGCCACGGATATCCGCGGTCGACTGTATGAGTCATGTCGGGTCACAGTCCTCGTCCCGACCGGCACTCGGGAAGACTGCCGGTCGGGTCGTCGGGTATTTCGGGTATGCCGACCGGTAGCTCAAGGGGGTAAGCGCTGCCGGCGGGTTCGGCAGTGATCACGTTAGAGGTCCCCGAAAGGGGGGACCCCCGGTCGAGGGGGCGCGAACGAGGGGTAATCGATACCGTTCAACCGGGGTTAAGCCAGGGGTTAAGACCCCTTCCGGCCGTTCGTCTCCCCGTCACCTCTCGTGCGAGATCCTCGCAAACTCGCGAGATGCGCGCACATCTCGCCGTTCTGCGAGGACTTCGTGTGGGAGACGCGGTCGTGACGCCGAAAGGCCGAGCCCGCGCCCGGTTAAGCGCCAAGAAGATCGTGCCGCACGATGATCGCCTCGCGGTCGGGTCCGACCCCGATCGCCGAGATGCGCGAGCCGCTCATCGCCTCGATGGCGAGCACGTAGTCCTGCGCATTCCTGGGCAATTCCTCGAAGGTGCGGGCGCCCGAGATGTCTTCGTTCCAGCCGGGAAACTCCTCGTAGATCGGCACCGCGTGGTGGAAGTCCGACTGCGAGACCGGCACCTCCTCGACGCGCACACCGTCAACGTCGTAGGCCACGCACACGGGGATGGTCGTGAGACCCGTGAGCACGTCGAGCTTGGTCATCACGAAATCGGTAACGCCGTTGATGCGCGCCGAGTACCGCGCGATGGGGGCGTCGTACCAGCCCGTGCGACGGGGGCGACCGGTGGTCGTTCCGAACTCGAAGCCCTTCGATCGCAGCCACTCGCCCGACTCGTCCTCGAGTTCGGTCGGGAAGGGACCGGCGCCCACGCGCGTCGTGTACGCCTTGACGATGCCGATGACCCGGTCGATGCGGTTCGGCGCGACGCCCGATCCGGTGGCGGCACCGCCGCTCGTCGAGTTCGACGAGGTAACGAAGGGATATGTGCCGTGGTCGACGTCGAGCATGGTGGCCTGGCCGCCCTCAAACACGATCGTCTTGCCCGCGTCGAGGGCCTGATTGAGCACGAGTCCGGTGTCGGCGACCATGGGTCGCAGGCGCTCGGTGTAGCTCAGCAGGTCTTCGACCACCTCGTCCACGGAGATCGCACGACGGTTGTAGATCTTCACGAGCAGGTGGTTCTTCTGGTGGAGCGCACCCTCAACCTTCTGGCGAAGGATGTTCTCGTCGAACAGGTCCTGAATCCGGATGCCGACGCGGTTGATCTTGTCCGCATAGGCCGGCCCGATGCCTCGCCCCGTCGTGCCGATCTGACGCTTGCCGAGGAACCGCTCAGTGACCTTGTCGAGGGTGCGGTGGTACTGGGTGATGACGTGGGCGTTCGCGCTCACGAGCAGGCGGGAGACGTCCACGCCCCGGCTCGCGAGCGCCGTGAGCTCGTGGAAGAGCACCTCGATGTCGACAACAACACCGTTCCCGATGACGGGGACGACTCCCTCGGTGAGGATGCCGGAGGGCAGCAGGTGCAGCGCGTACTTCTGGTCGCCGACGACGACTGTGTGGCCGGCGTTGTTGCCTCCGTTGAACTTGACCACATAGTCAGTGCGTTCGCTCAGGAGGTCGGTGGCCTTGCCCTTGCCTTCGTCGCCCCACTGGGCGCCGATGATCACGATTGCGGGCATGGTGGGATCCCTTCGAAGTGGTGGGGGTCTTGCAATTCATTATACGTGCACCGTTAACTTGCACATAGATGTGCAAGTTATTATGCTGATCCGATGACCAGACGCGACGCCATCGAGAACCGTGAAGCGCTCCTCGGCGCCGCGCGCGTCGAACTCAACCTCGACGCCGACGCCTCCCTCGAAACCATCGCCGCCCGCGCGGGCCTCTCCCGTCGTGCCGTCTACGGTCACTTCGCCACGCGTGACGAACTGCTGCGCGAACTCATCACCCTCGGCGCCACTCGCGTCGCGGGTTCCGTGGCCGGAGTGGACCACGACGACCCGGTCGTGCGCCTCGCCCTCATCGCGTCACGCCTGTGGCACGAGATCGAAGACATCCGGGTGATGGCCGTCTTCGCCGTCCGCGGGCCGCTCAAAGGCCACACCGCCGAAGCCCTAGCGCCACTGCGGCAGAAGGTCGCGGCGGCGATCGCCGAGGGGGCTGCGACGGAGAGCGTGCGCGGTGACATCCCCGTCGCTCGCCTGGCACGCCTCGTCGAGGATGCCGCACTCTCGGCCCTTGCCGAAGCCTCCTCCGACGCCATGCCGGGTTCCTCGGCGCACCGCCTCGTGATGCTCCTCGTTCTCGCCACCGTCGGCCTCTCGGCCGCGCAGGCCGCGACCCTCATCGACACCCACACCGAACTGGACTGGACAGACCGCTGATGCTCATCACTCTCGACGGGGCCACGATCGGATCCGGCCTCGGGGCCGCGGTTCCCGCACTCACCCTCGCCGCCGAGCCCGGCGTCTCCTTCGTCGCCGTCGAGACGGCAGAGCGCCCGCTGCTCGTGTCGATGCTGCTCGGCGGGAGGCTGCGCGCCGATACGGGTTCGGTGCTCGCTGACGGTGTCGACGACCCGGACGCCATGCGCCGCCGCACCGCCCTCGTCGACACACCGGTCGTGGCCGAGCCGACCGCGGGAGTGAGCCTCATGTCTGTCGTCGCCGAAGAGTTCAGCTTCGCCGGGCGCGCGGTGTCTCGCGGCGCTCTGCGCGCCTTCCTCGAGGAGCACGAGCTGCTCGGCTACGCGAAGGTTCCCGTGCGCTCGCTGCCGCCCGCCGATCGAGTGCGCCTGTTCTGCGAGCTCGCCCTGCTCCGCCCGGGAATCGACTGCCTCGTCGTCACCTCCCCCGAGCGCCACGGGGGCGAGCCCGCGGCCTGGTACCCCGCACTGGCCACGATCGCCTCCCGCGGCGTGACCGTGATCGTCGTCACCGACGCGGTAACCGCAGACACCCTCGCCGCGCTGGGCGCCGTCGACGCCACCCTGATCCAGGAAGCCTCATGAGAATCCTCACCCTCGTCCGCTCCGAGCTCGCTCGCCTCACCTCGAGCCGCATCGGTCTCCTGGCTCTTGTCGCGCTCATGATCGTGCCCGTCGTCTACGGCGGGCTCTACCTCTACGGCAATGCCGACCCGTACAACCAGCTCGACAAGGTGCCCGCCGCGCTCGTCGTTGACGACACCGGTGAGTACGGCCGCGACGCCGCCGACGAGCTGGTCAAGGATCAGCGGTTCGGATGGGTGATCGTCTCCGCCGCCGATGCCGAAGCGGGTGTGACCGACGGAACCTACGACTTCAGCCTCACCTTCCCGACGTCGTTCTCGCACGACCTCGACTCCTCGGGCGACGCGAAACCAACACAGGCGTCACTCATCCTCACCACCAACGACACCAACAGCTACCTGAGCACGACGCTCGCGAAGCAGGCGGCCGCGGCCGTGCAGGTCGTCATCACCCAGCAGGTCGGCGAGAACGCCGCGCGCACCCTCCTCGACGCTGTCGACTCCATCCGGTCGGGCCTCGTCGACGCGAGCGACGGCGCATCGACGCTCGCGGATGCCACGGCCGCCGCCGCGACAGGTGCACAGTCCCTCGCCGCGGGCAGCTCCACTCTCGCCTCGGGCGCGTCGCAGCTCAGCTCTGGCCTCGCCCAGCTGGACTCGCAGGCTGCCGCCCTCCCGGGCTCCGCCTCGAGCCTCGCGAGCGGAGCGTCGACCGTGGCGTCCGGTCTCGCCTCGGCGTCGTCCGCGGGCACCACGCTCGCGGGGGTCACCGGCCAGGCGGCCACGTTGAGCCCGAGCATCCGCGCCCAGCTCGCGACGATCCTCGCGGGGTCGAACGTCTCGATCGCCGACCAGGCCGACATCCTCGGGCAGCTCGACACCCTCTCGGGTGAGACGGGCACGGCTGGCGCGATCGTGAGCGGGCTCTCCGGCTCACTCGGTGCGCTGTCCTCTGGGGCGTCTCAGGTCTCGGCGGGAGCGCAAGCGCTCAACTCCTCCGCACCCGCCCTCGCGGCCGCGATCCACTCGGCGTCGACCGGATCCGCTGACCTCGCCGCCGGCGCCACCAGCGTGTCATCCGGGGCCTCCGACCTGAGCGCCGGCCTCGCGCAGCTGTCGGCGGGTTCGACCAAGCTCGACAACTCGCTCGCGAGCGGGCTCGGCGAGGTTCCCACAACCACTGCGACAGCTCGCGCGAAGACGGCGAGCGCGATCGCCGAACCCGTAGCCGTCGACCAGCACGCGATCACCGAGGCGCAGAACTACGGCGCCGGCCTCGCCCCGTTCTTCATCAGCCTCGCCGCGTGGATCGGCATCTACGCGCTCTTCCTCCTCGTACGCCCGCTCTCGCGCCGCGCCCTCACTGCCGTGCGCCACCCCATCACGACGGCCCTCGCGGGCTGGGTCACGCCCGCCGCGCTCGGCGCGGTTCAGATGGTCGCCCTGTTCGCCATCGTCACGGGCGTGCTCGGCCTGCAACCGGCCAACGCGGGCGGGATGCTCACCTTCATGGTTCTCGTCTCGGTCACCTTCGCGGCGATCGTGCTCGCGCTCAACGTGTGGCTCGGCAGCATCGGACAGTTCCTCGGGCTGCTGCTCATGATCGTGCAACTCGTCACCGCGGGCGGAACGTTCCCGTGGCAGACCCTGCCCGCCCCGCTCGCCTTCCTGCATCAGGCGCTGCCGATGAGCCACGCCGTGGAGGGTGTGCGCCAGCTCATGTACGGCGGCAGCGCCTCGGCCCTGTGGACTGCCATCGTCCCGCTCGTCGTGTGGTTGCTCGTCGCCCTCGCCGTGTCGGTGCTCGGCGCGCTCAAGCAGGGACGGTTCCGCACGCTGCGCGAACTGCGACCGTCGCCGATCGCGGGCTAGCCGAACGAGTGGTGCTGCGTCACCCACGCGTGCATCACGACGGCTGCGGCAGCTGAGGCGTTGAGGCTGCGCGTCGAGCCGAACTGGGTGATCTCGACGGTCAGGTCGGCCGCAGCGAGCGCCTCGGGTGAGAGCCCTGGACCCTCCTGCCCGAACAGGAGCACGCATTCCGTCGGAATGGTGTGCGTCTCGATCGCCACGCTCCCCGGAACGTTGTCGACGGCGACGATGCTGAGCTTCTCCGAGCGGCACCAGGCGACGAAGTCGGCGACATCCGGATGGTGCAGCACGTGCTGGTAACGATCGGTCACCATCGCGCCGCGCTTGTTCCAGCGCCGCCGCCCGATGATGTGCACGGTTCGCGCGCCGAACGCATTCGCACTGCGCACGATCGAGCCGATGTTCATGTCGTGCTGCCAGTTCTCGATCGCGACGTGAAACGGATGCCGCGACGCATCGAGCTCGGCCTTGATCGCGTCGATAGTCCAGTACCGGAACCCGTCGATCACGTTGCGCGAGTCACCCCGCGCGAGCAGTTCCGGATCGTAACGCGGATCGACTGGCCACTCGCCGCGCCACGGACCGACCCCGTTCGTGGAGAGCTCGATGCTCGGGTTCGGCTCGTCATCCACCAGTCGAGGCTAGCGCGGTCGTCAACAACTCAGGCAACTCGTCGCGGCGCGCGCCACCGTACCGCGGAGTCGCGGCACCGCCACGAGCGACGACCGAGTGGCTGCCTGAGTTGTTGTGAGTACGGTGGACTCGTGACCTGGACCCCGGATGCCCCCGACCTCGTCATCCACGGCGACAACCTGCCGACTATCGAGGCGCTACCGGATGCATCGTTCCGTCTGATCTACCTCGATCCCCCCTTCAACACCGGCCGCACCCAACAGCGCCAGGCGATCACGACGAAGCGCTCGACCGAGGGTAGCCGCACCGGATTCCAGGGCCGCAGCTACGAGACCATCAAGGGCACGCTCACCCGGTACGACGACACCTTCGCTGACTACTGGGCGTTCCTCGAGCCCCGGCTGATTGAGGCGTGGCGCCTGCTCGACGACCGTGGAACGCTCTACCTGCACCTCGACTACCGCGAGGCGCACTACGCGAAGGTCGTGCTCGACGCCCTCTTCGGCCGTGACAACTTCCTCAACGAACTCATCTGGGCCTACGACTACGGCGCGCGCGCGACGCGCAAGTGGCCCTCGAAGCACGACACGATTCTCGTCTACGTCAAGAACCCGAAGACCTATTACTTCGACAATCTCGCCGTGGACCGGGAGCCGTACATGGCTCCCGGCCTCGTCACGCCCGAGAAGGCAGCGCTCGGCAAGCTGCCCACCGACGTGTGGTGGCACACGATCGTCTCGCCCACCGGCAGGGAGAAGACCGGCTATGCGACGCAGAAGCCCGAGGGCATCCTGCGCCGCATCATCCAGGCGTCGAGCGCGCCGGGCGACTGGGTTCTCGACTTCTTCGCGGGCAGCGGCACGACGGGAGCCGTCGCGGCCTCGCTCGGCCGCCGCTTCGTGCTCATCGACCAGAACCCCGACGCGATCGAGGTGATGCGCGCGCGCCTGCCCAGCGCGACCGAGTTCCGCTGACAGCTCGTTTCTCCGGAAAAGTGAACGGTGGCGGTCCCGGTACCCTTGAGGCATGAGCGACCGAGGCGAAATCGAGTGCTGGCTCACCGATATGGACGGCGTGCTCGTGCACGAGAACCATCCGGTGCCGGGGGCTTCCGAGCTGCTGCAGCAGTGGCGCGACGAGGGCAAGCCCTACCTCGTGCTCACCAACAACTCGATCTTCACGCCGCGCGACCTGAGCGCGCGGCTCAGGGCATCAGGCCTGCACGTCCCCGAGGAGTCGATCTGGACGAGCGCGCTCGCGACCGCCGACTTCCTCCAGTCGCAGATGCCCGGGGGCAGCGCCTTCGTGATCGGCGAGGCCGGCATCACGACTGCGTTGCACGAGGTCGGTTTCATCATGACCGAGAGCGACCCCGACTACGTCGTGATCGGCGAGACGCGCAACTACTCATTCGAGGCGATCACGAAGGCCATTCGCCTCATCGGCTCCGGCTCGCGATTCATTGCGACGAACCCGGATGCGACCGGCCCGAGCGCCGACGGACCGATGCCCGCCACGGGTGCCGTCGCGGCGCTCATCACGAAGGCGACGGGCAAGGAGCCCTATGTCGTCGGTAAGCCCAACCCGATGATGTTCCGCTCGGCGATGAACAAGATCGGCGCGCACAGCGAGAACACGGGCATGATCGGTGACCGCATGGACACAGACATCGTCGCCGGTATCGAGGCGGGCCTGCACACGATCCTCGTGCTCACGGGCATCAGTGACCAGGCCGAGATCGAGCGCTACCCGTTCCGTCCGGACGAGATTCTCAACAGCGTCGCCGACCTGCTGTCCGCGGAGCCCATCGAGTCCGACGACTAAGGAGCGGGCGTCGTCGTCGGCAGCACCTGCGGTATCGCTATCGACGCCGTGAACTCGGCGCCCCCCGTGCGGTTCACGAAGCAGTAGAACGTGCGGTTGCCGTTAAGCCAGTCCTGTTCGTCGGCCGCGAAGCTGCTGAGCACCTGGATGTCGTTCGCGGAAGCCGCCGCCGCGTAGTCGATCACCGTGGGAACCGCGCACAGGGATGCCGCAAGCGTCTGCAGCGCGTCCGCGCCCGGGTAGGCCGGGTCCTCCGTGGCGGGGAACGTGCCCTTGAGCACGAGCTGTGCGGGGTGCGATTGCGTGCACGGAACGACCGTGAAGGTGTCCTCCCACTCGGATGTGAATGGCGCAATGCACTCGCCACCCAGTAGGCGATCCCAGTAGTACTCGCCGGGCGCGACCGGACCCAGTACCGGCCCGACCGGGGCTGAGGCCGACGGCGTGGGGTCGGCGACGACCGCGGGCGCCGGGGCGTTCTGCGCGATCCGCGAGCCGGCCAGGAACAGCGCGATGAGCGCGAGCACTGCGAGCAGACCGCCCGCGATGCCCATGAGAATCTTCTGGAGCCGCGGGATGGCCGCGCGGCCCTCCGGTGCGAGCGTCGGTCGATCGACGACGACGAGCTCTCCGCCGCCGAAGCCGCCTCCAGAACCGCCAGCGCTGCCAGATGCCCGTGCCGGAAGCGCCGGGATGAGGGCGTCCTCGTACTCGACGAACTTGCTCTCGCCGAACAGCGAGTCGAGCGCGTTCACCTCGATGCCCTCGTCCTCGGGAGCGCCCAGACCAATGGGCTGGGCACCGAACACCTCGGTGACACCCTCGATGGCCGGATCCACGGGCGCCCCGAACCCGGGAAACTCCTGCCGCACGATCTCAGCACCGTGGAACTGCACAGTCTCCGCGGGCTCGGCGGGCCGTTCACGCACGATCGGTGTCGCGACCGTGGGAACGTCCCAGTCCGGAGCCACGGGGGCGGGGATGACGGGGGGCGCGGGCTCGGGTGGCGGCGGCCCGGGCGTTGAGCCGCCCGGAGTCAGCCCCCAGCTGAACCCGCCGCCCGAAGCCGCGGGAGGAGCGGCCGCGGGTAGTGGCGGCGCTGTCGGCGGAGATGCTGCCGGGAAGAACCGGACCGCGGGTTCGGCTGGTGGGGTCGGCGCCGCGGGCTGCTCCGCCGCGGGCATCCCTCGACGGCGCGGGCGTTTCTCCGGTTCGTCCTCGCCGAACTGGCTCGAGAGCCAGTCGGCGTGGTCGATGTCGTCGTCCGCCATCAGGCCAGGCCCAAGTCGCCAAGGCCGATCGCGGAGAGGTAGGGGTAGCCCGCCGCCTCGATCCGCTCCCGCGCGCCCGTGTTGCGGTCGACGACGACGGCGACAGCGGCGATCTCCGCGCCGACCTTGAGTAGCGCCTCGATCGCGGCGAGGGGTGAACCACCCGTCGTCGACGTGTCCTCGAGCACGATCACGCGCTTGCCGGTGAGGTCGGGACCTTCGACCTGGCGACCGCGACCGTGGTCCTTCGGCTCCTTGCGCACGACGAACGCGTCGTACGAGAGCCCGCGCGCGGCGCCCTGGTGCATCACGGCGGCCGCGATGGGGTCTGCGCCCATGGTCAGGCCACCGACGGCGCTGACCTCGGGAACCTCGGCGATGAGATCGAGCATGACCTGCCCGATGAGCGGCGCGACACGATGATCCAGCGAGACCCTGCGCAGGTCGACGTAGTACGTCGCCTTCTTGCCGCTCGTGAGCGTGAAGTCACCGTGGAAAACCGCGTCGGCGGAGATGAAGTCGATCAGCTGCTGCTTGGCGTCGGTCACGAGTCAAGACTACTGATTCGTGCCGCGCGGATTCAGGGCGTGATTCCGCCGAACACCACGAGCGTGCTCGCCAGGAGAACTGTGGCCAGGGCTACGACGGTGATGACGACGGCGCTGCGGGTGTCGTGGCGGTTGGCGGTCGCCGCGTCGTCATCAAGGAAGTCGTCGGGTTCGGCCACACCTGCACCCTAAAGCCGAGAGGGTTGCATTGTCCCCGCCCCGTTAGGGGGATGGGACGGGCGTGGTTCCGCCCCCGGTACTGGTGCGTCGTCGGGAACGATTAGCCTCAATCCATGCGCGTTGGCACCTGGAATGTGAACTCGATCCGAACCCGCGTCGGTCGCGTCGTCGACTGGCTCGTGCGTGAAGACATGGATGTGCTCGCCATGCAGGAGATCAAGTGCACCGAGGAGCAGTTCCCGTACGAGGCCTTCTCCGAGGCCGGCTACGACGTCGTGCTTCACGGCCTCAACCAGTGGAACGGCGTCGCCTTCGCGAGTCGCCTGCCCATCGAAGATGTGTCGGTGGGCTTCGAGACCGCACCGGGCTTCGGCAAGCCGCTCGAGGATGGCACACTGCCGAAGGAGGCCCGGGCCCTCGGCGTCACTGTCGGTGGAGCTCGGCTGTGGAGCCTGTATGTGCCCAATGGCCGCGAGCTCGAGAACGCGCACTATCCGTACAAGCTCGAGTGGCTCGCCAACCTGGCCACCGAGACGAAGGCCTGGATCGCGGCGAACCCCGACCGACCCCTCGCGCTCATGGGTGATTTCAACATCGCCCCGCTCGACATCGACGTGTGGGACATCACCCTCTTCGCGGGCAAGACGCACGTGAGCCAGCCCGAGCGCGACGCGTTCGCGGCCTTCGAGTCGGCTGGCCTCGTCGATGCGGTGCGCACACGCGGCATCGAGGGCTACACCTACTGGGACTACCAGCAGCTGCGCTTCCCCCGCAACGAAGGGATGCGCATCGATTTCATCCTCGGCTCGAAGTCGTTCGACGACCTCGTCACCGCGGCGAAGATCCATCGCGAGGAGCGCAAAGGCGACGCCCCGAGCGACCACGTGCCGGTGACCGTCGACATCGCGCTCGACTCAGAGGACGACGACGATCGCCCGATGTTCCTCTAGGAAACTGGTGCGAGCAGCGCCGCGACGATCACGAGTGCGGGCACGGAGAGCACAGTCGTGATGAGCACGACGTCGCGCGCGAGGATCTCGCCGCGCTCGTAGCGCTGCGCGTAGTTGAAGACGTTCTGCGCCGCTGGCAGCGCCGCGAGCACGGTCACGACGAACAGCGGCTCCCCCTCGAGGCGGAACAAGAAGTGCCCGACGCTCCACGCCACGAGTGGCATGGCCACGAGCTTGAGGGCAGACGCGAGCAGCACGTCCCGTCGGGACGATCCCGGTGCCAGCGGGCGCTGCCCGTGCAGTGACATCCCGAAGCTGATGAGCACCACGGGCACCATCGCGGCGCCGATGAGCCTGAACGGTTCCATGACCGAGGCGGGCAGGTGAACGCCGAACACCGCGAAGAGCACTCCCACTACCGAGGCGATGATGATGGGATTCGTGAACGGCTGCACGAGGATGCGCCGCAGCGAGACCGTCTCGCGATCCTGGATGTCGAGCAGCGTGAGGGCGAGCGGCGCGAAGACGAGAAGCTGCAGCAGGATGACCGGGGCCGAGTACGCCGGATCCCCGAGCACGTACACCGCCACCGGGATCCCGATGTTGTTTGCGTTCACGTACCCGGACGCGAGGGAGCCGACAACGGTCTCCGACACCGGTCTCTTCCACATCAACCGTGCCACCAGAGCGAAGGCCAGCCCGACAGTTGCGGCCGCGATCAGGGAGACAGGAAGCAGCGACGAGAACAGCACGTGCACATCGGCATCGGCGAGCACTGTGAAGAGCAGCGCGGGCGCGAGAATGTAGAACGCGACGCGGCCGAGCACGAAACGGCCGTGCTCACCGAGCACTCCCGACCGGCCGACGAGATACCCCGCGAGGATGATCGCGCCGATGATCGCGAACCCCGTGAGCACCCCGATCATCCCCCCAGTCTTGCGCATCCCCCTAGGATCGAGGCGTGGCTGACCTGGAAGACGAGAAGCTGGGAACGAGCAAGGTCGTGACGACCGTGTTCGAACAGATCCTCTCCGCCGTGCACGCGGGAACACTCCTTCCCGGCGAGCGGATCAGTGACGCAGACCTCGCTACGCAATTCGGGGTCTCGCGCACGCCCGTGCGGGAAGCGCTGCAGCGGCTGCGTGAGATCGGCATCATCGAGGCATCCCCGAGTCGTTTCACTCGCGTCGCCGTAGTGACCCCTGAGCAGACCGCGCAGGCGTACATCGTGTGGCTCGCGCTGTATCGGGCGGTCGTCGAGGAGGTCATCCCGCGCGTCGCCGAAGGCACCCTTGAGGTGCTCGAAGAGGACCATGCGCAGTTCCTCGTGAGCCTCACCAAGCTGGACGTGCAGCGCATCGCGACCGCGAACTTCCTGTTCTTCAGTCGGCTACCCATCGAGTCGACCAACCCTGCGCTGCAGCGTGCGATCGTCTCCGTCGTGCACATCGTGCGCCTGGGCAGCCTGCACCTGCCCGAGTACATCGACTTGGAGGCGCTGGGGCGCGCGCAGGGGCTGCTGCTCGAGGCCGTGCGCCTGCGTGACGTGCACTTCGCGCGCGATGCGATGAAGTTGCTCGCCCACATCGAGGTGCCGCAGGAGTAACCGCCACCGCTATGCTCGCGGCTATGGCCCAGGAGATCATCGCGCAGTCCGAGGAAGAGAAGCCTCCCCGCAGTTGGGACTTCTTCCTGACGGTTTTCCTGATCTTCCTGCTGCTCGTGCTCACGGCGATCTTCGTGTTCCTGGGTTTCGGGCTGAGCGTGTCGACCCTCGGATGCGCCGACTCGTCGGAGAACTGCAACGGACTCGTCATCAGCGTCGGCACCCTGCTCGCGATCGTCGGAACCTCGCTCGTCGCGATCGCGGGGATCGTCACGTCGATCGTGTTCATCGCGCGCCGCAGGGTCTCGTTCGTGGTGCCGCTCGCGGCCTGCCTCGCGGTGGTGGGGCTGTTCGTGCTCGGATCGTGGCTCGTCCGCCTCGCCATTCCCTAGCTAGGGGCGCAGCAGCACCTTGATCGCACGGCGCTCGTCCATCGCGGCATAGGCCTCGGCAACCTCGGCGAGCGGCAGCTCCAAGTCGAACACCCGACCGGGGGTGATCGCCCCGGAGAGCACATCGGGCAGCAGCTGTTGAACATGAGGCGCACGCTTCTGAGGGCCTGGTCCATCGACTCGGTCGTGCCGACGCACTCGAGTACGCAGTCCGGTCCGATGCCGTCGAACATCTTCCTGATGCGCGCGATGCCCTCGGCGCCGCGCTCCTCGACGATGTCTGTCGCGCCGAACTCGAGAGCGACAGCCTGGCGATCGGCGTGGCGCGACATGGCGACGATGCGGGATGCCCCGAGCCGTTTCGCGGCAAGCACAGCGCACAGCCCGACGGCGCCGTCACCGACGACAGCGACAGTGCTGCCCTTCGTGACACCCGCCGAGGCCGCGACGTGGTGTCCCGTGCCCATCACGTCGGCGAGGGTGAGCAGGCCGGGGATGAGTTCGTCGGAGGGGTGTCCGGGAGTTGCGACGAGCGTGCCGTCGGCGTGCGGCACACGCACGTACTCACCCTGGCCGCCGTCGGCGAACGCTCCCATGCGGTCGTCGGATCCCCACCAACCGCCGTGCAGGCACGACGTGCTCACGCCGTTGAAACAGTTCGCGCACGTCATGTCGCAGTCATAGAACGGCGCGATCACGAAATCACCAACCTTGATCGTGGTGACCTCGGCCCCACGGATTCCCCACAGATCCGAGCCGCACACGCACGAGGCGACGACCTTCACGATCGCGTCCCCGCCGGTCGAGAGCACCGGGTCGGGAACCTCTTCGAGTCGGATGTCGTGGTCCCCGTGAATGAGGGTTGCGCGCATGATGTGAGCCTACGCGTGCTGAGCGGCTGGCTAGCCGAACGCTCAGCCCTCCATCCGCCGCACCGCGAGTCCGTCGCCCTCGGTGGTCTCGACAAGCACGGTGTCGCCGTCGCGGATCTCCCCCGCGAGCAGCGAGCGGGCGAGCTTGTCGTCGATCTCGTGCTGCATGAGCCTGCGTAGCGGGCGGGCGCCGTAGATCGGGTCGTAGCCACGTTCGGCGAGCCAGGCGCGGGCATCCGGGGTTACCGCGAGTTCGAGCCTGCGACCGACGAGCCGCTTCGCGAGACGCTCGATGTAGAGCTCGACGATGAAGCCGAGGTCGTCCATCGAGAGGGGCGCGAACACCACGATGTCGTCGAGGCGATTCACGAACTCGGGTTTGAAGGCTTGGCGCACGAGTTCGTTGACCGCGGCCTTCTTCTCCTCCCACGGGAGGTTCTGGTCGGTGAGATACTGGCTGCCCAGATTGGACGTGAGAATCAGGATCACGTTGCGGAAGTCGACCGTGCGACCCTGCCCGTCGGTGAGCCGACCGTCATCCAGAACCTGCAGCAAGATGTCGAACACCTCGGGGTGGGCCTTCTCGACTTCGTCGAGGAGAATCACCGAGTACGGTCGACGGCGCACGGCCTCGGTGAGCTGCCCACCCTGCTCGTAACCGACATAGCCGGGAGGGGCACCGACGAGCCGCGACACTGTGTGCTTCTCGCCGTACTCGCTCATGTCGATGCGCACGAGGGCCTTCTCGTCATCGAACAGGTACTCGGCGAGCGCCTTCGCGAGTTCAGTCTTGCCGACACCGGTCGGGCCGAGGAACAGGAACGACCCCGTCGGCCGATCCGGGTCGGAGATGCCGGCGCGCGTGCGCCGCACGGCCTCGGACACTGAGCGCACAGCATCCTTCTGACCGATGAGCCTCTTGCCCAGCTCGGCCTCGAGGTGCAGGAGCTTCTCGGTCTCCCCCTGCGTCAGACGATCGACCGGGATGCCCGTCCACGCGGCCACGACAGACGCGATGTCCTCCTCCGTGACCGAGTCGTTGACCATGCGCGGGCCCGTGGGCTCCTCGGATTCCGCGGTCTTGAGGGCAGCGTCGATCCCGGGAATCGTCTCGTAGTTGAGCTGGGACGCCTTCTGGTAGTCGCCCGTGCGCATGGCCTTGTCGAGCTCGATACGAGCGTCGTTGAGTTGCATCTTGAGGTCACCGACCCCCGTGAGTGACGCCTTCTCGGCCTTCCAGCGCGCCTCGAGTTCGGCGAGCTCGGCCGAGCGCTCGGCGAGGTCTGCCCGCAGCTTCTCGAGTCGGGCCTTCGAGGCGTCGTCCTTCTCCTTCTTGAGGGCGAGCTCCTCGATGCGCAGCCGGTCGACGGCACGCTTGAGCTGATCGATCTCGACGGGTGAGGAGTCGATCTCCATCTTAAGCCGCGACGCGGCCTCGTCGATGAGGTCGATTGCCTTGTCCGGCAGCTTGCGGCCCGTGATGTAGCGGTTGCTCAGGGTCGCGGCCGCGACGAGGGCCGCGTCCGTGATCGCTACCTTGTGGTGCGCTTCGTAGCGCTCCTTGAGTCCACGCAGGATGGCGACTGTGTCTTCGACCGACGGTTCGCCGACGAACACCTGCTGGAAGCGACGCTCGAGTGCTGCATCCTTCTCGATGTACTGGCGATACTCGTCGAGGGTCGTCGCTCCGATGAGGCGCAGTTCGCCGCGCGCGAGCATGGGCTTGAGCATGTTTGCCGCGGCAACTGAACCCTCGCCCCCGCCCGCGCCCATGAGCGTGTGCAACTCGTCGATGAAGGTGATGATCTGCCCGTCGGAGTCGTTGATCTCCTTGAGCACGGCCTTGAGCCGCTCCTCGAACTCGCCACGGTACTTCGCGCCGGCGACGAGCGCCGCAAGGTCGAGGCTCACGAGCTGCTTGTCTTTGAGCGAATCGGCGACGTCGCCCGCAACTATGCGCTGTGCGAGCCCCTCCACAACTGCGGTCTTGCCGACGCCGGGCTCGCCGATGAGCACCGGGTTGTTCTTGGTGCGGCGCGTGAGCACCTGGCTCACCCGCCGGATCTCGGCGTCACGACCGATCACCGGGTCGAGCTTGCCGGTACGCGCGATGTCGGTGAGGTTCACGCCGTAGCGCTGCAGCGCTGTCTTCTGTTCTTCGTCGGAGCCTGGGGCTCCCTGCATGTTTGCCATGTATCAGGCCGTTTCCCAAAATTGAGCTTGATCGACTCAAGTCTACTCAAGTTCGCATGACGAATTCGATTTCGATGACGGGAGCCGTCGTGGAGTCGAGACGGTGCCCAGCGAATTGTGTGAACGGCGTCTATTGGGGAATCGGAAACGGCACGATCACTTTCCCTCCGGGCTACACTCCGCATCAGGCGAATGCAGCGGGTCTGGGATCACACGCACTGTGAACTGCTCGGTGGCTGGCAGAGCCGGCCAAAGTTCTGAGCGCACTGAATCTCCTACGGATGTCATCATCTACACCGTGACTGCGACTCGGGAAGGGTAGCTCGCGGTTCGCTGAATCTGAATGAGGAGATGGATCGGTGAGAGTCTCGACTGATCCCTCCGCCGCCGAATGGGTGGCGGTGGGCACGAACACGTTGCAGTCGCGTGCAGGAGGATTCGTGCCCGCCGCATATCCCTCCTACGCTCGTATCCTTCATTCGGTGGGGATTGGCGACGGATTGCGATGCACCTGGCGTGCATACGCAGAAGTCTCCCGCAATCGGTTGAATCCGGATAGTCAATGGCAGGACATCGTCGAGCAGGATGAGGAGCTCGTGAGCGCGGCACCCCGCCGAGGCTCGCTTTCGGTGAAGGAGGCTGCGTCTCTCGCAGGCGTGCTTGCTCGTTTCACCAAGGTGCCCGATCAGTGTTTCTTCGGACTATGGGAGGGATGGGCGAGAACGGAGCATCCACCCGGGCCGAGGTTTGAGTCGTCTAAGAGAGCCATGACCCTGTGGGAAGGCACCGTTGCTGACGCGTCGCTCTCTTTTGAACCGTCTCCGGGCCAACGCATCGCAAATCTCTGGTGGCCAGCGGATCATGCTTGGTTTGTCACTACCGAGATAGATTTCGACAGCACCATCGTGGCAGGCAGTCCTTCGTGCATCAAGGCCGTAGCGAGCGATTCGGGTCTGGAAGTCTTCGAGATATCCGCAGATCTCAATCTGACCCGGAAACAGCATCCTCCAGACGATTCCCTCAACGCGTTGAGCTAGTCACGGTGAATTTGGGGGTGCGAAGCACCTGTCGCGTCGGGCCCACAATGCGTTCGACGGTCGGGCGGTAGGCGAGGTGGGTGTTCCAGACGGACCACAGTTCGCCTCCGGGGCGCAGCGCGCGGGCCGCTCCCTCGAAGAGCGCAGTCGAGACGCCCGGCAACACGGCCGCCCCACTGTGGAACGGCGGGTTGAGCACGATCAGGTCTGCGCTCGCCTCGGGCTCGTGCGCGAGCGCTTCATCCCTCGTCACGCGGATGTCGAGCCCGTTCGCCTCTGCCGTCAGTCGCGCGGATGCCACGGCAGAAGCCGACCGGTCGCTCGCAAGCACGCGTGCCCCGGGCCGCCCTCGCGCAAGCCGCGCGGCCAGGATCCCCGTGCCGCACCCCAGATCGATGGCGGACTCGTACTCCGGCACCCTGTCGAGTACCGAGAGCAGCGCGCGAGTTCCGATGTCCACCGACGTCCCAGCGAACACGCCGCCAGTCGCGACCACCCACATGTCGAGTCCCACGTGAAACTGTCTGCGCGGTTCGGCGAGCGCGCCAGGCTTGGGTCCCCGCGCGACGAGCACGCGCGACTTCTGCCTCGCGTGCGAGACGTCGAGCCGGCCGAAGTGCCGCAGCAGCACCTCGTTCATGGTGACCGTCATGTGCTTGAGGCGCCCGCCCGCGATCACGATCACGTCCGGATCCGCGTGCGCCGCAATCAGCGCCGCGATCTCCTCGAGTGCATCGAGGGAGCGCGGGAGCCGCAACAGCACGAGCGTCGCACCCTCGACCAGCTCCCGGGAGAGCGGCAGGCTGGAAAAGTCGCCAGTGCCGTTGGCCGCGAGCGCGAGCTCCCCGGCGAGGGAGTCCTGGTGCACCCGCACGCGGGCGGCTCCCCTGTCCAGCGCGCCGAGCGTGAGGGCGCCGTACTCGTCGCCGATCACGGTGAGCTCGGCGGCGTTCAGGTGCTCGGCGGCTTCGTCGAGGATCAGGGTGTCTGCGGTATCCCACGCCCGCAGGTCTGGCGCCTCGAAGTCGGGCCAGCGACGCAGGTCGTCAAGCGAGAGGGTCACTCGCCCCGCCGCAACGGTCGCCACACGACAACCTGGTTCGAACGTTCGGCGCGCGAGCCGGCGCGCAGCGAGACGACCTCGCCCGCCGTGCCCGCGGCGAAGACGCGTCGACCGGGGCGGCTGAGCATCTCATCGGCGAGGGCGTGCTCGAGTTCGCGCACGCGCTCGGTGAGCTCAGACACCCGGTTCTCGAGGTTCAGGATGCGCTTGATGCCCTCAAGGTTGAGCCCCTCGGCGCTGAGCGCCGCGATTTCGCGCAGCTGCACGACGTCGCGCAGGGAGTATCGACGTGACTGCCCGGGCGTGCGGCCGGGGCTCACGAGCCCGAGGCGGTCGTACTGCCGGAGAGTCTGCGGGTGCATGCCCGCGAGCTCGGCAGCGGCCGCTATCGCAAATACGGGCGAGTCAGCATCCATTACATGCAACCCATCAGTGGTCCGCCTTTGCCCTCTCGAGCAGGTCTTCCCGCGGGTTCTCGTTCGGCATCGCCTTGGCGAACGCCTCGAGGTGCTTGAGGGCATCCTCGGTGAGTCGTGAGGGCACGGCAACCTGCACTTCGGCGAGCAGGTCGCCCTCGCCCTTCGCGGTCGTGACTCCCCTGCCCTTGACGCGAAGGATGCGGCCGCTCGGCGTTCCCGCCACGACCCGCAGTTTGACGGGCTCGCCACCGAGGGTGGGCACTTCGATAGTCGCGCCGAGCGTCGCCTCCGTGAATGTCACGGGAACCACAACGCGCAGGTTCTGGCCGTCGCGCTCGAAGACTGGATGCTTGCGCACTGACACCGTGAGCACGAGGTCGCCCGCGACGCCGCCATCCGGGCTCAGTTCGCCCTTGCCCTTGAGACGGACCTTCTGGCCGTCGGTCACGCCCTCGGGAATCTTGACGTTGATCGCCCTGCCACCCTGAGGCTGCAGCTTGATCGTCTCGCCGCGGATCGCCGTGACGAAATCGAGGGTTGTGTTCGCCGAGACATCCCGGCCCTTGGTGGGGCCGCCCGCTCCGCGATAACCGCCCGAGGTCGAACCGAAACCGCCAGCGCCGCCGCCGCCGAACATGCCACCGAGAAGATCTTCGAAGCTCGCGCTCGACTGGGTGCGGCCGCCCTGGTTGAACAGGCCGCCGAAGACATCCTCGAAGCCAGCGCCCTGGGGGCCGCCCGCCTGGAAGCGAGCGCCCGAACCCATGGCGCGAATCTGGTCGTACTCCTTGCGCAGTTCCGGATCGGAGAGCACCGAGTGTGCCTCGCTGATCTCCTTGAACTTCGCCTCGGCTTTGGCATCACCCTGATTGGAGTCGGGGTGGTACTGGCGTGCGAGTTTGCGGTACGTCTTCTTGAGGTCGGCTTCCGACACGGTCTTCGAGACGCCGAGTACGGCGTAGAAGTCCTTGTCGAACCAGTCCTGGCTGGCCATGACTACTCGGCCGGCACGAAGACGGCAACCTTCGCGGGGCGCACGAGGCGATCACCGAGAACGTAGCCGGGCTCGATGACGTCGGCGATCGTGTTGACCGTGACATCCGGATTGGGCAATTGCACGACGGCCTCGTGGAAGGCGGGGTCGAAGGGCTCGCCCTTCTCGCCCACCTCTCTGAGCCCGTACTTCTCGAAGGCGCCGCGCAGCTTCTGGGCCACGATCGTCATCGGCGCGCCCTCGATGAGGTCGCCGTGCGCCTCGGCGCGGGCGAGATCATCGAGTGCGGGCAGAAGCGAACGGATGACCTCGGAGATGACCGCCTCGCGGTTGGCCTGACGGTCACGCTCCACGCGCTGGCGGAAGTTGACGAGCTCGGCCTGCGCGCGCAGCATGTCCGTGCGCATCTCGGCGACGAGGTCGGTCGCGGCCTGATCGAGCAGGGCCTGATCGGCATCACTCAGATCCTCTTCAACGTCCGGCCCGTCCTCGGGGGCGGAAGCATCGGCTTCCGCCCCGTCAGAAGGCTCGCGAATGTCCTCGGCCTCGGAATCGACGGGCTCGTCGCCCGCCTGTCCTGAGTTTGTCGAAGGGTTCTCGTTGTCAGTCATTGTTACTTCTTGGGCTCTTCCTCGTCGTCAACGACCTCGGCGTCGACGATGTCCTCGTCGCTCTCCGTGCCGGGCTGTTCGGCCGACTCGGCGGCGGCGGCGGGCTGCTCCTGCGATGCGGAGTAGATCGCCTGGCCGAGCTTCTGCTGGCTCTCACTCAGGGTATCGAACGCGGTCTTGACTGCCGCCTCGTCATCTCCCGCGAGCGCGGTCTTGAGGGCGTCGACATCGGCCTGCACGTCGCTCTTCACGTCGGCGGGGAGCTTGTCCTCGTTGTCCTTGATGAGCTTGTCGGTCGAGTAGGCGAGCTGCTCGGCGGTGTTGCGGACCTCGGCTGCCTCGCGGCGTGCCTTGTCTTCAGCTGCGTGCTCTTCGCCCTCGCGCACCATGCGCTCGATGTCTTCCTTCGACAGCGAGCTGCCGCCGGTGATCGTCATCGACTGCTCTTTGCCGGTGCCCTTGTCCTTGGCAGACACGTGCACGATGCCGTTGGCGTCGATGTCGAAGGTCACCTCGACCTGAGGGATGCCGCGGGGTGCGGGCGCGATGCCCGTGAGCTCGAACGTTCCGAGGTTCTTGTTGTCCCTCGTGAACTCGCGCTCGCCCTGGAAGACCTGGATCGCGACGGACGGCTGGTTGTCGTCCGCGGTCGTGAAGGTCTCGCTGCGCTTGGTGGGGATGGCCGTATTGCGCTCGATGAGCTTCGTCATGATGCCGCCCTTGGTCTCGATACCGAGGCTCAGGGGGGTCACGTCGATGAGCAGGATGTCCTTGCGCTCACCCTTCAGCACGCCCGCCTGCAGGGCTGCGCCGACGGCGACCACCTCGTCAGGGTTGACGCCCTTGTTGGGCTCCTTGCCACCGGTGAGCTTCTTGACGAGCTCAACGACGGCGGGCATACGGGTCGAACCACCGACGAGCACGACGTGCGCGACATCCGCGAGCTTGACGCCCGCTTCCTTGATGACGTCATTGAAGGGCTTCTTGGTGCGCTCGAGCAGGTCTGCAGTGAGCTCTTCGAACTTGGCGCGGGTGAGCGTCTCGTCGAGGTTTGCCGGGCCGTTCTCCGTGAGGGAGAGGTACGGCAACTGGATGGTCGTTGACGTCTGCGACGACAGTTCCTTCTTCGCCTGCTCCGCGGCCTCCTTGAGTCGCTGCTTGGCGATCTTGTCGTTGGAGACGTCGACGCCCGTGGTGTCCTTGAACTTCTGGATCAGGTACGTGACGACGCGCTGGTCCCAGTCGTCACCGCCTAGGCGGTTGTCACCGGACGTGGCCTTGACCTGGATGGTCGAGAAGTCGTCGTCCTTGCCCACCTCGAGGAGGGAGACGTCGAAGGTTCCACCACCGAGGTCGAAGACGAGGATGAGCTCGTCTTCCTTGCCGCGGTCGAGGCCGTATGCGAGCGCGGCGGCGGTGGGCTCGTTGATGATGCGGAGCACGTTGAGACCCGAGATCTCTCCGGCCTCCTTGGTGGCCTGACGCTCCGCGTCGTTGAAGTACGCGGGAACTGTGATCACGGCGTCGGTGACCGGCTCGCCCAGGTACTGCTCGGCGTCGCGCTTGAGCTTGGCGAGGATACGCGCGGAGATCTCCTGCGCCGTGTACTTCTTGCTGTCGATCTCCTGGGTCCAGTCGGTGCCCATGTGGCGCTTGACAGAGGCGATCGTGCGGTCGACGTTGGTGACGGCCTGGCGCTTCGCGGTTTCACCGACGAGCACCTCCCCATCCTTGGTGAAGGCCACGACCGAGGGGGTCGTGCGGAAACCTTCTGCGTTGGCGATGACTGTGGGTTCTCCACCTTCGAGGACGGCAACCACGGAGTTCGTGGTTCCGAGGTCGATTCCTACTGCTCGAGCCATGTGCTCTTACTCCTTGATCGGTCTGTGCGTTGCGACAAGTTGAGTCGCGTTATATCAAGTTTATGCCTGTGGATAACTATGTCAAGTCGTTTCGCTGAAAGTTGAGCGTGAGTGGCTCAAGGTGGTGATCAGGATGAACGTGCAAGCGTGCCGCCGCCCAGCGCGTCGACGCACCAATTCCTCGACCGGCTGGGCCTCACGCGACGGCTTGAGTTCGACCGCGAACTGGCCTGAAGGAGGTCACCCGCAGTTCACCGCCAGCCACTAGCGTGTGACCATGACTGACGACGGCGCAGGCGCCACCTCGAAGAAAGTCCCTGTAGCCGCGAACACGGGCGCGATCCGCGCTGTCGGCCTCGATCTTCAAGACGGCAAGGTCATCCCTAAGAGGCAGGTTCGCGCGTGGGCACTCTGGGACTGGGCTACGCAACCGTTCAACTCGGTGCTGCTCACGTTCGTCTTCGTGCCGCTGTACCTGATCAACACCGACTTCCTGCCCGCCGGAGTGGCAGACCTTCCCGAGACCGACCCCGCGTACGTCGCGGGGATCGCCGATCTCTCGAGCCAGTTCGGTCTCGCCGTGGCGCTCGCCGGCATCGCGATCGCGTTGCTCGCACCGGTACTCGGTCAGCGCGCTGATGCATCCGGCCGCCGCAAGTTCTGGCTCGCGGTGTGGACCGGCCTGCTCGTCCTGACGATGGCGTCGCTCTTCTTCGTGCAGGGCCAGCCATCGTTCTTCGTGCTCGGCATCACGCTCATGGCCGTCGGCAGCGTCTTCAGCGAGATCGCCGGCGTCAACTACAACGCCATGCTCGTGCAGGTCTCGACTCCCAAGACCGTCGGCCGCGTGAGCGGTCTCGGCTGGGGCCTCGGCTATATCGGCGGAATCCTCGCGCTCATCATCATCGCCGTGCTCACCCAGCTCGACTGGTTCGGCCTCTCCGGCGACAACGGCATGATCTACCGCATCATCGCCGTCGGCTGCGCGGTGTGGACGATCATCTTCGCCCTGCCGATCTTCCTCAACGTTCCCGAGGTACCCCCGACGGTGAAGCGCGAGACAGTGTCTTTCTTCAAGAGCTACGTCGTGCTCGTCAAGGACATTGCTCGCCTGTTCAAGGAGAGCCGCCACACCTTCTGGTTCCTGGTGGCGAGCGCCGTCTATCGCGACGGGCTGGCCGGTGTCTTCACTTTCGGGGCGATCCTCGCGACCGGCACCTTCCAGTTCACCTCGAACGAGCTGCTCATCTTTGGCATCGTGGCCAACCTCATCGCCGGGGTGAGCACGATTCTCTCCGGACGCTTCGACGACAGGTTCGGGCCTCGCGCGGTCGTGCTCACCGCGCTCGTCGGTCTCGTCGTCGCGGGGCTCGGCGTGTTCTTCTTCCACGACGCGGGCAAGCTCGCATTCTGGATCGGCGGCCTGCTGCTCACCGCGTTCGTCGGGCCGGCGCAGGCCGCATCCCGGTCGCTCCTCGCCCGCGTGACGCCCGCCGGCCGCGAGAGCGAGATTTTCGGTCTGTGGGCGACCACCGGTCGTGCCGCGAGCTTCATTTCACCGGCACTGTTCTCGTTGTTCGTCGCGATTGCCGGCGTGCAACTGTGGGGCATCCTCGGCATCGTCGTGGTGCTCATCGTGGGGCTCGTGCTCATGTTGCTGGTGAAGCTGCCCGACCTGCGCCCGGCGTCGCCGAACAGCCTCCCGGCTCGCTCGGATAACGTCGGTTAATCGCTGGCGTTTGTTGGCGGGATTCGTCAGGCTTGAGCCATGACCTCCACCGCCGACAAGGCTGCGTTGCTCGATTCGCTGCACGTTCCGGGAACTCCCCTCATCGTCACCAACGTGTGGGACGCGCTGAGCGCCCGCGCTGTTGCCGCGGCACCCGGAGTGAAGGCGCTCGCGAGCGCGTCTCACGCCGTGAGCTGCACGCGCGGAGTCGATGACGGCGAGGGCATGACCGACGAGCAGGCATTCGAGTCGGCGCGGGCCATAGCCTCGGCGGTCGACATCCCTGTCTCGATCGACTTCGAGCGCGGCTACACGCACAACCTCGCCAAGCTGCACCTCAACATCACGCGGCTCATCGACGCTGGCGCCGCCGGGCTCAACTTCGAGGACAGCACGGGCAACCCGGGCCAACCACTGTTCCCGCTTGAGGAGCAGCTCAACCGCATCCGCACCGTCCGCACTGCGGCGAACGACGCGGGCGTGCCGCTCGTGCTGAACGCTCGAGCCGACAGCCTCGTGCGGGGCGGCACCTGGGACGAGATGGTCGAGCGCGCCAACACATACCTCGGCGCCGGTGCGAGCGTCATCTTCGTGCTCGGGCTGAACGACGAGGCGGCGGTCGAACGCGCGGTCGCCGAGATCGACGGCCGGGTATCCGTCATCTCGGGTGTCGGCTCAGTTCCGCTCACGCGACTCGCCGAACTCGGCGTCTCTCGCGTGAGCTTCGGCCCCGGGCCGCTCGGTCTCGCGCTCGCGCACCTGCAGGCGGCGGCCGCCCAGCTCACGGCCCTGGGCGACTACCCCGCAGAGTTGAGCTTCGAGTACTGACTAACTCACTGCCGCGCTGTGCCGCGGGCTCTTCCGAGTCTCGCGACGGCGGCGGAGTGCGGCGAACAGAACCAGTGCGAAGCCGAGTATGAGCGCTTCCGCTCCGATGCCCCACATGCCCACGCCGGCGCGCTCCACGTTCGTGTAGGCGAGCGCGGCAACGGGCGGGTAGAAGACCGTGGCCTTGGCGGCAACGGTGTTACCCCGGGTGTCGGTGATCTCATAGCGCATCGACGTAGTTCCGTTGTATCCGGCGTTCGGGGTGAACCGCAGCTCGTTGCCTACGACATCCCAGACGCCGTCAGCTGTCGTGACCTGGCTTATCCAGCTCGCCGCCCCGGCGTCGTAGATGCGCAGGGTCGTCGCGTCGAAGGTCGCGCCTGCAGAGGGCGTGTCGTTGGTGAGAGGTTGGAGCGACGTGGGGGTGTCGGGTGTTCCGTTCTTCTGGTCGTCGACGGCCAGGGCCGCGACCGTCATCGTCACGGTGGCCGTCGTCGGCTGGCCGCTCGAGTCGACTGCGGTGTAGGTAAAGCTGTCGGGCCCGGCATAGCCAGTTGCGGGCGTGTAGGTGACCGTGCCGTCGCCGTTGAGCACGGCCGTGCCGTGGGTCGGCGTTGAGACCGACTGCACGGTAAGGGTCGTCGGCCCGTCATTCGCAGTCAGCGTCGAGATCGTCAGCGGGGTGCCTGCGGGGGTCGCGTAACTGTCGTCCACCGCCACCGGGGTGATATTGATCGTGACCGTGGCCCTCGAGGTAATGCCGTTCGCATCCGAGATCGTGTAGTCGAAGGTGTCGGCGCCCGTGAACCCCGGGGTGGGAACGTAGCTGAACGACCCGTCCGCGGCGACCGTCACGGTGCCGTGACTGGCAGGCGTGTTGCTCGTCACCGTGATGTCGGCACCCGTGTCATTGGCGAGGATGCCCGACGCAGCGTTAACCGTCAGCGTCGTGTTGATCGTCGTCGAGTAGGGGTCATTGGTCGCCGCGGGGAGCAGCGCGATGAGGAAGGTGCACACCACGTCCGTGCCCTGTGCGGTGGCCGCCGCGGGATTCGTGAAGCTCGCGACGGTGCCCGTGCCCGACGCAACCTGGAGCGACGTCGTGCGGTTGACGCACGTCCAGCCCATCGAGTAGTTCGCCAGGTTGGTGGTGCCGGATGCGGTCAACGTCACGCTGTAGTTGCCACCGCCGACCGTGAGGTTCGGGCCGGCGACCGCTGACTGCACGCCCGTGGCGGTACCGGAGGTGAGCGCGGTGTTGCCCGTTGAGACGCCGTTCCCGGAGTTGGTGATGGTGAACTGGTCGGTCGCGGCACTACGGCTGCGGACATCCGCCTGGCCTCGCAGGGAGTTGGCGTAGTTGCAGGTCGCGAGGTCGACAACGGTCTGGCCGCTGGAGATCGTAATTGTACCGACGTTCGCGCCGGAGCTCGGGTTGATCTTGTAGATGCTGGAGGAGCTGGTTCCGGCGGCGAGGAACAGGAACCCGTCAGAGGAGTAGGCAATTCCGGGGCTGTTCGTGCCGACCGGCAGCGTGAGAATCTGGGTGGCCGGCAGGTTCACTCCACCGCCGGCCGTCGGCACCGTTCCGACGCGGTAAACCTTGTCACCATCGACGACGTAGAGCGTTCCATCGGTGCCGAATGCCATGTCGCCGTTGTTGCCAACCAGGCCCGTAATGGTGCCAACCTGGCCGATCTCGACGTCGTTCGTGATGTCGTACGCGGCGAGACGGGCCGACGAGCCGCTGCCCGCGTAGTAGTAGATATTGCTGACGGGGTTGATCGCACCGCGGATGGTGACCTGGTTGCCATCGGGGTCAGGGCTGGCGATCGTCGTCGGGGTGCCCGAGATCGGGTCGTATCTCACGATGTTGTTGTTGCCGCTCTGGAACGCCCACGCCCCAGTACCGTCATAGGTGATGCCGAGCGCGTTGGTGGCGGGCGAAACGCTGCTGACGGTGGTCGTCGCGCCTGTCGTCGCGTCTATCTCGAGAAGGTCACCCCCGGGGGACGTGATGCCGTAGAGGGTGTTCTGGTCGCAGCGCAGGTTTGACCCTGCTGCGCTCGCCTCGTCGGTGGAGACCGACGGCGCGAACGCCGAACACACTCCGGCGACGACGAGTACCGCAACGGTGATTCGGGCAATGCGCGCGCGCATGCTGGCGTGATGCGACATGAGTACTGTTCCCCCCGGGACAGGTAATTCACGATTCCCCCGATATATCACCGGATTTCCCTATCCTCCGCGCGGACCAACTGGCGCGCACGTCCCAGTGAGGGTCGGACTCATTCGGGGGACAAGTGATGTCCCCCATTGTGCTGGGTCCAGTCTGCGACGAACCGCGTGAACAGGGCAGCGAAAGTCGCCGTCTCCTCCGGCGTGAACCCCGAAACGGCATCGGCGACCGCACTGCGACGGGTCTCGTTGGCTCTGGACAGGATGCTCCTGCCCTGCGTTGTGAGCTCGACGACGCTGCGGCGCGCATCCCGATCATCGGCTCGTCGCGTCACGAGGCCACGCTCAGCGCTCTCGTTGACGAGCCGGCTCGCGCGCGGCTGGTCGACGCCGATGGTCTCCGCGATCTCGGAGATGCTCAACCCGTCGCGGTCGCGCAGGGCCCCCAGGAGACGGAAGCGGGCCGCCCCACCCATGCTGTGGTCGTGGGTGCCACGGAGACCCCGGGCCATGGGCATCCGGTCGACGCCGTGGCCGCCATGGTCGAAGGGAGGCCGGCCCTGCGCCCAGGGAGGACCGCCCCTCTGGCCGCCGCCGCGCGGCCGGAAGTGGCGGAGCGCGACGAGCGCCGCCTCGATTTCGGCGATGCGGTCTTGACTCTCGTCGTTCATGTATGTAATCTTACAACTGTTGTCATATGACATACATTACGAATCTAAGGAAACACGCCCATGACTACCCCCACCGACACGCGAACCCCCCGCCCGAACTTCTGGCTGCGTGCCATCGAGTTCCGCAAACACGAGCTCGCCCGCGACGGCATCTCTGACGAGGACTACTCGACGACCATGGCCACTCTCGAGAAGATGGCCCGCAACCTGGGCTGGGATGAGTCCCAGCAGGGTGAGCGCCCGTTCGGTCCCGGCCGCGGCTTCGGTCGCGGACACCGCCACCCCGGCATGATGCGCGGCTTCGGCGGACACCCCGCCCACCACGAGTCGGCCGACACCACCCCCGAGAGCTAACGGACCATGTCGACCCCCCGCCCGATTGGTTTCTGGCTGAAGCTCGTCGATCGCATGATCGACGAGCAGTTCGCCTCGACACTCGACGAGCACGGCGTCACCCGGCGCCAGTGGCAACTCCTGAACGTGCTCAACCAAGGGCCCGCGACAGGGGAGGCCCTGGATGCCGCGGTGGCGCCGTTTTTGTCGCCAGAGCACGACGAGTCGTCGGCGGATCACCTCGCCGAACTCGTCGACAGCGGGTGGGTGACGCTCAGCGATTCCCGCTACGCCCTCACCGATCGCGGCAGCGGAGCTCTCGACCGGCTCTCCCAGGTGGTCGCGGGCCAGCGCACCCTCACTACCGAAGGCCTCAGCCAGGAGCAGTACGACGAGACGCTCCGCGTGCTCGAGGTCATGGCCCGCAACCTCGGCTGGTCCGACTAGCCGAGAAGCTTCGCGATCGCCGCACGCGCTCGCAGGTAGGGCTCGCTGCTGTCGAACAGGAGCGACATGTCGTTCGCCCCGTCGAGCAGCGACGTGACCTCGAAGGTGAGCTGGCGGGCATCCGTGATCTCGGGCAGGTCACCCGCTGCGACCGCGCGCTCGATCGCTCCCTGCACAAAGGCGTGCCACTCGCGAATGAGCTGCGCAATCGCGTCGCGAAGGAGCCCCGGGCGAGATCCGAGCTCCGCAGTCGCGGCCGCGAAGAAGCACCCACCGCTGAAGACGCGCGACTCGCTGTAGCGCAGCCAGTTGTCGAGGAGCACGACAAGCCGCTCGAGCCCGGCACGCCCCTCGAGCGCTGGCGTGATGACGCTCGCAATGAAGATCTCGGATGCCGCGGCGACCGTAGCGAGCTGCAGCTGCTCCTTGGTGCCGAACAGGGCGACGACACCGCCCTTGCTCATCGAGGTCTCGGCCGCGAGTGACCCGATGGAGAGCCCTTCGAGCCCGTTCACGGAGGCGAGGTCGACGGCGACGCGCATGATTGCACGGCGCGAGGTATCGCCGCGCGCCCTCCGGCCATCGATCGTCGTCATGCTTGTCATTGTCTTCCCCTCACCCTACTATACGAACGATCGTACTTATAGTTTCTCGGAGGCCAGGATGAACCCACTCGCGCTGCTGTGTCGCGTCGCGCCACCCGTGGCCGCCGAGGTCGCGTACCGGCTGTGGTGGAACCTGGGGACGCCGGAGACGGTACACCCGCGGGATGCTGCAGTTCACGCCGAGGCCGTCACCGGGGAACTCGAGGTCAACGGCAAGCGCGTCGTCACCTACACGTGGGGGCGCGGGCGGCGGGTCATCCTTCTCGTGCACGGCTGGCGCAGCCGTGCCTCGCGCTTCTCGGCACTCGTCCGCGCGCTTGAGAGACCGGACCGCACGATCGTGGCGTTCGATGCACCGGGCAACGGCGACTCGCCCGGCAACCGCACGAGCGTGCTCGACTACGCGGAGGCCATCGCCCAACTGCACGACCAGCACGGCGAGTTCGAAGCGATAGTCGGCCACTCGTTTGGCGTGCTGTCGACGTTCGTCGCCGTCAGCGAGGGCGCACGCACGGGCAGCATCGTTGGCGTCTCGGGGATGCACGACTCCAACGCCATCTTCGGCGAGTTCGTGCGCCAGGCGCGACTCACCCGTGCCGTCGCCGATCGACTGCGCGACAGGGTCGAGCGGCGCACGTTCACCATCGTGGATGACCCGTGGGCGCGCTTCGTCACACGCATCGACGACGCCCTGCCGGTGCTGCTCGTGCACGACACGGATGACCCGGTCGTGAGCCCCACCGAGGCCGACCTCATCGAGCTCTGCCACACCGGACCCGTGCGTCGGCTCACTACCTCCGGGCTCGGGCACAACCGGATACTAGGAGACTCGGGCGTGGTCGCCGCCATCGCCTCGTTCCTGGAGGCGCCCAGGAGGGTCGAGCCGTCTGGGCGGGTCGAGCTTAATGGGTCAGGTATGCACACCAGATCATCAGCATCGTCACGAGAAACCCCGTGACGAAGTTCAACAGCAGGAAGCGCCGCCAGCCGCGGTTGGCGGCCTCGCTTGCGGCGTCCGTGACGTTCCAGAACGGCGCGCACACCGCCGCGTAGGGCAGCACGAGCACGGCAGCGAGCGGGCCCGGCCAGCTCGAGAACAGCAAAAGCACACCGCCGGCGAGGTACGCGATCACCGCCAGGCGCACGGTCGCGCGCGCGCCGATGACCGTCGCGATCGACGAGATGTCGGCCTCTCGGTCGGCGATCACGTCCTGCACGGCACCGAACGCGTGGGATGCCGCCCCCCACAGGAAGAACGCGCCGAGCACCGCCCACAACTGCGGGGTGAACGCCGCGCCCGCGAGCACGAGTCCATACGCGGCGGGCGAGACGAAGTGCGTACTCGAGGTGATCGAGTCGAGGAACGGCTTCTCCTTGAACCGAAGACCCTTGGCCGAATAGGCGATCACCGCGAAGACGCTCACCCCCAGGACCAGCCACGAGAGCGGGCTGCCGACGATCACGAGGTACACGAGGAACGGCACGTTGGTGGCGATCGCAGCGATGATCGTGGGGCGGTGCATCCGGCGATCGAGAAGAGCGCCCTCGACGCCTCCCTTGCGCGGGTTGCGCAGGTCGGACTCGTAGTCGAACACGTCGTTGATGCCGTACATCGCGAGGTTGTACGGGATGAGGAAGTAGACCGCCCCGACGATGAGCGTCGCGTCGACCTCGCGGGTCGTGAGCAGGTACGCCGCCGCGAACGGGAACGCCGTGTTCACCCAGCTCAGCGGGCGGGAGGAGACGAAGAGCGCCCTAAACACTGCGCCGCCGACCCAACAGCACCCACAGCGAAGGCAGCCCCACGACCGCCGCGACCGCGTACGCGAAGTCTTCAAGCGGCGCGACACCGATGAAGGCTCCGCTGATGAGTGACTCGTTGTAGGCGACGAGGCCGATCGAGATCATCACGTTGTCGAAGACTGCGGTCATGACCAGGAGGATCGCGAGGGTGATGCCAACCGCGGCCCAGCGCAGTCGGCGGGCCGCGAGGAGAGCGACGACGAGGATGACCGCCAGGAAGATCGCGTTGAGGCTCCAGTAGGTCATCGGGTGCGGCCCCTCGCGAGGGCGCCATAGATGTTCATCGTCAGGTAGCACAGCAACGCGAGGAAGAAGACCTCCTCGAGCGGTACCTCCGGCGCGATCTGCACTCCGGTCATGAACGACGTCTCGCCGCGGAAGAAGATGCCGCCGCCGACGCCAGCGAGATCCCAGGCGAGGAAGAATACGAGCCCGGCGACGAGCACGATCGCCGCACGGCGGGCGTCATTCCAGAAGAAGAGGCGGAAGCGGCGGTCGAGCACGACCATGCCGGCGAGGGCGATGAGGAGCGCCAGCAGGTAGAGAACGATCACAGCGGCTCCGGCAACGGCCCCGTCGAGACGTCGTGGCGCAAACGCTTGACGAGCAGCTCCGCGCTGATCAGGCACATGGGCAGGCCGATCCCGGGGATCGTCGAGCCGCCCACGTAGTAGAGCCCCTTGACCTTCTTCGACACGTTGCCCGCCCGGAAGAACGCGCTCTGCCGCAGCGTGTGCGCCGGGCCGAGGGCGGTGCCGCGCCAGGCGTTGAGTTCGTCCGCGAAGTTGCCGGGGCCCACCGTGCGCCGCACGGTGATGCGATCGGCGAGATCGGGGATGCCCGTCCAGTCGGCGATCTGCGCGATGACCCGGTCGGCCAGCACTTCGATGCGGGTATCACCATCACCGTCGGTGTCGCCCCGCCCGATCGTCGGATCGGCGGGGATCGGCACGAGCACGAAGAGGTTCTCGAAACCCTCGGGCGCGACATCCGGGTCGACGCCGCTCGGCTTGCAGACGTAGAGCGAGGCGGGGTCGGGCACGGATGACAGGTCGCCGAAGATCGCGTCGAAGCCCTTCTTCCAGTCGCGCGTGAACAGGAGGTTGTGGTGTTCCAGTTCGGGCAGCTCGCCTTCGACACCCAGGTAGAGCAGGAGCGCGCTCGGGCCGGGGGTCTTGGCGTCCCAGTACTCCTGCGGGTACGTGCGCTCCCCGTCGATCAGCAGCGTGGTTTCGGTATGGTGCAGGTCGGCGGCGGAGACCACGATCTCCGCATCGGCGAACTGCACGTGCCGCTTCTCGTCGAGGTAGGTGACACCGGTCGTGGCACCGTTCTCGACGACGATGCGGGTGACCTCGGCTCGCGTGATGATCGTGACGCCCTCCGCGCGGGCGAGATCGGCGATCGACTCGATCACGCGTGTGAACCCGCCCATCGGATAGAGCACGCCGTCCGCGAGGTCGAGGTGGCTCATGAGGTGGTACATGCTCGGCGTGAGGTACGGGGATGAGCCGAGGAACACCGCGGGATAGCCCAGCACCTGGCGCAGCCGGTTGTCTGTGAAGCGCCGCTTGACGAACGTCGAGAGCGGCTGGACGAGGAGCTTCACAAAGCGACCGGCCTGGCCGAGCACGTCCTTCTTCAGCAGCGGACGGAAGTCGGCGAATGTCGTATACAGGAAGCGCGCCTTCGCGAGCTCGTAGACCTCGCGCGCCGATTCGAGGTAGGCCTGGAGGCGGCGGCCGGCGCCCTTCTCGATGCCCTCGAACAGCGCGATGTTGTCGTCGACTTCGGCCGAGATGTCGAGCGGGGTATCGACTCCTTCGAAGAAGACGCGGTAACCGGGGTCGAGCGTGACGAGCTTGAGCTGCTCCTCTGCGCTGGTTCCCATGAGCTTGTAGAAGTGGTCGAAGACCTCGGGCATGAGGTACCACGACGGACCGGTGTCGAATCGGAATCCGTCGTGCTCCCACGATCCCGCTCGACCACCGACGTCGGGGCGGCGCTCGAGCACGGTCACGGTGTGGCCTTCGCGCGCGAGCAGCGCGGCGCTCGCGAGGCCCGCGATACCTCCGCCGACGATGACGACTGCGCTCATCGACCCACCACCGCAGCGAGGGCGAGCCTGACCTTCACGGGGTTGGGGACGCGGACGCGGGCGCGCACGAGCTGGCTTGCGGGGGTCGCGCGGAGTCTTGCCGAGAGCTCGGCGAACAGGGATTGGGCGAGCGCGACCGCGCGGCGCGAGCTCCGCGGAAGATCGGGGACCACGGCGGCCGACACCGCGAGATCGGCGTCGATGTCGTCGAGCAGCCGGGTCTTGGTCGCTTCGTCGAACGAGTCGACCGCGACATCCGGGAAGTAGCTTCGACCGAGGCTCTCGAAGTCGGCGGCGAGATCCCTGAGGAAGTTGACCTTCTGGAAGGCAGCCCCCAGGGCGCGCGCGCCGGTCTCGAAGCGCGGCAGGTCGGTGACGGGTTCGCCGAGGAGGAACGCCCGCAGGCACATGAGGCCGACCACCTCGGCCGAGCCGTAGACGTAGCTGTCGAAACTTGCCTGGTCGTGCACCTTCTGGTTCAGGTCCATTCGCATCGACTCGAAGAAGGGCGCCGTGAACTCGGTGCCGAAGTCGACGTCGCGGGCGGTGAGGGCGAAGGCGTGCACGACGAGGTTCGAGCTGAACCCGATGCGCATGGCCTCGTCGGTCTCGGCCTCGAGGTCGTTGAGGGCGCGGGCCGCCTGCACGGTATCGACCTGAGCGCCGCCGTCCACGATCTCGTCAGCCACACGGACCAGCGCGTAGATGTTCTCCACGTGCTGGCGCACCCCGGCCCCGAGCAGCCGGGACGCGAGGCCGAACGACGTCGAGTAACGGTGAATGACGATGCTCGCGGTCTCCTCGGCGACGCGGTCGTAGAGGGAGGCTCTCACTTGACCCTCCCGAGCACGGCATCGGCGACGGGATGCAGCTCCGCCCGCAGCGCGGCAGGGATGTGTGGCTCGGCGAGGCGAGCGAGCGCACGGTTCGCGTAATAGCGGGCCAGTCCCTCGGTGAACGCCTTTGCGCCACAGGATGTCAGCAGCTCCCGCACGCGGGTCGCGTCCTCGGTGGTGAGGTCGGGGTTGCCGATGAAACCCTCGACGTCCGACCACTCGCGCGTGCTCGTGGCGTAGGCGATGAGCACGGTCCGCTTGCCCTCGCGCAGGTCGCCGATCGTGGTCTTGCCGGTCTCGGCCTCCACACCGAAGACCCCGAGCAGGTCATCCACGAGTTGATAGGCGATGCCGATCTCGCGACCGAATTCGCCGAGTGTTGCGACTACAGCTTCGGAGGCGCCCGCGAGAATCGCGCCGGCCTGCAGCGGGCACTCGAACGAGTACACAGCAGTCTTGAGGCGTTCCATCGCGAGGATGTCATCCACGCGCGGAATCTCGAGCGCGATCTGGAAATCGACGTCAATGAGTTCGCCCGCCGCGGAGGCGAAGAGCGCCTCATCCATGACTTCGAGCAGGCGGGAGCGCGTGACATCCGCGACCCCGCTGCGATCGATGAGACGGTACGAGTTGAAGAGCGCGAGGTCTCCCGCGATGACCGCGGCGGAGATACCGCTGTGCTCGGCGACGCGTTCGGTCGTACCGGCGGCGGTGGCGGCATCCCGGTAACTTCCCGAGATGTTGGGAACCCCACGGCGCACGAAATCGTGGTCGATCACGTCGTCATGCACGATGAGGGCGGTATGCAGGAGTTCGAACGCTGCGCCCACGTAGGCGGCGGCCTCGAGGTCGGTTCCGCCGAGCGCCTGATACGCGCACAGCACCATCTTCGGCCTGAAGCGCTTGCCGCCCGTCGTGTTCTGTTCGAGGGTTTCCCACAGTTGCACATACTGCGGCCCGAAGGCGGCGGCGCGGTTCTTGGATAGGGTGAAGAAGCGCGCCAGCACGGCGTCGACCTGCAACTGCCTCTCCTCCGAGAGGCCAAGCAGACCAGCACCATCCATTTAGGCAGACTACCGTGACGACACCCGAGCAAGTCGTGCTTGTCGATGAGGCTGGCGCCGCCATCGGCACTGCGGACAAGCTCGCCGTCCATTCCGCCGAGACCCCGCTGCACCTCGCCTTTTCGTGCCATGTGTACAACCCCTTCGGGCAGGTGCTCGTCACCCGCCGCGCGCTCGGCAAACTCACCTGGCCTGGCGTCTGGACCAACTCGTTCTGCGGGCATCCGTCCCCCGGCGAGTCTCTTCGCGATGCCATCGCGCGGCGCGGCCTCTTCGAGCTCGGCATCGCCCTCACCGACATCGAGGTCGTGCTCCCCGACTTCCGCTACCGCGCCGTCGACGCCTCCGGGATCGTTGAGAACGAGGTCTGCCCGGTGTACCGCGCGGTCACGACCGATGTCGTGACGCCCAACCCCGACGAGGTCGCCGAGGTCGCATGGGTGTCGGCGCTGTCGCTGCACGAGGCAGCGGTCGCGGCGCCGTACGCGTTCAGCCCGTGGCTCGGGTGGCAGTTGGAGCAACTCGCGTCGCTCTAAGCGCCCTTCGACCCCGCGTCGCTCGACCGCACGTCGGTGAGGTGGAAGTTCTGCGCGCTGCGCGACGCCGTCGGGCCGCGCTGGCCCTGGTAGCGGTTGAGGTAGTTGCCCGAGCCGTAGGGGTTGTCCACGGGCGATGAGGTGCGGATGAAGCACAACTGCCCGATCTTCATCCCGGGCCAGAGCTTGATCGGCAGCGTCGCGACGTTGCTCAGTTCGAGGGTGACGTGCCCCGAGAATCCGGGATCGACGAAACCCGCGGTCGAGTGCGTCAGCAGGCCGAGGCGACCGAGCGAGCTCTTGCCTTCGAGGCGGGCGGCGACGTCATCCGGCAGGCTCACGAGTTCGAACGTGCTCCCCAGGACGAACTCGCCCGGATGCAGGATGAACGGCTGGTCGGCGTCGACCTCCACGAGATGCGTCAGGTCGGGCTGGTCTTCGGCCGGATCGATGAACGGGTACTTGTGATTGTCGAACAGCCGGAAGAACCTGTCGAGCCGCACGTCGATGCTGGACGGCTGCACCATCTCGAGGTCGAGGGGTTCGAGGCCGATGCGCCCGGCAGCGAGCTCGGCACGGATGTCGCGATCGGAAAGCAGCATGCCGTAAAGACTAGCCAGTCATGGCCGCAGCGAAGGGTTCGCTGCACGCAGGGCGTCGAGGGCCGAGCCGGTCACGGCGCCGGAGAGTGACAGCGACGTGCCGTCACACACGATCCACACGTCCGCGGTGAAGAGGTGCGTCGTGCCGGTCGAACCGACCTCGTTGTCACCCGCGAGCTCGAACGCCGTCACGGTGCCCATCTCGGTTTCGGCGTACCCCGCGGCGGTGAGTTCGGCCTGCAGGGTCGCACGCTGCGCGCCTGTGATGCCCGCGACGACGAGCTCGAACAGGCCATCAGACTGCGGGATGCCCCACAGGCAGCCCTTCGCAAGGCTCGCCGTCGCCAGGACGACCGGGATCGAGGGAACCGTCATTCTCCCCACGAACTCGCTCGCAGGCTGCTCGCCGAGGAACGCCGTGTTCGCGCTGAACAGGTTCTGGGCTGTGGCGAGCGGGAGCAGGGTCGCGCAGTCCGGGATCGCGAGGGGTGCGATCGTGACTGTGGGCGTCGGCTTCGGCGTGGGCTTGACGGCACTCGCTGTGGGCGTAGGGCTCGGAGTCACCACCGGCGGCAGGGGTGTGCAGGCGGCGAGCGCGGCGACGAGCGCTGCGGAGGCGATGAGTCCGTGAATGCGCTTCATGTGCTGAGCGTAGCTGTGGGCATCGGGCCTCGAAAGCCCCGGGCGGTCACGGTAAGCTCTCTATCTGGCGGGTGACCGCCGCACGCGGATGTAGTTCAATGGCAGAACTTCAGCTTCCCAAGCTGATAGCGCGGGTTCGATTCCCGTCATCCGCTCCACTGAGACCTGCGAGGCGCGGGCGCCAAGGCGTCCTATTCGGCGTTTTTATCGCTTATTCCGCACTTTTCTCATATGATCACTGGCTAAGCCGCGGTTTTCACATGCAGGAGACGATACATGGCGATCATAACTTCGAGCCAGTACGCCAATCCGAACGACGCTGCCCGATTCGCCCGCGAGGGCAAGCTGGTCCAGGTCGTTCGCGGGGTGTACTCCGACGAGGTGCGCAAAGACCCCGAGCAGATCGTTCGTGAGAACTGGCTCCCCATCGTTGCAGCCCTGATGCCGGGTGCCGTTATCACCGGTCGGAGCGCATTCACAGGGCAACCCGCTGACGGGTACCTGTTCGTGAGTCACGCTCGCGAACGCCCCCTGATCCTGCCCGGTCTGACCGTGGTCGCCCGCAAAGGACTACCCGCGCAAAGCGGGGACACCGAACTGGCCCAGGGCGTGTACCTGGCGTCCGATGAGCGCGCGCTGATCGACAACACCGTTCCCACTCGCCGTCGCGGCGCCGTGCCCAGCGCGACTTTAGCTCGCGACGAGCTCCACGATCGGGTCGTGAAGCTCGTGACGACCCGAACGGGGGAGCGCATCGACCGGCTACTGACGAGCGTGCAGGACTACGGGCTGCGCACGGGTGCGATCTCCGGCGCCGAGGACGTTGCCGTGTTCTTCGAGGCCGCTCGCGGCGAACGCCCCACGGTCGAGTCCGGCTCCCGCGCGATGCAGGCCGCCCAGCACGGCCGGACCTTCGATACGAACCGGGCGGCGCGATTCCGCGCCCTCGCCGAGGAGCTGTCCGGTCTGGCACCGAAGGTGCGGTTCCAGAAACCGGGACAGGCCTACCAAGCGTTCTTCGAGGCGTACTTCTCCAACTTCATCGAAGGCACTGAGTTCACCGTGGAGGAGGCGGCCCGCATCGCGCTCGAGGGGACGATCTCGGAGCAGCGCCCGGCAGACGCGCACGACATCGCGGGAACCTATCGGATCGTCAACGACGAGACCGAGATGAGCATGACGTTGCCGTCATTCGACGACTTCGCGGACGCCCTCAAACGACGGCACGCCGCCATCATGGAAGGGCGCCCGCACCTGCGTCCCGGACGCTACAAGCAGGGCAACAACCAGGCGGGCGGCACTCTCTTCGTCGAGCACCAGCTCGTCGAAGGCACGCTGCACGAGGGCTGGCGGCACCTGGCCTCCATCACGGACCCACTCGCGCGAGCGGCCTACGTCATGTTCCTGGTCAGCGAGGTGCACCCTTTCACCGACGGCAACGGCCGCGCCGCGCGCATAATGATGAACGGCGAACTCGCACAGGTCGGGTACACCCGCATCATCATCCCCACCATCCTCCGTGGCGAGTACCTCTCCGGGCTGTCCGGGCTGACCCACAACGGTCGCTCGGCGGGCCTGGTCAGCGTGCTCAGCTTCGCGCAGCAGTACACCGCCCAGATGGACTTCACCGAGGTGAACCTCGCTACGCGCATGCTCGCGGCAACTAATGCATTCATCGATCCGCTGACCGCCGACTCCCAGGGCAGACGCATCATTCTGCCGAACAACCTGCCCTCGGGGTGGGAGTTCGCGTCGCCACCCACCTAGCCAGCAGGCGGAGGCGTCGCTCCCGTGCCAGTCGCCGGCCCGCGCCCGGTCAGCAACTTCCAGATCGCGAACCCCGCGCCCGCGAACACGGCGAGGTCGTCCGCGAAGCCGAACGGCCCGGCGATGAGCTCGGGGATGATGTCGACGGGCGAGATGCCGTACACGAGTGCGCCGATGCCGACCAGCACTGCTGCGAGGATCCGACGGCCATTACTCATGTCTTCAGGCTACCTTCAGCCTAGGCTTTCGGCATGAGTCAGCTGGTCCCCATCCCGTCTCCGGGCGAGGCGCTGTACTACGGCGAGCCGGGCAATCCCGTAATCGTCGTGCTGCACGACATGTACGGGCGCCTTCCGTGGCTCGAGCCCTTCGCCGAGGCGATCGCGAGCCGCGGGTTCCGGGTCGCGGTACCCGACCTCTTCGACGGCGTGTGCACCATCGACGACCCGACCGCGCGCGCGCTCATGGGCGCTCTCGACCTCGGCACCGCCCTCGCTGAGATCGACGATGCCATGGTCGAGGCCCAGCACACCGGCACGGAGCGAGTCGGCCTCGTGGGCTTCTCGCTCGGCGGATGGCTCGCACTCCTGCACGCGCAGGCTGGCGCCGCGGATGCCGTCGTCGCGTACTACGCGAGCCTCGGCCCCCGCGACCACGGCGTCATCCCCTGCCCGGTCCTGCTCCAGTGGGCGGAGACCGATGACTGGGAGGAGGGCGAAGACCCCGAGTCGTTCGTCAGCCGCCTGAAAGACCACGGCACCCCGGTCACACAGTTCGGTTACCTCGCGACGAGGCACGGTTTCGCGAACGCGAGCATCCCGGCCCAGCTGAACCAGCAGGCGGCCGCGCTGGCGTTCGCGCGCACCGAAGTGTTTCTCGAGTCGAACCTGATCGACTGATGTGACCTACTTCGTCACATCCCACAGGTGGTGCACCGGGTCGTGGATGAAGTACATCGCGAACGTGCCGATCGTGAACGACACCCCGTCGCTCCTGCGGCCCGGGCGAGTCCAATCGGTCACGCGGTCGAAACCATCGGCGAGGGATGCCGCGGCCGCAACCAGCTCGTCGGACACGACCGCGGGGTCCTGCTCGTTGTACAGCTCCGCCACGGCTGTCGCGTCCTGGTCCCAGTTCGGGAACAGCGGATCGTCCTCAGTCTCCATGAGCGCGAGCCGGTAGTCGTAGATGCGGAACACGTCGCGCACGTGAGCCGAGTACTCGAGGGGCGACCAGGTTGCGTCATCCGGTCGCACGCGCACGTCGGCGCGGGTGAGTACTGCCGGCCAGGCCGCGGCGTTCGTGCGGAGGAGCGCCGCGACATCCAGGGCCTCGAATGTCGTCGCGTCCAAACCGCATTCGGGGCAGGGCTTCTCGAGAACCCAGGTCCAGTTCTTCGTGTCAGGGGTGATCGCCATGCTTCCATCGTGGCGCACGGGCACGACCGGCTACCGTAGTTTTCGTGCCAACCTTTCCAGCAGAGACCGTCACGGCCGTTCTGGCCCATATGAACAGCGACCACAACGACGACAACCTGCTCATCGCGCGGGCCTTCGGCGACCCGGATGCCGCGTCCGCAACGATGACCATGCTCGACGAGTCGGGCGGCACCTGGCTCTACACGCTCGGCGACGCAGAAACTGAGTTGACCGTGCCCTGGACCACCACGATCGCGGAACGTCCCGAGATCCGCCGCGAGATCGTGCGCCTGTACGACGCCGCGTGCGAGAAGCTCGGCATCGCGCCGCGCCCGCACGAGGAGGCAAGACAATGAGCACCTCACCCAATCGCCTGGTGGGAGTCATCTTCGGCGCGGTCTACATCCTGATCGGATTCCTGGGCTTCACCGTGACGTCAGGCGTCGGATTCTTCTCCATCGAGGGCGGACTGCTCATCGGCATCTTCGAGGTGAACGTCTTCCACAACATCGCCCACGTCCTCATCGGCGCAGCGCTGCTGATCGCCGCGCTCTCGAACGTGCGCGCCGCCCGAACGGTCAATTCCGTCGTCGGCGCCGCGTATCTCGTTCTCGGCCTCGCCGGCCTGTTCCTCGTAGGCAGTGCGCTGAACATCCTCGCCCTCAACGTGGCCGACAACGTCCTCCACTTCGGCAGCGCCGCGATCCTGCTCGCCGTCGGCCTCGGCGCCGACAAGCGCGCCGGCATTGCCACCGCGTAGAAGCGCGGGCACACCGACCTCTTCGATCTGCCGGACCACGGCGCACACTGACCGCTACACTTAGGGTCACCTAACCTTCCCAGGAGCACCCGTGAGCGTCATCCCCTTCTCCCAGGCCCTTCGCGAACGCACGTGGACCAACCACGGTGACAGTGAGGGCGCCGATTTCATGAAGGACCTCATGACGGGCAAAGGCACCCGCGAGGACTACATCGCCCTCGTCGCGCAGCACTTCTTCATCTACGAAGCCATCGAGGCTGCAGCCGAGCAGTTCGCCGGGGATGCCACAGCGGCACCGTTCATCACCCCGCAGCTCACGCGCCTCGCTGCCATCGAAGACGATCTCGAGTTTCTCATCGGTCCGGACTGGCGCGCCGAGATCTTCCCGCTGCCGACGACCGCCCGGTACGCCGCCCGCGTGCGCGAGATCGCGGCCGACGGCTGGGCCGGCGGCTTCATCGCCCACCACTACACGCGCTACCTCGGCGACCTGTCGGGCGGGCAGGTCATCCGCACACTCATGCAGCGCCAGTTCGGTTTCGACACCAACGGCGTCGGGTTCTACCTGTTCGACCAGATCGCCAAGCCCAAGGAGTTCAAGGAGACGTACCGGGACCAGCTCGACGCCGTCTCCTGGGATGAGGCGGAGCGCGAGCGCGTGATCGAAGAGGTGGTCACGGCGTACCGCTTCAACACGGAACTCTTCGTAGACCTCGCCGACGCGAAGGCTGCCGCCTAGCTGTTCTTCCCATCTGCTCGGCAATTGGCCCACCCCACCCAGGGCCTCACAACTAGACGAGAGCCGCGCACATGTGCGCGTCTCTCGTCCCTTCGCGAGGCCCGCGCGACGCACGGCTCCAGGCCCGGGTGGCAGCGGGGCCGCAAAGGTCCCGCTTACGCGCGGATCGCCGGGATCGCCGTCACGCGCGACATGAACCGCACGACGTTCTCGTCGACGATGATGTCGCTCGGGCGCAGCGGGCGCGTCATGTACAGGCCGTCGAGGGTGCTGATGCGGCTGAGGGCGACATAGGTCTGGCCGGGCGCGAACGATCGCGGGCCGAGGTCCACGATCGCGCGGTCGTACGTCTTGCCCTGCGACTTGTGGATCGTGACCGCCCACGCGAGTCGCAGCGGAAACTGCTGGAACTCCGCGACGACATCCTTGCGCAGCGACTTCGTGAGCGGCGAGTAGCTGTACTTGAACTTCTCCCAGACCGCGGGGCGCACCTCGTGCCGCTCCCCGTCGATCTCCACCCACACTGTCGACTCGATCTTGGTGACCGTTCCGACGCTGCCGTTCACCCAGCGCTGCGCCCCGTCGTTACCGGTGTCATTGCGCAGGAACATCACGCGCGCGCCGAGCTTGAGTTCGAGCGCGTCGTCGGCGGGATAGGCGCGGCCGCCGAAGTCTCCGCTCACCTCGGCCTTCGCCGTGAGCACCCGGCCGGGGAGGCGCGCGAGCTCAGTGGCATTGATGCGGGTCACTATGCCGTTCGTCGAGGCGAGGGTGATCGCGCCATCCTTGGGGGCCGGTCGCGCGCCCACCTCGTTGAGGCGTGCCGCGATCTCGGCGGTGACCCCGCCGTGCCGCACCGCATTGAGCATGTACTTGAACTCGGCTTCGTGCTGGCGATGGATGCTCGTGAGCTCGTAGATCGTGAGATCAGTCGAGTTCCAGACCTTCGCGTCGAAGAACCACATCGACCGGTAGTGGTCTTCGAAGTATGCGCGCTCGTCTCCCTCACCCGGAACTGGTGCGAGCTGGTACGGGTCGCCGAACAGCACGACCTGAACACCGCCGAACGCCTCATTCTTGCGGCCGCGCGCCTGCCGCAGCGAGCGGTCGATGGCGTCGAGCAGGTCTGCGTTGACCATGGAGACCTCGTCGATCACGAGCGTATCGATGGTGCTGAGAAGCTTGCGGAGCTGCGCCGACTGCTCGATGTCGTTGTCCGCGATGACCCCGATCGGCAGTCGGAACAGCGAATGGATGGTCTGCCCGCCCACGTTGAGCGCGGCGACGCCGGTGGGCGCGCAGATGACGATCTGCTTCGACGTGTTATCTGCGAGATAGTTCAGGAGGGTCGATTTGCCCGTGCCCGCCCGGCCTGTGACGAACAGATTGTCGAGGGTCGTCTCGATCGCATCGAACACCGCCTGCTGCTCAGGCGCCAGGACAAGCTCGGTCACCGCTTCACTGTACCCGCGGGCGAGCCGCGCCCCGCTCGGCACTGCGGGAGTTGTGCGATTTAGGATGGGGACCATGCGCCGCGAGTTCATCATCTGGTCAATCGTCGCGGCGGTGATCGTCGCGGTCTTCGGCGGAACCGTACTCGTACTGAACGCAACCCTCTACAGCGCGAACGGTTTCGTGCGCAGCTACCTCGATTCCCTCGTGCGACACGACGTTGACGGAGCCCTCGAACTCGCAGGCACGCTCGCGGCGGGCGACGCCAGCGACGAGCTGCTCGTGGCCGACGCTATCGGTGAGCTCAGCGAGATCCGGCTGATCAGCGACACCACGGATGCCCAGGGCATCCACCGCGTCGTCTACGCGTTCTCGTCCGAGGGCACGACCGGACAGTCCACGTTCTCGGTGCGACCACAGGGCACCCTTCTCGGACTGTTCCCGACCTGGCGCTTCGAGTCGAGCCCGCTCGGCGTGCTGCAGGTCGTCCCGCAGCACGGCACGGGCTTCACGGTCAACGGGGTGCGGGTCGAGGCCGCCGAACAGGACCAGCCCGCGCCCTACCTCGTCTTCGCCCCTGGCACCTACGAGCTCGCGGCGAAGTCGCTCTACCTCGAGGCCTCCCCGGTCAAGGTCACGGCGAGCCAGCCGGGCGCCGCCGTCATCGGAGCTGTCAACCTGCAGCCCACGAAGTCGTTCATCTCGCAGGTGCAGAAGGAACTCAAGGGCTACCTCGACGACTGCGCCACCCAGACCGTGCTGCTACCCACCGGATGCCCGTTCGGCGAGGAGATCGCCAATCGCATAGTGAGCACGCCATCATGGTCGATTGCCCAGTACCCCCGAGTGACGCTCCAGCCCGGCACGGCGCCGGGCAGCTGGCTCATGCCCAGCACGGATGCCACGGCGCACCTCACCGTGGACGTGAGGTCGCTCTTCGACGGCACGGTCTCGACGTTCGACGAGGACGTGCCGTTCAGCTCGAGCTACGTCGTGACGTTCCTGCCGAACGACAAGCTGCTGATCAGCGCGCAGTAGAAGCGCGCCCGGTGGCTACCCCCGGCGCGCCCGCTCCGCGAGCATCTCGTTGTACGCCTCGAGCTCGGCGTCCCCATCCCGGTCGGCCTTACGGTCGTAGCGTTTCGACTCACGGTCGTCGCTGCGCGACCACATGAACGCGACGGCGATCGCGATCGCGACAGTAGGGATCTCGCCCACGCTCCACGCGATGCCGCCGCCCGCCTGCTGGTCGGCGAGCGCGCTCACGCCCGTGGTCCACCCCATCGCGCCGTACCAGTCGGCGAGCAGCAGCCCCGTGCCCGACATGAGCGCGAGGCCGAAGAAGGCGTGGAACGCCATGGTCGCGAGCAGGATCAGCAGCCGCACCGGGTACGGCGGGCGGGCGGGCGAGGGGTCGACGCCGATGAGCGACTGCACGAACAGGTAGCCCGTGATCAGGAAGTGCACGATCATCCACTCGTGGCCGATGTGGTTCGTGGTCGCCCAGCTGAACAGCGGCGTGTAGTAGAACACCCACAGCGAGCCCGCGAACAGTCCCGCCGCGACGAGCGGGTTGGCGAGAATCGCGAACGGGCGGGAGTGCACGGCGAGCAGGATCCACTCGCGCGGGCCTCGGCTGCCGTCGGTGCGCTTCGTGATGGCCCGCAGCGCGAGGGTGATCGGCGCTCCCGGAACGAGCAGCACCGGGATCGCCATGCCGAGCACCATGTGCGCGAGCATGTGCTGCGAGAACAGGAAGCGTTGGTACACGTTGACGCCGCCGTTGGTCACGTAGAACAGCACGAGCATTCCGGCCACGAACAGCACAGTGCGATGGACGGGCCACGAGTCGCCGCGCTTGTGCAGGCGCCACACTCCCGCGAGGTAGAAGAAGATGCCGAAGGCGCAGACGAGAATCCAGATGAGGTCGAAATTCCACAGCGTGAACAGCCGCTCGAGGGTGACCGGCGCCGGCAGCGGGCTGCCCGTGAGCAGCCCGGCGGGCGACGGGTCAGTGAGATCGGATGCCGCAATCTCCGGCACGGGAGTGGCTGTCCTGGCGAGGGCAGCGGCCACGCCCGCCGCGATGCCCATGAAGCCGAGTTCGGCGGCGATGATCCACCAGAAGATGCCACGCCCGCTCGAGTCTGAGCGTCGCATCCGGCCGATGAAGTAGCGGCGCTGCATCGCGCCGAACAGGCCGAGCGTGAGCAGCGCCGCCGTCTTCACGAGCACCAGAATGCCGTACGGCGTGAGCAGGTTGGCCAGGTTGTCGACGCGAATCTCGGCACTCAGATAGCCGGATGCCGCGACCACGATGAAGCACACGAGCGCGAGTGTCGAGTACCGGGCGAGCACAAGGCCCAGGCGTGCCTTGTCGAGCAGGGGCTTGCAGATCGCGAGCGTGAGGATCCCGCCGAGCCAGATTCCCGCGAAGAGCACGTGCAGGAAGAGCGCGCTCGTCGCTGAGTCGTGCTGCGCCGTGCCGCCACGGTGGCCCTGCAGGGTCATTGGCACCAGGCCAACCACCGCGAAGATGGTGACGAACACGAGAACCGTCTGGTTGCGCACGGCGAAGCACAGCACAGTCACCCCCGCCGCGACGAGGGTGGTGGCCAGCCAGGCCTGGCCGAGCTCAGTGCCGGTGAGGAACCCCGCGAGCACCTCGCCGAAGGCGTCATCGAAGCGGATGGGCTGCTGAAGAACTGTGAGGAACGTGTAGAAACCGGTGAACGCCGAGGCGACCGTCCATACGCCGGCGGATGCTGCGGCCACATCAAGGGCGCGGTTGAACTCCGGCTTTCCGGTGTCGAGCGCAAAGCAGGCGAGCACGAGGGCGCCGACCGCTCCCGCTCCGCCGAGATTCACGAAGAGCTTGGACACCGGGAGCCCGTACCGCACCGCGGCGCCGGGATCTACGAGGAGGGGGGCATCCGCGCCGCCGCCGTAAGCGAGTGAGACGAGGAGCGCGGCGAGTGCCGTGAGGAGGAGGATCGCCGGGCCGGCGATCCGTACGAGTCGTGGCACGCAGACAATCGTATTCGCTGCCCGCTGGGAGTCAGGCTGGGCGGTTCAACCACGAAGGGCGGCAACCTTTCGGTTACCGCCCCTGCGTTGAGGTGAGACTAGCCCTTGGCTGCTGCCTTGAGCTTGCTGCCGGCGCTGATCTTCACGCCGTTGCTCGCCTTGATCTCGATGCTCTCGCCGGTCTGCGGGTTACGACCCGTGCGCGCGGCGCGGAAGGTGCGCTCGACTGCGAGCCATCCCGGGATGGATACCTTGGTGCCCTCGCCGAGCGACTTGGCCACGACGGCGAAGAGTGCGTCGACGACGGTGCTGACGGCGGCCTGGCTCTGGCCAGACTCAGCGGCGACTGCCGCGACGAACTCGGTACGGTTTAGTGACTTGTCAGCCATGGAATGTCCTCCTCGGACGTCATGCAGTTCTTGTAGATGGAGCTTTGGTAAAGCCTGTAAACGCCCTGAAATCTACCAGCTTGACTTGGTAATTCCGGGCAATTCACCCCGGTGAGCCATATCGCGGAATCGCACGCGCGAAACCCCGAAGTTGCTGAGGAAGCCGCGGGGGCGTCCGTCGATGGCGTCACGGCCGCGCACGCGAACGGGCGAGGCATTGCGGGGGAGCTTCTGCAGGCCGAGGCGCGCGGCCTCGCGGGTCTCATCGGTACCCGCCGGGTCGACGAGGGCCTTCTTCAGTTCGAGACGCTTGGACGCGTAGCGAGCCACGATGACCTTGCGCTGTTCGTTCTTGGCGATCTTGCTCTTCTTGGCCATGTGTTAGCGCTCCTCGCGGAATTCGACGTGCTGGCGGATGACCGGGTCGTACTTCTTCAGCACCAGGCGGTCGGGGTTGTTGCGACGGTTCTTCTTCGTCACATAGGTGTAGCCCGTTCCCGCTGTCGAACGAAGCTTGATGATGGGACGGATGTCTTGTGCCTTGGCCATTAGATCTTCTCCCCACGAGCGAGGAGGTCCTTGACGACCGACTCGATGCCACGAGCGTCGATGACCTTGATGCCCTTGGTGGACAGGGTCAGCGTCACGCTACGTCGAAGCGACGGCACGTAGTACTTCTTCTTCTGGATGTTCGGATCGAAACGACGCTTGGTGCGTCGGTGCGAGTGCGAGATATTGTGCCCAAAGCCGGGAACGGCTCCGGTCACCTGGCAGGTTGCTGCCATGGTTGTACTCCTGTTCTGGTTACCGTGGGGCTCGAAAGCTCCACCCAAGATCACTTGTCGGCACGCCCTGTTCCCAGATGTTCACGGGAGGCATACGTGTGGGCCGAAATGCCCAACCTGTAGAGCTTACGTTGCCGAGCAGCTGGCACACAACCCGAACACATCCACGATGTGCTGCGGATCGCTGAAACCGTGCTCGGTCGCGACCGACCTCGCCCACTCCTCTACCGGGTCTGCCGTGATCTCGACGGTGAGCCCGCACGAGCGACAGATCAGGTGATGGTGGTGGTTCCCCGGCGTGCACGCTCGGTAGAGGCTCTCGCCCTCCTGCTGCAGCGAGTCGGCCTCACCCTCCCCCGCGAGGTCGGCGAGCGCCCGATACACGGTCGCGAGGCCGATGGATGTCCCGGAATCGCGCAGCGACGCGTGCAACTCCTGCGCGCTCACGAAGGTCTCGCGTGTCTCGAGGGCACCGCGGACCGCGTCCCGCTGCCAGGTGTGCCGCTTCACGCCGGCACCACCCTTCGACGCAGTCGCCGACCGTTCACGCGACCGACGATCCGGCAGCCCAGGTAGATGAGGAACGAGATCGTCGTGACGTACGGGCTGATGGGAAGCGATCCGCCGATGGCAAGCAGGATGCCGCCCACCGCCGAAACGAAACCGAACAGCATCGCGAGCAACGGCACGACGAGCGGTGACGACGAGACACGAAGGGCCGCGGCCGCCGGAGTCACGAGCAGCGCGAGCACGAGCAACGCGCCGATGATCTGCACGGAGACGGCGACCATGAGGCCGAGAAGCACCATGAACACGATCGAGAGGGTGCGCGCGGGCACTCCGCGCGCCATGGCGACATCCGGATCGATGCTGTCGAACACGAGGGGCCGCCAGATCACGAGCAGGACGACGAGCACGACCACGCTGATCGCGATGAGGGAGCCGAGCTGCGGGATGTCGACGGAGAGGATCTGCCCAGTGAGGAGGCCGAAACGGTTTCCGCTGCGCCCCGGATACAGCGCGAGGAACAGGATCCCCAGCCCCAGGCCGAACGGCATGAGCACGCCGATGATCGAGTTGCGGTCGCGCGCGCGCGACCCCAGGATGCCGATGACGATCGCGGCGACGAGGGATCCCACCAGGGATCCGAACACGACGTTGCCGCCGAACAGCAGCGCGGCCGCCGCCCCCGCGAACGAGAGCTCGCTGATGCCGTGCACGGCGAACGCCATGTCGCGCTGCATGACGAAGACGCCGATCAGGCCGCCGACGATGCCGAGCACCGCGCCCGCGATGATCGAGTTGCCGACGAGAGCGAGCAGCTGCCCGTAGTCGCTGAAGTCGAAGATCGACGACCAGAAGTCGCTCATGCGACAACCTCGCCATCGTGGTGATGCGGGAACTCGGGGATGCCCGCGACGAACACCCGCTCGCCGCTGCGGATCACCTCGACCGGAGTGCCGTACAGGTCGCTCAGCACCTCCGACGTCAACACAGTCTCCGGAGGACCGGAGGTGAAGCGCCCGTTCGCGAGGTAGAGCACGGTGTCGACCATATCGAGCACGGGATTGATGTCGTGCGTGACGAACACGACTCCCGTTCCGCGCTCGTGGAGGCCCTGGTCGATGAGCTCGGCGACGCCGCGCTGGTGATGCAGGTCGAGGCTCGAGAGCGGTTCGTCACACAGCAGGAGCGACGGGTTGCTCGCGAGCGCCTGACCGACACGCAACCGCTGCTGTTCTCCACCCGAGAGCACCCCGACCGGAAGGTTCGCGTAGGCCTCTGCCCCCACCGCGGCGACCAGTTCGTCGATCCGCTCGCGCTTCGCCTTCGACGGCCACGGAGGACCCCAGCGGTGCCCGTCGAGCCCGAGCCCCACGAGGTCGCGGCCGCGCAGCGCGGTGCCCGCGGGCATGACGCGCTGCTGCGGGATGTACCCGATCGCACGATCGCCACGCGTGACGGGTCGGCCGTGCACGCGGATCTCGCCGGCATCGAGGGGAAGCTGACCGAGGATCGCGCGCAGGAGCGAGGTCTTGCCGGAGCCGTTGGCTCCCAGCACCGCGACGAACTCGCCAGGTCGCACCGTGAGGGTCAGGCCGCTCCACAGGATCCGGCCGCCGAGGGTGAGTGCTGCGTCCGAAATTTCGAGAGGATTCACCTGCCCAGCGCCGTCGCGAGGGAGTCGAGGTTCGCGGTCATCCACGACACGTAGTCTGCCCCTTCGGGCAGTGTCTCCGTGAACTCGACGACGGGCACGCCCGCGTCTTCGGCAGCCTGGCGCACGCGCTCGGTCTCGGGGCTCGCGGTCTGTGAGTTGTAGGCGAGCAGCCGCACGCTCCTTGACGAGAGCAGGTCGAGCGCGGCCTGGAGCGCGAGCGGCGGCACGTCGTTGCCCTCTTCGATGGCCTCGGTGAAGTCGTCGGGCGTGACGTTGGTGAGTCCCACCGACCCGAGGAGGTACGCGGGCACGGGCTCGGTCACCGCGACGTCGCCCTCCGTCGCCATGGTGTTCGCACGCGCCTCGAGGTCGGCAATCGCGCCGGTGAGGGTCTCGCCATTGGCTGCATACTCGGCCGCGTTGGCGGGGTCGATGGTGCTGAGCTCGTCAACTATCGTTGCGACGACCTTCGTCGTGGCGGTGAACGAGTACCAGACGTGCTCGTTCGGTCCCGGCAGGCCTGAGGTGTCGAACGCGTTGATGAGCGTGGCGTCAGAACCTGCAGCCCCGACCAGCGAGTCCATGAACGGGTCGTATCCGCCGCCGTTCTCGATGATGAGGTCGGCGTTCGCGATCGCTAGCTGGTCGCGCGCGGAGGCCTCGAAACTGTGCGGGTCGACATCGGGCCCATCGATGAAGCTCGTGACCGAGGCGTGGTCGCCCGCGATCTGAGATGCGAGGCTTCCGTAGACGCTCGTGGAGGAGACGATGTGCACGAGGCCGTCGTCCGGGGCGGGAGCCGAACATCCGGCGAGCGCCAGGAGCGAAATGGTGGTGATTCCGATGAACTGCTTCATGGGGTAGTGCTTTCTAAGCCCGCGGGCCACAGGGGCTCGCGCCCGATAACTGTAATGAGATTCGTTATCAATAGTGTGGCACGCCGACGCGAGCGTGCCAAATCGGCTCCGCTCAGTCGAGCAGCAGCGCGGGCTCCTCGAGCACACTCGCCAGGTCAGCGACGAAGCGGCTCGCGACGTCGCCGTCCACGATGCGATGGTCGAAGCTCGCGCCGACCGTCGTGACGAAGCGCGGCAGCACCTGCCCGTCGACGACCCACGGCTTCTGCCGGATCGATCCGAGCGCGATGATCGCCGCCTCGCCGGGGTTGATGATGGGCGTCCCCGTGTCCATGCCGTACGACCCGATGTTCGTGATCGTGATCGTTCCGTTCGACATCTCGGCGGGCTGGGTCTTACCGTCGCGCGCCGTGAGCGTGAGTTGCTCGAGGCTCTTTGCGAGGTCGAGCAGCGAGAGCTCCTGCGCGTCCTTCACGTTCGGAACGATGAGCCCGCGCGGCGTTGCGGCCGCGATGCCCAGGTTCACGTAGTGCCGGACGATGATCTCCTTGTCGGTCCAGCTCGAGTTCACCGTGGGGTTGCGGCGCACCGCCCAGATCACGGCCTTGGCCATGATGAGCAGCGGGCTCACACGCACGCCGGCGAAATCCGTCGAGTTCTTGAGTCGCTTGACGAACTCCATGGTGCGCGTCGCGTCGATGTCGACGAACACACTCACGTGGGGTGCGGTGAACGCGCTCTGCACCATCGCGGTCGCGATCGCCTTGCGCACACCCTTGACCGGGATGCGGTCCTCGCGCTCAGAACCCCACTCCGGCGTCTGGATGTTGCGGAACACGCTCGCCTGCGACGCCTGCCGAACTACATCGTCGCGGGTGATCTCCCCCGCGAGTCCGGTGGCCGACACTTCGGCGAGGTCGACGCCGAGGTCTTTGGCGAGCTTGCGAATCGGCGGCTTCGCGATGATCACGGATGCCGCGGCGGCCGGCACACTCGACGGCCTGACACTCGGCGCCACAGCGGCCCCGACAGCTGCCGGGGCGGCGGCGCCACGGCGGCGGCGCGATCCGGCGTGACCACTGGATCCGTATCCCACGAGCACCGCGCCGGGCTTCTCTTCCGCGGCCGCGACGGTAGCTGCGGTGTCAGCGATCTCGGTGGCTTCCTCTACCTCGGGGGATGCCGACGCGCCCTCCGAAGCAACCGAGATGATGGCCGTACCTACCTCAACGGTCTGCCCCTCCTCGACGAGCAGCGCGGTGACCGTGCCCGCGAACGGGGACGGCAGTTCGACCAGTGATTTCGCGGTCTCGATCTCTACGAGAACCTGATTGACCGTGACGGTATCGCCCGCCTTGACCTTCCACGAGACGATTTCCGCCTCGGTCAGGCCTTCGCCGACGTCGGGGAGGGTGAAGTCTGAGTTCGCCATGAGGTCTCCTAGTAGGCCAGGGCCCGGTCGACAGCCTCGAGCACCCTGTCGGCATCGGGCAGATAGACGGTCTCGAGCTTCGCGGGCGGGAACGGGGTATCGAACCCTGCCACCCGCAACACGGGAGCCTCGAGCGAGTAGAACGCGCGCTCAGTGACGGTGGCCGCGATCTCGGAGCCAACGGACACGAAGCCGGGAGCTTCCTGGGCGACAACGAGACGCCCGGTCTTGCGCACCGACGCGATGATCGGGTCGTAGTCGATCGGCGAGATCGATCGCAGGTCGATGACCTCCACGCTCGTGCCCTCCTCGGCCGCGATGTCCGCCGCGTGCAGAAGCAGGGTGACCATGGGTCCGTATCCGACGAGCGTGACCTCGGTGCCCTCGCGAACGACACGGCTCGCGTGCAGGGGCATCCCGCTCTGCGACAGGTCGACGTCGCCCTTGGGCCAGTAGCGACTCTTGGGTTCGAAGAACAGCACGGGGTCGTTGCTCGTGATCGCTTCCTGGATCATCCAGTAGGCGTCATGCGGGTTGGAGGGGGTGACTACCCTCAGCCCCGGCGTGTGTGCGAAGTAGGCTTCCGGACTTTCCTGGTGGTGCTCAACGGCCCCGATGTGCCCGCCGAACGGAACGCGGATGACCACCGGCAGGCTGAGCGAACCCTCGTGCCGGTTCGTGAGCTTGGCGAGCTGGGTGGTGATCTGGTCGAACGCAGGGAAGATGAATCCGTCGAACTGGATCTCGCACACCGGGCGGTAGCCGCGCATCGCGAGCCCGATCGCGGTGCCGACGATGCCGGATTCCGCGAGCGGGGTGTCGAGCACCCGGTTGTCGCCGAACTCGGCGTGCAGCCCCTCGGTCACGCGGAACACACCGCCGAGCGGGCCGATGTCCTCGCCCATGAGGATGACCTTGTCATTCTCGACCATCGCCTGGCGCAGACCACTGTTGATGGCTTTCGCCATGCTCAGGCTCTCGATGCTCATGCGTCACCACCCTCGAGGGCAGCTTCGTAGTTGGCCAGCCAGGCGCTCTGCTCGTCCATCAGGCTGTGCGGCTCCGAGTAGACGTGCGCGAACATCGAGTCAGCGGTCGGAACGCCGAGGGCGGTCGTGCGGGCCCGGATGTCGGCGGCGAGGTCGTCGCCCTCCTGCTGCACTTCAGCAAAGAATGCGTCACCCTCCCCGCGATCGCGGAGGAATGCCTCGAACCGGACAATCGGGTCGTGGTGCACCCAGAAGTCGAGCTCGGCGTCCTGGCGGTACTTGGTCGGATCGTCGCTCGTGGTGTGCGCGCCCATCCGGTAGGTCAGGGCCTCGATGAATCGTGGGCCGCCGCCGCTCCGGGCGGCGTCGAGGTTGGCGGTCGTCACTGCATAGCTCGCCAGAACGTCGTTGCCGTCGATCTGGATGCCGGGGATGCCGAACCCACTGGGCCGCAGGTAGAGCGGAGTGCGGGACTGTCGCGTCACGGGAACCGAGATCGCCCAGTGATTGTTCTGCAGGAAGAAGACCTGCGGGGTCTGGTAGCTCGCCGCGAAGACGAGCGACTCGCTCACATCACCCTGGCTCGTCGAACCGTCGCCGAAGTAGACCATGACGGCCTCATCCGTGTCGGGGTTGCCGGTTGCCGTCGCGCCGTCGAGCTGGATGCCCATCGCGTATCCGGTGGCGTGCAGGGTCTGCGAACCGAGTACCAGCGTGTACAGATGGAAGTTGTTGTGCGTCTTCGGGTCCCACCCGCCGTGACTCAGGCCGCGAAGCAGCTCGATGATCTTGATCGGATCAACGCCCCGGATGCGCGCGACGACATGCTCGCGATACGACGGGAAGATGTGGTCCTGCGGTTTGGCCGCGAACCCCGAGCCGACCTGCGCGGCCTCTTGCCCGAGGCTCGGGATCCACATCGCGAGCTGGCCCTGGCGCTGCAAGTTGGCTGCGTCGATGTCGATGGTACGGATGACCACCATCTGGCGATGGAACTCGCGCAGCTGCTCGTCACTGAGATTCTCCACGATCGGGAGAAACTCTGCAGTGGCATCGCTGGAGACGAGTTTGCCCTCGGGAGAGAGGAGCTGGACCGTCGCGGCGGTGTAAGACATTGGTCTAATCTAACGTGGCCGTCGGGGTGGCAGTTCGTCGCATTCCGACAACCTCCGCCGAAGCGCTTAGGAGTTTCTCCACAGACTCGGTCTCGCCCACGCTCACGCGCAGCCCATCGATGAGCGCCCGCACGACGATGCCGTGCTTGGCGAAGATCTCTGCAGCTTCGGCGGTCAGGTCGCCAGTCGGGAGCCACAGGAAGTTGCCCTGCGGCTCGGGAACGTCCCAGCCCTGCTCGACGATCCCGTTCCAGATCCGCTCGCGCACGGCGTTGAGCGCGGTGACGCGCTCGAACAGCTCCGACTCGTGCTCGAGCGACACGATGGCTGCGCGCTGTGCCAGCTCGGTGACCGAGAGGGGAATGGCGACGGCGCGGGCGGCATCCATGACATATTCGGCCCCGACCGCGTAGCCGATGCGCAGGCCGGCCAGGCCGTAGGCCTTCGAGAAAGTGCGGAGCACGACGAGGTTGGGGTAGTCGTCGATGAGCGCTGCGCCCCGCACAGCATCGGGATCGGTCACGAATTCGATGTACGCCTCGTCGAGCACGACGAGCACGGTCGGCGGCACGTCGGCCATGAACGCGACGAATTCGTCGTGCGTGACGATCGTGCTCGTCGGGTTGTTGGGGCTGCACACGATCACGAGGCGCGTGCGATCGGTGATCGCGGCGAGCATCGCCGGGAGGTCGTGGCGGTGGCCTGCAGTGTTCGGCACCATCACGGGAGTCGCGCCGGCCGTGCCGACGAGCAGCGGGTATGCCTCGAAGCTCCGCCACGAGAAGACGACCTCGTCACCGGATGCCGCGGCGGCGGTGATGAGCTGTGCGAGCACGGACACCGACCCGGCGCCGACCTGCAGCTGCTCGGCCGAGACCGCGTACCGCTTCCCCAGCAGGTCGCGCAGTCGGGCAGCTGACGCTTCCGGGTACCGGTTGATCGCGCTCTGCGCGATCGCGTCGAGCACGGCGGGCAGAGGCTCGTAGGGGTTCTCGTTTGAGGACAGCTTGAAGGCATCCTCTGCCGCCGTGCGTCCCTGGCGGTATGGCACCATCGATTCGATCTCGGGGCGCAGGCGTACTCTCGGGGCAGTCACGGCCACCAGCCTATGACCGGGCGATCGACATCCGTTGCGGCGGCCTCGACGCGCAGGGCATAGTTAGCGTCATGAGACTCGTCATCCGCCTGCTGATCAACGCCCTCGCCCTGTGGCTGACCACGCTCATCGTCGCCGGTGTGCACGTGACCCCGTACTCTCCCGGTGGCACCCTCGAGACAGTTCTCACCTACCTGCTGCTCGCCGTCATCTTCGGCGTCGTGAACGGGGTGATCGGCAACCTCATCCGGGTCGTCGCCTTCCCGCTCTACATCCTCACCCTCGGTCTCATCGCGCTCGTCGTGAACGGCCTCCTGCTGCTCATCGTGAGCTGGATCTCGGGTCTGATCGGCTTCGGCCTCACTGTCGACGACTTCGGCTGGGGAGTGCTCGGCGCCCTCGTGCTCGGCGTCATCAGCTGGCTCATCGGCATCCTGCTGCGCCCGATCATCGGCAAGCCCAAGTCGCGCTAGTCACTCCGCTCGAACCGGTAGGTCGTACTCGACCCGAGCGTCGCGCCCGCCGTGAACTGGTCGAGCTTCTCGAGCGTCGCGTCGAGCTGCGGTGAGCCCGACTCGTCCATGAGCCGCGCGGTCTGCAGGTAGTACTCGATGTGGTGCGACGGCACGCCGTAGGTGTGCGGCAGGTTGGTGCCACCGAACACGTCGCGTCGCACCAGCACGGCCGACGTGTTGTCCTGTTCTCCGCCCAGCGCTGGCACCGGATCGTCAGAGTGCTCGACGATCACCACGGGAAATGCGTCGGGCAGCGGCACCTGGCCGGTCGGCCCGCCGAACGTGGTCAGCCCCTGCGTGTTGTAGATGCCGGATGCCGCGAGCCGAGCCGCGGTTCCCCCGCCCTGCGAGTACCCGGTGAACTGCACCGGGCTGCCCTCGTCCACGCCCGCAGCCAGCATCGCCGCCCTGACCGACGCCACGGAACCACTCTCCGCCCCCGTCGCGTTGAGCATATTGCTCGTCATGTCCCACGGCTCCGTGGTCGCCGCCGGTGAGAATGTCACGGTTCCCCCGACGTACACCGAGAAGCGGTCGGGTTCACCCGACACCGAGTACTTCTCGATCATCACCTGTGGGCCGCTCTCGTGTTCGAAGTACGGAATGCGGGCGAGTCGGTCGACGTAGTCCTGCGGCGGACCGATCACGGGCAGTGACCGGGTCTCGACGAGCCGCACGGGTGTCTCGTCGAACAGGCCGAGACTGCGGCCCTGCGCGACGATCGCCTTCGCCCCGAGCTCGAACGATCGAGCGCCCAGCAGCGGGGACGTCCCGGCGGGCATCCCCATCGTGCCAAGCACGAACGGGCCGGTCGCCTGGGCGATCGCGCGGATCGCCGAGACGGTGGTGGCGTTGTTGATCAGGTAGTTGTGCTCCCGCAGGAAAGGGCTCGCCCTGGGCACGCCGTCTTTGTCGAACGGAGTGCCGAGCACGCCGCCGAGCCCTCCCGCCGCCCGGATTCCCGCCCACAGCCCGCCCGCCATGCTCACGACGAGCCCCGAGGTTACGAGCCACCCGGGGACGCGGCTGCCCACCCACTGCGCCGCGGACTCCTGAAGCCCGCGGACTCCCGCGCTCACGATCCGCTCGGACACGACGTAGCCCTGCGCCGCCGTACGCAGGACCACCTGCAGCATCTCGGCGCGGTGCGCAATCTCGGCGAGCCGTGCCGTCGCGAGTTCGATGTCGACCCTGGCTTGGTCGCCGTAGAAGACGCCGTGCGAGGAGGGCACCTCGAGTCGGGCGAGCTCGGCCGACATCGCCCCGGCTTCGGTTGCGAGTCGCCGCAACTGGTCGGCCGCGCAGTCCAGGTCTTCCGTGGACACGGCCGATGTGCCACCGGAGACGTCCAGGCCGTCAGGCACGACGCAACTCTTCCGCGAGAGCGAGGAGCGTGTTCTGCTGCGCGAACCGCACGAGATCGAGCGTGGAGCCGATCTCGCCGTCCACGTCGCGCACCGCACGGTCATAGGTCTCGCGCGCCTGCCCACGCCAGAACGTTGCCGCCGCTGGCACAAGCTCGGCGCGCACGTGGGCGAGACGCTCGAGAACGGCGGTGAGCTGGCGCAGTTGGGTCTCTAGCGCTGCGGGGGTTGCGGCATCCATGGCAATCATTGCCTCGATGGTGCCGTGCCGACCTCACGCGACCGAACAGATCGCACGATCGGGGGACAGCGACCGCGAACCCGTCATGGTGGGGAGCAGATTCTGCGGGACAATGATGCAATGAGCTTCGAGCACACTTTCGACGAGAATGCGCTCTTCAGGATCTGCTTCGTGTGCACGGGCAACATCTGCCGCTCCCCCATGGCCGAGACCGTGTTCAAGAGCCTCGTCAAGAAGGCGGGGCTCGAGGGCAGCGTCGCCGTGCTCTCGGCAGGCACCGGTGACTGGCACGTCGGCGAGCCCTCCGACGAGCGCACCCTGACCGCACTCAGCACCCGGGGATACAACGGCTCCGGCCACCGCGGCCGACAGTTCGACCCTGAATGGTTCGAGAACCTCGACCTCGTCGTCGTGTTCGACCGCAGCCAGGAGCGCATCCTCACCACCTGGGCGACCACCGAACAGGATCGCTCGAAAGTTCAGCTGTTGCTCTCGTTCGACAGCGAGCAGGCGCCACTCACCGATGTGCCAGACCCGTACTATTCCGATGCCGCGCTTTTCGACCAGGTACTCACCATGATCGAGCGTGCGTGCGCAGCACTCTTCCGGCAGATCACGCCGGGAATCCGACAGGGAGTCTCATGAGCCCACTGCCCGAACAGCCACTCAGCCCGCTCGACGGGCGCTACCGCCCGCTCGTCACAGCGCTCGGAGACCATCTCTCCGAGGCCGGCCTCAACCGCGCGCGCGTGCGCGTCGAAGTGGAATGGCTGCTGTACCTGACCGACCACGAGCTCTTCGGCTCGCAGCGGGTGGACAACGAGCAAGCTCGCCAGCTTCGTGAGTTCGCCGCCGAGTTCGGGCAGCCGGAGATCGACGAACTCGCTCGCCTCGAAGCGACAACCCGCCACGACGTCAAGGCCGTCGAGTACCTCGTGCGTGCCAAGCTCGCCGAACTGGGCCTCACCGGCATCGCCGAACTGACCCACTTCGCCGCGACGAGCGAAGACATCAACAACCTCTCGTACGCCATCACCATCGGCGCGGCGGTGCGCGAGGTCTGGGTGCCGAAGCTTCGCACGGTGATCGAAGCCCTGCGCGCCCTCGCGATTCAGCACAGGGATGCCGCAATGCTCGCGCACACGCACGGCCAGCCCGCCACCCCCACAACCATGGGCAAGGAGTTCGCGGTCTTCGTGCACCGGCTCGACCGCATCGCGGCGCGGATCGAATCCGTCGAGGTCCTCGGCAAGTTCAATGGCGCGACGGGAACGTACTCCGCCCACCTCGCGGCCGACCCCACCCAGGACTGGCCCACGATCTCCCGCGAGTTCGTCACGAGCCTCGGCCTCGAGTGGAACCCGCTCACCACTCAGATCGAATCGCACGACTGGCAGGTTGACCTTTACCAGTCGATGAGCCACGCGTGCCGCATCCTTCACAACCTGTGTACAGACATCTGGTCGTACATCTCGACCGGCTACTTCCGGCAGATCCCGCAGGCCGGCGCGACCGGGTCGTCGACAATGCCCCACAAGATCAACCCGATCCGGTTCGAGAATGCCGAGGCGAACCTCGAACTGTCGAGCGCGCTGCTCGAATCGCTCGCGCAGACCCTCGTGACCTCACGCCTGCAGCGTGACCTCACCGACTCGACCACGCAGCGCAACATCGGCGTCGCGTTCGGGCACTCCGTAGTCGCGTTCGAGAACATCGTGCGCGGCCTCACCGAGATCGACCTCGACCTCGACCGGCTTGCCGCCGATCTCGACGGCAACTGGGAGGTGCTCGGCGAGGCCATCCAGACGGTCATCCGGGCCGAGGTCACCGCCGGTCGCAGCTCGATCGCCGACCCATACGCCGTTCTCAAGGAACTCACTCGGGGCAAGCGCATCGGCCAGGCCGACCTCGTCGAGTTCATCGACGGACTCGACATCGGCCCGGAGGCGAAGGACCGCCTGCGGGTCATGACGCCCGCGGCATACGCGGGGCTCGCGTCGCAGCTCGTGGCCTACATCGACTAACACCGCGGGGTCGCCGCGCCGGGCAGCCCGTCGTGCTGTGCAGTTCTCCGGCGAAACGACACCCGAGTCACAGGCCTGACAGTGCCCCGGACGACCGTCGGGCACCCCGCGGTGCGGCTAGTGGCCGTGACCCTGCTGGCCGCGGTCTTGCTCATCGAGGTCGAGCTTCTCCTCGCCCGTGGGCCGCACCGCGAGGGAGAGCATCGCGAGCCCAACGAGGGAGACGATGAACGCGATACCCGCGAAGATCAGTGCGAGCACGACCTCACGCGTCGACATCAGCACGACCAGACCCACGAAAACCGCGAATATGGCGGACAGGCCAATGAGTTCAACGGGGCGCGTGCGGTCGCGCCTGCTCGGGGTGGCCATCATGCGCCCTTCTCGGCGGAGGCTGAAGCGACTGCCGAAGCGGCAGCCGGCGTGGTCGCCCAGCGCAGCGAGAGCCCGGCGATCACGAGGTACACCCCGAGGATCGCCCAGTACGCGCCGAGGGCACCCACGACGATGACGGATGCCGTGAGCACTCGCTTCACGTCGTCCGGTCCGGTGAACGACTGCGAGAACTCCGGCGGCACGAGCAGCACGGCGATCGCCAGCAGCGCGGTCAGGCCGCCCACGAACACCCAGTCGCGCGATGAGCTGCTCTTGCCGCGGCTTCGCAACCCGAGGTAGAGCTCGAGGAATCCGGTGATCGCGGCGAAGGCTGTGAGCAGGAAGACGAAGAACGGCAGGCCCGCGGCGGGGAGGGCGAGCGAGACGATGCCAGCGAGCACCGTGATGATCCCCTGTGCGAAGGTCACCGTGCGCACGACACCCTTGGCGCCGAAGCGCAAAGCGGAGGCGGTGAGTACGGCGCCCGCGATGACCGCGAAGATGCCGAGGGTCAGCAGGCCGAGCGGCGCCGAGTGGTCGGCTGTGAACGTAATGACTGCCGCGAGCACGAGAGCGGGGACCGCTCGCGCAAGGGGCACGTACCAGGGCGTTGCGGCTTCCACCGGATCAGTCTACGAGCCGGGCGGAAGGTCGACGAACCGGGAGAAGTGACCGTGGAACCCGACAGTCACCGTGCGGGTCGGACCGTTGCGATGCTTGGCCACGATGAGGTCGGCCTCGCCGGCCCTCGCGTTGTCCGCCTCGTAGGCGCTTTCGCGATGCAACAGGATGACCATGTCGGCATCCTGCTCGATCGATCCGGACTCACGCAGGTCAGAAAGGGCGGGCTTCTTGTCCGCGCGCTGCTCTGGACCACGGTTCAGCTGGGAGATCGCGATGACCGGAACCTTGAGCTCCTTGGCGAGCAGCTTGAGCGCACGTGAGAACTCGCTGACCTCCTGCTGGCGAGACTCGACCTTCTTGCCGCTCGTCATGAGCTGCAGGTAGTCGATGATCACCATCTTGAGGCCGACCTTCTGCTTGAGCCGGCGGCACTTGGCGCGGATCTCGACGAGGGTCATGTTCGGGCTGTCGTCGATGTAGAGCGGGGCATCGTTGATACGGCCGCGGGTCTGGGCGATGGTCGTCCAGTCGTTGGCATGCACCGTTCCCTTGCGCATGTGCTGCAGGGGAACGGATGCCTCGGCCGACAGCAGGCGCATCGCGATCTCACTTCGTCCCATTTCGAGGGAGAAGACGATAGTGGGCAGGTCATGCTTGATCGCTGCAGCGCGCGCGATGTCGAGGCCGAGCGTCGACTTACCGATGGCGGGTCGCGCCGCGATGATGATGAGCTGCCCGGGGTGCAGACCGTTGGTGAGTTCGTCGAGCTCGGCGAATCCGGTCGGGACGCCGACCATCTGCCCGTCGCGGCCGCGGGCCGCCTCGATCTCGTCGATCGCGGTCGTGACGGCCTCGGTGAGCGGGACGTAGTCTTCGCTCTCCACTCCACCGGTGACACCGTAGATCTCGGCCTGGGCATTGTTAACGAGGTCGACGACCTCGCCCTCGCTCGCGTAGCCCATCTGCACGATGCGCGTGCCTGCCTCCACAAGCCGTCGCAGCACCGCCTTCTCGGCGACGATCGTCGAGTAGAAACCGGCGTTGGCCGCGGTGGGAACCAGCGCGGTGAGCGTGTGCAGGTACTCGGCCCCACCAGCGCGCGTGAGTTCACCGGTCTTGGTGAGCTCATCGGTCACGGCAATGACGTCAGTCGGCTCCCCGTGGGAGTACAGCGTCATCACCGCGTCGAAGATCGTCTCGTGCTTGGGGACGTAGAAGTCGATACCACGCACCGTCTCGATGACGTCGGCGACGGCATCCTTGCTCAGGAGCATGCCGCCGATGGCGCTCTGCTCGGCGAGAAGGTCGTGCGGGGGAACGCGATCGCCGCGGTAGTCGGACCTGCCCTCGCCTGACTGCCGCTGATCACCAGCGAGCCCCAGGTGCGCGATGGACATTCGTTCCCTCTCCATGGATGACGGTACGCCTCAGTTGTAGCGTCGCCCGCCGACACTCCGGCCTTACAGGCCGGGCTCAGCACGCCCTCCGCCAGGCCGGATTTCTCCACGATAGGGAGGCCGGGACGGGGCTCACAACAGCCCCTGTGGATGACCCTGTGGAAAACTGGCGAGAAACGCCGGGCCCAGTGTGAGCAACCTGTGGAATCAACTGTGCACTTGAAGGTTCTTTTCCCTCGAATTATGGCCCTGACCAGCTTTTAAAGTTATGCACCCTTGTGGGCTGAAACATGTCTGAAGTGAGGGTTGAGGGTTGTGCCCATATAGCGGGTCCTGTGCACAAAGCTGGGGGAAACCGGCCTTAAACGCAACAACGGCGGGCACTCTGCCCGCCGTTGTCTACCCCCAAGGAAGGGGGTATTTGCTACTTCGCTGCAACCACCTGAAGAGTGATCGTGGCGACGAGGTCATCGCGCAAGCGCACGGTTGCCTCGTGCTCACCTGTCGCCTTGATGGGCGAGGTGATCTCGATCTTGCGCTTGTCGACCGTACCGAGACCAGCAGCTGCGACGGCGTCCGCCACGTCTGCGGTCTTGACCGAGCCGAACAGGCGACCGCCCTCGCCCGCCTTGACGGTGAGCTTGACGGTCGTGGCCTGGAGGCGAGCCTTCAGGTCCTGGGCCTCTTCGAGGGTGGCGTGCTCACGCGCAGTGCGTGCGGCCTTGATGGACTCGATCTGCTTTTCGCCACCGCGCGTCCACGCCACGGCAAAGCCCTGGGGGATGAGGTAGTTGCGAGCAAAACCGTTCTTGACGTCAACGACGTCGCCGGGGGCACCGAGACCGGTGACCTCGTGCGTGAGGATCAGCTTGGACATTGTCGGTACTCCTTAACGGCCCGAGCCGGCGTAGGGCAGAAGCGCCATCTCACGGGCGTTCTTGACGGCCGTGGCGATGAGGCGCTGCTCCTGCACGGAGACACCGGTGATGCGACGGGCGCGGATCTTTCCACGCTCCGAGATGAACTTGCGAAGCGTCGCGACATCCTTGTAGTCGATGACGCCCACGCGGATCGCCTTGGCGGGGGCGGCGTTCTTGCCGTCCTTGCCCTTGCGAATGGGCTTGCGGCGATCGCCGCTGCTCTTTCCAGCCATGAGTTGTTTGTTCCTTAAGTAATGGGGTCAGCCGTTTAGAACGGCGTCTCGTCCGAGTAGTTGCTGCCGGGCGTGTTCCACACGTCGCCGCCCGAGGAGTCGGGAGCGGAAGCCGCCCACGGCTCTTCGGTGACCTGGCCGCCACCGCCGCCACCAGCAGCGCCGCGAGGGGCACCGCCGGAGTCGCGCGAGGAGGCGGCACGGGTGACCTGTGCCGTCGCATAGCGGAGCGAAGGGCCGATCTCGTCGACCTCGAGCTCGACGCTCGTTCGCTTCTCGCCTTCCTTCGTCTCGTAGGAGCGCTGCTTCAAACGACCGGTCGCGATGACTCGCGACCCCTTCGTGAGCGAACCGGCGACGTGCTCGGCGAACTCGCGCCAAACGCTCGCGCGCAGGAAGAGTGCCTCACCGTCTTTCCAGTCGTTGCTCGCGCGGTCGAAGTTGCGCGGGGTCGAGGCGATGGTGAAGTTGGCTACCGCGAGCCCGGCCTGCGTGTAACGCAGTTCGGGGTCACTCGTGAGGTTGCCCACGACGGTGATGACGGTCTCGCCGGCCACGGACTACTCCGCGTCCTTGTCGGCCTTGGCGGCCGGCTTGGTGGCGGGGGCCTCGACGGCCTCGACGGCGGGAGCCTCAGCAACTGCAGCAGCCGGGGCTGCAGCCTTCGCGGGGGCAGCCTTGGGGGCAGCCACAGGAGCAGCCTTGGCAGGAGCGGCGGCAGCGGGAGCTGCAGCAGCAGCGGCCGTCTTCGCGGGAGCAGCAGCCTTGCGGGCTGCCTTCTCGTCGGCAAGCTGCTTGGCGGCGGCGACCTGGGCGAAGCCCTGCTCGGCGCGCAGCACCTTGGTGCGCATGACGGCTTCGCTGAGCTTCAGCTGGCGGTCAAGCTCGACTGTTGCAGACGAGTTCGCCGTGAAGTTGACGACGGCGTAGATGCCTTCGCTCTTTTTGTTGATCTCGTAAGCCAGGCGACGTCGTCCCCACACGTCGACGTTGTCGATCGTGCCGCCATCGTTTCGGATGACATTGAGGAACTTGTCTAGGCTGGGTGCCACGGTGCGCTCATCGATCTCTGGATCGAGGATCACCATGAGTTCGTACTGGTGCGTCACAAACCCACCTCCTTCGGACTAGAACGGCTGCAGACGATCTGCAGCAGGAGGGTGTTGACGATTGTCGTGGCTCCTGATGAAGCCGGACAACCTGCCCAGTGTACGCATTTCTTTCAAGGAGCACCATCCATGACCGTCAGGGTCGCCATCGCCGGAGTCGGCAACTGTGCAAATTCGCTCGTCCAGGGCGTGACGTTCTACGCGGACGCGACCGAGGGCGAGCGCATCCCGGGCCTCATGCACAATCGCTTCGGCCCCTACGCCGTCGGCGACGTGGAGTTCGTCGCCGCGTTCGATGTTGACGCGCTCAAGGTCGGCGTCGATCTTGCCGAGGCGATCTGGGCGAGCCAGAACAGCACGTTCCGCTTCGCCGAGGTCGCGCCCACGGGCGTGACCGTGCAACGCGGCCCGACCCTCGACGGACTCGGCGAGTACTACCGCGAGCTGGTCGACGAGTCGGATGCCCCCGCCGTCGATGTGGCGCAGGCCCTCCGCGACAGCGGGGCCGACGTGCTCGTGTGCTACGTGCCCGTGGGCTCAGAGCACGCGGCGAAGTTCTACGCGCAGGCAGCCCTCGACGCGCGCGTCGCGTTCGTGAACGCACTACCGGTCTTCATCGCGAGCGACCCGGAGTGGGCGGCGAAGTTCACGTCAGCGGGCATCCCGATCGTGGGCGACGACATCAAGAGCCAGCTGGGTGCCACGATCACTCACCGCGTGCTCGCCCGCCTGTTCGAAGAGCGCGGACTCGTTCTCGACCGCACCTACCAGCTCAACGTTGGTGGAAACATGGACTTCCGCAACATGCTCGAACGCTCCCGTCTCGAGTCGAAGAAGGTCTCGAAGACGCAGTCGGTCACGAGCAACATCGACGCCGAGATCAACGCGCGTGACGTGCACATCGGCCCGAGCGACCACATCCCGTGGCTCGACGACCGCAAGCTCGCGTTCGTGCGCCTCGAGGGGCACGGCTTCGGCAACGCGCCGACGAGCCTCGAGTACAAGCTCGAGGTGTGGGATTCGCCGAACTCGGCGGGTGTCGTGATCGACGCGGTGCGGGCGGCGAAGGTCGCCCTCGATGCCGGCGTCGGCGGACCGCTGATCGCGGCGTCCGCTTACCTGATGAAGTCGCCGCCCGAGCAGCTGCCCGATCCGGTCGCGCGGCGCCAACTCGACGAGTGGATCAGCGCCCAGTCCTGATTAGCGGGATGGCCACCAGCTGAGAAGGCGTTTCTCCGCCTCGTCCGAACCCAGCGGCCCTTCGTCGAGGCGCAGTTCGAGCAGGAACTTGTAAGCGTCGCCGACCTCGCGACCGGGCTTGATATCGAGAATCGCCATGATCTGCTCGCCGTCGAGGTCGGGCCGCACTGCAGCGATGCCTTCGGCCTCCGCGATCGCGGCGATGCGCTCCTCGAGGTCGTCGTACGCGAACGAGAGCCGGTCAGCCTTCTTACGATTGCGCGTCGTGACATCGGCGCGCGTGAGCACGTGAAGGCGCTCGAGCAAGGGCCCTGCGTCACGCACGTACCGTCGCACCGCCGAGTCGGTCCACGCGCCATCCGTGTACCCGAAGAACCGCAGGTGCAGTTCGATGAGCCTGGACACCGCGGCGATCGTGTCGTTGTCGAACCGCAGCGCCCGCAGTCGCTTCGCGGCGAGCTTCGACCCAACGACATCGTGGTGGTGGAACGTCACCACACCGCCAGCCTCGATCTTGCGGGTCGCCGGCTTGCCGATGTCGTGCAGCAGCGCGGCAAGGCGCAACACGAGGTCGGGCTGGTCGCCGCGCTCGAGTTCGATCGCCTGTTGCAGCACGGTCAGGCTGTGCTCGTAGACGTCCTTGTGATGCGCGTGTTCGTCGATCTCGAGCCGTAGGGCCGGCACCTCGGGAAGCACGAGCTGCGCGATACCGGTATCCACGAGCAGCCGGATGCCCGGAACCGGGTCGCTCGTGCGCAGCAGTTTCGACAGCTCGTCGCTCACGCGCTCCACGCTCACGATCTCGAGCCGCGGCGCAAGGTCGTGCATGGCGCGGACTGTGGCCTCGTCCACGGTGAAGCCGAGCTGCGAGGTGAAACGCGCGGCCCGCAGCATCCGGAGCGGATCATCGCCGAACGAGATCTCAGGGGCTCCCGGGGTCGTGAGCCGCTTCTCGAGGAGGTGCTCGAGCCCGCCCCAGGGGTCGACGAGCACGCGCTCGGGAAGCCGGAGCGCCATCGCATTGACCGTGAAGTCGCGGCGCACGAGGTCGCCCTCGAGGTTGTCGCCGAACTCAACGACGGGCTTGCGGGTCGCGCCGTCGTACGAGTCGGCGCGGTAGGTCGTGATCTCGACGGTCTGGCCGCCAATGCGCGCCGCGATCGTGCCGAAGTCGCGGCCGACATCCCAGTGCGCGTCGGAGATGGGCCTCACGATCGCAAGGATCTGGTCGGGGTTAGCGTTCGTCGCGAAGTCCAGGTCGGTGACCGGCCGGTCGAGGAACGCGTCGCGCACGGGGCCGCCCACGAGGGCGAGTTCGTGGCCCGCCGCTGCGAACGCCGACGAGAGCTTCGCTACCGGATCGGACTCGGCCAGTTGCTCGAGTCGGGCAATGGCCCCAGCGACGCTCATTCGTCTAGCTTGACACCTCGCGAGGCTCTCAGCGCCAAGTGAATAGACTCGTGGTCATGCTGGCCGAGCGGATTACCGGGGTCAGTCCATGTTCATGAGAGCCCTGGGTGCCGCCCTCGTCCTTGGACTCGGGCTGGCGGGAATTGCCGTCGGCTCCGTCGGTGCTGCCGATGACCCCACCGTTGTCAAGCTCGCGATCGCGGTGCCGATCGTGGTTCCGGCGAGCGCCGACGAGTTCCTCGACGCGACCACCCTCGAGCTCTACACCTCGACCCAGGGCCTGCTCACCCGGGAACTGGATGCCGTATTCGGGCGCCCCGTCGCGATCGGCATCGACCCCCGCATCATCGCGTCGATCCGGGTTCTCGGCAGTTCAGCTCCCGCGTCGGCGCTGGCCTGGCTGGATCGCCTCGAGGCCGCCCCCAACCAGACCTTCGCCCTCGCCTACGCCGACGCCGACGTGACGCTGCAGACCCAGGGCGGTGGCCCCACCGTGCTCCAACCCGAGACCTTTGACTTCGCGATCGATCCCGCCTTCTTCGCCGCGGCGCCCGGCACCTCCACCCCTGAACCCACAGCTACGCCCGGGGGTCCCACACTTCCGGTGCTTCCCACCAGCGATCAGATCCTCGACTGGCCTTACTCGCTCGCGGGCATCGCCTGGCCGCGCGACGACACCGCCATAGCCGCAGACTTGCCGAAGATCGCGGCGAGCGGCTACACGACCACGATCCTTTCGTCCAGCAATATCACGAGGGATGCCGCAACCGGACCGACCGCGCAGGTGGACGGCGTGGGCGTGGTGGTCTCCGACACGGCTGTCTCGGGCGCGTTGCGCTCGGCGTCCGCAGCCGTGCTCTCGACGGACTGGGACGCCGCCCTCACCCAGCTGTCCAGCGCTCTCGCGGCGGGATCCCGAGTGCAGTCCGGCGGCGGGACCATGCTCGCAACGCTCGATCGCACGATCCCGACCGGAGGAGGCCGCCTCGGGGAAACTATCGACGCGCTGTCGTCAGACCCGGCCGTCGAGCTCGTGCCCCTCGCCCAGGCCATGGGCGTTGCACCGTCGACGGCGACGATCATCGACGAGCCCCAGCCCGCCGACCGGATCTCCCGCGTCGGCCAGATGATCCAGGGCGAGATCGCCGAGCGAGCGTTCGCCTCCGTCGCGAGCGACCCCGCCGCGATCACGTCGAGTCGGCGCCTCGAGCTGCTGACGCTGCTCTCCGCCGAATGGACAAACGACCTTCCGTCATGGCCCGAGGCGGCTGACGCGTTCACGACCGCCTCGATCGCCCTGCGCAATTCGGTTCATCTCGTCGAGAGCAGCAACTTCCTGCTCGTGGCCGACAGTGGCCAGTACCTTCCGATCACGGTGAGCAATGGCCTCGACCAGCCGGTCACGGTGTACATCACTGTGCGTTCGCAGTCGGGGCTGCTCGCTATCGACACTCCGCGCGTGCAGCTCGAGCTCGAGGCGGGGGCCCAGGCGAAGAAGGACATTCCGGTGCATTCGCTCTCCAACGGGGTCGTCGAGGTCGACGTCTCGCTATCGAGCATCACGAACGTTCCGATCGGCTCACCCATCTCGTCAGAGGTGAATGTGCAGGCGGGCTGGGAGACGCCAATCGTCGTGGCGTTCGCGATCCTGGTCGTGCTCGTCTTCGGCGCCGGTGTCGTGCGCACCGTCCTGCGGCGCCGCAAAGCCCATCGACTCGAGGCCGACGGTGACTGATCCGACGCGTGAGGGGACTGAGGCGGCATCCGTGCTCGACGTCCCCGCCGCCGCGCCGTCGACGATCGGCAGGGCGAGTGCGTTTCTCGCCTCGGGCACCCTTGTGTCGCGCATCCTCGGATTCATCAGCCTCATCGTGCTCGCGAGCGCCATCGGCGTGAACTCCGCGGCGGGCGACACATTCGCACTCGCCAACCAGCTGCCCAATAACATCTACTCCCTCGTTGCGGGCGGTCTGCTGAGCGCCGTCATCGTGCCGCAGATCGTCAAAGCGGGTCTGCACACCGACGGCGGGGCAGCATTCATCAACAAGGTCATCACGATCGGCCTCATGGTGTTCGTGGTGGTGACCGTGGTCGCGACCGCGTGCGCACCCCTGCTCGTCCAGCTGTACGGAAGCGGATTCAACGACCGCGAGATCGCGCTGGCCACTGCCCTCGCCTACTGGTGCCTGCCGCAGATTCTGTTCTATGCGCTGTACAGCCTCATCGGTGAGACGCTCAACGCGCGCGGTGTGTTCGGCCCGTTCACGTGGGCTCCCGTCCTCAACAACATTGTCGCGATCTCCGGTCTCGTCGTCTTCGTCACCGTGTACGGCGGGCAGGACCAGCATCAGGATGCCGCGGCCTGGACGCCCCAGCAGGTAGCCCTGCTCGCGGGCAGTGCCACTCTCGGCATTGCCGTGCAGGCGTTCGCGCTGTTCTTCTTCCTCGGGAGGGCGGGACTGCGATACCGACCCGACTTCCGCTGGCGCGGCGTTGGCCTCGGCAGCACGGGTCGCGCGGCGTCGTGGGTGTTCGCAATGTTCCTCGTCACCCAGGTTTCGGGTGTCATCGAAGCGCGCGTGGCCTCGAGTGCCACAGGGGATGCATCGGTGAACGCCATGAAGATCGCCTGGACGATGTTCATGCTCCCGCACTCCATCGTGACCGTCTCGATCGTGACCGCGTACTTCACGCGCATGAGCGCTCACGTGCGCGACAGTCGACTCGGCGACCTGCGCCAGGATCTGTCGTCAGCCCTGCGCGCAATCCTTCTGATCATGGTGTTCTCGGCAGTCGGGCTCGCCGTGCTCTCGTTCTCGTTCAGCGCCGTGTTCGGCAACGACTACCGGGAGACCGGCTCGATCGCCGGCGTCTATCTTGCCTACCTGACCGGGCTCGTTCCCTTCACGATCTTCTTCGTGCTCCTCAGGGTCTTCTATGCGCTCAACCGCACCCGGGCCGCGTTCGTCATCCAGGTCATCCAGACGACGGTGTACGTCGCTGGAGCCCTTCTCGTGGGCGCGCTCGTGCCGAAGGAATGGGTGGCGGTGGGCCTCGCCCTCGTGCTCTCCGCCGCGGTCGCGCTGCAGGCGCTCCTCTCTGCGATCTACCTGAGACGCGTGCTCGGCCCGCTCGACACCTGGCGCGTGCTGCGGCAGGTGCTGTGGTTCCTCGCCGCCGCGCTCGTGGCCGGGGCCGTGGGGGCGGGGGTGCTTGTCGCGCTCGGAGGCGTGGGGGCCGGTGGCTTCCCCGTCGAGAACAGGCTCAGCAGCATCCTGTCGATGATCATCGCGGGCACCGTCATGGCCGTCGTCTACGCCGCGCTGCTCTGGGTAACCCGAAACCCTGAGTTTCGCACGTTCGGTGAGCCATTGCTGCGCCGCCTGCGCCGCGCCCGCTAGCCCTTCGCGCGCGGAATAGCGCGTGCATAGGATGTGTTGTAGAGGGCAGATACCAGAGGAGACGCGACAGAGTGCGCCAGATCATCATCATCGGTTCCGGCCCGGCCGGCTACACCGCCGCCATCTACGCGGCTCGCGCGAACCTTGCTCCCCTGCTCATTGCGAGCTCGGTCGAAGCTGGGGGCGAGCTCATGAAGACGACAGAGGTCGAGAACTACCCCGGTTTCGCCGAGGGTATTCAGGGACCAGAGCTCATGCTCGCCATGCAGGCACAGGCCGAGCGCTTCGGCACCGAGATTGTGCTCGATGACGTGGTGAAGCTTGAACTTGAGGGTGAGATCAAGCGCGTCACGCTCGGCAACGGCGACGTGCACGAGGCACTGACCGTGATCTTCGCGACGGGTTCCGCGTACCGCAAGCTCGGACTCGAGGACGAAGACCGCATGAGCGGCCACGGCGTCTCGTGGTGTGCAACCTGCGACGGATTCTTCTTCCGCCAGAAGACGATCGCGGTCGTCGGCGGCGGCGACTCGGCGATGGAGGAAGCGACCTTCCTCACGCGCTTTGCCGACAAGGTCTACGTCATCCATCGCAAAGACAGCCTGCGCGCGTCGAAGGCCATGCAGGATCGCGCGTTCAGCGACCCCAAGATCGAGTTCCTCTTCAACAAGGAAGTCGCCCACATCTATGGCGACGAACTCGTGACTGGCATCGGTGTCGTCGATACGCAGGATGGAACGGAGACGACCATCGATCTGAGCGGCCTGTTCATCGCGATCGGCGCCGACCCCCGCACCCATCTCGTGCACGGCCAGCTCGACCTCACCACCGAGGGAACCATTGCCGTTGACGGGCGTTCGTCCCGCACGAACATCGCTGGCGTGTTCGCGGCCGGTGATGTGATCGACCCCACCTACCGCCAGGCCGTCACGGCCGCCGGATCGGGAACTGTTGCTGCGCTCGACGCGGAGCACTACCTCGCCGCACTCCCAAAAGAGCTCCTCGCACGCGCTGAATCCCAGCCCGCGACCGTCTGACCCCGAAAGAAAGAAACACACATGTCAATAGCCAAGGACGTCACCGACGCCACGTTCGCCGACGAGGTACTCAACTCGAGCGACACCATCATGGTCGACTTCTGGGCAGAGTGGTGCGGCCCGTGTCGCGCCGTCTCCCCGATCCTCGATGCGATCGCCGCCGAGCACTCCGACAAGATCAAGATCGTCAAGCTCAACGTCGACGACAACCCCCAGATGGCGATGAAGTACCAGATCACCTCCATCCCCGCCATGAAGGTCTTCCGCGGCGGAGAGGTCGTCAAGACCGTCATCGGGGCCAAGCCGAAGCCCGCCATCGAAGCCGACCTGGCCGAGTTCCTGGCCTGAGGCGCGCGTGTAACTGCTGGCTCAAGCGACGACGGGCCAGCAGTTCACAGCCCTACTCGTAGTACCAGCCCAGGTCGCCCTGGCCGGTGACGGTGAGGATGCCGACCACAACTGAGCCGGTACGGCCGGGCCCGTCGAAGCATCCTCGAGAGCTTCCCCGCTCCCGGCGCCTAGGCTCTCCCCGCCCGACGAATCGGGCTCTGCTGGAAGTGACCCTGGACCACCAACAATGGGAGCGCTGGACCCGGCTCACCATGGGGGTTTTGGCTGAACCAGCGAAGCGGGCCAATCGCACCGATCTGGCCTCGTCCCCTTTGTGGGACGGGGCTTTTTGCTTCCCTCGTCATATCCTTGAACCTTCGTGACCGAAATGGATACAGCATGACGACCCAGGGCACCAACCTCGACCAGTGGTACAGCCACTACGCCGACCGCACGGCGGGCCTCGCCGCCTCCGAAGTGCGCGCCCTCTTCGCCGTCGCCTCACGTCCAGAGGTAGTCTCCCTCGCCGGGGGCATGCCGTTCGTATCGGCTTTGCCAAAAGAGCTGGTCAGCGGGGCAATGGAGCGCGTCATGCGCGACAGTGGTCCTGCAGCTTTGCAGTATGGATCCGGTCAGGGCCTGCCCGCTCTGCGTGAACAGATTCTCGAGGTGATGGCTCTCGAGGGAATCCGGGCGGGTGTCGACGACATCGTCGTCACGACCGGATCCCAGCACGCCCTCGAGCTCATCACGAAGCTCTTCATCAACCCTGGCGATGTCGTGCTCGCCGAGGCTCCCAGCTACGTGACGGCGCTCACGGTGTTCAAGTCGTTCCAGGCGGAGGTGGCGCACGTCACCATGGACGACTTCGGGCTCGTTCCTCAAGCCCTCCGCGAGACGATCGAACGCGTGCGGGCGGAGGGCAAGCCGATCAAGTTCCTGTACACGATCCCGACCTTCAGCAACCCGGCGGGTGTGACCCTGACCTGGGAGCGGCGCCTCGAGATCCTCGAGATCTGCCGCAGCAACGACATCCTCGTTCTCGAAGACAACCCGTACGGGCTGCTCTACTTCGACGGCCAGCCGCCACACGCGATGCGTTCAGTAGAGGAGGACGGCGTCATCTACCTCGGTACCTTCTCCAAGACCCTCGCACCGGGCTTCCGCGTCGGGTGGGCGCTTGCCCCGCACGCGGTCCGGGAGAAGCTCATCCTCGCCAACGAGGCTGCGGTGCTCTCGCCGAGCTCGTTCACGCAGTACGTCGTCCACGAGTACCTCTCGCAGGCCGACTGGAAGGGCCAGATCGACACCTTCCGCGGTGTGTACCGCGAGCGACGGGATGCGATGCTCACGGCCCTCGACGACTATCTGCCCGACCTGTCGTCGACGAATCCCTCGGGCGGCTTCTACGTCTGGGTGACCCTCCCGGAGAACCTCGACTCCAAGTCGATGCTCCCGCGCGCGGTCAAGGAACTTGTTGCATACACACCGGGCACGGCGTTCTATGCGGACGGCTCCGGACGCAACAAGATGCGGCTCTCGTTCTGCTACCCGACGCCCGATTTCATCAGGGAGGGCATCCGTCGCCTCTCGACAGTCATCAACGGGGAGCTCGAGCTGCTCACGACTTTCTCGCAAACCGCGCCATTGCCGGTAGTTCGTCCCGAATCGTCGCTCATCAACCCGCCCGCCAACCTCTCCTGATGGCTGCCACCCGCGTCCTCGTCCTCGCCGGCGGCATCTCGCACGAGCGGGATGTCTCCCTGCGCTCCGGCCGCCGAGTCGCCGACAGCCTCGCCTCGCACGGTCTCAAGGTCGAACTGCGTGATCCGGATGCGACCCTGCTCTCGTATCTGCGTGAGAGCCGCCCCGACGTGGTGTGGCCAGCCCTGCACGGCGCCAGCGGCGAAGACGGCGCCCTGCGCGGGCTGCTCGACTTCATGGGAGTCCCGTACGTGGGCTCACGCGCCGACGCCGCCCGCCTCGCGTGGGACAAGCCCACCGCCAAAACCGTCGTCTCTCGTGCCGGCGTGAAGACGCCCGAGTCGATAGCGCTCCCCCGTGACGCGTTCCGCGAACTCGGCGCCAACAGCATTCTCGAGGAGATCTCCGACGAGTTCTCCGGCCCGCTCGTCGTCAAGCCCGCCCAGGGCGGCTCGTCGCAGGGTGTCACGATCGTCGACGATCGATCGCTCCTCCCCCGAGCCATGGTGGACGCCTACACCTACTGGGACGTCGCCCTCATCGAACAGAAGATCACCGGCACCGAGATTGCCATCGGCATCATCGACAGCGGTGACGGCCCAGTGGCCCTTCCCGCTGTAGAGATCGAACCCCTTTCGGGCGTCTACAGCTTCGAGGCACGTTACAACGCCGGGGAGACGCGCTTCTACGTTCCCGCTCGCATCGACCCGGATGCCGCGGCGCGCGCCGCTGAGACCGCTCTTGCCGCGCACCGCGCCCTCGGCCTCAGGCACCTCTCGCGCGTGGACATCATCATCGACGGCGCCGGTACCCCGTGGTTCCTCGAGGCCAACGTCATGCCCGGCCTCACCGAGACCTCGGTATTACCCCAGGCGCTAGAGGCCGCCGGCCACGACCTCGGGTGGGTCTATTCTGCTCTCGCTGAGGCCGCGATCGCAGAGAGCCGCGCGTAACCCTTTCGGGGGACGTGCTACCGGCTGAACCCGGGCTGGCCGATCTCTGCGAGGATACGGTTCAGGTCTCCCACGGTCGCGAAGTCGATCACGATCTGGCCCTTGCTCGCGCCGAGAGTGACCTTGACGCGAGTGTTGAGTCGATCCCCGAGCTGCTCGGCGACCTCATCGAGCTGACCCTGTCGCTTGCCCGCCGCTGGCTTCGCCTTCGAGACCTTGGGCGACGACTGTCCGGCGGCGGCCTCGGCGGCTCGCACGGAGAGGTCTTCGTTGACGATCTTGTCCGCGAGGCGTTCCATGGCTTCCACGTCGCCGGCCGCGAGGATCGCGCGGGCGTGGCCGGCACTCAGCACTCCGGCGGCGACACGCTTCTGCACGCTGGCCGGAAGCTTGAGCAAGCGAAGGGTATTGGTGATTTGCGGTCGCGAGCGACCGATACGGCCCGCCAGTTGCTCTTGCGTGATTCCGAAGTCAGCAAGTAGCTGCTGGTATGCGGACGCTTCTTCAAGCGCGTTGAGGTTCGCGCGATGGAGGTTTTCGAGGAGCGCATCCCGCAGCATGTCTTCATCGGCCGTGCTCTTGATGACCGCGGGGATCGTCGCGAGGCCGAGAAGCTTCGTCGCGCGCAGGCGACGCTCCCCCATGATGAGTTCGTACTGGGGGCCACCGGCCACGGCGTCGACGAGCGGACGCACGACGATGGGCTGGAGTACGCCGATCTCACGGATGGAAGCAACGAGTTCTTCGAGCTCTTCCTGGCGGAACTCGGTGCGCGGCTGCTTCGCGTTGGGAACTATGTCGTCGGGTGAGAGGTTCGCCAAGCGAGCACCTGGCACGGCAAGAAGACCCTGGGGGGCGTCGGAGCTGGTGGGGAAGAAGACATCAACGGGTCGCTGCGCGCTGTCATCGCCGGCGGGGATCAGCGCGCCGATGCCGCGGCCGAGACCCGTTCTCTTGGGAGCGGCCATCAGTGGGGAACCCCGCGGTGTGCGATCTCGGAAGCCGCTTCGAGGTAGGAGAGTGACCCCGGCGAGTTTCCGTCATAGCTGATCACGCTCTGACCGTAGCTCGGTGCTTCCGAGATGCGGACCGATCGCGGGATAACTGTGGAAAGGACTTCCTTGGGGAAGTGCTCGCGCACATCCTGAACGACCTGATTGGCGAGGTTGGTGCGCGAGTCGTACATCGTGAGCAGGATCGTCGAAACGATGAGCCGCGGGTTCAGATGCCGCTCGATGAGCTGGATGTTGGTGAGCAGTTGACTGAGGCCCTCGAGCGCGTAGTACTCGCACTGGATCGGGATCAGAACCTCGCGCGCCGCTACGAAAGCGTTGATCGTCAGGAGACCGAGAGATGGGGGGCAGTCGATGAAGACGTAGTGGAACATGTCCTCGCTCTGAGCGAGGTACAACTCGAGCGCCGTGCGCAGGCGCTGCTCGCGCGCGACGAGGGAGACGAGCTCGATCTCCGCTCCCGCCAGGTGGATGGTCGCCGGAAGGCAGAAGAGGCCCTCGAACTCGGGGCTGGCCTGGACGACGCCCGCCATGGGTTCGTCATTGATGATGACGTCATACACGCTCACCGTGTCGGAACGGTGCTCGACACCGAGGGCAGTGGAGGCGTTGCCCTGGGGGTCGAGGTCGATCACGAGCACCTTGGCGCCCGAACGGGCGAGCGCCGCGGCGAGGTTAACGGTCGTCGTCGTCTTGCCGACGCCGCCCTTCTGGTTCGCAACGGTGAAGATGCGGGTGGCTGCGGGCAGCGGAAGTTCCTCGGCGGCGATGGCCTGCCTCCTGCGCGTGATGTCGGCAAGCTCGCGTGCGAGAGGAGTCGAATCGTCGAAGCTCGTGGCCGAGTCCGCGAGATCGCCTTCTGGATGTTTCACGTGAAACCTTCTGAATGGCTCGGGCTGTCAGCGCCCGTGGGGGTCGATCGTGGTCAGTCCACTGTAGCCCGAAACACCCTCGTCGATTCCGGGGCTATCCCCTCACCGAGGATGAGCACCTCCACCGCCGAGAGGTGGAACTTGCGAATGACCTTCTGCGCGGCCACGATCTCCTCGTCGACCCGTGATCCCTTCATGAAGACCATCTCTCCCCCGCGTCGCAGAAGTCGCGCGGTGGCGGGGATGAGCTTCGACAGGGCCGTGACCGCACGGGCTGTGACCTGATCGAGTGGCACGTCGAGTTGGGCATCCTCAGCACGCGCGCGAAGCACGGTGACGTTGTCGAGGCCGAGTTCGGCAGACTCGCTGCGAAGCCAGTCCACGCGACGCTCCATGGGTTCGATGAGCACGAGTTGCACATCCGGGCGGGCAATCGCGAGAACCAGCCCCGGCAAGCCAGCACCGCTACCGACGTCACCGGTGATTCCAGGCCTCAGTAGTGGGGCGACGAGGGCGCAGTTCACGATGTGGCGCGACCATAGCCTGGGCAACTCGAGTGGCCCGATGAGTCCGAGTTCTTCACCGCGGCGCGCGAGGTCAGCGGTGTATGCCCGTGCGACGTCGATGTGGTTGCCGAACAGTGATGTCGCGACGTCCGGTTCGGCCTCGAGTTCAGGTGTGGTGTCGCTCAATGTTTCACGTGAAACTATGCGCGGCGGATGACCGTGTGGCGGTCGCGCCCTTCACCCTCGGACTCGGAGGAGAATCCGCGCTCGGCGACGATGTCGTGCACGAGCTTGCGCTCGTAGGAGGACATCGCGGGGAGAGCCGCGGACTCCGCGCCTTCCTCGATGCGCTCAACGGCTTTGCCGACGAGGATCCCGAGTTCGGCCACACGAGCCTCGCGGGATCCACCGATGTCGAGGATGAGACGGGAGAAAGAACCCGTCTTCGTCTGCACCGCGATGCGCGTGAGTTCCTGGAGTGCGTTGACGGTCTCCGGGCGAGACAGGACGCGAAGGCTCGCGTCCTCGCCGGCGGTCACGGAGAGGTACGCGCGACCCGCGCGGGCATCAATCTCGATGTCGCCGTCGAGATCCATGATGTCGAGCAGCTCTTCGATGTAGTCGGCGGCGATGTCGCCCTCTTCTTCGAGCTGGGTGGCGGTGGGGGCATCCGTCTCAGCATTCGAAGCATCGATGGCTTCTGTGACCTCGGGGGCGTCGATGTCGGTGTCGGCGGTGGGGGTCTCGGTTACGTCGCTCATCGCTTGTTGTTTCCACTCTTCTTCTTGGCGCGGTTCTTGCCTACCGGCTGCGCACGCTGGGGCTTCTGGGGTTCTTCGATCACAAGGGTGTCGCCGGAAGGCGTCTCCTCAACAATTCCCTTACGCTGAGCGCGCTTGGCGAGCCGCGCCTCCCGAGCAAGAGCTGCTTCACTGCCGGGGGTCGGCATGTTTCGGATCACGAGGAACTGCTGGACCATGGTCCAGATGTTCGAGGTGAGCCAGTAGAACATGACGCCGATGGGGAAGGCGAAGCCGGAGAACGCGAACACCAGCGGGAGGATGTACAGCAGGATGCGCTGCTGGCGGAACATCGGGCTGGCCTTCATCTCGGCCGACTGGTTTCGCGACATGATCTGCAGCTGGGTGATGAACTGTGACGCGGTCATGATGACAACCATCACGACGGCGATGACGATGACGATCGTCTGAACCGGGTCAGCGGCGAGGGCGCTCTGGATGCTCTCGTGCAGGGGAGCGATGCCGAATAGTGACGCCTTGCCGAAGTTCTCAGAGAGTTCCTTCGTGAGAAGGCCAACGCCCTGCAGACCCTTGTTCGCCTCCTGCAGTACGGAAAAGAGGCTGAAGAAGATGGGCATCTGGATGAGCAACGGCAGGCACGAAGCCAGCGGGTTGGTGCCCGTCTTCTTGTACATCTCCATGGTCTCGCGCGACATGGCCTCGCGGGAGAACTGGTCTTTCTTGCCCTTGTACTTGTCCTGGATCTTCTTGAGCTGGGGCGCGACCTCGAGCATGCGGCGCTGGCTCTTGATCTGGCGGACGAAGATCGGGATGAGCGCGGCTCGCACCACGAGCACGAGACCGACGATCGACAGCACCCAGGTGAACCCGGCGGCCGGGTCGAGACCGATGGTGGTCAGGAACGAGTGGAACGCGACGAGGATGGCCTCGATGACCCATTTGATGGGCCAGAGGATAGTTCCGAGGAAGTCCATGATGCGGGTCAGCCCTTTCCGTGGCTACTGGCGAAGTGTGGATTAGCAACCACAAAGCCGAAGCGTGTGATCGAGTATCGGTCGTGGGTGCGCTCGGGGACATCGTCGATGCCGCCCTCCGCCCACGGGTGGCAACGTGCAATGCGGCGGGTACCGAGCCAGAATCCCCGCACGACGCCATGCTGCTGGATGGCGTTCATCGCGTAGTGCGAGCATGTCGGGTAGTAACGGCAGACATCGCCATACAGAGGTGAGATCACTGCGCGATAGACCTTGAGGATTGCCACGCACACGTTTCTAGGAGCGAGGAGCATGAACGCCACAGTCGGGTTCATTCTCTCGTCGCCCTCTTCTCGAGACCATGCTTTTCGAGACCCCGTGCGATCTCCGCGTGAAGGGTAGCCCACGGCACCTGATCCGAACCTGGCAAGGCCCGCATGACGACGTCCCGGCCATCAGGGATGACCGGCAGAAGCTCCCTGCTCACCGAACGAAGTCGACGACGCACGAGGTTTCGCGTGACAGCGTTGCCGACCGCTCTCGTCACGATAAAGCCGAAACGACTCGGCTCTGAGCCGGGCCGTTCGAACACGTGGAGCACAGCAGCGGACGTCCCGATCCTGCGCCCACGACGAACCGCGGTGCGGAAGTCGGCGGGACGAGAGACCCGGTTCGCCCTGGCGAGCACGCGAAAATACTACGCGGACAGTTCGGTGCGGCCCTTGCGGCGACGAGCACCCAGGATGGCACGGCCTGCACGGGTGCGCATCCGGAGGCGGAATCCGTGAACCTTCGCGCGGCGGCGGTTGTTCGGCTGGAAAGTTCTCTTGCTCATAGCGGTATCTCCAAAGCCCAGCTCTGAAGGCCGGAAAGAAGGGGTAAGCCCGAAGGCTGGAAGTCAACTGATTAAAAGTACGGCGTTAAACCGATGCGGTCAAACTTTACGCGATGGATTCGCATTATCCACATGTGGGCAACTTGGGTTGGTAACGACACCCTGTGGACAACTAAGGTGAATCCCAGCCGTTTCGGGGGGCGAATGGAAGCTCGTCGATGCCCCAACCGGTGGATAACCCTGTGGGAAGAACCCTTGAGAAACCTGTAGCAAAGAGGATGTGCGTCACATGTCGGAGACACCGGACACGACGAAGGGTATCTGGCAGTCAGTACTGTCTCGCCTCACGTCCGATGACCGCATCACTCCACAACTTCTGGGTTTCATCAATTTGGTAGAGCCCAAGGGCATCATGGCCGGCACCCTCTATCTCGAGGTGCCGAACGAACTCACCCGCGGAATGCTCGAGCAGCGCATCCGGCTGCCCCTCCTCAATGCGATCGCCGGCCTGAGTGATGAGGAAGAGGTGTCGAACTTCGCGATCGTCGTCAACCCCGAGATCCAGCACGACGTGCTCGAGCAGAGCATCGACCCCGGAGAACAGCAGCCGTACATCGAACCGACTGTCGTTCCCGCGATCGACAGCCAGGCGCGGCGCTCCGACTCTCGCCTGAACCCCAAATACAGCTTCGATAACTTCGTCATCGGCGGATCCAACCGCTTCGCACACGCAGCTGCGGTCGCAGTGGCCGAGGCTCCGGCCAAGGCTTACAACCCGCTGTTCATCTACGGGGAGTCCGGGCTCGGCAAGACCCACCTCCTGCACGCGATCGGTCACTATGCGGAGAGCCTCTATCCGGGCATCCGTGTTCGCTATGTCAGTTCGGAAGAGTTCACCAACGACTTCATCAACTCGATCGCCAATAACCGGGCATCGGTGTTCCAGTCGCGCTATCGCGAGATCGACATCCTGCTCATCGACGACATCCAGTTCCTGCAGGGCAAGGACTCCACGCAGGAGGCCTTCTTCCACACCTTCAATACACTGCACGACCACAACAAGCAGGTGGTCATCACGAGCGACCTGCCGCCGAAGCACCTGACCGGATTCGAAGACCGGATGCGCTCGCGCTTCGAGTGGGGCCTCATCACCGATGTTCAGGCGCCCGACCTCGAGACGCGCATCGCGATTCTTCGCAAGAAGGCGCAGAGCGAGAAGCTCCAGATCGGCAATGACATCCTGGAATACATGGCCACGAAGGTGTCATCGAACATCCGTGAGCTTGAGGGAACCCTCATCCGGGTCACCGCGTTCGCCAGCCTCAATAGGACGACGGTGGATCTGGCACTTGTGCAGACCGTGCTCAAAGACCTCATCACCCTCGACGAAGACAACGTCATCGCGCCGGTCGACATCATCAATCACACCGCCGAGTACTTCAAGCTCACTGTCGACGACCTCTACGGTTCGTCCCGTTCGCAGGCAGTTGCGACCGCCCGACAGATCGCGATGTATCTGTGCCGGGAGATGACCAATCTCTCTCTGCCGAAGATCGGGCAGCTGTTCGGCAACCGCGACCACACCACGGTGATGTACGCGAATAAGAAGATCACCGAGCTCATGAAGGAGCGCCGGTCGATCTACAACCAGGTCACCGAGCTCACGAGTCGTATCAAGCAGAATCACCGGTACAAGTCCTAGTTTTCACACAGTGTGAAAAACATGTGGATAACTAGTGCGACACACCGGACAACCTGTTGACTCAGAACCGGTACCTGTGGAATGCGAATTTGGTTCATCTCACGCCGTCGGAAACTCCCACGAAATACGAGCCCGCGCCCCACATCTCACACCGTTGTAGTTCCCAGCACTTGGCTCGGCTCGGCGCAGTTACTCACAGTTCCCACAACGGTTAAGAATGTTGTCTCTTTAAAGAAGAGATTTGGAGGCGAAAGAACCTATGGTCCGAGCCTCATCCGCCTGTGCCAGTATTAACGGCCAGAGCACCGATCGTGTCAGGGGTGAATGAAGTGAAGTTCCAGGTCAATCGCGACGTCTTCAGCGAGGCCGTTTCGTTCGCGGTCAAATTGCTGCCCCAGCGCACGACGCTCCCGATCCTGAGCGGCGTGCTGATCGAGGCCCGTGACGACGGGCTTATTCTTTCGTCGTTCGACTACGAGGTCTCCGCACGCACCGAGATCAGCGCCACGGTCGAAGAGCCCGGTCGAGTTCTCGTCTCGGGGCGGCTACTCGCCGACATCGCAAGTCGACTGCCCAATGCTCCAGTTACGTTCTCGACAGACGAAGGCCGCATCACGGTCGCGTGTGGGGCTGGTCATTTCACCCTCCTCAGCATGCCCGTCGATGAGTACCCCACTCTTCCGCAGGTCTCCGACCAGGCGGGTGTACTCCAGGCCGAAGACTTCGCTGCTGCCATCGCACAGGTCGCGGTAGCCGCATCCCGGGACGATGTCACGCCGGTGATCACAGGCGTGCAGCTCGAGGTTTCCGAGAACAGCCTCTCGCTCGTGGCCACCGACCGCTACCGTGTCGCGGTTCGTCAGATCGCGTGGGATGCCGGCAACTCCGGTGTCGAGACCGCGACAGCTCTCGTGCCGGCTCGCACACTCATCGAAATCGGTAAGACGTTCGGTCACAGCGGTACGGTGTCCGTCGCGATCACGAGCTCAGACGACCGCGAGCTCATCGCGTTCCAAGCGGACAAGAAGACCGTGACGTCATTGCTCATCAAGGGCAATTTCCCCCCGGTCAAGCGCTTGTTCCCTGAGGTCGTGGACAACTACGCGGTCATCAACACCGCCGAGCTGATCGAAGCTGTGCGCCGTGTGTCACTCGTGCTCGAGAGAGAAGCAGCGCTGAGGTTCACGTTCTCGATCGAAGGTGTAACACTCGAAGCCATCGGGTCGGAGCAGGCACAGGCATCCGAGTCGATCGACGCCTTCCTCACGGGTACAGACACCGTCGTGTCGCTAAAGCCGCAGTTTCTGCTCGACGGCTTGAGTTCGGTGCACTCCGAGTTCGTGCGGATCTCGTTCACCAAGACAGAAAACCCGAACAAGCCAGGCCCCGTGCTCATCACGAGCCAGTCGTCGAAGGATCAGCCCGGAGCTGATAATTACAAGTACCTGCTGCAGCCGAATCTTCTCCTGCGCTGATCGATAGGGAGTTATCGATGCACATTGGCATCATCGGGCTGGGCAAGATGGGCAACAACATGCGTGCCCGCCTCCAGAAGAACGGCGTGGAAGTCACGGGTTTCGACCCGAATCCCGATGTCACTGATGTTCCGTCACTCGAAGCTCTTGCGGCAGCCCTTCCCACCCCGCGCGTCGTGTGGGTGATGGTGCCGTCGGGAAAGATCACCGACGACGTGATCCACAGCGTGTCCGAGGTCCTGGAGCCCGGTGACCTCGTGATCGACGGTGGCAACTCGCGCTACACCGACGATGCAATCCACTCCAAGTTCCTTGCAACGAAGAAGATCAAGTTCATGGATGTCGGCGTTTCCGGTGGAATCTGGGGACTCGAGAACGGCTACGGCCTCATGGCCGGCGGTGACGAAGACGACGTCGAGCGCGCGATGCCTATTTTCGACGGCCTTCGGCCGGAAGGCCCGCGCGACGAGGGCTTCGTCCATGCCGGTCCGGTCGGCGCCGGTCATTACGTGAAGATGGTTCACAATGGTATCGAGTACGCGCTCATGCAGGCGTGGGCCGAGGGCTATGAGCTTCTCGACAGTCGTAAGGATCTCGTCACTAACGTCACAGGCTCGTTCAAAGCTTGGCAACGCGGAACTGTAGTTCGCTCCTGGCTGCTCGAACTGCTCGTTAAGGCCCTCGAGGAAGATCCGGAGTTCAAGGACATCGCGGGCTATGTCGAGGATTCCGGCGAGGGACGCTGGACAGTCCACGATGCCCTCGACCGTGCGGTGCCGGTGCCCACGATCAGCGCGGCAATCTTTGCGCGATTCGTGTCGCGCCAGAAGGACTCACCGTCGATGAAGGCCGTCGCGGCTCTTCGCAACCAGTTTGGTGGGCACGCCGTCCGAAAGAGCTGAGCGTGTGATCACGTGATCGTCACTCATCTCAACCTCACCGACTTCAGAAACTACGAGCACCTCGACGTAGGGCTGCATCGGGGTCCCAACCTGTTCGTGGGCAGCAATGGCCAGGGCAAGACCAACCTCGTCGAAGCGCTCGGTTACCTGAGCACTCTCGGTTCACACCGCGTTTCGGTCGACCATGCAATGATCCGCCAGGGTCAGGATTCGGCGATCGTGCGCGCACGGCTCTCACACGACGAACGAGAAGTGCTCGCCGAGGTGCAGATCAACAGGTCGGGAGCGAACCGCGCGCAGGTCAATCGGTCCGCGATCAAGACCCGCGAGCTGCCGCGCTACTTTTCGAGCGTGTTGTTCGCGCCCGAAGATCTCGCGCTCGTTCGCGGTGAACCCTCCGGTCGGCGCCGCTTCCTTGATGAACTACTCATCCTGCGCACCCCGCGGCTGAGTTCGGTCGTCGCCGACTACGAGCGGGTGCTCCGCCAGCGCAACACCCTGCTCAAGACAGCACGCAACGCGCGCGGAGACCTGTCGACTCTCGAGATCTGGGATGACCGCCTCGTGGCCCTCGGATCCGAGATCATCATCGCCCGCAGTCGGCTCGTCGACGAGCTCGGCCCCGAGGTTACAGAGTCGTACGCATCCATCGCGGGCGCTGACCATGCCGCACGGCTCTCCAGCCAGCTCAGCATCTTCTCCTCCTCCACCGAAGATGACGCACCGGATGCCGAGGCCACGAGCGCGGGAGCGCTGGAGCTTCCCGTGGTCACCGAGGGATTCCGGGCCGCGCTCGCGCGCCTCCGGCGCGCGGAACTCGAGCGCGGGGTCACGCTCGCCGGTCCCCATCGCGACGATCTCGTGCTCGGGCTCAACCAGCTCCCCGCCCGCGGCTACGCGAGCCACGGCGAATCCTGGTCATTCGCTCTCGCTCTCAAACTGGCCTCTGCGGCGGTGCTGCGTCGGGAGTCGGCCATGGGCGACCCCGTGCTCATCCTCGATGACGTGTTCGCGGAACTCGACGAATCCCGCCGCGGGAGACTCGCGGCCGCTGTCGTCGACTTCGAGCAGGTGCTCATCACCGCGGCGGTGTTCGGGGACGTGCCCGAAGAGCTCGCGTCGCACATGGTGCGGATTCGTGCGGGTCAGGTGGTCGACGATGAGTGACGACGAGATCGAGCGCGACGAGCACCTTGCGGTGTACCTGCGCTTCCGTCAGATATTCGGCGACGCGTCCGGTCGTTCCGTCATGGCGCGTAAGCGCAAGACGAAGAAGGAGGGTGCGAGCGTCCCGTTCGCACCCGGTCGGGACCCGCACGGTCTGGGGGATGTCATGGATGTCCTCGCCGTGAAGATGGGCTGGACATCATCACTTGCCAAGTCCGAACTGCTCTCGTCGTGGGCATCCATCGTCGGAGCGGAGACCGCCGAACACTCCGAACCGGTGGGTATCGAGGAGGGCGTGCTCGCGGTTCGGTGTGACTCGACGGCATGGGCGACGCAGCTGCGCCTGATGCGCTCCCAGATCACGACGACGATCGCTCAGCGCTACCCCGACGCGGGCATCGAGTCGGTGCGCTTCGATGGGCCCAACGCCCCGTCCTGGAAACGAGGCCCCAGATCGATCCCAGGCCGCGGACCACGTGATACTTACGGCTAGACAGGCAAATCTGGTCACCCGCGCCACGAAAAGTCCCCAGATCGCCGATTCGCGGGCCCCAAGGCCACACTTTTGGTAGGATAGACAGAGCCGTCGGGCGCCCCTCCCCTTGTGGAGATCTTCGCCCCGAATGGCCGTGATACCAAGTGGCAGGAGCCCAACTTCAGATGACATCGGTGCAGCCAGAAAACGTCACCCCACCCGAAGACTCGACTCCCGACGACAGCTCGGCTCACGGCGCTATCTCGAACGGCCATGTGGCGCCTGACAGCTACGGCGCCGAGCAGATCCAGATCCTCGAGGGACTGGAAGCCGTGCGCAAGCGCCCGGGTATGTACATCGGCTCGACCGGCCCCCGCGGTCTTCACCACCTCGTCTATGAGGTCGTCGACAACTCCGTGGATGAAGCGCTCGCCGGCTTCTGCGACCTGATCGAGATCACACTGCGGAAAGACGGCGGCCTTCGCGTCTCCGACAACGGACGAGGCATCCCGGTCGACATCAACAAGCAGGAGAACAAGTCGAGCGTCGAGGTCGTCATGACGATCCTGCACGCCGGCGGAAAGTTCGGCGGCGGCGGATACGCTGTATCGGGTGGCCTGCACGGCGTCGGCATCTCCGTGGTCAACGCGCTCTCACGCGAGGTCGACACCGAAGTGCGCCGCCAGGGGCACGTATGGCGCATCACGTTTGAGAACGGTGTTCCCATCGCGCCGCTCGCACAGGGCGAGGCCACCAACGAGACCGGCACCACGCAGACCTTCTGGCCCAACGCCGAGATCTTCGAGACTGTGGTGTTCGACTACGAGACTCTGCGCGCCCGGTTCCAGCAGATGGCCTTCCTCAACAAGGGTCTGTGCATCACCCTCACCGACGAGCGTGACGACGAGGGGCTCAGTGAGAGCTACATGTACGAGCGCGGTCTGGTCGACTACGTCGAGTACCTCAACAAGACCAAGAAGAACGAACTCATCCACGCCGACGTCATCGCGTTCGAGTCGGAGGACACCGAGCGCAAGATCTCGCTCGAGGTCGCGATGCAGTGGACCAACGGGTACACCGAGAGCGTCCACACCTACGCGAACACCATCAACACGCACGAGGGCGGCACCCACGAAGAGGGTTTTCGCGCCGCGCTCACGACCCTCGTCAATCGCTACGCACGCGAGAAGAACATCATCAAGGAGAAGGACGAGAACCTCTCCGGTGACGACGTCCGCGAGGGCCTCACCGCGGTCATCTCGGTGAAGCTTGCCGAACCGCAGTTCGAGGGCCAGACCAAAACCAAGCTCGGCAACACCGAGGCGAAGGCGTTCGTGCAGCGCATCGCGGGCCAGCAGCTGGGCGACTGGTTCGATCGCAATCCCACACAGGCGCGTGACATCATCCGCAAGGCGATTCAGGCATCGCAGGCGCGTATCGCCGCGCGCAAGGCGCGCGAGCAGACCCGACGCAAGGGACTGCTCGAGTCGAGCGGCATGCCCGGCAAGCTGCGCGACTGCTCGAGCAAAGACCCCGCGCTCTCCGAGATCTTCATGGTCGAGGGTGACTCGGCCGGCGGCTCAGCGGTTCAGGGCCGTAACCCCGAGTTCCAGGCGATCCTCCCGCTACGCGGCAAGATCCTCAACGTCGAGAAGGCCCGACTCGACCGCGCGCTCGGCAACAACGAGGTGCAGTCGATGATCACCGCGTTCGGCGCGGGCGTTGGCGAAGACTTCGACCCCGAAAAGGCCAGATATCACAAGATCGTGCTCATGGCCGATGCCGACGTCGACGGCCAGCACATCACGACGCTGCTGCTCACCCTGCTCTTCCGGTACATGCGTCCACTCATCGACCTGGGTTACGTCTACCTCGCACAGCCGCCGCTCTACCGCCTCAAGTGGAGCAACGCGCAGCACGAGTACGTCTACAGCGACCGTGAGCGCGATGCTCTCGTCGAGTCTGGCCTGGCCTCGGGCAAGCGGATGCCGAAGGACAACGGCATCCAGCGCTACAAGGGCCTTGGCGAGATGGACTACAAGGAACTGTGGGAGACCACCATGGATCCGGCCACCCGCACCCTTCTGCAGGTGACCCTGGATGACGCGGCCGCGGCCGACGAGATCTTCTCCACCCTCATGGGCGAAGACGTCGAGTCGCGACGCAACTTCATCCAGCGCAACGCCAAAGACGTGCGCTTCCTCGACATTTAGTCCCCCCGCGGGTCGAGCTTGTCGAGACCTCACTGACGAAAGGCCCCCTAGATGGCTGACGTAACCGAACCAGACGAACCGACCTTCACCGACAAGGTCGTCGACACCACCCACGACAAGATCGCGCAGGTCGACCTGCAGCTCGAAATGCAGCGCTCGTACCTCGACTATGCGATGAGCGTTATCGTCGGGCGCGCGCTGCCCGAGGTGCGCGACGGACTCAAGCCCGTACATCGCCGCGTGATCTACGCGATGTACGACGGTGGGTACCGTCCAGACAAGGGTTTCTCGAAGTGCACCCGTGTCATCGGTGACGTGATGGGGCAGTTCCACCCCCACGGCGACTCGTCCGTGTACGACGCACTCGTGCGCCTCGTTCAGCCGTGGAGCCTGCGATACCCGCTCGCTCTCGGGCAGGGCAACTTCGGCTCCCCCGGAAACGACGGCGCCGCCGCCCATCGATACACCGAAACCAAGATGGCTCCACTCGCTATGGAGATGGTCCGAGACATCGAAGAAGACACAGTCGACTTCCAGGACAACTACGACGGCCGTACCCAGGAGCCGACAGTGCTCCCGAGCCGATTCCCGAACCTGCTCGTCAACGGGTCGGTCGGCATCGCGGTGGGCATGGCCACGAACATCCCGCCGCACAACCTGCGCGAGGTGGGCGAGGGCGCACTGTGGCACCTCGCCAACCCGGATGCTTCGCAGGAGGAGCTGCTGGAAGCGCTCATCCAGCGCGTGAAGGGCCCCGACTTCCCGACCGGCGCCCAGATCCTCGGCATGAAGGGCATCCAGGATGCCTATCGCACGGGTCGCGGATCAATCACGATGCGCGCCGTCGTCAATGTCGAAGAGCTGCAGGGGCGCACGTGCCTCGTCGTCACCGAGCTTCCGTACCAAGTCAACCCCGACAACCTCGCCCTCAAGATCGCCGACCTCGTGAAGGAGGGCAAGCTCGCTGGCATCGCGGACATTAGGGATGAGACATCCGGTCGCACCGGCCAGCGCCTCGTGATCGTGCTCAAGCGCGATGCGGTCGCCAAGGTCGTTCTCAACAACCTCTACAAGCACACGCAGTTGCAGGAGAACTTCGGCGCGAACATGCTTGCGATCGTCGATGGCATTCCGCGCACGCTCTCGATCGACGGGTTCATCACCGCCTGGGCCGAGCACCAGATCGAGGTCATCGTGCGCCGCACCCGGTTCCGCTTGCGGAAGGCCGAGGAGCGGGCGCACATCCTGCGTGGTTACGTGAAGGCGCTCGATGCGCTTGACGAGGTCATTGCCCTCATCCGGCGCTCCTCCACCGTCGAGGATGCGCGTGACGGTCTCATCACCCTGCTCGCGATCGACGAGCTGCAGGCCCGCGCGATTCTTGAAATGCAGCTGCGTCGTCTTGCCGCCCTCGAGCGCCAGAAGATCATGGACGAACTCGCCGAGATCGAGGTCGAGATCGCCGAGTACAAGGTGATCCTCGAGAGCCCGCAGCGCCAGCGCGACATTGTGAGCGAAGAGCTCACCGACCTCATCGCGAAGTACGGCGACGACCGACGCACCGAGATCATGTTCGGTTTCGACGGCGACATGAGCGTCGAAGACCTCATCCCCGAAGAGGAGATGGTGGTCACGGTCACGCGCGGCGGCTACATCAAGCGCACTCGAAGCGACAACTACCGCAGCCAGCACCGCGGCGGCAAGGGCGTCAAGGGCGCCCAGCTCCGCGCGGATGATGTCGTCGACCACTTCTTCGTGACGACCACTCACCACTGGCTGCTGTTCTTCACGAACACGGGCCGCGTCTACCGTGCCAAGGCGTACGAACTGCAGGAGGCCGGCCGCGACGCGAAGGGCCAGCACGTGGCAAACCTGCTCGCGATGCAGCCGGGCGAGGAGATCGCGCAGATCCTCGACATCCGTGACTACGCGGCGGCCAAGTACCTGGTGCTCGCGACCCGCGGCGGCCTCGTGAAGAAGACGGGCCTCACCGAGTACGACACGAACCGTACGGGTGGAATCATCGCGATCAACCTTCGCGAGGGCGACGAGGTCGTCTCCGCCATGCTCGTTGAAGAGGATGCCGACGTGCTGCTCGTCTCCCGCAAGGGAATGTCGATCCGCTTCACGGCCTCCGACGCCGCGATGCGTCCGATGGGTCGCTCGACCTCCGGTGTGATCGGAATGCACTTCCGTGAGGAAGACCAACTGCTGAGCGCGAGCGTGGTTTCCGACAGTGGCTACGTCTTCGTTGTCACGGAGGGTGGCTATGCGAAGCGCACAGCCGCTGACCAGTACCGCGTGCAGAATCGTGGCGGACTCGGCATCAAGGTGGCGAAGCTCGCCGAGGCCCGTGGCGACCTCGCCGGCGCCCTCATCGTTGATGATGAGGACGAGGTTCTCGTGGTTCTTGCCAGCGGCAAGGTGGTACGCTCGTCTGTCGCTGAGGTTCCGGCCAAGGGCCGTGACACGATGGGTGTGGTGTTCGCTCGCTTTGCCGAGGACGACAGGATCATCGCGATCGCCAGGAACAGTGAACGCAATCTAGAGAATCAGGAACTCGACGAACCTGCCGAGCAGGACGAACTTGAGCCCACTGGGAAGGACGAATCAGTAGATGAGTAGTGTCGCGGAGAAGCTCCAGCGCAAATCCCAGCGCCAGGTAGCGGTCAAGCAGGTTCGTCTCAAGCTGGTCTACATCGACTTCTGGTCGGCAGTGAAGCTGTCGTTCCTCGTGGCGGTGTCGCTCGGCATCGTGCTGATCGTGGCGTCCATCCTCGTGTGGATCGTCTTGAACTCCACGGGAATCTTCGCGAGCCTCAACGGCATCCTCGTCGACATCCTGGGTGACCCGACGTTCAGCGTGACGAGCACGTTCTCGCTCCCCACGGTCGCACTGTTCTCGTTCGTCATCGCGGTGCTCAACGTGGTCGTCGGTACTGCCCTCGGCGCAATCGCGAGCATGCTGTACAACTTCAGCGTGCGCCTCACCGGTGGCCTGCTGGTCGGCTTCACCAACAACTAGGCGATTACGCCAAACCCAGCCCGATAAGATATGTTCTTATCTGGTCTGAGGGGATATAGCTCAGGCGGTTAGAGCGCTTCGCTGATAACGAAGAGGTCCGAGGTTCAAGTCCTCGTATCCCCACTGGAACCTCCACAAGAGGTTCCTTAAGCTTCACCCATGGTGCGCCGCAGTACCGGCGGTGCACCAGCTAGTATGGGGCCTTAGCTCAATTGGTAGAGCGCCTGCTTTGCAAGCAGGAGGTCAGGGGTTCGATTCCCCTAGGCTCCACAGGAACAGCGTCGGCCGCGAGGTCGGCGCTTTTTTGTTCGCGGCCCGAACTGTTCGCCGCCTTGTGCATCGACTTGCACCAAATGGGGCGGCCCCGAGTCACCTAGCCCCACTGTGACGCCACTCGCGTGGGTGAGCCTGTACACAAGAACGACGTGAGGCCCATGGGCATCACGTCGCTCTTGTCAGAGAGGCTGAGTTACCCCTCGTTGGCGAGTGGCGTCTCAGGCTCGTCGTCGATCCAGAGGTCGTCGTCGGCGCGAAGCGTCTGCCATGCGGCGTACGCGACCGCGGCGAAGGCGACGACTCCGACCCCGATGAGGATGTAGCGGCCGGGGCCGGTGGGCTTCGGCTTGATGATGCCGGCACTGGTGCCGAGGTCGGTGCCGATCTTGGTGGCTCGGCTGATGGCATCCCGAACCTGGCGGTTCTTGGCGACCTCGATAGCGGCCAGTGCGGTGCCGAGGGCCGAGGTCATCGCGGGCAGCACGTCGCTGACGAGGCGCTCGCGACCGGACTCCGCGGCCGAGCGGGCGTTGCGGATGCCGTTATTGACTGCAGGCTTCACGGTGTCTTCGAAGGTGTCACGGATGCGCGGCGAGACTTCCTCGCGGGCATAGTGTGCTGCCTGCCGACTCGCGTCGCGAACAACCTTCGACGCGTGGTCGAGGAGTTGCTTCTGGTCCTCCCACAGGTCTTCTGCCTGACCCTTCAGCCGGTTGAGCTCTTTCCGGCGCTTGCGCGATAGTGCCATGGGGAAACCTCCAGTGGGTATCAAATCCGTGAACCAATACTGTCACGGTGCCGCCGTCGGCACGAAAGGATTGCCTGTGAGGCCACTGGGTGATAACGGAGTTCTCGCAGATAGCCCTATGCAAGAATTGGGCCATGCATACCGCTGTCGCCACCATGAAGACCAACCTCGGAACGATCAAACTCAACCTCTTCGGCAATCATGCGCCGAAGACGGTGAAGAACTTCACGGGGCTCGCCTCGGGCACGATCGAGTGGACTCACCCCTCCACAGGGAAGACCTCCACCGACAAGCTCTACGACGGTGTTGTCTTTCACCGCATCATCAAAGACTTCATGCTCCAGGGCGGCGACCCGCTCGGCCAGGGCATCGGCGGGCCCGGTTACGAGTTCGACGACGAGATCAACGGCGAGCTGAACTTCAACGAGCCGTACGTGCTCGCGATGGCCAATGCCGGCACGCGCGGCGGCAAGGGCACCAACGGCTCGCAGTTCTTCATCACGACTGTTCCCACCCCGTGGCTCCAGGGCAAGCACACGATCTTCGGCATCGTCGTCGACGACGAGTCGAAGCGCGTCGTCGACGCGATCGAAGCTGTCGACACGGATGCACGTGACAAGCCGCTCACCGACGTCGTGATCGAAAGCATCACGATCGACGAGGTCTGATCCTCGGTGTCGAGCGCGCCGAGTTCTTCGGCCAACTTCTGTTACCGGCACCCCGATCGGCAGAGCTACATCCTGTGCCAACGCTGCGGGCGCACGATCTGTCCGCAGTGCCAGACGCAGGCGGCGGTTGGTGTGCACTGCCCGGAGTGTGTCCGGGAAGGCCGGGCGAGTATGCCGCGAACGAAGTCTCCCCTGCTCGCGAGGTTGCGCTCGGGTAACCAGCCGATCGTGACCTGGGTGCTCATCGCGCTCAACGTCGTCATCTACGCGCTGCAGCTACTCTCGGGCAACGTTGTGACTGCGGCACTGTTGTTCGTCGCGCGATTGCCGTGGGAGGCGCACGAGCCGTGGCGCATGATCACCTACGCGTTCGTGCACTCTCCGGGTAGCCTGCTGCACATCGGGCTGAACATGCTCTCGCTGTTCCTGTTCGGGCCGATGCTCGAGCGGGGTGTCGGCAAGGGGCGTTTCATCGCGCTCTATCTCGTGAGCGCGCTCGGTGGCGCCGTCGCCGTGTTGCTGCTCGTTCCGGGAACGTCCGTGCTCGGGGCATCCGGCGCGATCTTCGGTTTGCTCGGGGCATTCTTCGTCATCCAGCGCAAGCTGGGTGGCAACACCGTGCAGCTCATGGTCGTGATCGGCATCAACCTCGTGATCGGCTTCCTGCCCGGAACCAACATCTCGTGGCAGGCGCACGTTGGCGGGCTCCTCGCGGGTGCTTCAGTGGCCTTTGTCTACCTGCGTACCCGTCGCCGCGACCAGCGCACGACGCAGATCGTGCTGGTCGCCCTCATCGTCGCGGTGCTCGTCGCACTCAGCGCGGTGCGGATCGTGATCGCCACCGTGACCTGAAGTTATCCACAGGCTTCTCCACACTGGGTATAACTACACGCGTGTAGTTCGGGGCGCTCAGCGCCAGCGGGTCGTCATGAGGAAGCCGACGAACATGATGCCGAAGCCGACGAGGATGTTCCACGAGCCGAGCGTCGGGATCGGCAGGGTGCTGCCGCTCACGTAGAAGACGATGATCCAGACGAGACCGAGCAGCATGAAGCCGAACATCACGGGCTTGAACCACACCGCATTGGGAGCCTGCTCACCCGAGCGGGTCTCGACGGGACGGTCGGTCTTGGTGCGTGCAGACGTACGGGCCATGGCCACGATCCTAGCGTGAACGCCTTGGAACCAGCTGGTTTCGCGTGTTCGGGGGACGGCCGCAGGCGGCGTCTCGGCCTAGAATCGACCCTATGTCGATCGAGCAGGGGCGCAAGGGGCGCAGCGTCGCGCGCGCACCGCGTCGCCGCGTCAGCGTCGTCGGGATTCTTGGCGAACTCTTCATCACCGCGGGCGTGCTCGTGCTCATGTTCCTGGGCTGGCAGATCTGGCTCGGCAACCTCATCGACGGCAGCGCCCAGAAAGATGAGTCGGTCGCGCTCAGCCACACCTGGAACAAGGGCGAGGCCCCCACGGCCGCCACGAACGAGCGCCCGGATCCGGGTCCACCCGTCGTGGGAACCGCACCGACGAACGCGGTGCAGTTCGGCAACATGATCATCCCCAGGTTCGGTGCTGACTACATCCGTCCGATTGCCGAGGGCATTGGTGTCGATGACGTGCTGCGCTACGGCGTCGGCCACTACCCCGGAACGGCGATGCCCGGGGCTGTGGGCAACACCGCATTCGCCGCGCACCGCACCGGACACGGGTCACCATTCTTCGACATCGAGAAGCTGCAGATCGGCGACAGCATCTACATCGAGATGGAAGCCGGCTGGTATCGCTATACGGTCCGCAGCCTCGAATACGTTCAGCCGACCGGCGTTGGCGTGCTCGCGCCGGTGCCGCAGGCCCCGGGCGTCGCGCCGACCGATCGCATCATCACGCTCACGAGCTGCAACCCGGTGTACACCGCATCCGAGCGCATTGTCGTCTACGGCATCTTCGATACTTGGTTCCCGCGCGCGGCTGGAGCCCCATCCGAGATCGCTGCGCTCGTCGGGGCGGCAAGCTGATGTACGGCGCACTGTGGCGTGTGCTCCCAGGCCCCTGGTGGGTGCGGCTTCTGATCGTTCTCGTGCTCGTCGCTGCGATTACCACTGCGCTCGTTCTTTTCGTGTTCCCGTACGTCGACCAGTTCGTCACTCCGCAGGACGTGACGGTGGAGCAGCCATGACCCGCATCCTCGTGATCGACAACTACGACAGCTTCGTTTACACGCTCAACGGCTACCTCATTCAACTCGGAGCCGAGACGACTGTGCTGCGAAACGACGCATTCAGCACGGATGCCGCGGCCGACGTGATCGCGGACTACGACGCCGTGCTGCTCTCCCCCGGCCCCGGCACTCCCGCCGCCGCAGGAGTGAGCATCCCCATCGTGACCGCTGCGCTCGCGTCGGGCCAGCCCCTCCTCGGCGTGTGCCTCGGCCATCAGGCGATCGCGGAAGCCCTCGGCGCGACGGTCACCCACGCCGAAGAACTCATGCACGGCAAGACGTCACTGATCGAACACGACGGCAGCGCGTTCTACGACGGGGTGCCGCAGCCGTTCACTGCGACCAGGTACCACTCGCTGGCCGTGGTCGACTCGACGGTCCCCAGCGAACTCATCGTGACGTCACGCACTCAGGGTGGCGTCATCATGGGCCTGCGGCACGAGAGCGCTCCGCTCTACGGTGTGCAGTTCCACCCCGAGTCGGTGCTCACCGAGGGCGGCTACCGGATGATCGGCAACTGGCTCGCCGTCGCCGGACTGCCGGAGGCCGCCGAGACCGCACGCGGTCTCACCCCGCTCGTCAAGCTCTGACCGGCGCGCGTCGAGCTTTGGCCAGCGCTTTAGCCAGCACAGACCCGGATGGTGACCGTGGACTTCTGCGGCTGTTCGCCCACGATGGACTGGCTCGCGACGGTTCCGCCGGAGCACGAGGCATCCACAGTCACCTTGACGGTGAGTTGTAGTGCCGTGAGGGCGCTGTTCGCCGCCCCGGTCGCCTGGCCGGTAACGTCGGGGATGCTGACGAGCCCATTCGACACCAGGAGGTTGACCGTGTCGCCCACGCGGATGGTCTTGCCGTTGGCCACCGTGGCGCCCGAGGCGGGGTCGGAATTGACGACAGTTCCCGCGGGGAGGTCGGCCGAGTACCCGATGGTCGAGATGCCGTACTTCAACTGGGCGGCCTCGAGGGCCGCGATGGCGTCAGCCTCGGCCATGCGGGTGACGTCGGGAACCGCGACGGAGACCTGACCGGACGAGACGTACACCTTGACCGCGAAATCGGGGGCGACTGTGGTGCCAGCCTCGGGGTCAGTGCGGATCACGACCCCCTCGGGAACCGTCGTGCTCGTCTCGTCGAACCGCTGCGCGACGAGCTTGCTGTCGTCGAGGGCCTTGGATGCGTCCTCGAAGGTCTGCCCGGAGACGCTCGGAACTGTCGTGGAGAGGTTGGGAGCGAGTTGCTGGGGCGACAGGCTGAAGGTCCAGAAGATCACCGCCGCGATGATGACGACCATGCTCGCGATACCTGCCCAGATCCAGGCCACGGGAGGGCGGCTCTGGGTGCGCACGAGGCGGTCGTCTTCGTCGACGGTGAGCTGGCGTAGCGCAGCCTCCGAACCGGCGACCGAACTCGGGTTGACACCGAACAGCGTCGCGTTGAAGTCGTTGACCGCGACCTGCTTGCGCGCGGGAACGGATCCGGCGGCAGCGGCCTCAACGTCTTCACGGAACTCACTGGCGCTCTGGTAGCGCTCGAAACGATCCTTCGAGAGGGCCCGGAGAACTACGGCGTCCAGTGCGGGCGAGACCTTGGGGTTGAGGGAGCTCGGAGGAACGGCCTCGGAGTTGACGTGCTGGTACGCCACGGCGACGGGGTTGTCGCCGCGGAACGGAGCTCGACCCGTGAGGAGCTCGAACAGCACGATGCCAGTGGAGTACAGGTCGGAGCGGGCATCCACGGTCTCGCCGCGTGCCTGTTCGGGGGAGAAATACGACGCTGTGCCGACGATCGCGCTGGTTTCGGCGATGGTGGCTGACGTGTCTGAGATGGCACGGGCGATGCCGAAATCCATGACCTTCACCTGGCCATTGGCCGCGATCATGATGTTGCCCGGCTTGATGTCGCGGTGCACGACGCCGGCGCGATGCGAGTACTCGAGGGCGGTCAGCACCTGCTCGATGACACGGCACGCCTCCGCGGGTTCGAGCGGACCCTCGGCGACGACGTCTTTGAGCAGGCGACCGTCGACGTACTCCATGACGATGAAGGGCACGAGGGTCTCAATACCGTTGGCATCGCGGACTGTCTCTTCGCCAGCGTCGAAGATGCGCACGATCGTGGGGTGTGCCATCTTCGCGGCATCCTGCGCTTCACGACGGAAGCGGGTGCGGAACGCCGGGTCATTGGCGAGCGAGGGCTTGAGCAGCTTGATCGCGACGCGACGACCGAGACGGTTGTCCTGCCCGACGTGAACATCGGCCATGCCGCCACGCCCGATGAGGTCGCCGACCTGGTAGCGACCAGCAAGCTGGCGCACGCCCTGTGCAACGCCTTCAACCACGAGAATCACCCCTTATTGGCGGTACTTCCTGGCGGACAATACCTCAGCCAGTGTAACCGCTGGCCCTGGTCAGTTCCCTGTGACGCTGACCGGGTCGGATGCCTGCGACTCCAGGTCAGTGCACAACGCAGTGTAGGTCACGGTGGTTGACGCCCCGGCCGTTGCCGACAGCTTGATATCCACTGACGTGTCGCCCTTGTCGCGGGTCGCCCCGCCGCTGACGATCGTGCCATTGGTCTGGATGTTGAATCCGCTGAGGTCGTGGCCTGCGGGGCACCCCGCGTACGTCGTCCAGGTGAAGGTCACCGTCGAGCCGGCGAGGTACGGGCCGGCCGGATAGGTGAGTGCCGACGGCTTCGTGGCTTGCGGCGGTGCGGGGATGTCGGCGTAGAACGACACAGTAATGGTCTCGCCCATCTTCACGTTGCCCTTGGGGTTGACGCTGTAGGCGAGCCCCTCCTGGTCTTCGGTCGGCGCGACGGTTCCCACGCGGGCATCGAGCTGGAGGCCGAGTTCGGTCAGGCGTGCGGCGACGACATCCTGCGTGCGCCCGAGAAGTTCGGTGTCGTCCAGCTTGACGCGGTCGCTCGACGCGCTCGGGGCTGGCGAGGAGGGCGCACTCGAGGAGGGCGCCGAACTCGTCGGCGTGGTGGGGCCGGACGGGGGGCTCGCGAGGAGGGCGATGATCGTTCCGATCAGGACGACCGCGAGCAGGGAGACGAGGGCGACGAGTGGCCACGTCCACGGGCTACGGCGTTTCGTCTCGGTCGGCAGGGTAGGCGTTGAGACCGGTCCGTTGGAGGGAAGCACCCGGGTGGCCTGGGTGTTCTGCCCGTAGTTCGGGCCGACCGTGGCGGCATGGCCACCGCCGAGGATGCCGGGCACTGCGGCGGCGGCCGCTTCGACGTCTCCCCGACGCAGAGCCTGGGCAGCGCGCGCAAGGTGCGCGGCGGAGCCGGGACGATCCGCGGGGTTCTTCGCGATGCACGCGTAGACGAGGTTGCGCACGGGCTCCGGCACCGTGTTCGGCAGTTCCGGCGGTGTCTCGTTGATCTGCGCCATGGCGATCGCCACCTGCGATTCGCCCGTGAAGGGGCGGCGACCCGCGAGGGCCTCGTACGCGACGATGCCGAGCGAGTAGATGTCTGTGGTCGGCGACGCGGGATGCCCGCTCGCCTGCTCGGGGGAGAGGTACTGCACGGTTCCCATGACCTGGCCGGTCGCCGTGAGCGGAACCTGGTCGGCGATCCTGGCGATGCCGAAGTCGGTGATCTTGACGCGCCCGTCGGGCGTGATGAGCAGGTTGCCCGGCTTGATGTCGCGGTGCACGAGGCCAGCGGCGTGCGCGGCCTGCAGCGCCATGGCGGTCTGGGCGACGATGTCGAGAACGCGATCGACGGGAAGCACACGCTCCCGCTCGAGGATTGCGCTCAGTGCCTCGCCCGGAACGAGCTCCATCACGAGGTAAGCGCTGCCGTCCTCCTCGCCGTAGTCGAACACGTTGGCGATGCCCTCGTGGTTGACGAGTGCGGCGTGCCGGGCCTCGGCCCGGAAGCGCTCGAGGAATCCCGGGTCGCCCAGGTATTCGTCCTTCAGGATCTTGATGGCGACCGTGCGGCCGATGACGAGGTCGGTCGCCTGCCAGACCTCACCCATGCCTCCGATCGCGACGCGACTGGAGAGCTGGTACCTGCCCCCGAATGTGAGGCCACTGGATGGTCTCATCTTGATAGCACCGCCTCTAGTACTTTCCTGCCGATCGGAGCCGAGATTCCGCTCGAGGTCCCGTCCTGCCCGAGACCGCCTCCGTTTTGTACAACCACCGCGACGACGACTTCCGGATCATTGGCCGGGGCGAACCCCGTGAACCAGAGCGTGTACGGGTCGTCGGCGCCGTTCTGTGCTGTGCCTGTCTTACCGGCGACGTCGACCCCATCTATTGTGGCATTACTCGCCGCGCCATTGGCCACGGCATCGACCATGAGCTGGGTCATCGTTGCCGCGGTCTGCCGGCTGATGGCCTGCTGCTTGTAGACCTCCGGTTGGAACGACTGGATAGTCGTGAGGTTCGACGACACCACGCTCTCGACGAGATTGGGCTTCATGATCGTCCCTCCGTTCGCGATCGCCATAGACACCATGGCCATCTGCAGCGGGGATGCCCGCACGTCCGATTGTCCGAAGGCGGAGAGCATGGTCTGCGGGGCGTCGAGTACACGGGGGTAGTAGCTCTCCGTCGAGGTCAGCGGAACGTCGATGCTCTCGTTGAACCCGAACCGGTTGGCCTGGTCGAGGATCGGACGATAGCCGAGTTCCGCGCCCAGCTCGGCCATCGGAATGTTGCACGAAAGCCGGATCGCCGTCGCAATGGTGGCGGTCTCGCCGGGACCGCAGGTGCCCTCATCCGAGTTGCTGATATCGAAGTTAGTCTCCGGCAGCGTCAACGTGGCGGGATTCGGGAAGGCGCTGTCGGCGGTGTACTTTCCGCTCTCGAGTGCCGCGGAGGCGACCACGAGCTTGAACGTCGACCCCGGCGGGTCGAGCGCCCCTGCGAGAGTGCGGTTGATGAGCGGGTCGAGCGGGTCATCCAGCAACTGGTTGTACAGGGCGATGACCTGGTCGGTGTCGTGAACGGCGAGGCCGTTGGGGTCGAACGTGGGTTTCGAGACCATCGCGATGATCTCGCCGGTCTTGGGCCTGATCGCGATGACGGCGCCCTGGTAGTCGCCGAGGGCGTCCCACGCGGCCTGCTGCACGACGGGATCGATCGTGAGCTCAACGGAGGCACCCTTGGGGTTCTGCCCGGTGAGGATCGCGTTGATCTGGTCGAAGAACTGGTCGTTGGACGTGCCCGTGAGGTAGCTGTTGAGCGCGCTCTCGATTCCCGTGTTGCCCTGGTTGAGCGTGAGGTACCCGGTCACGGGCGCGTACAGCGGGCCGTTCGCGTAGACGCGCTGGAACTTGTAGTCGTCGTCGACCGGCTGCGAGTACGCGATCGGCTGGCCGTCGACGAGGATCGGACCGCGTTCGGCCGAGTAGCTCGCGTAGAGGGTGCGGGCGTTTCGACCGTCGGCCTTGAGGTCGTCTGAGGCGATCACCTGGATGATCGTGCTCGACAGGAAGAGGCTGATGAACATGAGCAGCACCACGGTGCTCACGCGCTTGAGTTCTTTGTTCACTGCCCCACCACCAGCCGGTCAGATGCCGCTTCGTGATCGACCACGAGGCGCGGTTGATTTCGCACGGTGTCCGACAACCGCAACAGGAGCGCGGCGATGATCCAGTTGGCGACGAGGGAGGATCCGCCCGCCGCGAGGAACGGCGTCGTGAGTCCGGTCAGCGGGATCACCCGCGTCACGCCGCCGATGACCACGAAGACCTGCAACGCGATGACGAACGAGAGGCCGACTCCGAGGAGGCGACCGAAGTCGTCCTGGCCAGCGAACCCGATGCGGAAGCCGCGCGACACGAACAGCAGGTAAAGGCCGAGGATCGCGAAGAGGCCGACCAGCCCGAGCTCTTCACCGAGCGCCGAGATGATGTAGTCGCTCTCGGCAAGAGGGGTGATCTCGGGGCTGCCCCGGCCGAGTCCGGTACCGATCAGGCCACCGTCGGCGAGGCCGAACAGGCCCTGCACCAGCTGGTAGCTGCCGCCGGTCGCGTCGTAGATGTCGGGGTTGAAGGCGTCGAGCCACGCGTCGACCCGTCCGCCGACATAGCTGAGCAGGCGGCTGGCGACGAAGGCTCCCACACCGAAGAGGGTGAGGCCGAGCACGATCCAGCTCGAGCGGCCCGTAGCAACGTAGAGCATGACGAGGAACAGTCCGAAGTAGAGAAGGGCGGTGCCGAGGTCGCGCTGGAAGACGAGGACGAGCATCGACGCCGCGAACACCACGAGGATCGGGCCCAGGTCGCGAGCGCGCGGGAAGCGCATCCCGAGCACGCGTTTGCCCACCATCGAGAGCGAGTCGCGTGCGGTCACGAGGTAGCCGGCGAAGAAGATCGCGAGCGCGACCTTGCCGAGCTCGCCCGGCTGGAAGGAGAACGGGCCGACCGCGATCCACAGGCGGGCGCTCGTGCCGAGGTCGCTGCCGATGAACGGAAGCGCGGGGAGGATGAGCAGCACGATGCCGGTGAGCATGGCGACGTAGCGGTACCGCTGCAGGATGCGGTGGTTGCGAACGCCGAGCAGCACGACGATGGCGATGATGACGGCGAGGGCTGTCCACGCGAGCTGGCGAAGGCCTCCGTTCTCCCAGCCCGAGAGGTTGTCGGCCAGGTCGATGCGATAGATCATCGCGATACCCAGGCCGTTGAGCACAGTCACGATCGGAAGGATGAGCGGGTCGGCATCCGGCGCAGCGATGCGCATGGCGATGTGCATGGCGAAGATGAGCACGCCGAGAAGCGCGAAGAAGAACAGGATGCCGTACTCGAGGTGCCCGAGTGCCCCGAGCTGCACGAGGATCAGTGCGCCCTCGTCGATCACGAGGGCGAGCGCGAGCAGCACGAACTCGAGGTTGCGCAGCTTGGCGGGAACCTTCAGGCGAAGCCGAATCGTCGACGTGAACGTCGACAACGGGCCGGTCGCGACCGCGAACTCAGGGTTTTCTGGCATCCGAGAGCCGGTCCACTATGCCCAGCGCTTCCGCGAGGGTGTTGGCGTTATAGGTGGCCTCGACCTGCTGCTGGTAGTAGGGCGACAGTTCGTCGAGGTCGATGGTCGTGGTCTTGTACACGTGCGAGAGCTTGATCGGGCCGATGTCCTGTTGCACGCCCTGGAAGATGGCGACCCGACCGTCGACCGCGCCGACGAAGTAGTGGCGCTGGGTGAACTGGTACCCGAGGATGCACGCCGCCACGATGACCGCCGCCACGATGAGCACGAACGCGAGCCATGAGACGCGGCGCTTGCGCGCCCGGCGTCGATCTTCCTGGATGAGCGCGGCGAGGTACTCGTCGGATTCGGGTTCGAAGTGACTGTCGTCGGTGGGGGTCGCCTTGAGCGGGTGCAGCAGCAGGCTCGGGAGCCGCAGCGGCCGGCGCACACTGTCTGCCTCGAAGACGAGGGGAACGGCGGCCGAACCCACGGTGAGGGGCGGCACATGCGCGGAGTCGCCGGTCTCATCGATGTCGACGAGTACGACGGTCACGTTGTCAGGGGCACCCTGGTCGAGGCTCTCCTTGATGAGTCGTTCGGCGGCATCCTGCGCCGTCGGCATCGCCCCGAGTACGGCCTGGATCTTGTCCTCAGAGACGAAGCTGCTGAGGCCGTCAGAACAAATGAGCCAACGATCACCGGGCAGGGTCTTCATGACCGCGGTGTCGATCTCGGGGGAAGCGTCGACATCGCCGAGCACGCGCATGAGCACGGAGCGACGGGGATGCACTGCAGCCTCCTCCGCGGTGATGCGGCCGCTGTCCACGAGCCGCTGCACGAATGTATGGTCGGCCGTGACCTGCTCGAGCACACCGTTGCGGAACAGGTAGATGCGGGAGTCGCCGATGTGCGCGATCGCGACGTGATCGTCGACCCGCACGATGCCGCTCACGGTGGTACCCATCCCCGTGAGTTCGCCGTGCTCGAACACGGTCTCGGCGAGCAGCGAGTTCGCCGCGAGCAGGGCGGTACGGAGTGCGAACTCGGCGTCGTTCGGGGAGGAGAACTGGCGATCGGTCTCGGTGATGCGCTTGACCGCGATCGCGGAGGCGACGTCGCCACCGGCGTGGCCGCCCATGCCGTCGGCCACGACGAACAGGTAGGTACCAGCGTAGCCGCTGTCCTGGTTGTTGGCCCGGATCTTCCCGACGTGGGAGACGGCGGCGCTCTTGCCCGTAGTCGCCATTCACCTACCGCCGGAGTTCGAAGCTGGTCGTACCGATCTTGACCGGCGTGTTCAGCGGTACCTGCGTCGGAACGATGACCCTGGTTCCGTCGAGGAAGGTGCCGTTTGTCGAGTCTAGGTCCTGGATAACCCAGCCATCGGCCCACAGGAGTAGGCGCGCGTGGTGCGTTGACGTGTAGTCATCACGGATGACCAGGTCTGACTCGTTCGACCGTCCGATGGTGAGCAGCTCGTCGGGAAGGTCGATCTCGAGCCCCTCCTTCGCGCCGGAGGTGATGACGAGGCGGCGGGCGCCGAGCGATCCAGCGGGCTCGGGGCGGGAGACCGCGGGCTTCGGGGCGGGAGCTATCGGGGCCGCGGGAGCCGTGTACTGCTGGGGGCCCGGCGCGGCGGCCGCAGCGGGCATCCGGCGCACCTTCTGGCCGAAGAGATCGGAGCGCAGCGCGTACACGATCGCGAACACGAAGCCCCACAGCACGACGAGAAACGCGACCCTCAGGATCAGAAGAGTGAGTTCGCCCATCAGCTGCCCGTGTACTGGTCGATGTCGGCGGACTGCGCGAGCACCCGGAACACGATGCGCGTGCGCCCGATATCGATCACGGAGTCGGGGGGCAGGGGGGCCTTTGCGACGGGATTCCCGTTGAGCTTCGAGCCATTCGTCGAGCCGAGATCGTTGACCTCGGCGCGCGTGCCGTCCCACAGGATCTCGACGTGCCGACGCGAGATGCCGGTGTCGTCGACCGTGATGTCGGCATCGCTGCCGCGGCCGATCACCGTGTGGGAGTGCTGGATCGGGTGCCGCTTGCCGTTGATCTCGAGCACGGGCGTCCAGGCGACCGTGCCCTTGACGTTCTCGGAGGTGATCTCGATCATGCCCTGGCTGAGGCTCGGATCTTCTGAGAGGGCGATCGCGATGCCGCCAGCGAACGAATAGTGCTGGGCGGCGGCGTGCCGCTGCACGAGCTGGGTCAACTCGTCGGTGAGGGTCGCGCCGAGGCCGATCATCCGGTCGTAGTCGCTCTTCGAGAGGCGCACAGTGAACTTGTTGGGCACGAGGATGCGGTCGCGCGCGACAACCGCTGCCTTGGTGTCGAGCTCGCGCCGAAGGGCCGCCGTGATCTCGACGGGCTGGAGACCACTCTTGAAGGTCTTCGCGAAAGCGCCGTTGACGGCGCGCTCGAGACCTTTCTCGAAGTTGTCCAGCAGGCCCACAGCTCTCCCAAGATTGCTCGTGTCGGTAGAAGGAATGTTAGCTGGTGGGCCTCGGAAGGGGCTGTCGCCACAGCACGAGGGCCGCCACAGCCCCCACGAACACCACGGCGGCCAGGTAGTAGAAGCCCGCGGTGAACTCCCCAGTCGCGTCTTTGAGCACGCCGAGCACGAGCACGGAGGCGAAGCCGCCGACGTTGGCGCAGAAGTTGCCGAACCCCGAACTGAGCCCGCCGAGCCCCGCGCCGAACAGCGCGCGCGGGATAGCGAACAGCGGCCCGAAGTAGAGCTGGATGAACACCGCAATGAGCCCGATGATCACGAGGAGCAGCGGGATGTTCGTCACCTCCCCCACGAGGGAGAACAGCACGGTGAGGGCCACGAGGGAGACGCCGATGACGAGCAGCGGCCGACCGAGCCGGTCTGACAGGATGCCCCCGCCGATGTTCGACGGAGCCGTGATCGCCGCGGACACGGCGACGATGAGCCCTGCGGTCGCGAGCGGGAGCCCCCTCTCTTCGATGAGGAACGCGGGCAGCCACAGGCCGAACCCCGAGACCGCGGTGAGGCGGGCGAACTGGATCACCGCAAGTAGCCACCACGCTCTCGTGCGCCAGACCCATCTGGTTGGCGCAGGGGCATCCGTGTCGTGTGCTGGCACGTCGTCGCCGAGGAACCAGAGCGCTACCGCGAACAGCAGGCCGACCGACGAGGAGAGCACGATCACGCCCTGCCAGCCGAACGGGCCGACGAGCAGGGGGCCGACGAGGTTGATGACGATATTTGAGGAGAAGCCGCCCGCGACGAAGAGCCCCATCGCGGTCGCGCGACGCTTCTCGGAGAAGTGCCGCGTCATGAGGAGCATTCCGGGGATGAACATCGACGCCCGGAAGATGCCCGCGACTGCTTGAATCACGAGCATGAGCGTGAAGTCGTTCGAGAGCGCGAACAGGATCGCGAACACGTTGGCGCCGACCACGCCCACGACGAAGAGCTTCTTGGGGCTCACCCGGTCGGCGAGGATTCCCGCGGGAACCTGCATGAGGGCGTAGGAGAGGGTCGCGGCAGCGGCGAGGAGCCCGGCCTGCGTGAAGGTGAGCCCGAGGTCGGCCCGGATGAGCGGGAGGAAGAGGGCGATCGCCCCGATCGCGATGGCCTGGGTGCTCTGGGCGATCACGATGAGTGTCGCGTTGACCGCGACGCCGCGATTGCCCCCAGCCATGATGGTCAACGCTACCGTTGTCGCGTGCGTGTACTCGAACTGTGGCGATACCCCGTCAAGTCACTCCAGGGCGAGCTGTTGTCGTCAGCCACCCTGACCTCCCAGGGCATTTCCGGGGATCGCCGCTACGCGATCTTCGACGTCGAGACCGGCTTCGGGCTCACCGGTCGGCGCGTGCCCGAGCTGTTGTTCGGCGCTGCACGCTACTCGCCTTCCGGGTCTCTCGAGATCCTTCTCCCCGACGGGTCCCTTGCCACGGATGACGACGCGCTCAGCGCCTGGCTCGGCCGACCGGTCACCCTCCGCTCGACCGACGAGGCGGTCACCCGTCGGTACGAGAGCCCTGAGGACTTCGAGAACGACGCGGACTGGGATCCCTTCGAGGGAGCTACTGGCTCGTTCCGCGACTCGGAGCAGACTGTCGTCTCGCTCGTCTCCGAGGGAACGCTGCACGGGTGGGATCGCCGCCGGTTCCGCCCGAACATCCTGCTGTCGGACTCCGGGGAGGACGAGCTCGTGGGCAGCCGGGCCTCGCTCGGCGGTGCTGTTGTGGACGTCGTGAAGCGGGTCGGCCGGTGCGTCATGGTCACGCGCCCGCAACCAGACGGCATCGACAAGGACCTCGACGTGCTGCGGACGATTCACCGGGAGCGCGGGGGCAAGCTTGCAGTTGGGGCGACGGTGGGGGTCGAGGGATTCGTCTCCGTCGGCGACGAGCTCGCCGCCTTGTGATAATCTCGCTCAGTCGGTGGCTCGCTGCCGGCAGGTGAGCGCGAGTGGCGAAATTGGCAGACGCGCACGGTTCAGGTCCGTGTGCCCGTGAGGGCATGGGGGTTCAAGTCCCCCCTCGCGCACCGAAATGAAGAAGGACGCCCAGTCGAGGCGTCCTTCTTTCGTTTAACCCCGTCCCTCTTCATCTCGGTGCGCGAGGGTGCCGCGCGAACCGCTCGTGGGCCCCGAACCGCGCAGTCCGGACCAAGGTGCTGGGCGCAGCGGCCTTTCAGCGCGGGCTCGACTAGCGCGTTGGGCCGGCGGCTCGGTTTGGGAGTCAAGTCCCCCCTCGCGCACCACGACAAGAAGGACGTCCAAGCGGCGCGTCCTCTGTGCGATATATGTCACTACACGGATAGTGCGTTATAAGTCACAAGAGATATAGTGACTTATACGTCACTTTTGTGACTAGGACCCACAAGTCACAGGAGGCGCGGATGAAGATCAGAGCAGCGAGCGACTTCGGAGCGCTCGTCGCCGAACGACGAGAGGCCCGGGGGCTCACCCAGAGCGAACTCGCCAAGCGAGCGGGAGTTGTTCGGGAGTGGCTGGTGCGCCTTGAGAACGGAGCTCCCACCGTCACAGTCCACCGGTTGCTGCGGGTGCTCCGCGAACTGGGGCTGCAGGTCGACGTCACTGAGGTGGACAAGTGACCGACCTGAGCGTCTACCTGGACGGCACCCCCATCGGTGAGCTCGCCCAGAGCGCCAGCGGGACCATCGCGCTCACCTATGACGATGACTACCGACGTGCCAGCTCGGCCACGCCACTGTCACTATCACTGCCGCTCGTCCGTGCTACCCACAAGAACAAGCAGACACGCGCGTTCCTGCAAGGGCTATTGCCCGACAGTGAGGGGCGGCTTGCCGAGCTCGGCCGCGAGCACCACGTTTCTCCCAACAATCCATTCGCCCTACTGGCGAACACCGGACGAGACGCCGCAGGCGCGGTTCAGATTCTCCCTGTCGGCGACGAGAGCTCAGACGCTGCCCGTCGTCAGGGGGATGTGACCGAGCTGGACGACAGGGAATTTGCGGACGTCGTCGCGGATGTCATCACCAACCGAGACACCTGGGGCCGGCGGGAAACGAACGGCAGATGGAGCCTGCCCGGCGCCCAGCCCAAGGTCGCGCTCTTCCGTACACGCGACGGCCACTGGGCGGTGCCGAATGACTCAACTCCGACGACGCACATCATCAAGCCCGCGGTGCCGCCCTACTCGAATCATCACATCAACGAGTTCATGACGATGGCGGCCGCCCGCCATCTCGGGCTGGATGTCGCAAACGACTTCATGATCACGACAAGTCGCGGCGATCACGCCTTCGTCTCTGAACGGTACGACCGCGTCGAGCGGAACGGCCGATGGGTGAGGCTCCACCAGGAAGACTTCTGCCAGGCCCTCGCCGTACCGCCGCTGAACAAGTACCAGAACGAAGGGGGTCCGGGTATCAACAACATTGCAAGGCTCTTCCAGGGGCTTCCCGACACCGACGACAGAAGGGGCAACGCGAGCCGGTTCTACGACGCCATCGTCTTCAACCTCGCGGCTCAGGGCACGGACGCTCACGCGAAGAACTACTCCCTGATGCTCGACGGTGACAGGGCGGAGATGGCTCCGCTCTACGATCTGGGAAGTCACGCACCATATCCGACCAGGAACAACGCGCCCCTCGAGCTCGCGATGGCGGTCGACGGGGAGTACCGGATGAACGCGGTGGGGGTCGAGGCCCTGGCGAGGGCAGGCGTCAAGCTCGGGCTGGCCGAGGAGTTCGCACGAGATCGAGCGGACTTCGTCACGCTCAACATCGTCGACGCCTACGACCGGGCCGCGGCGGACGCGCGCAGCGTGCTCGGGGACGACGAGTTCATCAGTGAGATGGTCGACAGTATTGCGGACTACGCCAGTGCTCGCGGATGGTACGAGCGGACCTCTCCCGCCTGACCGGGCCCTACCGTGCTGCCCGACCGAAGGTCCATACTGTCGGCATGAGAATCCGTCGCCTGCTCGCCGCCGCGGCCGCGGCATCCGTTCTCCTTGTCGGGATTGCGGGATGTACCGCGCCGACGCCCGTCGTCACCCCGATCGTCGTGAACGCGGAAGATATTCAGGGCGGTGTCGTCGAGGTTCCGTTGAACAGCACGCTCGTGATCAACACGGGATCGCTCGCCGTCGACAGCTACTCCGCGACGATCGCCGACCCGTCGATTGCCGAGTTCGTGCAGGGCAAGGATGACGGATCGGCGACCTTCAACCCCGGCCTCACGCCCAAGAAGGTGGGCGAGACGGAAGTCACGTTGTCGAACAAGGATGGCGGCATCCAGGACGTCGATTTCACCCTCAAGGTCACGCCGATTCCGGCCGGCGGGAACCTCGGCGGTTCCGGGCGTTAGTCAAGCGCTCCGATCCGGCGACCGACGGTGCTACCGTCAGGAAATGTCCCGAATTGCGGCGGTCGCACCCGTGCTCCCGGAGTTCGCGTACACCCAGGCTGAGATCACACACGAGCTGGCTCCGCTGATCTCCTCGATGCCGGGCAGGCGCGCGGTGCTGGAGCGCATGCACGCGGCGAGCGGCATCGGAACGCGCCACACCGCGCTCCCCATCGAGCGGTACCGCGACCTCGGGACGTTCCGGCAATCCAATGACATCTTCATCGAGGTGGCCACCGATCTCGCCGAGCGCGCACTGCGTACCGCCCTCGACAAAGCCGGGCTCGAGGCGCCCGACGTCGACTTCGTCATGTTCACGTCGGTCACGGGAATCTCGGCGCCCTCGATCGACGCGCTCCTGGTCTCCCGGCTCGGGCTACGGCCGGACGTCAAGCGCATGCCCTCGTTCGGCCTCGGCTGCGTCGCGGGAGCCGCGGGGCTCGCACGCGTGCATGACTACCTGGTCGGGCATCCGGACCAGGTTGGCGTTCTGATCAGTGTTGAGCTGTGCTCGCTCACGCTCCAGCGCGACGACGAGACGATCGCGAACTTCGTGGCGACCGGGCTGTTCGGCGACGGCGCCGCGGCCGTCGTGCTCGTGGGCGACGATCGGCCGGAGCCGGGCATCCGCATCGTCGACACCCGCAGCTCGTTCTACCCGGACACGACCGATGTGATCGGCTGGCATGTTGGTGGTACCGGCTTCGAGATCGTGCTCACGGCGGGCGTGGCGGACGTGATCGAGCGGCACTTCCCCGCGGAGGTCGCGGCGTTTCTTGCCGACAACGAACTGCAGGTTCCGGATGTCACGGCCTGGGTTGCCCACCCCGGCGGCCCGCGCGTGCTCGACGCGTTCGCAAGCTCGCTCGACCTCCCGGCCGAAGCGTTCAGCACGTCCTGGGCGACGCTGGACAGGGTCGGCAACCTCTCCTCCGCAGCCGTGCTGCACGTGCTGGCGGACATGTGGGAGCAGCCGTCCGGCACGACGGGGTTGTTGTTCGCGCTCGGCCCCGGTGTGAGCGCCGAGTTCGTGTTGCTGGAGTGGCCGTGAGCGTCGTTCTCTATGTGATCTTCGTGCTGCTCACGGGAGGCGAGCGGTTGTATGAACTGTTCGTCTCGAAGCGCAACGCGGCGACCGCGATGGCCGCGGGCGGAGTCGAGTACGGCCAGCGGCACTTCCCGTGGATGGTCGCGCTGCACAGCGGCCTCCTGCTCGCGTGCATCGCTGAGGTCGTGCTGCTCGGCCGGCCGTTCATCCCCGCGCTCGGCTGGCCCATGCTCGTGATCGCACTGCTGTGCCAGGTGGGGCGGTACTGGATCATCCGGTCGCTCGGTTCGCAATGGAACACGAGGGTGATCGTCGTGCCCGGGGCCGCTCGCGTGGTCGACCGCGGGCCGTACCGCTGGCTGACACACCCCAACTACGTGCTCGTCGCAGTGGAGGGCATCGCGCTTCCCCTCGTGCACACGGCGTGGGTCACCGCGATCGCATTCACGGTGCTCAACGCTGTGCTGCTGCTCGGGTTCCGGATCCCAACCGAGAACAAGGCGCTCCGCGAGCTGGCATGAACGACGCACTCCTGTGAACGACGTTGACGTCATCGTGGTGGGCGGGGGGCCGGTCGGGCTCGCGTCCGCGATCGAGGCCCGGCTCGCGGGGCTGACCGTCACGATCATCGAGCCGCGTGACGGCGTGATCGACAAGGCGTGCGGCGAGGGGCTCATGCCCGGCGCGGTGCCGCTGCTCGCGCGGCTCGGCGTCGCCCCGGCGGGGATGCCCCTGCGCGGGGTCAGCTACAACACTCCGACCCGGCGGGTGGACCACCTGTTCCGCACGGGGGTGGGGAGGGGTGTGCGGCGGACCGTGCTGCATTCCGCGCTGTCGGCTCGCGCCGCTGAGCTCGGAGTCGAGCGCGTCACCGCCCGTGTTGAGGCGCTCGAACAGGATGCCGACGGGGTGGTGGCCGGGGGCATCCGGGGCTCATGGCTCTTTGGCGCAGACGGCCTGCACTCGACGGTGCGGCGGCTGGCCGGCCTCGAATGGGAGGCGCCGCGCGCTCGCCGCCGCTATGGCATCACGCGACACTTCGCGGTGGAGCCGTGGAGCGACCTGATCGAGATCCACTGGGCGAGGCGCGCCGAGGTGTACGTGACGCCGCTCGCGCCCGATCTCGTCGGGGTGTCGCTCCTGGGCCCCCCGCGCACCGACTTCGATGAGACGATCGCGGGCATCCCGGCGCTCGCGTCCCGACTTCGCGGACTCTCCTCCTCAACCGGGTTGAAGGGTGCCGGACCGTTCAGGCAGCGGGCGTCGGCTCCGTCGCGGGGGCGCGTGCTGCTGGTCGGCGATGCCTCCGGCTACGTCGACGCGATCACAGGCGAAGGGCTGCGGCTCGGGTTCGATCAGGCGCGGCTCGCCGTCTCACGGGTGACCGGCGGTACCGACTACGACGCGGACTGGCGCCGGGTCACGCGCGACTTCCGGGTGCTCACCCACCGGCTCGTGCTCGCGGCGACGTCGCCGGCGCGCCCCGCGATCGTTCCACTCGCCGGGATGCTGCCCTGGTTCTACGGGTCCGTGGTGGAGAAGCTCGGGCGCTGAGTGATCGTTTCTCCGGAGAAACGGTCAGGTGCTAGAGGCTGCGAGCAACCGGACGAGCGCGTCGCGGGTCGCCTCGAGTTCCCGAAGCGACATCCCGAGCCGCGCGACGATCTGCCCCGGCACCTTCTCGGCCTCTGACCGGAGAGCCGCCCCTGCCGGGGTGAGCGCCACGTCGAGGGCGCGCTCATCCAGGGCACTGCGTGCCCGGGTGATGAGACCCGCTGCTTCGAGTCGTTTGAGTAGGGGGGAGAGCGTGGCGGGTTCGAGGTAGAGCGCTTCACTGATGTTGCGGACGGTGCGGGGGCTCGACTCCCAGAGGGCGAGCATGACGAGGTACTGCGGGTGGGTGAGTCCCAGCGGTTCGAGCACCGGGCGGTAGAGGCCGATGACGCTGCGGGAGGCCGCGGCGAGAGCGAAACAGACCTGACGGTCGAGAGCGAGCGGATCCTTCATTTAGTTAGTATACTAACTATTTGTGTCCAAACTTACTTGGTGGCAGCGTCTCAACAAGGCTCTGTTCCCGTACATGGGCCCGGCACAACTGGGCCCCTTCAATGAGCCGCCCCTGCCCTCGGTCGCGGAGAAGTCGTGCCCGCTGTGCGGCCAACCGATGAGCGGGCACACGTTCGAGCGCAGCCAGGATCATCACTCGACGCGCATGCACTGCCCGGTCGTCGCGGCCTGAGGCTAGTCCCACGAGGTGCGCGCAGATGGGCGAGAGTCGCGCACATGTGCACGGTTCTCGACACTGTGGCCGTACCTCGTGGCGCGAGCCGCGCTTCGAGGGCGTCAGCCGAGCAACAGGTGCGTGAGTTCGGCGGCGTCCGTCGCGACACCGATCGTGCCGACCTCTTCGACCGGAGAGCCGTAGCCCCAGCGCACGAAGAGCGTCGGAACGTGGTGAGCGGCCGCCCCCGCGACATCGTGGTGCCGATCGCCGACCATGACCGGGTTCGAGACGTCGGCGCCGAAATCCTTGAGGCGGGTGAGGGCCTCCTCAACGACGTCGGCCTTGGCGCTGCGCTTCTCGTCGTCGGAGGCGCCAGTGATGATGTCGAAGTACTTGAGTAGGTCGTAGTGCTCGAGAATCAGCGTCGCCGGGGTCTCGGGCTTGGAGGTCGCGAGCGAGAGCGGCACGTCCGCTTCACGGATCGCCCGGAGCACTTCGCGGATGCCGGGATACACCTCGGCGTTGAACACACCGGCCTTCAGGTACTGCGGACGATAGATGGCCAGAGCACGCAGTGACTCCTCGGGCGTGAACCCCGCGAGGTCGCGGAACGAGTCGAGAATGGGCGGCCCCACGTATGCCACGAGCTCAGCGGGCGTCGGGATCGGAAGGCCCAGCTGCTCGAATGTGAAGGCGAGTGTCGCCGTGATGCCGGGGGCCGAATCGACAATCGTACCGTCAAGGTCGAACAGAATACAGCTGAACTCGGGCACCGGGTAAGCCTAACCGCGTGGGGTATCGCCGCCCGACAGCTACCTGGCGCTCGTCGGCGGTTAGAACAGGCGGCTGTCCGCGTCGTCGAGGCCGCGCATCGCGTCGTAGTCGAGCAGCAGGCACCGGATGCCACGGTCCTGGGCCAGCATGCGCGCCTGTGGCTTGATCTCCTGCGCCGCAAAGACTCCGGTCACGGGGGCAAGTAGCGGATCCCGGTTCATGAGCTCGAGGTAGCGAGTGAGCTGCTCCACACCGTCGATGTCGCCGCGCCGCTTGATCTCGATCGCGACACTCGCGCCCGTGGCATCCGTGGCCAGGATGTCGACGGGCCCGATCGCCGTCATGTACTCGCGCCGCACGAGCCGGTGGCCGTCGCCGACAAGCTCGATCTGCTCGGCGAGCAGCTTCTGCAGGTGTGCCTCGACGCCGTCCTTCTGCAGCCCCGGATCGATGCCCAGCTCGTGCGAGCTCTCGTGCAAAATCTCGTGGATGGAGATGACGAGCAGGTCGGCGGTCTTGGCCTGAGCGACGCGCCAGAGTTCGATCACTCCGACGGAGGACTGCTCGGGCTCCGGCTGCATGACCGCGATGGTGCAGGGCGGGCTCATCCAGTTGAGCGGCTTGTAGGAGAGCGAGTCGGAGTGCACGAGCACGCTGCCGTCGGACTTGACGACGAGCAGGCGGGTGGCGAGGGGGAGGTGCGCGCTGAGCCGTCCGGCGTAGTCGACTGAACAGCGGGCAATGACGAGACGCACGGCTCTACGTTACCGGGATGTGCTCGCGACCCCGGTTAGGTGGGGTGGCACTCGCTACGGAAGCAGTTCGAGCATCTGGGGACGTGCTCTCATCGCGTGGATCACGAGTTCGTTGCCGCTGTCGAAAACGAGCACGACAGTCTCAAGGAGGCGACCGTGGGTGTCGAAACCGAGCCGAAGCTGCCTGGCCGGGCTGTCGTCATCGAGGTTCTCAACCCACAGGGCCCAGGTCGCGGCCTGTATTGCGTCCTCGGGGTCGACCCCGTGCTTCAGGGCAGCCGGGTGAACCTTCACGCGATCGCCAGCGCCTCGCGGATCACTTCGGATCGGGACTTGCCCTCGCGAAGCGCACGCGCATCAAGGTCTGCGATCTCCTGTGCCGTGAGTCGTAGTGCGACAACCTGCGATGGCTCGGATCCGCGGCCGGGGCGACCTCGGCCGCGTCGCTTCAGAACCTCGACGTCGTATCCAGCTTCAGCCTCGGCCCCCCAGGCGGCGATCTGTTCCGCAGTGACTGGAACCCCGTTGATTGTCTCGCGCTTGTTCACAAGATTTATGTTATACGAAAATAGTAGATCTCGCGAGAGTGCTCCCCGAAATGCACGCTTAACGGCGGCTCATCCAGTTTGAGCGGCTTGTAGGAGAGCGAGTCGCCCCGCGGGTCAGGGCTTCGCGGAGGGCGGCGTTGTCGACGGGCATCCGTTCACTATGATTGCGGGTCGGCGAAGGTGTTGACGGATGCCACGGCGCCCGCCTTGGGTTCGCGAGCCCCGCCCGCGACCACCGCGCCGACCGCACACAGCACGAGCACGATGAGCAGGGCGTGGAGCACCCCGGTGTACTCGCCGAGGAGCCCGATCACGGGCGGGCCGACCAGGAACGCGAAGTAGCCGATGGTGGCGACGGCGCTCACGCGCGCGGCTGCAGTCTTCGGGTCGTCGGCCGCCGCAGACATTCCGACCGGGAATCCGAGAGCGGCACCGAGGCCCCAGAGCACGGCTCCCCCGATCGCCACGTACGGGTTTGGCACGAAGATCACGATAAGCAGGCCGATCGCGGCGAGCAAGAAGGAACCCCGCAGCACGGGCACCCTGCCGAACTTGTCGAGCAGGAACACGCCGGTGAGACGGCCGGCGGTCATGGCCGTCACGAAGACGCCGAACACGAGCGCTCCCGTCGCGTTCGAGACGCCGTGGCCGTCGACCATCGCGATGGCGAGCCAGTCGTTTGCCGACCCTTCCGCGAATGCCGCACCGAGCACGAGTAGCCCGATGAGGATCGTGCGCGGGTCACGCCAGATGCTGAGTCGCCCGCGCCAGGTCTTCGAGTGGTCGTCTTCGGCGACCGGTTCGCCGTCGTCACCATAGACGTCTTCGGACTGGAGGAACGGGCGAGCGACGAACATCGCGGCGACGATCACGACGGCGATCACCGAGAGGTGCACGGCGATAGGGACACCGAGTACCTCCGCGAGAGCGCCGAGACCGGCGCCGAGCATGGTCCCGAAGCTGAAGAACGCGTGGAAGATCGGCATGATCGCACGGCCGAGCGCGCGCTCGTTGGCCGCTCCCAGCACGTTCATGGCGACATCGGTGAGGCCAGAGGCCGCGCCGAACACGACGAGACCGAGGAAGGCGACCGCGAAGCTCGGGCCGACTGTCGCGCCGAAGCCCGCGATGACGAGACCCAGAGCCGTGGCGACGAGGCCCCAGGCGATCGTGGTCCGCGCGCCGATGCGCGCCACGACGTGACTTGAGGCGACGAGGCCGATGATCGAGCCGGCCGCGATACCGAACACGAGGAAGCCGACCTGCGCAGGGCTCACGTGCAGCGCGTCGCGCGCGGCGGGCAGGCGCGAGACCCAGCTCGCGATCCCGACCCCCGGCAGCAGAAAGATCACGAATACTGCATTGCGCCACGCGACGGTCTGGCCGCGCGTGAGGGCGCCGGCTGTGGTGTTGGTCATGGTTCTCCCGGGCTGTCTGTCAAAGTCTTCTCGAATCGATTCGATCGATTCGATTCGACTAAGCTACAACGCCATGGAGGCAGGAGCAAGCGCCAAGCACGTCGGAGGCAAGGACAGCCCCGCGAGGCCCAACCTCGCGGCAGTTGCGGCGCTCGCTGGCGTCTCGGCCTCGACGGCTTCGCTCGCCTTCAGCGGTGCCGGTCCCGTGTCTGAAGCGACCCGGGCGAAGGTGCTCGCGGCGGCCGAGCAACTCAACTACGGCGGTCCGGATCCCCGCGCCCAGTCCCTGCGTCGCGGCCGTTCGGGAATCGTCGGGGTGGTCATGGAGGATCGGCTGCGCGAGGCGTTCCGCGACCCGATGAACATCGCCATGCTCGACGGCCTCGCGGACGAACTCGGTACGGCTGGCCTCGGTCTCCTGCTGCTCACCGAGGCAGGGAGCGGCGGCGCTGAACTCTCCCTCGCGCCGATGGATGCGGTCGTGCTCGTCGGCTGCAGCACCCAGCTCGACAAGGCGGTCGTCGTGTTCCGCCAGCGCGGCATTCCCGTCGTGGCGATCGAGGCAGAACACATGCCGGATGTGCTCTCCATCGACCTAGACAACAGGGATGCCACCGCCAGGGCAGCGCGCCACCTCCAGCAGCTCGGTCACCGTCGCGTCGCTCTCGTTACCCTTCCGCTCGAGCCCACCCACGAGCGCGGTGAGCTCACCGACGAGCGCATCGCCGGCAGCACCGGCTTCACCGCGAAGGAACGCATCCGCGGCGCCAGGGACGTGTTTCCCGAACTCGGCGGAGTCGTCGCCGCCGGGAGCCTGGTCGAGGAGGGGTTGATCGCGGGCCGGGTGCTGCTCGCGTCGCCGAACCCGCCCACGGCGATCATTGCGCAGAGCGACCTGCTCGCGCTCGGGGTGATCCGCGCGGCCGAGGAGCGCGGCATCCGGGTGCCCGACCAGTTGAGCGTTGTCGGGTTCGACGGCGTGCGCATCGAGGGTGCTGCACCCTACGAACTGACGACGCTCGTGCAGCCCGCGGTCGAGAAGGGCCGCGCGGCGGGCGAGGCGATCGTCGGACTGCTCGCGGGGGAGGCTCCCGAGCCGCGAGCGTTCACGAGTGAGTTGCGTATCGGCAACACGACCGGGCCGGCAGGCTTGTCCGCGCGACACTAGTTTGGGTCGACTGTCAGGCAAGATGGCCGAGTTCTTCGAGTTTCTGCAGAGGCGCCTTCCGGAGGTGCTTGATGAATGGAACGAGTTGAGGCGCGGCCGACCGAACTAGGCTTTGGCGCATGAGTCTCGACACCCCGCTTTCGTCCGGAATCGACCAGGGGGAGCTCGACTCCTCAATCCGCCCGCAGGACGACCTGTTCCGGTACGTCAACGGCAAGTGGATCGATCGCACAGAGATTCCGAGCGACAAGGCTCGCTACGGCTCCTTCTACCTGCTCGCCGAGGAGGCCGAGAAGGCGGTGCGCGACATCATCATCGAGTCGCAGAGCGCTGAGCCCGGCTCCGAGGCGCGCAAGGTCGGCGACCTCTACGCGAGCTTCCTCGATGAGGCGCGCGTGCAAGCCCTGGGCGCCGAGCCGATCAAAGACCTGCTCGCGCAGGCGGCGAGGGTCTCCTCAATCGACGAGCTGCTCGCGACGCTCGGCAAGCTCGAGCGTGGCGGGTCGAGCGGGTTCTTCCAGATCTTCGTCGATAACGACCCCGGCCAGCCCGAGCGCTACCTGGTCTTCGTCGAGCAGGGCGGGCTAGGCCTTCCCGACGAGTCGTACTACCGCGATGAGAAGTCCGCGGAGATCCGCGAGAAGTACGTCGCCTATCTCGAGACCATGCTGGGCCTTGCGGGGCTCGATGACGCGAATGCGCGCGCTGGGCGCATCTTCGCTCTCGAGACCGAGATCGCGAGCCATCACTGGGACAACGTCGCGACACGCGATAGCGAGAAGAGCTACAACCCCATGCTGTGGTCTGCCGCTAACGCGCTCGTCGGCCACGTCGACCTCGACGTCTGGCTGAACGCGCTCGGGGTACCCGACCGTTCCTTCGACGAGGTTGTCGTGCGCCAGCCCACCTTCGTGGCCGGCCTCGAGTCCGTCTTGCGCGCCGAGAACCTCGAAGCCTGGAAAGACTGGCTTGCCTGGCAGGTCATCCGGTCGAACGCTGCGTACCTCTCGCGGGATTTCGTCGACACGAACTTCGGCTTCTACGGCAAGACCCTCACGGGAACGCCCGAACTGCGCGCCAGGTGGAAGCGCGGAGTCTCGCTCGTCGAGGGCGCCCTCGGCGAAGCCGTCGGCCACATCTACGTCGAGCGGCACTTCCCCGAGGCGGCCAAGACCGCGATGGACGTGCTCGTCGCCAACCTCGTCGAGGCGTACCGCCAGAGCATCACGAAGCTCGAGTGGATGGGTGAGGACACCCGAGGTCGCGCGATCGACAAGCTCGACAAGTTCACTCCCAAGATCGGCTACCCCGTGAAGTGGCGCGACTACTCGGGGCTCGCGATCGACGCGACCGACCTGATCGGCAACGTGCGAGCGACCGGCGAGTTCGAGTTCCAGCGCGAGCTCGGCAAGATCGGCAAGACCCTGGATCGCGACGAGTGGTTCATGACACCGCAGACGATCAACGCGTACTACAACCCGGGCTTCAACGAGATCGTGTTCCCCGCGGCGATCCTGCAGTTCCCCTTCTTCGATGAGACCAGGGATGCCGCAGCCAACTACGGCGCGATCGGCGCGGTCATCGGGCACGAGATCGGGCACGGGTTCGACGACCAGGGCTCGAAGTACGACGGCGACGGTCGCCTCACCGACTGGTGGACCCCTGCCGACCGCGCGGCGTTCGAGGAGCGCACGAAGTCGCTCATCGCCCAGTACGACGCGCTCGCCCCGCGCCAGGTTCCCGAGCAGCACGTCAACGGCGCGCTCACCATCGGCGAGAACATCGGTGACCTCGGCGGGCTGAGCATCGCGTGGAAGGCGTACCTGCTCTCCCTGAGCGGTGAGGAGCCACCCGTGATCGACGGGCTCACCGGGGCGCAGCGGTTCTTCCTGTCGTGGGCGCAGGCCTGGCAGCTCAAGGCTCGCGATGAGGAGGTCATCCGGCTCATCTCCATTGACCCGCATTCACCCAATGAGTTCCGTTGCAACCAAATCGTCCGCAATATCGACGAGTTCTATGAGACATTTGGGGTAACCGAGCAGGACTCACTCTGGCTTGACCCGAAAGAACGCGTCACTATTTGGTAGATACAGCTCGGATCCGCGAACGCAGCGAGCGAGTGCGTGCCCCCAAGGCCGCCCGTCACGCTGGAGCTGGGGAGGTCGCGAACTTCTCGAGCACTTTTGCCGCGCTCGGACGGCTGGCCTACGAGGGCGCTCAGGTCTCCGCGAGCGCCGTCGATCTGAACTCGGGCAAGACGCTCCTCGCGATCGATGATCGCATCGTGCTGCCCACGGCGAGCATCGGCAAAATCCTGCTGCTCATCGAAGTGTCCGCGCGGCTCACCTCGCGCGATTTCTCGGGCTTCGGCATCCTCGACAAGACACCGCGCGACGCCGTCGGTGATTCGGGAATCTGGCAGCACCTGCAGGCGCCCTCCCTTCCCGTCGCCGATCTCGCGACGCTCGTGGGCTCGACGAGCGACAACCTCGCCACCAACGTGCTGCTGCGCCAGGTCGGGCTCGCCGCAGTGCGGGCCCGCACCGAATCCCTCGGCCTCATGCGCACGGCCTTGCTCGACCTCGTTCGCGACAGCAGGGGGCCGGATGATGCGCCGCAACTCTCGGTCGGCTCGACCGCCGAGCTCAGCTGGCTGTTCGGCGCCCTCGCGCGCAACGAGATCGTGGATCCGCTCACGAGCCAGCGCGTCATGGGGTGGCTCTCGCTCAACAGCGACCTCTCGATGGTCTCGAGCGCGTTCGGTCTCGACCCTCTCTCACACCGCGGTGCCGACCATGCGACCCTCCTGGTGAACAAGACGGGCACCGACATCGGGGTACGTGCCGAGGCCGGTGCGCTGCGCGGCGGACGCAGGGCGGTGTCGTACGCCGTGTCGATACAGTTCAACGATGACGGGCTTGCGGCCCGGATGCGCAGCCTGGAAGCCATGCGAACAGTGGGTTTCGACCTCTTGGAGTACGTGCACTGACGGGGTACGTCCCCCAAAAGGCGGACACCCCCCTAAATGGTGTCTTGTCCGCATTTGGGGGGACCCCCTAATCTGAACAAGCACCCATGCGGCTGAACCCGAAAATTTCGCCGCGTATCCGAAACTGTGCATTCGAGTACCCGAGTCTCGATCGCGATCCGAAAACCGCGAGCGTCATACGGTTGTGCCCGAACTCCTTTCCCCCTGGAGATCGACCGTGTTCAAGAAGTTCCTTGCCGTCGCGTCCGCGCTGCTCATCGCCGGTGGCCTTGCCATCGTGGCTGTTGCCGCCCCCGCCCAGGCTCACCACACCGACCTCACCGCTGCCGCGGTCTGCACCACCGATGGTGGCTGGGACGTGACGTGGAGCGTCATGAACTCGGAGAACTTCGAGGGGAAGGTCACCGCGTCAAACAACGCGTCGGTTCCCGTCGGCACGGTTCTGCCGGCCAACCCCAACTACTACGCCGCTGACAAGACGCTCTCAGTGCCCACGACGTACGTGCAGCACGTGACGAGCAATGCCGCGGTGAGCCTCGAGATCACCGTCTCGTGGTTCAAGCCCGGCAGCACTCCTACCAACAGCCAGAAGCTCACGTTCAACTCGTTCCCGGCAGGCTGTGGCCCGACTGAGGTCGTTCCCGTCGCTCCCGATGTCGTCAAGGCCACCGACTGCGGCACTGTGGGGTCCGTCACCGCGAAGACCACCTCCGGCGTGATCTACGCGACGGTGTTCGACCCGAAGACCGGCGACTACACCGTCACCGCGACGCCCGACAAGGGCTTCTACTTCAAGGGTGACGCCGACCAGATCATCACCTTCACCGGCAACGTCGGCGTGACCTACGACTGCAACGTCAAGCCGCGGCCTGTTGCCGTGGTCGGTGACTGCGTCTACGTCGCCGACGGAACCGCCTCCGACCGCACATTCTCCATCACCTTCGACAACACCGCCAGCAACAAGGCAGTGCTGTTCCAGGTCGTTGGCTACCCGGCATATGACACGACGGTGGCCGCAGGCAAGAGCGTGACTGTCGACCTCCCGAACGTGACGAACGCGGGAGCCGCCTACCAGGTGACTGCCGAGGGAGTGACGTTCGACCTGGTCGCCAGCCCGTGCCCGCCGTATGTCAAGCCCGACCCCAAGCAGCGCGATGAGACCACCGCGGTCTACGACTGCGCGGCCAACGAGGTCATGGTCACGACGACCACCTACACGACCGACTACGCCTTCGACACCACGAAGCTCGAATGGATCGAACAGGCCGAGGTCACGGGAGCGCCCGTCGTCACCCACCGCCCGCTCACCGCTGCCGAGGTCTCCTCCGAGTGCGGCGTGAAGATCGGCACTGACCCGAGCGCCTCGCAGTGCTCAATCACCGACCCGAACACGGCCCTCACGAGCTGGATCCAGGTCGCGATCGACCCCCGCGTGGTCTACACCTTCGAGAACACGGTCACCCACGTGGTGACCGCCCCGACTGCCCAGTACACGCTCGTCGACGCCGGCAAGTACATCGTCACGGCGGTGGCTGCGCCCGGCTACGAACTGCGGCCCGCGGCATCGCGAGTGTGGACGTTCTTCGTGCAGGACAGCACGAAGTGCGCGCCCCCCACCCTCGCCGTCGCGACTCCCAAGGTCTCGAGTACCCCCGCCACCTGCACTACCGCGGCCACGTACACGATCGGCGCGGTCACCCCTGGCACGGTCACCTGGGAGGTCAACGGAGTGAAGAACACCCCCGAGGGCACATACAAGATCTCCACAGCCGGTGACGTGACCCTCATCGCGACCCCGACGAAGACGACCGACGGACTCGACCCGAGCTGGGTCAACCCGACTGTGCTGACGTTCCCGGCTGCAACTCTCGGTTGCGAGCTCGAGACACTCGCCTACACGGGCTCCGGCTCGATTGGCCAGCTCGGTCTTGCCGGCGGCATGATGTTCATCGGAATCGGTGGCCTGTTCATCGCTCGCCGCAAGTGGAGCGAAGCGAAGGTCGACGCCGAGTAGCACGCGCTCGCAGGGAAAGGCCTGGGTATTGGTACCCGGGCCTTTCCCCGTTTCCGGTCCGCTGCCCAGTACATTCGGATCATGACGATGACGTCGATACCGACGGCCACCCCTCGGTTCATCGCGCTGTACGCGATCGGCTACGTGGGGTCGTATGTGGCGCTCATTACTCCGGTCGTGACGACGCTCGCCCTCAAGATCGCCGAGCTCGACCCCGTGGGCAAGGAAACGAGCCTCGGTCTCATTGCCGCGCTCGGCGCCCTCGTCGCGATCTTCGCCAATCTGCTCACGGGCGCGCTGAGCGATCGCACGACATCACGCCTCGGCCGCCGCCGCCCCTGGATCATCGTCGGTGCTCTCGGCGGAGTCGTTGCCCTCGCGATCGTGGGCTTCGCGCCGAACCTCGCGGTCGTCGCGATCGGCTGGGCGCTTGCGCAGCTCACGCTCAACATGGTGCTCGCGGCGCTGCAGGCGTTGCTGCCCGACCAGGTTCCGCTCGAGCAGCGCGCGCGGGTGAGCGCCGTGCTGGGTATTGCCCAGCAGGTCTCCCCCGTGGTCGGCATCGGCCTCGCCTACGGCGTGCAGGCAGTGGGACTCGGCATCGGCAACATGCTGCTCATCCCGGGCATCGTGGGCGCTGTGCTCATGATCGCGCTCGCGCTCACGATCCGCGACGTGCCGCACGAGGAGGTCGGCGCCTTCTCCCCTGTGGCATTCGCGCGCAGCTTCAGCATCGCGAAGGGCAAGCGGTACGACTTCGCGTGGACGTGGTTCGGTCGCTTCTTCGTCATCCTCGGTTTCGCCGTGTACACGACCTACCAGCCGTACTTCATCACCGACCGGCTCGGCGTTCCTACGAACGAGCTGATCCTGCAGCAGCTGATCGCACTGCTCATCTTCGCGGCCTCGCTCACGGTGAGCGCCGTGCTGTGCGGCCGCGCCTCCGATCGCACCGGCAGGCGCAAGCCCTTCGTCTTTGGCGCCGCCGCCGTGGTGACCGTCGCGCTGGTCATGCTTGCGCTCACGAGTACCCTGCCCGCGTTCTACATTGCGGCGGTCGTCATGGGGGTGGGCATCGGCGCGTACTTTGCCGTCGATCTCGCGCTCATCACCGACGTGCTGCCGGACAAGGACCACACGGCGGCGAAAGATATGGGCATCTTCAACATCGCCAACTCGCTCCCCCAGTCGGTCGCCCCAGCACTGGCGCCGCTCCTGCTGTCGATCGGCGGCGGCGGCAACTACACGGCTCTGTTCCTCGCGGGGGCAGTGTTCGCACTTCTCGGCGCGGGGTTGATCGCGCCGATCCGCACGGTGCGGTGATCACACCGCGGCGGGCTCCCTCGCCGTCATCGTCACATTGATCGGCTGGTGGGATCGCGGCATGTGACCCAGATACTGCGGGGGTGTGGCATCCGGGTCCGGGTCAATGTTCTCGAGCCGATCGAGCAGCCCGAGGATCGCCTCGAGCCCTTCGCCCACAGGCTGTACCCACAGCCGGGCAGTGTCACGAGATTCTGACTTTCATCTGCAGAGATCGCGTGCGAATCCACTCGCCGTAAAGTAGCGGGATGCCAGACCTCACGCTCGAGCAGAAAGCCGCGCTCGTGGTGGGTGCCGGCTTCTGGAGCACCGTCGCGATCGAGGGTGTGGGCATCCCTGCGGTCGTCGTCCCTTCTGTTGTGATCACCGACGGGCCGCACGGTGTGCGCCTGCAGCGCAAGGGCGGCGACGCGCTCGGCATCGGGGACAGCGTTCCGGCCACCTGTTTCCCGCCGGCCGCCGGTCTCGCCTCGAGCTGGAACCCCGCCCTCATCGAACGGGTCGGGATCGCCCTCGGCGACGAATCACGGGCGGAGGGCGTGGGCGTTCTGCTCGGCCCCGGCGTGAACATCAAGCGTTCCCCGCTGTGCGGCAGGAACTTCGAGTACTTCTCCGAAGACCCGCTGCTGAGCGGCGAGCTCGGGGCGGCATGGGTGCGGGGAGTGCAGTCGCGTGGTGTCGGCGCCTCGCTCAAGCATTTCGCCGCGAACAACCAGGAGACCAATCGCATGACCGTGAGCGCTGAGGTGGACGAGCGCACGCTGCGCGAGATCTACCTGCCCGCGTTCGAGCGGGTGGTGACGGGCGAGCAGCCCTGGACAGTCATGTGTTCGTACAACCGGATAAACGGGGTGGCCGCCGCCCAGAACCACTGGCTGCTCACCGAAGTGCTGCGTGACGAGTGGGGGTTCCGCGGCCTCGTCGTCTCCGACTGGGGAGCCGTTGAGCACCGCGTTCCCGCGCTCGCGGCGGGCCTCGACCTCGAGATGCCAGGCCCGCAGGCCGACAGCGCTGCCGCGGTCCTCTCGGCCGTGCGCTCGGGGGAGCTTGACGTGGCCGTGCTCGACACCGCGGTGCGGAGAGTGCTGGCGCTCGCGGAGCGCTCGAAGGGAGCCGACGCCGGCTCCCTTCGAGCGCCTCAGGGAGCTCATCACGCACTCGCGCGCGAGGCGGCAGCCGAGTCGATGGTGCTCCTGCGCAACGAGGGGGCGCTCCTGCCGCTCGACACCGCCCAGGCCGTGGGGGTGATCGGCGAGTTCGCCCGCTCGCCGCGCATTCAGGGCGCTGGGTCCTCTCAGGTCAACGCCACACGCGTGGATACCGCGCTCGAGTCGATCGGTTCGATAGCTCCCGTGGAGTTCGCGTCCGGCTACAGCTTCGACAAGCGCGTCGCCCCCGAGCCGCTCATCGCCGAAGCTGTCGCGGTCGCGAAACGTTCAGACGTCGTACTGCTCTTCGTGGGGCTGCCAGCGGGCGACGAGTCGGAGGGCTACGACCGCACAGACCTCGAGTTGCCCGCGGCCCAGGGGCGCCTCATCCGGGCGGTCGCCGCCGCCAACCCCCGCACAGTCGTCATTCTGACCAACGGCGGGGTGGTGTCGCTCGAGCCGTGGCACGACTCCGTGCCGGCGATCGTTGAGGCGTGGCTGCTCGGCCAGGCGGGTGGCTCTGCCATTGCTGACGTGCTGTTCGGGCGGGTTGCGCCTTCCGGTCGGCTGGCGGAGAGCATCCCACTGCGTCTGCAGGACACCCCGTCGTACCTCAACTTCCCCGGTGACGGTGGAGTGGTTCGCTACGGCGAGGGAATCTTCGTGGGGTACCGCTACTACGAGACCGTCGACGTGCCGGTGCGGTACCCCTTCGGGCACGGCCTCGGATACACGACATTCGCGTACAGCGACCTTGACGTGGCTCGTGGCGGACGCACCGCGAGCGTGACCGTCACGAATACGGGCGACCGCGCGGGCAAAGACGTAGTGCAGCTCTATGTGTCGGCGCCCACGGGAGGCATCTCCGTGCCGCTGCGCGAGCTTCGCGGCTTCGAGAAGGTCTCGCTCGAGGCCGGGGAGTCGCTGCGCGTGCTGTTCGAGCTCGAGGCCCGTGCGTACAGCTACTGGGACGTCGTTACGTCCGGCTGGGTGGTGGGCGGCGGCAGGTACGTCGTCGAGGTGGGTCGATCGGCGCACGACATCCTCGTCTCGGCGCCCGTGGATCTTCCGGCGCCGCGCGCGGGCCGACTGACCCTCGACTCACGCGTCGCCGACTTCCTGGATCACCCGGTAACGGGTCCGATCCTCGCGCGGGCGGCCGGGGGTCAGGGCGCCGACGGCGAGAACAGCAACCTGCTCGAGATGGTGTCGTCGATGCCGATGCGGCGCCTCATGCGCTTTCCCGGGGTCGGTGACTCGTTCAAGCGTGTGGGCGTGCTCATCGCCGTCGCGAACAATCCCGTGGTGCGCGGGGTCGCGAGCCTCTTCCGCCGGCGCTGAGCGTGCCTTTTTGCACGCCGCAAATACCCGTAGTCGATACATATTGGACAACGTACAGCTCGTGTTGTACGTCGTACAGTTCAGGCCGCCAGAGGATGCCGAGCGACCTGCGCCGAGACTTGCGAGCCGTGCTCGGAGTTGCTCGCACCTTGGCGACCTGCGCGCAGATTGCCAAGGAGGGCGAGGAGTCAGCGAGCGCGCCACTCCCGGGCGAGGATCGCGTGCACGCCCGTGTCGGCCCAGACGCCCTTGAACATGAGGTCCTCGACGTGGTGCGCTTCGTGCCGCATCCCGAGTCGCGTGCACAGCGCGACGGATGCCGCGTTCCGAGGGTCGAGCTCGGCGGTGACCCTGTGCAGCCCCATCACATCGAACGCGACCTCGAGCATCGCGTGCGCGGCCTCGAACGCGTAGCCCTTGCCGTGGTACCCAGCCGTGAGGGCCCACCCGATCTCGGCTGTCTCGTTCTCGACGCTCGTGAGCTGGAAGTAGATGCAGCCGATGACGCGGTCACGGTCCACTGCATCGCCGGGCAGCGTTATCGCGAGTTCGACGAAGTCGTCGGAGTTCTCGAGCCTGCGGGCATCCTTGACCTTGTCGAGGTGCTCCTGCACCTGCTCGCGCGAGCGCACCTCGTAGAGCTGGTAGCGCGTGACTGTCTCGTCCGACATCCAGGCGTGCACGTCATCGAGATCGTCGTCGACCATGAGCCGCAGCGCGAGCCGTTCGGTGCGGAGCGGCTCGTAGTCCCACGGGGTCACGCCGTGTCCGCTTTCCGTTCCGGCGCGACGGGGCGGATGCCGTGCAGCGCGTCGAGCGCCGCGACGAACTCGCCGAGGCGACCTTCCGCCGCGAACTGGCGAGCGCGTACAGAGGGTTCGTGCAGCAGAACGCCCGCGAGGTGGCGCAGAGCGGACTCCGTCTCATCGCTGGCGCCCCGCGCGCGTGCCCGCGCGATCTCCGCGTCGAGCAGCTCGAAGACGTGGGTGCGCAGGGCGACGATCGCTGGCTCGGCCTCCGCCTCGGCGGTGAACACGGCCGCGGCCGTACGCACGAGGTCGTGGGCCTGCTCAGAGAGTTGCTCGAGCGGTGCGTGAAGACGCACGGTTTCCAGGTCGAGCAGTTCGACGCCGGGCACGGACGACACCGACGGATCGATGTTGCGGGGCAGTCCCAGGTCGATCACGAGACGGGGGCCGTCGCCCGTGAACAGTTCGGGGCCGATGACTGTATTGGCTGTGCACGCGATGACGACGTCCACGTCGAACGAGTGGTCGTGCGCGAGGCCGTGCTTCGCGGCGAAGGCGGGACCGCGGCCGGTGCGGCTGAAGACGCGCAGGTCGCGCGCACCCTTGTCGCGGAGGGCCGCGACTGTCGTCGCCGCGTACTGGCCAGTGCCGATGATGAGCACACGGGCTGCGCTCCAGTCGGCGACCCGGCTCGACGCGAGCTCGAGGGAGAGCCGCACGAGCGAGCGTCCAGCTCCTCCGATCGACGTGAGGTTCCTGACCCCGCGGCTGGTGTGGGTCGCACGCTGGAACAGGCGCTCGAGATCGCGGCTCGTGGTGCCCTCCCGTCGCGCACGATCAAGCGCGCGGCCGACCTGGCCCGCGATCTCGTCCTCCCCGACCACGACGGATTCGAGACCGCTCGTGACCGCGAACAGGTGAGCCGCAACATCCGGACCCTCGTGCACGGTGATGCTCGCGCGCAACTGGGCGGCGGGTACGCCGCTCGCCTCGCTCAGCGACGACAGGGTCGAGGCGACGGCAACCGCGGTCGCGGCGGTGAGCGGTTCGTCGATGTCGAGGTAGGCCTCGAAGCGGTTGCAGGTTGCGAGCACGACTGCTCCCGTGACGAATGCCGTGGAGTCGACGAGTGCCGCGGTGGCTTCGGGGGCCACGAACGACAGCTTCTCGAGCAGCTCGAAGCTCGCGTTGCCATGGTTCGAGCTGAGGCACAGGAGCACGACCTAATGTTAACCCCGTGCCCATGAACCCCGACCACCCCCTTCTCGACGGCCGGACCGGCACCTCTCCCCTCGTTCGTGCCTACCGCGGCGATCGCCCAGAGATCACCCCCGTGTGGTTCATGCGGCAGGCGGGTCGCTCCCTGCCGGAGTACCGGTCACTGAGGCAGGGCAACGAGATGCTCGAGGCGTGCCTCACTCCCGAACTCGCGAGCGAGATCACCCTGCAGCCGGTGCGCCGCCATCACGTCGACGCCGCGATCCTCTTTAGCGACATCGTCATCCCGGCGAAGCTCGCGGGCGTCGAGGTCGAGATAGTTCCCGGCAGGGGCCCGGTGTTCGCGAACCCCATCAGGTCGGCGTCGGATGTCGCGGCACTGCGCCCCCTCGACCCCGACTCGCTCGCCCCCATCCGCGAGGCAGTCGCCATGACGGTCGCCGAACTCGGCTCGACGCCGCTCATCGGTTTCGCGGGTGCGCCGTTCACGCTCGCGTCGTACCTCGTCGAGGGCGGACCTTCGAAGGATCAATTGCGCGCCCGCACGCTCATGTACTCGGAGCCGCAGGTCTGGGCGACCCTGCTCAACTGGTGCGCCGATATCGCTGGTGAGTTTCTCAAAGCCCAGGTCGAGGCCGGCGCCTCCGCGGTGCAACTGTTCGACTCGTGGGTCGGCTCGCTCAGCGAGCAACAGTATGTGAGGAGGGTCGCGCCGCACTCGAAGCGCGCGTTCTCGCACCTGCGTGGCTTCGACGTGCCCAAGGTGCACTTCGGCGTGGGCAGCGGCGAACTGCTCAAGGCGATGTACGACGTGGGCGCCGACGTCATGGGCGTCGACTGGCGGATTCCGCTCGATCTCGCGGAGGAGCGGCTCGGGGGTGGCGTTCCGCTGCAGGGCAACATCGACCCCGCGCTGCTGGGTGCCCCCGCGCACGTGCTCGAGGCCCATGTGCGTGACGTGATGGAGCGGGGCGAAGCCGCCCCGTCGCACGTCGTCAACCTTGGCCATGGCGTTCCGCCCGAGACCGACCCCGACGTGCTCACCCGCATCGTCGAGCTGGTGCATGCCGGCCTCTGAGTTCACCGTCGTCGGCGGTGGCATCGCCGGGCTCGTCGTGGCCCGGCGTCTCGCCGCTGCGGGTCGCACGGTCAGCCTTCTCGAGGCTTCCGACCACCTCGGCGGCACTGTAGCCCGGCACCTCGTCGGCGGCATCGACCTCGACGCGGGCGCCGAGAGCTTCGCGGTGCGGGGCGGCACGGTCGCGGCCCTCGCAAAAGAGGTGGGGCTCGGCGATGAGATTGTTGCACCGTCCGCCGCGGGGGCGTGGCTGCAGCCCGTGACCGGACCCGCCGTGCCGCTGCCTGCCACGAGCATCCTCGGCATCCCGGGCACTCCGCTCGCCAAGGACGTCATCGCCGTCATCGGAACCGGCGGGGCCCTCCGTGCCCAGCTCGACGCCGTCATCCCCTCGCTGTGGGCCCGCCAATCCCTCACTCTCGGTCGACTCGTGCGGCGCCGGATGGGCAACGTGGTGCTCGAGAAGCTCGTGGCGCCCGTCGTGCACGGGGTGCACTCGGTGCATCCGGATGACCTCCTCCTCGACCGCGCCTCCCCCGGCCTGCGCGCGGCGTTCGCCCGCGAGGGCTCGCTCGCCGCGGCGGTGCGGGTGCTGCGGGATGCCGCGCCCGCCGGGTCTGCAGTCGCGGGAATCCGGGGCGGGGTGCACAGGCTCGTGACCGAGCTCGCGGCCGACCTCGCGGTCTACGGGGTCGACGTGCAGCTCGGGCGGCGGGTCCGCTCGGTGGACGGCCTCAACGGCGTCGTCATACTCGCCACCCCGCTCGCGCCGTCCGCGGGCCGCACAGTCGTGCTCGTGACGCTCGTGGTTGAGGCGCCCGAATTGGATACCGCTCCCCGGGGCACGGGGGTGCTCGTGGCGCAGGGGGCCGTCGGCATCCGGGCTCGGGCCCTTACGCACTCGACAGCCAAGTGGGACTGGCTGCGCGAGCGTGCCGACGGTCGCCACGTGTTGCGCCTCTCGTATGACGCCGAGCCCGCCGACCTCGCCGCGGTCGCGTTGCAGGATGCCTCGGCCCTGCTGGGGGTGCGGCTCCCCTCCCCCGTCGACATCGCGCGCGTGGAGTGGTCGCGCTCGCTCGAGGGTGCCGCCGACGTGGGCGAGTCGGTCGCCGGCTCCGGGCTCGCGGGCATCATCGCGCAGGCGAACGCCACGGCAGACGAGTTGCTCGACGACGAAAAGTCCGGATGACCGCGCGTCAACAACTCAGGCTGACCGCCGTGCGGGGCCGCCGAGTCTGGGACAGAACCTGGGGCAACCATCCCCTTCCCGCACGCATGGCCTGAGTTATTGACGGAGGAGATCGATGACCGAGACCGACGAGACGGTTCGCGGCGAAGACTAGTACGCCCGGGACCTCGGCCAGGAGACCTTCACCCGTGTCGCATTCATCGATGTCGACCTGACCCGCTCGCCGTCTCGCTACGCGGGGCGATCATCACCGAGGCGCAGGCGCTCACGATCGTGGCGGCGTTCGGCCTGCAGGTTCGGGCGGATTGAGGTCCGCGCCGCTCTCCCAGCGAACGTGGGGGAGGATAGGGGTATGAGCGACAGCGCTGATCCCCAGGCCACCGCTCTCGGATACGCGCTCTGGGCCGTGCTTCGCCGGGACCCAATGCGCGCGCCGGGAGTCATCAATCTCGAGCCGGCGATCGCGACGGTCGAAGCCGCGGGCGTCACGATCCGGGGCTTCTACGACGTCTCGGGCCTGCGCGCCGACGCCGATCTGATGATCTGGTTGCACGGCGACACCCCCGAGACGCTGCAGTGGGCGCTGCGAGAGCTGCGACGCGCGCTTCCGACGCTGCTCCCCACGTGGAACGCGATGGGCGTGCATCGCGACGCCGAGTTCACGGCGAACCACCTCCCCGCCTTCATGCGCGGCAAGGAGCCGGAGGCCTGGCTCACCGTCTACCCCTTCGTGCGCTCGTACGACTGGTACCTGCTGCCCGACGAGGAGCGCCGCGCGATGCTCGGCGACCACGGTCGCAAGGGCGCCGAGTTCCGCCAGGTGCTCGCGAACACCGTCGCCAGCTTCGCGCTCGGCGACTACGAGTGGATCCTCGCCCTCGAGGCCCCCGAGCTCGTCGACCTGGTCGACCTCATGCGCCACCTCCGCCAGACTGAGGCGCGACGCCACGTGCGCGAGGAGATCCCGTTCTACACGGGTCGTCGCATCCCCGCTGCCGAGGTCGCCGAGGTACTCGCGTGAGTGGGCTGGTTCCCGGTGCCACCCCCGCAGCCGCGAACGGCCCGGAGCACGTCGAAGAGCCGACCGCGTACGACGCGATCCTGCTCGCGAGCTTCGGCGGGCCCGAGGGCCAGGATGACGTCATCCCGTTCCTGCGCAATGTGACGCGCGGACGCGGCATCCCCGAGGAGCGCCTCGAGGAGGTAGCCCACCACTACCGCGCGTTCGGCGGGGTGAGCCCCATCAACGACCAGAACCGCGAGCTCAAGGCTGCACTCGAGGCTGAACTCCTGCGCCGAGGTGTCGACTTGCCTGTGCTGTGGGGCAACCGCAACTGGGCTCCCTACCTGCGCGACGCCCTCGTCGACGCCAACCAGCGCGGCTTCACGAAGCTGCTGGCGATCGGCACCAGCGCGTACAGCTCGTACTCGAGCTGTCGCCAGTACCGCGAGGACTACGCCATGGCCCTCGACGAGACCGGCCTCACCGGCATCATCGAGATCGACAAGGTGCGCCAGTTCTTCGACCACCCCGGCTTCGTCGAACCCTTCATCGAGGGCGTGCGACGGGGGCTCGCGGATGCCGCGGCGCGCGGCATTCGACCGGAAGACACCCACGTGCTCTTCGCGACCCACTCGATCCCGACTGCCGACGCGGAACGAAGCGGCCCGCAGGGCAACGCGTACCAGGCGCAGCACCTCGCGGTCGCTGAAGTCGTGATCGCGGCAACTGAGCCCACCGTCGGCTGGGATCTCGTCTATCAGTCTCGCTCCGGCCCCCCGACGCAACCGTGGCTCGAGCCCGACATCAACGATCGCATCACCGAGCTCGCGGCCTCCGGCACGCAGGCCGTGATCATCGTTCCGCTCGGCTTCATCTCCGACCACATGGAGGTCAAGTGGGACCTCGACACCGAGGCCCTCACGACCGCCAAAGAGCTCGGCGTCTTCGCCGTGCGCGTTCCGACCCCCGGCGTGCACGCAGCCTTCGTGAGCGGACTCGTCGACCTCGTGCTCGAGCGTCGTGACGGAATCCCCACCGCTGACCGCCCCGCGCTGACCGAGCTCGGCCCCTGGTACGACGTGTGCCGGCCCGGCTGTTGCGAGAACGTGAGGCTCGGGTTCAAGCCCGCGCTGGCGGGGTTGGCGCCATGAGAATCGGAACCCGCGGCAGCCCCCTCGCGGTAGCCCAGACGAACTGCATCGCAGCGGCCCTCGCGACGAAGACTGGCGTTTCTCCGGAGATTGTGACGATCTCGACCGAGGGCGATCGTTCGACTGCCGCTCTTTCCAGCCTCGGGGGCACGGGAGTATTCGCCACCGCCCTGCGCGATGCCTTAACCTCCGGAGAAGTGGACATCGTCGTGCACTCCCTCAAGGACCTGCCGACCGCGATCTACCCGGGCCTCGTGATCGCGGCGATCCCCAAGCGGGCGGATGCGCGCGACGCGCTGTGCGCGCGGGATTCCCTCACGATGGACACGTTGCCGCCCGGCGCCCGCGTGGGAACTGGCTCGCCGCGGCGGGTTGCGCAGCTTCACGCTCGACGGCCCGATCTTGAGGTCGTCGACATCCGGGGCAATGTCGACACCCGCCTCGGCAGGGTGGCACCGGGCGAACTGGATGCCGTCGTGCTCGCCGCTGCCGGGCTCGAGCGGCTCGGTCGGCTCGACGCGGTCACCGAGTTTCTCGGGCTGGACGGCTGGCCGACAGCTCCCGGTCAGGGCGCGCTCGCCGTAGAGGTGCGCGCGGGCGAGGAGAAGCTCGCGAAGGTGCTCGACCATGCGACGTCCCGCATTCTCGTCGAGGCCGAACGCCAGACGCTCGCGCTTCTCGAGGCCGGATGCTCTGCTCCCGTCGGGGCGCATGCGCTCATCGACGACGGCATGCTGTTCCTGTCGGCGCGGGTGTACTCCGCCGACGGGACGAATCGCATCACGAGCTCGCACGCCCTCTACGTCGACGACGTGAAGGATCCCGCAGGAGACCTCGCGGCTAGAGTCGCGAAAGAGCTGTTCGACCGCGGCGCCGCCGAGCTGATGGGAGGCTCGTGATGGATCGTCCGCGGCGCCTGCGCCAGTCCCCCGCGATGCGACGGCTCGTAGCCGAGACGCGCCTGCACCCCGCCGACCTCATCCTCCCGCTGTTCGTGCGCGAGGGGACTACCGAGGCGATTCCGATCTCGTCGATGCCGGGCGTCGTGCAGCACTCGCTCGATTCGCTCAGGGGTGCGATCGCGGAGGCAGCCTCGCTTGGCCTCGGCGGCGTCATGCTGTTCGGCATTCCCGAGCACAAGGATGCGATCGGCAGCGGAGCGACCGACCCCGACGGAATCCTCAACATGGCCACCCGGGTCGCTGTCGCGGAGGCTGGTGATGCCCTTGTGGTGCAGACGGACCTGTGCCTCGACGAGTTCACCGACCACGGACACTGCGGCGTGCTCGATGCGAACGGCCGCGTCGACAACGACGCATCCCTGCTGCGCTACCGCGACATGGGGGTCGCGCAGGCTTCCGCGGGATCGCAGCTACTCGGCCTGAGCGGAATGATGGACGGCCAGGTCGCCGCGGTGCGCGACGCCCTCGACGGCTCCGGATTCACCGACACCCCCTTACTCGGTTACTCGGCGAAATACGCGTCGGCGTTCTACGGGCCGTTCCGGGAGGCTGTGCAGTCGTCACTGGTGGGCGACCGCAGGACCTACCAGCAGGATCCGGCCAACCGCCGCGAGGGCACGCGCGAGCTCCTCATCGACATCGAGGAGGGTGCAGACATCCTCATGGTCAAGCCCGCGATGAGTTACCTCGACGTGCTCGCGGACGCGGCGGCCCTGAGCCCGGTTCCGGTGTGGGCGTACCAGGTGTCCGGCGAGTACGCGATGATCGAGGCCGCCGCCGCGAACGGCTGGATCGACCGCACGCGCGCGATCGAGGAGTCGGTAGTGAGCATCAAACGAGCGGGCGCGGATGCCGTACTCACCTACTTCGCCGCCGAACTCGCTCGGTCATTCCGATGACCACCAACGACGAGGCCTTCGCGCGCGCGCGAGCCGTGCTCCCCGGCGGAGTGAACTCCCCAGTGCGCGCCTTCGGGTCGGTCGGCGGATCCCCGCGGTCGATGGTCTCGGCGCGCGGCGCCTACGTGACCGATGTCGAGGGCACCGAGTACGTGGACCTCGTGGGAGCGTGGGGTCCGGCGATCCTGGGGCACGCGCATCCGGTCGTCGTCGCCGCGGTGCAGGATGCCGCGGCGAAGGGCCTCGGGTTCGGAGCATCCACGCCGGGCGAATCCGAACTCGCCGAACTCGTGCGTGACCGCGTGGGCGCCCTCGTCGAGAAGCTGCGGCTCGTGTCGACGGGTACCGAGGCGACCATGACGGCGATCCGTCTCGCTCGCGGCGCGACCGGCCGCGACCTGCTCGTGAAGTTCGCCGGCCACTACCACGGCCACTCCGACGGGCTGTTGGCCGAGGGTGGCTCGGGGCTCGCGACCCTCGCGATTCCCGGATCTGCTGGCGTTCCCGCGGCCATTGCCGCACAGACGATAGTCATTCCTTACAACGATGTTCCCGCGATCGAGCAGCTCTTCGCGGAGCGCGACGGCGAGATCGCCGCGGTGATCGTCGAGGCTGCAGCCGCCAACATGGGAGTGGTGCCGCCCTCGCCCGGCTTCAACGCCGAACTCGTCCGCATCGCCCACGCCCACGGCGCGCTCGTCATCCTCGACGAGGTGCTCACGGGGTTCCGGGTCTCCCCCGCCGGCTGGTGGGGACTGGACACGTCGTACCTCCCCGACCTCGTCACCTACGGCAAGGTCATCGGCGGAGGGCTTCCGCTCGCGGCGGTCGGTGGCCGTGCGGATGTCATGGACCTCCTCGCCCCCCTGGGGCCGGTGTACCAGGCGGGCACGCTCAGTGGCAACCCGGTCGCGGTGGCCGCGGGGCTCAGCACGCTGAGGCTTGCGGATGCCGCGGTCTACGCCTCTCTCGACGCGACGGCGGCCACGATCTCGCGTGCTCTCACCGAGGCCCTCGCGGCCGAGGGCGTCGCCCACTCGGTGCAGCACGCGGGGAACCTGTTCTCCCTCGCGTTCCGCGACACCCCGCCGCGCGACTACGTCGAGGTGAAGCAGCAGGAGGGGTTCCGCTACCCGCCGTTCTTCCACGCGATGCTGGATGCGGGAGTCTCTTTGCCGCCGAGTGTGTTCGAGGCGTGGTTCGTCTCTGCCGCCCACGACGATGCCGCGATCGCCCGGATCGTCGACGCCCTGCCCACCGCGGCGAGGGCCGCGGCATCCGCATCTTCTTAGTTCGCCGCGCGCACGTGCGACCCATGTTCCTTTCGTTTCTCCGGAGCTTCCTCCGCTGGATCACACAGGTTACGGCTTTTGACCGCGTTGCGGCCGAAAGCTCCGGAGAAACGAACGGCGTGCGCGGAGGAACGAACAGGGCCGCAAGCGCTATGGATCCGGCTGCGGTACCCCCGGAACGTATTCCGCTACCGGCATAAGTGCGCGAGGATGAACCTTACTCGCGCCGACGCCGTCGCGTAACCCAAAAGTTCCTGTGAGGCCCCCGGTCTACGCTGGAACCAGACGTCACGACGAAACGGAGAACACCATGAAAGGCAAGATCCTGCTGGTGGTCGGAATCGGCATCGGCTACGTGCTCGGCACGCGCGCCGGTCGCGAGAAGTACGACCAGATGAAGGCGAGTGCTCAGAAGCTGTGGAACGACCCTCGCGTGCAGAAGCAGGTGAACAACGCCGAGGAGTTCGTGAAGGACAAGGCTCCCGACGTCGCGGAGTTCCTCTCTGACAGCGCCAAGAAGGTCGTGTCGCAGGTCTCGGGATCGAAGGCTCCCGCGACGAAGCCCGCGGCATCGAAGTCCACCACCTCGAAGTAGGTTGGGCCATGACTGGCATTCCGGAACCCACCCAGAGGCGCGGGCTGTTCAAGCTCATTGCCGACATCCCGACCCTCCTCATGGACTTGGTGCGGAGCGAGATCGACTCCCTCAAGCAGGAGATCATTGGCAAGCTCAAGCACGCCGGTATCGGTATCGGCCTGCTCGTGGGAGCGGCGACCTTCGCGTTCTTCGCGGTGCTCGTGCTGATCGCGGCGGGGGTGTTCGGTCTCGGCACCGTGCTGCCGATGTGGCTCTCCGCGCTCATCATCGGCGGGGGAATACTGCTCATTGCGGTCGCCCTCGCCCTCGTCGGCATAGCGAACCTCAAGAAGGGCGTGCCTCCGGCACCCACCCAGACCATCGAAAGCGTCAAGAAGGATGTCCGCGCGATCAAGGGCATCGGAAAGCGAGCGAACTCATGAGTGACACTTCCAGCCGCGTTGCAAGCGCCAGGGCCGACCTCGAGTCGACCCTGGATGCCATCGAGGACAAGCTCAACGTACCCAAGCGGTTCGGTGAGATCACCGACAAGGCGAAGGCCTCCTACGAGAAGAACCCGATGCCGTGGATCATCGGTGCCACCGCGGCAGCGATCGTCGTGGCCGGGGTCGTCGCCTGGGCGCTCCTCAGCGGGGACGACGAGTAACGCACTCGTGACCTCCTCGATTCGCGTCGTTCGACCGAGTCGGGGAGGATAGGCGCATGGCAGCCAAACCGCTCGGCGGTTGGCGCGTCCTGGTTCCCCGAGGCGGAAAGTGGGGAGACGGAGTCGCGTCGACCCTCAGGAGCTATGGCGCGATACCCGTCATCGCGCCGATGATCAATTTTGCGAGCGCCGACGACGGGGCTGCTCTCGCCAACGCGCTTCACGAACTCAAGGACGGCCAGTTCGACTGGCTCGTCGTCACGAGTGCCACGACTGTCGACGTCTTCGTCGGCCAGGGCGCCAAGATTCCGCCCGCGACGAAAATCGCTGCCGTGGGGGAGACCACGGCAGCCGCCCTTACCCTCGCGGGCTACCGCGTCGACTTCGTGCCGATCGCTGACAACTCGGCGCGCGGCCTCGTCAAGGAGTGGCCGCAGTCGGAGATCGCGGGCCGCGTACTTGTGCCACAGTCCGACATCGCCGAACCCAACCTCGTGACTGGCCTGGGCAAGCTCGGCCTCGACGTGCAGTTCATCGCGGCGTATCGCACGGTCGGTGTACCCGTCGCCGAGCCGATCGTTGCCGACGTGGCATCCGGCCGCATCGGAGCCATTCTCGTGAGCTCTGGCTCCGTCGCGCGGCAGATTGCCGCCCAACTCGCCCCGCTGCCCGAGGGAACGCTCGTGGCCTGCATCGGCCCGCGTACCGCGTTCGACGCACGGGCTGCGGGCCTCACGGTCGACCTGATTGCGGAAGACCGGTCGGCCGATTCTCTCGTGGCCGCCCTCGTCGAGTACGCGACCCGCGAGGAAACCGAGTAGTTAGTTCTTCGCCGTCAGCAGAGCGAGCGCGAGGAACACGACGCCAATCAGCGGCGCCACGCCCTGGATTGCAGCTGAGCGCGCGAGCTTCGGTGACGACGTGATGAGCACGAGCGCTGCGAGCACCATGCTGAGCGCCGCGAAGATGCTGAGGGCGATGCCGCCCTGGGCCCAGTTGTTCGAGCCGAGCATGACGAGGCCGGTTCCGGCGCCGAGCGCGAGGAACACGTTGTAGAAGCCCTGGTTGAAGGCCATGGGCCTGACAGTGTCGGCCTCGGCCTGCGACTTCAGGCCGAAACGCTTCCAGATCGCCGGCCGTGACCACAGCACGCTCTCCATGAAGAAGATCAGCACATGGACGACGGCTGCGATGAAGATGAAGATCGAACCGAGAATGACGAAGGCGCTCATGTTCGCCAGTGTCCCACGGATCGGCGCTAGCCGAAGAGAATGGCGGCCTCGTCGTAACGGGACTGCGGCACGGTGTTGAGTTTGCCGAGGGCATCCTCGAACGCGACGTGCGTGATCGACGTTCCGCTGAGGGAGACCATGCGGCCCCAGCGACCGTGGATCACGGAGTCGACGGCCGCCATGCCGTAGCGCGTGGCGAGCACTCGGTCATAAGCCGTGGGTGTTCCGCCGCGCTGGATGTGGCCGAGGGTCGTGGAGCGCGTCTCGATACCGAGTCGCGCCTCGATCTCCTGCGCGAGGATGTCGCCGATACCACCGAGACGGGGACGCCCGAACGCATCGAGCCCGCGCTCGGAGTGTGCATCATCCATGGTGTCGAGCTTGAAGCCCTCGGCGACGACGACAAGCGGGGCTCGCTTGCGGTCCATCACCGACTTCACCCAGAGGCAGATCTGCTCAATGCTCGTCTTCTGCTCGGGGATGAGGATGGCGTGGGCGCCCGCGGCCATGCCGGAGTGCAGAGCGATCCAGCCGACGTGGCGCCCCATGACCTCGGCGACCATGCAGCGGCCGTGCGAATCACCGGTCGTGCGCAGGCGGTCCATAGCGTCGGTGGCGATCTGGGTGGCCGTGTCGAAACCGAACGTGTAGTCGGTAGCGGAGAGGTCGTTGTCGACGGTCTTGGGAACGCCAACGATGTTGATGCCGGCATCCGTGAGCCGTTTCGCTGCGGCGAGCGTGCCCTCGCCGCCGATCGCGATGAGGGAGTCCACACCCAGGCGGTCCATGTTGGCCTTGACGACGTCGGCGCCACCGTCGCCCTCGAACGGGTTCGTGCGGGAGGTGCCGAGAATCGTGCCGCCCTGCTTGCCGATGCCCTGGATGTCCTTGCGCTCGAGCGGGATGATGTCGCCCTCGACGACGCCGCGCCAGCCGTCCCGGAAGCCGACGAACTCCTTGTTGTAGATCTGGGTGCCCTTGAGGACGGCACCGCGGATCACCGCGTTCAGTCCGGGGCAGTCTCCGCCGCTGGTGAGGATGCCGATAGCCATGAATCAATCATGGCGCATGTGCAGAAATATGACTTGCATGCAGTGTGGTGCCCACTAGAGTCATGCCGACGGGCCACAATCGTGTGGCCGCACCTCGTACTACCTCTTATGGAGATAACAATGACTGCAGCAACACCCGCGGCCGCCCCGAACGCCGGCAAGACCCTCGGCATTGTGGGCCTCATCCTCAGCTTCTTCAGCGGCCCGATCGGCCTCATCGTGAGTGCTGTTGCGCGCTCGCAGTCGAAGAAGGCCGGCCTGAAGAACGGACCGGCCACCGCCGGTATCGTCATCGGCCTCCTCTCCACGATCGCGATCGTCATCGCGATCGTGGGCGGCGTCGCCGGCGCGGGCGCACTGCTTGCCCAGTGTGGCGACCTCGGCCCCGGCGTGCACGAGCTCGACAACGGCGTCACCGTTACCTGCAACTAGGTTTCACACCGTGCGAAGTGCCCCGGATTCGTCCGGGGCACTTCCTCGTTAAGTGGCGTGCGCCAGGCAGTGCACCGGATTCACGGCGCACGCCTCGCACACCACGAGCTGCTCGCGGCAGGCGGGATCTGTGCAGTTCTGCATCCTGCTGGTCGGCGCCGCGCACTGCGAGCACCGGCCAATCACCGCCGCACCATCGCTGAACTGCACAGCCATGCGGTTGTCGAACACGTACAGCGAGCCCTCCCAGAGTCCGCTGTCGCGATACTGCTCGCCGTAGGTCGCGATGCCGCCGTCGAGTTGGTACACCTCACGAAAACCCCGGGCGACCATGAGCGCCGAGAGCACCTCGCAGCGGATCCCTCCCGTGCAGTACGTCACGACCGGCTGCTCCTTGAGGTGGTCGTACCTGCCGCTGTCGAGTTCGGCGACGAAGTCGCGGGTGTTCGCGACAGCCGGGACGACCGCGCCTGTGAAGTGGCCGATCTCCGCCTCGAACGCATTGCGCCCGTCGAAGAATGTGACGTCTTTGCTCTCGACGAGCGCGTGCAATTCCGCAGGGCTGACATGGATGCCCCCGCCCACGACCCCGTTCGCATCGACGACCAGCTCGCCGGGAGCCCCGAAGCTCACAAGTTCGTCGCGCACCCGAACGCTCAGTCGCGGGAAGTCGCCGCCGCGCCCTCCGCTCCACTTGAAGTCGATGTCGTGGAAGGGCGCGTACTCCCGCGTCTTGCGGATGTACTTCTTGACCGCCTTGAGCTCGCCGCCGACCGTGCCGTTGATCCCGTCCTTCGACAGGATGATCCGGCCGCCGAGACCGAGCGACTCACACAGGTCGCGCTGCCACAGCCGGAGCGCCTCTGGGTCGGCGAGCGGTGTGAACGTGTAGAACAGGAGGATCTTGGGGACGGCCACCCCACGAGCCTAGGTCCGTCGTCTCGCCTAGTCTCGTTGCGTGGAGTCAACCCTGTACGCGCCCGCGCAGCCGGTGAGCCTGTCGCTCACGCTGCGGCCGTTGCGCCGCGGTCCGGTCGACCCGACGTTTCGCGTTGACGCGTCCGGCGTGTGGCGAACCCTCCGCACGCCGCACGGCGCCGCGACACTGCACCTGAGCCTCCGCTCCGACGGCGTCGAGGCCACCGCGTGGGGCCCTGGCGCCGAGTGGGCGATTGCCGGGGTGCCCGAGTTGCTCGGCCACGGCGACGACTGGTCGGGGCTCGATGTCTCCGGCAACGCGTTCCTGGCCGATTCGCTGCGCCGCAACCCGGGTCTGCGCCTGCTGCGCACCCGCCAGGTGTTCGAGATGATGCTCGGCGCGATCTTCGAGCAGAAGGTGACGGGGTTGGAAGCGCGGCGCTCGTGGCGGGTGCTGTTCGCGAAATACGGGGAACCGGCGCCCGGACCCGCCCCGGAGGGGATGCGGGTGTTCCCGTCGGCGGAGATGTGGCGGCGCGTTCCTTCGTGGGAGTGGCACCGCGCCGGGGTCGGCCCCGAACGCTCGGCGACGGCGGTGCGCGCCGCAGTGGTCGCTGCATCGCTCGAGCGCACCCTGGACGGCGGCCGCGGCGGCCCTTCTGTGGAGCGCGCGCTGCGCAGCATCCCGGGCGTCGGGGTGTGGACCGCGGCGGAGACTACCCAACGAGCCCACGGCGACCCCGATTCCCCCAGCGTCGGCGACTACCACCTGCCCGCGCTGGTGGGCTGGGCCCTGATCGGCACGCCGGTCGACGACGACGGGATGCTCGAACTCCTCGCCCCGTGGGCCGGCCACCGCCAGCGCATCATGCGCCTGATCGAGTCGAGCGGCTTCGTGAAGCCGCGGTTCGGGCCGCGCATGACCGTGCAGGACCATCGCGGGCACTAGCCCGCTGCCCGTTCGCCCCGGCGCGCAGGCAGGTCTGCTCGTAGAGATCGCCCGACACCGAGCCGTCCGCCGCCGCGGCCGATGTCGCCGAGATGTAGAGGGAATCTCTAACCTGTACGGCACGGGAGTAGCCCATTTTGTTCTCCCAGGCTGAGCCGGAGGAGTAAAGGGTGCGCATCGAACTAACCTAACGCGGTGCACATGATCGTCCGGACACTCATCCATATGTTCCGCAGCCGTCGCAAGCCGACCCTGGGCATCCACGATGTCGGCCGCATGAACCTGCGTGTCGTCGCCACCGACCTCGACGTGCTCGGTCACATGAACAACGGCGTGTACTTCTCCCTCATGGACCTCGGCCGCATGGACCTCATGATTCGCGCAGGGCTATGGAAGCAGTTCATCGAGAAGGGGTACTACCCCGTGATGGCGAACGAGACAGCCACGTTCCGCAAATCACTCACCCACGGCACCAGGTTCGTGCTCGAGACCCGCATCGTCGGCTACGACGATCGCGCTGTGTACGCCGAACAGCGTTTCGTCGTCGAGGGCGAGATCTACATGAGCGCCATGACCCGCGCCCGGTTCCTCAAGAAGACCGGCGGAACGGTGAGCCTCGCCGAACTGGCCGAGCTGACGGGCGTCGACCCGAGCTCGCTCCGCCCTCCGGCGTGGGTCGACGAGTGGGCGGTCAACGTACAACTGCCCGCGACGAGGGATGCCGCACCCAGCGAGTGGAGCTAGCTGGCAGGCCAGGCGTCCGGGTCGCCATCCATGGCGAGGCGCTCGTAGTACGGCTGTTGGGGGAGGTACGAATCCCGCTTCGGCATCGTTGCGCCGGACTGCGCGGCGACGAGACGGTCGAGCGTGAACTCCAGTGCAGGGCCACTCACGCCGGCGTGCTGGGCGCTCGTCACCCGACGGGAGACATAGACCACCGTCGAGCCGTCGAGGTCGGCGAGCGAGACGGTCACGGGCGCGGCATCCGTGCCCCAGGTCGCGGTGAACCGCGTCTCGGGCTGCTGCTCGAGCACGGTGACCGACTCGGCCCAGCGCTTCATTCGGCGGGGTGAGGTGAGCCACTCCCAGGCCTTCGGGGTCGGCACGGGCAGGCGCCGGTGTACGAGCAGCTCGAGGCCGTCACGATCCCTGACCACACGTCCCGTCGCCTGCAACATGCTTCGACCCTAGGCTTCCTGTGGCCCGTACGCGAAGATCCCGTGCGGATCCACGGTTGCGCGAATGGCTGCGAGCCGCGCGAACGTCTCGGCGGGCCACGCTTTCGGGAAGTCCGCGGCGGAGGGGCTGCCGGCGAAGTTGATGTTCGTCTCCGGCGAGATCCAGGGGGCGAGCGAGCCCACGAGCGCGTCAGTCGCGCCCGGCAGTACCGTCTCGAAGAGCGCGGGGTTGGGGGCGCCGACGAGCGAGAGCGTGTACGCGGATGCCCGCCCGCCAGTACTCGACCCCTCGGGCACATCGTTGCGGGTCGCACCGCCCAGATGCCGTAGCTCGGTGACCATGACGGGCGTCTGCGCGCCCGAGCCGACGGACTGCAGCAGCGCCGTCGCGAACTCCTGGTCAATCGGGGAGAGCAGCGCGCCCCGGCTGTACGCCGGCGAAGGATCTGTCGGGTCGTTGTGGATCGTCGCGACGTTCGCGAGTGGCAGGGGGGCCACGCCATCGATCATCGCCGGGGCGAGTGCGCGCAGCGGCACGGCGAGCTCCTCACCGCGTTCGGGGGTGCCCGGGTAGGCGAACCGCAGCATCGCGAGCGTCTTGCCGCGGAAGATCTCTGGCACCTGCTCGACGGGCGGGAAGTGGATGATCGCGATGCTCGTCGTGACGTCGGCGTCGGCAGTCGCCGTCCAGTCGATCCAGCCGCGCAGCACGGTCTCGATGCTCTCCTCGGGGAACACGAACGCGCCAGCGTAGAGCGAGGGGATGCTGACGAGCTGCAGTTCGACCGAGGTGACGAGCCCGAAGCCGCCCTTGCCGCCGCGCAGCCCCCAGAACAGATCGGTGTTCTCGGAGCCGTTCGCGTGCACGACCTCGCCGGAGGCGAGCACGACGGTGACGCCGCGCACGTAGTCGCTCGAGAATCCGTGGCTGCGGGCGATCGGGCCGAGACCGCCGCCCAGGAGGTAGCCGACGACGCCGACATTGACTGAGGAGCCCGTGATGGGGGCGAGGTCGAGTTCGGCGGCGGCCGCGACGACGGCGCCCCAGCGCACTCCCGCGCCGATCGTGGCGATACCGGTGTCGGCATCGATGCTGAACTCGTCAAGTCGGCTCGTCGTGACGAGCATGCCGCCGGTGATGAGCGCGTGCGAACCGTGGCCGGTCGCGAGCATGCGCATGGGCATCCTGTTGTCGCGTGCGAAGGTCACGGCGGCGACTGCATCATCGACGCTCGACACGCCCACGACGACCTCGGGCTGGTGCGCGTAGAAGAGGTTGAAGCCCGTGGTCTCGGCGGCAAAGCCGTCGTCGGTGGGGGTGAGCACGGGGCCGGAGACAGCGGAACGAAGAGTGGAGAAGTCAGCCATGCTCGAGCACCGCCATCGCCGCATTGTGGCCACCGATCCCGCTGACGCCGCCGCCGCGTTGCGCGCCCGCGCCGCACAGCAGGATGCGCGGGTGGTCGGTCGCGACTCCCCAGCGCCGGGCGGGAGTGTCGAGCGCCGCATCGTCTTCGGCGAACGGCCACGCGAGCGGACCGTGGAAGATGTTGCCGCCGGGCAGGCCGAGCGCGTGTTCCAGGTCGAGGGTGGTCTTCGTCTCGATGGTGGGATTGCCCGCGGCATCCTCGAGCAGGAGGCTCTCGATCGGCTCGGCGAGGACGCTGTCGAGCGAGGCGATCGCGGCCCGCTGCAGAGTCGCCCGCATCGTGTCGTTGTTCGCCTCGCTCACGAGCCGGTCGGGAGTGTGCAGCCCGAACACCGTGAGCGTCTGTGCGCCACTCGCCCGCAGCTCGGGCGACAGGATCGTCGGATCGGTCAGCGAGTGGCAGTAGATCTCGCACGGCAGCGGGTCGGGAATGCCCCCGTCGCTCGCCGCATCGTACGCGCGGTCGAGCTGGGACCACGTCTCGTTGATGTGGAACGTTCCGCCGAACGCTGCTGCGGGGTCGACAGCGGAGTCGCGCAGGCTGGGGAGTCGTGACACGAGCAGGTTGACCTTGACCTGGGCGCCTTCGGGGGCGAGGACTCCCGGAGCGCTCCCTCCGGGCAGCAGGCTCTCCAGCACCGTTGGCGCCACATTCGCCAGCACCCACGCCGCTGCGAGTACGCGCTCCTCGTCCCGGTGGCGGTAGGTGACCTCGCCGTCGGGCGTGATCGAGGTGACGTCGGCGCCCGTGATGATCTCGGCGCCCGCGAGCCTGGCCGCGCGCGCGAGTTCGCCGGTGACCGCGCCCATGCCGCCCACCGGGACGTCCCAGTCCCCGGTGCCGCCACCGATCACGTGGTAGACGAAACAGCGGTTGCCCGCGAGCGTCTCGTCGACGTTGGGGGCGAATGTACCGATGAGGGCGTCGGTGAGGACGACTCCCCGTACGAGGTCGCTCGTGAAGGTCTCCGCGATCGTGTCGCCGACGGGACGTTCGATGAGGGATGCCCAGAGTGCGTCATCGCCGACCGCACGCCGCGACTCGGTGCGGGTGAGCAGCGGTTCCGTGACTGTGGGGAAGAGGGCGCGGGCGAGGTGCGCCGTGCCGTCGTAGAACGAGTTCCAGGCGGTCGCATCGGGGCCGAGCGCCGCGGCGGTGGCCGCGGCATCCCCGTTGTCGATGAGCAGGCCGCGATCGGTCCCGGGCTCCGGGGTGTACGACGAGAAACGGCGGCGGGCGAGCGTCACGTCGAGACCGAGGTCGCGGATGATGCTCGCGGGAAGCAGCGAGACCAGGTACGAGTAGCGCGAGATGCGAGCATCCACGCCCTCGAATGCCTGGGCCGACACGGCGGCGCCACCCACGTGGTCGAGCCGCTCGAGCACGGTCACGCGCTTGCCCGCGAGGGCGAGGTAGGTCGCGGCGATGAGCCCGTTGTGGCCGCCGCCGATGATCACGACATCGCGGTCAGGCAGGGGTCGTCACTTCGTTGGCTCTCACTTCGTCACACAGTGGGGGCTTGATCGTGTCGAGCACCTTGCGCGAGATGTCGGTGAGCACGCGCTTCTCGTTGTCGTCGAGCACGTCGAAGAAGTACTGGCGCACGGCATCCCTGCGGTCGCGCTCGGCGTTGAGCACGGCTCGGCTGCCATCAGAAGTGAGGACTACCCACACGCCGCGCGCGTCGTCGCCGCACTCCTCGCGCTTGACCAGCTCGCGCTGCTCCATACGGGTGATCTGGTGCGAGACCCTGCTCTTCTCCCAACCGATGATGTCGCCGATCTGGCCTGCGCGCAGGCGCTTCGACGGGTCATTGAAGAGGGAGATGAGAATCTCGTAGTCGGCGGTGGAAATCCCCGCGTCGGCCTGCAGGCGCCGTTCGAGTGTGAGCTCGAGCTGGCGCCGCATCACGAAGAAGGAACGCCATAGTTCCTTCTCGTCCTGGGTCGTCTCGGCTGTCATGTCACCTATCCTATCCGATAGTTGACATGTCAACTATCGAAAGGGCACCAGTGTCAGACCTCAAGATCGGCATCATCCTCGGCAGCACCCGACCCGGCCGCCGCGGCGACCAGGTTGCCCAGTGGGTTCTCGAGCAGGCTTCCCAGCGTGACTCCGCGACCTACGACCTCGTCGACCTCGCCGACTTCAATCTTCCGCACCTCGACGAGGCCGCCTCGGCCTCGCAGGGCAAGTACGCCAACGACCACACCAAGACCTGGGCTGCGGCCATCGCCCAGTACGACGGCTTCGTCTTCGTGACGCCCGAGTACAACCACTCGACGTCGGGCGCGCTCAAGAATGCGATCGACTTCCTGTACGCGGAGTGGACGAACAAGGCTGCCGGCTTCGTCAGCTACGGCGTCGCTGGAGGAACCCGCGCGGTCGAGCACCTGCGTCTCATCGTCGGCGAGCTCCAGATCGCCGACGTGCGCCAGCAGGTCGCGGTCTCGCTCCTGACCGACTTCGAGGGATACACGACCCTCAAGCCGCTGCCCCACCTCGAACCCGGCCTCAACACCATGCTCGACCAGGTCGAGTCGTGGGCGGGCGCGCTGCAGACCGTGCGCGAGGGTGCGCTCGTCAGCGCCTGATCCGCCTCGGAGGCCCGGCCCCGTGGCCGGGCCTTCTGCGTACCCGGGCGTCCTCGGATGCCCACCGCGGCCCGGCCGCGACCGCCGCCGTCAATGACGGCGAGGGGGCGAGGAGCGGGAGCGGACGGTCGCGCAGGCGAAGCCCCTGGCTCAGCCCGCAGCCCGTGCGAGCGCGTCGCGGCACGCGATGATGCCCGGGCGCCCCACGCTCGCCTCGCGGGCGGAGGTGAAGACTGTGCGCCGGGGCGATCCGGGCAGGCTAAGCAGCCGGATGCCCGGCTCCCGTCCGCCCCACACCAGGTCAGGCAACAGGGCCACGGCGTGGCCGCTCTCGATGAGCCGGATGTGCGCCTGCAGGTCGGCAGTCTCGAAGCGGACATCCGGCTCGAACCCCGCCTGGCGGCACAACTGCTCGGCGAAGTGCCGGGACGCCGTGCCGCGCGGCTCCATGACCCACGCCGAGCGGGCCACGTCCCCCAGAGCCGAGGCCGCGAACGGCACCCCGAGCCGGAGCTCGTCCTCCAGCAGCGGCACACGATCCAGGTCCGGCTGCAGCGGGGCCGCGTGACCGGGATACTGCTCGGCCACGACCAGGTCGAACTCGCGGGTCCAAGTCTCGAAGAGAGCGCTCTCGGGTTCGCGCTGCGTGACCTCGACGCGCAGCTGCGGGTACTCCTCGCGCAGGATCGTGAGGGCCTGCGGCACGATCCCGAGCGCGGCCGACTGGAACACGGCAAGCCGTACGGTGCCGGTGACCTCGGTGAGGGAGTTGTCGAGTTCCGCGGTCATGAGCTCGAGCCGTTCGAGCAGCGCGGCGGTGTGCAGCACGAGCACGTCGGCCTGGGGCGTGAGCCGCACGCGCCGTCCGGACTTCTCGAGCAGGGGTACGCCGGCCTCGGTCTCGAGAAGGGCGAGCTGCTGGGAGACGGACGACGGAGTGTATGAGAGCGCAGCGGCGACGGCCGAGATCGTGCCCCGGAGGTGCAGCTCGTGCAGCAGCCTCAGTCGCTTTACGTCAAGCATCAGGTTAGCTAACCATTAACTTGTCGAAAGCATCGCTTTTGCTAAATGGATCAGGTTGACACTCTATTGTCGTGAGCATGTCCCTGCAGCAGTCGAGCGACAGTACGAACCCCGCAGACCTCGCGGACGAGACGATCGCCACGGTGCGGCGGTGGCTGGCCGAGTCCGCCGACGTCAAGGCCGACCCGAGCGCCGAGAGACTCGCGGGGGTCCTCAAGGATCCGCGCGGGCTCGAGTTCACGATCGGCTTCGTCGACCAGGTAGTGCGCCCGGAAGACCTGCGCGTCGCGGGCCGCAACCTCGAACGCGTGAGTCACCTCGTGCCCGCGTTCCTGCCCTGGTACCTGCGCGCGGCGATCGTCGTCGGGGGAGGGTTCGCCGCGATCGTCCCGTGGCCCATCGTCCCCATCGCGCGACGCGTGCTGCGTGGCATGGTCGGGCACCTCGTGATCGATGCGACCCCGGCGAAGCTGGACAAGTCGCTCCTCGCGCTGCGGCAGAAGGGCATCCGACTCAACCTGAATCTGCTCGGCGAGGCCGTGCTGGGTGACGACGAAGCGAACAGCCGCCTCGAGGGCACGCGGGCGCTGCTCGCGCGGGACGACGTCGACTACGTCTCCATCAAGGTCTCGTCGGTCGCGGCGCAACTCTCGATGTGGGCGTTCGACGACATGGTCGAGCGGGTTGTCGAGCGTCTGACTCCGCTGTACGAGCTGGCCGCGGCATCCCCGACCGCCAAGTTCATCAACCTCGACATGGAGGAGTACCGCGATCTCGACCTGACCGTTGCCGTGTTCCAGAAGCTGCTCGCCCAGCCGCGCCTGCGCGACCTCGAGGCAGGCATCGTGCTGCAGGCTTACTTGCCTGACGCGCTCGCCGCGTTGCAGGGACTCACGGAGTGGGCGACCGCGCGCCGTCGCGACGGTGGTGCAGGCATCAAGGTGCGCGTCGTGAAGGGGGCGAATCTCGCCATGGAGCACGTCGACTCGACTATGCACGACTGGCCGCTCGCGACGTGGGGCACCAAGCAGGAGACCGACACCAACTACAAGCGCGTGCTCGACTGGGCGTTCACGCCCGAGCACACCGACGCCGTACGTATCGGTGTCGCCGGGCACAACCTGTTCGACATCGCCTTCGCGTGGTTGCTCGCGAAGCAGCGCAAGGTCGAGAACCGCGTCGAGTTCGAGATGCTCCTGGGCATGGCGACAGGCCAGGCCGAGGCCGTGAAGAGAGACGTGGGTGGGCTCCTGCTGTACACGCCGGTCGTGCACCCGGGGGAGTTTGACTCCGCGATCAGCTACCTGATCCGCCGCCTCGAGGAGAACGCGAGCAGCGAGAACTTCATGTCTGGCGTGTTCGAACTCGCCGACAGCCCAGCGATGTTCGCGCGCGAGGCCGAGCGGTTCCTCGATTCGCTGGCCCAGCTCGACGCGACAGTGCCGTCGTCGCACCGCACGCAGCGCCGGGGCCGCGAGTCCCTCGAGATCAGGGATGCCACCGCTTCCGACAAGCACTTCCGCAACGAGCCCGACACGGACCCCGCCATCGCGGCGAACCGGGTCTGGGCCAACGGCATCCTCGAACGCAGTGCCGCCTCGACGACGGGGGCGGAATCGATCAGCGCGGGACGTGTCGCGGACGAGAACGCACTCATGCTCCGCATCATCAGCACCGCTCGCGCGGGCGAGGCGTGGGGCAACCGGCCCGCCGTCGAGCGCGCGCAGATTCTGCGCGACGCGGCTGATGTGCTCGGCGCGTTCCGCGGTCGCCTCATCGAGACGATGGCGAGCGAGACCGGCAAGACCATCGCCGAAGGCGACGTCGAGGTGAGCGAGGCCATCGACTTCGCGCGGTACTACGCCGAGCGGGCGCTCGATCTCGACGGCGTGGAGAACGCGACGTTCAGGCCCGCGCGGCTCACTGTCGTCACGCCGCCGTGGAACTTCCCCGTCGCGATCCCCGCGGGCTCCGTGCTCGCGGCGCTCGCCGCGGGCAGTGGTGTCATCATCAAGCCAGCGCGTCAGGCCCGCCGCAGCGGCGCCGTCATGGTCGAAGCGCTGTGGGAGGCTGGCGTCCCGAAAGACGCGCTCGACCTCATCGTCATCGACGACGGGGATCTCGGGCGCCGCCTGGTCTCGCACCCGACAGTCGACCGGGTCATCCTCACCGGCGCATACGAGACCGCACAGCTGTTCCGCTCATGGCGGCCTGACCTACCCCTGCTCGCAGAAACGAGCGGCAAGAACGCCATCATCGTCACCCCTTCGGCAGATCTCGACCTCGCGGTGGGTGACGTGGTGCGCTCTGCGTTCGGCCACGCCGGCCAGAAGTGCTCGGCCGCGTCCCTCGTCATCCTCGTCGGCTCGGTTGCTACGAGCGAACGGTTCCGCCGCCAACTCATCGACGCGACAAAGACCCTGCGCGTGGGGTACCCGCAGGATCCGCTCAGCCAGATGGGCCCGATCATCGAGCCCGCCCAGGGCAAGCTGCTCAAGGCGCTCACGACTCTCGACGAGGGCGAGCACTGGCTCGTGCGCCCGCGAGAGCTCGACGAATCCGGCGCCCTGTGGTCGCCCGGAGTGCGCGGGGGAGTGCAGCCCGGCAGCGAGTTCCACCTCACCGAGTACTTCGGCCCCGTGCTCGGGGTGATGACTGCTGCCACCCTCGACGAGGCGATCGCGCTGCAGAACGCGGTTCCGTACGGCCTGACGGCGGGCATCCATTCGCTGGATGCCGCGGAGGTAGCCCACTGGATCGACACAGTGCAGGCGGGCAACCTCTACGTCAACCGCGGAATCACGGGCGCAGTCGTGCGGCGACAGCCCTTCGGCGGCTGGAAGCGTTCGACGGTCGGCGCCTCGGCGAAGGCCGGCGGGCCCAACTACCTGTTCACGCTCGGATCGTGGGAGGCCATCGAGCGCGAGCCGCACAACGACATCCTGCTTCCCGGAATTTCCGACCGGGTTGCCTCGGTCATCAAGAAGGCACAGGGTGGCCTCGACTTCCCCGAGTTCGACCGCGTGCGCACCGGCGCCCAGAGCGACGAGTTGGCGTGGAACGCGGAGTTCGGCGTGAGCCGCGATGTGTCTGCGCTCGGGGTTGAGCGCAATGTGTTCCGGTACCTGCCGGTGCCCGTCACGATCCGCCTGTCGGAGGGGGAGTCGCTCGGCCACCTCGTGCGCCTCATCGCCGCCGCGAGCCTCGCCGGGTCGCGCGTGAGCATCAGCTCTCCCGTGCCATTGCCGACCGCGCTCGTGCAGTCTTTCCAGGATCCGCTTGCGCCCGCGACCGTGCGCGATGTGACCATCGAATCCGACGCGGCCTGGCTCGACCGGGTGGCGACCGGCGGGTTGCGTACGAGTCGCGTTCGACTCATCGGCGGCAACCCGGTCGTGCTCGCACAGGCGCTCAGGGGCAGCGTGGATGTCGCGGTCTGGGCAGGTCCCGTCACGACGGCGGGCCGCATCGAGCTCCTGCCGTTCCTGCACGAGCAGGCCGTAAGCATCACCGCACACCGCTTCGGCAACCCCGATCAGGAGATGATGGGGCTGCCGCTGTAGCGTGGACTGGTGATCCCTTCAATAGCACTCAACGACGGCCACACGATTCCCCAGCTCGGCTTCGGCACGTGGCCGCTGCGGGGCGAGGATGCCGCGGCTGCGGTCTCCGCCGCGATCGGGGCCGGCTACCGGCACATCGACACCGCGCGCAAGTACGGCAATGAGGACAGCGTTGGCGAGGGCATCCGGCGCGGTGGTGTGGATCGTGCCGAGCTCTTCATCACTACCAAGTTCGACGGCGAGTTCCAGGGTTCCGACCGCGCTGTTGCTGGCCTGCAGGGCTCACTCGAGTTGCTCGGCACCGACTACGTCGATCTGCTGCTGATCCACTGGCCACTGCCCGCGCGCGGGGAGTTCGTCTCCACCTGGCGCACCTTCGAGCGGCTGCGAGCCGACGGCCTCGTGCGCTCGATCGGCGTCTCGAACTTCACGCCAGCGCACCTCGAGGTGTTGCTCGCCGAGACCGATGTCGTTCCCGCGGTGAACCAGATCCAGCTGTCGCCGGTGATCCAGCGGCGCGAGTATCGCGCGTTCGACGACGCGCACGGCATCGTCACGGAATCGTGGAGCCCCATCAAGGGAGTGCTCGACGAGGCGGTTGTGGTCGAGGTCGCCGAGAAGCACGACCGCACCCCCGCCCAGATCGTGCTGCGCTGGCACGTGCAGAACGGGCTCGTCGCGATCCCGAAGTCGGCAGACCCCGTGCGCATGGCGCAGAACCTGGCGGTCTTCGACTTCGAGCTCGACCACGGCGACCTGGCCAAGCTCGACACCCTCGACGGCGGCCCCGACGTGGGCGCGGACTCGGACGTCGAGGGTCACTAGTTCGTCACTCGTCACTCGTCACTCCCGCGCTGAGAGCCGGAAAGGGGCCCTTCCCTGCGGCCCGGAAGGACCGCTCGGCGGCTCTCAGGGCTTGGCCAGCGCGGACCTTACGTAGTCGAGGGCGAGCCCGGGATCGATGCCCAGCTCGCGTGACCTCGTCGCGTACTGGGTCGCGGCTAGCTGCAGCGTCGACTCCGCGGTGTCCTCCCGGGCGCAGACGACCGTGCCGTTGCGGCCGCGCGTCTCGAGGAAGCCGTCCTGCTCGAGGAGGCGGTACACGCGGGCTGCCGTGTACGGCGCGACGCCCAGCTCGGTCGCGAGTTGCCGCACGGGCGGGAGCTTCGTGCCGACGATGAGCTCTCCGCTCGCGACCTGCTCGATGATCTGTGTGCGTAGCTGCTCGTAGAGCGTGACTGTGGACTCGTGGTCGACGGTGAAAGGCATCTTCGATCTGCTCCAATTCAACCGTGTCGGCAGGCCTCCACGGAGCTGGCGTCGCGTGATCGCTGGCGCGATCACCATAGCTCCAGCGCTTAGTCGTGCGCGCGATGGATGAGGCGCGAGAGCACGATCGCGCTGCGCGTGTGGTCGACGTTGGGGGCGAGCCGCACCTTCTCGAGGGCGATCTCGAGTGAGGCGATGTCGCGCGAGCGCATGTGCACTATCGCGTCGGCGGAACCGGTGACGGTACCGGCATCCACGACCTCGGGCACGCCGGAGAGGATGCGCTTGAGCTCCTCGGGAGCGACGGTACCCCTGCAGAACAGTTCGACGTACGCCTCGGTCGCGAGGCCGTCGACGTTCGGGTCGACCTGGATCGTGAATCCGCGGATGACGCCGTCGGCGACGAGGCGGTCGACGCGGCGTTTGACTGCCGATGCCGAGAGCCCGATCACCTCCCCGATGTCGCCGTAGCCAGCCCTGGCGTTGAGGCGCAGCAGGTCGATGATTCCGTAGTCGAGGTTGTCCACCTGACCACCCTAATGATCGGAACATGTTTGGAGGTACCTTCAGACGCACATTAAGTGCGCCTAACGCCCTGACATTGCGGATAGGTGCGTGAAACACTGGACACATGACGATGACTGACCACTCGCCGGCCGCCCCTTCACGCACCGCCACGCACCGTACGGTGCTCATGTGCCGCCCCGAGCACTTCACCGTGAGCTACCGGATCAACCCGTGGATGCACCCCGAAGACCCGACAGACACTTCTCTCGCCGTGCGCCAGTGGGAGACCCTCTACGCCAAGTACCTCGAGCTCGGCTACGACGTTCATCTCATCGACGGATTGCCCGGATTGCCTGACATGGTCTACGCAGCCAATGGCGGGTACGTGCTCGATGGCATCGCCTACGGCGCGCTCTTCGAGTACCCAGAGCGCCAGCCGGAAGGCCCCGCGTACATGGACTGGTTCCGTGCCAACGGATTCGATGTGCGCGAGCCCGTCGCCACCAACGAGGGCGAGGGCGACATGCTGCTCGTCGGTGACACGATCTACGCGGGGACCGGATTCCGCACCGATGTCGCGAGCCACGAAGAACTGCGGGCGATCTACGGTCGTGAGGTGGTCACGTTGCACCTCGTCGATCCGAGTTTCTACCACCTGGATACCGCGTTCGCGGTGCTCGACTCCGAGGGCGGCCCGGACAGCGTTGCCTACCTGCCCAAGGCGTTCAGCCCCGAATCGCTCGCGATCCTGCAAGAGCGCTTTCCCGAAGCCATCCTCGTGAACGATGAGGACGCGACGGTACTCGGCCTCAACAGCTTCAGCGACGGGAAGAACGTCATCATCGCGTCGCGCGCCCTCGACTTCGAGCGTCAGCTGCGCGAGCGCGGCTTCGTTCCGCACGGTGTCGACCTCTCAGAGCTGCTTCTCGGCGGCGGCGGAGTGAAGTGCTGCACCCTGGAGCTCCGACGATGAGCGAGGAGTACCTGGCCCACAACTACCACCCGCTCGACGTCACCGTCGAGTCGGGCGAGGGCGCGTGGGTCACCGACGTGACGGGGCGTCGCTACCTCGACTGCCTCGCGGCGTACTCTGCGGTGAACTTCGGGCACGGGCATCCGGCCCTCGTCGCGGCGGCGAAAGACCAGCTCGATCGCATCACGCTCACGAGTCGCGCGTTCCACAACGACCGGCTCGGGCCATTCGCCGAGGCGCTCGCCAAGCTCGCGGGCAAAGACATGGTGCTGCCGATGAACACGGGTGCAGAGGCCGTCGAGTCCGCGATCAAGGTCGCGCGCGCGTGGGGCTACCGCGTGAAGGGCGTGCCCGCGAACAAGGCAACGATCATCGTCGCCGACGGCAACTTCCACGGTCGCACGACCACGATCATCAGCTTCTCGAACGACGAGCAGGCGCGCGCGGACTTCGGCCCCTTCACCCCGGGATTCGTGAGTGTTCCCTACGGGGATGCCGCGGCGCTCGAAGCCGCGATCGACGACACCACCGTGGCGGTGCTGCTCGAGCCCATCCAGGGCGAGGCCGGCATCATCGTCCCGCCCGCCGACTACCTGCCCGCCGTGCGCGAGCTGACCACGCGCCACAACGTGCTCTTCATCGCGGACGAGATCCAGTCGGGTCTCGGCCGCACCGGCGCCACGTTCCAGTGCGACAACGCGGGAGTCGTGCCCGACCTCTACCTGCTCGGCAAGGCGCTCGGCGGCGGCATAGTTCCCGTGAGCGCCGTCGTTGGCAACCGCGACATCCTCGGCGTGCTGCGACCCGGCGAGCACGGTTCGACCTTCGGTGGCAACCCGCTCGCGTCGGCAGTCGGCCACGCGGTGGTCGAGCTGCTCGCGACGGGGGAGATGCAGGAGCGGGCACGGATGCTCGGCGAAAGGCTGCAGGTTCGCCTGGGCTTGCTCCTCGGTCACGGCATCGTCGCGGTGCGTGGCGCGGGTCTCTGGGCCGGGATTGACGTCGACCCCACCCTCGCCACCGGTCGGCGAGTGTGCGAGTTGCTCGCCGAGCGCGGTGTGCTCGCGAAGGACACGCACGGTTCGACAATCCGTCTCGCCCCGCCGATCGTCGTCTCGCCAGAGGATCTGGACTGGGCGGTCGACCAGCTCGAGGCCGTACTGGTGGAGCTCGGGGCGCAGTAGATTCGGAGCCATGCGCTCGCTTCCCCAACCGAACAACTTCCCGCTCACTGGTGGGCCGACGCTGCGCTGGGGCGTACTCGCCCCGGGCGGGATCGCGAGGGACTGGGTCGGCGCGCTGCACACGCACACCGACCAGCGGGTTGCGGCCGTGGCGTCCCGCTCGCTCGACAAGGCGCAAGCGTTCGCCGCGGAGTTCGGGATCGAGCACGCGCACGGCAGCTACGAGGAACTCGTGGGCGACCCAGGGGTCGAGGCCGTCTACGTCGCGGCCCCGCACTCCGAACACCGTCGACTGGCGCTGCTCGCGATCGCCGCGGGCAAGCACGTACTCGTGGAGAAGCCCATCGCCCTGAACTCCGCGGAGGCGCGCGAGATCGTGGCGGCCGCACGCGCCGCCGGGGTGTTCGCGATGGAGGCTATGTGGTCGCGGTTCCTTCCCCAGACGACGGTCGTCGCTCAGCTCCTGGCCGCGGGCGAGCTCGGCGACGTTCTCACGGTCACCGCCGACTTCGGCGCGAGGTTCCCGTTCGACCCTGCGAGCAGGGCGTTCGATCCCGCGCTCGGTGGGGGAGCACTTCTCGACATCGGCGTCTACCCGGCCTGGTTCGCGCACTTCGTGCTCGGGGCTCCCGATGCCGTGACGGCCACGGGCACGCTGGCGAGTACCGGCGTGGATGCCCAGGCCGCCGTCATCCTCGACTACCCCTCGGGCGCCCAGGCCGCGATCACGACGAGCCTGCTCGTGGCGACGCCGCTCGCCGCGACGATCAGCGGCACGCTAGCGCGCGTGGAGTTCCCCGGTCCGTTCATGGGGCCCGGATCGTTCAGCGTGACCTCGGGCGCAGATCGGCTCGAGTGGGCCGATACCACCGGGTTCGAGTGGGGCGAGGGCCTCTGCTACCAGGCCGCAGCGATCGCGCAGTACGTGGCCGACGGCCTCACCGAATCGCCGTGGCACAGCCTCGATGACACGCTCGAGATCATGACGGTGCTCGACTCCGCCCGGACGCAGCTGGGAGCCCTATGAGTACAGCCGCCGAGCTCGACGCCGCGGACCCGCTCGCCGCTCATCGTGCGCTGTTCGTCGAGATGCCGGGCGTCGTCGCCTACCTGGACGGCAACTCGCTCGGCCGACCGCTCATCGCCTCGGTCGAGCGCGTCGCAACCTTCCTGCGCGAGGAGTGGGCAGGCCGCCTCATCCGCGGCTGGGACGAGGGGTGGCTCGACCTGCCGCTCACGATCGGTGACGAACTGGGGCGCGTTGCCCTCGGCGCGGCACCCGGGCAGGTCGCGATCGGCGACTCGACAACCGTGCTGCTCTACAAGCTCGTGCGTGCCGCGCTCGACGCGCGCCCCGGCCGCTCCGAGATCGTCATCGATCGCGACAACTTTCCGACCGACCGCTACGTCGTCGAGGGAATTGCCGCCGACCGGGGGCTCACGATCCGCTGGATCGACACGGATGCGACGGCCGGCGTCACCCCCGACCTCGCGGCCATGCGGGTCGGGCCCGATACGGCGCTCACACTGTTCAGCTCCGCCGCCTACCGTTCCGGTTTCATCGCCGACGTCGAGCGGATCACGGCGCTCACGCACGCGGCCGGCGCCCTCGCGCTGTGGGACCTGTCGCATTCCGTCGGCGTCGTGCCGACCCAGCTCGACGCGTGGAACGTGGATCTCGCCGTGGGCTGCGGGTACAAGTATCTGAACGGGGGGCCGGGCGCCCCCGCGTTCCTGTACGTGAAGCGCGAGCTGCAGGAGTCGGTGCGGCAGCCGATCCAGGGGTGGCTGGGTAGCCGGGCCCCGTTCGAGATGGGCCAGGGGTATGAGCCGGCTGCGGGCATCCGGGGCATGCTCAGTGGCACCCCGCCGATCGTCGGCATGCTCGCGATGCAGGACATGATCGCACTCATCGACTCGGTTGGCCTCAACACTGTGCGGGCCAAGTCGGTCGCGCTCGGCGAGTTCGCGATCGCGCTGTGCGACGAGGTGCTGCCCGAGGCGAAGCTCGCGAGTCCACGGGATTCCGTGCGTCGGGGCGGCCACATCACGATCGACCACCCGCGTTTCGCCGAGCTCATGCCGGTGCTGTGGGAGCGGGGTGTGATCCCCGACTTCCGGCGGCCCAACGGCATCAGGCTCGGGATGTCGCCCCTCTCCACGAGCTTCGCCGAGGTCGAGCTTGCAGTGCGCACCATCGGGGAACTGGTGGGCTGATCTGCACCAATCGCTCTTCGTCGTAATACCATACAAGTATGGCAATGACATTGAGACTGGAGCCCAGCGCGGATGAGGCGCTGAAATCAGAGGCCGCCCGTACGGGGCAGACTCAGCAGTCGATAGTCCGGGTGGCCGTCGACCAATATCTCGGCCGCGCACCTCGGCTCGACGTGATTCCTGGCTCGATCGCACAGCTGATCGAGAGGGGGATCCTGGAGGCTCCGAGCGAGCCCTTCCGGCGCGATCGTGATCTGATCGCTCTCCCCGCCGGAGTCACGACGCTCGACTTGTTGCAGAGGGATGAGCGCTGAGATGCGCATCTACCTCGACAGCAGTGCCCTAGCCAAGGGAGCTCTCGCGGAAGCGGAGTCGGCGTCCTTTCTGTCGGTCTCCGCGCACTGGGTGAGCGAGGGGTTCGCCCTGTACAGCTCGAAGTTGGCGATGGTCGAAGTGCCCCGGGCAGTCCGAAGGCAACTCGAGAGCGAGCCGCCCTGGGTAGTTGTTGACCGTATCGCCGGGGCACTGTCGGGGGTGATGACCATGCCCGTTTCCGAGCAGGTCATCGACGTAGCGCGGCATCTATCGCCGACCGGGATTCGCAGCCTCGATGCCGTCCACCTCGCGTCGGCTGCCCTCCTTGGCGCCGACCTGGTCTGCGCCTACGACAGGAAGCTCCCTCCTGCTGATCGTTCTTCGGGCCTTCGTCGCTGTCGCGCGGTTCGCGGGGTTCTAGGCTGCGTTCATGATCATCGCGCTGTGGGTCGCCATCGGATTGCTCGCTCTCATCAACGTCGCAGTGAGCCTCATGAAGCTCATCAGGCCGAACATCGTTGTCGCGCTCCTGGTCGTCGTCGTCGCGGCGTGCGCCTTCGCCGGCTTCTGATGCTCAGGCAGCAACTGCTCGAGCGCATCCGGTCGCGCGCCGCCGGCTACGACCGCGATAACGCGTTCTTCACCGAAGACCTCGACGAACTGAAGGCGGTCGGATACCTCGCTCCTCGCAGCCTCGTCGAGACGGCCCGCGACCAGCGGCTCCTGGCCGCCTACGCCCCCGCGACCGCGCTCGCGATCAACATGCACCTCGTGTGGGTGGGAGTCGCACGGGTGCTCCACGATCGCGGCGACACCTCCCTCGACTGGGTGCTCGACGATGCCGCGGCTGGCGAGCTCTTCGCCTTCGGCAACAGCGAGCAGGGCAACGACCTCGTGCTGTGGGACTCGACCACGCTCGCTGAGCCTGTCGAAGCGGGTTACGCCTTCACGGGCACCAAGATCTTCACCTCGCTCGCCCCCGCGTGGACCCGGCTCGGCATCTTCGGTCGTCACGGCGACGAACTGGTGCACGGCTTCATCACGCGCGAGACGCCGGGATGGTCGTCGCTCGACGACTGGGACACCCTGGGCATGCGCGCGACCCAGAGTCACACGACGGTGCTCGAGGGCGCGATCGTTCCCACATCCCGGGTGGCGCGCATCCTGGCCGTCGGCCCCAGCGCCGACCCCTTCATCTTCGGCATCTTCTCGAACTTCCTGCTGCTCATCGGCTCCGTCTACGCAGGGATCGCCGACCGCGCGCTCGAACTTGCCGTCGAGGCGGTCAAGCGCAGAAAGTCCCTCAAGACCGGTACGACCTACGACCAGGATCCCGACTTCCGCTGGCGTATCGCGGATGCCGCGCTCGCGCTCGACGCCCTCGCCCCGCAACTCTCGTCGTTGGCCGCCGACGTCGACGGCCTCGTCGACCACGGCGCGGACTGGTTCCGCTACCTCACGGGCGCCAAGCACCGCGCGACCGAGACCGCGCGCTACGTCGTCGACCAGGCCATGCGCTCGGCGGGCGGGAGTGGCTACCGTTCAGCGTCGGAACTAGCGCGCTTGCAGCGCGACGTGCTCGCGGGCATCTACCACCCGAGTGACACCGAGTCGGTCCACAGCACTGTCGCGTCCAACCTCCTCGGCCCGATCGCCCAGTAGGAGGCGGGCATCGCCCACCCGCCGCTCCGACGGGTGATGAGTGACGAGCACCACGATGCGGTCGCTCAGGGCCTCCCGCAGGTTCACCATGAGCCGCTCGGCGTTCGCCTCGTCGAGGTGAGCTGTCGGCTCGTCGAGCAGCACCACGTCCGCGTGGGTGAGCAGGGTGCGAGCTACCGCGAGGCGCTGGCGTTCCCCGCCGGAGAGCCGTGCGCCGCCCGGCCCTACGCGCGCATCGAGGCCTATCGCGGCGATCAGGTCGTGGAGTCCGGCCACATCGAGCGCGTTCAGCAGTTCGGCGTCGTCGGGGCGGTCATCGTGTCCCCGGGCGAGAGCCAGGTTGCCGCGGATCGTCGAGTCGAACAGGTGCCCCTCCTGTGGGCACCAGGCCATGCGGCTGCGGTCGGTCCCTTCGATCCCGTTGACCAGGAGGCGGCCGGATGCCGCGGGCAAGAAGCCGAGCAGCGTCGCCAGCAGTGTCGACTTCCCTGACCCCGACGGACCCTCGACCACGATCCAGCCACCGCGGCGCGCGCTCGCCGTGAGTGGACCGAACGGCTCGGCATCCGGCCACGCCACGCTGAGCCCGTCGAGCTCGAGCGACTCGATCGCTGAGGTTGTCGAGGCGATCCCTTCGAGTTCCTCAGGGGCCGCTGCGACCGCCCCCACCTTCGCGAGTGCCGCCCGCAGCGCGGGCCACTGCTGCACGGCGTCGACGGTGCCGAGCATCGAGTCCACGAGGGCGAGCGGCAGGAGCACGAGGATGGGCAGCACGGTGTCAGCTACCGGGCCGGTCGTGAGCATGAGCATTGCAGCGACAGCGCCCGCGAGCACGACGATCGCGTGGCCGAGCCCGAGCGCGCGGGTGCTGCGGCGCGATTCGGTACCAGCGACCCGATCGACGGCATCGAGGCGTTCGAGCATCCGGGGAGCGACGCCGTTGGCGTGCAGGTCATCGGCGGCAGTGACGGCCGACGCGAAGGTGCGCAGCATGGCGGATTGGGCGACCGAGTGCCGCGCACTCGCGGCCCGATCGGCGGCAACCGCAACGAGGGGAGCGACCACGAGACCGAGGAGTAGCGCCCCGACAAGCACGGGGAGCGCCGCCGAATGCAGCATCCCCACCGCCACGAGGCTGACGATCGCCGTCACAAGGGCGGCAGCGGGCGGAAGGATCACGCGAGGCACCAGGTCCCGCACCCGGTCGGCGGCCGCCACGAGGTAGTCGAGCGCCACGGCGCCGGTCGAGAGGGACCGTGACGCGACCCCCCGCTGCGCGAGACCCGCCCACAGCCGCATCCGTAGCTCGGTGAGCGAACCGAGCACACCGTCGTGCGTGACGAGCCGTTCGGCGTAGCGCAGGCCCGCGCGGCCGAGGCCGAAGAACCGCACCCCCACGATCGCGACCGTGAGGTACATGATCGGCGGCTGCTCGCTCGCGCGCACGATGAGCCAGCCCGACAGCGCGGTGAGCGCGACGGCGAACAGGGTCGCGCCCGCGCCGAGCAGCACGGCCCCGGCCAGGCGTCCGAGTCCGAAATGCAGGAGGAACGAGCGCAGCTCGCGGCCCACGTGCCGTTCGGGCGCGACTTCGGCGTGATTCTCCTGCATTTCGTGCAGGACCGGCTCGGCGGCCGCGACCTCGCGCACGCCGCCCTGCGCGCCGAGCCGCACGTGCCGGTCGGCCAGCCGCGTCATCCCGGCCTCGTGCGAGGCGAAGACGATCGTGACCGTTCCGCGCAGGGCGTCGACCGCGTGTTCGACGAGGCGCGCGTGCGCGGGGTCGAGGTGCGCGGTCGGCTCGTCGAGCAGCAGGAGGTCGGCGCCAGCGGCAACCCTGACCAGCCCGCGGGCGACGGCCAGGCGCCGCAGTTCGCCGGGGCTCAGGCGATGCGGATCCGCGGCGGCGACCGCCGCCAGCCCGAGCTGCTCCAGGGCACGGGCGGCGTCGGCTGGGGCATCCGCGTACAGTTCGAGCTCGCCGAGCACCGTGTCGGCGACGGTCTGCGGATGCTGCGGCACCCACGCCACGCGAGCCGGATCGATTCCCGTGACGAGGCCACCCTGTGCCGGGACGATGCCCGCGAGCACGCCAAGCACCGTCGATTTGCCCGACCCGGACGGCCCCTCGAGTGACACGATCGAGCCGCGGTCGAGCACGATGTCGAGCCCGTCGATCGCCGCGGTGGCCCGGTCGTCGTAGCGCACGACGAGGTTCCCCACGCGGAGCCGTGGGCCGGGAGTCCGGGGCGAGACGGGGATGTCGGAGGCGGTGAGTGAACGCACCCGACGCAGCGCCGCGAGCCCGTCCTGCGATGCGTGGAACGCCGACCCGAGCTCCCGGAACGGCGCGAAACATTCCGGCGCGAGTACGAGGGCGAGCAGGCCGACCTCGAGCGGGAGGTCACCGTTCACGAGCCGCAGCCCCACGAACACCGCGACGACCGCGACGGAGATTGTCGAGATCAGTTCGAGCACGAGCGACGACAGAAACGCGCTGCGCAGCGTGGTCATTGTCGTCGCGCGGTGTTCGGTCGACACGGCGCGCAGGGCTGCCGACTGCTCCTCGACCCGCCCGAGCCCCACGAGCACGGGGAGGCCGCGCGCGAGCTCGACAAGGTGGTCAGACAGCCGTTGCAGGGTCGCGGATGCCGCGTCCGCACGTTCCTTCGTGTGAAGTCCCACGAGCGCCATGAACACCGGCACGAGAGGCACGGTCACGACGATGATGAGCGCGCTCACCCAGTCCGCGAACAGGATCCGTGTGCCGATCAGCAGAGGCACGGTCGCCGCGGTCACGACGGCGGGGATGACCGAGCGGTAGTAGTGGTCGAGCTCATCGAGACCGAGCGTGCCCGCGGCGGTAGCCCCGCCGGTGCGAAACGATCCGCCCTGCAGGAGTCGCGCGGCGAGGTCGTGCCGCAGCGACTCCTTGCGTCCGATCGCCGCACGGGTTGCGTAGACCGGCGTCGCCCAGGTCACCGCCGCGCGGAGCACGCCAGAGGCGATGCCGAGGATGAGTGCCGCGCGAATCCCGGTGCCGTCGATCACGCCGACGATGCCGGTCGCGACCGCCTGCGCGACCCCCACGAGTGCCGCGGCCTTGAGAGCCGCGAGCAACCCGAAGACGAAGAGCGTCGAGGGTCGCGCGTCGAGTTTCATCGCTTCGCTGCGGCGGGTTCCACAGCGTGCGCCTCGGGCAGGTGGCGCTCACCGAGTCGCTGGCGGAACACCCAGTACGTCCAACCCTGGTACAGCAGCACGAGCGGGAGACCGATCGCGGTCACGATGCTCATGACGCCGAGCGTGTAGCTGCCGCTCGCGGCGTTGTCGATCGTGAGGTCGAAGGCGTGGTCGAGCGTCGAGGGCAGCACTACCGGATACACGGCCCCGAAGATCGACGCGGCCCCGAGCACCAGGAACACCGCGAGCCCGAGGAACGCGCGCCCCTCCCTCCCGGCCCGCGCCGAGAACCACGCGAACACCACAGCAACGACGGCGAGTACCACGAGCGACCAGGTGACGAACGTGCCGGAGCGGAACTGGATCACGAGCACCCAGCCCACGAGGGGCAGGAGCGCGACCGGAGCCCAGCGCACGAGGAACCGTGCGGAGCGCTCGCGCACCGTGCCGAGGGTCTTGAGCCCGAGGAACGCCGAGGCGTGCACGAGGCAGAAGCCCACGACCGCGAGCCCACCGAGCACCGCGTACGGGGTGAGCCACACGAAGGGCCCGCCCACGCGATCCCCGTTGGCGTCGATCGGCAACCCTGTCGTGGTCAGGCCGAGCATCGCACCGACGCCGAAGGCGGCCACGAACGAGCCGACGCCGAGCGCGCGGTCCCACATCCGGCGCCACGTGTCGGAGCTGCCCTTGCCGCGATACTCGATCGCTACTGCACGGAAGATCAGCCCGAGCAGGGTGAGGGTGAGTGGGATGTAGAGCGTCGAGAACAGCGAGGCGTACCAGAGCGGGAATGCCGCGAAGGTCGCGGCCCCCGCGGTGATGAGCCACACCTCGTTGCCGTCCCAGACCGGCCCGATCGTGTTGAGCATGAGCCTGCGCTGGCCGTCGTCGCGCGTGCTCGTGAGCAGGAGCATCCCGACGCCGAGGTCGAAGCCCTCGAGCAGGAGGTAGCCGATCCACAGCGCCGCGATCGCGACGAACCAGAGGGTGGGGAGGAAGTCCATGTCAGCTCCTAGTAGGCGAACGCGAGAACGTCGTCGCGCTTGTCGGGATCGGTGTCATCAGGGTCGTCCGGATGCCCAAGCTCGGGCATCGCCGAGGCCACCCCTCCCCGCACGTACTTCACGAGCAGTCGAAGCTCGACCACGAGGATCGCGCCGTACACCAGCGCGAATGCCGCGAGGGAGAAGATGATCTCCTCACCCGTGACGCCCGGTGAGACCGCCGCTGCGGTGAACATGAACACGCCATCCACGCCGCCGGGAGTCGGATTGGGTGCGACAACGAATGGCTGCCGGCCCATCTCCGTGAACACCCAGCCGGCGATATTTGCCGCGAATGGCGCAGCCATCGAAGCGAGTGCCACCCACATCATGAGCCTCGAGCGCGGAACTGTTCCCTTGCGCGTGAACCAGAGCGCGAGCACCGCGACGCCCGCCGCGAGTATCCCGAAGCCGATCATGAGCCGGAAGCCCCAGTAGGTGACCTCCATGATCGGCAGGTAGTTGATCGCCTGGCCGGTGCGATCACCGTAGAGCGGGTCATCCGGGAGGTTCGTACCGTACTGCGCCTGGTACTCGGGGATGAGCGTGTTGACACCCTTGATCTCGGTAGTGAAATCGCCGTGTGCGAGGAACGACAGCAGCCCCGGGATCTCAATGATGCCCACGACGTCCTTGCAGTCCTGGGCGCCCAGGTTGCCGATCGAGAGCACCGAGAAGCTCGTGCCGTCGGTGCAGGCAGCCTCCGCCGCGGCCATCTTGAGCGGCTGTTGCTCGAACATGAGCTTTGCCTGCAGGTCGCCCGTGAGCGCGACCCCGCCGAAGCCCACGATGGCGACCACAGCGCCGATGCGCAGGCTGCGGATCCACACCGAGTGGTCGATCTTGTCGCGCCCAGGGAGGTCATCACGCGAGCCCACGATCACCCTGCCCAGGGCATCCACCGTGTCAATGCCGTCGCGGCGACGCTGCCAGAGCTGGTACCACGAGATGCCCACGAGGAACGCGGCTCCCACCGCGAGGGCACCCATCAGGGTGTGCGAGTACGCGGTGAGCGCGGTGTTGTTCGTCAGTACGGCCCAGATGTCGGTGAGCACCGGCCGCCCGTTCACCAGCTCGACGCCGACCGGATGCTGCATCCACGAGTTCGCCACGATGATGAAGAACGCGCTCACGATGCTCCCCGCGACAGCGATCCAGAGCGTCGCGAGGTGGATCTTCTTCGGCAGCCGGTTCCAGCCGAAGATCCACAGGCCGAGGAACGTCGACTCGAAGAAGAACGCGAGCAGCCCTTCCATCGCGAGGGGAGCGCCGAACACGTCGCCCACGAAGCGTGCGTACTCGCTCCACGCCATGCCGAACTGAAACTCCTGCACGAGGCCGGTGGCGACCCCCACGATGAAGTTGATCAGGTAGAGCTTGCCCCAGAACTTGGTCATGCGCAGGTAGCGCTCCTCGCCCGTGCGCACCCACATCGTCTGCATGATCGCGACGAGCGGGCCCAGCCCGAGAGTCAGCGGCACCATGACGAAGTGGTAGACGGTCGTGATGCCAAACTGCCAGCGTGCGATCTCGAGCGGGTCCACGGTTCTCCTCCTGTTGCCTTGCACCACCCTCTCGGCATGGCGCCCGACCCGGTAGGGCCTTACGTCCCATCCCGAGTTCTACACGCTGTAGAACTAGTTCTACTCTTTTGTAGAAGTTATTTCTACTAGGCGTAGAATGCTGAGCATGGCGACACTGGGTGAACTCGAGCGATCCATCATGGAGTTGCTGTGGGCGACCGACGAAAGCCTCTCCGCATACGATCTGCAGGAGGCGCTCGCCGACCGCAAGCTCGCCTCGACCACGATTCTTACCGTGCTCTCGCGCCTCGAGAACAAGGGGTTCGTGATGCGATCGAGGGATGCCCGTCCGCACCAGTACCGCTCGGCCGCCACCCGCGAGGAGCACATGGCCGACCTCATGCACGAGGTGCTCGGCGGCGCCTCGGACCGCACCGCCGTGCTCGAGCGTTTCGTCGGCCAGGTCAGCCCCGAAGAAGCCGAGACGCTGCGCCGCCTGCTCGGCTCCTGACGTGATCGCGCCGATCGCGCTCGCGGCGCTCGCCGTGTTGCTCGCGTGGCCGGTGCCCGTTCTGCTGGCGCGGTCCCGGTGGCCCTCCCGGTCCCCGGCCGCGGCCCTCGTCCTGTGGCAGGCGATCGCCATCGCGGGTGGGTTCTCGATGATCGGCGCGCTGCTCACGTTCGGCCTCGCGCCCTTCGGGCCTGACCCGCTCACCGCGACTGTCACCCTCCTCATGGGCGAGGTCGACAGGATCGAGTCCTGGAACGCCCTCGCGCTCTGCGGCGCGGCACTCCTGACGGGACACCTGCTGCTCAACCTCGTGCTCACCGTGGTGCGCTCCGAACGACAGCGTCGGCGGCATGAACAGCTCGTGCGGCTGCTGAGCTCTCCGCTCGAGTCGGGCGCGCGCCTGCTCGACAGCCCGGCGCCGGTCGCCTACTGCCTGCCGGGCGCCCTGAACACGATCACCGTCGTCTCGGCCGGCCTCATCGACCTGCTCGACGACAGCGAGATGCAGGCGGTCATCGAGCACGAGAAGGCGCACGTGACCCAGCGCCACGACGTCGTGCTCGTGCTGTTCCGAGCGTGGCAGGCGTCGCTGCCGTGGTTCCCTATCGCGTTCCGCGCGCAACGCGAGGTGGGGATGCTCGTCGAGATGCTCGCGGACGACGCGGCACGTCGCTCGGTTCCCGACGGTGTGCTCGCGCGCGCGATAGTGCTCGTGGGTGCCGGGCAGGATCGTCCGGCGGTGGAACCCGCAGCCGTCGAATGGGGCGGCGAGGCATCCATCACCGAACTGAGCGCACGCCTCTCGCGCCTCGAACGCGCGCCCCTGCCGCGCCCGCTCGAGTCGCTCGTGGTTGTCGCCGCTGTCGCCTTGCTCGCGGTGCCGACCGTGCTGCTCGCCGTGCCCGTGGTTGCGGCGCTGCTGTAGGTGTCGGTGCGCTGCCCCAAAACCGGAGCGGGGTGGGTGCGAGTGACGTATGGCAGAGTGCCATACGTCGCACACCTGTAGCACTCCTGTAGCCAGTGGCTATGCTGGCCGCATGAGCACGACAGCTCGGCCTGGCAGAGATGCCGGGTTCACTTCATGCGCAACGTCCTCTCCGTCGTGCCCAAAGGCAGCCAGGACATGGTGGCCTCGATCATTCGAACTGTCTTTGCCCAGCCCGACCGGGAGCACATCCACACCCAGTTCGACGAGGCCACCAGGATGCTTGCCCGCTCCCACCCGATGCTCGACGAAGCCCGCGATGATCTCCTCGCGTTCGCCTCCTTTCCGCAACGACATTGGCGTCAGATCTGGTCCACGAACCCGTTGGAACGGGGTCAACAAGGAGATCAAACGCGGCTCGATGCTCGAACTGAAGATTATGAACGACCCGACCATCACCATCGAGGAGGCGACGACACTGCCAGAACTCATCGCCGCATAAGCTGAAACCACTGATCCGCACGATGAAGCGAAAGCACACCACTCAAAGGGACGTGACCACGCTTCCGCGTAGTTCCGGGGAACGGCTTTCGACTACGGATCAATATGTCGGGGGTTAAAATCCCTTCGGGCGCACCACAGAACGAGACGTCACATTCGTGTGGCGTCTCGCTTGGTTACCCGGCGTCTCGTTCTCGGGTGCGCCAGAGTGGACGCGAAGCCTCTCGTTGGCCCCGCTGAGCGGCCAGCCTCATTGCGCTCTCCGAACTGCAGGCATTCAATGTGTGACCGCGCAGTGTGGATGCGGCTCAGCAGGGGAGTCAAATCCCTCCGGACGCGCCGATCATTCTCAGCCTTTGTGAGATTCAAAACCCCAGGTCCTCCTGTGGTGTTTGGTTTCTCGCGTCTGACGGTTCCTGGCGCGCCGCGTTCAGCGATTCTTCGTTGAGGCTCGTGCTTCCGGCTTAAAGCGTCAGAGTGCCGTCAACGCGGCGGACGATGCCGGCCGTCGACTCATGTAGTTCGACGGGGAGCACTCCTTCCGGAGCATCCTGCCAGGCGAGGGGGCGCAGGAACCGGCGGATGGCGGTCGCTCCCACCGAGGTGTGGGCGTTGTTTGTCGAGGGCCAGGGACCCCCGTGGTTCTGTGCCCAGGTGACCGCCACTCCCGTGGGAACCCCGTTGAAGACGATGCGCCCGGCCAGCCGCCGGGCCGCGATCGCCAGCTCCGCCACAAGGTCGCCGTCCTCATCGGGTGACGAGTGGATGGTGAACGTCAGCGAGGCCGGGAGAGCGGCAACCGCAGCGAGGAACTCAGCACTGCCGTCGTACCGAGTGACGACCGTGGTCGGTCCGAAGCACTCCTCAACGGTCGCGAGGTCGGCGGCATCACGGATGTCGAGGCGCGGCTTCACCCAGAAACCCGTATCGGCGGCATCGCGAGCAATCTCGCTTCGGTCGAGGTAGGCGGAGTAAATGCGCTCATTGAGCAGAGCCTGAGGGGGAGCCCCTTCGATGAGGGCGCCGAGCTGTTCGACGAACGCATCGCCAGCGTCGCCACGAGGCACGAGCACAATCCCGGGCTTGGTGCACAGCTGTCCTGCGCGGCCGAGAAGCGCTCCGGCAAGGTTCGCTGCGATTGATTCTGCGCGTTCACGAAGCGCACCCTCAGTGACAACGAACGGATTGATGCTGCCCAACTCGCCGTAAAACGGGATGGGGGTTGCTCGGCTCGACATCGCATCCATGAGCGCGGTTGCGCCGGCAAGTGATCCCGTGAAGCCGACGGCGTTGATGTTCGGGTCGCGAACCAAACTCACCCCGGCTTCCAGCCCGTAGACGATCGAGAAGACGCCCGCGGGCAGGCCAGCCTGCTCGACTGCCGCGGAGATGAGCCTGGCGACAAGGTGAGAGCTGCGCGGATGTGAGCCGTGGGCTTTGACGATGACGGGAACGCCAGCGGCGAGGGCGGAGGCGGTGTCCCCGCCAGCAACCGAGAACGCGAGCGGAAAGTTGCTGGCCGAGAAGACTGCGACGGGACCGGTTGGCAGCAACATCCGACGCAGATCGGGTGTTGTCTCGGTGCGGTGGTCGATCGCGGCTTCGAGGTAGCTGGTTTCGCCTACGACAGTGGCGAAGAAGCGCAACTGAGTGGTGGTGCGGGTGAGCTCTCCGGCGACCGCAGCTGCGGCCAGGGCTGTCTCTGAGACGACGGTCTCGATGATCTGCTCGGCCGCGGCATCCAGGCGATCGGCGATCGCGCCGAGGAGGGCGATGCGCGTCTCGCGGTCGGTCGAGAACGGAGAAGTCAGAAAGGCCTCTGTGGCGCGCTCGCAGACCCGGGCGACCTCGTCGGGGGCACTCTCCTTCACCTCGAGTGCTGTCCGCAGGCCCGTTGCGGGGTCGATGCTGATCACTGTGTTCGTCATCTAGGACCTGCCAATCACGGGTTCTACGGGGATGCGGTGGGCCGGGGTGGGTGCGGTGAGAAAGTCGAGGTCGGCGCCCTGGTCGGCCTGCAGCACGTGCTTCTGGTAGAGCATCGGCCAGCCGCGCAGGTGCTGCGAGACGGGTGCCGTCCATGCTGCGCGGCGGCGCTCCCACTCCTCGTCACTCAGCTCAAGGTCAATTCGACCGGCCTCGACGTCGACCGAGATCATGTCGCCGTCTTGCACGAGAGCGATCGGGCCACCGACAGCGCCCTCGGGACTGACGTGCAGGATGACGGTTCCAAAGCTTGTTCCGCTCATCCTCGAATCGGTGACGCGCACCATGTCGGTGACGCCCTTATCGAGTAGCTTGCGGGGGATCGGAATCATGCCCCACTCGGGCATTCCGGGAACTCCGACCGGCCCGCAGCCGCTGAGCACGAGCACGTGATCGGCGGAGACGTCGAGGTCGGGGTCTTCGATGCGCTCGCGCATCTCGTCGTAGCCGTGGAACACCAGGGCTGGCCCGGTGTGCTTCCAGAGCCGGGGATCCGAGGCCGCCGATTTGATGACAGCGAAGCGTGGCGCGAGGGTGCCGCGAAGAGCCCTAATGGCTTGGCCGCTGACCACGGGGTCGTCAATGCGGCGGATGGTGGCACCGTCACCATCGTCGAGGGGCGCTCGGGCACCCGAGCTTCGGATGCTGGCGCCCGTGCAGGTCAGCGCGTCACCTTCGATGACGTCATCGAGTCGTCGCAGGATGGCGGGCACGCCGCCAGCAGCGTCGAGGGCCCGCATCAGCTGGCGGCCGCACGGTTGCACGTCGGCAATGACGGGAACGCCGACACCCACGGCTGCGATCTTGTCTGGTCCGAACTCGATCCCGGCGCGCCCGGCGATCGCGGTCAAGTGGATCACAGCATTGGTCGAACCACCGACCGCCTGCAGCACTCTGGCTGCGTTCCGGAAGGAGGCCTCGGTCAAAAATGTGGACGGACGTAGGTTCTCCCGCACCATCTCGACGATGCGTGTTCCACTGTCGCGCGCGAACCGCACAGCCGAACCATCCGCCACCTGCACGGTGGAGGCGCCTGGCAGGCTGAACCCGAGGGCCTCGACGACCATCGCCATCGAGGACGCGGTGCCGGCAATGTTGCACGAGCCGAGCCCGCATCCGTATGCAGTCTCGAACTCACGCCACTCGGCCGCGGAGCTCTCGCCGCTGCGATAGCGGTCGAGCTCGCGCCAGAGCTCGGCACCAGTTGCGATCTCGGTACCGTTGAACATGGAAGCCTCGCGGTTGCCGCCGACAAGCAGGATCGTCGGCAGATCCATGCTGATGGCGCCCATGAGGGAGCCGGGCGTCGTCTTGTCGCAGTTGGTCAGCAGGACGACGCCGTCGATCGGGTTTGCCCTCAGTAGCTCTTCGACTTCGATCGACAGCAGGTTTCGGTAGAGCATCGCGCTCGGCTTCATGAGGTCTTCGCCGAGCGACATCGCGGGCATGACGAGTGCGGTGCCTCCCGCTTCGGTCACAGCAGTCCGAACATGTTCGCTGAGCTCACGCAGGGGCAGGTTGCAGGGATTGGCATCGCTGCTGGTGTCGATAACCGCGATGATCGGTCGGTCGGCGCCTCGTTCGATGATGCCCCCGGAGGCGCGAATGGCGGCTCGGTGCGCGAGAGCTACCTCGTCGTCGCCGTCGAACCAGGGGGATGACCTCAGCATCGTTCTAGGCTCCTTGCCCGGGCGCCACGAGGCGCGAGATTGCTGCATCGGCGGCATCGATCAATAGTTCGAGGCTGCCTGCGCCGATAACCGTCTGCCAGGCCTGGTATCGGTTGTCGCTGTAGGCGGCGGCCGGCGGCAGGTACACCCAGCCAGGGCCATTGGTGAGGTTCATGACGATGATCGCGAGCTCGGGATGCCGCGCGCGCAACTGTGACTGCAGCAGCGAGTAGGCCTCGCCCGGCTGGGCAACGATGATAAGAGAGCCGAGTTGCCACACCCAGAAAGGATGCTCGGCGGTCGCCCCTCCGTCGTACGTCCCGCGCAGGCGCGCCGCTCGCCGCAGGCGCTCGGTGCGGCTGCGCGGGTCGATGTCTGCCCAGTCCAACTCGAGGTCGGCCAGCGACGGGAGGTCTTTGACGGGCACGGTGGCGGTCGACGCGAGTGCCTCGATCGGCGAAGGCCGCGGGGTACTGCGCTGCTCCCAGATGGCGAGCGGTGCTCCCGACTGGATAACCTCCGTGAGCTCGAGCGAGTTGCCAGGGCCTGGCAGGGTCTCCAGCAACGCGAGCACCGCGTAGCCGAGCGATCGTCCGTGACGATCCACGAGTTCGATGGAGTCTGAGTACTGCTCCCGGGGGGCGAGTTCGCCGCTGGCTCCCTGCAGGAACAGGCACGGGGCATCCGTCGCGGCCTCAACGACTGCTCTCATGGGGCCGACATAGTCGGGAGAGACGTGACTGTTGTCGTGGCCGAGGGTCGTCGGATGGCACGCGTAGTTGACGATCGTTGCGAGCGCGGTGCCGTCGGGACGGGAGGCACGCACGACGAGCAGGGTGTCATCGGGGGACTGCTCGGGGTCGAATCCCAGCAGAGGCTGGCCGTCGTGGATGATGTCGCGCACGGCGGCGAGTGGGTGATGCCCGCTTTGCGCGTCGAGCAGCGCGGGGCCGAGGTCGGCGATCGCGGCGCTGGCGGCGGCGGCGGTCTGTGCGGCGATGAAGGCGAGGTGAGCGGGTATGAGTTCGCCGCCGGGCAGGTCTTCGTCTTCGCGACAGATCGACGGGCCCGCGTGCGTGTGCGTGAGGTGCAGCAGCAGGTTGCCTGCGCTCAGACCCGTTGCTACCAGGACTGCCGAACGTACCTGTTCGAAGTCGGGCAGCGTGCGCCACCAGCCCAGATCGAGCGTGATGATCAGTCGGGTTGGGCCCGTGTCACCAGCCAGCGCGAGCGCGGTGGCGGTGTGAGTACTGTGCACCGCTGTGCTGATGTCTTGGTCGCCGTAGCCCCAGTTGCGCATGCGGATTCCCAGGGGAGGAGTGATGTCGGTGCGCCCGATTCCGGCGCGACCCTGCCAACCGCGAGGGGTCCAGCGGGGCGGTGCGGCATCGTCGTTTGACACAGGGTGAGGATACGCGAGCGTGCTGCGCACACGAAGCATGTTCTTCTGAGGCAAACACCACAGAGCAATATGCACTATCTGTTCGTTCCAACAGAACACCGTTTGGCAAACTGGATTTCGTTTGTATGCTCAACACTCATCCGAACCACCTGCACCGATTGAACAGATTGACAATGACGCAACTTTTCATGACTCACCCCGACCTCAGCGTCGGATTCGAGGCACCGACCCTCCCGGTCGGGATGACGCTGCGTGCAGCGGATGCAGCTGACTCCTCAGCCATTGCCGCACTGCTCGCGGAGGCCTTCGAAGAAGAGTGGGACGAAGCGCGCGTTGGCCGAGAACTGCTGGATGCTGCAGACGTCGCCATCACGTGGGTCATCATCGGCATCAAAGGGATTCTCGCCGTGGCATCCGAACGCCTCATGCCCGAGACCTACCCGGACGCCGGCTACGTGCACTACGTGGGCGTCGCGAAGCGTGCGCGCGGACTGGGACTGGGTGCGATCGTGACCGCGCAGTGCATGACGGGATTTGCCGAGCGCGGGCTGTCGACGGCAGTGCTCGAGACCGACGATTTTCGTATTCCGGCCGTGATCACCTACCTGCGTCTGGGCTACGTGCCCACCTATCGAAACCCGGCGGAGCAGAAGGCTTGGTCACAACTCTTCCCCACACTGCAGAGGAGCAAGTCATGACGTCGCAGACAATGCGGGTAGGAATTGTCGGTGCCGTCAGGGGCGCTGGATTCGTGTTCGGCCTGCAGGCCGAGGCCGAGCGGGCCACACTGCACGCCGTGTATGACCCCAGCCAGGAGGCCCGCGAGCGGTTCGCCGCTGAGCACGAAGTCGAGCTGGTCTGCACGAGCTTCGAGCAGCTGCTCGACAACGTGGACCTCGTCATTCTCTCGTCGCCGCAGCAGCACCACACCCCGCAGGCGCTCGCCGCGCTCGAGCGTGGCATCCATGTGCTCAGTGAGGTGCCCGCAGCCGTGAGCATGGAGCAGGCGAACCAGCTCGTTGCCGCGGTGCGTGCCTCGTCGGCGAAGTACATGATGGCCGAGAATTACATCTACCTGCGCGAGAATCTCATCGTCGGTGGCCTCGTCGCCGAAGGGCTTCTAGGCGACTTGTACTACGGCGAGGGCGAGTACCTGCACGAGATGAAGTCGTGGCACACCACTGCTACAGGTGACCCGACGTGGCGCTACCACTGGCAGGTGGGTCGCGATGGTGTGACGTACCCGACCCACAGCCTCGGCCCGCTGCTCGAGTGGTTCGACGACCGTGTTGTCTCCGTGAGCTGTGTCGGCACTGGGCGACACACCGACCCCGAGCACGAGCTGCAAGACACGACCCTGCTGCTCGCTCGAACTCAGCAGGGCCGACTGCTCAAGCTGAGATTCGACCTTCTTTCGAACCGTCCCGACCTGCACGCCTATTACTCGGTGCAGGGTACGGAGGGTGCGTATGAGGCGGCACGGTCCGAGCGCTCCGAGGCAATCGTGCACATCAAGGGTCGTTCAGAGGTGAACACCTGGGAGCCACTCGAGGCCTACTCCGAGTTTCTGCCGGAGCGCTACCGCAACCCCCCGGAGAGCGACGCCGGCCACTGGGGTTCGGATGTCTGGCCCATCCGCGACTTCATTGATGCCATCGTCACTGGCGCCACCCCTCGCGTCGACATCTACCGTTCGCTCGACATGACCCTGCCGGGTCTCGCGTCTGAGCAGTCCATCAACCAGGGCGGCGCGTGGATCCACGTGCCCAACCCTCGATTCTTCACCGGCGGTATTGGCGTTGAACCCTCCTGGGAAGCACCGCTCGCCTGACCGTGTGAAACCGAGTGAAATCACTCAAAACAGCCATGAGAAGCACCAAGGATAGGAAACAATGATGTACAGGTATCTGGGTAGTGCCGCTGTTCTTGTAACCGCCGCTATTCTCCTCGCCGGCTGTTCCGCCGGCGCCGACACCGGATCGGGCAGCAGCACCGAGATCGGTGGCACCATCACGCTCTGGAGCTACGGCGAAGAGACGCAGAGCAACAAGGATCTTGTTGCTGGCTTCGAAAAGAAGTACCCGGGTACGACCGTCAAGGTTGTCGAGCAGCCCGGTGACAACTACTTCGCGCTGCTGCAGGCATCCGTAACATCGGGCAAGGCACCAGATGCCTTCCTGATGTTTCCAGGCGGCTACCAGCAGCAGTTCGCCGACTACTCGCTTGACCTGAGTAAGTACATCAACCGCACCGACCTCGAGTCCGTCAACGCGCAGTTCTTCGCGAAGGACTCCAACCTCGACAACCCCGTCTACGGTGTTCCGACGGTCAGCAACATGTACTACACGCTCTACAACCAGGACGTTCTGGATGCCGCAGGCGTGGCGACCTTCCCCACCGACTGGGCCGAGCTGAACGACGCGTGCAAGAAGATCACCGCGGCCGGCTACCTCTGCCTCGGCTATGGCAACACGACCGGCTCCGGTGGCTTCTCTGCCTACCAGGACTTCAGCTACATGTCTGGTCAGGCCGTCGGCCTCGCGGGCTGGGACGGCCTCCTCGCCGGCACCGAGTCGTACACGCAGCCGGCGATCCTTGACCAGGTCGAGCAGTGGGCATCGCTTGAGACCAAGGGATACACCAACGAAGACGTCATGACGTGGCGCGATGTTCGCACCGACTTCCTCGCGGGGAAGACGGCCATGATGGTCACCGGTAGCTGGGATGCTCAGTGGGCGGTCGACGGCCTGGGCGACGCGGTTCACGGCGCACCCGCGCCATTCAGCGATGATCCGATAGACGTGCTGATCCGTCTGCAGGATGCCGGAATCTCGGTGTCGGTCGACAGCAAGAACCCCGCAACCGCGGCGGCCTACGCGGCCTACAACATCTCCGACGAAGGCCAGAAGATCATTGCGGCTGCTGGCGGCGTGCCTGCCCGTACGGGAGTCGGAAGCTCCAACCGCGTGAACCAGGAGATTCTGGCCAACGCCGAAGCAGCGGGCTGGACGCAGATGCCGATGTACGACAACTTCATCGCGCCCTCCGTCAACGAAGCTCTGAACTCGGGCCTCAACCAGGTGCTCGCCGGTCAGCTCAGTGCGAAGGATGCGTTGGGCAAGGTCGATGCAGCGACCAAGGCCCTTACCGACGCCGAGCGCATCAACTACAACCTGTCTGGAAAGTAGCCGATGACTATCAGCCTCCGTCGATCGACGGGTGCACCCGTCGATCGGCGGAGGCGCCCCCGCGCTACTGCCCAGCCCTTGCTGCGTCAGCGCAAGTTCTGGGGAGTCATCTTCGTCGCACCCGCGATCACCTCGGTGACGTTGCTCATGATCATTCCGACCTTCCAGGCGCTGTACTACAGCTTCACGGACTGGAACGGTCGCAGTGCAAACTGGGTCGGTTTCGCCAACTACACGCAGGGGGTGTTCGCGTCACCCGACTTTCTTCGCATCCTGTTGAACACCCTTCTGATTATCGTGTCGGTGCCGTTCGGTGTGGCCTTCTCGCTCATCATCGCCCACCTGCTCGCCACCCACACCTGGGGCCGTAGGCTCTTTCGCGGAATCTACTTCATGCCGATCGCCCTCTCGTGGGTAGTCATCGGCCTGACCTTTGGGTACCTGCTCTCATCGCGCGGCCCGATCAACGATCTGCTGTCTGCGATCGGCCTGTCGGCACTGCGCCAGGATTGGCTCGGTACTGAGGCGACCGCACTCGGCAGCCTCATCCTCGTCTTCAACTGGGCGTTCTTTGGCATCAACGTCGTGCTCCTCTACACCGGTATGACAACGGCTGATCCGTCGGTACGAGAGGCCGCGATGCTCGACGGAGCCAGTGGCTGGAAGATGCTGGTGCACATCGTGCTTCCGCAGACTCGGCGTTACATCGAGCTGTGTCTCATCCTGACGATGTCGGCGGCGATAACCGGGGTCTTTGGACTCATCTACACGATGACCAGCGGCGGCCCGGGGGCCGCGACGACGACATTCGAGTACGTGCTCTACACGCGGTCGTTCAACCTCGGCCACTTTTCTCAGGGCGCCGCCTTCGGCATCCTGCTCTTCCTCTTCTCATTGGTCTTTGCCGTACTTCGGCTTCGTTCGGGGGTTCGTGCTGATGACAAGTGATCTCGCTCTCGCGGCGCCCGAGCGACTGACGCTGTGGGGTCGACTGCGCATTCTGCTCAGTACCGGCATCGCGCGTATCGTGCTCGTCGGGGTTGCCGTGGTTACGTGTGCGCCGGTCATCTTCATGATCGTCAAGTCCCTCACGAAGCAAGACGGCACTAACGCCCTCGACTTCTCCGCGTGGCAAAAGGTGTTGCAGGGTGACCTGCCCGGCGCCGCCCTGGTGTCACTCACGGTGTGCGTGCTGTCGATCGCGATCTTGCTAACCTTCTCGAGCCTTGCGGCATTCGGGTTCGCGAAGCTGCCTTTCAAGGGATCGCAGGGCCTGCTGTCGCTCATCATCGTGATGATGCTGGTGCCATTGCAGACCTACCTGATCACGCTCTACTTTAACTACAGCAACTTCGATCTAATCGGCAACATCCCCGCAGTCTGCCTGCTTTACGGCACGACTCAGCTGCCGTTCTCGATCTTCATCATGACCAACTTCTTCCGGGCGATCCCGGATGAACTGCTCGAGGCGGCCGTCGTGGATGGGGCGTCGTACCCGCGCGCGTTCTGGAACATCTTCGTGCCCATGGCTCGCCCGGCGATGGTGACCGTTGGTGTGCTGGCGTTCATCGGAATCTGGAACGACCTGCTGCTGGCGCTGTTGTTCTTGCCCACGCCAGGTCAGCGCACGCTGAGTGTCGTGATGGCGAGCTCGCAGAATGCGCAAGTGTTCGACGTGAGTCTCGTGATGGCGGGGTCGCTCATGGCCGCGATCCCCTGCATCATTATCTACATCATCTTCGAGCGACAAATCGCTCAGGGTCTCACTGCGGGAACGGGAAAGTAGCGACCATGTCCATTCCCACGACCGGTATTGCGCCGGAGAGCGCAGGCAAGGAGACCGGTCGCTACACGCTTCAGAATCTGTCGCGGGCCATCGATGTTCTCGACATCCTTGCCGCGAATGCCGGAGGCATCAGTGTGAGTGATGTCGCGCGCGCCGCCGGCTGCTCGAAGAGCACCGCGTTCGCGATTCTGCAGACGCTCGAGGAGCGCAACCTGGTCAGCTCGACGGGCGACCGCTTTCAGCGCCGCTACAAACTCGGTCTGGGTCTAGCCCGCCTCGGTCAGCTTGCCGTCGACAGCGTCTCCGTGCTTGAGGCCGCGATGCCCTACCTCAAGCAGCTCACCGCGATCACCCGCCTCTCCGCGCGCGTTGCGACACTCTCAAAGGGCGCCGCTGTTGTGCTCGGCCAGGTCGACGGGCCCAACTCGATTCGGTTCGACCTCAATATGGGTGGCAGAGAGCGTCTGCACTGCACGGGCATCGGCAAGGCGATCCTGAGCCAGTTCACTGACCAAGAGGTCATCGAGCTCGCGGAGCAGACCGGTCTGCCGACGCCGACCGCGAAAACGATCCCCTCCATTGAAGCGCTCATCGAGAACCTGGCGCTCGTGCGCAAGCGCGGGTTCGCGGTCGATGACGAAGAGGATGCCCTGGGCATACTCTGCGTCGGCGCAGCGATCTACGACCACACGGGAAACTGCACGGGGGGCGTCAGCGTCACAGGCCTCAAGGCAGGATTCACGTCTGATCGGGTAATGAGCGTCGGCGCGGCTGTGACCGCAGCCGCGCAGGGAATCTCGCGAAGATTGGGTGCGCAGCAATGACTTCCGTCGGTTTCTCGCTAGCCGGAAAGCGGGTGATGGTGACCGGTGCCGCCGGCGGAATCGGCCGCAGTATCGCAGTAGCCCTCGCAGGGGCAGGGGCAGATCTGGCGCTCGTCGAGCGACCCGGGGTGGATATCCCGGCCGTGCTGAGCGACCAACTTGCCGCACTCTCGACTACCGTCGACTGGTATTTTCAGGATCTTGGCGTGCCAGAAGAACTGCACGGTCTCATCGATCGAGTCTGGTCAGACGGCGCGCTCAGCGGCCTCGTCAACAATGCGGGCCTAGCCAGCATGCACAGGTTCAACGAGATCGACTTCGCCTCGTGGCGCGCCACCTTCGCGGTCGACCTCGAGGCGCCGTTTCTTCTCAGCCAGCGCGTCGCGGAGCACTTCGTACACGACGGAATCCGCGGGCGCATCATCATGATCTCTTCCAAGAATGGCATCGTGGCCGAAGCTGGGCTTGCCCACTACAACTCGGCGAAGGCGGCCGTGGAGATGCTCGGCCGCAGTCTCGCCGTCGAACTCGGACCCTTCGGCATCACCGTGAACTCGGTGTGCCCCGGCATGGTAGACACAGGTTTGGCGGGGTCGTTCGAACTCGACTGGGACCGGTTTGTTCCGTACTACGAAGACCACATTCCGCTGGAGGGGCGCTTTGCGCGGCCCGAGGAGATCGCGGGCGCCGTGGTCTTTCTCGCCTCGGATGCCGCGTCGTACATCACGGGCCAGTCGCTCGTAGTCGACGGTGGCGTGCTGACCAACCAAGTACCTCGGGACGCGTTCATGAAGCCGTTCCGCGATCGTCTGGCCGCTGAGGCAGACGACCCAACCCATCGTGAGAACCACAGCAAGGAGGAAGCACCGTGAAATCGCAGAGCTATCTTGAGGGGCTCGGCCTGCCGGGACGCGACCTTTACGACCTGCCGTCGAGCTCGTTGCGCTTCGCCGACGGCGAGGCATTCCATCTCGAGATCCCGTCGACGGAAGGCCCTGATTCATTCGAGGCCGTGCTCGATGAGGCACGCAAGTACAACATCCGCGTGCACCGGGTCAGCCAGGGCAGCGGGATTTGGATGCTTACCGACGAGGAGATCCAGCGCATGGTCGCCATCGGCGCCGCCAACGATGTCGAAGTGTGCCTCTTCGTCGGTCCGCGCGCCGGCTGGGACACTGGCCGCCAGGCAACCACCCCCGGCGGTCAGATTCTGAGCGGGTCGCTGCGCGGTGCCGACCAGCTCTCTTACGGTCTCGAAGACGTCATCCGTGGCTGCGATCTCGGGGTTCGGTCGATCCTCGTCGCCGACCTGGGCCAGCTCTACGTAATCGGCCAGCTCAAGGAGAAGGGTGACCTGCCGAGCGACCTGGTCGTGAAGGTATCGGCGTCGTTGCCCGTCGCCAACCCTGCTGCCGCACGGCTGTACGAAGATCTCGGCGCTACAACGCTCAACCTGGCGGTCGATCTCAGCCTGCCGGCCCTCGCCGCGATTCGCTCGGCCGTCACCTTGCCCGTTGACCTTTACATCGAGTCGTCTGACGACTTCGGGGGCATCATGCGCTACTACGAGATTCCCGAGATCGTGCGAGTTGCAGCCCCTGTGCACCTGAAGTTTGCCGTGCGCAACTCGCCGGGTGTATACCCGAGCGGTGGTCACCTGCAGTCCCAGGTGGAGTTGCTCAGCCGCGAACGCGTGCGCCGTGCGGCACTGGGACTAGCGTTGTTGGAACGCCTGGCGTGACCACTCTCGCTGCCCGGCCGACAGCTGCGGCCGAGCGGGTGCGCAGCTCGCTGGGCGAATCGCCGCGGTGGGATGCCAGAAGCCAGACGCTGTGGTGGACAGACATCGAGGGGGGTGCGATTTACTCCCTCGATGCCAATGGTGCCGTCGTCAGTTTCCCGGTACCGCGTGCCGCGGGCGCTGTGATGCTCGCAGATCGAGGTCTGGTGCTCGCCACGACGAGCGGCTTCGAGGCGTTCGATCCGTCGACCGAACAACTTGCGATGGTCGTTGAGATCGAGGCATCCGACGACTCTCGGCGCATGAATGACGCGAGTGTCGACCCCTGGGGCGGCATTCTCGGTGGCACCATGCGCTGGGACGCCGGTGTCGGCGAACACGATGGCGTTCTCTATCGGTGGACGCCTGACGGTGGTCTGGAGACAGTAGCCACGGGCCTCGGATGTCCCAACGGCCTGGCCTGGCCGCGCTCCGACCTCTTCGTCTTCATCGATTCCCTGAGCGGTGGCATCGATCTCTGGAACGTCGACCCGGCAACGGGATCGATCACGGTCCGCGCTTCGCGAATCGACACCTCGGAGTTCGAGGGCATTCCCGACGGCCTCACCGTCGACGAGCACGGTCACCTCTGGGTGGCCTTCTGGGGTGGCGGCGTTGTGCGTTGCTTCGACCTCGATGGCACCGTGCTCGCCACTCTGGCCGTGGGCACCCCGTTCGTCACGAGTGCCGCGTTCGGCGGACCCGACCTCGGCACCCTCTACATCACGACCGCTGCCGCCAGCGAGCAGTCGCCGAGAGCCGGTCTGCTGTACGAAGTGCGCCCTGGCGTTATCGGGCGCGAGTCACACAGTTTTCGTCGGTGAGCTTGAGAACTTGCACACGGACTACCAATAATGCTCAGAGAAAAGTAGGACCCCCATGACCAAGCCGTCGATCTCCATCCAGCTCTGGACCGTGAGAAATCAACTTGAACAGGATCAAGACAGCACGCTGGCTCGATTGAGCGAGATCGGCTTCACGCGGGTCGAAGCCTTCGGTTTTGCGGACAAAGCCGATGAGCTCGCGGTGGCCTTCGCTCGTCACGGGCTATCTGCGCCCACCGGGCACGCTTCGCTGGCATCGGATGTCGAGAACCCCTTCACCGAACTCAATGCGCCCACCCTCGATGAGGTATTCGACGCTGCAACGAAGCTCGGAATGACAACGGTCTTCGACCCTTTCGTTGCGCCGGAGCGGTGGGAGACGACAGTGGAGATCGCCAAGACCGCCGATCTGCTCAACGCAGCTAGCGCCACTGCCGCGAAGCACGGAATCACGGTCGGTTACCACAACCACAATCAGGAGCTTCTCAGCGTCATCGACGGCCGGTTTGCCCTCGAGGTTGCTGCCGACTTGCTCGCCCCCGAGATAGTGCTTGAACTAGACCTTTACTGGGCGGCGGCTGGCGGGGCGGATGTCACGGCGCTGGTCGAGCGTCTCGGTGAGCGCGTCGTTGCTCTGCACATGAAAGACGGAACGCTCGAACCCATTCCGACCTTGGGCGTGGTTCCCACCGATCAGGTTGCCGCTGGCACAGGTGTCGTCGAGCTCGCCACGGCTCTCGATGCGGCGCGTTTCGCACGATACGCGATCGTCGAATTCGACGAGTACCAGGGCGACATTTGGCAGGGTGTCACCGACAGCTTTGCTTACCTCGAATCACTAGGAGCCGTACGTTGAGAACTTTCACAGCACTGGGTTCAGGCCCTGTCCGGGTCGGCCTGATCGGCGCCGGAAACATCAGCGATACCTACATCGAGAATCTCAACAGCTTCCCCGACATCGACGTGGTGATCGTGGGCGACCTCGATCGAGACAGGGCTGCCAGGCAAGCCGCGAAGCACGGCGTTCCGGCCTCGGGAAGCGCCGACGATGTGCTCGCGCACCCAGGCGTTGAGCTCGTCATCAACCTCACCATTCCCGCAGTGCACGCTGCCATCTCAGCCGCTGCCATCAGCGCGGGCAAGCACGTGTGGAGCGAGAAGCCAATCGCGATCGACCGAGAGAGCGCTGCGGCTCTTCTGGCCCAAGCGGATGCCGCAGGATTGCGGGTCGGCGTGGCACCCGACACGGTGCTCGGCCCAGGCGTGCAGTCCGCTAAGCGCGCGATTGAACGCGGTGACATCGGGCGACCGCTCTTCGCCCAGACCACTATGCAGTCGCAAGGGCCGGAGATCTTTCATCCTGACCCCGCATTCCTCTTTGCGAAGGGCGCGGGCCCATTGTTCGACATGGGCCCCTACTATTTCAGCACTCTCGTGCACATTCTCGGGCCAGTTGCATCGGTCGCAGCCCTCGGGCTGAAGGCACAGGAGAGGCGCGCGGTACTGGTCGGCCCCCTTGCGGGTAACACCTTCCCTGTGGAGGTTCCGTCGACCATCAACGTGCTCGCCGAATTCGAAGCTGGTGCGCAGTCCCAGTCGATGCTCAGCACCGACTCCCCGCTACGGCAGCAGGGCTTTGTGCAGATCTCGGGTACCGAGGGCACGATTCTGCTGCCCGATCCGAACCTGTTCACAGGCCGCTCTGCGCTCATCCGACCTCTTGCAGACCTCGATTCTGAGCAGGAATGGACTGACTTGCTCGAGGAAGGCACTGTGGTCGGGCGCGGGCTTGGAGCGCTCGACATGGCCCGAGCAATCCGAAGCGGCAGCCCCCACCGCGCGACAGGCGAGCTGGGCTACCATGTGCTCGACATAATGATCGCGGCGGAGGAGTCGGCTGCGCGGCACGAGTTTGTGGAGGTGCGCAGTACTGCTGATCCCATACAGGCCATGCCTATCGATTTCGACCCATTCGCGGCGACGCTATAGGCGCAGTTTCAGGAGGGCTTGACCTCGTTGTCGACCATCAGCAGCCCGAGAAGGCGGCGCAGGCGTGAGTCTCCGATCTGCGCCCGTAGCTCAGCGGATAGAGCAATTGACTAGGGACCAATAGGCCGGGAGTTCAAATCCCTCCGGCGCACCAGAAATAATGGGTCTGACCAGGATTTCGTCTGAAATGCGGTCGGGCCCGTTGTGGTTTCTGCCCACATCCTGCACACACTTCAAAAAGTTTCGGGCCGATTTTCGGCCCGAATACGGCCTTCGCGGTGCATGCGAGCCCAGAGTTTGTCTGGGTTTGAACTCGACGAGCGAAGTTGACCAATTGACCTCTGAACACTTACCGCTCCGAAGCGGCCAGACCTCGGCGGAAGCCTGACGGGACTGCCGTGTGCCTTCACTAAGGTCGCTGCGCGAGTATTTTCGATACCTCACTATTGCTGACCAGATGTGTGAGCTCGTCCGTGGAGAGCAGGCGAACGACGGAGATTATTCGTCGTCGTTCTGCTTCCGAGCCGGTCAGAATGTGCTCGTGATGCGCAACTCGATTTCGGAGATCACGGAGTGACGCAAGGGTTGCGTTCAGCTGATTTCGATCGGTACCTGGCGGAAAGGCTTTATGTAGGTAAGGGACCCAGATCGTCTTCTCGTGCAGGTCAGAGAAGCGATATGTGCAGAAACCGAACATGATCTCGGCCACCGTCTTGCCTGGAACTGGTGGAGTGTTGCGAGCAGTGGTTGCACTCTTCCTCGCGCGTTCGACGTTGGACCGGGGGATCGCGTTCGCGTCGTACTGCCGACCGGAGGCGCGATCACGCCGACTTACAACGGGAAACAGCGTCAGGAGCGTCTCTGCGTCGGTCCAATGCGTGTCGCCCGCGACAACGGCTTCCGTCAGCTGTCGGTCGCACGCATTCGCAGTCCAACCTTGACTGAGGTCATGCAGGAATGCCGCGCTTAGTCGTGCGTTCCACTCGTACAAGTCGAGTGCGCGCTCTCGAAAGCACACCACTCAAAGGGACGTGACCCCTACTGTCCAGACCTCGTGTGACTCTGACGTGGAGTCCTTCATCTTTAGATCCTCCCATGTGCCAACGACGTCTGTGTCGACATGTGGCCCCGAGGTAGCGCTACTTCTGTGCCGCAGCCGCCTTGCGAGCGGGCCGCACGGATGCCGCAGCCGACGCCGCGGCCGGTGCGACCGCGCGCGGCACGAGCCGCTGCAGTTGCGTCACGTGCTGGGGCGTGAGCTCCTCGATCGATGCGACCTCGAGGAGCTTCATCGTGCGCACGAGCTGGTCGGAGAGGATCTGGATTGTGCGGTCGACTCCGGCACGTCCGCCGGCCATGAGGCCGTACAGGTACGCGCGGCCGATGAGGGTGAACTTCGCGCCGAGGGCCATGGCTGCGACGATGTCGGCGCCGTTCATGATTCCGGTGTCGACCATGACCTCGGTGTCGTTACCGACCTCGCGCACGACCTCTGGCAGGAGGTGGAACGGGATGGGAGCGCGGTCGAGCTGGCGTCCGCCGTGGTTGGACAGCAGGATGGCGTCGACGCCGAGGTCGGCGAGTCGTCGGGAGTCCGCGACGTTCTGGACGCCCTTGATAACGATCTTGCCGGGCCACATGGCGCGGATGATCTTCAGGTCGTCGAAGTCGATCGACGGGTCCATCGCGGAGTCGAGCAGCTCGCCCACAGTGCCGCCCGTCGACGCGAGGGAGGCGAACTCGAGCGGCGGGGTGGTCAGGAAGTCCCACCACCACCACGGGCGGGGGATCGCGTTGATGATCGTGCCCGGGGTGAGCTGCGGCGGGATCGAGAAACCGTTGCGCTTGTCGCGCAGACGTGCGCCCGCCACGGGGGTGTCGACAGTGAACATGAGGGTGTCGAATCCGGCAGCCGCGGCGCGTTCGACGAGGCCGTACGAGATCTCGCGCTGGCGCATCACGTACAGCTGGAACCAGTTGCGGCCGTTCGGGTTCGCCGCCTTGACCGCCTCGATCGATGAGGTTCCGAGCGTCGAGAGCGTGAACGGGATGCCCGCCGCCGCCGCCGCGCCAGCCCCGGCGATCTCGCCCTCGGTCTGCATGAGGCGCGTGAATCCGGTGGGGGCGATGCCGAACGGCATGGCGGAGGTGCCGCCCAGGATGGACGTCGTGGTGTCCAGGCGAGAGACATCCCGCAGGATCGACGGGTGGAACTCGATGTCCTCGAACGCCTGGCGGGCGCGCGTGAGCGACAGTTCGCCCTCGGCCGAGCCGTCCGTGTAGTCGAAGGCGGCCTTGGGTGTGCGGCGCTTCGCGATATCGCGCAGGTCGTAGATGGTCAGGGCGGAGTCGAGGCGGCGCTTCTTGCCGTTCAACTCCGGGGCCTTGAACTTCATGAGCTTCGCGAGCTCGACGGGGTTGGGGAACTGGCGCTTAACCATGGGTGGTCCTCTTGTCTGCGTGGTTCAGGAGTGCGTCGCGCGCGAGCTCGATGTGCTTGCGCGTGAGTCGGGCGGCGGCGTCGGGGTCGCCGCCGGCGATGGCATCGAGGATGCGCTGGTGCTGCGCGGTCACGTCTGCGGCGGTGAGAAGCTGTTCGGCGTGCACCTGCCCGATGCACAGCTCGATCTCGCCGAGCAGGAGCTCGTGCATCCGGGCCAGGCGCGGGCTCGACTGCCCCGCGACGAGGGCACGGTGGAAGGCGATGTCGTTGGCTGCCGAATCGCCGGCGCGGTGGGCGGCGACGGCATCGGCCGGAACTGACGCGAGGGCCGCGACCGCCGCCGACTCGATGATGGCGCGCGACCCGAAGAGGTCGAGGATGTCGTCGCGGCCCAGCACGGGAACGCGCGCGGCCTGGTGTGCCTCGCGACGCAGGAGGCCCTCGGCGACGAGTTTCTCGATCGCAAGGCGCGCGGTCGGCCTGGCCACCCCGAATCGGAGGGCGACAGCCGACTCGGTGATCGTCGAGCCGGGTGCATCGCGCTGGGCGATGATGTCGGCGCGCAGCTGCTCGGCGATCGCGTCTGGGCGCACGGCAACTGTGTCAAGGTTCATGATTGTCTAGCAATCTAGCAGATTGTTAGACAATCTGCGCGACGCAATTGGAACCGCCCGCGGGTCGCGCAGCTCGAGGGCGACGGGTAGACGTCAGCTGCGCGGCTCGTACCGCCGCGGCGAGAACGCCGTCGCGACGAGCGAGCGCAGGGACTCGAGCGATCCGTCGACGAGACTGTGCGCGCGGGCCTGCACGAGGACGTTGCCGATCGCGGTCGCTTCCACGGGGCCGGCGAGCACGGGCATCCCTGAACGGTCGGCGACGAGCTGGCAGAGCAGCTCGTTCTGGGAACCGCCACCGACGATGTGGATGACCGAGACCGTCTTGCCCGAGAGCTCCGAGGCCGTGTGCACGGCGTCGACGAAGGCGACGGCGAGGCTCTCGATGATGCTGCGGACGAACTCGACCGGGCTCCGGGGGGCCCGCACGCCATGGTCGCGGCACCACTCCGCTATGCGTGCAGGCATCTCGCCCGGAGCCTGGAATGTGGGGTCATCCGCGTTGAACACGGAGACCGGTGTGGTGAGGGCGGATGCCGCGGCGAGCAGTCCGGGAAGCTCGACTGTCGGGTCGGTGCGCTGCCAGTCGCGCACCGACTCGCTCAGGATCCACAGGCCCATGACGTTGTGCAGGAACCGCACGCGCCCGTCGACTCCACCCTCGTTGGTGAAGTTTGCCGCGCGGGACTGCGGCGTGAGCACTGGAGAGTCGAGTTCGACCCCGACGAGGCCCCACGTTCCGCACGAGATGTACGCGAAGTCGGGGTCGGTTGCCGGAACTGCCACGACAGCGGACGCCGTGTCGTGCGAACCGACGGTCGTGACCATCATGTTGCTCGTGACGTCCACGGACGGAAGCAGCGGACCGAGCACGGTGCCCGGCGAAACGAGCTCGGGCAGCACGGCGCGCGGTAGCCCCAGACGCCCGATGAGCGCGTGGTCCCAGTCGCCGGTCGCGACCGACAGGAGGCCCGTCGTCGACGCGTTGGTCTGTTCGGCGACCTGCCGGCCCGTGAGCCAATAGTTGATGAGGTCGGGAATCAGCAGGAAGCCGTCGGCGAGATCGAGCATGCCCGCTTCGCGATCGGCGGCGAGCTGGTAGAGCGTGTTGAAGGAGAGAAACTGCAGTCCGTTGGCGGCGTACAGCTCCTCGGGGCTGACGATGGCGTGCGTCTCTTCGACGGCGGCGATGTTGCGGTCGTCACGGTAGTGGTACGGGGTGCCGAGCATCCGGCCGCCACGCATGAGCGCGTAATCGACTGCCCACGAATCGACAGCAACCGAAGCGATCGACGGGTCTTCGCGCACCGCAGCGTTGAGGCCCGCGACGACGTTGCGATAGAGCTCGAGGATGTTCCAGTGCAGCCCGTCGATCGTGCGCACCGGGGTATTGGGGAAGCGCGCGACCGGGCGCACGCTCAGCTCGTTGTGGCCGACGTGCCCCAGCATGACCCGGCCGCTCGTGGCGCCCAGGTCGATAGCTGCGACGGAAGCAGTCATCGCAGGAACGCCGCCGCGACGCCAGCGTCGACGGGGATGTGCAGGCCGGTCGTATGCGAGAGGTCGGACGTGCACAGCACGAACACCGCGTTCGCCACGTTCTCCGGCAGCACCTCGCGCTTGAGGAGCGTGCGCTGGGCGTAGTACTTGCCCAGCTCCTCCTCGGGCACGCCGTAGACCGCTGCCCGCTTGGCGCCCCAGCCGCCGGCGAAGATTCCGGAGCCGCGTACGACTCCGTCGGGGTTGATGCCGTTCACCTTGACACCGTACTCGCCGAGTTCGGCGGCCAGCAGGCGCACCTGGTGGGCCTGGTCGGCCTTCGTCGCCGAGTACGCGATGTTGTTGGGGCCAGCGAACACCGAGTTCTTCGACGAGATGTAGATGATGTCGCCGCCGAGCTTCTGGTCGATGAGCACTTTGGCCGCGGCGCGCGAGACGAGGAAGGATCCCTTGGCCATGACGTTGTGCTGCAGATCCCAGTCGGCGACCGTGGTCTCGAGCAGGCTCTTGGAGAGGGAGAGTCCAGCGTTGTTGACGACGAGGTCGAGACCACCGAAGGCGAGCACGGTCTGATCGATCGCAGACTGCACTGCCGCCTCATCCGTGACGTTCGCGACGATGCCCACGGCGACGTCGGTGCCACCGAGTTCCGCGGCGGCATCCTGCGCCTTGGCGAGGTCGAGGTCCGCGATGACGACACAGGCCCCTTCGGCCGCAAGACGAGTCGCGATGGCCTTGCCGATTCCGGAGGCTGCACCGGTCACGAGGGCGATGCGGCCCGCGAGCGGCTTGGGCTTGGGCATCCGCTGCAGTTTGGCCTCTTCGAGCGCCCAGTATTCGATACGGAACTTCTCGGCGTCGCTGATGGGCGTGTAGGTCGAGATCGCTTCTGCGCCGCGCATGACGTTGATCGCGTTGACGTAGAACTCGCCGGCGACGCGCGCGGTCTGCTTGTTGGCGCCGTAGCTGAACATGCCAACGCCGGGCACGAGAACGATGGCGGGGTCGGCGCCGCGCATGGCGGGGGAGTCGGCGACGGCGTGCGTGGAGTAGTACTCCGCGTAGTCCTTGCGGTACTGCTCGTGCAGCACGTCGAGGCGCGCGAGGGTGGCCTCGACGGTTGCGGACGACGGCAGGTCGAGCGCGAGCGGCTTGACCTTGGTGCGCAGGAAGTGGTCGGGGCAACTCGTGCCGAGGGCGGCAAGCTTCTCGTAGGACGACGAGGCGAGGAAGTCGAGGACTACGGCGTTGTCGGTGTAGTGACCGACCTTGGCGTCGTCGGTGGAGGCGAGGCCGCGCAGGAAGGCAGCGATCGCCGCTGCCTTCGCGTGGCGTTCGGTCGTCGCGAGCGCCGCACGCTTGGCGACGGGCTTGCCGAACGGTGCCTTCGTGCCCTTGGTCGCGATGTAGTCCTCCGCGGTCTTGATGATCCAGAGGCTGTTCTTCTCGGCCTCCTTCGACGTTGCGCCCCACGCCGTGATGCCGTGCCCACCGAGGATGCAGCCGATCGCGTTCGGGTTCGCGGCCTTGATGGCGGCGATGTCGAGACCGAGCTGGAAGCCGGGGCGGCGCCAGGGCACCCACACGACCTTGTCGCCGAACGCCTTGGCTGTGAGCTTCTCGCCGTCCTTGGCGGTCGCGAAGGCGATGCCGGAGTCGGGATGCAGGTGGTCGACGTGCGCGGCATCGACGAGGCTGTGCATTGCGGTGTCGATCGACGGGGCCGCGCCGCCCTTGCCGTGCAGGGTGTAGTCGAAGGCCGCGACCATCTCGTCCTCGCGGTCGAGACCGGGGTAGACGTCGACGAGGGCGCGGAGCCGGTCCATGCGCAGCACGGCGAGGCCGGAGTGCGTGAGCGTGCCGAGGTCGCCGCCGGACCCCTTGACCCAGAGCAGCTCGACGGGCTCACCCGTGACGGGGTCGATCTCGATGCCCTTGGCCGACGTGTTGCCGCCGGCGTAGTTGGTCACGCGCGGGTCGGAGCCGAGGCGGTGTGACCGGGCTACGAGCTCGGCGGCGGTGCTCTCAGGCACGGTGTTGGTCGGCATCCATAGCTCCTTTGCGACGGATGGGTTGCACCGTCTGTTCGTCTCTGTGAAACATAACAACAAATAACTTTATGGCGCAAGCCGTCATCGCAGCTCCACGAGCCCCCGGTACTCGTCGAGGCGGGAATCGCGCGGATCGAGGTCGGTGATCATGACCGAGATCTCGCCGAGCCCGAACCCCAGTGCGACCGACTGCTGCCCGAGCTTGGAGAAGTCGACGCACAGCACGGTCTCCCGCGAGACGCCAGCGAACGCGCGCTTGACCTGGCTCTCCGCGAGCGAGACCTCCGAGGTGCCGTGCGCGACGTCGACCGCACTCGCCGAGGCGAAGAAGCGCTGGTACAACATGGATGCCGCCGCCTGGCAGGCGATGAGCCCCACGAAGCTGTCGGTGTTCTCCTCGGCCTCGCCGCCCACGAGCACGGCGGTCACTCCCGGCAGTGGCCTGATTGCGACGAAGTTCTCGTAGGAATTCGTGGCAACCGTGAGTCCCGAGCGCTGGCCCATGGCCGCGCCGACGGTGCCCGCGGTGGTCGAGGCATCCAGTGCGATGGCGCCGGTCGCCGGGATGAGGGCGGCCGCCTTGTCGGCGATGACCTGCTTGGCGCGGGAGCGTACGGCGCGGCGCTCACTGAACGGTCGCGGGCCGAGCACGGAGACCGCCCCGCCCCGCACCCGGCGCAGGAGCCCCTCGGCCTCGAGATCGTCGAGGTCGCGGCGCACGGTCATCGACGAGACGCCGAGGTCGGCGGCAGCGTGCTCGAGCTGCACCGCGCCGTCGCGTTCGAGGCTGGCGAGGATGCTCGCCCGTCGTTCCTCGGCGCGCAGGGTGCCGCTCGTCGCCATGTCATCTCCCCGGTGAGTAAGTGAGCGTTCATGTTACAACCAACGCATTCGCACACAATGCCGACAATTCCGGGCCCGGCTTTCCGGCGAATCGACTGTGCGTTGACACGTTGGGGAACCGGTGATAGGTTCACTGAACAACGGGTTCATTGAACCAACTTTACGATAGGCAACGCGGCCTCCGCCACTCCGGCGCGGCCACGGGCTTCACAGGAGAAAGAGCGGCACATGGTTGACGGGGCCTACGAGAACGTGGCATCCACGGCGTCTGGCATGGATCGGGCTATGGAAGCGGGCGGCGGCATCGTGCGCTTCGCACCCGCCTGGGTTCCCCGGGCGTTCTGCACCCCCGGTCGCCGCATCCGGCTTCACCCGGACGACTACTTCCCCTTCGCGCAGACGCGCGGTGGCATCGACGAGCGCTGGCTCGCCTCGGCCGTGCGGGCAGACAACGGCCCGCTCACGGGTGCATACGAGGGGCTGAGCCTCGTGGTCGATCCCGACGGCCAAGACCTCCTGCCGTTCGACGACTTCGTCGGCCACCACAAGGGCGAGCTCATCGGCGACCGTCTCTTCGACAAACACGGCAAGTGGCCGATGTACTCGAAGTTCTTCGACAACCAGCAGGCGCTGCCCTTCCACGTGCACCACACGGACGAGAAGGCCGCCCTCGTAGACAAGCCCGGCAAGCCAGAGGCGTACTACTACTCGCCCCACATGAACAACCACCTCGGCGACCAGCCGATCTCGTTCCTCGGCTTCCAGCCCGACGTCACGAAGGAGCAGGTGCGCGAGCGTCTCGCCCGCTTCTCGGAGGGCGGCGACAACCGCATCACCGACCTCGCGCTCGGCTACCGCACGCAGCTCGGCACCGGATGGGACATCCCCTCCGGCGTCCTGCACGCCCCCGCGAGCATCGCGACGTACGAGCCGCAGGCGGCGTGCGACGTGTTCTGCATGTGCGAGTCGTGGAGCAACAACCGCGAGGTTGCCGAAGAGCTGCTGTGGAAGGACGTGCCGGCCGACAAGCACGGCGACCTCGACTTCATCATCAGCTTGCTCGAGTGGGACCTGAACGTCGATCCGCACTTCGTTGCGAACCGCTTCATGGTGCCCTACTCGACCGAGCAGTCGAAGGCCGACGGCGAAGCTGCGTACTCGGAGAAGTGGATTGTCTTCCGCTCCCCGCACTTCAGCGCCAAGGAGCTCACGGTCACTCCAGGCCAGACGGTCACGATCACCGACCAGGACGCCTACGGCACGATCGTCGTGCAGGGCCAGGGCGCGCTCGGCTCGCACGACATCGCAGCCACGACCCTCATCCGCTTCGGGCAGCTGAGCCAGGACGAGTTCTTCGTCTCCGAGTCGGCGGCGCGCGCGGGCGTCAAGATCACCAACGCCAGCTCGACCGACGACCTCGTGATCCTCAAGCACTTCGGCCCGGAGAACGCAGAGCTGGGCCTGCATGTCTAACGTATTCGGAGCATCCGGCGAGGCCCTGCGCGAGCGTGTGGGGACGCTCGCTCAGGTCGTCCGCGTCGACAGCTTCGTCGAGGCGGAGGGCCCCGCGCGAGGCGCCCGGCGCCTGCGTCTCGTGAACGGTGGCGGGCTCGAGATCGAGCTGCACCCCGATCGCGCGCTCGACATCGGGCAGGTCACTGTCGATGGCATCCCTGTCGGCTGGATCTCGCCCACGACCATCACTGCGCCCGAGGCCTACGAGGCCCAGGGCAACGGTTGGCTGCGCAGCTTCGGCGGTGGGCTGCTCGCGACGTGCGGACTCGACTCATTCGGGCCGCCCTCCGACGACGCGGGCCAGATGCTCGGCCAGCACGGTCGCATCGGCGCGCAGAAGGCAACTATCGTGCGCTCGGATGCCACGGCCGACGGCATAGTCGTCGAAGCCGTAATCCGGCAGGCCGCCGTCTTCGGCGAGAACCTCGTGCTCCGTCGTCGCATCTCGACGGCCGCGGGATCGGACACCGTGCGCATCGACGACACGGTCACGAACGAGTCGTTCGCCGAGCAGCCGCACATGATCCTGTACCACATGAACCTCGGCTGGCCGCTGGTCGACGACGAGACGACGATCGACGTCCCCGCCGTTTCGGTGAAGCCCCGCGATGCCGACGCGGTCGCCGGAGAAGCACACCGCACCGAGCTGGGCGCGCCCGTCGCGGGCTTCCGCGAGCAGGTCTACCTGCACGAGCTCGACACGGATGCCCCCACCACGGTCACCGTCACGAACCCCGTGCGCGGCCTCGAATTCACGCTCACGTTCTCTGGCGTCGAGTTGCCCTTCCTCTACCAGTGGAAAATGGTGGGGCAGGGTCACTACGTGCTCGGCGTTGAACCGGCCAATTCCCCGAACGTCTTCGGCCGCGCGGCAGCGCGTGCCGCGGGTGAACTCCCCGTTATCGCGGCGGGGGCGAGCGTCAGCTACAGCCTGGAGTTCCGCCTGCGGCGCATCGAGCCCTCGGTCGCGCCCGATCGCGAAAGGGACGCAGCATGAGTGAAACAACGCCGGCCTCGGCACTCCGCATGACGGGGATCTCGAAATCGTTCCCGGGTGTCAAGGCCCTGCAGGACGTGAACCTCGAGGTTCGACAGGGTGAGGTGCACGCGATAGTCGGCGAGAACGGCGCGGGCAAATCGACCCTCATGAAGATCCTCTCCGGCTTCTACCAGCCCGACGAGGGCGAGATCGAGGTCGCGGGCGAGCCCGTCGGGCACTGGACCCCGCGCGAGGCCCAGAAGCGCGGCATCGGCATGATCTACCAGGAGCTCAACCTCGTTCCCGACCTGACGGTCGCCGAGAACATCAGCCTCGGCGTCATGCCCAAGCGCGGCCCGTTCGTCGACTACAAGCAGGTGACGGCGATCGCGAAGCGCGTGCTCGAGGAGCTCGACGCAGACATCGACCCCGGAACGAGGCTCGGCAACCTCTCCATCAGCCAGCAGCAGCTTGTCGAGATCGCGAAGGTCGTGGCCAAGCGCCCGAGCATCGTCGTACTCGACGAGCCCACGTCGTCGCTCGGTGACAAGGAGACGCGAATTCTCTTCGACGTGATCGGCAGGATGCGTGCATCCGGCATCGCCATCATCTACATCAGCCACCGGCTGCAGGAGGTCATGGAGATCGGCGACCGCGTGACCGTGCTGCGTGACGGTCGCCACATCGAGACCAGGGATGTCGCGGGCATCACGCCCGAGCAGATGGTGCGCCTCATGGTGGGCCGCGACCTGAGCGAGATGTTCCCGAAGCTCGACCTCGAGCTCGGCGAGCCCGTGCTCACGGTCAACAACATCACTCGCGTTGGCCAGTTCGAAGACATCACTCTTGAGGTGCGCGCGAACGAGATCGTCGGCCTGGCCGGGCTCGTGGGATCCGGCCGCACCGAGGTCGCTCGCGCCATCTTCGGTCTCGACCCGGTCGACAGCGGCGAGATCAGGGTCAAGGGCAAGCTCGTGAAGATCGGCACCCCCCGCCAGGGCGTCGCCGCGGGAATCGCGCTCGTGCCCGAGGACCGCAAGGCGCAGGGCATCATCCCGGCGCTCTCCGTGCGCGAGAACTTCACACTGCCGGTCATCACCCGCATCACCAACGCGCTGCTCGTCCTCGCCCGTCGCGAGCGGGGAATCGTCAACGGCCTCGTCGACCGGCTCAAGGTCAACCCGCCGCAGATCGAGCGCCCGCTCAACGTCTTCAGCGGCGGCAACCAGCAGAAGGTAGTGCTCGGCAAGTGGCTGCTCTCCGAGCCGACTGTGCTCATCCTGGATGAGCCGACCCGTGGCGTCGACGTTGGTGCGAAGGCAGACATCCACGAGATCATCGGCGAGTTCGCCAAGGCCGGCGGTGGAGTGCTCATGATCAGTTCCGAACTGCCCGAGTTGCTCGCGGTGTGCGACCGTATCTTCGTGTTGCACGAGGGCAACCTCGTCGCGGAGATCCCGCGCGCCAGAGCGGATGAGGAATCCGTGATGCGCGCCGCGACAGGGCAGGTGGCAGCATGACCGACCTCAAGGCTCCCGTGACAGTTCCGGGCATCGTTGGCGCTCGCTCGGGTGCCGGGTCAGTGCTCGGCCGCATCAGCATCCCGATCGCGATAGTCGTGCTCGTGGTCATTGGTGCGGTCACGTCGCCGTCGTTCCTCACGCCGTCGAACCTGCTCAACGTGCTCAACGCCAATTCGACAGTCGGCCTCATTGCCCTCGGCATGACGTTCGTCGCCGTGTGCGGCGGGCTCGCGGACCTGTCGGTCCCGGCCAATGTCGCGATGGGCGGCCTCATCGCCCTCGGCGCGCAGCCCGCAGTGGGCGCGGTGCCCGCCGCGATCCTCGGCCTGGTGGTCGCCACTCTCGGTGGCGTCGTGAACGGCGTGCTCGTTGGCTACCTTCGCATCAACCCGATCATCGCGACGCTGGGCACCGGGTCGGTGCTGCTCGGTCTCAGCCAGCTCGTCATCGGTGGCGGAATCGTCTACGGCTCGCCCAGCGCGATCGCGGACTTCGTCTCCGGCTCCGCCCTCGGCGTGCCGATCTTCATCTGGATCTTCGTGATCGTCGCGCTGATCCTGCAACCGGTGCTCTCGCGCACGGCGTTCGGCAGGTGGAACCTCGCGGTCGGCGGCAACTACGCGGCGGCGGCAGCGAGCGCAGTTCCCGTGCGCTTCACCAAGGGCATGGCCTTCGTGCTCACCGGCTTCCTCTCGGGGCTGTGCGGCGTGCTCCTTGCCCTGAGCAACGGCCAGGCCCGCCCGATCATCGGCACCGGGTACGAGTTCGTCGCGATCACCGCCGTCGTCATCGGTGGCTCGAGCCTCTTCGGCGGCCGCGGCAGCATCATCCGCACCGTCGGCGGGGTGCTCATCACGGCGCTCATCGGCAACCTCATCATCCTCATCGGCTTCCCGACCCAGGCGACCGGCCTCATCACGGGCGCGATCGTGCTGGCGGCGGTCGGTGTCGATGCGTACTTCCGACGTAAGGCAGGCAGGGAATGAAGCGCGTGACGTTCCGCACGGCGGGAACCCGCATCGTGCAGTATCGACTGCTCGTCATGCTCGCCGCGGTCGCCATCTTCGGCGCCGTGAGCGTCAACGACTTCCTCACTTTCGACACGTTCCAGTCGGTCCTCGACCGGGCCACGGTCGTGGGCTTCCTCGCCCTCGGCCTGACCCCGGTGCTCATCGCCGGCCAGATCGACCTGTCGATCGGCTCTGCCCTCTCGATGGCGGGCATCACCACGATCTTCATGCAGCCCATCATCGGCAACGTGCCCGCCGCGCTCGCTGGCCTCGCGGTCGGCGTGCTCATCGGTGTGATCAACGGGATCATCGTCGTCGTCTTCAAGATCAACTCCCTCGTGGCGACGCTCGCGACCCTGTTGATCTTCGCGTCACTTGCTCTGCTCGTGACCAATTCGTACCCGCTGAGCTCGGCCGATCCGATCTTCGGCATTCCGCTCACGTCTGACCTGCTCGTGATCCTCACGCCGCGCTCGGCGATCTTCGTCGCGGCGGCGCTCATCATGTTCGTGTGGCTCAAGGCGACGCCGAGTGGGCGCAACCTGTACGCGGTCGGCAGCAACGCCCCGGCGGCCACCTCCGCCGGGATCAACGCGAACGCGTACCTGTTCATGACGTTCGTCATCTCGGGCTTCTGCGCGGGGGCGGCGGGCGTGCTCCAGTCCCTCAGCACCGCGGCGGGTTCGCCCGTGGCCGGTGCCGTGATGCTGATCCCCGCGATCACCGCGGTCGTGATCGGCGGAACCCGCCTCGAGGGCGGGCGCGGTTCATCCCTCGCGACATTCGGTGGCGTCCTGGCTCTCGGAGCGCTCACCGCGCTGCTCGAGTACAACGGCGTTCCCTCGTACACGCAGGCCGTCTACACGGGCCTGCTGCTCATTCTGCTCATCACGCTCGACCGGATCGTCAGCGGCGATGGCACCACAACTTCCCGAACGCACAGACGCGGGCGGGTTGCTCCCAACACACCAAGTAATTCCTAGGAGGAATCGCATGAACGCACGACGTAACATCTTCGTCGCGTCCGCAGCTGCAGCGGTGCTGCTCGCGGTCGCTGGCTGTTCGACCGGCGGCTCGACCGGCGCGTCCGGTGGCGACGCCGCTGACGGCAGCGTCGAGGGCAAGACCATCTGCTACGTGACGCTCGCCAACTCGCACCCGTACGTCACCCCGGCGAACGAGGGCGCGCAGGCCGCGGCCGACGCAGCGGGCGTGAAGCTCACGATCGTCAGCGAAGAGTTCTCCGCTCAGACCGGCGCCGACCAGCTCAACACCTGCGTGTCGCGCAAGGTCGATGGCATCCTCTTCTGGCCGGCCGATGAGAACAGCTACCTGCCGGGCCTGCTCAAGGCGCAGCAGGAGGGCATCCCCGTGGTCGCGATCGACACCCGCGCGGGTGACGAGTCGATGAAGCTCGTCGCATCGTTCGTCGGTGCTGACAAGTACGACCAGGGCAAGATCAGCGCACAGCAGCTCGACAAGGCGCTCGATGGCGAGGGTGGCATCGTCATCATCGCGGGCCAGGCCGGCAACGGCACCGAGATCGCCCGCACGGGCGGCTTCATCGACGAGCTCAAGGCCAGTGGCTCCAAGCTCAACGTGCTCGCCACGGTCAACGCCGACTTCGACCAGCAGAAGGCGCTCGTCGCTTCCCGCGATCTGATCACCAAGTTCGGTGACCAGATCAAGGGCGTCTACGCCGAGGACGACACGATGGCGAAGGGCTTCCTGCAGGCGCTCGAGGAGAGCGGCCTAACGATCACGCCGTTCGTCGTCGGTATCAACGGTGAGGCCGGAGCCTTCGACAACATCAAGGCTGGCAAGCAGTTCAGCACGATCCTGCAGCCGCCGTACCGCAACGGCGAGCTCGCGATCCAGACCCTCATCAAGGTGATGAAGGGCGAGAAGGTCGACGCGATGGTTCCGCTCGAGAACACGGTCGTCGACAAGAGCAACGTCGACACCCTCAAGCCCGCGATGTAACTTGCGGTATCGCTGAATCGGGCGGGCTCGTGCTGAGAAGCGCGGGCCCGCCTTCGGCAGTTCCACTCGACGAGGAGAGATCAGGATGAAGCAACTGGGCATCGCCGTCATCGGCGACGGACTCATGGCCAAAGAGCACTCGATGGCCTGGCGCAGCGTGCAGGCCGTCTACGGGGACGTCCCCGTGGCGCCGCGCCTCGTGGTCATCGTGCATCCCGACCCGGATCGGGCGGCCGCAGCCGCCGCCCAGTACGGATTCGAACGGTCGGCGACCTCGTGGGAGGAGGCGGTCGCCGATCCCGACGTCCACGTCGTTGACATCGTGACGCCGAACGCGCTGCACAAGGAGGTCGCGATCGCGGCCGCCAAGGCTGGCAAGCACATCTGGTGCGAGAAGCCGCTCGCACTCACCCCCGCGGAGTCGTGGGAGATGACCCAGGCCGCCGAGGCCGCGGGCGTGAGCACCCTCGTGGGATTCACCTACCTGCAGAACCCCGGTCTCGCCGTCGCGAAGCAGCTCATCGATGCGGGGGAGCTGGGCGACCTGTTCTCGTTCACCGCGTTCTTCAGCGCGGACACGATGATCGACCCCGCGGTGCCGTACACCTGGCGCACCGACCGCTCGCGGGCGGGCGGCGGTGCGCTCGGCGATCTCGGTTCGCACCTCGTGTCGATCGCCCGCTACCTCGTGGGCGACATCGCGCGCGTGAGTGGCATGACGCGCATCGTGGTGCCCGAGCGTACGGATGCCACGGGCGCCCCGCAGACCGTAGACAACGACGACCACGCCCTCGCCATGGTCGAGTTCTCCAACGGCGTCACGGGTTCGCTCCAGGCCAGCCGGGTTCTCACCGGACGGTCGTTCGAGGTGTCGTTCACGCTCACCGGCACGAAGGGCGCGATCAGGTTCAGCCAGCAGGACAGCCACGTGCTCGAGGTGTCCTTAGCCTCCGACGGGCTCGACAGCCACGGATTCCGCACCATCGAGCTCGGCCCGGGGCACGGCGAGTTCGGCCACCTGTGGCCCATGTCGGGAATCAACCTCGGCCTGCACGAACTCAAGATCTTCGAGGTGCGCGCCTTCATCGAGGCGGTCACGACTGGTGCGCGAGTGCTACCCGACTTCCGCGAGGGCTGGGAGATCGAGAAGGTCATCGACGCGATCGAGCGCTCCGCACTCTCGCGCAGCTGGGTCGACGTCGACTAGCTCCGCTGGAGGGAGCTCGACTCCCGCACGATGAGCTCGGGGGCGAAGCTCACGTGCTCGTGCACGTGCGCCGCTCCCTGTTCGATCTCGTCGAGGATCATGCGCACAGCAGTGCGACCGAGCTCGTCGCGCGGCTGGCGCACCGACGACAGCGGAACCGTCGCGACGCTCGCCCACTCGAGGTCGTCGAAGCCGACTATCGCGATGTCGTCCGGCACGCGAACGCCGTGCAGAACGAGTTCCTGCAGCAGTCCGAGCGCGAGCATGTCGTTGGCGCAGAACACGGCAGTGGGGCGGTCCGCGGGTGCGCGTTCGGCGAGGGCGAGGCCCACGGCCCGGCCCTCACGGATCTTCCACGCGGGGGCGGGGATGAGTTCGACTGTCGACTCGGGGAGGCCGGCATCCGTGACCGCAGCCAGAAGGCCGGTGTAGCGGTCGCGCACCTGGCGGGAGATGGACTCGTCGCCGACGAAGGCGATGTGGCGATGGCCGCGCTCGAGCAGGTGTTCGCCCGCGAGCCTGCCGCCCGCGAGGTCGTCGGTCGCGAGCCAGCAGCACGGCCGGTCGCCCGAGATGCGGTCGACGTAGACGACGGGAACGCCGCGCTCGACGAGTGACTCGAGGCGCGGATTGCGCTCGTCGACAGGCGTGATCATGATGCCGTGCACGCGCTGCTGTACGAGCAGGTCGAGGTTCTGCTCCTCACGGAACGAGTCCTCGCCGTTGTGAACTATGACGACGCCGACGCCGAGTTCTTTGGCCGCGGACTCGGCGCCGAGGGCGACATCGACGAAGAAGGGGTTGCCCATGTCGGCGAGGGCAAGCCCGAGCGTGCGCTCACGCCCGGGGCGGTACTGCCGCGCTGTCGTCTTGGGCACGAAGTCGAGTTCGGCTATCGCGTCGAGCACCTTCTGGCGCGTCTCGGCGTTGACGTAGCTCGGCCGATTCAGTACGTTGCTGACAGTGCCAGCGGATACTCCCGCAACACGCGCGACATCGCGGATGTTCGCCATCGAATGATCCTGCCCCACACTGGTCATTGCCGTTCAATGAACCTATGACGAGTGTAGTTCAGAATCCACGCCGTCGTTGGCGAATTACGCCCCCCAGCTCGCCTGCTGGCCACCCACGCGGTCGGCCGCGATCTGCTTCTGGTAGCCGGATGCCGCGTACGCAGCCATCGGGTCGCCGGCGAGGCCGCGCGACTCGCGCCACGCAGCAAGCTCACCGCGCACATCCGTGTAGAACGCGTCCATGAGGATGCCGTTCGCACCGAGCACGTCGCCAGCATCCTGCGCGGCCTTGAGGGCAACGGAGTCGACGAGCAGCGCGCGCGCCGTCATCTCCTGCACGTTGAGCACAGAGCGGATCTGTCCGGGGATCTTGTCCTCGACGTTGTGGCACTGGTCGAGCATGAAGGCGACGTCGCCGTCGGTGCCGTAACCGCCACCGCGCACGACCTCGAAGAGGATGCGGAACAGCTGGAACGGGTCGGCAGCGCCCACGATCAGGTCGTCGTCGGCGTAGAAGCGGGAGTTGAAGTCGAACGAGCCCAGCTTGCCGAGGCGCAGCAGCTGCATGACGATGAACTCGATGTTGGTGCCGGGCGCGTGGTGGCCCGTGTCGAGGCAGACCAGGGCGCGGTCGCCGAGGGCGCTCACCTGGGCGTAGCTGGTTCCCCAGTCGGGAACATCGGTGTGATAGAACGCGGGCTCGAAGAACTTGTACTCGAGCACGAGCCGCTGGTTCTCACCGATGCGGGCGTAGATCTTCTCCAGCGAGTCGGCGAGGCGATCCTGGCGGGCGCGGATGTCTCCCTGGCCCGGATAGTTCGTGCCGTCGGCGAGCCAGATCTTCAGATCACGCGAGCCCGTGGCATCCATGATGTCTATGCATTCGAAGTGGTGGTCGATCGCCTTCTGGCGAATTGCGGCGTCGGTGTGCGTGAGCGAGCCGAACTTGTAGTCGTCGTCCTGGAACGTGTTCGAGTTGACCGTGCCGAGCCCCACGCCGCGCTCCTGCGCGAACTCGCCGAGCCCGGCGTAGTCGTCGACCTTGTCCCACGGGATGTGCAGGGCCACAGTCGGGGAGAGAGCCGTGAACTTGTGCACCTGGGCCGCGTCGGCGATCTTCTCCTGCGGCGTACGGGGAGTGCCGGGCGTGCTGAACACCTTGAAGCGCGTTCCCGAGTTGCCGAACGCCCAGGAGGGCAGTTCGATCGCCTGCTCCGCGAGGCGCGGCGCGATCGAGTCGAAGCTGGTCACGAGTGGTCCTTTGCTATCTGTTCTTCGAGGTTGAAGACTTCGGGGAGTGTGAGAGCGCCCTGGTCCGCCCGACCGTTGAGGGACTCGAAGAAGCCGTCCATGTGAGATTCCCAGGCGGCCGTGCGCGGGTCGGCGGCGAGGGCGGCCTGGGATGCGACGTCCGAGTCGGTCTCGTAGTACCCGATGAGCAGGCCGTCATCGCCGAGGAAGAGCGAGTAGTTGCGACGACCGGACTCGGCGATTGCCTTGAGCATGTCGGGCCAGACCGCGGCATGACGCTCGCGGTATTCGGTGAGCCGGTCGGGCTTGACCTGCAGCTGGAAGCACACGCGTTCCACAGTTCTCCGCCTCGTCTTTGAATCGTTTTAAGAGCCGTGAGGAGAATATCCATCGGCGCGCGCGAAAGTCAAGCAACACGTGTCAGGATGGTTCGATTCGAGGGGGACCATGGCCGCGGTGAGTGTTCGCGACGTCGCGATGCGCGCGGGGGTCTCGGTCGGCACGGTCTCCAACGTCATGAACCACCCGGAGAAGGTCTCTGCGGAGGTGTCGGCACGCGTGCTCAGCGCCATCGAGGAGTTGGGGTTCGTGCGCAACGACGTCGCACGCCAGCTCCGGGATGGTCGCAGCAAGAGCATCGGCATGATCGTGCTCGACGTGCGCAACCCGTTCTTCACCGACGTTGCCCGCGGCGCCGAGGACAAGGCCGCAGAAGTCGGCCTCTCTGTGACGCTCGGCAACAGCGACGAGAACCCGGCGCGCGAATCCGCGTACCTCGACCTGTTCGAGCAGCAGCAGGTGCACGGCGTGCTGATCTCCCCCTATGCAGACATCGACGCGCGGCTGCAGCGCCTGCGCAAGCGGGGCATCGCCGCCGTGCTCGTCGACCGTGCGTCCGAAGATCCGTCGTTCAGTTCCGTGTCGGTCGACGACCTCGCGGGGGGCAGGCTCGCTGTCGAGCATCTCATCGCAGAGGGGCGTCGACGCATCGCGTTCGTGGGCGGGCCCATGGGCATCCGCCAGGTCACGGACCGGCTCGCGGGCGCGCGCGCTGCAGTCGCCGAACACCCGGGGGTCACGCTCGAGATGATTGAGCTCGAGGGGCTGACCGTGATCGCCGGGCGCGCGGCCGGCGTCGACCTCGTCGCGAGAAAACCGGATGCCCGCCCAGATGCGGTATTCGCGGCGAACGACCTGGTTGCCATGGGCGTGCTACAGGCGCTCATGATGCAGGGCGCGGGAGTCTCGGTTCCCGGCGAGATCGCTCTCATCGGCTACGACGACATCGACTTCGCCTCCGCTGCGGTCGTGCCGCTCTCGTCGATCCGGCAGCCCGCGCGGCTCATCGGGCAGACGGCAATCGAGATCCTTCTCGAGGAGGCAGCGGATCCGTCTATCCCCGCGCGCCACATCGAGTTCCAGCCAGAACTCGTCGCGAGGGCGTCGACGACGCGCTGATTCCGATCGGGCTTGACGCGCTGGCCGCGCGCATCTATGGTGACTGAACACCCAACTGAATCGATTCATTTCGGATTCAGCCAGATCGCAGCCAGAGGTACAGACGACGATGTCGAACAACACGCAGAGCGCTCCCGCCCTCGAGCTGTCGCGTATTGCCAAGGCTTTCGGCGCTGTCATTGCGCTCACGAACGGCACTCTGGCCCTCAGGTCCGGCTCGATCCACGCGCTCGTGGGCGAGAACGGCGCGGGCAAGTCGACCCTGGTGAAGATCATCGCGGGTCTCTACCAGCGCGACTCCGGTGAGTTCACGCTCGGCGGCGAGAGCGTCGACTTCACGTCGACAGCACAGTCCAAGGCCGCGGGCATCGCCGTGATCTACCAGGAGCCCACGCTCTTTCCCGACCTGTCGGTCACGGAGAACATCTTCATGGGCCGCCAGCCCACGCGCTCGCTGCGCCGCATCGACCGCAAGCTCATGCGCGATGAGGCCCTCGGCCTGTTCGCCCGCCTCGGGGTGCGCATCGACCCCGACCGCCCGACGCTCGGCCTCTCCATCGCCGACCAGCAGCTCATCGAGATCGCCAAGGCCATCTCGCTCGACGCCAAGGTGCTCGTCATGGATGAACCGACCGCAGCGCTCTCGGGCGTCGAGGTCGATCGCCTCTTCGCCGTCGCGCGCAGCCTGCGCGACGAGGGCCGCGCGCTCCTGTTCATCTCGCACCGCTTCGATGAGGTGTTCGACCTGTGCGACACCGTCACGGTCATGCGCGACGGCGCATACATCGCCACGAGTCCCATCGCCGACACGACCGTCGAGCAGATCGTGCGCCAGATGGTCGGCCGCGATGTCTCCGCACTCTTTCCGAAGGAGGAGGCCGTGATCGGCGGCGACGTGCTCGTGGTCGAGGGCCTCACCGAGGCCGGCGTCTTCCAGAACGTCTCGTTCACCGTGAAGTCGGGCGAGATCGTCGCCCTCGCGGGGCTCGTGGGCGCCGGCCGCAGCGAGATCGCCCGCGCGGTGTTCGGCGTCGACCCCTACAGCTCGGGCAAGGTGAGCATCGGCGGCCAGCCCGTTCCGCGACGCAACCCCGCCGCCGCCATGAAGCTCGGCCTCGCCCTCGTGCCCGAGGACCGCCGCAAGCAGGGGCTCGTGCTCGAGACATCCGTCGCCCGCAACGCGACGATGGCGATCCGCCAGCAGCTCACCCGCTTCGGCCTGCTCTTTGCACGGCCCGAGACCGCAGCGGCCCGCGAGTGGGCGAGCCGCCTCGAGGTCAAGACCTCAGCGCTCGACACCGAGGTGGGCACACTGAGCGGAGGCAACCAGCAGAAGGTAGTTCTCGCGAAGTGGCTCGCCACGCAGCCGACCGTGCTCATCGTCGACGAACCCACGCGCGGAATCGACGTCGGCACCAAGGCCGAGGTGCACCGCCTGCTGTCGCAGCTCGCGGGTCAGGGCCTCGCCATCCTGATGATCTCCTCCGAACTGCCGGAGGTGCTCGGCATGGCCGATCGCGTCCTCGTGGTCCGTGAGGGCCAGATCACCGCCGAGATCAGCAGGGCAGAGGCCACTGCCGAGACCGTCATGTTCGCCGCCACCCACGCAGCATCGGAGATCGCACGATGACCGCCCTCAGCCCGAGCCCGACCGTGGGTTCCCGCATCGCCCATGGCTTCGGCGCGTTCGTCAAGGCGCGCGAGACGGGCATCCTGCTCGCTCTCGTGCTCGTCATCGTCGCCGCGACAGTCAAGAACCCGAACTTCCTGTTCAGTTCAGACGGATTCCGCGACCTCCTGCTCACGCCGTCGATCCTGTTGCTCGTGGCCGTCGGGCAGGCCATCGTCATCATCACGCGCAACGTTGACCTCTCCGTCGGGTCGGTGCTGGGTCTCACGGCCTACCTCACCGGGCGCCTGTTCATCGATGTCCCAGGCATCCCGGTCATCGCGGTGTTCGCCATCGGCATCGTCGCGGGCGGATTGCTCGGCCTCATCAACGGCGCCCTCGTCGCCTTCGCGAAGGTCCCGGCACTCGTCATCACGCTCGGCACGCTCTACGCGTATCGCGGCATCAACGTGCTGTGGACCGGCAGCGACCGCATCAACTCGAGTGACATGCCCGCGTCGTTCCTGGCGCTCGGCACCCAGTCGATCCTGTTCATCCCGATCCTCACGATCATCGCGGTCGTCGTGCTCGTCGTCGCCGCGTGGTACCTGCGTAATCAGCGCGGTGGGCGCGAGCTGTACGCGATCGGCTCCGATCCGGATGCCGCGAACCTCTACGGCCTGAAGGTCACGCAGCGACTGCTCGCCGCGTTCATCCTGTGTGGCGCGCTCGCGGGCCTCGCAGGAGTGCTCTATGCCGCACGCTACGGCACCGTCAACTCACAGGCCGGCGCGGGCTACGAGTTGAACGCCGTGGGCGCTGCCGTCATCGGCGGCGTGGCCATCTTCGGCGGTAGCGGCTCGGTGTGGGGCGCCGCAATCGGCGCCTACCTGCTGCTCACCATCAACCGTGCGCTGCCGATCCTCGGCGTGCAGGACTTCTGGCAGCGCGCCGTCGTCGGCGCACTCATCATCGGCGCGATCGTGCTCGACCGAGTGCTGGCACTGCGCCAAGCGCGCCGACTCGTGGAAGCGAGAGATTCATGACCAACTTCCTGCAGGCCCTCGCCCCTGCCACCCGCACGTACAAGGATCACAGTCAGCCGCTGTGGCGTCGGATCCTGTTCTCGCGCGAGGCAGCGGTCATCGGCGGCACGCTGCTCGTCATCCTCGTGGCGAGCCTGAGCGTTCGCGCGTTCGCGAAGCCCATCACGGCGACCTACCTGCTCCTCGACATCGCCCCCATCCTGCTCATCGCGCTGCCGATGTCGCTCATCATCATCACGGGCGAGATCGACCTCTCGGTGGCGAGCATCGTCGGGCTCTCTTCAGTCACGCTCGGAGTGCTGCACCAGGGTGGAATGCCTATCGAGGCCGCAGCGGTCGTGGCTCTCCTGGTCGGTGCCCTCGCCGGTGCCGTGAACGGATTCCTGATCACCGTCGTGGGACTGCCCTCGCTGGCCGTCACGATCGGCACGCTCGCCCTGTACCGCGGACTCGCCGTCGGGCTGCTGGGCACGAAGGCCGTCACCGAGTTCACCGAGTTCTGGACCGACCTGGCGAAGTCGAAGATCGGTGCCACCGCGATCCCGAGCGTGGTCATCCCGATCGTCATCCTCGCGGCGATCTTCGGAGTGGTGCTGCACCTCACACCATTCGGCCGCGGCATATATGCGATCGGGCTGAGCGCGGAAGCCGCGCGCTTCTCCGGCATCCACGTGGAGCGCACGAAGTTCATCCTCTTCATGCTGAGCGGGCTCGTGTCCGCCCTCGCCGGCATCTACTACACGCTGCGGTTCTCGAGCGCTCGGGGCGACAATGCCACCGGCCTGGAGTTGAGCGTGATCGCGGCCGTGCTGCTGGGCGGTGTGTCGATCTTCGGCGGCAGGGGCTCGACACTGGGGCCCATCGCGGGGGCAGTGCTCATCGGGGTGCTCGCGAGCGCCCTGCGTCTCGCCAACGTCACCTCGGACGTCATCAACATCATCACGGGAACGCTGCTCGTCGCGTCCGTGGTGGCCACGAGCTTCCTGGCCTGGCTGCGCACCAAGCGGTCCCGTCCGGGAAAGAAAACGGAGACCCTCGCCGCCGCCAAGGGCTAGGGCCTCCTGCTCCACCGTCGATGCAATCACATCGGCTCGAATCGAAACAACAGGGAGAACAATGATGTTTGGAAACACCAGGAAGGCCCGCGCTGCCGCTTTCGCCGCTCTCGCGGTGACCGTCGCGCTCGTCGCCACGGGTTGTGCCGCGACGGGTGACAACAGCGGATCGGGTGACGAGGGCAGCGGTGACGCGAACTACGCGATCACGTTCCTGCCGAAGAACCTTGGCAACGCCTACTTCGACACGTCAGACGCCGGTGGCGCCGACGCCATCAAGGAGTTCGGTGGCACCTACGCCGAGGTCGGCCCCGCCGAGTCCGGTCCTGACGCCCAGGTGAGCTTCATCAACACGCTCACCCAGCAGGGTGTCGGCGGCATCGTCGTCTCCGCGAACGACCCGCAGGCCATCTGCGACGCGCTCAACGAGGCCCGGGATGCGGGAACCAAGGTCGTGACCTTCGACTCCGACACCAACCCCGAGTGCCGCGACCTGTTCATCAACCAGGCAACCGCCGAGGGCATCGCCAAGGTCGAGGTCGACCTCATCGCCGAGCAGATCGGTGGAGCGGGCAAGATCGCGATTCTGTCGTCGACGCCGAACGCGACGAACCAGAACGCCTGGATCGAGATCATGAAGACGTACCTCGCGTCCGACTACCCGGACATCGAGCTCGTTGACACCGTGTACGGCACGGATGACGACCAGGCCTCCTTCGACAAGACCGCGGCGCTGCTCCAGACCTACCCCGACCTCAAGGGCATCATCTCGCCCACGACCGTCGGCATCACGGCCGCTGCTCGCTACCTCTCGACCTCGGAGTTCAAGGGCAAGATCGCGCTGACCGGTCTCGGCACGCCGAACCAGATGCGCGACTACGTACAGGACGGCACCGTCACCGCGTTCGCGCTGTGGAACCCGGCCGACCTCGGCTACCTCGCCGCCTACGCTGCGAAGGCGCTCATCGATGGCGACATCACGGGCGCCAAGGGTGACACGTTCGACGGAGGCAAGCTCGGCAGCTTCACCGTAGGCGAGAACGGCTCCGTGCTCCTGGGTGACCCGTTCACCTTCAACAAGGACAACATCGGCGACTTCGACTTCTAGAAGTTCCCGCAAACCCGTACAGCCCGGTCGGTTCATCCCGCCCGGGCTGTACGGTCATTTCCGTCCCGACTTTCTCAGGAGCACTATGCCCACGACGAGCATCCGCGATGTCGCGCGGCTCGCCGGCGTGTCCGTCGGAACGGTCTCCAACGTGCTCAACAAGCCCGACGAGGTCTCGGCAGACTCGATAGCACGGGTGCAGAAGGCCATCTCCGAACTCGGCTACGTGCGCAACGACGCCGCTCGCCGACTACGAGCGGGCGTGAGCTCCACGGTCGGCTTCGTCGTTCTGGACGGCCAGAACCCCTTCTTCAATGAGGTGGTGCGCGGCGCTGAGGACGAGGCGTCGAAGAACGGCATCGCCATCCTCGTGGGCAACACCGACGAGGACCTCCGCCGCGAGGGCATGTATCTCGACCTGTTCGAGGAGCAGCGCGTGCGCGGCGTGCTCATCTCCCCCTACGGCGACATCAGCCAGCGCCTCCAGCAGCTGAAGGACAGGGATATCCCCGCCGTGCTGGTCGACCGCATCAACGTGGACGGCCGTTTCAGCTCCGTCGCCGTCGACAGCGTCGCGGGCGGGCAGATCGCAGCCCAGCACCTTATCGACACGGGTCGTCGACGCATCGCGTTCGTGGGTGGTCCGTTCGACATCCGCCAGGTGCGTGATCGCCTCGCGGGCGCCCGCGTAGCGGTTGACAACAGCGACTTCGATGTCGAGATCGAGGTGGTCGCGACGACCGCGCTCACCGTCGAGGAGGGCGTGCTCGCGGGACGCCGCATCATGGAGCGCTCGCGCAACGCGCGGCCCGACGCGCTTTTCGCCGCCAACGACCTTCTCGCGCTGGGCCTGCTGCAATCCCTCGTCGTCGACGGCACGCTCCTGGTGCCCTCGGAGATCTCGCTCATCGGATTCGACGACATCGCATTTGCGGCCGCGGCCGCGGTGCCGCTCTCGTCGGTGCGCCAGCCGAGCCGCATGATCGGCCAGACCGCGCTTCGCGTGCTACTGGAGGAGTCCGAGGACCCGACAATGATCCCCCGCCAGACCGTGTTCCGGCCAGAGCTGGTGATTAGAGCGTCTACCCAGCGGTGACCCGCCTCGCGCCTTTGCTGGTTGCTGAGTCCATGTTCTGGGGCTACGAAGGCTCGGATTTGCTGGCGTGAGTCGATTGGATTGACTGCGTAAGAGATGCCGAGTACAGAGGAGTGCTGATGGGTATCGTGGTCCAGAGAGACGCGTGCGTGGGGGCGGGGCAGTGCGCGCTCGTCGCGCCCGACCTGTTCGACCAGGACGATGACGGAATCGTGCTGCTTCTCGAGCCCAACCCCGAGGGTGCGCTGGTCGACGCGGCAACCCGCGCTGCACGACTGTGCCCGGCGCGCGCGATAGCGGTATCGGTTCCATGACTGGGGGTCCGCGCGTCGTCGTCGTCGGCGCATCGATAGGCGGGCTGACGGCGGCGGAAACCCTGCGTCAAGAAGGGTTCGACGGCGACGTCATCCTGATCGGAGACGAGCGCCACAGGCCCTACAACCGCCCGCCCCTCTCCAAGCAGATCATCGTCGGCGACTGGGAGCCCGAGGATGCCGGCATCAGGAGCGAGACCGAGATCGACGACCTCGGAATCGAGCTTCGAACGTCGTGCACCGCCGAGGCGCTGGACGCACTCGGACGCGTGCTTCACACCTCCCAGGGCGAGATCCCCTTCGACGAGCTCATCATCGCGACGGGCACCGAACCCCGCCGTCATCCGCTCGTCCCGACCGCGCTCACGCTGCGGACGATGGATGACGCGCTCACGATCCGCGACGGGCTGCGGTCGGCGCGACGAGTAGCAGTGATCGGGCCGGGCATCCTCGGTTCGGAGATCGCCAGCGCTGCACGCAAGTACGGAGCTGACACCCGGTTGATCGGCAGATCGGGAACCCTCACCTTCGGGGGCGTCGGGGCTCTCCTCTCGGCGCAGCTCGTCGAACTGCACGAGGCGAACGGCGTCGAGCTTTCGCTGGACGCGGAGATCGTCGGTGCCAGCACGGACGCGGGCGGCACGACCATCGAGTTTGCCGACGGGAGCACCGAACGTGCGGCTCTCGTCGTCGCGATGATCGGGGGAGTTCCCCGGGCCCAGTGGCTCCTCTCGTCGACCCTCACCGTGGACAACGGCGTGGTGTGCGATGGCACGGGTCAGGCAGCGCCGGGCATCTCTGCCATCGGTGACGTTGCGGCCTGGCGCGATCCGTACACCGGCAGACCCGTGCGCGTGGAGCACCAGAGCAACGCCATCGAGCAGGCGATCGCCGTCGCCCTGCGCCTCGTTCACGGTGAGACGGGGTCGCGGCCGGTGCCGCTGTTCTGGTCGGAGCTCCACGGCACGCGCATCAACGCGTTCGGCTGGTTCGACCCCGAGCTCCCGCTCGTCCCGTTCGTCGGCGGCGCCGAGCCGCATCCGACCGTGCTCGTGAGCCGCGATGCGGCAGACCGTGTGCACGGCGCGATCGGATGGAACGCACCGCCCCGCGAGTTCCGGGTTGCCCGCGCCGCGGTCGCCGAATCATCATCCCTCGCACCACTTCCCTGACCACCCTTCACAGAAAGCGGAGACTTCGATGTCCGACACCGCAGGTTGCCCCTTCCCCCACCACGCCCGCTCCCTCCCGGGCGACGGCACGCCCCTCGCCCCGTCCCCACGGTTCGCCGAGTGGCGCGAGCAGGGCGCCTTCGTCCCGCTCGACTTCCAGGACGGACACGAGGGCCTCGTGGCCACCCGTTACGACGCCGTGGTGAGCGTGCTCCAGGACCCTCGTTTCAGCATGCTTCCCGCGCGAATGCCGGTCGGGCCCGATGGCGTCGGTGAGTCCGATGCCGCCGCAGTCCCGCTCGAGTTGCCCGGTGACCTCGACGAGGCCGGCCACGCGTCCGAGCTCCTCAACCTGCTTACCCTCGATGGGGCTGAGCACTCGAAACTCCGGCGAGCGGTCACTGCCAGGTTCTCGGTGCGCCAGGCCCGCTCGCGCGAGCCGTGGATCCGCGAGATGATCGCGGAGCAGGTTGTGCGCCTTCGGGAGACGAACGGAGCGGTCGACCTGTGGCGCGACTACGCGATGCCGATCTCGGCCCGGACACACTGTCACGTTATCGGCATCCCTCCGCAGCAATACGAGCTCTTCGTCGAGCTCTTCGTCGAGCCCTCGACGGCCCAGCAGAAGTACGACTTCATCCGGGCCCTCATCGAGGAACGCCGCAACGATCCCGGCGAGGACGTCATCACCGACCTGCTGAACAACCCCGAGCTCGACAGGGTCGAGATCGAGGGCCTGCTGAGGCTCCTCATGGGGGCGGGCCGTGACTCGGTTGCGTACCTGATCGCCACCGCGGCGGTCGCGCTGCTGACGAATCCCGCGCAGATGGCCCTTCTCCGCGATGACGTGGAGGGGGCGCGTCCCGCGGTGGAGGAGTTCATGCGCGCGGGCGCGATGTTCGTCACGCTGTTCGCTCGCACGGCGATGGAAGATGTCGTCATCGAGGGGACGACCATCCTGGCAGGGACATCGGTCGCCGTGTCACCGGTTGCGGCCAACCGCGACCCGGCGCACTGGGGCGAGAACCCCGAGCAGTTCGACGTGACGCGCGACGCCTTCGGGCACCTGGGCTTCGGCTACGGCATCCATGGATGCATCGGGCAGCAGGTCGCCCGCGTCGAGATCCGCGAGGCGATAACTGCCCTACTGCAGGAGTTCCCCGCCATCTCGCTGGTCTCGGCTGAGCAGCTCGAGCCGCACCCGTTCGCGCATCCGGTCGCTGTGTACGAGGCTGGCGAGGTACTCGTGACACTGGACGGCGCAATAGCATAGGCGAATGCTCGACGATGACCCGGTCGTGGTAGGTGCTAACCGGTACCGGTTCTCCTCGGGAGAGCGCATCATCAATCCGCACGTCATGAGCGTCTCGTTCATCTGGGTGCTCAGCGGTGGAGGAGAGATCCTCGCCGGCGGGCGGCGCTTCGCGGTCGACGGCCAGCACGTCCTTCGGCTGCCCTGGCACCACGCGGTGGAGTACCGTGCAAGCGGTCGTGGGCCGTTCCATGTCGGCACGCTGCACGTGGTGCCTCGGCACTCCCGGGATACGCCGGTGGTGCCGCGGGTCGCGCACCTCCCCGGGGATCCCCTGCTGCACGACCCTGCGCGCGGGGGAGACCCGTCCGCGTTCCAGCCCGGGATATCCTCGACCCGCAACAGCGCTGCGCGCCGCATAGTCGAGTTCGGCACGATCGCTATCGAGCGCCTCGGTGAGGGCGGGTTCGACGAGGAGTACTTTCGCGCCCTCGGTCGTCTGGTACTGAGCGAGAACGACGCTTGGGCCGACGGTCATGCGCAGCAGTCCACACTGCCGGGCGCGCTCGAGATGATGATGACCTTCATCCGGCATCACATCGCCGAGCCGCTCACAGTAGCCCGAGTCGCGGAATCCGCGCGCTGCAGCGAGACCACGGCCCAGCGCCTGTTCGCGAGGCACGTCGGTGAGTCCATGCAGTCCTGGATCCGCCAGGTGCGGCTCAGGGAGGCCGCCAGCCTGTTGCGAACGTCCGGCCTCCGCGTGAGCGAGGTCGCGCAACTCGTCGGATACTCCGATCCCCTGTACTTCTCGCGCGCGTTCCGTCGTGCTTACGGGGTCGCACCCAGTCGGTTCGCGCACACCGTGCTCCGACCCTGACGACGGAACCCGGGTGCCCGTCCAATCCATGTTTCGGGCCCTTCCGTGCCCGCCGCGATCCCTCGCACTTCCGTAGATTCGTCGCGACGGCGCAGTTCCTGCGCCCGCACGCGAAGGAGCGCACATGGTGGTACACCGACGATCGTTCGGGCGGACCGGGTGGGGCATCAGCGAGGTGGCCTTCGGCGCCTGGCAGCTCGGTGGGCAGTGGGGTCCCGTCGATGATGAGGCCTCGATCCGCGCCCTGCTCGACGCCTACGAGCTCGGAATCAACTTCGTCGACACGGCGCAGATGTACGGACTGGGGCACAGCGAGGAGGTCGTCGGTCGCTCGCTGCGCGAGTGGCATGGCGAGCGCATCTACGTCGCGACCAAGGTCCAGCCCACGCAGTGGCCGGATCCCTCAGTGGTCGATCCCGACATCGCCCAGGGCTACCCGCCCGGGTACCTCCGCGACCAAGTCGACCAGTCGCTTCGCAGGCTGGGAGTGGAGCGGCTCGACCTGATCCAACTGCACTGCTGGATGCCCGGCGGCATGGTCGACCGCGGCTGGCTCGAGACCCTTCACACGCTACGTGACGAGGGGAAGATCGACCGCATCGGAGTCTCCCTCCGCGACTACCGCGCAGACGAGGGAGTCGCGATCGCCGAATCGGGCCTCATCGACTCGATCCAGGTCATCTACAACATCTTCGACCAGTCGCCGGAGACCGCGCTGCTCAAGGCCGCCGAAGCCTCGCAGACCGCGATCATCGCGCGGGTCGTACTCGACTCGGGGTCGCTCAGCGGGGCGTGGATCCCGGAGACCTACGCGGGCTGGGCCGAGGACTCGGTGTTGAGGACCATGCTCCGCGGGGAGCGATTCCAGGAGACGCTCGATCGCGTGGCCGGGGTGCGGGAGGTGACCGACCCGTTCTACGAGTCGCTGGACGAAGCTGCGGTTCGGTTCGTGCTCGACCGCCCGGAGGTCTCGACGGCCATCATCGGGATGACCACGCAGAAGCGAATCGAGCGCAACGCCGCCTACGGTGACGGCCAGGGGCTCGCGCCGGGGCTCAGGGGGCAGCTCGCCGGGTTCCACTGGAACAAGAACTTCTACGTATGAGCGCCGGTCCGTCGGCAGCTGTCGAGCAGCTGAGCCCGCAGCAGATCGAGGTGCGGCTGGCACGGGCATCCGTCGCCTACCTCCCGCTCGGGTCGCTCGAGTTTCACGGTCCGCATCTCCCCATCGGCCTCGACGCCCTTACTGCGCACGGAATCTGCCTTGCCGCGGCCGAACAGGGCGGCGGGGTCGTGCTGCCTCCGTGGTACGCGGCGATCGGCGGCGAGCACACCGCCTACCCGTGGACGTTCATGTCTCGCGTGCCCGACTCGATCGAGTCGCTTCTCGCCGAGACCCTGAGGAGACTCGATGAACTCGGCGTGCAGCGAGTCGTACTCCTGAGCGGTCACTTCGCCGATGAGCAGGGTGACCTCATCGCGCGGGTTGCAGACGCCTGGAACGCTCGCGGAGCGTCGTCCCGCGTCGTCGCGCGCACGTTGGGGCAGGCGCCCCACCCTCCAGTAGCCCCCGACCATGCTGCGCAGTTCGAGTCGCTCGTGCTGCTCGCCCTGCGCCCGGAACTCGTCAACATCGGTCAGCTGCCCGACCCCGATGCGTTCCCGGCACCGCAGGAAGAGGACCCGTTCGGCCCCGACCGTCATAGCGCGAATCACCCGCTCCACGGCGTCTTCGGTCCCGACCCGCGCCACCTGATGGCGTCCGACGCCGCACCGCTGGTTCGGTACCTCATTCAGTGGGTCCTCGAGCTCGCCGCGCCCGGAGCCGCGCCCGATCATTCATGACGGCTCCCCCATCGGTCTCCGGGCCCGAGTTCGTCATGCGGGCAGCCATCGATGAGTGGCCGGACAGTCTCGTCCGCTGCGACGGCCTCAGTCGTCGAACTGGATCTCCAGAAGCACGGAGCCGTTCATCCAGTCCTCAACCTTCGTCGGCACCGTGAGCCGCCCCGGGTTCGCGGGCTGGTTCAGTTCGGCCACGATCTCGGTGAAGACGCGGCGGCGCTCGTCGGGATCGGTGACCGGCCGCGCAGTGGCCTTGAGCGTTGCGCGCACCCCGTGCTTGAGGTGGAACAGGAACTGCGGGTTCACCTGCAGGTTGCGGAACCAGTCGGGCGTCGGTGAGGGCATGCCGGTCAGGTAGTTGGCGTCCCCTGCGCGATAGAACCAGATCTCGATCCGGCGGGGGAGCCCACTGCGGCCACCGACGGTGGTGATCTCGACGGTGCGCTCCCACGCGGTGGAGGCGGGAGTGAGTGCGAGGGCGTCTCGGATAGCGTCGTCCATCCGCATAGTGTGGCGTAGGTACAAACGCTTGCAGTGCGCCTGTGGAGAGAATATGACCCCCGAACGGGGGGAGATCGGGCGGGTCTGCCCCCCGGTTCCAGCGAGACGTACCCCGGCAAGTGACAATGGACTCATGCCACTCACGGGAGAGTACGAGCCGAGCACGTCCGATTGGTCGCGCAAGCAGGCCGAGCTGTTCGAGGCGGCCGAGGGCCGCGAAGGCAACCTCCTGCGGGGCAAGCCGATCATCGTCCTGACATCCGTCGGCGCGAAGACAGGCAAGCTCCGCAAGACCGCCCTCATGCGCGTGGAGCACGAGGGCGCGTACGCGGTCGTCGCCTCCCTCGGCGGGGCTCCGAAGAATCCGGTCTGGTACTACAACCTCAAGGCCAATCCGCACGTCGAGCTTCAGGACGGCGCCGTGCGCCGCGACTATCTCGCCCGCGAGGTCACGGGCGACGAGAAGGCACAGTGGTGGCCGCGTGCCGTCGAGGCGTGGCCCGACTACGCGAACTATCAGGAGAAGACGGAGCGCCAGATTCCGGTGTTCGTGTTGGAAGCCATCTGACTGTTTGTCAGCGATCTTCGTCCGACACTCCGAAGACTCGCATCGTGCCGGACCAGCCGTTCTGATGCTCCCCGACGGGCAGACGAGACAGTACGACCCCGCCGTTTCTCACGTAGTTCGTGATCATTGGGAGTTGCAGGCAGAGGGCATCAATAACGTGTTCCAGAGACAGCCGACCGTGTGGGCGGTCCATAACTTGCCAATCCAATCCGCTCAAGGTGAGGGCAGAGTCGGTTGAGTAAGTCACCGGCCTCCCCGCGACCGCTCGAATCTGGACGGCGCCATCCACGAGCGCGGGCGCTTCTGGAAAATCAAAACGGATGTCCGGGGCATCCGGATCAGGGTGATCGTCGGAGTCCACTCGGAGTCCGATATTGGACGCGAACGACGGAGCGAGGTTTGCGCTAACTAGATCTTGATGCTTATCGCTGTTGCTCAACCGCGCGAGTGTCGCCAAGACGTCTAGATCCGGTCTGGATTGATTGAACGGCTGCACATCCTCGACTCGACTAAGTAGGTTGACGGGCATTGAGTCGAGGCGAATCGACGCATCCTTCCAGCGGGTGGCATCCCACTCCATCGGGAAGTAGACCTGTTTGGGCTTGCAGGGAGAGACGTTCCCTAGATGGGTTAGCTCCCACGCCAGACCGTCGAAGGAGCCGCGGAACTGGTGCAGCGCCTCGCTCAGTCTGAACGAAAAGTCTTCAATCGGAGATGCTGAATCAAGCCGCAAGATCCCCTCGATGGTTCGCCTATCGGGGAGTGATCTGTACTCCGCACGAACATGTCCAGCGAGCATCCATTCGGTCATGTCGTCAGAAAGCGAGCGGATCAACTTGATTGCACGGGTCAGCCGCATCTCGGGGGTCGCTCGAAAACTCGCATCCACGTTGACGACACTAGGGCGAGACCTCGATGTCTGAAACACTCACGCAACACTCCAGCCGTATGCTCCACTTATGGCTGACCTGTTCGATGGCTATGGCGCCACCGCCACGAAGAAAACAGGCACGCCCGCGTGGGATGAGATGTTCGCCGCGCCCGGTTCGGCCCGCAACTCCTACAAGGAGATCTACGCGGCACTCGCGCAGATGACGCAGGACGAACTGCGCGGTCGCACGGATGCCCTCGCAAGCTCATATCTCGCGCAGGGGGTGACGTTCGACTTCGCGGGGGAGGAGAGGCCCTTCCCGCTTGACGCCGTTCCGCGCGTGATCGACCAGGCGGAATGGGTCAACGTCGAGGCGGGAATCAAGCAGCGCGTGAGGGCGCTCGAGATGTTCCTCGCCGACATCTACGGCCCACAGGCCGCGGTGAAAGACGGGGTGATTCCGGCCCGCCTGGTCACGAGCTCGAGCCATTTCCACCGCGAGGCCGCGGGCATCGAGCCCGCAAACGGCGTGCGCATCCAGGTGAGCGGCATCGACCTCATCCGCGACGAAGCCGGCACCTGGCGCGTGCTCGAAGACAACGTGCGCGTGCCGTCGGGAGTGAGCTACGTCATCTCCAACCGCCGCGTCATGGCGCAGACCCTGCCCGAGCTGTTCGTCTCGATGCGGGTACGGCCCGTTGGCGATTATCCCCACAAGCTCCTGCAGGCCCTGCGCGCCTCGGCTCCCCCCGGCGTGGATGACCCGACAGTGGTCGTACTCACCCCCGGCGTCTTCAACTCGGCCTACTTCGAGCACACCCTTCTCGCGCGCCTCATGGGCGTCGAGCTCGTCGAGGGCCGCGACCTGTTCTGCTCCGGTGGTCGCGTGTGGATGCGCACCACGGCGGGCCCGACCCGCGTCGATGTGATCTACCGTCGCGTTGACGACGAGTTCCTCGATCCGCTGCAGTTCCGAGCGGACTCCATGCTCGGCAGCCCCGGGCTCATGCTCGCGGCCCGCCTCGGCAACGTCACGATCGCCAACGCGGTCGGCAACGGAGTCGCCGACGACAAGCTCGTCTACACCTACCTGCCCGAACTCACGAAGTACTACCTCGGCGAGGATCCGATCCTCCCCAACGTGCACACGTGGCGTCTCGAAGAGCCCGGAGCTCTCGAGGAAGTGCTCGACCGCCTCGACGAACTCGTCGTCAAGCCGGTGGACGGTTCCGGCGGCAAGGGGCTCGTGATCGGTCCGGCCGCGTCGAAGGCCGAGCTCGAAGAACTCAGGGGGCGACTCCTGCGTGACCCGCGCGGCTGGATCGCGCAGCCCGTCGTGCAGCTCTCGACCATCCCGACGCTCGTCGACGACGGCATGCGCCCCCGTCACGCCGACCTGCGACCGTTCGCCGTCAATGACGGCTCGGACGTGTGGGTGCTCCCGGGCGGACTGACTCGCGTCGCGCTGCCCGAGGGCGAACTCGTCGTCAACAGCTCGCAGGGTGGCGGGTCGAAAGACACCTGGGTGGTCGGACAGGATCCGCTTCAGGTCTCGAGGCACAGCATCCAGGGGCTCGTTGCCGGCCAGGCCGCCGCAACCGAGAGCATCTCGATCATCACGCCCGAAATGCTCAAGGCCGCGCAACAGGATCATGGGCCGCACGAGCGCCCGCTCGGCCATGGCCAGCAGGAGCAGCAGCAGCAGAGCGGTGGAGAGTCATGCTGAGCCGCATCGCCGAATCCCTGTTCTGGATCGGCCGGTACATCGAGCGCTCCGACGGCACCGCGCGCATTCTCGACGTGCACCTGCAGCTTCTGCTCGAGGATCCGTGGATCGAGGAGGACCTTGCGTGCCGTTCGCTCCTGAGCGTCATGGGCGCGGAGGCACCGGACGACACCGAGCTCAGCCGCCAGGACATCCTGTCGATCCTTGCGGTCGACCGTTCTGAGCCCGCATCCATCGCGTATTCGCTCGGCGCCGCGCGCGAGAATGCCCGCCGCGCTCGCGAGATCGTGAGTACAGAACTCTGGGAGTGCCTCAACACGACGCGCGCACGGATGCCCCGCAAGGTGTCGAGCGACAAGGTGCACGAGTTCTTCGCCTGGGTTCGCGAGCGCTCTGCTCTGGCCGTGGGCATCATCGAGTCCGCCACGAGTCGTGACGAAGCCTGGCAGTTCTTCACCCTCGGCCGCTCGATCGAGCGGGCGGACATGACCGCGCGGCTTCTCGCCACGAGAAGTCTCACCGAGGCATCGGGCCCGTCGTGGACCACGATCCTGCGGTCGTGTGGCGCCTACGAGGCGTACCTGCGCACCTACCGGGGCGTGCCGAGCGCGAAGAACGCTGCCGAGTTCCTGCTGCTCGACCGGCTGTTCCCGCGCAGCATCCTGTTCTCGGTCACGCGCGCCGAGAACTGCATGCGCGAGATCGAGCCGCGCAGCGACCGGGTCGGGGTCTCAGACCTCGCGCAACGGCTGCTCGGCCAGATCCGGAGCGAGTTGGAGTACCGGCCGATCGCCGAGATTCTCGAGGACCTGCCGTTCCACATGGACAACGTGCAACTCGCTACGAGTGCGGCCTCGGAGGCGATCCGCCAGCGCTACTTCCCCACCAACGCGGCACCGAGCTGGGTCGGAGAGACGAGTTGAACCGCCTGCGCATCAAGCACATGACGGGTTTCCACTACGGCGGCGACGTCACGGCGTCGTACAACGAAGCGCGCATGCTGCCGGTGAGCTCTGAGGGGCAGCTCGTGCTGTTCTCGAACCTCGAGATCCTGCCGATGTCGAGCCAGCACAGCTACGTGGACTACTGGGGTTCACGCGTCTCGTCGTTCGAGATCCTCACCCCGCACAAGGAGCTCTCGCTCACGGCGACGAGCCTCATCGAGGTGCGCCCGCGTCCGCACGACGCGGAGAGCCTCACGTGGGCAGAGCTCGAGATCGCCGTCGAGACCACGACCGAGACCGTTGAACACCTCAAGCAGACCCGGCGCACCGCCCCGCCCGCCGATGTCGAGGAGATCGCGCGCGACATCAGGGCGCAGACCGAGAACGTCTGTGATGCGGCGCTCGCGATCTGCACGGCCATCGGTGATGCAGTCGAGTACATGCAGGGCGTGACGGGCGTCCACTCCACTGCCGCCGAGGCCTGGGTGCAGCGCAAGGGCGTCTGCCAGGACATCGCGCATCTCGCCCTCGGCGCACTGCGTTCGGTGGGCATCCCGTCGCGCTACGTGTCCGGATACCTCCACCCCAAGCCCAACGCCGCGATCGGCGAGACCGTCGCGGGCGAGTCGCACGCGTGGGTCGAGTGGTTCTGCGGCGGGGAGTGGCGAGGCTTCGACCCGACGAACCTCATCGACATCGGCGACCGCCACGTGCTCGTGGGCCGCGGCCGCGACTACAACGACGTGCCCCCGCTGCGCGGCGTGTACGCGGGCCCGTTCGGTTCGACGCTGTTCGTGAAGGTGGAGATCACGCGCGAGGCGTAAGACGTTTGTCTTAGTGCGCTTCTCCGGAGAAGCCCGGCCCAGATCGTAGGGGTGACGGGTGTCGGCGGCGAGTCGCCCCCAATCTCCGGAGAAGCGCCAGAAATCGCGGCGCCATGGCCCCCTTAGCGCAACTAGCTCGTGCGCGCGGCCGTCGCCCCAACGATCGCGATCTCCTGCGTCGCGAGCTCGCGCGTCTCGACCGGCAGTGGAATCGACTCCGTCGCTGTCGCCTGGTTGCGCTTGTTGCGCGAGAGCCAGACGACGGCGATGAGTGCCGCGGCGATCCCGGACGCCGCGCCGATGGCCAGTGACCAGCGCGGGCCCCAGACGTTGGCGACGAGGCCGACGATGGGGGCCCCGATGGGCGTTCCGCCCGCGAAGATTGCCATGTAGAGCGCCATCACGCGCCCGCGCATCTCGGGTGCTGTCGTTGTCTGCACGTACGCGTTCGCCGTGTTCATCATCGTGAGCGAGCACACGCCGACGACCACGAGCGCGCCGGCGAAGAACAGGTACGTCGGCGAGACGGCAGCGATCACACACGCGAGACCGAACGCCCCGGATGCCACGACCACAACGATGAACCGCACCCGCTCCCGCCGCGCGGCGAGCAGCGACCCCGCCACCGCTCCCGCTGCCATGACCGACGACAGCAGCCCGAACTCGGCGGAACCCTTCCCGAACTCCACTGTCGACATCGTCGAGATGAAGATCGGGAAGTTGAAGCCGAACGTTCCGACGAGGAACACCATGACGAGCACGATGAGGATGTCTTTACGTGAGCGGACGTAGCGCAAGCCATCCCTGATCTGTCCTTTCGCCTTCGCGAGTCTCGGCGTCGGCACGAGCTGGTTCTTGCGGATCAGCACGAGCGAGAGGATCACGCCCGCGAACGAGATGCCGTTGACGATGAAGACCGGGCCGGAACCGATCCACGCGATGAGCACGCCCGCAACGGCGGGGCCGATGAGGCGCGCGCTCTGGAACGACGTCGAGTTGAGCGCCACCGCGTTCGAGATGTACTTGTCGGTAACGAGTTCGGAGACGAAGGCCTGGCGCGCGGGAGTGTCGATCGCCGTGCAGATGCCGAGCAGGAGCGCGAACGCGTAGACGTGCCACAGCTGCACGTGGCCCGAGATCACGAGAGCTCCGAGTCCGAGGGCGAGAGCGCACTGCACCCCCTGGGACCACATGAGGATGCGGCGGCGGTCGAACCGGTCGGCCATGAGTCCGGCGACGGGCATGAGCAGCAGGAGCGGGCCGAACTGGAGGGCCATCGTGATGCCGAGGGCCGCGGCATCCTTGTCGGTCAATTCGGTGAGGACTATCCAGTCCTGCGCGGTGCGCTGCATCCACGCCCCGGTGTTGGAGACGAGTGCCCCGGCGAACCAGAGGCGGTAGTTGAAGACGCGGAGCGATCGGAACATGGCACTCACGAGTCGGCGAGCTCCCTGAGGATCGGGGTGGCCGCGTCGATGGTGGCACGCTGGCCGGGGGTAAGCGTGGCGAGCTGGCGGGCGAACCAGGCGACCCGACGACGCTTGGTCTCCTTCGCGATCTCGAGCCCCGTCTCGGTGGATTGGATGAGCACCTTCCGGCCGTCGTCCGGCGAACTGTCACGCGTGACGAGCCCGGCCTCCACGAGAGCGTTGACCGTGCGGTTCATCGAAGGGGGCGTGACGCGCTCGTGCTCGGCAAGGGAACCGAGCGTCTGGGCGCCTTCCTTCCCGAGCACGAAGAGCACGGAGAGTTGGCCATCGGTGACGTCTTCGCCCGCGCGCTCGGCACGGATGCGGCGGCTCAAGCGCATGATGGCGAGACGGAGATCATCCTCTGGCTGCTCGGTCATATTCGTTAGCATAGCAAATTAGCCATGCTAACTAAAATCTGGGCAATACGATGATCCTGAGCGAGGAGGCTCCCATGCCCACTGTCACGCGCACCAACCACAGCTTCGTCGACGCCCAGGGTGTGACGATTCACTACTACGCGTGGAAGGCAGCCAAGCCCAAGGCGGTGCTCCAGCTCACCCACGGCCTCGGTGACCACGCGTTGCGCTACGAGCAGGTCGCACAGGATCTCGTCGCCGCGGGCTACACGGTCTACGCGGATGATCACCGCGGCCACGGCGCGACCGGCATGGAGCAGTACGGCGGCGACGTCACTAAGCTCGGCAAGCTCGGCCCCGGCGGCCTGCGCGCGACTGTTGAAGACGTGCGCCAGTTCACGAAGCTCATCCGCAGCGAGAACCCGGGGCTGCCGCTCGCCCTGCTCGGCCACTCGTGGGGGTCACTCATGGTGCAGACGGTGCTCAACTCGCATGCAGACGAGTACGACGCCGCGGTGCTCACAGGCACCGCATACCGCACGCTCCTCGACATGAACGGCGGCAACCTCAACAAGCAGCACAAACACCTCGGCACGACAGGCAACGAGTGGCTCAGCCGCGACCCTGCCGTCGCGCAGGCGTTCTCGGACGATCCACTCACCTTCTACGCAGCAGCGATCCAGCTCTTCGGCCTCGCCGACGGGCTGCGCCTGCTCGGTCGCCCGACGAAGAGCATCGGCAAGGACATCCCGCTGCTCATCATGATCGGCAGCGAAGACACCCTCGGCGGAGAGAAGAGCATCGAGAAGCTCGCCTCCGCGTACGTGACGCGGTCGAAGCTCAGCGATGTGAAGGCGATCGTCTATCCCGAGGGTCGGCACGAGATCTTCAACGAGACCAACCGCGACGAGGTCATCGCCGACCTCGTCGCATGGTTGGACGCGCACCTGACTTGAATCCTCGCGGTCGTCAGCCCCTCGACGTGACCGAGGCTGCGGGTTAGTCGGTTCCTTTACGAAGCGCAGCGAGGGAGACGAGCTTTCGCGGTTTCAGCAGGAACCACGCCGTCGAGGCAATGATCGGCAGCACCAATATGCCAATGCTCCATAACAGGTACGAAAGCCGATCAAGTTCCTGATCACGCTGGACCTGAACGAAAGCAACGATCGTGTAGGCGAAGTAGGCTCCCAGCACCAGTATCCCTAAGCCAATCGCCAAAACGTTCTCCATCGCCGGTACCTCCTATTAGGTCGAGTTCAGTAGGGCCGATGGCCCGGCCGACTTGGATTGCCGGCCGAGCCGCTGCTTGTCAGCTCGTGGTTCCGTTGGCGTAAACGTAGCCCGTGTTGGAGACGCTGTAGCTCGGCGGGACATTGAACGGCCAAGTCACTCTCCATTGGTAGTAGAGGGTCCGTGATGAGGTGCCGCCGCTCTCGGTGCACGCTTCGTTGGTGATCGTGAGCCCTACTGAATAGTTGAGGAAACAGTTGTGACTCCCGGTGTAGCCCTGATAACTGACCCCCACCCACGCGCGGGATCCATCGTAGTAAAACGTCCCATTGTGGGTCACCGTGTATGACCCACCAGTGGTGGCCCACGAGTAGTGCTTGGAATAGATGGTCGCGCGCAGAGCGGCCTGCGCGATTTCTTTACGGTCGGCAGCGGAAAGCGTGTCATCGGACGCGATATCCGTGGCTGTGGCAACCTTGCCGGCGCTCGTCGTCGCCACAGTCGTCAACGTGCAGTCGATCTTGGCAACCTCGAGGCCGGCGGCTTCTGTCGCGGCGATGGCGTCGATACATTCGGGCGCCTCCGATACAGCGACCGTCCGCGTCGGCTCCGTGACTATGTCGGACTCTCCCGCCGACGCGGGTGGCGCGGCGAGCGCGAAAGTCGTGATGAGGACGGCAACAACGCCCGTCCCTGTCCTAGCTATTCTCACTCTTTTCCTCCGTCGATTTGCGAGGACCCAGGTGGCGGACGTGAACCGTCCGGTAGAAAGAGTGGCCGACCCAGAGTGCCGGCCACCTACGACCCCTCTGTTCCGGACAGCTTCCAACAATCAGGAAAACGGCGTCAGAATTGTCCACAACCGGACGCATTCTCGTTCTCCGACGAGCAGCGTGCGCTCGCGAGTTAGGCTTGCCTAATGCACGGTGAATTCAAGGTTCCTGGCGGCAAGCTCGTCGTTGTCGACTTCACCATCGTCGAGGGGCGTATCGCCGACTTCCGCCTCGCCGGCGACTTCTTCCTCGAGCCGGACAGCGCGCTCGAGTCGATCAACGCCGCGCTCAACGGGCTCCCCGCCGACACGGAGGCTCCCGTGCTGGCGAAGGCCGTGCGGGATTCCTTGCCGGAAGACGCGCTGCTGCTCGGCTTCGCGCCGGAGTCGGTCGCGACAACCATTCGTCGCGCGCTGCACAAGGCCACGAGCTGGCGTGACTACGACTGGCAGCTCATCCAGGGTCCGGCCGTCGACCCCGTGCTGCAGATGGCGCTCGACCAGGTGCTGAGCGAGGAGGTAGGCGAGGGCCGCCGCAAGCCCACGCTGCGAATCTGGGAGTGGGAGAAGCCCGCAGTCGTGATCGGCAGCTTCCAGTCGGTCAAGAACGAGGTCGACCTCGAGAACGCGAAGAAGTACGGCTTCGACGTCGTGCGCCGCATCTCGGGCGGCGGTGCAATGTTCATGGAGGCCGGCTCGGTCATCACCTACTCGATCTACGCCCCCACCGAACTCGTGCAGGGCATGAGCTTCGCCGACTCGTACGCGTTCCTCGACGAGTGGGTCATCGTGGCCCTCAAGTCGCTCGGCATTGAGGCGACCTACCAGCCGCTCAACGACATCACGAGCCCGACCGGCAAGATCGGCGGAGCAGCGCAGAAGCGTCTCGGCAGCGGCGCCGTGCTGCATCACGTGACCATGAGCTACGACATGGACGGCGACAAGATGGTGCAGGTGCTGCGCATCGGCCGCGAGAAGATGAGTGACAAGGGAACGAAGAGCGCCAACAAGCGCGTCGACCCGCTCCGCAGCCAGACGGGCCTGCCCCGGGCCGAGATCATCGAGAAGATGGTCGGTACGTTCAAGGGGTTGTACGGGCTCACTCCGAGCGAGATCACGCCAGAGGAGTTCGCGAAGGCGGAGCAACTCGTTACCGAGAAGTTCGGTACCGAGGAGTGGCTCCAGCGGGTCCCTTGAGAGCATCGTCCGTGAGCCGCGCTCGTCGGGCGGTCGTCCTGTCCGTCTCGCTCGCCGTGCTGCTCGCGGGCGGGATCATCGCGTCGGCCATCGTGGGTCAGCTCGCCATCAGCCCCGCCGAAGTCGTCGGGTCGGTGCTGCGCGCGGTGGGCATCCAGAACCCCTGGGCGCCGGATGACCCGATCATCGAGTCCACGCTCTGGGTGGTGCGCTTCCCGCGCATCGCCATGGGGCTCGCGGTGGGTGCGGCGCTCGCCGTGGCCGGCGCCGTCATGCAGGCCATCTTCGGCAACCCGCTCGCCGAGCCCGGCGTCGTGGGAGTCTCCTCCGGCGGAGCGTTCGGCGCCTCCGTCGCGATCGTGCTCGGCTTCACCTCCCTCGGCAACGGAACGGTCGCGGTCTTCGCCTTCGCGGGCGGACTGCTCGCGACCCTCCTCGTCTATGCCGTCTCGCGGGCCAACGGTCGCACCGAGGTGGTCACCCTGCTCCTCACCGGCATTGCCGTGAACGCGTTCGCCGGGGCCGGGCTCGCCTTCCTCCTGTTTGTCGCGGATTCGGGCGGCCGCGAGCAGATCGTGTTCTGGCAGCTGGGGTCGCTCAACGGCTCGCGTTGGGCCGAAGTGGCGATCGTCGGAGTCGTCGCGACGATCGGCACCGCGGTCGCGATCGTGCTCGGTCGCCGGTATGACCTGCTCGCGCTGGGGGAGCGCAACGCGCGCCACCTCGGCGTCAACGTCGAAGCACTGCGCATCGGCTCGATCGTGCTCGTCGCGTTGCTCACGGGAGTCGCCGTAGCCTTCTGCGGCATCATCGCGTTCGTCGGTCTGGTCGTGCCGCACGTGATCCGCATGGCGATCGGCCCCGCACACCGCTCGCTCATCATCGCGAGCGCGTTCGGCGGAGCCGCCCTCATGGTGCTCGCCGACCTGCTCGCGCGCTCGGTGGTCGTCGGTGCCGACCTGCCGATCGGCCTCCTCACGAGCCTCATCGGCGGGCCGTTCTTCTTCTTCCTGCTGTTCCGGCAGCGCCGGCGGAGCGGGGGCTGGGCGTGATTTTGACGGGCTCAATCTCCGCTACCGCAGTGGGTGTCGACCTCGAGGGCACCACGGTGCTCGACGGGGTGACGATCGACGTTCTCCCCGGCGAACTACTCGTGCTCGTGGGGCCAAACGGCGCGGGCAAGTCCACGCTGCTCGGGGTGCTCAGCGGGGAGCGGAAGCCGAGCAGGGGCACAGTCACGTTCGACGGACGTGAGTTCGGTGGCATCCGTCACGCCGAGTTGGCCCGGCTGCGCAGTGTTCTCACGCAGGAGAACACGGTGAGCTTCCCGTTTCTCGTCGCCGAGGTGGTCGCGATGGGCCGCAGCCCGTGGGCGCGCACGATCGAGGGCCGCGACGACATGACCGCGGTCGCCGAGGCCATGGATGCCGCAGACATCTCGCACCTCGCGGCCCGCAGGTACACCACCCTCTCGGGCGGGGAGAAAGCTCGTGTTTCCCTCGCGCGCGTGCTCGCCCAGCGCACCCCGGTGATGTTCCTCGACGAGCCGACCGCCTCTCTCGACCTTCGTCACCAGGAGGACGTCATGCGTGTGGGTCGTAGGGCGGCCGACGCGGGCCGAGCGGTTGTGGTCGTGCTGCACGACCTGTCGCTCGCGAGCGCGTACGCCGACCGACTCGCGCTCGTTTCCGACGGACGGCTCGAGGCGGTGGGCGCCCCCGCCGACGTTCTCACCGAGGAGCGCGTCGAGCGCGTCTACGGCCTGCCCGTCGAACTGCATCTCGTGGCGGGTCGCCCGGTGGTCGTGCCGAGGCGCGGCTAGAGCTCGATGGTCCTGCCGGACGCGATCGAGCGTTCCGCCGCGTCGAGCACCCGCACAGTTTCGGCGCCGAACTGCAGATCACACGGATGCCCGGGGCGCCCCACCTGCGCGACGAGCGCGTCGATCGCGCGCGAGTAGGCGGCATCCGCCCGCCCCGTCGACGCGTCGAGCGGTGGAACCTCCGACCGGCCGTGCTCGCCCGCGAACAGCGCCGAGTCGCCGCCAGACCCCTCTACAGCGCCGATCGTGAGCGCCAGGACACTCGTCGCGGCATCGTGGCGGAGGGTGGCGACGACGAGGCCATTCGCATCGCGGGTCGCGGACACCGTTCTGGCGGGGCCGAGTACGGGCTGCACGAGCGAGTACGCGTGCGGACCGACGTCCCACAGGCCGCCGCGTTGGGCGCGCCACCCCGGATTCGGCATGCCCGCGAGAGCGGCGGCGATGATCTCGATGCGACTGTAGCTCCACCCGCCGGTCTCGAGCAGGGAGTCGATCCACACCGAGATCGGCGTGAGGAATCGCTTGGTGACGAACACTATCGACGCCACGCCCGAGTCGCGCGCTGCGGACGCGAGAGTCTCAGCGGCATCGAGCTCGAGCGCGATCGGCTTGTCGAGAAGCACGTGCTTGCCGGCCCGGATCGCTCGCAGGGCAAGAGTCGGCTGCACGTCGGGCGGCACGGCGAATCCCACTGCGTCGACTCGATCGAGGAACGCGTCGACATCGTCGTGACGGCCGATCGCCCCCACGAACTCGACGGCGGTGCTGGCTTTGGCTCCCGGGATGTGGGAGTGGTTGCTCCACTGCCCGGTGCCGATTACGCCGAAACGCAGGGGTGTTGGCATGGTCCCCAGCGTAAACTGAGGCGGTGCAGCCATGGGTCGTCATCGTCATTGTTGTGGCGATCGGGGCCCTGTTCTGGGTTGCACAGCACTTCGGCTGGATCGACCTGAGCAACAAGAGCCGCACCTCTGGCGGTGGCGGTGGAATCGCCGGCATCGGTGACGAAGTCTTCCACCCGACGCGTCACGAAGCGCAGGTCGAACTCGACCGCCAGACGATCCTGCCCGCTCCCGCGCCGCTGCCGGGTGACGGCGACTTCGGCTTCGGCGAGATCCGCGGGGTTGCCGCGCAGACCATCGACGACAACAAGAACTACGACGGTCAGGTCAGGATCGACCTGTCAGACCCTCCGGAAACGAAGCGCGGGAAGCACGCGGCCAGCGACGGCGCAGCTAGCGGCTGAGCAGGTCCTGGTATTCCGGGTGACGCTCGATCCACGGCCCCGCGAACGGGCAACTCGGTATCACGCGGTAGTCGGTTTCCGCGCGGATCAGGTTGAGGGCGCCGCGCACGAGCTCGCCCCCCAGTCCTGCTCCTTGGTGCACCGGGTCGATCTCGGTGTGGGTGAGCACGATGGTGTTGTCACGGATCTGGTAGTCGAGCTCCCCGGCGCTGTGCCCGTCAACGAGGAGCTCGAAACGGTTCATCGACGCGTCCTGGATAACTTCGGTGGCCATGGCACCAGACTACGCGCTCGCTCGCACGACCATCCGGGTCGGCATGACGCGCTCGCGCTCGGTCGCTTCGCCGCGCAGCAGCGCGAGGAGCATGCGCGCCATCTCGGCCCCCATCTCACGCGAAGGCTGATGCACGGTCGTGAGCGGGATCTCGCCGCTCGTCGCCGCCGAGCTGTCGTCGAAGCCCACGACCGCGACGTCGCCCGGCACCGAGCGACCGCGATCGCGTAGCACCGAGATCGCGCCGGAGGCCATGAGGTCGCTCGCGACGAACACGGCGTCGAGGTCGGGGTCGCGGTCGAGCAGCGCGCGCATCGCCGCGGCACCACTTGCCATCGTGAAGTCGCCGTACTCGATCAGGTCTCCCGGATGCCCGGCCTCGCGCAGTGCGTCGGTCCAGCCCTGCGCGCGGTCGATCGCCGCCTGCATGTTGGCCGGCCCCGCGATGGTCGCGATCCTGTGTCGCCCGAGGTCGATGAGGTACTGCGTTCCCATCGCGGCGCCGGCAGCGTTGTCGACATCCACGTAATTGTTGCGATGCAGTTCCGGATGGTACGGACGGCCGCCGAAGACCACGGGGATCGTGGCATCCAGCGTCGTGAAGAAGTCGTCGCCCGAGTGGTGCGAGACGACGATGGCGCCGTCGACGTTGCCGCCCAACAGGTAGCGGATCGTCTTCTCGGAGGGCGAACTCGGCGACGCCAACTGCAGGTTGAGCACGTAGTCGCTGTCTTCAAGCCCCTGCGTGATGCCCTGCACGATCTCGGCGAAGAACGGGTCGCCGAAGAAGCGGTTGGTGTCCTCAGGAACGACGAGCGCGATGGCCATCGTCTGCCGGTTCGCGAGGGAGCGTGCGGCCCGGTTCGGGATGTAGTTCAGCTGGTCGATCGCGGCGTTGACCGCGACGATGACGTCGGGCCGCACGTGGCTCGATCCGTTGACCACGCGCGAGACCGTGGAGCGGGACACACCCGCGGCCGCCGCGACGGCCTCGAGCGTCGGCGCGCTGCGGCGGCCGGTCAGATCGAGGGTCATGGGGTGAGTATAACCAGCCGCGGCGACGGTGACGCTCAGAGCGCGCGCCCAGTGATTACGCGGGTGTAAGCGATTGCACTGTCCTTGGGCGTGCGCACCTGCGTGTCGTAGTCCACGCGAACGATCCCGAAGCGCTTGTCGTAGCCCCACGCCCACTCGAAGTTGTCCATGAGCGACCAGTAGAAGTAGCCGTGCACGGGCACTCCGAGGTCGATCGCGTCGAGGATGGCGCCCAGGTGCAGTTCGAGGAACTCGACCCGGTCGTTGTCGTGCACCTGGCCGTCGGGGGAGACGACGTCGTTGTACGCCGCGCCATTCTCGGTGACGGAGAGCTTCACGCCCGGCGCGCTCGTGTACTCCCGGTGGATGCGCTCGAGCAGGCGCGTGAGCCCCTCGGGCTGCACCTCCCAGTCCATCGCGGTGAGCGGGAGGTCGCGGAGGTGCCAGTGCACGTTCTCGGCCGCGGGGAACGGCGACCGCTTGGGGCGCTCCGACGGGGCCGCGGTGGTCATCTCGACCTTCGAGGGATGAGCGCTCACGAGTTCGCCGTGGTAGTAGTTCACGCCGAGCGCGTCGATGGGAGCTGCGATGATCCCGAGATCGCCCGGCTGCACTACCGCGTCGAAGCCGAGGTGCGAGACGTCAGCGAGCAGATCTTCCGGGTACGAACCGCGGAAGATCGGATCGAGGAAGAACCTGTTGAACTGGCCGTCGATGCGGCGCACGGCGTCGAGGTCGCCGGCATCCGTGGGGTCGACGGGATCGGCGACGGTGAGGTTGAGCGTGATGCCGAGGCTGAGGGATGCGTCGCGCTCGCGCAGCGACCGCACGGCGAGGCCGTGGCCAAGCAGCAGGTGGTGGCCAGCCGCGAGGCCGGACGCCGGATCCTGGCGACCGGGAGCGTGCTCGCCGCCGATGTAGCTCAGGAACGACGAGCACCAGGGCTCGTTGAGCGTCGTCCAGTTGATCACGCGATCGCCGAGGGCATCGTGCACCGAGAGTGCGTACTCCTCGAACAGGTAGGCGGTGTCGCGGTTGGTCCAGCCGCCCTTGTCTTCGAGCACCTGCGGGAGGTCCCAGTGGTACAGCGTGAGCCAGGGCAGAACGTTCTTGTCGAGCAACTCGTCGACGAGGCGCGAGTAGAAGTCGATTCCCTTGGCGTTGACCGGTCCACCGTCGGGGCGCACGCGCGCCCACGACGTGGAGAAGCGATACGTCTGCAGTCCGAGATCTGACATGAGCGCGACGTCTTCGCGATAGCGGTGGTAGTGGTCGCACGCCATGTCACCGTTGTCTCCGTTCACGACGGCGCCGGGCACGCGGCAGAACGTGTCCCAGATCGAGTCGGTGCGGCCGTCCTCGTGGGCGGCTCCCTCGATCTGGTACGCGGCGGTTGCCGCCCCGAACAGGAACGTCGAAGGGAAGGCGCGAGGCTCGGGCCGCGCGGCCTTGGTGTGCGGTGCTTCGAACAGCTGCGTCATCCCTTCACGGCTCCCTGCATGATTCCCGACACTAGCTGCCTGCCCGCCACGATGAAGAGGATCAGGAGGGGGATCGTCGACAGGATAACCCCGGCGAGCACCACGGAGTAGTCGACGAAGTAGTTGCTCTGCAGCAGCGACAGCGCCACGGGCAGCGTCGGGTTCTGCCGGTCGAGCACGATGAACGGCCAGAAGAAGTTCGTCCACGTCGAGATGAAGATGAACAGGCCGAGCATCGCGGCCGCGGGCCTGGCCGCGGGCAGCGCGACGTGCCAGAAGGTGCGGATCATGGATGCCCCGTCGACCCGTGCGGCTTCGATGAGCTCGTACGGCAGGGCGGTGCTCAGGTACTGCGTCATCCAGAACACGCCGAACGCCGACACGATCGCGGGAAGGATCACTGCCGCGAGCGTCCCCGCGATCTGCAGCTTCGACATGGCGATGAACAGCGGCACGACACCGAGCTGCGTCGGGACCGCCATCGTGGCGATCACGAAGATGAGCAGGCCGGTCTTGCCCCGAAAACGCAGCTTCGCGAACGCGTAGCCCGAGAGAGTGGAGAACAGTACAACGGTGAAGGCGACGACCGTCGAGACGATGATGCTGTTGCCGATTGCGCGCCAGAAGTTGACGCTCTCGTTCTCGAGCACCGCTGCCGCGTTGGCGAGGAAGTTGCCGCCCGGCCACCACACGACGTCCTGTTTGGTGATCGTGCCGGCGTCTCCGCTGCCGATCAGGAACGACCAGTAGAGGGGGAATACCGAGCCCAGGATCACGGCGAGAAGGAATCCGTAGGCCATCCATCCGGGGCGCTGGCGGTTGGCGAGACGGTTGGGTCGCCGGATTGTGCGCTCCGCTGGCGCTGAACCGACGTGGGTGTCGATGAGCTCGGCGGTCATGCCGCTACCTTCGCTTTCTTGATCTTGCGCTCCGCGGGTACGTCGCTCGACGCGGCGATGCGGCGGGTGATGGCGAGGTTGAGCAGTCCGATGAGCACGATGATGAGGAACAACAGCCAGGCCACGGCAGCGGCTCGTCCGAAGTTGAGCTGCCCCCAACCCAGGTTGTAGAGGTAGATGGTGATGGTCATCCATTGCGAGTTCGCACCGCCCTGGCCGAACTGGTCGTACAGGCGGGGCTCGTCGAAGATCTGCAGCCCCCCGATCGTCGAGGTGACGATCACGAAGATGAGGGTCGGACGCAACTGCGGGATCGTGATGGAGAAGAACTGGCGCACCTTGCTCGCGCCGTCGATGGATGCCGCTTCGTACATGTCGCGCGAGATCGCCTGCATGCCGGCCAGCAGGATGAGCGCGGTGTAGCCCGTCCAACGGAAGTTGACCATCGTCGCGATCGCGATGTGTGAGGGCAGTTCCTGCGAGTGCCACTGGATCGGAGGGATGCCGATCGTGTGCAGCGCATTGTTGACGAGACCGTACTGGTCGCCGAACATGTTGCTGAAGATCAGGGTCACCGCCACTGGGGCGACGATGTAGGGCAGCAGGACGCCCATGCGCCAGAAGGTCTTGGCGCGCAGGTTCTCGTTGAGCACGGCGGCGATCACGAGCGCGAAGCCCACCTGCGGAATCGCCGAGAACAGGAAGATGCTGAACGTGTTGCGCAGCGCGATCCAGAACTGGGGCTGCTGCAGCACGAAGAAGAAGTTGTCGAGGCCGACGAAGTCGCCCTCACCGCCGATCAGGTGCCATTGGTGCACAGACACGTAGGCCGTGTAGAGGAGGGGGAAGAGCCCCACGATGGCGAACAGGATGAAGAACGGCGAGATGTAGAGGTACGGCGAGATCCGTACGTCCCAGCGCGCGAGCTTGTGTGAGAACGAGATGCGGCGGATGCGGCGCTCATCATTGAGTGTTGCGGTGGTCATGATTCTTCCCGGTAGTCCAAGGGTGGGCCGCACGGCCTGGGGTAGCCGCGCGGCCCTGTACTTCAGAGGTGGTTAGCCGAGCGCCTTGACGTCAGCGATCCACTGGTTCCAGGAATCCTCGATCGACTGCGACTTGTCTACGTCGACCCGGGTGAGGGCCTTCTGCAGGGCGTCGTTGATCGGGAAGTAGTGCACGCTCTTGAACGGCGCAACCGTGATGGCCTGCGAGCGGTCGATCAGGATCTGGCCGACGGGAGCGTTGTTGAAGTACTCGTTGGTCGCGTCGAGCAGGGTCGGGTCGGTGTACGTCGCGACCTGGCTCGGGAACGTGCCAGCAGCGGTGAACGCCTGCAGCTGCTGCTCCGGGGCGGTCAGCCAGGCTGCGAACTCGCGTGCGGCGTCGGTGTGCTTGCCCTGGGCCGGAACGGTCAGGTACGAACCGCCCCAGTTGCCGCCGCCGCCGGGGAAGACGTTGGCGACGTTCCAGTCGGAGATGTCAGGCGCGTTGCCCGAGATCACGCCGAGCATCCAGCCGGGGCAGAGCATCGTGGCGAACGAGCCGTTGGCGAGTCCTGCGGTCCAGTCGTCGCTCCACTGTCCGAGGTGCGCCGACAGGGTCGAGCTCGCCTCGAGCACCGACGTGAAGGCTGCCTTGATGTCGGGGTTCTCGGTCGCGATGACCGTTCCGTCGTTCTTCTCGTAGGCGTTCTCGATCTGGTTCACGACGCCCTGGTACGTGGCGCCCGCGGAGTCGAACCACGGCTTGCCCGTGGCATCAACGTACTTCTGTCCGACCGCGTAGTAGTTGTCCCAGTCGCCATCGAGCAGTGCGGCGACACCATCGGGGTCGCTCGGCAGGCCGGCGGCCGCGAACAGGTCGGAACGGTAGCAGACGGCCTCCGGGCCGATGTCAGTTCCGTAGCCGACAAGGCGACCGTCTGCGTCAGTTGCCGCAGCGGTCTTCCAGTCGACCCAGCGTCCATCGACGTCCGAGCCCGAGAGGTCGGTGAGCTTGTCGGAGTACTGCATCATCTCCGCGAGCCAGTCGACCTCGATGGCCTCCACGTCGGCGAGGCCGGATCCGGCGCCCAGCTTGGTGAAGAAGTTGTCGCGGGCGTCGTTCGACGTCGCGGCCTTGTTGTGCACGATGGTGATGTTCGGGTGCAGGGCTTCGTACTGGGCGAGCAGGTCGTCCGTGTAGCCGAAGTCGTTGAAGGTCGCGAGGGTCAGGGTGATCTTCTCGTCGGCCCCTGCGCCCGCGTCACCTCCACTCGCGCATCCGGTTGCTACGAGGGCGAGGGCTGCTGCGCCGGCGACTGCCGCGGCGATTGTGCGTCGTGATGTACTCACGGTCACTCCTTTGTGTGCGTGGATGGGGTGATTGTGGGAGCGCTCTCACGATGGAACATGAGAGCGCTCCCACGGTATCGACGTCAGGTTAGGCGACCCTCGCGAACCCTGTCAAGTGCTGCGTGAGAGCGCTCCCACGACACGCCCAGCGGCTGCAACCGCTTGCTCACCCCGAGGCCCGCCTGAACGCTGGGCTGGGGAATCGCTGCGCCTCGCCGAAAAAACTTCTCGCTCTCACGCGTGACCTGACGTCGGTGGGCGTCGGTCGCGGCGGTTCGCCCACCAGGGGCGGAGCTCGGCGCGAGTGCTCCGCGGTTCCCCCATCCGGCGCCACGTCCTCCGGCCCCGCGGGGCGCGAGCCCCTGCCAGTTACTTCCGGCAACGTATGGCACTTCGCCATACGTTGCTCAGAGAGAAACCCCGAACCCCACGGCCTGCACGCGCAAACGGGCGCGAAAAGGGGGGCTGCGGCTACTTCTTGCGGCGCGGGGTCGCCGGGGCGGCCTCATCCTCCGTGTCCGCGGCGACGGGAGCGACGAGCGCGCCGGTGGCGTCGGCAGCCTCCTGCGCGATCACGGCGGCGGCCGCAGCCTCGTTGTCCGAGTTCTCCTGGAGCGCCGACTTCGCCCGCAGCGGGGCTGCTTTGAGGAAGAAGCTCAGCACGAACGCGACGAGGATGACGGCAAGGCCGACCCAGTAGATGCTCACCGTGGCGTTGTTGAAGCCCTCGAGGAAAGGAGCGGCGAGTCGCGGGTCGGCGTTGTTGAGGAATGACGTGTCGCCGTCGAGCGCGTTGCCCACCGATCCGCCGTTCTGTGCCGACTGGAACAGCTCGAGAATCTGCTTGTTCTTAGGGTCGGCGAGCACGGTCGGGTCCGCCGTCGCTGCCGCGATGCCGTCCTGCACGCTCGTGCTGGCGAACGCGTCGGCGATCGTCTGCGGGATGCGAGAGAAGAGCACCGAGAACAGCACTGCGACACCCAGGGTTCCACCGATCTGGCGGAAGAACGTGCTCGACGACGTGGCCACACCGATATCACGCGGCCCGACGGCGTTCTGCGAGGCGATCGTGAGCGTCTGCATGAGCTGGCCGAGACCGAGGCCGATGAAGAACATTCCGACCATGATCCAGATGACCGGCTTGTCGGCGGTGAGGAACGTGAGCCAGAAGAATCCGACGGCCATCAGCGCGGTACCGGTCTTCGGGAAGATCGAGTACTTGCCGGTGCGGGCGATGATCTGACCGCTCACGATCGAGGAGATCATGAGGCCCAGGATCATCGGGAGCATGAGGAAACCGCTCTCGGTGGGGGTCGCGCCCTCGACGAGCTGCAGGTACAGCGGGATCGTCATCATGGCGCCGAACATGCCGAACCCGACGAGAACGCCGAGGATCGTAGCCATGCGGAACGTCACGTTCTTGAACAGCTTGAGCGGGATGAGCGCGTCGTCACCCATGAGCTTCTCGCTCACGATGAAGGCGGCGATACCCAGGGCGCCCACGATGTAGCACGCGAACGCGAGCTCGGAATCCCAGCCCCACTCGCGGCCCTTCTCGGCCACGAGCAGCAGCGGAACAAGCGCGATCACCACTGTCGCGGCACCCCACCAGTCGATGCGAACCGTGCGTCGAGTGTGCGGGATGTGCAGGAAGCGCATCACGATACCGAGCGCGATGATGCCGATCGGGAGGTTGATCAGGAATACCCAGCGCCATCCGGTGACGAACAGGATCTCCGGGGTACCGGAGAGCAGGCCGCCGATGAGCGGGCCGATGACGCTCGAGACGCCGAACACCGCGAGGAAGTAGCCCTGGTACTTTGCACGCTCGCGCGGGGCGAGGATGTCACCCATGATCGCGAGCGGAAGAGCCATCAGGCCGCCGGCGCCGAGGCCCTGGAGAGCGCGGAATATCGCGAGCTGGTACATCGAGTCTGCGAACCCCGCGGCAATCGAGCCGACGAGGAAGATGACGATCGCGATGATGAACAGCGGGCGGCGACCGAAGATGTCGCTGAGCTTGCCGTAGATCGGCGTCGCGATGGTGGAGGTGATCAGGTAGGCGGTGGTCACCCACGCCTGCAGGCTGAGCCCGTCGAGGTCGTCGGCGATGGTGCGCATCGACGTACCGACGATCGTCTGGTCGAGGGAGGATAGGAACATCCCCGCCATCAGGCCGAAGATCACGAACAGGATTTGACGGTGGGTCATGACGCCGCCGGCATCGGCGATTGCCTGTGCCTGCTGCTTACCCCTGGATTCGACGCGCGACATGGTTCCTCTCAAAGACGGCCACCGTCGGAAACGCGTCCAACAATGGCCCGGAAAACTTTGCGTAGCGTGCAAAGTTACACCCAACGCACGCTCGAGGGCAACCCGGCCCGTACTCCCCGGGGAGTCATTGCGAGCCTATGATCGGGGGGTGTCAGAACTGCGTCCCCGCCGCCGACCCTCGCGGGATGTTCGGCGTCGGCGCATGATCGTGATCCTTTCCGCCATCGGTGTTGTTGTGGTGATCGCCCTCGTCGCCGCCATCGTCGTGCTGTCGCCCAAGGCCGGGCCAGTCGCGACGCCCGTTCCCTCGGCGTCGAAGACTCCGACGAAGACGCCCACCCCTACCCCGACGCCCACCCCGACTCCGACCTTCAACAAGGCGGCGAACTCGATCGACGACCCCAACAGCATCTGGGTGGTCGGCGACAAACTCCGACCGCTGAATCCCGCCGACTGGGAGCCGCCGGATCTCGTCGAGGTGCCCGTCGCCTACGCCAACCAGCCCTTCATGCGCCAGGTCGCCTCCGACGCCGTCGTCGTGATGTTCGCGGCGTTCGTCTCAGAGAGCGGCGGACTGCAGATGCAGTCGCAGAGCGCCTACCGCAGCTATTCGAGTCAGGAAAGCGTCTACGCGGGCTGGGTTTCGAGCCTCGGCCAGGAGGCCGCCGACCTCACGAGTGCTCGCCCCGGCTACAGCGAGCACCAGACCGGCCTCTCCATCGACGTCGCTGCCGACCCCGCCAACTGCACGCTCGACCAGTGCTTCGCCGACACCCCGCAGGGCCAGTGGCTGGCGGCCAACGCGTGGCGCTTCGGATTCATCGTGCGCTACCCCAACGGCTACACGCCGATCACGGGCTACGAGTACGAGCCGTGGCACATGCGCTACGTCGGCATCGAACTCTCCACCGAGATGCACAACACGGGGGTCATGACGCTCGAGGAGTTCTTCGGCCTTCCCGCAGCCCCGACCTACGCGGGCTAGAACCAGATCTCCTTGAGCTGGTCGGTGAGGCCTTCCTCATCGCCGTCATCACGGTTGCAGCTCACGACGACCTCCGTGTGCCGATCTTGGGAGACGCTGAACTTCGACAGGAATGCGAGCCACGAACCGGTGTGCTCGAGCGAGCCGTCCGCTGCGATCTCGATTCCGGCCGCGTAGCTCCACCCGTCCGGGTCGACGAGTTGAGCGGCAAGGAGGTCCGGCCCGCCGAGCTCACCCGTGCGGTAGTTGTCGAGCCACGCCACGAGCGCAGACGGCGTGCCATGGATGCCCCCATCCCCGTACTGCGCCCACAGCGAGAGCTCGGGGCTGAAGTCGTCGTCACTGCCGTCCTCGTCGTACGACACGGCGAGCTCAGGGCTCTCGAACGCCGGATCGTCCACGAGCTGCAGTCCCAGCGGAGTGAAAACGTTCTCGTCGAGCCACCGGGGTAGGGGCGTCCCGGTCGCCGATTCGACTACCTCGGCGAGCAGCACGTAGTTGGAGTTCGAGTACTCGAAGTACGTACCCGGCTCGCCGCCCAGGCCGTGGTCGGCGAGGACGGTATTCACGTCGGCGTTGGTGGTGACCTCGTCGTCACCCGCCTCGAGGAGGTACACGTAGTCGGGGATGCCGCTCGTGTGGTGGATGAGGTTGCGCAGCGTGACGCGATTCGACCAGTCGGGCAGGCCGGGTACCCACCGGGCGAGAGTGTCGTCCTGCGTGAGCACGCCCTGCTGTTCGAGCAGCAGGATCGCGGTCGCCGTGAACTGCTTCGAGATGGAGGCGAAGTCCACTATCGAGTCGGGGGTCAGCGGGGCACCCGTCTCGAGGTTCGCGAGGCCGCCGGTTCCCGTCCACACCACGGTGCCGTCGATGCCGACGGCGGCGGTGCAGCCGGGCTCATCGGTGTCGAAGGCGGCGAAGATCGCGTCGCTCGGATCCGCTCGGGGATCGGTCGTCGCGGGAGCCGAGGCGCAGCCCGCGAGCAGCAGAACGCTCGCGACCAGCGCGAGTGCCCTCACGCCGCTACTCCCGGTTTGCTCACTCAGGACCAGCGCGCGGCGACTCACAGCGCGGCGTCGACGATCTTCTTCGCCTCCGCCTGCACGAGCTTCAGGTGTTCGGGGCCCCTGAACGATTCCGCGTAGATCTTGTAGACGTCTTCGGTGCCGCTCGGGCGGGCGGCGAACCACGCGAACTCGGTCACGACCTTGACGCCGCCCACCGCGGCACCGTTGCCCGGCGCTTCGGAGAGCCGCGCGATGATCGGGTCGCCAGCGAGCTCGGTTGCGGTGATGGCATCGCCACTGAGCTTGCCGAGGCGTGCCTTCTGTTCCTTCGTCGCTACGGCGTCGACGCGTTCGTACGCGGGATCGCCGAATTCCGCGACGAGGTCCGCGTAGAGCTGCGACGGGGTCTTGCCCGTGACGGCGAGGATCTCGCTCGCGAGGAGGGCGAGCAGGATGCCGTCCTTGTCGGTAGTCCACGCGCTGCCGTCGGAGCGGAGGAAGCTCGCGCCGGCGCTCTCCTCTCCTCCGAAGCCGACGGAACCGTCGACGAGTCCGGGAACGAACCACTTGAAGCCGACCGGCACCTCCCACAGCCGACGCCCGAGCTGGGCGGCCACCCGGTCGATCATCGAGCTCGAGACGAGGGTCTTGCCGATCGCGGCATCCGGGCGCCAGTCGGGGCGGTGGGTGTAGAGGTAGCGGATCGCGACCGCGAGGTAGTGGTTGGGATTCATGAGGCCCGCATCGGGCGTGACTATGCCGTGGCGGTCGGCGTCGGCGTCGTTGCCCGTGAGGATGTCGTAGTCGTGGCGTCGCGCGACGACGGACGCCATCGCGGAGGGGGACGACGGGTCCATGCGGATCTTGCCGTCCCAGTCGAGAGTCATGAACCCCCAGGCCGGGTCGACGACCGGGTTCACCACGGTCAGGTCGAGGTCGTAGTGCGCGGCGATGAGCTTCCAGTAGTTGACGCTCGCGCCGCCCAGCGGGTCGGCGCCGATGTGCAGCCCGGCCTTCTTGATTGCCGCGATGTCGATGATGTTCTCGAGGTCTTCGACGTAGTGCTTGCGGTAGTCGTACGTCGCGACGCCGCTGGGCTCGGCGCGCTTGATCTCGTGGTTGCCGCCGGCGATGAGCTCGTTGGCGCGGTTCGCGATCCATGTCGTCGCGTCGCTGTCGGCCGGGCCGCCGTGCGGCGGGTTGTACTTGAAGCCGCCGTCCCGAGGCGGATTGTGCGACGGCGTGATGACTATGCCGTCGGCCTGGGGTTCGTCGGGGTGTTCCTTGTTGTACGTGATGATCGCGTGGCTCAGCGCGGGAGTGGGCACGTAGTCGTCGAACTCGTCGACGAGCGCGTTCACGCCATTGGCCTCGAGCACCTCGAGCGCGGTCGTCTCGGCGGGGCGGGAGAGGCCGTGGGTGTCTTTGCCGATGAAGAGCGGCCCCGTGATGCCCTGGCTCGCGCGGTATTCCACGATCGCCTGGGTGATGGCCGCGATGTGCGTCTCGTTGAAGGCGGTATCGAGCGACGAGCCACGGTGCCCGCTCGTGCCGAAGACGACGCGCTGCTCGAGGATCGAGACATCCGGTATGAGCTTGTAGTAGGCCTCGACGAGTTCGTGGACATCGATGAGGTCGGATGCCTCGGCCGGCAGCCCTGCGCGATCGTTCATGCCTTCAGTCTGGCACCGCCCTAAACTCGTGACCATGCCTGACAGCCCCGCCTCAGAGACCTACTCCTACCTGGGTCCCGTCGGCACGTTCACCGAGGCCGCGCTGCGGCAGGTTCCCGAGGCCGTCGGGAAGACCTGGCGTCCGGTCAACAACGTCGGTGAGGCGCTCGACGATGTCGTCGCGGGGCGCAGTGCCGCGGCGATGATCGCGATCGAGAATTCCGTCGAGGGTGGGGTGAGCGCGACGCAGGATGCGCTGGCCAACATTCCGAATCTGAGGATCGTGGGGGAGTACCTCGTTCCCGTGAACTTCGTGCTCGTCGCCCGGCCCGGCACGACTCTGGCCGACGTCAGGGTGATCAACGCGCATCCGGTCGCGTATGGGCAGACGCACCTCTGGCTCGACAGGAACCTGCCGAGCCACGGGCACATCCCGGCGACGTCGAATGTCGCGGCCGCCGCGGCCCTGCTCGAGAGCGAGCTTGCGGATGCCGCGGTCGCCCCTCCCGGCATCACCGACCACCACGACCTGGTCGTGCTGGCGGAGTCGATCGGCGACAACCCGAACGCGGTCACGCGCTTCGTACTCGTCTCTCGCGTGGCGCCGCTGCCGGAGCCGACCGGCAGCGACAAGACGTCGATCATTGCGGAACTGCCGGATGACACGGCCGGCCGGCTCCTCGAAATGCTCGAGCAGTTCGCCACTCGCGGCGTCAACATGAGCCTGCTCGAATCGCGTCCCATCGGCGACGCCCTCGGCCGCTACCGATTCGTCATCGACCTCGACGGGCACATCCTCGACGAGCGCGTGGCGGACGCCCTCCTCGGCCTCAAGCGTTTCAGCCCGAATGTCATCTTCCTGGGGAGCTACCCGCGCGCGGACAAGCTGCCGATCACGGTCATCCCGCGCTACGACAACGACGCGTTCGTCGACGCGCGCGACTGGCTGCGCGGGTTGGTGGCGGGGGAGTAGCTCCGCGATTCGCGAAGGAGCGTGCCGACACTACTGTGCCGCGGGAACCTTCACAGTGAGCGCTCCGGGATCGACCCACGCGTGCACCGAGCTGGCCTCGCCGAACTCGTCGCCGTCGAGCTGGAACTCTTCGGGCTTGCCTTCCACGGTGATCCGCAGGTCGATGCCGGTGAGATAGGTCACGTCACGCACGTCAGCGGAGAGGTCGATGATCTTGCGGCCGAGGGCTGACTTGCGCAGCACGCCGTTCTCCCACGCCACCTTGCGCCAGACTTTCGCCCAGCCGAACGGCCCGCGCGGCCGCAGAGCGGCGATGTCGAGAATGCCGTCGTCGGGCTTCGCGTCGGGCATGAGCAGCAGCCCGCCCGGAAGCATGCCGCAGTTGCCTACGACAATGGTGTGCACGCTCATCGAGCGCTCCTGGCCTTCATTGAGTCTGTACCGGATGCGCACGGGCTTGAGCTCGGGCAGCGAACGCGTGATGCCGTCGATGTAGGCGAGCCAGCCGACCGCCTTCTTGAGCTTCGTGTTGGTGTTCTTGATCATCTTGGCGTCGAGGCCGAGGCCCGCCATCACCAGGAACGCGTGCTCTTCGCTCTCGCCGTCGGCCCGCACGATCTCGACGAGGCCGAGGTCGATCTTGCGGTCACCCCCGGTGAAAGCGATCTCGACAGCCTGCTCGAGGTTGGTGATCGGAAGTTCGAGGTTGCGGGCGAGCAGGTTTCCCGTGCCAGAGGGGAGCAGCGCGAGGGAGACTCCGCTGTCGCGCAGGGCTTCGGCAACCGCGCGCACCGTGCCGTCGCCACCCGCGGCGATCACCACGTCGGCCCCGCGACGAAGCGCGCTTGCGGTGACGCCCTGGCCGGAATCCTCTGTGGTGGTCTCAAACCAGAGGGGGGATGCCCAGCCCGCAGCCTTGGCGGCGTTGGTGACCGCGTTCTTCACCTTGCGGATGTCGACCTTGATCGGGTTGTAGACAACAGCCGCCCGCTTCTTTCTCGCCTGCGGGGAGTCGGCCACCCTGCCAACGGTACGCCATGCGCTGGGTAGGCTTGACCGGTGATCGATCCCCAGCTCCTCCGCGACAATCCGGACTCCATTCGACGGTCGCAGGAGTCGCGGGGCGCGTCCGTGCAGCTCGTCGACGACGCCATCGCGGCCGATACCGATCGGCGCACGAGCATCCAGCGGTTCGAGAAGCTGCGCGCGGAGCAGAACGCGTTCGGTCGCACAGTCGCCACCGCTCCCAAAGACGCAAAGAAGGCGCTCGTCCTGCAGGCCCAGGCCCTCGCGACGCAGGTCAAGGACGCAGGCCAGAAAGCCACGGATGCCGAGGCCGAGTTCACCCGCATCGTCGGCTCCCTCGGCAACGTGACGATCGACGGGGTCCCCGCTGGTGGCGAAGACAACTTCGTCACGCTGCGCGAGGTGGGCGAGAGGGCGACGTTCGACTTCGAGCCGCGTGACCACGCGGACCTCGGCGAGATGCTCGGCGCGATCGACATCGCGCGCGGCGTCAAGGTCTCCGGCAGCCGGTTCTACTTCCTCAAGGGTGTCGGCGCCCGCCTCGAGCTGGCCCTCATGACTATGGGTCTCGACAAGGCCCTCGCCGAAGGATTCACCCCCCTGATCACGCCGACCCTCGTGCGGCCCGAGATCATGGCGGGCACCGGATTCCTCGGGGAGCACGCCGACGAGATCTACTACCTCCCCGCGGATGACCTCTACCTCACCGGCACGTCGGAGGTCGCGCTTGCCGGGTTCCACTCCGACGAGATCCTTGACCTGTCGAAGGGCCCGCTGCGGTACGCGGGCTGGTCGACGTGCTACCGCCGCGAGGCCGGGTCTGCGGGCAAGGACAATCGGGGCATCCTTCGAGTTCACCAGTTCAACAAGCTCGAGATGTTCACGTATGTGCTCCCGGACGAGGCCGAGGCCGAACACGAGCGCCTCGTCTCGTGGCAGGAGTCGATGCTCGCCGCGTGCGAGCTCAGCTACCGGGTGATCGACGTGGCCGCGGGCGACCTCGGGTCGTCGGCAGCGCGCAAGTTCGACATCGAGGCATGGGTTCCCACCCAGGGCGCGTATCGCGAGCTCACGAGCACGAGCAACTGCACGACCTACCAGGCCCGTCGCCTCGACATCCGCTACCGCACAGACTCGGGCAAGACGACCCCCGTCGCGACGCTCAATGGCACGCTCGCGACCACGCGATGGCTCGTCGCGATTCTCGAGACGCACCAGCAGGCTGATGGTTCGGTCGTGGTGCCGGCGGCGCTGCGTCCGTACCTGGGAGGCCTCGAGATCTTCGAGCCCATCGCATGAGCCCTTCGACCAGCACAGTCGGCCGTTGGCTCATCGCCCTCGACATCGACGGCACGGTGCTCCGCGAAGACGGCGTCATGAACGCGCCGGTGATTGCGGCGGTCGGCAAGGTCAGGGATGCCGGGCACGAGGTCATGCTCGCCACCGGTCGCTCAGTGGCCATGACGATGCCCATCCTTGACCGCCTCGGGCTCACGCCCCAGTACATTGTCTGTTCGAACGGAGCCATCACTCTCAAACGGGACTCGGAAGCGCCCACCGGCTACCGGCGCGAACACGTCGAGACCTTCGACCCCAGCGAAGTGCTCGGCACGATCCGCGACAACCTCGACGGCGCCAACTACGCGGTCGAAGACGAGGCTGGGCTCTACAGGTTCACGGGATCCTTCCCGGATGGCACGCTCGGGGCTGTGAGCGAGAAGGTGCCATTCGAGGAACTGCTTTCCGCACACGCCACCCGCGTGGTGGTCATCTCTCCCGGGCACAAGATCGAGGACTTCCTCTCCGTCGTCGAGCGGATGGGCTTGCACAAGGTCAGCTACAACGTGGGCTGGACGGCCTGGCTCGACATTGCCCCCGACGGCGTGAACAAGTCGACGGCGCTCGAACGGGTGCGGGGGCTGCTCGGCATCCCTCGCAATCGGGTCATGGCGATCGGTGACGGCCGCAACGACATCGATATGCTCGAGTGGGCGTCGGTCGAGGGTCGAGGGGTCGCGATGGGCCAGGCACCGGATGAGGTTCGCGAGGCCGCGAACGAAACGACCGGCAACGACCTCGATGACGGTGTTGCGACCGTGCTCGACGCTTTCTAGTCTTCTCGTCGGATCTTCAGGGTTCCAAACCACCCATCGGTTACACTCGGAGCTTGGTCACGCCGGGAGGGCTGTCCGAGCGGCCGATGGAGCCAGTCTTGAAAACTGGTGGGCAGCAATGTCTCGTGGGTTCGAATCCCACGCCCTCCGCTCAGCGTGACCAGCACTTTGCTGGGCAACCCGGTGCCCATTAACGAATGGACTGTCATGAGCGACCTGACTCCCCGCTCCGAGCTGCGACCGCGCTCTGAGCTGAGGTCACGCAACGGCGTGCCCAGGCTTGCCGGTATTGCGCGCCACGGTCGTCTGCGCCGCGCGAATCCGTGGCCCACCATCCTGAAGTTCGTCGCGGCGGCGCTCGCGGTGGTGCTGGTAAGCAGCGCATCCGTCGGCGCGATCGCGTTCAACAGCCTCTACTCGCAGACCGACACCGTGCAGCTGATTGGCGAGACCGAGGGTCCGCCGCCCGAGATCGGCAAGATCGACGGTGGATTCAACATTCTCATCGTCGGCAGTGACACCCGCGCCGGCCAGAACGGTATCGGTGGAGATGCCGAAGACGAGACATCCAGCCTCAATGATGTGAATATCCTGCTGCACGTCTCGCAGGACCAGACCAACGCCGTGGCCATCAGCATTCCGCGCGACATGGTCGTGGGCATCCCCGAATGTCCCTGGGATGACGGGTCGGGCGACGTCAAGAGCTACTCGACCGAAGCCATCAACACCGCGCTCTACTACGGCGGCCTGCCCTGCGTCGTGCTCACCGTCGAAGAGCTCACGGGCCTCGACATTCAGTTCGCGGGAATGATCACGTTCGAAGGCGTCATCTCCATGGCCGACGCTGTTGGTGGCGTTCCCGTGTGTGTCACCGGCCCCATCTACGACGACGGCATCATCCTCCCGGAAGCGGGTACGTACACGCTCACCGGTTCTGACGCGCTCGGCTTCCTCCGCACCCGGTCGGGCGTCGGTGACGGCAGCGACCTGACGCGCATCAGTTCGCAGCAGGTCTACCTCTCGTCTCTCGTGCGCACCCTGCAGAGTTCCGACACCCTCGGTGACTTCAAGAAGGTTTACAACCTCGCCAACGCGGCGCTCGGCAACATGACGCTCTCCTCGAGCCTGGGCAACGTGCCGACCATGGTGTCGATCGCGCTCGCGCTCAAAGACATCCCGATCGAGCGCGTGACCTTCGTGCAGTACCCCGGCACCACCGGGAACACCGATGGCGTGTACGCGGGCAAGGTCAAGCCGAACACGGCGCTGGGCGACCAGCTCATGGCCTACGTCGCGGCGGATCAGCCCTTCACGCTCGACGCCGCTGGCGACGGTCGCGGCTCGGAGCTGAACCCGAACGCGACCCCACTACCGACCGACCCCAGCGCCGCGCCCGTCGACACGTCGACTCTTCCCGTGTTGTCCGGCGTCAGCGGACAGACTGCGGCCGACCAGACCTGCTCGATCGCGAACGACTACTAACCGCCAGTTCGGGTGCCCGCCTGCCATATGGCATGATGGGTGTCGAACACTGGAGACGTCGCATAGTTCGGCCTAGTGCACCACCCTGCTAAGGTGGAGAACCCTCACGGGTTCCGAGGGTTCAAATCCCTCCGTCTCCGCAAGAAAACCCCTGGTCAGGGGCCGGTTTTGTGACCGATCTGATCTTCGCTCGCCTGTGCGTGGCGTGCACAGTGTGTCCTGAGTGTGTCCCCGGGACTCCACCTTGTTTGCACCGCGAGCAGGTGGAGTTTCTGCCGCTCGCACCGCCGCATTTCCAACCCCTAGGCCCGGTGTTCAAGCGTGTTCAGGTGCTTGAGGGCGGCGATGTCTTGGGCTTCGCCGAGGACGTGGGCGTAGGTCTTCAAGGTGGTGTTCGGGCTGGTGTGGCCGAGCCAGGTGGCGACTTGGTTGATGGGGATGCCGGCGCGCAGCCATGCGGACGCGGCGTAGTGGCGGAGCGACGTGACTCGAGGAACCGGGCGGCGACGACAGCGAAGGGCGTCGCCCTTCGCGCAGGCGGGATGAACTCGCCGAGGTTGCGTCCCCGTGAGTGGTGTGGTTTCTGGCTCGTAAGCGTCGTGTTGTCGACGTGAGGAGCCGCTGGCGTATGTCTGGGCTCCGGTGCCGTCGGCGTTCGATGCGTGCGAACCGCAGGTGCGGGTGTTGCTGGCCGAGTTCCCCTTGATGCCCGCGACGGTGCTTGCGGAGCGGGTTGGCTGGACGGGGGCGCCGTCGTGGTCCCGCAAGCGGGTCGCGTTGCTGCGCCCGGACTGATCGGGCCGGACCCTGGAACCGTCCCAACCCGGTCGAAGTCAACGTTCCTGGTCGAACCGCCATCCAACTAGCCGCACCTTGACGGGTTCAAACCAGCCGTCTCCGCACTTGTCAGCCCGAATTTGGCTCGGTTGGGGCCGTGGCTCCGCGCCCTTTCAATCCGGCGTGAGATGCGAGCCAGAATCGGATCTTCGTGCTCGGGCGTGGGCCGGTCGGCCGACTCGTGCCTCGCGATTGCTTTCTCCCGAGACGGTGACAGAACGCTAGTGATCAAGGTACAATATGTTTCCCAAGTCATATTCAAGAACGAGGCCTCCGTGGCAGTCGCATCAACGCTCCTGCGTGCAGCGCGCAAGAGCCAGCAGCTCACTCAGGAGCAGTTAGCCGTTCGTGCGGACATTGACCAGGCCACCATTTCTCGTTCAGAGCGCGGACGCGACACTGAGTTCAATACCGTCGATCGCTTGTTGGCGGGGGCGGGTCATCGGCTCTACTCGGCACCCACTCGCCGCGACGACGCCGCGACTATAGCGGCCGAGATCCGGGAGCGACTTCGTGTTGGCGATAAGGACCGAGCCTTACGCGCTCTTATCCAGCTGAGCGACAACCTCGTAGCGGAGCGAGGTCTCGTTCGCGGTGTCCTTGGTCTCGCCGAACCGGAGACGACCAGAGACCCGGTGTGGGACGCAGCACTTGCGGCTGTCGTCGCGTGGCGCCTCGGCGAGGATAACCTTCCTTCGCCTGCTTGGGTCAACGCGAAGAGTCGTTTCCTACACGATCCGCGTGGCCTCGATGTTGACTCCGCCGACCCGGTCCCGCCTGGGTCCGAAGTGCCCCCAGAGTTCGCGAAGCGCGGTGTTCTCGCTTGGCGTGACACGTTCGCGAGCGTCTGACCATGTCTACGGCATTGAACCGCGATGACATCATCACGGGCCAACCGGCCCGGCCGTGACACCCGGGAGATCCGTCTTCTCATGAGCCTGTGCCAGATCACAACGATCGAGGAGGCCGAGGAGTTCTCTGAAGAGTTTTATCCTGGGGATGGCCTGACATCTCGCGCAACAAGTATGGTGGCGGCGATCTTTGCTGACGGCCCCACAGTGCGTCTAAGCCGCTGGGTCCGATCGCACCTTAAGCCCGGCGGGCGGGCGGGCGGGCCGGCCGTGGCAACAGAATGGCAACAGTCGAGTCGCAACTCACGTGATCACTCGTGCAGCAAAATGATCAAGTGTCCAAAGATACTGCTGATTCCGTGATCGAAGCGAGGTTGACGTGATGGTCAGGCCAGACCTCACATCCCTCCGTCTCCGCAAACGAATCGAGACCGCTCAGTGTGGTGGTCTTCCTTCGTTTAACCAGGTCTCGTGGGTTATAGGCCAAAGTCACTCGTGGGCGCCGAGGCCGAGGCCTCTTAGCCCGTGACCTTCCCCAGGAAGGCGAGTGTCGACTGCAGGGCAGTCTGCGCATCAGCGAAGTCGAGGTGGAACTGATACTCGTGCGGCAGTTCCGGCTCGTGGGCGTCGGGGTAGAACACAGGGGTGACTGCGACTCCGAGCCCGTCGAGCTTGGCGGCGAGCGGCTTCGACTGGTTGGTGGTGAGCGGGTCGGCGTTGCCGCCCGAGATCCACGTCGCCGGGAAGTCCTTGGTCACGTAGTCGAGCGTGGACATCTGCTGCGCGCCCGTGGTCGCGGACCAGTCCCGCTCGCCGAGGTACGACCAGAGCGCCACACGGAAGCCCCAGCCGCCGATGCCGGGCGCGTTCGGGATTTCGCTCACGTCGTAGATTCCGCAGTCGAGGATGACGGCGCGCAACTGCTCGGGCGCGAGCGCGGGGGCGATCCCCACCGCGGCAGCATAGTCAGGGTTCGTGGTGAGCACTGCGAGCTGGCTCGTATAGTTCGCGCCGGCGGAGTCGCCCGCGATCACGATGCGATCCGGGTCGATGCGGTACTCGTCGGCGTGGTCGAGCAGAAACGCGAACGCATCATTGAGCTGCGTGATCGCGGTCGGGTATGTGGCTTCCGGCCCGACCGTGTAGTTGAGCGCGACCGTCGTGTAGCCCTCGGCAGCGATCATCCTCACGTAGGGCCGCACGTTCTCTTTTGAACCCGAGATCCAGGCGCCGCCGTGAATCCATACGACAGTCGGCAACGGGTCGGTGCCAGCGTCAGGGTTGAAGACATCGAGACTCGTGTTGCTGCCCGCATCCCCGTACTGCACGTCGAGTTTCTGGGCCACACCGCCGGCGGGGGCGTACGGTTCCATCTCGACGACTGTGTCTTCGGCGCCCTTCTCGAACATCCCGCGGATGAGCAGCGCAGCGGGCCACGGGCTCACCACAGACACAATCGCCACCACAACGCCGACCGCCAGTAGCCCCATCGGGATCATGCGCGAGGGGCGTCGGTACCAGGGCTTGTGCACGTGACTCATGTGTCGATGCTATCGAGGCGCCTTGGCCGGATGCGCTCGCAGAGAGCGAGCCGTTCGACATCCCTTGAGGGTCACTCTTCCGGGGCCAGATACGCGGCGGCCAGCCGCTTGGGTGCGCGGCACAGCCACGCGTCAGTGAGGACCTCGTGCAGTTGTTCGAGGCTAATCTTCTCGATCAGCACGAGCGCGGCCGGGTAGTTCGCGAAGTGCGGGATCGTGAAGAAGACGTCCGGATTGCTGCCGATCAGCCCCTGCTTCTCATCAAGGTCTGCGACCCTGACGCCCAGGATCGGTCCGTCGGGCGCGGACCCGCCGAGCTCCTCGAGGTCGCGCTTGCGCAGCGGTCGCTCCCACGCGAAGTGCTTCTTGTGCACTTCCCATTTGAGGCCGTTCGTGTCGGTGAGCTCGACCGTCTCCGGCAGTTCGAGAGCGAGCCGGCTCACGTCATCCCAGGTCGCCATGCCCACAGGGTACAAGCGGCCCCTGACTCGCTGGTATAGTTTTCAGGTTGGCTTGCCAGCATGCGCCCGTAGCTCAGCGGATAGAGCAATTGACTACGGATCAATAGGCCGGGGGTTCAAATCCCTCCGGGCGCACAAAAAATAACGGGCCTGACCAGCATTTCTTCTGGAATGCGGTCGGGCCTGTTGTGGTTTCTGCACACATTCTGCCCACGGTTGAAAACATTTGAGCTCGATTTCGAGCCGAAAGTCGACCGGTCCTGCTCTTCGGAACCCAGTGTTTGTCTGGGTTTTGCTCCAGCTAGAGAAGTTGACCAATTGACCTGGACAGCAGGTCGTCTCAGGCGAGGCGTCGCCTAAGAATGGCTACAGATAAAAACGTCTGTATGCGCCCGCCCGCGCTGGCGCGAGTAACTGGACGCTAGCGGATCCGCCCGCGAACTCGGGCCGCCGCCAGCACTGTGAATACGACGGCGACGAGCCCGAGTACGCCGATGGCATACCAAGTCGGCACGGCCCAGCCCGCCACGGTTAGGTCGATTCCGTAGAACTCGTTGAGGGTGTCGATTGCCGTCGCGTTGGATCCGACCAGACTCGATAGTGAGTGGGCAGCGAGCGATTGCCTGAGGAGCATGGCGCTCTGTGCGAACGGGAATGCACTGAGGGTCGAGCGAACCGCTCCCGGGATCAGCCCCAGCGGGATATATGCGCCGGCGACGAAGCCCACCGCGGTGCCGACGATTGTGGACACGGCTGAGAAGGCTCCGTTGGTACGGAGGAACGAAACTACGAGTGCCCACATCGCCGTGAATGCGGCTGTCGAGAGCAGAACCCACCCCAGGGCGCTAGTCACTTCGGGCACGCCCGGCACGACGCCACTCACGAGCCCCAAGTACAGCAGCCCGATTGCTAGTACGAGAACCGTCATGACCATGCCAACAGTGAATGCCGCGAGAAGGTATCCCAGGACCAGTTGGCGACGATTGATAGGTGAGACCAGAAAGTCCCGGAATCGGTTGGATCCTGCGTCGTCCATGAATACGGACAGGGCGCTGAGTGGAGTGGTCATCGTCGAGAGTGCAACGATGCCGCCGAACATCCAAGCGTCGACGAAACCGTGGACTTGGCGTAAGTCGGCGTCAGGTGCG
>Ga0123337_10000044_pt1 | contig 265195 bp, 254 predicted proteins | sample frozenSSSSmetaG_FD_89792 | JGI IMG/M metagenome (GOLD analysis project Ga0123337, IMG submission 89792) | Glacier valley bacterial and archeal communities from Borup Fiord, Nunavut, Canada, to study Microbial Dark Matter (Phase II) -... | ecosystem: Environmental > Aquatic > Freshwater > Ice...
AGCGACCCCTTTCGGGATCCGGCTCCGGGTTGCGCCCGCTCCATCCGCTCCCGCCGCCGCTGCGGATCGCCGGCCGAGCGAGCCCCCGTGCGACGGGACAGGGGTATTATCGGGGGGGTCGGAGGTGGGGCGGGAAATTCGCGGGTGAGACTGGGTAAGCAGTTGAGGCGGTTTGGGTTTGCGGTGCGCCGATAGGGGGATTGTTGGAAAATACCTCGCACGTTCCCGCGTGAATGCCGGATTTTGATTTCCGCTCATCCCCGCGAAGGCGGGGACCCAGGTTTTAACCTCACGCGCTGCCACCGGCGTGATCCCGCGCCCATAGCCCCTTCGGTGCCTCACGACAGTACTGGGTCCCCGCCTTCGCGGGGATGAGCGGAGTTTTGGGTCCCTAGCCGAAGCCGCCGGCCTCGACCTTGACGAAGGCGGCGTGGCCGGTGAGGTCGGTGAAGAGGTCGGCCTCGGTGCCGGTCAGGAAGGCCTGCAGGCCGAGGGCGACGATTTCCTCGAACAGGGCGGCGCGACGGCGGGCGTCGAGGTGGGCCGGGGCCTCGTCCAGCAGCAGGACCGGGGGGACGGCCGAGACGCTGCGCAGCCGGGTGATCTGGGCCAGGATCAGGTTCAGCACCAGGGCCTTCTGCTCGCCGGACGAGCCCTCGGCGGCGGGGCGGTTCTTTTCGCGGTGCAGGGCGGTCAGGTCGGACCGGTGCGGGCCGAACAGGGAGCGACCGGCGGCGGCGTCGCGAGGACGCGAGCGCAGCAGCCCCTCGCGGATCGCGGCGGCGATGGACTCCTCGCCCGACCCGGCGGCGGCCATGGTTTCGGCCTCGCCGGTCAGGCCCAGATCGGCCTGGGGGAAGGGGCGGTCGCCGCGGGCGTCGATGCCCGCCTGGAGCACGGTCAGGGCGGCGGAACGGGCCATGGCGGCCCGGGCCCCGGCCTGACCCAGCCGCAACTCCAGCGCGTCGAGCCACAGGGGGTCGGCCTCCCGCCCCTCTATTCCATCGGTCAGCAGGCGCAGCCGTTCGCGCAGGGCCTTTTCATAGCCGGCCACCACCGCCGCATGGTCGGGCACCGCGGCGAACACCAGACGATCGAAGAATTTCAGCCGTCCGGCGCGGGCGTCGGAAAACAGCCGGTCCTGTTCCGGCGTGGCCCAGACCGGGCGCAGAAAATCGAGCAGCCGCCCCGGCTGGGCGGTCTCGCCGTCGATGCGGACGATGCGGCGCGCGGCCCCGGCTGATTGGACCCCCGTGCCGAGGCGAACCTCATCCCCGTCGCCGGCATCGAGGGTCAGGGCCACGGCCCAGGCCCGGCCGCCCGCCTCGCCCGGTTCGCGCCGGCCCATCTCGACCGCCGTGGCGGCGCGCAGGCCGCGCCCGGGGGTGAACAGGCTGAGCGCCTCAAGCAGATTGGTCTTGCCCGCCCCATTGGGCCCGTACAGCACCACCGGCCCGGCCGGGACCGGCAGGGTGGCGCTCGCATAGGACCGGAAATCGGTGAGGGTGAGGGACTGAATACTCAAATTCCGCTCATCCCGGCGAAAGCCGGGACCCAGTCCTTTCGCTCAGCCACTGTAGTCGGCAGGAACCCGTTCCCACAGATCCACCCAGCCGGGATTGGTGCGCTCGATCAGCTCCAGCTTCCAGAGACGTTTCCATTCCTTGATCTGGCGCTCCGGGACAAAGGCTGCATGCCGCGTTTCGTGGACCTCATACCAGACAAGGATGGCCACCCCGTATCTGGCGGTGAAGCCCGGTCGGATTTTGTCCCGATGCTCGCTGATCCGGCGGATCAGATCGTCGGTCGATCCGGTATAGAGGGTGTCATTGCGCCCGCTGGCGACGATGTAGGTGAAAAACGCCAACCGGAACCTCCGTACCTCACGAAAGCACTGGGTCCCGGCTTTCGCCGGGATGAGCGGATGTGTGTGAGCCCCTACACCCGCAGCGGCATCAGCACATACTGGACGCCGGGATCGCCGGGATCGAGCACCAGGGTCGGGCTGGCCGGGTCGGCGAACATGAAGGTGGCGTTCTCGCCGGTGATCTGGCCGGCGACGTCCAGCAGGTAGCGGGCGTTGAAGCCGATCTCGAACGGCTCTTCGGAATAGCCGATCTCGACCTCCTCGACGCCCTGGCCGGCCTCCATATTGCGCACGGTCAGGGTGACGCGATCCAGTTCGAAGGCCAGTTTCACCGACCGGCTCTTCTCGGCCGAGATGGTGGCGACGCGGTCGACGGCGTTCTTGAAGGTGGCGTTGTCGATGTCGGCGCGCTTGTCGTTCCCCTTGGGGATGACGCGCATATAGTCGGGGAAGGCCCCGTCGATGACCTTGGAGGTCAGGCTGGCCTGGCCGAATTCGAAACGGATCTTCTGCGGGCTGACCTGGACCTCGACCGGGCCGTTGCCGTCTTCGAGCAGGCGACGGACCTGGTCGATGGTCTTGCGCGGAACGATGACGCCGGGGCCGCCGGCGGCCCCTTCCGGAGCCGGGGTCTCGGCCAGGGCCAGGCGGTGGCCGTCGGTGGCCACGGCGCGCAGCAGCGGCACGCCGCCCTCGGCCACCGTGTGCAGATACAAGCCGTTCAGATAGTAGCGGGTCTCTTCGGTCGAGACGGCGAACCGGGTCTTGTCGATCAGCCGGGCCAGGTCTTCCTTGGCCACGGCGTAGCGGGTGCCGCCGGTGTCGGCCGACATGACCGGGAAGTCGCCGGCCGGAAGGACCGGCAGGTTGAATTTCGAACGCCCGGCCGAGACGGTCAGGCGCGGATCATCGCTGTTGTAGGTCAGCGAGACCTCGGCCCCTTCCGGGAGCTTGCGGATGATCTCGTACAGGGTGTGGGCCGGGGCGGTGATCTGCCCCTCGACCTGGACGACGGCCTCGGCCTCATCGACCATCTCCATATCGAGGTCGGTGGCGGCGAAGGCCAGTTTGTCGCGCCCGGCGCTCAGCAGGACGTTCGACAGGATCGGAATGGTGTTGCGGCGTTCGACCACACTCTGCACATGGCCGAGGGCCTTCAGGAGCGCGGATCGTTCGATGGTCAGCTGCATGTCGTCTCGCCCGGGATGCGACGACTCAGGATCGTCGCTGCGACTGGAGGGCCTTGGACACTAGCGGATTGAGCGGCCGGGGCAAGGAACCCTGTAGCGCTTGGGGCTTAGGGCCAACGGTGGACCGACCGGCATATGGGGATAATCGCGCAAACGACCCTGAATGCACGCCCTGCCCCCCGCGCCCTAACCCCTGAGCTTGCGGGTCAGGGCCTCGACGTCGCGGGCGATCTGGTCGTCCTGCGGCATCAGTTCCTCGATTTTGCGGACCCCGTGCAGGACGGTGGTGTGATCGCGCCCGCCGAAACGACGACCGATGTCCGGATAGGAACGGGTCGTGTGCTGTTTGCACAGCCACATGGCGATCTGGCGTGGCCGGGCCACCGAACGGGTGCGCCGCTCGCTGAGCAGGTCGGCCTGTTTCATGTTGAAATGTTCGGCCACCGTCTTCTGGATCTCGTCGACGGTGATGCGGCGCTCGGGCCCGCCGCGCAGGGCGGCCCCCAGCAGGACCTGGGCTTCTTCCACCGTCAGGGCCGACAGCCGGGCCCCGGCGACGGCGGCCAGGGTGTTCACGGCCCCCTCGAGTTCACGCATCGAACCGGGGGTGCGGTCAACCAGATGTTCCAGTACCTCGGGCAGGACGTCGCCGGAGACGACGCCGAGACGGCCGAGGGCAGCCAGACGGTTGCGGGCCACAGCCAGCTTCAGCAGACGGTCGGCGGGCTCGACCGGGCAGGTCAGGCCCGAGGCCAGGTGACTGCGCAGACGCGGCTCGACCTCGGTCAGGGCCATCGGCGGACGATCGGCCGAGAGGATGATGCGTTTGCCGTCCTCGATCAGGGCGGTCAGGGTCGACAGCAGTTCTTCCTGGGTCGAGGCCTTGCCGCCGACGAACTGGACGTCATCGATCAGCAGCATGTCAGCGCTGCGCAGGCTTTCCTTGAAGGCGGCGGTCGAGCGGTCCTGCATGGCGCGGACGAAGGTCGACAGGAAGCGTTCGGCGGTCAGATAGACCACCTTGGCATCCGGGCGCAGGCGCTGGGCCTCCCAGGCGATGGCGTTCAGCAGATGGGTCTTGCCGTAGCCATAGGGGCCGCAGAAGAAGATCGGGTTGAAATGACCGTCGGCCCAGCCGGCGGCCTGGCGGGCGATGGCCAGGGCGAAGGCATTGCCCTGGCCTTCCACGAAGCTGTCGAAGGTCAAACGGTCCTGCAGACCGGCGGCGCGCACGGCGCGGGCCCCGTCAGCCACCGGTCCCACGGTCGGCCGCGGCATCGGCATCACGGCAGCCAGCTCACCGCGGGCGGCGCTGACGGCGGAGGCGGGCGGGGTCGAGCTCATCTCGGCGCGGCAGCGGACATCAAGGCGACGCGACAGGCCGTCGAGGCCCAGCCACAGCTCGTTCATGCGACGCAGGGCGTTCTTGCGCACCCAGTCACGGGCATAAGCGGTCGGGGTGACGAGGATCAGCTGTCCGGCACCGTCGACCCGCACGGCCGAAGGGGCAATGTAGGAGCTGAACGGACCTTCACCGATTTCAGTACGAAGACGACCCGCCGCCTCGGTCCAGATGCGATCCGGATCCGTCATGCTCGCCATTGCCACGCCCCCCGCCATATCAATCATCCACCAAACTAAATCCAACAACAGACCGCACTTCAGAGCCGCCAGAACCGAGGACGACTTCTCCTGCCCCGCAAAGCGTGCTGCTTTGCAGGCGGGGTCATACTCTCGAATTGACGTCTCACGCCGACGCGATACCCAGGTTCCGCGCTGTCTTCATCCGTACCGGGATGGAGGTGCGTAAGAGCCCAAAACTTACGCCCCGGGCGGGTTGGGTCAACGCTGATTCGCGAGTCGAATTGCAGTTAAATTGTTTGACTCCGCTAAAGCCAAAGCAGCGTTGAGGAAATGTTCAATTCCCCGACGGGGCGAGCGCCGAATCTTCAGCGGAGACTTATCAGCGCACACGGAAACGGCGAGGGAGCGGTTGCGCCCTCGCCGTTGTAATCCATGAATTTTCGCATGACAGCCCGATGAAGAGCCGTCCGGAGACGTCCAGGTCAGGCGGCCGACAGCTTCTTCAGCTGGGCAGCCAGACGGGACACTTTCCGCGAACCGGTGTTCTTGTGAACCACACCTTTGGAGACCGCGCGCATCAGCTCGGACTGGGCCTCAACGAAAGCCCCCTTGGCGGCGGACGCGTCACCCGAGGTGATGGCTTCCTGGAATTTGCGGAGGAAGGTGCGAACGCGGGTGCGTCGCGCCTTGTTGACCTCGGTACGGGCCGCGATCTTGCGGATCGCCTTCCGGGCGCCGGGGTTGTTAGCCATCTGTAAAAACCTTCAACGGAAAACGCCGCAGACCAAGCGTCCACGGCGTGAAATCTCAAGAGCGCGCGGATATAGCTGAAAGGGTTGAGGGGGTCAACGCGAGTCAGCGCCCCATGAAATTCGGCTTCCGCTTTTCGACGAAGGCCGACATGCCCTCCTTCTGGTCCTCGAAGGCGAACAGGGAGTGGAACAGGCGGCGCTCGAACTGGACACCCTGGGTCAGGGTGGTCTCGAAGGCGGCCCCGACCATCTCCTTGTTGGCCATCACGGCGAGGATCGACTGGGCAGCGATCTTCGCGGCCACGGCGCGGGCCTCTTCCAGCAGGGTGTCGGCGGGAATGACGCGCGAGACCAGGCCGGCGCGCTCGGCCTCGGCCGCATCCATCATCCGGCCGGTCAGGACCATCTCCATCGCCTTCGACTTGCCGACGGCCCGGGTCAGACGCTGGGAGCCGCCGATGCCGGGGGCGACGCCGAGGTTGATCTCGGGCTGGCCGAACCGGGCCTTGTCCGAGGCGAGGATGAAATCACACAGCATGGCCAGTTCGCAGCCGCCGCCGAGGGCGAAGCCGTTGACCGCAGCGATGATCGGCTTGCGGAAGCGGGCGATGCGATCATGGCCGAGGGCGAAGAAATTGCCCGTATACATCTGGGCATAGGTCTGGTCGGCCATCTCCTTTATGTCGGCCCCGGCGGCGAAGGCCTTGGGGCCCGCGCCGGTCAGGATCAGGCAGCGGACACTGTCGTCCTGTTCGACCGTGTCGAGGAAGGCGGCCAGTTCGGCGAACAGGGTCGAGTTCAGCGCATTCAACGCCTCGGGCCGGTTCAGGATCACCACCGCATAGCCGTCGGCATGGCGTTCGATCAGCAGGGTGGAATAGCTGTCAGACATGATGGTGCTCCTCTGGGTCGGGGGCGAGGTCTAGCGCGTCACCCGTCCCACTGGAACACCTCACCGATATCGACGTCGAACACGGCGGCGATGCGAAAGGCGGCTTCCAGCGACGGCGAGTATTTGCCCTGCTCCATCGCGACGATGGTCTGGCGGGTCATGCCGATCCGGGCCGCCAGATCCGCCTGGGTCATTTCCCCGGCATGAAAACGCAGTTCCCGGATGCGGTTGCGGATGGGGGGCGGGGCCTTGACCATCAGCCAATCCGCCGGGACAGGACGACCGAGATCAGGTGCCGGACCGCCTCGGCTACGGCCAGGGCCAGGACGACGCCGTTGATGGCGACGAGTGCAGCCGTCGACAGCGGTTCCGCTCCCAGAAGGTCAGGGTGTTTGACAGAATAGACATAGGCGAACCCCGACAGGCCGCCGAGCACGGCACCGAGGACCATGAAGGCGGCATTGCTGGCCTTCAGCGCGATGGCCTGTTCGCGCTCGTCCCGGACGAGAATATCGGCCTGAGTGCCGCTGCGCGCGGCCGCGATCGCGCCGATGATATAGCCGATCAGCAGAACCACGATACAGCCGATCAACAGCCACAGGGACCGATCCGCGGTCAGGGTGCCTTCGGCCGACAATTGGGCCAGCCGGGTGAAATAGAACCCCCAGACCAGCACAATATTTCCCAGGGCAAACCCCGACAGTTTTTCCTTGAACGACATGGCTTGCCTCATTTCCAAAACGAGAGTCCGTGTCGCATTCAACAGACAACATGTCTAGTATTTTTTACATCAAGTCCGACAAATCAGACACAAGTCATCGCCGCCAGTTTGAGGACGGTATTCCAGTTGCGCCCGGTGCCGACCCCGGTCAGGCGCGGCACGGCCTTTTCGGCCATCTTCGACCGGCCGATGCCGTCGGCGCACCAGAGATAGAGGGTCCCGTCGACGGCGGCGGCCCGTTCGTCGCCGCTGGCGAGGCCTTGAAGGGTGTCCAGTGCCCCGTCCGCCAGCCCGGCCTTCATGACCATCACCAGCAGTCGGCTGCCGTCGTCCGCGGCCTGTTGCGGAAAGGGATTGGCGGCGATCAGGGCGGCCCACTGATCGGGCGTGCGAACCATGACCTCTATGGGACGGCCGAAGCGGGCGGCGATGCCCTGTTCCAGCCGGGCTTCCAGATCGGCCGGTCCCGCGTCGCTGTCGACCAGCAGATTACCACTGGCCAGCAGGGTGCGGGGATTGGCGAGACCCAGATCACCGGCCACGGCCTTGAGCTCGGTCATCAGGACCTTGACCCCGCCGACATTGACCCCGCGCAGCAGACAGATGCGATGGCTCATGGCGTCAGCCCTTCTGACAGACGGGACAGAAGAAGGTCGAGCGGCCCCCTTGGACGATACGGGTGATCGTGCCGCTGCAGCCGTCGGTGAGACAGGGCTGGCCCTCGCGGCCATAGACGTCGAAGCGATGCTGGAAATAGCCCTGGCCGCCCTCGGCATTGGCGAAATCCTTCAGGGTCGAGCCACCGGCAGCGATGGCCTCGGTCAGGACGTCGCGGACGACGGCCGCCAGCCGCTCCAGCCGGGGTTTCGAGACCTTGCCCGCCGGGAGCCGGGGCGAGATGCGGGCCCGGTACAGGGCCTCGCACACATAGATATTGCCGAGACCGGCGACATGGCGCTGATCCAGCAGGCTGACCTTGATGGAGGGTTTGCGGCCGGCGAAGGCCTCGGCCAGATGCGCGCCGGAGAAGCCGTTACCCAGCGGTTCGGGACCGAGACCGGCGAACCAGGCATGGGTCTCCAAACCCCCGGCCGGGATCAACCCCATGAAGCCGAAGCGCCGGGCGTCAGTATAGCCGACCCGGGTGGTGATGCCGCCTGAGACAGCGTCCAGACTCATATGTTCATGCTTGCCGGCGGTCGGGGCGTCATGAGCGAAATCCCCGGGGACGAGCCCGGCCAGGGTGAATCGGCCGGTCATGCCCAGATGGGTGACCCAGGTCTCGCCGGTCGACAGGGTCGCCAGCAGATATTTGGCGCGCCGGTCGATGCGCTGGACCACCGCCCCGTCGAGACGGTCGATGAACCGGTCGGGAAAGGGAAAGCGCAGATCGGGCCGGTTCTGGCGCACTGCGGTCAGCCGCGCCCCGACGAGGACGGGCTCAAGGCCACGACGGACAGTTTCGACTTCGGGCAGTTCGGGCATGGGGCTCCGGCTCAAGGAGGGTTTGGGGTTTGGGGTTTGGGCGGTTGAGACGAGAGTGCGCCCTCCCTACTCCCTACTCCCTACCCCCTGCACCTGTTCAATACCCACTGGCGCGTGCCGCGGTTTCCGGCTTACCTCCATCCGAAGACGGAGACGACCCTGATGACCGATACCCCCGCGAGCGCGCCGATCACCGGTGTAAAGCGTATCGAGCTGACGCTGCGCGCCCTGGTGCTGGGCTGTCTGCTGGCCGTGGTCTTCACCGCCGCCAACACCTATCTGGGCCTGAAAGTCGGGCTGACGTTCGCCTCGGCCATCCCGGCGGCGGTCATCTCCATGGCCATCCTGCGGATGTTCAAGGACTCGACCATCTGGGAGAACATGACCGTCCAGACCGTGGCCTCGGTCGGCGGGGCCATGAGCTCGATCATCTTCGTCCTGCCCGGGCTGGTGATGATCGGCTGGTGGCTGGAATTCCCGTTCTGGATATCGGTGATGATCTGCGTGTTCGGCGGCGTGCTGGGCGTGACCTTCTCCATCCCCTTGCGCCGGGCGCTCGTGGTCGACGCCGACCTGCCCTATCCCGAGGGCGTCGCTGCCGCCGAGGTCCTGACCGTCGGCTCGCGCGGGGCCGAGCAGACCGAGAGTGCGATACGCGAGAATGCCTCGGGCCTTTGGGTCGTGATCACCGGGGCGGTGGTTTCGGCCGGTTACGCCCTGCTGGTCGCCGGGCGGGTGTTCGCCGGCGAAGCGGCGCGGTTCATCAAACTGCCGGCGGCGCTGGGCGGCGGGGCCACGGGTATGGGCTTCGGCATGCAGTTCGCCCTGCTGGGCGCGGGCCATCTGATCGGCCTGAGTGTGGGCCTGGCCCAGTTGTTCGGCCTGATCCTGGCCTGGGCCATCGCCGTGCCCCTGCTGACCAGCCCGGACGTCATCGCCTGGCTGACGGCGCACGGCATTCCCTCGATCGCCGCGGGCCTGCCGGCCGGGGTCGGTGCCGAAGAGCTGGCCGGAACGGTGTGGAGCAAGGAGGTCCGCTTCATGGGGGCCGGCGTGATCGGCGTGGCCGCCATCTGGACCCTGATCAAACTGTCGGGACCGCTGATCGGCGGCCTGACCTCGGCGCTGGCGGCCAATCGCCGTCGACAGGGCGGCGAGGTTCTGGACCGCACCGAACAGGACATGCCGATCAACATCGTCGCCGGCCTGTCGATCGCATCCCTGCTCGGCATCGCCGGCATCCTGACCTGGTTCGCCCAGAGCAATCCGACCCTGGCCGGATCGACCGCCCTGCTGGTCGGAGGCGGCCTGGTCTATGTCATCATCATCGGCTTCGCCGTGGCGGCCGTCAGCGGCTATATGGCCGGGCTGATCGGCTCATCGAACAGCCCGATCTCCGGGGTCGGCATCCTGGCCATCGTCATCGCCTCGGTGTTGATGCTGGGCATGCTGGCGGTGGCCGGACTGCCCGCCGACCCTTCGGTCGTGGCCTTCGCCCTGGTCGTGACGGCCGTGGTCTTCGCGGTGGCCGTGATCGCCAACGACAACCTGCAGGACCTGAAAACCGGGCAGCTGGTGCAGGCCACGCCATGGCGGCAGCAGACCGCCCTGATCGTCGGCGTCGGTGCCGGGGCGGTCGTCATTCCCCTGATCCTCAACCTGCTGAACAAGGCCTTCGGCTTCGAAGGCGGACCGGCGGGTATCGCCGACGCGCCGCTGGCCGCGCCGCAAGCCACGCTGATTTCCGCCCTGGCCAAGGGCGTGATCGAGGGCGGCCTGCGCTGGGACCTGATCGGTCTGGGGGCCGCCATCGGCGTGGTCATCATCGTACTGGACGGCGTGTTGAACCGGGCGACCCGCGGCAAGATGAAACTGCCGCCGCTGGCTGTCGGCATCGGCTTCTACCTGCCCGCCGCCGTGACCATGATGTTGGTGGTCGGTGCCGTGGCAGGATGGATCTATGACAAGGCGATCAAGACGACCCGGTTCGCCGACGTCGGCCGTCGCATGGGCGTGTTGCTGGCGTCGGGCCTGATCGTCGGCGAGAGCCTGTTCCTGGTCATGACCGCCGGGGTGATCGTCTCCACCGGCGACGACGCACCGTTCGCCATGCTGCCCGAAGGCTCGACCTGGCCGGCGATGGCGGCGGGGCTGGTCGCTTTCGTGGTGCTGACCGTGGCGCTTTACATCTGGGTGCGCGGCCGGGCGGCCAGGGTCTGATTGACCTGCGCCGCGCGGCTCCGGCACGGGGCGGCTGTTGAATCCGACAGTCCGCCACGCGCGTAACCGCCCAAGGATCGCCGTTTTCCTGAGCGATTAGGACGCGATCACCGCCGGAGCGTGTTCCGCACGCTCTGGCCTTTGCGTGCGCGTCCCTGTATGAGGCGCGCGCTCCCCGAACTGTCGCTCTTTCTCCGCGGCCCGCCCGGTTCACCCCGTTCGCCGGCCGCCTTGCACGTCTGATATCAAAATGAACCTGCGCAACGTCGCCATTATCGCCCACGTCGACCACGGCAAGACGACCCTGGTGGACCAACTTCTGGCCCAGTCGGGCGTGTTCCGAGCCAATGAGGCGACGACCGAGCGCGCCATGGACTCCAACGACCAGGAAAAAGAACGCGGCATCACCATCCTGGCCAAATGCACATCGGTGCTTTGGAACGGCGAGGCGGGCGAGACCCGCATCAACATCATCGACACCCCCGGCCACGCCGACTTCGGCGGTGAGGTCGAGCGCATCCTGGGCATGGTGGACGGCTGCGTCATCCTGGTGGATGCCGAAGAGGGCGTCATGCCCCAGACCAAATTCGTGCTGACCAAGGCCCTGAAGATGGGCCTGCGCCCGATCCTGTGCATCAACAAGGTCGACCGGGCCCACGCCGACCCCGACCGGGTTCACAACGAGACCTTCGACCTGTTCGCCGCCATCGGCGCGACCGACGAGCAGCTGGACTTCCCGCACATCTACGCCTCGGGCCGCAACGGCTGGGCGACGCTGGATCTGAACAAGCCCAACGACAACCTGGCCCCGCTGTTCGACCTGATCGTCAGCCATGTGCCGCCGCCCAAGGTTCAGGAGAACAAGGACAAGCCGTTCCAGATGCTGAACGTGCTGATCGAGTCCGACCCGTTCCTCGGCCGCCTGCTGACCGGCCGGATCGAGAGCGGCAAGGCCGTTCCCGGCATGGCCATCCATGCTCTCGACCGCGACGGCAAGGAAATCGAGCGCGGCCGCATTACCAAGGTTCTGGCCTTCCGTGGCCTGAAGCGTACGGCGCTGGACGAGGGCTCCGAGGCCGGCGACATCGTCGCCATCGCGGGCATGTCCAAGGCCACCGTGGCCGACACCCTGTGCGCCGTGGAAGTCACCGACGCCCTGCCGGCCCAGCCGATCGATCCGCCGACCATCTCCATGACCGTCTCGGTCAACGACAGCCCGCTGGCCGGTCGCGAAGGCGACAAGGTCCAGTCACGGGTCATCCGTGACCGCCTGCTGAAAGAAGCCGAGGCCAACGTCGCCATCCGCGTGACCACGACCGAAGGCGGCGACGCCTATGAGGTCGCGGGCCGGGGTGAACTGCAGCTGGGCGTGCTGATCGAAAATATGCGCCGCGAGGGTTTTGAAGTCTCCATCAGCCGTCCGCGGGTGGTCTATCAGACCGGCGAGAACGGCGAGAAGCTGGAGCCGATCGAGGACGTCATGATCGACGTCGACGACGAATACACCGGCATCGTCATCGAGAAGCTGTCGGCGCGTAAGGGCGAACTGAAGGACATGGGTCCGTCCGGTGCCGGCAAGACGCGCATCAGCCTGCTGTGCCCGTCGCGCTCGCTGATCGGCTACCAGGGCGAGTTCCTGACCGACACGCGCGGTTCGGGTGTGCTGAACCGGGTGTTCAGCCACTATGAGCCGCACAAGGGGGCCATCGAGGGCCGTCTGAAGGGCGTGCTGGTGTCCAACTCCGACGGTGAGACCGCTGCCTTCGCCCTGTGGAACCTCGAGGACCGCGGCGTGATGTTCGTGGGGGCCGGCGAAAAGACCTATCTGGGCATGATCATCGGCGAGAACAGCCGCTGGGACGACCTGGACGTCAACCCGATCAAGGGCAAGGTGCTGAACAACATCCGCGCCTCGGGCAAGGACGAGGCCGTGCGCCTGACCCCGCCGCGGGCCATGTCGCTGGAACAGGCCATTGCCTATATCGGCGAGGACGAACTGGTTGAGGTTACGCCGAAGTCGATCCGTCTACGCAAGCAGATCCTGAACCCGAGCTTCCGCAAGAAGCGCTCGCGCCCGGAATAGGGTCGCGACGCGAACCGGACTGCATACGAAAAAGGGCGGCCCCGACGGGGCCGCCCTTTCTTTTGTCCGCAGTGGCAGATGCCCTAGCGGCGTTTAACCAGACCCAGCAGGAACAGCAGAACGATCGCGCCAATAGTGGCGACGATGGTCGAACCGATCCAGCCGCCCCAGGAGAAGCCGAGCAGGTTGGCGAGAAAGCCACCGACGACGGCACCGATGACGCCGACGATCAGATTGGTGATCAGGCCGTGGTTACGGCCCATGATCTGTTCAGCCAGCCAACCGGCGATGATGCCGACGATAATCCAGAATAATATAGACATGCGGAGTTCCCTTCCTAAAAGCCAAGCTCCCGCCATAAATGCCCGGACCTGCATCCGGTTGCGTCACCCTTGGCAATCCGCCGTTCGGTGACATTCCCCCGGCGCGCGAACGCGGCACGCCCCTTGCCGCATGAGAGGCGAGCCGTTCCGTTTCGGGACAGCGAACCACCAAGGGGATTTGGGGCCATGGCTACCGATATCGATCTTCACCTGGGACGCCGCCTGCGTCGTCGTCGTCGCCTGCTGGGTCTGACGCAGCAGCAGCTGGCGATGCAGGTCGGGATCCGCTTCCAGCAGATCCAGAAATACGAATGCGGGGCCAACCGCATCTCGGCCGCCCGTCTGTGGCAGCTGGCCGAGGCGCTGGAATCGCCCGTCAGCTATTTCTACGACGGTCTGGAAGAGGCGATCGAGCGACAGGAGGCTGCCGGCGCGAACGGTGGCGAGATGTTTTCCCGCAAGGAAACGCTCGACCTGATCCAGGCCTATTACCAGCTGGGTGAACGGCCGCGCCGCCGCCTGCTGGACCTGGCCAAGTCGCTGCACGCCGAGGGTGACGCCGCCTGACCGACCGGTCACGGCTCCCTCCGGGGAGCCGGCCGGGCCCACAAGACGGGTGACTTGCCGGCGGCCCTTGCTGTATGCCGCCGGCGATGACCGATCTTGAATCCTTCACCGTCGACCTGGCCCGCGAGGCGGCCCGGGTGTCCCTGCCCTTCTTCCGCAGCGTCTTCGCCCAGGAGGACAAGGGGGGTGTCGGTGCCTTCGATCCGGTGACCGAGGCCGACCGTGCGGCCGAGGCGGCGATCCGGCGGCTGATCGCGGCCCGCTATCCGGACCACGGCGTGATCGGCGAGGAATATGGCGAGGATCGCCCGGAGGCCGAGCACGTCTGGGTGCTGGACCCGATCGACGGCACCCGCGCCTTTATCGCCGGTTTGCCGTCCTGGACCTGTCTGATCGCCCTGCGCCACGCGGGGCGGCCGCGCATCGGCGCCATCGCCCAACCCTATCTGGACGAGATCTTTCTGGGTGGCCCCTCGGGGGGGCGCCTGCTGAAGGGCGGGGCCGAAACGGCCCTGCGGACCCGGGCCTGCGCCGGTCTGGGACAGGCCCTGATCGCCACCACCGATCCCGACCTGTTCACCTCGGTCGAGCGCGAGGCCTGGACCCGCATGCGCGCCGCCGCCCGTCTCGCCCGGCTGGGCTGCGATGCCTATGCCTATGCAATGCTGGCGGCGGGCCATATCGATCTGGTCGCCGAGAGCGGTCTGAAGGTGTGGGACTGGTCAGCCCTGGTGCCGGTCATCGAGGCCGCAGGCGGTCACGTCACCGACTGGCACGGAGACCGCCCGCACGATGGCGGCCAGATCCTGGCAGTCGGAGACGCGGGTCTGCAGGCACCGGCGCTGTCAGAGCTGCGTCGCGCCGCCCTGGCCGGGACAGTCTAGGCACCGGACGTCAGGCGACCTCAGACGAATCCCTGGCGGTCTCGGACTCGGCCTCGGCCTCGGCGGCAGGCTCCGGGGCGGACGCGGGTTCGGGAATGGACAGGGCGGCCTGTTCCCCTTGCGGCGCGACCTCGGGCTCGAGGCGGGCCTCGGGTTCAGCCATGACCGGCGACAGGTCCTGCACCGGCGAGACATAGGCCGCCATGGCGTCGAACTCTTCGAGAAAGACGCCGCGCAGGGCGTCGGTCTCCATGATGACCTCGTGTTTCGACCCGGTCACCTCGACATAGCGGCCGCGGCTGAGGCGGCGTGCCGCCCATTTGTTGGTCTGTTTCCAGACGCGGTCATCCTCGCCGGCCTGGACAATGGCCACGGGGATTTTCACGGCTTTCAGGGCCTTGGGCTTCAGCGCCCGCTCACCCGCGTCGAGGGCGAAGGCCAGCCAGCCCCAGGTCGGGCCGCCGACCGCCAGGTGCGGGCAGGCGTACAGTTGCTGACGCCACAGTTCGTAGCGGGTCTCGTCCGAGGTCAGGGCGTCGTTCTCGAACGTGTGGTCGAACGGGTCGTCGGCGTCATCGAGCACATACTCACCGGCCTTGCCGTGACGCAGGTTCCAGCGCGCCGCCAATTTGACCGACCACATCGACCGTTTGCCGGTCTTGATACGCAGCATGGGGCTGCACAGCAGGGCTCCGGAGAAGCGGGTTTCGCCCGCCTCGAGCGTCATCAGGTTGAGCGTGGCCCCCATCGAATGACCGATCATGATCCACGGCTTGGGCGCGCGGGTCTCGAAGGCCTCCAGCAGGCGGCCATAGTCGTCCAGAAACTCCTCGACCGCCCGGGCATGGCCCTTCAGGCGGTCCGGCAGCAGCCGCGCCGACAGGCCCTGGCCGCGCCAGTCGTGGGCCAGGACACAGAAGCCCCGGGCCAGCAGATTGCCGATCAGTTCGAAATATTTCTCGATCGGTTCGGTCCGGCCCGTGCTGAGGACCACAGTGCCGCGCGGCTTGGCGGCGACCAGGGCCGAAGGGGTCCACATGGCCGCACGCAGGCGCAGGCCACCGGCCCCACGGAACCATTCCCCCTGTCCGCCGGGCGGAGGGGCTGCGCCCGGGACGCCCATCAGGGGGGCGTTGGCGGCATAGGCTACAGCACGGTTCACTCGGGCTTCCTGAACTTCAAGGTCATGCGGTCGCTTTCACCGATCGCATCATATTTCTTCCGATCGAACGCCGGATCGGGCGTCTGACCCCGCGGTGCCGTCAAACTCTGGGGCGGCAGGGTCTCCACGCCGAACGGATGATCCTTGGTATCCCTTTCATTCGCGTTGATTTCCGAGGACGCGACGAAAACAAAACCGGCTTCGGCCGCCAGCTGGCGAACGAAGGCCTCCTGGACATAGCCGTTGGCGGCGGCGGGATCCTGATCTTCATCGGGCGCCAGACGGTGCTGTTCGATACCGAGCGTCCCCCCGGGCCGGAGGGCCGCATAGGCGTCGGAGAAGGCTTTTTCCGCCACGCCGGCGGCCATCCAGGCGTGGATGTTGCGCATGAACAGGACCAGGTCCGCCGATCCGGCCGGGGCCACAGGGCCGCTGCTGGGCCCGAAGGCGCTGAATTTCATGTCGCCATACAGTTTGCGGTCGGCGGTGAAATGGGTCTGGAAGGCCGCCATCAGGGCCGACTGGGCCGGATCGTCTCCGCCCCCGGTCTGGAAGCCCGCCGCATAATAGGTGCCACCGCCGCGCGCGAGATAAGGGGCGAGGATCTCGGTGTACCAGCCGCTGCCCGGCCAGAAATCGACCACCGTCATGTTCGGCTGAAGACCGTAGAAACGCAGGGTCTCCATCGGGTGCCGGGCGGCATCGCGAGACCGGTCCTGCGCCCGCCACTCACCGGCGATCGCCCATTCCAGCGACCCGACGGGCGGTCCGGTCGGAGCGTCTGCGGCGACCGGTTCCTCGACCGCCTTGCCACGACCACAGGCCGACAGCCCGACGAGAACCGCGGCAGAGGCACCGAAAAGCATACCGCGACGCGACGCGACCAGTTGCCGGCCCTGCCAAGACTCACGCATTCAACACCCCCGTGCCGTCGATCCGCCATCGCTGCGCAGACCCCGACAAGGCTGGATTAACCACGTTCGTCACCATCGTCAAAACGGGCATGGGTTCAGCCCGGCTTGCGGAACCGCAGCGTCATGCGGTCGCTCTCGCCGACCGCATCGTAATGGGCCCGCTCGGCCGCGGTCAGGGTACGGCCCTCGCCGGACGAACGCCGCACCGGCGGCAGGGTCCAGACCCCGAACGGATGGGCATGATCATCCCGCGGATTGGCGTTCATTTCGCTGCGGGCGTCCAGCACGAAGCCGGCCCGTTCGGCGGCTTCAATGACATAGGCTTCAGAGACATAGCCCGTCGGGGCCGTGACCGAGACATCGGCGTCGCCGGGGCTGCGGTGCTGTTCGATCGCCAGAATGCCACCGGGCTTCAGGGCCTGAAAGAAGGCCGCGAGATAGGGGTCGGTGCGGCCGTCGCGGGCCCAGTTGTGGAAGGCCCGCGCCACCACGACCATGTCGGCGCTGGCGTCGGCCACGCCCATGCCTTCGGTCGGCCGGTTGACGGCGACATAGCGGCCGCCGCTGGCGCGGGCATAGGGCTCGAGAATATTGCGCCACCAGCCGGCTGAACCCGGTTCGATCTCGACCACCGTCAGGCCGGGCGTCAGGCCCCAGAAGGTCAGGGTCTCGAACGGATGTCGCGCGGCGTCACGGGCCGTGTCCGCTGCGGGCCGCGACGGATCGGCGATCACCGCCCGAAGGACCTCGTCTTCCTGCGGCACCGGCGGCACCATGGCCAGAGCCCCGTGGGCGGCGCGATCGGCGGTCGGACCATCCATGGCTACCCCGCCTCCGGCGAGGGCTGTCGAAGGCAGGATCAGGGCGGTCGACAGGGCGAGGGCGAGCAGACGCATGGGCGAACTCCGCAGGAAACAGAAAAGGTCGTGGGTTTTCATACGACGGATGGCGTCGGGGGCAAGTCACGATCCCGCACATCGCCGGGCCGCAGCACCGGCCTCTTGACCGGGGAGCGACGCTTCCCACATCAGACTCCGAGAGCGCCGACACCGGGCTCTCCAGACCCGGCGGGGCCCAACAGGGACCGTCACGGCCTGATCCCCACCGTCGTCCGGGGCCAAGTCGCCGGACGACTCAACCTTGCTGATCCCAGGAGGATGACCCCATGCGTGCCTATGATTTTTCCCCGCTCTACCGTTCCGCCGTCGGTTTCGACCGGCTGGCCAACGTTCTTGAAACCGCCGCCCGCACCGGCGAGGCCGGCGGCTGGCCGCCCTACAATATCGAAACCACCGGCGAGAACGCCTATCGCATCGAGATCGCCGTCGCCGGTTTCAAGCCGGATGAGCTGAATCTCGAGGTGAAGGAAAACCTGCTCACCGTAACCGGCCGCAAGACCGCCAATGATGATGCTGACGCGCGCACCTATCTGCATCGCGGACTGGCCGAGCGGGATTTCGAGCGCCGTTTCCAGCTGGCCGACTATGTGATCGTGACCAAGGCCGATCTGGTCAATGGTCTGCTCAGTATCGAGTTGAAACGCGAGCTGCCCGAGGCCCTGAAGCCGCGCCGGATCGAGATCGGCACCCCGGCGGCGCTGATCGAGGGCCGCAAGCCCAAGGCCAAGGCCGCCTAGGCCCGGCTTCCGGACCGGAAGCACCGACGAAGACAGATGGGGGGTGGCGTTCGCGTCACCCCCTGTTTTGTATCAGGCGGCGACCTCGGGGGTGTCAGGCGGCGTCATGCCGCGCACCCCGACCAGGACCGCATCGGTCAGCTCCGCCTGCCGCATCTGGGCTCCGTGAAGAGTCGACCGGGAAAGGTCGGCCCCGATCAGAACCGCACGCCGCAGATCCGCGCCCGTCAGGTCCGCGCCGCGCAGGCAGGCCCCGGTGAGATCGGCCGGCAGCAGGCGGTCAACGGCCAGCATCAACGGACCCAGCTGCGCCCCGCGCATGTCGGCCCCGTTGAGCCGCGCCCGGCACAGCCGGGCCCCCCGCAGATCGGCCCCTTGCAGATTGGCCGAGCGCAGGTCCGCATCTTCGAGATGCGCGCCCTGCAGCTGTACCCCGGCCATGTCGAGGCCATAGAAAACCGCGCCGCGGGCCGAAAGGGCCGTCAGATTGAGGCCGGTGATTGATTTCAGGGCCCGCAGGTCGACGCCATCGAACACCGAGGGCTGCCCCTCGGCCCCTCCAGTATCGCACCAGCGCGCATGTTCGCCCAGCATGTCCGCCGCCGGCATGACCGCGACCGGGGAACCGGCAGAGCGGTTGTCGGTCAGCGCGCCCTCCATATTGGCCCCGTCGGTGCGCCACAGGTCCGCCTTGACCCCGACCAGGATGGCATCGCGCAGGTCGCAGCCCGACAGGTCGGCACCCGACAGGTCGGCCCCGGCCAGATCGGCCCCGCGGAAACTGGCCTGTTTCAGATTGGCCCGGACCAGCTTGCAGTCCTTCATGATCGCATCGGTGAAGTCGGCCGAGACGGCGATGATGCCGGTCAGTTTGGAGCGCTGCAGATTGGCCCCGGCCAGGCAGGCCCCCTGGGCCTGGGTATCGGTGCGGGATTTCGACTCGACCACACGGAAACCGAGCCGGGAATCGGCGGCGGCGATGGTGCCTTCGCGCAGATCAGCCTCGAACATATCGGCCCCGGACAGGTCGGCACCACGCAGGCAGGCACCGCGCAGGTCGGCCCGTCGCAGGCTGGCCTCGACCAGGATGACGTCCTGCATGTCCGAGCCAAAGAAGGTGGCATTGTCCAGCCGGGCACCGCTCAGATCACAACCGATCATGCAGGCGGCGGAAAAGTCGGCGTCGGCGAGATTGCGCCCGGCCATGCTCAGGCCCCGGAGATCCATCCAGGCGAAGACCGCCCGCGCGCCGCCGGGTTTCGCCTGCCACAGGCGATCATGCCGGGCGCAGATGGCGTCCAGTTCCGGCTGGGTCAGTCGGCGGCGGGTGGCATCTGGCGAGGGCGCGGGCATGGATTCATGATGAACCCCTTCGCTTAACGAAAACTTGCGGAAATCCGGGTTTTCCTATGTAGACTCAAGCGGTCAGCAGACCGTTTTCGCTCAGTGCGTCGGCCAGTTCGCCGGGCCCCGTCCACAGCCGCGTATAGCCCGCCTCACCGAGGCGTTTCAGCTCCATGCCGAGGTCGGCCCGGGGCGAGGCGGCAAATTGGGCGTCAAATCCGGTTCCGTCCTCACTGATCCTGACCATCGGCCGGCCGGTCTCGAGCCGGTGCAGATAGCCTTCGTAGAGGATGGCGGCATCGTCGCTGAGCAGGCCGGTCTCGACCGTCAGTCCGGCTTGACGCAGGCGCTCGATGCCCCGGCCGGAGGCGAAGGGCGACGGATCAACGGCGGCGATCACGACCCGGGCGATCCCGGCCTCGACCAGGAACTGGGCGCAGGAGGTGCGGCCCGAGGAGCGCGCGCCGCAGGGCTCCATCGTCACATAGGCGGTCGCGCCGCGGGCCTTGTCGCCGGCCGCAGGAATGGCCTGTTCCTCGGCATGGGGACGGCCACCGGCGGCTGTGGCCGCCTCGGCTACGACCACGCCGTCGCGGACGATGACGCAACCGACCGACGGATTGGGCCAGGTGTCACCCATACGGGCCAGGGCGAGGTCGATGGCCCGGCGCATGAAGCCCAGATCGGCCGCGGCATTGCTCACGGCAGCACCGGCAGGGTCCTGGCGCGGTCCACGTCGAGATAACGGGCGGCTACGGGCTTCAGGTCGGCGTCCAGATCGATTTCCAGCGGATTGCCGGTCGGGATCTCGACCTCGACGATCTGGTCGTCCGGCACCTGGAAGAGAAGTTTGACGATGGCGCGCAGCGAATTGCCGTGGGCGACGATCAGAACGTCCTCACCGGCCTTGAGACGGGGCGCGATGATGTCGTTCCAGTAGGGCAGGACACGGTCGAGCGTGGTCTTCAGGCTTTCGGTGTCCGGGATCGGCTGGCCCGAATAGCGGGGGTCGGCGTGAAAATCGTATTCCCCGCCGGGGGCCAGCGGCGGCGGCGGCACATCATAGCTGCGCCGCCAGATGTGAACCTGGTCCTTGCCGTGCTTTTCCGCGGTCTCCGCCTTGTTGAGCCCGGTCAGGCCGCCGTAGTGGCGCTCGTTCAGCCGCCAGTCCTCGATCGTGGGGATGTCCTTGAGGCCCGCGGCCTGCAGGGCCAGGGCCCCGGTGCGTTTGGCGCGCTTCAGCACCGACAGGAACATCACATCGGGCTTGAAACCGGCGGCGGCGATCAACTCGCCCCCGCGGCGAGCCTCGGCCTCGCCCTGGTCGGTCAGGTCGACATCGACCCAGCCGGTAAAGCGGTTCTCGAGGTTCCACTGGCTCTGGCCGTGACGCAACAGGATCAGACGGGGCATACAGGGTCTCCGGGGCAAGAGACGGGGCGTAGGACCGGGTGCGCGCCGGGTCAAGGCGACCGCTGATCACCCGGGGAGCCGTCTGTGGCGACCGGCGTTGTTGTTGGCCCCGCCCCGGGTGTCCTATAGCCACCCCCAGTCCGGTCTCATTCAAGGCTCCGTCCATGCAAAAGCCCCGTTCCGACCTTCGCCCCAATACCGCCGAGTACGAAACCATTCCGCTCGTGAAGGCGACGGGGTTCCGCGAATACGACGCGCGCTGGATCCTTGAGAAAGAGATCAACCTGCTGGGCCTGCAGGCCCTCGGTCTGGGCCTGGCCACCTATGTCCACGAAGTCGGCACCCGGCCGCGGATCGTCGTCGGCCACGACTACCGATCCTATTCGCTGAGCGTGAAACAGGCGCTGATCCTCGGCCTGCTGGAAGGCGGGATGGAGGTTCTGGACATCGGCCTGGCCCTGTCGCCGACCGCCTATTTCGCCCAGTTCGCGCTGGACGCCCCCTGTGTGGCCATGGTCACCGCCAGCCACAACGAGAACGGCTGGACCGGGGTCAAGATGGGGGCCAATCCGCCCCTGACCTTCGGCCCCGACGAGATCGGCCGGTTGAAGACCATCGTGCTGGAGGGCCAGGGCGTGGCCCGGCCCGGCGGACGGCTGGAGCGGGTCGAGGGCTTCCGCGACCGCTATCTGGACGAGGTCACCAGCGGCGTGAAGCTGACCCGGCCGCTGAAGGTGGTGGCCGCCTGCGGCAACGGCACGGCCGGGGCCTTTGCGCCCGAAGCCCTGCGCCGCATGGGGGTCGAGGTGATCGAGATGGACACCGAGCTCGACTATAATTTCCCCAAATACAATCCGAACCCCGAGGACCACGCCATGCTGAGCCAGATGGCGCAGCGGGTGCGCGAAACCGGGGCCGACCTGGCCCTGGGCTTTGACGGCGACGGTGACCGCTGCGGCGTGGTCGACGACACCGGCGAGGAGATCTTCGCCGACAAGATCGGCCTGATGCTGGCGCGCGACCTGTCGGCCCTGCATGCGAACGCCACCTTCGTCGTCGATGTGAAATCGACCGGCCTGTACAAGACCGACGCCGTGCTGAAGGCCAATGGCGCGGACGTGGTCTACTGGAAGACCGGCCACAGCTATATCAAGCGCAAGACCGCCGAATTGGGCGCGCTGGCCGGGTTCGAGAAGTCGGGCCATTTCTTCTTCAACGCCCCGATCGGACGCGGCTATGACGACGGCACCGTCGCTGCCGGGGCCATTCTGGCCATGCTGGACCGCAATCCCGGGAAAAAACTGTCCGAGCTGAAGGCCGCCCTGCCCGACGCCTGGACCAGCCTGACGATGAGCCCGCATTGCGATGACGAGCTGAAATACGAGGTGCTGGAGCGGATCGTCGCCGACTACGAAGCCCTCGCGGCGGCCGGCGGCTCGATCCTGGGCCGCAAGATCGTCGAGGCCATCACCGTCAACGGGGTGCGGGTGCATCTGGAGGACGGATCGTGGGTGCTGGTGCGGGCCTCATCCAACAAGCCGGAACTGGTGGTGGTGGTCGAGAGCATGCGGTCGGCCGATGACATGCGCGCCCTGTTCCATGACGAGGTGAAGCCGAGACTGGCGAAATATCCCGAGATCGGGGCCTACAATCAGGAGATTTGACCTCGCTGTCCGGCCTCAGCCCAGGGCGAGCAGCCGGATCAGGCCGAGCGCGAGGCCGAGCAGGGCCAGCAGCGACAGGACGACAACGGCGATGATGCGCGGCCCGGAGCGGGCGACGGTCCGGGCATCGGTGCTGAGCCCGAGACCGGCCATGGACAGCACGGTAAGGGCCGTGGCCGCCTGGGCCATGACCGGCAGGGCGACGGACGGGATCAGGTTCAGCGACCGGGCGGCCATCATCACCAGAAAGCCGATAATGAACCACGGAACCAGCTGGCGCACCGACAGGGCCACGGGCCGGACCCCGGCTTCATCCGCGACGACCGCCCCCGGACGCCGGCGAAAGGCCATGGCGAGCGCCAGCCCCACACAGACCGGTCCGAGCATCAGAACCCGGACCAGCTTGATCAGGGTGCCCGCCTGGGTCGCCACGGCTCCGACCGGCATGGTGGCGGCGAGAACCTGGGGCACGGCATAGACCGTCAGTCCGGCAAGAACCCCGTACTGAAGCCCGGTCATCTGTAGCAGGACACCCAGCAGCGGCAGGGTCAGGACGACCACGACGCCCAGGACGGCGGTGAAGGCGATGGCCGCAGACACATCCTCGCCGTCGGCGTCGATCACCGGCGCGACCGCGGCAATGGCGGAGTTGCCGCAGATGGCGTTGCCGCAGGCGATCAGGACCGCCATCCGTCGCGGCAGACGCAACAGCCGACCCAGGCCGTAGCTGACGAGGATGGCGACGACGACGACGACTGCCGTGCCCACCAGCAGGCCGGGGCCGGCGGCCAGGACCGTGGCGGCGCTGACCGAGGCCCCGAGCAGGACCACGGCGATCTCGAGCAGGGTGTGGGCACTGAAATGGATGCCGACGCGAAACCGGATCGGCGGCGTCCAGAATGACCGGACAACAACGCCGATCAGGATGGCCAGCACCAGACCCTCGATCCAGGCCCGCCCGAACAGCTGATGTTCCAGGGCCTGACCGGCAAGGGCCAGGAGGGTGACGGCGGCACAGGCGATCAGGCCGGGTACGACGGACAGGACAGATGAAAGGCGCGAGGGAATCATTGCGCGAGACTGCGCCACGAAAAGCGGGCGTTCCATCATTCCATGCGGGACCCCCGTTCGGCCTGCCAGAGCTCCCCGCCACGACCGTTGGATCGCCCCCTGTGCGCGCGAGGCGGTGGCCATGCTGAAAGATCTGAAACGACGGGTAGAGGCCTAGCCGACCGCCTCGATCGCCGTGACGATGTCGGTAACGACGCTCTCGACCAGGGCCGGATCATCACCCTCGGCCATCACGCGGATCAGCTTCTCCGTACCGGACTTGCGCACCAGCAACCGGCCGGTGCCGGCGAGACGGGCCTCGCCGTCGGCCATGACCGCCTTGACCGCGGCGGCATCCAGCGGCCGGCCGGCGCTGTAGCGGACGTTCTGCAGCAGTTGTGGCACCGGCTCGAACTGCTGGGCCAGATCGCTCATCTTGCGGCCACTTTCGACCATGACGGCGAGAACCTGCAGCGCCGACATCAGGCCGTCACCGGTGGTGGCGTAGTCGTGCAGGATGATGTGGCCCGACTGTTCGCCGCCGAGGTTGAAGCCGCCCTCGCGCATCCGCTCCATCACATAGCGGTCGCCGACCTTGGTGCGTTCCAGCGTCAGGCCGTCGGCCAGAAGACCACGCTCGAGCCCGAGGTTGGACATGACGGTGGCGACAATGCCGCCGCCGGTCAGCAGGCCGCGCCGGGCCCAGTCGCGGGCAACAAGGGCCATGATCTGGTCCCCGTCGACGACCTTGCCATGCTCGTCGCAGATGATCAGCCGGTCGGCGTCACCGTCGAGGGCGATACCGATGTCGGCCCCGTGATTGCGGACCGCCGCCGCCAGGGCCATCGGATAGGTCGAGCCGCATTCGGCATTGATGTTCAGCCCGTCCGGATTGACGCCGATCGGGAAGACCTCGGCCCCCAGCTCATAGAGGGTGGTCGGGGCGACGCGGTAACCCGCCCCGTTGGCGCAGTCGATGGCGATGCGCAGGCCCTGCAAACTGAGGGCCTTGGGGAAGCTGGCCTTGGCGATCTCGATATAACGGGCCTGGGAATCGTCGACGCGTTTGACCCGGCCGAGTTTTTCCGGTGCGGCCAGTCCCTCGTCGAGGGCGGTGTCCATCATCGATTCAATCTTCAGCTCGACGTCGTCGGACAATTTGTAGCCGTCCGGACCGAACAGCTTGATGCCGTTGTCGACGAAGCTGTTGTGCGAGGCGGAGATCATCACCCCGATGTCGGCGCGCATGGAGCGGGTCATCATGGCCACGCCGGGCGTCGGCAGCGGCCCGAAGGTAAGGACGTCCATGCCGGCGCTGGCAAAGCCCGCAACGAGGGCGGGCTCAATCATATAGCCCGAAAGACGGGTGTCCTTGCCGATAACCACCAGATGGCGACGCTCATTGTCGGACATGAACAGGCGACCGGCGGCCAGACCGACGCGCAGGGCCACTTCGGGCGTCATGGGATAGGTATTGGCTCGACCGCGGATGCCGTCCGTGCCGAAATAACGTCGCTCGCCCAAGGGTATGTCTCCTGGCTCCGCAGGTCGTGGAAACCTTGCGAAACCGCATTTTAGGTGTCAGGTCGCGGCATATCGCCTAGACGCGCAACCTGAAGCTAGACGTCGGATTAGACCGTCAGGCACCGGCACGCAAAGCGGCGTCCATCAATTTCCGGGGAAGAGATCATGTGCGGCATCATCGGAGTCACCGGCATCGGCCCTGCCGTCCCGCGGATCATCGACAGCCTGAAGCGACTGGAATACCGCGGCTATGACTCGGCGGGGATCGCCGTGCTGTCAGACGGCAAGATCGAACGTCGTCGCGCCAAGGGCAAGATTCGCGAACTGGAGGCCGTGCTGGCGGCGGAGCCACTGGAAGCGACGATCGGCATCGGACACACCCGCTGGGCAACCCACGGCGCCCCGACCACAGCCAACGCCCACCCGCACAAGGCCGGCCGCGTCGCCCTCGTCCACAACGGCATCATCGAGAATTTCGCCGAGCTGAAATCCGAACTGGCCGTCGCAGGCCGCGTGTTCGAGAGCCAGACGGACACCGAGGTCGTCGCCCATCTGCTGGACGAGGCGCTGAAGCGGGACGCCGATCCCGTGACGGCCTTCAAATCCGTGCTCGACCGCCTGACCGGGGCCTATGCCCTGGCGGTGCTGATCGAGGGCGAGGACGGGCTGATCCTGGGCGCCCGGCGCGGCAGCCCGCTGGTGGTCGGCTGGGGCGAGGGCGAGATGTATCTGGGCTCGGACGCCCTGGCGGTCGGCCCCTTCACCCAGAAGATCAGCTATCTGGACGAAGGCGACTATGTCGCCGTCAACCGCGACGGTGTTCGGATGTTCGACGTCAGCGGGGCGGCGGTGAAACGTCCGATCGTGCAGGTCTCGGCCTCCTCGGCCCTGGTCGAAAAGGGCGAGTACCGCCATTTCATGGAGAAGGAGATCCATGAGCAGCCCGACAGCGTGCAGCGCACCCTGTCCGAATACCTGGATTTCGTGAACGCCCGGGCCCAGACGCCGGCCATCGACTTCGCCGCCATCGACCGCATCCAGATCGTGGCCTGCGGTACCGCCTTCTATGCCGGCCAGATCGGGCGTTACGCGTTCGAGCGACTGGCCGGCCTGCCTTGCGACGTCGAGATCGCCTCGGAATTCCGTTATCGCGAGCCCGCCGTCACCCCGGGAACCCTGGCGGTGGCCGTATCGCAATCGGGTGAGACCGCCGACACCCTGGCCTGCCTGGCCTGGTGCAAGGCGCGCGGCCTGAAGACGGCCGCCCTGGTCAATGTCCATTCCTCGTCGATGGCGCGCGAGGCGTCACTGCTGTGGCCAACGCATGCCGGACCCGAGATCGGCGTCGCCTCGACCAAGGCCTTCACGGCCCAGGTGGCGGCCCTGCTGGCCCTGGCCGTCGCGGCCGGCGTGGCCCGGGGCCGGATCGATGCGCCGACCGAGGCCGAACTGGTCAAGGCCCTGTTCGAGGCCCCGCGGCTGATCGCCGAGGCCCTGCAGATGGATGGTGACCTGCGCGAGGTGGCACAGGACATCGCCAAGGCCACCGACGTCATCTTCCTGGGCCGTGGGGCGATGTTCCCCCTCGCCATGGAAGGGGCGCTGAAGCTGAAAGAGATCAGCTATATCCACGCCGAAGGCTATGCCGCCGGCGAGCTGAAACACGGGCCGATTGCCCTGGTCGACGAATATACCCCGATCGTGGCCCTGGCCCCGCTGGATGACGTCTTCGAGAAGACCGCCTCCAACCTTCAGGAGGTCGCGGCGCGGGGCGGACCGGTGATCATGATCGCCCCGACCCGGGCCCCCGACCCCCACGGGGCCGGCATCCGGCGGATCGCCGCCCCCGACTGTCATGCGCTGATCGCGCCGCTGGTCTATGCGGTGCCGATGCAGCTGCTGGCCTATTACACGGCCGTCCAGAAAGGCACCGACGTCGACCAGCCGCGTAATCTGGCCAAGTCAGTGACGGTGGAATAGCCCGCACACGCCGCACCTTTTGCTTTCGTCATACCGGCGAAGGCCGGGACCCAGCGGCGCGCGTGAGCGCGACCCTGTCGCGAACACCCTGCCCTGCCCCATCACCTTCGCTTCGCGCCGGTGCCGCTGGGTCCCGGGGTCGCTTCGCGCCCCGGGATGACGAAAGCGGGAGGGGGGTACGAAGTTTCGCATTGGGCGCTAGGGTGCCCTGAAGAACCGACTCAGGACTTTCCATGACCTCCACGCCCCGCCGTCTTCGCAAGGCCGTCCTGCCCGTCGCCGGTCTCGGCACCCGGGTCCTGCCCGGCACCAAGACCACGCCGAAGGAACTGCTGAACGTCGTCGACCGGCCGATCCTGAGCTATATCGTCGAAGAGGCGCGCGAGGCCGGGATCGAGCATATCGTCTTCGTCACCGGCCGCTCCAAGGGGGCGATCGAGGACTATTTCGACCACCAGATCGAGCTGGAGGCCCAGTTACTGGCCAAGGGCAAGACCGAGATTCTGGCGGCGATGAACGCCGAACTGGCCACCGCCGGCGAGATGAGCTTCACCCGCCAGATGCAGCCGCTGGGTCTGGGCCACGCCATCTGGTGCGCCCGCGACATCATCGGTGACGAGCCGTTCGCCGTGCTGTTGCCGGACGTCATCGTCGACTCCCGGCCCGGCGCGCTGAAACAGCTGGCCGGGGTCTATGCCCGGGTCGGCGGCAATGTCATCGGCGTCGAGGCCGTGCCGGACGCGGACACCCACAAATACGGCATCGTCGATCCGATCGATCGCGACGGCCGCAACATCCGCATGCAGGGGATGGTCGAGAAGCCGGCCAGCGGCACGGCCCCGTCCAACCTGTCGATCTCGGGGCGCTACATCCTGCAGCCGGAGATCTTCGACATTCTGGAAACCCAGGAACGCGGGGCCGGCGGCGAGATCCAGCTGACCGACGCCATGGCCCGGCTGATGAAGGACCAGGGCTTCACCGCCGTCGAATACGAGGGCGTGACCCACGACTGCGGCGACAAGATCGGCCTGCTGCGGGCCAATGTCGCCCTGGCGCTGAAACGGCCAGATCTGGGCGAGGCGGCCCGCGCCGCCATCACCGCCCTGCTCTAGGTCCACCGCTGCGCTTTGCCCGCGCCGCCGCTTGGGCTAGTCAGGAAGCCCTGTGGCAACGAGGGTTTGAGTGACATGCGCGTACTTGTTCTGGGTGGTGACGGATTTTGCGGCTGGCCCACGGCCCTGCATCTGTCGGCTCGCGGCTGGGACGTGACCGTTGTCGACAACCTGTCGCGCCGCAACATCGACAATGAGCTGGAAGTCCAATCGCTGACGCCGATCCGGACGATGGGCGAGCGGATCGCGGCGTGGAAAGAGGTCTCGGGCAAGACCATCGATTTCGTCAACATGACCGTCGGCAAGGAGTTCGACCGGCTGGTCGCCCTGATCCGCGAGGTAAAGCCCGACAGTGTGGTGCATTTCGCCGAACAGCGGGCCGCGCCCTATTCGATGAAGTCGGCGCGGCACAAGATCTACACGGTCGACAACAATATCAACGCCACCAACCATCTGCTGGCGGCGATCGTCGAGAGCGGGCTGGACGTGCATCTGGCCCACCTTGGGACCATGGGGGTCTATGGCTATGCCACGGCCGGTCTGCGCATTCCCGAGGGCTATCTGAAGGTCACCGTCGATACCGACCACGGCCCGGCCGAGCAGGAGATCCTGTTCCCGCCCAATCCGGGCTCGATCTATCACATGACCAAGACCCAGGACGCCCTGCTGTTCCAGTTCTACGTCAAGAACGACCGGCTGCGCGTCACCGACCTGCACCAGGGCATTGTCTGGGGCACCCAGACCGAGGAGACGCGGCAGGACGAGAGGCTGATCAACCGGTTCGACTATGACGGCGACTACGGCACGGTGCTGAACCGGTTCCTGATGCAGGCAGCGGTCGGCTATCCGCTGACGGTGCACGGCACCGGCGGTCAGACGCGCGCCTTCATCCATCTGCAAGACACGGTGCGCTGCGTCGAGCTGGCGCTGAACAATCCGCCGAAACGCGGCGACCGGGTCAAGATCCTGAACCAGATGACCGAGAGCCATCGGGTGCGCGACCTGGCGACAATGATCGCCGACATGACCGGGGCGACCGTCTCCAAGGTTGCCAATCCACGGCTGGAGGCCGACGAGAACGACCTGGTCGTGGCCAATGACCAGTTCCGCGACCTGGGGCTGAAGCCGATCACCCTGGCCCAGGGCCTGCTGGACGAGGTGACCGGCATCGCCCGCCGCTATGCCGACCGCGCCGACCTGGGCAAGGTGCCGTGCGTCTCGTCGTGGAACAGCGCCCGGGCCGAGGCGATCCAGACCGCCCCGGTCGCGTCGCCCGACGCCGTGCCCACCACAGCCCGCATCGCCTGATCCGGATGCCCCGCCCCGCCCCTGCCGTCCCGAAAGCCCTGTTGATCTACGGTGGCGGCTGGCTGGGTCAGGCCGTGGCCCGGGCGGTCCTTGAGCAGGGGGGGCGCGTCACCGCCACCTCGCGCGATACCGGACGGCGGGCGCAGCTGGCCGAAGACGGCATCACCCCGCTGGACCCGACCGACGAAGCCGCGCTGCGGACCGCCGTGGCCGCGGCCTCGGCCATCCTGATCACCGCCCCGCCCGAGGCCGGAGGCTGTCCGGGGGCGCGGGACCTGATTCCTGCCCTGTCGGCCTCGGGGTCGTGGCCGGACTGGATCGGCTATGTCTCCTCGACCGCCGTCTATGGCGACCGAGACGGGGGCTGGGTGTTCGAGGACGACGCCCTGAATGCCGCCAGTCTGGAAGGGGCGCGCCGGGTGCGGGCCGAACAGGACTGGCTGGACGCGGGTCAGGGAATGGGGCTGACGGTGCAGATCTTCCGCCTGCCCGGCCTGTACGGGCCCGGACGCTCAGTGATCGACCGTCTCAAGGACGGATCGGCCCGGCTGGTGAAGAAGCCCGGCCAGGTGTTCAACCGGGTTCATGTGGACGACGTGGTCTCGGGCCTGTTCGCCTCGATGGCGCGGCCCCGGCCGGGTGCGGCCTATAATCTGACCGATGACGAACCCTGTGCCGCCGAGACGGTAACCGCCTGGGCCGCCGACCGGCTGGGCCTGCCGCGCCCGCCGGAGGTGGACTGGACCGACCCGTCGGTCAGTGCGGGGATGCGGCGCTTTTATCTGGACTCGAAGCGGATCTCGAACGCCCGGGCCAAGGCGGAGCTGGGGTGGCGGCCGCGCTATCCGAGCTGGCGCGAAGGGCTGGAGGCGTTGATCCGCGAGGGCGGCTGAGCGCGGCTTGTTGGGCCGCGGTCGTCGGCCCTTCGGGACCTCCCGACCCGACGCGGAATTGTTGGTGAACCGCGGTCAGAAGGCTTCGCCTTCTCGACCCGACGCAGTCTGGCGCTTCGCGCGGGACCTGCGCTCAAGCAGCGAGCGCCCGCGGCGCGAGCGGTAGCGCCCCAAGACGCGCTCAAGCAGCGAGCGCCCGCGGCGCGAGCGATAGCGCCCCCTCTAGAAAGGCAGCAGGTTGCGCTGGCGGCTGTAGGCCATGGTGCCGACATTGGCCCCCAGACGCAGGCCCACACCGGTGCGGATCGGGGCGAGGACGATGCCGTCGGCCTGCTGGTAGTTCACGCCCAGACCGCCGATCAGATAGGCGCTGCCCTCGACCCCGGGGTAGCGGCGGTACAGGGCATCGGGCTGGTAAAGGCCATAGACCAGGGTGAAGACCCGGCTGGCATTGCCGCCGACGTCCCAGCCGATCGAGATGCCCTGCCAGAACACCTCCTGCGAGGCCGACAGGTCCTTCATATGCAGGGCCCCGCGGCCGTAGCGCAGGCCGATACCGGCAGCCCCGGCCCCCTCCTCGCCCGCGATATAGGCGGTGGGACGGTCGCCCTGTTCGGCAAAGATGCGTTCGATGGCCCCGCCCATGGCCTCGGCGGCGATACCCAGTTCGCGCGAGCCGGCGGCGATCAATTCGTCGGCCGTATAGGCCGGGGCCTGGGCGTCCGACGAGATCGGATAGCTGGGCTCGGACGCCTGACGCGGGGTCGAGGCGCAGGCGCTGAGCGCGGATCCGGCGGCAGTGGCGGCGAGACCGGACAGGATCAGTTGGCGACGATGCATGGCGGGACTCTCTGGCTGTCGACGAAGACGGTCGGCCACGCGACTCGCGACCGGACCCACAGGGTCACCGCCTTTTACGGCAGACTTGCGGCCCCGAGGTTAACGGAACCTTGCCTACGGCCCTCCATCCCTGTCCGTGGGCCTCAGGCCCGCAGGGTGGCACCTGTTTTTTCCGCCGCCGCGATGATCTTCGCCGACAGGGCCTCGATCTCGGCCTCGGTCAGGGTCGCCTCGCGCGGCTGGATCACCACCTCCAGCGCCATCGAGGCCTTGCCGTCAGGCACGCCGGGCCCGCGATACAGGTCGAACACCCGCACCTCGGTGATCAGGGTCTTGTCCACCCCGGCAACCGCCCGGACCAGATCGCCGGAGGCCTTGCCGTCCTCGACCAGGAAGGCGAAGTCGCGGGTCAGGGGCATCAGATTGGCGAGGTTGGCCGGACCCCGGGCCTTGCCGCCCTTGCCGCGCGGTTCGGGCACGGAGTCGAGCACGACCTCGAAGGCCAGCATCGGACCGTCAGCGTCCAGCGCCTTGAGCACGCGCGGATGCAAGGCCCCGAATTCGGCGATCACCGTCTTGGGTCCCAGTTGCAGCCGGGCCGAACGGCCGGGGTGCCACCAGTCGCGGTTCTGACCCTGATTCAGCTGCAGCGAGGCCACCGGAGCGCCGACCTGTTCCAGCAGGGCCATAAGGTCGCCCTTCAGGGCGAACAGGACATCCTCGCCTGCCCCGCCCCAGTGACGCGACGGATGCGGCGCGATCAGGCCGGCGATGGCGGTGCGCTGGTCGGCGGGACCGTCGCCCAGATAGATGGGGCCGATCTCGAACAGGGCGGCGTCGGGGTGTCCCCGCGCGGCGTTGCGGGCGGCGGCCTGGACCAGATTGGGCAGGATCGACGGCCGCATGCAGTCGAGGTCTGCGGCGATCGGGTTTTCCAGCACCAGACGGTCGTCGCCGCCGCCGAACATTTCGGCGATGGCGCGGCGGGTGAAGGACCAAGTCACGGCCTCGGCATAGCCGAGACCGGCCAGGGCACGGCGGGCCAGACGGACGCGGGCCTGACGCGGGTTGAGCACGCCCTTCGAGGCGCGGGGTTGATCCGGCAGCGGCGTATCCGGCAGGGCGTCGAAGCCCTCGATCCGGGCGACTTCCTCGACCAGATCGGCCGGGCCTTCGACGTCGCGACGCCATGACGGCGGCGTCACCGACCACGGCGTGCCCCGGGTCAGGCTGAAGCCGAGTGCCAGCAGAATTTCGGCGATCCGGTCTTCGCTCAGCGACAGGCCCGACAGGCGCTGGACATAGGCGGGATCGAAGGCGAAGGCCGCGGGACTGGCCGGGACCTGACCGGTGACCACAACCGCCGACGGTTCGCCACCGCACAGATCGAGGATCATCCGGGTAGCGAGCTCAAGGCCGGGCACCACCGAGGCCGGATCGACGCCACGGGCGAACCGGTACTGGGCGTCGGAATTGATGCCGAGGGTGCGGCCGGTCTGGGCGGTAACGATTGGGTCGAACCAGGCGCTCTCGAGGAAGACGTCCGTGGTGGCGTCGGAACACCCGGTCGACTCGCCGCCCATCACGCCGCCGAGACCGATCGGGCGCTCGCCCGCCGCATCGGCGATGACGCACATGGCTGGATCGGCCGCATAGGTCTTGCCGTCCAGCGCGATCAGATGTTCGGGCTCACCGGTGTCCTTGGCGACCTGACCGGCGCGCACGACGATCTCGCCACCGACCAGATGGGCCGCGTCATAGACGTGCAGGGGCCGGCAACGGTCGTAGGTAATCAGGTTGGTGATATCGACCAGCCGGTTGATCGGGCGCAGGCCGATAGCGGTCAGACGGGTCTGTAGCCACTCGGGCGAGGGACCGTTGGTCACGCCCCGGATCATTCGACCGGAGAAGACCGGGCACAGGTCGGGGCTGTCGATCCGCACCGTGACCGCCGACGGGAAGGTGCCGGGCACCGGTTCGATGGCCGGAGTCTTCAGCGGGCCGAGACCGGCGGCGGACAGGTCGCGGGCGATGCCGGCCACGCCGAGCCAGTCGGGGCGGTTGGGGGTGACCTCGAAATCGATGACCGGCTCGGCCCCGAACACTTCCGCAGCCGGGGCGCCGACGCTGAGGTCAACAGGCAGGTCGAGGATGCCGTCGCTGTCACCAGCCAGTTCCAGCTCGGCCGCCGAACACAGCATGCCGTTGGAAACCACTCCGCGCACCGGCTTCTCGACCAGGGTGACACCCAGACCGGGGACATACGCCCCGATCGGGGCATAGATGGTGACCAGACCGGCGCGGGCATTGGGCGCGCCGCAGACGATCTCCTTCATCCCGTCGACGGTCTCGACCTGACAGACGCGCAGCCGGTCGGCATTGGGATGCTGAACCGCCTCGACGATGCGGGCGACGGTGAAGGGGGCCATAGCCGCAGTCGGATCGGTGACGTGTTCGACCTCAAGCCCGCCCATGGTCATGGCGGCGGCGATGTCGGCGACAGGGGCGGTGGTCTCAAGGTGATCCTTGAGCCAGGACAGGGTGAATTTCATGTCGTGTCCTCAGCTCAGGCCGCTGGCGGCGTTCGGGGCCGCGAAGGCGGAGAAGCCATAGTGGGCCAGCCAGCGGGTATCGGCCTCGAACATCGGGCGCAGGTCCGAGACGCCGTATTTCAGCATGGCCAGACGATCGACCCCCATGCCGAAGGCGAAGCCCTGGTATTCATCAGGATCGATGCCGCAGTTACGCAGCACATTGGGGTGGACCATGCCGCAGCCCAGGATCTCGAGCCAGTCGGTGCCCTCGTTCAGCTTCAACTGACCGCCCGAGCGGTCGCAGCGGATGTCCATCTCGGCCGAGGGTTCGGTGAAAGGGAAATGGTGCGGCCGGAAGCGGGCGTCGACGTCATCGACCTCAAAGAAGCGGGCGATGAAATTGGTCAGGGTCGTCTTCAGGTGGCCCATATGGATGTCGCGGTCGATGACCAGACCCTCGATCTGATGGAACATCGGCGTGTGGGTCGCGTCGGAATCCTTACGGAAGGTGCGGCCGGGCGCGATGATGCGGATCGGCGGCTTTTGCGACATCATCGTCCGCACCTGCACCGGTGACGTATGGGTGCGCAGAACCTTGCGCTCGCCCGTCTGCGGGTCCGGCTTGAGGAAGAAGGTATCGTGCATCTCCCGCGCCGGGTGTTTGGGCGGGAAGTTCAGGGCGGTGAAATTGTGGAAGTCGTCCTCGATGTCCGGGCCTTCGGCGACGGCGAAGCCCATGTCGGCGAAGACGGCGATCATCTCGTCCATCACCTGCATCGTCGGATGGACGCTGCCCTTGCGGCGCGGCCGGGCCGGCAGAGTGAGGTCGACGTGTTCCGCCAGCAGGCGGGCGTCCAGTTCGGCGGCCTCCAGTTCGGCCTTTCGGGCCGTCAGGGCGGCCTGAACGCGGTCGCGCAGACCGTTCAGCTTGGGCCCCTGTTCGCGGCGTTCGTCGGGGCTCATCGCCCCCATGCCTTTCAGCAGGCCGGAGACGGTGCCGGACTTGCCGAGGGCGGCGACGCGCAGGTCCTCGACGGCGGCCACGGTGGCGGCTCCGCCAATGGCATTGATGAGGTCGAGTTCGAGTTGGGCGAGATCAGTCATGGTGGGTGTCGTCTAACCCGCCGACGCCGTCACGCAAAGCCTTTGCCCCGGACCGATAGGGCTCGGGGACCGACGGCTCAGTCGTTGAGGACGAAGGTGACCTTCAGGCCGACCCGATACTCGGTGATCTTGCCGCCCTCGACCACGACCTTCTGGTCCTGGACCCAGGCCCCCTGGACATTCTTCAACGTCTTGTCGGCCCGGGCGATGCCCTGGTTGACCGCGTCCTCGAAGCTGACGGTGGAGGACGAGATGATTTCAGTGACTTTGGCGACGGACATGGAAGTTTTCCTGATGATTGACCCGGTCTCGACGTGTCGGCCGGACGGTCGGAACCGCGCGCCGGGAGCCCAAGGCCAACGGAAAACGCCCGCCCCGGTTCCCCGGAGCGGGCGTTCTGCATCTTCAGATCGTCCGGAAGATCAGGCGGCGAGTGCGCCGCGGACCTTGTCAGCGATGTCCTTGAAGCCGGCGCCGTCCATGGCCAGGGCGGCGAGGACCTTGCGGTCCAGCTCGATGCCGGCCTTGCTCAGCCCGTGCATGAACTGCGAATAGGTGAAGCCTTCTTCGCGAGCGGCGGCGTTGATGCGCTGGATCCAGAGCGAGCGGAAATTGCGCTTGTTGGTCCGACGGTCACGATAGGCATATTGCCCGGCGCGATCGACCGCGGCCTTGGCGGCGCGGATGGTGTTCTTGCGGCGGCCGTAGAAGCCCTTGGCCTGGGCCAGAACCTTCTTGTGCTTGGCGTGGGAAACTACGCCCCTTTTGACGCGAGCCATGTGGCTTTATCCTTGTCTGGGCCCCTGACGCGGCGCTCGTGGCGCTCGGCGATGTCGGGGGCAGTGTTCAAATTCAGTGAAAGAAGATCAGGTCGAACCGCTACGCCGATCAGGCGTAGGGCATGTAGGATTTGATCTTCTTGACGTCGGCGGCGGCCATCAGCTTGGTGCCACGGTTCTGGCGGATATATTTGCTGTTGTGGCTGATCAGGCGGTGACGCTTGCCTGCCACACCGGACTTGACCTTGCCGGTCGCCGTGAATTTGAAGCGCTTTTTTGCGCCTGACTTCGTCTTCAACTTGGGCATTTCTACTCTCTTTTGAGTGGGCTACGCCCTTTGGGCCTTGTGAGCCCTCGGGGTGCAGACCCTTGATTAAGAACCGCCCAGGCATGCCTGTAAGCCCGGCGGTTCGGTACGCGAAGGCGCGGCTTGTAGGCCAGGCCTGAGCGGAAGGCAAGATGAGTCTGGGCGGGCGGCCCTGGCGGGGCGCGCCGGGCGGGTCAGGGAACTCCACCATACCCTCCCGGCCGGTACCCGCGGGCCGAAACGAAAAATGCCCCGGCCGGGACCGGGGCATTTCGGCAGAGTCCGTCCGGCCCGGAATTACCGCGGGGCCAGGATCATGATCATCTGGCGGCCTTCCATGCGGGGTGCATATTCGACCTTGGCAATCTCGTCGAAATCAGCCTGTACCTTGTTGAGCAGCTTCATGCCCAGTTCCGGGTGGGCCATTTCGCGGCCGCGGAAACGCAGGGTCACCTTGACCTTGTCACCCTCGTCGAAGAAGCGGTGCATCGCCTTGGTCTTCACCTCGTAGTCGTGCACGTCGATGTTCGGGCGGAGCTTGATCTCTTTCAGTTCGACGACCTTCTGACGCTTGCGCGCCTCGGCCTTCTTCTTCTGTTCCTGGAAACGGAATTTGCCGTAGTCGAGAATCTTGCAGACCGGCGGCTCGGACGTGGAAACGATCTGAACCAGATCCATACCCGCCTCCTCGGCGGCCTCCAGCGCGGCCGAGGTGGGCATAACGCCCTGCTTTTCGCCGTTCTGATCAATCAGCAGAACGCGCGGCGCGCGGATGTCTTGGTTCATGGGCGGCCCGTCCTTGACGGGCGGCTGGTTCATCGGACGGCGAATGGGCGTCGTTTCCTTGTGTGGTCGAGAGGGTGTGGTCGAAAGGATAGATAGACTTGCAGGAGCAAACGCACGATCAACGATCGCGGTCTCCAAGGTTCGCTATATGCCCGTGAAAGGGCCTGACTTCAAGGCGCAGCCGGTGACGGCGATGCGATGAAGTCCGCATGCAGGGCCAGAACGGCCGCAAAGACCTGATCGACGGACAGGGCCTCGATCGGCGCGAAGGCCCCGCGTGTCTCATTGGAGGCGACGGTGCGGGTCGTCGACCCCCAGGGTCCGTAAAGCCACCACTCTGTCGGACCGAACAGGCCCAGTGTGGGTCGACCCAGGGCGGCGGCGACGTGCATCAGGCCGGAATCATTGCCGACGAACAGATCGGCGGCGGCGATCGCATCGGCCGAGGCCAGGATGTCACCCTTGCCGATGAAGTCGATACCGCGCGGGCCGGCGGCGTCCAGCGCCGGGGTCGCGGGAGGGCGGTCGCCGGGGCCGCCGACGGCCATGAAACGCCAGCCGTCAAACCGGGGCTCGGCCTTAAGCCGTTCGACCAGTTCGCCCCAGCGGTCAGCGGGCCAACTCTTGCCCGGCTGGTGGGCGATCGGGGCGAGGGCGAGGATCGGGCCGGAGCCGCTGCCGCCCGCCCGCTGCGGCGCGAGCACAGCGTCGCGATCCGCCCGGGACCGGTCGTCAAGGAAGATTTCGGGCTCCATCGGCGTGGACGCCCCCATCAGGCGCGAGACCATCTCGACCTTGCGCAGACCGGTCTCCCAGCGGCGGTTGTAAACCACGCGTCGGCGGGCCTGGATCAGATAGCTGAGCGCCGAGCCGCGGATGTCGATGACGAGGTCCCAGCGCGTGCCGACGACCTGTTTCCAGAGGTCGAACCAGTGGCCGGCGGCCTTCTTCTTGTCGAGGATGATGACCCGTTCAACCCCGGGGGCGGAGCGGAACAGCGGGGCCGGAGGACGACCGCAGGCGACGGTGATGGCGGCACCCGGCAGTTGGCGTTCAATCTCGCGAATGACACCCGAGGAGATGACACAGTCGCCGATGCGATTGGAGGTGACGAACAGCACCTTCGGGGCGTTCCTGGAGTCGGGCACGTGTATTCGCCTTCGCTTCATGGGTCAGGGTTCGCTATCAGGCCGGGGACGATTGGGCGAGAGGCACGGACATGAATGACGAAGCGATCCTCTATCTGACGCGACCGGACGGCGAGCGTCTGGCCTTGCGCGAGACCGCCGGCGACGGGCCCGTGGTCGTGTGGATCGGCGGCTTCCGCTCGGACATGGAGGGAACCAAGGCCTTGGTGCTGGAGGCCGCTGCCCGCGCGCGCGGCTGGCGCTTCGTGCGCTATGACCATTTCGCCCACGGGCAGTCGTCGGGCGACTGGCGTCAGGCGACCATCGGACGCTGGCGCGAAGATGCGGTGGCCCTGATCGACAGTCTGGACGGGCCGGTCATTCCGGTCGGGTCATCGATGGGGGGATGGGTCGCCCTGCTGCTGGCGCTGACGCGCCCCGGGCGGACGGCCGGGCTGGTGCTGGTCAATCCGGCCCAGGACTTCACCGAACGGCTGATGTGGCCGGGCCTGGCCGACCACGAGCGGCAGGCAATCCTGCGCGACGGGGAGACAGTGATCGTCGAGGAGGGGCTGGGCCCCTATGTCCTGACGCGGGCGATGTTCGATGAGGCGCGGACCTGGCTGTTGCTGGATGCGCCGATCGCCCTCGCCGCCCCGGTGCACATCCTGCAGGGACGGGCGGATGCGGTCGTACCGTGGCGGCACGCCCTTGCCCTGACCGAACAGCTGACCGGGGGCGATGTGCGGCTGGATCTGATCGAGGGCGGCGATCACCGGCTGTCTGGCCCCGCGGACCTGACACGACTGGTCGAGGCAGTGGAGACGATGCGGAGCGCGGTTCGGCGGTGACGCCGGATCAGGCCCAGGGAAGAACGCCCTAGGCGCGGGCGGGGCGCAGACCTTCGACCGAGGCTTCAAGCACGGCCGGCTTGCGTTCACCGCCGGCGGCGATGATGCGGTCGATGCGGGCCTTCTCGGCACGGAACGCCGTCAGGTTGGCCCCGGTCAGGATCGTACCCTCGGAGGTGCGGATGCCGGCGGGATTGATCCGCTGGCCGTTGCGCCAGATCTCGTAATGCAGGTGCGGGCCGGTGGAGGCACCGGTCGAGCCGACATAGGCGACGACCTGGCCCTGACGCACACGCTGGCCGGCACGGATGCCCGAGCCATAGCGTGACAGGTGACCGTAGCCGCTTTCGAGGCCGTTGGCATGGCGAATGCGGAGCCAGTTGCCATAACCGCCCCAGCGACGGGCCTCGACCACCACGCCGTCGGCGGGGGCGATGACCGGCGTGCCGGTTCCTGCCGCGAAATCCATACCCTGGTGCATCTTGCGATAACCGGCGATCGGATGACGGCGGAAGCCGAAGGTCGAGGAGATGCGAAAGCCACGATCCAGCGGCGTGCGCATCATGGTCGAACGCATGTTCTTGCCGGTGGCGTCGAAATACTGGGCCTCGCGTTCGCCCGGAACCTTGAAGCGGTAGAAGACGACGCCCTTGAGCTCGGCATAGAGCAGTTCACCCGACTCGACCGTGCGACCGCTCTCGGTCACCGAGCGGGGGAAGACGAAGGTGTAGTCGTCACTGGCGCGGATATCGCGGTCCAGATCGAATTTGTGAGCGAACAGCTGGATGGCGCGGCGGCGGACCGCAGCCGGAGCCCCGGCGCGCTGGGCCGACGATGACAGGGAGCCCTTGACCTCGCCATGCAGGACCACGGTCTCGTCCGTGACCTTCTCGTCAAGGGCACGCAGACGCAGGGCCCCGTCGAAGCTGCGCGAGACGGTCAGCTGGCTGGCCGGGCCCGTGCGCATGGTCAGGCCGATCAGGCGGGCGTCGCCGCGACCGGCGCGGGGTTGGGAGATGGCGGTTTCGAAACGCAGACCGGCGCGAAGATCCTTGAGATCAAAGGCGCTGGCGATGGTGGCGGCGACGGCGCTGGCTTCCTCGGCACCGATGCCGGTGCGGCGGACAGCCTGTTCGAACGTCTCGCCGCTGCGAATCTGGACGGGAATGGCCTCGGGTGCCGTGAGCCCCTGGGGCATGCCGGCGGTCGCGAAGGCCTGGGCCTCAAGTACGGAAAATTCCTGTTGGGTCAGCGACGGAGCCTCGACCGCATGGGCGGGCTGGTAAACTCGTCCCGCGAGCAAGGCCACCGAGATCGCCGCAACAGCCGTAAGGGCATGAGGTGCGATACGCATCGGCTGGCGACGTGGGTCGAACTGAGCCATCGGTCCCCGACATACTACGACGCCACGCGGCGCCAAGTCACTTCAAGCAAGGATCGCGCCCAGGAGCCCCTGAAGGTCGCGAAGCGAGCGATATAACCCGTGAAACCCATCATGGGAAGCATCAGGGTTACAAATGATTAACCGCAGAACGTTTCAGCGGTATTACAAAGCCCAACATGGCGCCTGCTGCCGGGAGCGAACAGTCTATTCACGGCGTTAGGGTAAAAATCGCGCTCCGAACGACTCACCTGCCCGCCCCGTTGCCGTCGTCGAACTGAAAGTGTCTGAAGTGCCACGCCACAGTGTTCAATCAGCAACGTTTGCGATGCTCTACGCGGGCCGGAACGCCCAACTGTTCCGCGATCGTCCCGATTCAGGACACGGATGGAGCAACCGGTGACTGAGGGCCCGATCGAAAGTTCCCGCAAAAACGGTCGCGGTGCGACCACCGGTCGCGGCCGCCGTATCGCCATCGGGCTGGTCGCCGGACTGCTGATCCTGCTGGCGGCCCTCTATCTGAACCGGCGGGCGGTGACCCGCCAGGTTCTGGTCGGCTGGCTGGAGAGTCAGGGGATCGACGCCGACGTCACGGTCGAACAGGTCACCCTGGACGGGATCGTCGCCCGGGTGCGGCTGGGCGATGCCGCCAGCCCTGATCTGGTCGTTGACCGTGTCGAGGTCGACTACGGCATCACCCTGCCGTGGTCGTCGGGCGGATCCGGGCTGACCCCGGATCGCATCCGTCTGGTCCGGCCGGTGATCAAGGCGCGGTGGCACACCGGCAAGCTGTCATTCGGATCGCTGGATCCGCTGATCACCGACCTCATGAACCGGCCGCCCAGCGATGTGACGGCCGGCCCGCGTATCCTTGTCGAGGGCGGGCAGGTCAGGCTGACCACCGACCAGGGGCCGGTCGCCCTGCGGGCCGACGCCCGGGTCGAGGACGGCCGGTTGATGCAGCTGACAGCGGCGATGCCGACCCAGGCGCTGGGGGCCGACGGCCAGTTGGCACAGGGTCTGGGCGGAACGCTGAGCCTGACCACCACCGGTGACCGGGTGGCGCTGCGGCTGGCGGCGGTCGCCGATCAAGCGGCGCTGCAGGGCTGGAGCGGACGCGGGTTGCGGCTGAACGCGACGGGCGAGCTGCCCTATCCGGACACAAGGGCCAAACAGTTTGACGGCGCGGCGACGCTGGATGCCCGGCTGACCGGCGACCGGATCAACGGTGGCGGGGTCGCGGCCGGGGCGGCGACGGCGAACCTCGCCTTTGCCGGGCAGGTCACGGGCTGGATCGACGCCCTCAGGCTGTCGGGCCAAAGCGATCTGGGGCTGACGACCGACCGGATTGAGGGCCGGGACCTCGACCTGCGGACCGCGCGTCTGGGCCTGACGGAAGCCCGGACCGGGATTGACTACAAGGACAGTGGACTGGGCTGGCGACTGGACGGGGTCGCGGACATGGCCGCGGCCCGGGCCCGGGGTGCCGGGGTCGACGGCACCGGCGTGCAGCTGGCCGGATCGCGATTCAGCATCGGCGGACGCGGGACGGCGGTCGAGGCCAGCGGCCCGGTGCGGCTGACGGCGCAGCGGCTGGTGTGGAGCGATCTGGATCTGAAGGCGGTGGCCGGGGCGATGGACCTGGACCTGATCTTTGACGCCGGCCTGCGGCTGGAGGCGGCGGGGTCACTGCAGGCGGCGCACGCGGCCTGGCCGCTGTTCGGGACGGTCGGGACGGATGACCTGCCGGACCTGGCGGCGATGAAACGGGCCCTCGGTGACTTCTCGGTGAGCGCGCCCCGCCTGACCCTTTCGGCCGGAGAGCCGGGTGTGCGGGTGGTGATGGACCAGCCGGTACAGCTGACCCCGGCCAGTGGCGGGGTGCTGACCCTGACACCGGCGACCGGTCCGGTCTTCGCCGCGCCCAGCGGGCAGGCAGGTGGCGGTGCGCTGAATCTGACGGCGACGCGTGGGCCCGGCCTGCCCGAGGCGCAGTTCGCGATTCCGGCCTGGGGGCTGACGCCCGGTGGCTTCCGCGCCGAGCTGGACGGACGCGCGGCGCTGGACTTCGACCTGGCACGTGGCCTGACCCTGCAGACCCGCGGTGTGCTGGCCTCGAACCGCGGCACCCTGACCTACAGTTCCGCGACCTGCGTCGCGACGACGGTGGCGCGGCTGGAACTGGGCGACAATGACGTCACCGGAATCACCGGCGACCTGTGCCCCGACGGGCGGCCGCTGGTCACGGTGGCCGACGGTCTCTGGCAGGCCGGGGCCGCGATCCGCGGTCTGAGCGCTGAGGCCCCCTTCCTCGCCATGCGATTCGCCGCGGTCGGCGGAGCCCTGAGCGCGACCGGAGGACCGGCCGGGATTGGCCTCGACACCCGGATCGATACGGCGCGGGTCGCCGATACCACCAGCCCGGTGCGCTTCTATCCGATCGACGCCGGCGGCGCGGCGCGGCTGGTCAACGAACAATGGAGCGGGACCTTCGACCTGGCGCGTAGCGGCCATGGGCTGGGCCGGCTGGTGTTGGCCCATGACGGGCGCAGCGGCACCGGCGGCATCGACATCACCACCCCGGAACTGGTCTTTGCCGAAGGCGGTTTGCAACCGGCCGAGCTGACTCCGCTGGCGGAACTTCTGGGGCCGCCGGTGACCGGGACAGCGCGGTTCGAGGGGCGGATCGACTGGGCCGCCGACAGCGAGGGCTCGAGCTCGGGCCTGCTGACTGTGCCCGGCCTCGACTTCACCAGCCCGGCCGGGCCGGTGACGGGACTGAAGGGGGAAATCGCCTTTACCAGCCTGACGCCGCTGGTGACGGCCCCGGGCCAGATATTGACCGCCAGCCGGCTGGAGTCCTTCGCGCCCCTGACTGACCTCGACCTGACCTTCGGCCTCGATGCGGCGGCGATCACCGTCGCGGGCGGCGAACTGGTCGTGGCCGGGGGGACCATCCGCATCGAACCGTTCAGCCTGCCACTGGACCGCAACCTGCCCTTCACCGGGGTCATCGTGCTGGATCAGGTGCAGCTGGGCGAGATCATCGCCGGGGCCGGATTCGGCGACCGGGTGCAGATGGACGCGGTCGTGTCGGGTCGTCTGCCCTTCGTCTCCGACCCGTCCAGCGGGATCAAGGTCACCGGCGGCTCGCTGTTCGCCGCCCAACCGGGACGACTGTCGATCCAGCGGACCGCCCTCAGCGATCTGGAGGCCGGCGGCGGCGGGGCGGTGCCACCATCGACGGTCGAGGACCTGGCCTATCAGGCGATGGAGAACCTGGCCTTCGATCTGCTGACCGCCGAGGTCAACAGCCTCGACGAGGGGCGGCTTTCGGTGCTGTTCCACATCAAGGGCCGCCACGACCCGCCGCAGAAGCAGGAGATCCGCCTGACGCTGTCGCAGCTGATCCGGCGTGACTTCCTGAACGAGACCCTGCCCCTGCCGTCGGGCACGGCCATCGATCTGACGCTGGACACCACGCTGAACGTCAACCAGCTTGTCAGCGACCTGCTGGACCTGAACCACGCCCGCAACGGCGGGATCGGGCCGCGCCAGCCCTGAGCGTCACCGTTCAGGACCCATTCACCCCGACTCGCGTTACATCATCGCAATCGCACCTCGCACACCCGGAGCGCCACGACATGATCACCAAGCGCCATCTCGGCCTGATACTGGCCGGAGGCCTGGCCACCGCCGGGCTGACAGCCTGTACCCCGACCATCCGGCTGCAGGTCGACCCGATCCAGATCTACGCCAAGCTGGATGCCGACGTCCGCATCCGCCTCGACAAGGAGCTCCAGGACCTCCTCGTCGAAAACCCCAACCTGTTCTAGGGAATCGCTCACATGAACATGCGCAAGATTTTCGTCGTCGGGGCCGCCATCGCCGCCCTGGGCGTCGCCGCCGGGGCTGCCATCGCTCAAACCCCCGCCCAGAAGGCCATGGTCGACGCCGCCAAGGCCGAAGGCGTGGTCGGTGAACAGGCCGACGGCTACCTGGGCTTCCGCGTCCCGGCCCCCAGTGCCGACCTGACCGTCGCGGTCCAGACCATCAATACGGCCCGCCGCCAGGTCTATACCGAGAGCGCTGTCGCCGCCGGCACCACCACCGATGTGGCCGGGGCCCGGATGTTCGAGAGCCAGCTGCTGCCGCGCATGACCACCGGCCAGTGGTACCGCAATGCCGACGGCCAGTGGGTCCGGCGCTAGATCGCCATGTCACCCCTTCTGAAACGCGCCCTGTGGACCGTGGTGATCGTGGCCCTGGCTGCGGCCGGTACGATCGGCACGGCGCGCGTCTGGATCGCCATCGGCGGCGAGCCGCTGACGATCCACGGCTGGATTGCCATGGCGATCGGCATCGGCGGCACCGTGGTCCTGGCCTGGGTCCTGATGGCCCTGGCCTTCCGCTCGGATCGCGACGGCTGGGACGCCCGGGCGGACAGCCTGCCCGACGACGACACCCCGCCGCCCCCGCCGCGAGTCTAGAGCCGGACTGACAGGGCCGGGCGCAGCAGACCCTCAGCCAGGGCCCGGACCACCGGCACCGCCACCGCATCCCCCATCAGCTTCAGCACCGCCCCCTCGCCCGCCGGCAGGGCGTAGGCGTCGTCGACCCCCATCAGCCGCGCCGCCTCCCGCCCGGTCAGGCGGCGGGCCCGGATCGCGCCCTCGTCGCAGACCACTACATACTGCCGTGACGAGCCGCCCGCCGGGGTGCGCAGACAGCCGGCCAGACCGTCGAAGCGCAGCTCCAGCCGTTGCATCTTGCGGGGCCCCTCGGTGCGGACGCGGCGATAGCCGGCCCCGACCTGACGCCGTCCCGACGCCAGGGCCCGGTCCAGCTGGATCCGGTGCAGGGGCGCGCAGAGCGCCAGCAGGGCCTCCGTCCGATCCGAATCGAACCAGTCGACCGCGTCGTCCGTCTCCAGCACGGCCGAAAGGTCGAGATTACGCCGGGCCGGGGCCGCCACCGCCCACCAGACCCAGGCCGCCCGCACGGCCCGCGGCAGCCGGACCTGGGCCGCGACCAGTCGGCGAGTGTGGAACGGGGCAACGGGCAACGGCACGGTCGGCCCCGTGACGCCGCGCATGGCGATGATGAACAGGCGCGGGCGCGACTGGGGCAGCCACAGGGCGGCGTCCATCTCCAGCGCCCCGACGCGGTAGCCGGCCGCGACCATGGCCTGACAGACCGAGGCGAAATCCGCGCCACCGCCGGAACTGAGCAGGCCGGCGACATTCTCGACGACGATGACCGGCGGGGCGCGCCCCCCGGCGTCCAGTTGCTGGATCAGTCGCCAGAAGCCCCAGAAGGCCCCGGACCGGGTCGCCTGCAGCCCGCCGCGCGTCCCGGCGAGGCTGAGGTCCTGACAGGGGGACGAGGCCCAGCACAGGTCGGGGGTCCCCGGCAGATCCGCGGCCGACAGGGACCAGACGTCGGTCTGGTGCAGCGGAATCCCCGGATGGTTGGCGCGAAAGGCCGCGGCCTTCATCGCATCGATGTCATTGGCCAGGCCGATGCGGAACCCGGCCAGACCCAGGCCGGCCAGACCGCCCCCGGCGAAGAATTCCCACGCCACCGGCGGGCGGGTGGCGGGTGGCGCAATGGAGAGATCGACGCGAATCGTCATGCGGCCAGCATAGGACAGGCGGAAGCCGGCGGCGCCCCCCTTGACCCATGCCGGGCGGCGGCGTTCCATGGACGGGATATCCCGGAGCCTGTCATGCGTATCGTCGCCCTTTTCAGCCTGCCCGCCCCCCTGCTGGCCACCCTTGTGCTGGCCGCCTGTTCGCCGTCGCCCGCCACCCCGGAGCCCGCGCCGATCGACGTCTCGCCCGCCACCCTGGCCGGGGTCGACCTGGGCCGGCCGATCCGGGCTTTGGGCAATGAGCCGTTCTGGGCCGTTACGATCAGCCCCGAAGGCATCGTCTATTCCGGCGTCGACCGGCCCGAACAGACGGCCGACAATCCCGGGCCGCTGCTGCAGGGGACCACCGCCCGCTATGACGCGACCACCCGCACCGGCAAGCCGTTGTCCGTGGCCCTGATCGCCACCACCTGTTCTGACGGCATGAGCGACCGTACCTATCCGCTGACCGCCGTGGTCAAGATCGACGGCGAGACCCTGACCGGCTGCGCCGCCTCGGTCTCGGCCCTGGCGACGGCGGGCGAGTCGGGGCTGGTCGTCGACGGGCCGGGGCCGATCCCGCCCGAAGGCCCGCCTCCGGCTTAACCCTTCTCCAAGCGATGGTCCGGCAAGATGGCGGGTATGACCCCGGTATCCCTCCCCGCTGACCTGCGCGCCCTGACTTCGCTGCGGTTTTTCGCCGCCGCCTGGGTGGTGCTGTACACCTTCTGGCCGGACCTGAAGGTCGGCCTGGTACCGGTAGCGGTTACCAAGGGCTATCTGGGGGTCGAGACCTTCTTCGTCTTGTCCGGATTCATCCTGAGCCATGTCTATCTGCAGGCCGCCGGCGAGAAACGGTTCCGCTATGGCGGCTTCCTGTGGGCGCGGGTGGCGCGTGTCTATCCCCTGCATCTGGCGACCCTCGCCGGGGTGATGGCCCTGGGGCTTGCGGCGATAGCCGCCGGTCTGGCCATCGACGGCAATGTGCTGAGCTGGGCCTCCCTGCCCGCCCAATTGACCATGACCCATGCCTGGGGCCTTGCCCCGGCCGCCGGGTTCAACCATCCGTCCTGGTCGATCTCGGCTGAATGGTTCGCCTATCTGGCCTTTCCGGCCTTTGCCTTTGTGGCGTGGCGGCTGCGGTCACGGCCGTGGCTGGCGGTGGCCGGGGCCGCCCTGTTCATGATCGGCCTGTACGTGGCGTTCGAGGCCACGGCCGGTTTTTCCCTGACCGAGGCGACCTTCGCCTGGGGAGCACTGCGGATCGTGCCCTGTTTCGCCCTGGGCTGTGCCCTGTACCTGGCCTACCGCCGCGCGCCGCTGAAGCGCGCCGGCCTGTGGGCCGCCGGGTTCGCCGTAGCCATGGCCGTCAGCGCGTCGCTGGGGGCGTGGGACGGCATCACCGTGCTGGCGGCCGGCGGCCTGATCCTCGGCCTGGCGTCAATGACCAACGCCGGGGCCGGCTGGCTGGCGTCGAAGCCGGCCGTCTATCTGGGGGAGATCAGCTATTCGATCTATATGGTCTGCGTGCCGTGGCAGATCCTGGCGGTGAATGTCGCCGCCCGCCTGACCGGGGCCGAGGACAAGCGGCTGTCGCTGGCTGTCTGGCTGGTCGTGGTGGCGCTGCTGCCGATTGTCGCAGCCGTATCCTACCACCTGGTGGAACGTCCGGCCCGGACCGCGCTGCGGGGCATGGCCGACAGGCGACGCGCGGCGCAAACGGATACCGCCGATAGGGTAAATTCCCCGGAAAGGGTTCTTCAACCTTCGGAAACTATCGTCTAAGGCTACTTTCCCGGAAACAATCGGAAACACGCCAGTATGACGAAACGGATCACCGCCGCCGTGGTTGCAGCCTCCCTCGGGTTTTTTGCCCTGAGCGCGGCACCGGCGAAGGCGGACGATCCCTACTGGCAGTGCGTGACCTTTGCCCGGATGTTCTCGGGCATCAATATCTTCGGCGACGCCTGGACCTGGTGGAGCCAGGCGGTGAACCGCCTGAGAACCGGCCATGCGCCCGAGACCGGCTCGGTGCTGGTGTTCCGTCCCGAGGGCCGGATGAGCCGCGGCCATGTCGCCGTGGTTTCCGACATCCTGACTGACCGGGTCATCCGCGTGACCCACGCCAACTGGGGTGGCAGCCGCGGCAAGGTCGAGGAAAATGTCACCGTGGTCGACGTGTCCGGTGACGGCGACTGGAGCCGGGTCAAGGTCTGGTACAATCCGATCAACGACCTTGGGTCGACGGTCTATCCGACCTACGGATTCATCTACAAGAATGCCCGCGACGCCTTCAACGCCACACGCGAAACCGGATCCAGCGGCCAGCCCTGATCCCGGTCGGGACCTGACCGCCGTCCTACGGCAGGGAACCCCCGCATGATCCACCTGTACCGCCGGGCCAGCCCCGGCCCTGTTCCCGTCGACGTTCGCGCCGCCGGGTTTGTCCTGGCGCCGGACATTCTCTGGATCGACCTGATCGCTCCGGACCGGGATGAGGAGCTGGCGGTCGAGGGCGCACTGGGCCTGCTGTTGCCGACCCGCGACGAGATGGCCGAGCTGGAAGCGTCCAGTCGCCTGTACCGGGAAGACGGCGCCCTCTACCTGACCGCCGATCTCATCCACAACGGCGACGCCGAGGTCCCGGCCCTGGCCCCGGTGACCTTTGTGATGACGTCGGGCCCGCTGGTCACCATCCGCTATTTCGATCCACGCCCCTTCGCCATGATGGTCGAAAAGCTGCTCCGCGAGCCGAACCTGTGCGCCAGCGGCGCCAGCCTGTTCCTGCATCTGATGGAAGCCGTCATCGACCGGGCCTCGGACGTCCTGGCCCGCAATGGTGCGCGCAGCGAAGAGATCGCCGGACTGATCTTCGCGGGCCGCAAGACGGTGGGGTTCGAAAAACTGATCACCCGACTGGGGCAGGCCCAGAGGGCCACCGGACGGATCGAGCAAAGCCTGTCGAGTCTGGCCCGGGTATTCGCCTTTGTCGCACTGGACGAGCACATCGCCCACGACAAGGCGGCACGCGAACATCTGCGCTCGCTGAGCCGCGACGCCTCGAGCCTGAGCGACCACAATCAGACCGTGGCGGCCAGCATCAATTTCCAGCTCTCGGCGGCGCTGGGGCTGATCAATATCGAGCAATCCGCGATCATCAAGATCTTCTCGGTGGCAGCGGTCGCCTTCATGCCGCCGACCCTGATCGCCTCGATCTACGGCATGAATTTCCGGCACATGCCGGAACTGCCGCAGGTGTGGGGATATCCCCTGGCCCTGACGATGATGGTGCTGGCGGCGATCCTCCCGCTGCTGTGGTTCCGACGGAAGGGCTGGCTCTAGGGGGGCGGCGGGAGATAGGAAGAGGGATGACCGACGACCACGCCAAACTTACCTACGCCAGCTATCTGGACCTCGATGTCCTGCTCAGCGCCCAGAACCCGCGTTCAGACGAGCATGACGAAATGCTGTTCGTCATCATCCACCAGACCAAGGAACTGTGGCTGAAGCAGATCCTGCACGAGGTCGCCCTGGCCCAGACACTTGTCCGGGCCGGTGATCTGGTTCCGGCCTACAAGAGTCTGGCGCGGGTCAGCCGCATCCAGGCGGTGATGACCCAGAGCTGGGACATCCTGGCCACCATGACCCCGGCCGACTATCTGCGCTTTCGCGGATCGCTGGGGACCTCATCCGGCTTCCAGAGCGACCAGTTCCGGCGTTTCGAGACCATGCTGGGGCTGAAGGACGACAGCTTCCTGAAATTCCACGTCGACCGGCCCGAAGCCCATGCCGCCCTGACCGCGGCCCTCGATGCGCCCAGCCTGTATGACGACGCCCTGTCGCAGCTGGCGGCGGCGGGCCTGCCCGTACCGGCCGAGGTGCTGAACCGCGACGTGCGCCAGCCCTACGTGGCCTCCGAAGGGGTCGAGGCCGCCTGGCTGGAGGTCTATCGCGACACCACCCGCTGGTGGCCCCTGTACCAGCTGGCCGAGAAACTGGTCGATCTGGATGACGCCCTGCTGACCTGGCGGCACAAACATGTGGTCACAGTCGAACGCATCATCGGGCGTCGCCGCGGCACCGGCGGAACCGAGGGTGTGGCCTATCTGGCCTCGACCCTGGAGCGGCGCTGCTTCCCCGAATTGTGGTCGCTGAGGACGCGCCTGTGACGCCGCGTCTGACCGCCGTCGGATTGTCAGTGGTCGGCAGCCTGATCCTGACCGCGTGCGAGGCCCGGCAGGGGCCCGCGGACCCGACCCCGCCGGCAACCGAACCCGCTGCCGCACCCGCGGCCCCGCCGGTCCCCCGCAGCGGGTGGCGGCCGGGCGCGACCATCGAAGAATCCGCCCTGACCTATGTTGACGATTCTGGCCGCCCGGTTCTCACGCTGGCCTGCGTCGGCACCGAACTTCGTGTCAGCGTTCCCGGGTTTCGCAAGATCGGCAGCGAGGACCGCCTGACCGTCGGCGCGGGTGATGAGGCGTTTGCCCTGGTCGCTGATCTGGCGTCGGTCGAATCCGGCGTGGTCGCAGACGGCGCGATCCCGCCGGATCTGATCGACCGCATCGCGCAGGGACAGCCGGTCGGGGCCATTTACGGCACCCAGACACTCGACACCGTGCCGGGTCCGGACGAGGAAACGTCCCGGGCATTCGTCTCGGCGTGTCGGGCCAAATAAGGCCAAGCTGAAACCAAACCGGGGTCCCGGGGCTTTTCCTGCTGTTCCTCCCACAGTGAAAGGCACAATCATGAGTACGCCCCAATCCCACGACATCCACGTGCTGAACGGTCTGATCGAGACCACCCTGGACAGCGCCGACGGCTATCGCGAGGCCGCCAGCGAGACCGAGGACCGGCGCTTCAAGACCCTGTTCGAGCAGCGCAGCTTCGAGCGTCAGGGCCTGGCCGGTGACCTGAAGGGCGCGGTCCTGACCCTGGGCGGCGAGCCCGAGGATGACGGCTCGGTTCTGGCCAAGGCCCACCGCGCCTTCCTCGATGTCAAACACGCCCTGCTCCGCGACGAACAGGCCGTCGTCGATTCGGTCGAGAACGGCGAGGACTTCATCAAGGCCAAGTTCGAAAAGGCGCTGGAAGACTCCGACGTCTCTGCTGCGACCCGCGACACCATCCGCCGCGCCTATACGACGGTAAAGAACGGCCACGACCAGATGCGCGACCTGAAGCACAGCCTGGAAGCGCAGAAGAGCGCACACTGACAATCTGACAACGGGCGACCCGCCCGCCTCCCGATTGCCCATGAAAAAGGCCCCGGCGGTATCCGCCGGGGCCTTGATCAATTCGGGTGATCCTGAGGGGATCAGCTCTCGGCGGGCGTCTCGGCCTTGCCGGTTTCCGGCACGATGGCCTTCTTGTCCGGGCGCACGGTCTGCTTCTCGGCGATCCGGGCCGACTTGCCGCGACGATCACGCAGGTAATAGAGCTTGGCGCGCCGCACGACGCCGCGACGTTTGACCTCGATGGACTCGATCATCGGCGAAACCAGCGGGAAGACGCGCTCGACGCCCTCGCCGAAGCTGATCTTGCGGACGGTGAAATTCTCGTTGATGCCGCCGCCGGCGCGGGCGATGCAAACGCCTTCAAAGGCCTGGACGCGCTCGCGCTCGCCTTCCTTGATCTTGACGTTAACGCGCAGGGTGTCGCCGGGCTGGAAGACCGGAATCGGACGGATGTCGGTCAGGCGGGCTTTTTCTTCAGCCGCGATCTGCTGGACGATATTCATAACTATTTCTCCTCGAGCTTTGCGCTCTTTACCTGTGATTTGGCGGGGTCATGCCCCGCGGTCGTCTGTGCAAGGTGCGCCGCCCAGAGGTCCGGCCGTCGCGCCCGCGTCGTCTCTTCCCGCTGCACCTGACGCCATTGCGCGACCTTTTTATGGTCGCCCGACAGCAGGACCTCGGGAATCTCCAGCCCCTCGAACGTCCGCGGTCGCGTGTACTGCGGGTGTTCCAGAAGGCCGTCCTCGAAGCTCTCGGATGACAGGCTTTCGGCCTGGCCCAGAACACCGGGGATCAGTCGTACGCACGCCTCGATCACCACCATGGCCGCCGCCTCGCCACCGGCGAGAACCGCGTCGCCGACGGCGACCTCCTCGAACCCGCGCGCGTCGAGCACGCGCTGGTCCACCCCCTCGAACCGGCCGCAGAGGACGGTAATCCCGTCCGCCTGAGCCCATTCCTTGACGCGTGCCTGGGTCAGGGGCCGACCCCGGGCACTCATGTACAAAAGCGGCCGCTGCGGACCGGAAACACTGTCGAGTGCCCGGGCCACTACGTCCGCCTTGAGTACGGCTCCGGGACCGCCACCCGCAGGGGTGTCGTCCAGGAAGCCGCGCTTATCTTCGGAAAAGACGCGAATGTCCACTGTTTCAAGCGACCACAGGTTCCGCTCACGCCACGCGGTACCGATCAGCGACACGCCGAGCGGGCCGGGAAAGGCCTCGGGGAACATGGTCAGGACGGTGGCGGTAAAGGGCATGGCGCGCGCCCTTTACCGCCGATGGACCGTCGAGGCGAGAGCCTTCAGCCCGCGGGGCGGCCGCCACCCGCCGCGATCCAGGCATCCACCTGGTCTTCCAGCACGTCCAGCGGCACGGCCCCGCCCCCCAGAACGACGCTGTGGAAGTCACGGATGTCGAAGCGGTCGCCAAGCGCCTGCCGCGCCCGGGCGCGCAGTTCGAGGATCTTCAGCTGGCCGATCTTGTAGCTAGTCGCCTGACCGGGGTTGGTGATGTAGCGCTCGACCTCCTTGACGATGTCGCGTTCGGACACGAGCGTGTTCTGCTGGAAATAGGCGATGGCCTGTTCGCGGCTCCAGTGTTTGGCATGCAGGCCGGTATCGGTGACCAGACGCGCCGCCCGCCAGATCTCCAGCGAAAGCCGGCCGAAGTCGGCATAGGGGTCCTGATAGAAGCCCATCTCCTTGCCCAGACGTTCGGAATACAGGCCCCAGCCCTCGGAGAAGGCCCCGTAGCCGCCGAAGCGGCGGAAGCGCGGCAGGCCCTCGATCTCCTGGGCATAGGCGATCTGGAAATGGTGACCGGGCGCGCCTTCATGATAGCTGATGGCCTCGACCTGGGGCTTCAGCACCTGGGTCATGTCCGCCAGGTTGACGTAGTAGATGCCGGGGCGTGAGCCGTCCGGGGCCGGGCGGTTGTAGAAGGCGACCGAGGCCGTCTCCTGCCGCCAGGCCTCAACAGCGCGCACCTCAAGCGCCGCGCGCGGCAGGGTGTGGAACCACTGCGGCGCGACCCGCATGGCGTCGCCGACGGCGGCGCGGGCATCGACCAGATAAGCTTCCCGCCCCTCGGTCGTGTTCGGGTACTGGAAGCGCGGATCGCTCTTGATGTAGGCGAAGAAGTCCTGGAGCGAGCCGGTGAAGCCGACGCGGTCCTTGATGGCCTCCATCTCCGTCTGGATGCGGGCGACCTCGGACAGGCCGATCTGATGGATCTGGTCCGGGGTCAGGTCTGTGGTCGTCGACTGCCGCACCCGCTCGGCATAATAGGCGTCGCCGTCGGGCAGCCGCCACACGCCGTCATTGGAGGTGGCCAGCGGCTGGACCCGTTCGATCGTGGCCAGGATGGTGTCATAGCCGCGCTTGAACGGCCCGGTCAGGGCGGCGCGTGCGGCGGCCAGAAGGTCTGCCTTTTCGGCCCCCGACACATCGAGAGCGGCGACCTTCCTCTGGAAATCGGCCCAGACCGGATTGTCGGGACCGTCGTCGAACGGTGCCCCGGAGATGACATTGCGGGTGTCGGCCAGGGTGATCGGAAAGACGAAGGCCGGAGAGATGAAGCCCGCGGCGGCGCGGCGTTCGACGTCGGCCGAGATTTCGCCCAGCACCCGTTCGACCTCGACCAGACGCGCGACATAGGCCCGGGCGTCGTCGGCGCTGTCGATCCGGTGGCTGTTGATCATGAAGACCGGCAGGCTGGTGGCCGGATTGCCGTTGGCGGCGAAGATATAGTCATGGTCGCGCCAGCGCGCGCCGGACACCTGACGCGCGACGCCTTCCTCGAACAGCTGCCACGACAGCTGGCTGCGAGGACTGAGGGCCTCGAACCGGAAGCCGGCCTTCATCCGGGCCAGCTGGGCCTGGGCCAGGGCCAGCGACCGGGCGTCGGCGGCAGGAGTGTAGTCGTTCAGACGATCATAGTCGGTCTTGATACCGAGCGAGGTCATGCCCTGGGGGCTGAGCGCGACGCGTTCGAGAAAGGCGGCATCAAAGAAGGCGTCCAGCCGGGCGTCCTCGCTCTGGGCCGCGACCGCGCCGGTCGTGGCGGGCGTCGTGGAAGTCTGGGCCGCAGGCGCGGTGACACCGGCGCAGGCCGTCAGCAGCAGGACGGAGACGGATGAAATCAGAATACGGCGCATGGAACCCCCGGGAAAACAGGGGCCGACCTTCCGTGCTGAGCCCGGCCGACGCAACCCCCAACCGGGTCTAGTTGACCCAGGTGATGCGGCAGTCGCTGACAGTCCAGCCGGCGAAGCCGGAGCGGACCCGGCACTGGATGCCGTTGCCCGCCAGCGGGCCGTGCATGATGGCGCTGTCGATCAGGGCCCCCTGTCCGTCATAGCGGGGCTGTTTGAACTGGACCCAGCGCAGCGGCTGGCCGGAGGCCGGGGTGCGGGCCGGGTCGTGAATGGTCGGGAAGCTGACGCCATAGCGGCTCCAGTCGCAGCGCGGAGCCCAGCCGGTCCCCTCGCCGTCCAGCCACAGGGGCGGCGGCAGGGCGTCGGTGGTGTTGAACTTGTAGTGTTCGCGGGCGACGGCGGCGATGACAGCACAGTCGTTGCCGGACCCGGTCGTGACCGGCCCGGTCGGGTCCGGTATCGGGGCGGTGGCGGCGCAACCGGCCAGCAGCAGGGGGATCAGGGCGGCAGGCGAACGGCGCATGGCGGATCCTATTTGTGTCTCAGGCCCGTGATGGTGCGGCCCGGGGCGATGTCCTCGGCCGAGGTTACCAGATGAACGATCGCCGGACGGCCCCCGTTCCCGCTGGCCGCGTCCCGCGCCGCTGCCAGCGCCGCCGGGAAGGCGGCGGTCGTCTCGCAGCGCACGGCAAAGGCCCCGAAGGCCTCGGCATATTTGACGAAATCGGGGTTCTTCAGATCGGTGGCGATGACCCGTTCGGCCCCGGGATAGTGGCCTTCCTGGTGCATGCGGATGGTGCCGTAGGTGCCGTTGTCGACGATGACGGTGACGACATTGATCCCGTACTGGACCGCCGTGGCCAGCTCCTGCCCCGTCATCATGTAGTCGCCGTCTCCGGCGACACAGATCACATCGCGGCCGGGCTCCGCGCTCTTGGCGGCGACGGCGGCGGGGAAGCCATAGCCCATGGCCCCCGAGGTCGGGGCCAGTTGAGTGCGGCGGGCGCGGTGGCGGTGGAACCGGTGCAGCCAGGCCGCGAAATTCCCGGCGCCATTGGTCAGTATGGCGTCGTCGGGCAGCACCGACCGCAGATGGGTCATACAGTCGGACATGTTGACCGCCCCGGTGACGGTGACCGGGGTCGAGAAGGTTTCGTAGTCGGCATGGGCCTGAGCCGCCTGATCGCTCCAGCTGCGTCCCGGATCGATCGACGACAGGGCCAGGGCAGCCAGCGAATTATCGGCGGTGGCGCTGAGCAGCGGGGGCCAGACCCGGCCCAACTCCTCGGCACCCGGGTGGATATGGATCAACCGTCCGGCGGTCTGTTCGCGGGTGAACAGGGTATAGCCCTGGGTTGGATTCTCGCCCAGCCGCGCCCCGATGGCCAGGATCAGGTCGGCGGATTTTGCCCGGGCGGTCAGGGCCGGATTGCAGCCCAGGCCGAGGTCCCCGGCATAGTTGGCGCGGTCGTTGGAGATCAGGTCCTTGCGACGGAACGACAGGGCCAGGGGCAGGCCCAGCCGCTCGGCCCAGTCGCCGATCGCGTCGGTGGCGGCGTCGCTCCAGCCGGACCCGCCCAGCACCAGCAGGGGCCGTTCGGCGGCGGCCAGCCGGGCGCGGACCTGTTCGACGAATTCGGGGTCGAGCCCGGCGCGGGCCGGGACCACCGGCCGGGTCGGGGCCGGACCGCCGTCCTCATGCAGGATGTCCTCGGGCAGGGCGATGACCACCGGCCCCATCCGGCCCTGCAGGGCAGTGGCGAAAGCGCGTTCGACAATCTCGACCGTGCGCTGCGGGCTTTCGATCTCGGTGGCCCATTTGGCCAGGCCGCCGAACACCTCGCGGTAGTCGACCTCCTGAAAGGCTCCCCGGCCGCGGTCGGCCAGGGCGACCTGACCGACGAACAGGATCATCGGGGTCGAATCCTGATGGGCGGTATGGACGCCGATCGCGGCGTGGGTGGCCCCCGGCCCGCGCGTGACCATGCAGACGCCGGGCTTGCCGGTCAGCTTGCCCCAGGCCTCGGCCATATTGGCGGCCCCGGCCTCGTGCCTGCAGGCGATGACCTGAATTGTGTCGCGCACATCGGCCAGCGCATCCAGCACGGCCAGATAGCTTTCGCCCGGCACGCAGAAGACGCGATCGATCCCGTTGATCACGAGGGTCTGGACCAGACGGCGGGCGGCGGTGTTGGGCGCTTGGGTCATAACCGGCTGCTAGCAGATTGACCCCGCTTCTGGCTATGCGGCGGGCGACGGAACCGGATCGACGGGGTCATAGGCGACCCCGGTCAGATACAGGCCGGCGGGCGGGGCCACGGGGCCGCAGGTGGCCCGGTCACGGGCGGCCAGGGCGGCGGCGACGTCGTCGACAGTCCAGCGCCCGAGCCCGGCCTGGACCAGGGTGCCGGTCATCGAGCGGACCTGGCTGTGCAGGAAGCTGCGGGCGGCGAACTCCAGCCGGACCTCATCCCCGACCCGGGTCACCCGGGCGATGTCTAGGGTGCGTAGCGGGGATTTGGCCTGACAGCCGATGTCGCGAAAGGTGGTGAAGTCGTGCAGCCCGACCAGCGTTTGCGCCGCGGCCTGCATCCGGTCGGCGTCCAGCGGCTTCTTCACATGCCAAACCCGGCCCGCATCCAGCACCGGCGGCGCCGGACGGTTCAGCAGACGGAACAGATAGCGACGGCCGGTGGCGGAAAACCGCGCGTGCCAGTCGTCGGCGACGATGACGCAGTCCAGCACCGCCACGGCTTCGCGCACCAGCCAGGCGTTGAGGGCATTCATCACCGTTGCCGGGGGCCAGTCCCGCTCGAGGTCGAGATGGACGGTCTGGCCGGTGGCATGGACGCCGGTGTCGGTGCGGCCGGCGGCGGCGATCCGCACCGTCTGGCCACTGAAGCCGGTGATGGCCGTCTCGATCGCCCCCTGGACCGTCGGCAGGCCGTCCTGGGCCTGGAAGCCGTGATAGGCGCGGCCGTCATATTCGATGGTCAGCCGGTAGCGGGGCATCAGTCCAGCCGCGTTCCGGTCGGCAAGGCGAAACCGCGCAGGAATTCGTCGGGGGCCTGGGCGGCCTTGCCCTCGCGCTGGACCCGCAGCAGCCGCACCGCGCCGTCGGCACAGGCCACGGTCAGGCTGTCATCGAGCACGGTGCCGGGTTCGCCCTCGCCCGCAGACGCGGCCGACATCAGGACCTTGACCCGCACCGGACCGTCCGGGCCGGGCGCGAGGAACCAGGCCCCGGGAAAGGGCGACAGGCCGCGGATATGGGCATCGACCGCGGCGGCCGGCCGCGACCAGTCGATCCGCGCCTCGGCCGGGGTGATCTTCTTCGCATAGGTGGGGTCGCCGGACTGGGGCGTGGTGACGCCGCCGCGTTCGATAGCGCCCAGGGCGCGCGGCCACAGCCCGGCCCCGACGGTCGCCATCCGCTCCGACAGGCTGGCGGCGGTGTCGTCGGGCCGGATAGCGAGGGTCTCGGACAGCAGGACATCGCCCTCGTCCAGACCGTCGGACATGCGCATGATCTGGACGCCGGTCCCGGCGTCGCCGGCCATGATGGCGCGCTGGATCGGGGCGGCCCCGCGCCAGCGCGGCAGCAGGGAGCCATGCAGGTTGAAACAGCCCAGACGCGGGGCCTCCAGCACCGCGGGCTTGAGGATCTGGCCATAGGCGACGACGCAGGCGGCATCGAGGTCCAGGGCCTGAAAGGCGGCGATCGCCTCGGGCGATTTCATCGATTCCGGCGTGAACACCGGCAGGCCCATGACCTCGGCAAAGGCCTGGACCGGCGACGGGGTCAATTTCTGGCCACGACCGCGTGGACGCGGCGGCTGTGACCAGACGCCCACGACCTCATGGCCGGACGCAATGATCTCGGCCAGGGACGGCACGGCGAATTCGGGGGTACCCATGAAGGCGAGGCGCATGACCCGCCTTTAGACCATTTTTGTTTCAGGTCGAATCGACCTGAACCCAAAAAATGGTCCGGATTTGAACTGGAGCGAAATCTGAGCCGGGTTAGACTGCGTCCAACCCAACCGATTTCGCTCTAGCCGTCGAAACGGCTTACTGCCAGCGGGTGTCGACGCCGCCGCCCTCATCCCACTCGCCACCGACGTCGAGGGCGGAGTCGAAATTGAGCATCCGGTCCAGCAGCAGGCCGGCGACCAGACCCAGCACCCCGACCCCGACGAGAGTCACGACACTGCCGATCCCGACCTTCTCGGAACGTGTCAGACGCCGGCGACCGGCGGGATCAATGATCCGCGATTTTCCGCCGCGACGGGCCATCAGGCGGCCATCCGGGCCAGTTTCTTGACCTTGGCCACGGCCCGTTCGCGCTTAAGGCGCGACAGGTGATCGATGAACAGCACGCCTTCGAGGTGGTCCATCTCATGCTGGATGCAGACGGCGAACAGGCCCTCGACCTCTTCCTCGACGGCCTTGCCGTTGTAATCGAGGTAGCGGATCCGCACCTTGCCGGGGCGTTCGACCTCGTCGAAATATTCCGGGACCGACAAACAGCCCTCTTCGTAGGCGTAGATCTCGTCCGAGGCCCACAGGATCTCGGGATTGACCAGATAGCGCGGGTTGCGGCGCGACTGATCCTCGGCCTCACCCTCGACCGGTTCGGGGGCGACGTCCTCGCCCTCCAGCACCCGATCGTTCAGGTCCATGACGATGACACGGCGGACATCGCCGACCTGGACAGCGGCCAAACCAATGCCGGGCGCGGCGTACATGGTCTCGAGCATGTCATCCATCAGGGCACGTACGTGGTCGTCGACCTCGGCCACCGGGGCGGAAATCTGCTTCAACACGGCCGTATCGGCAGCGTTATCGACGGTCAGGATGCGACGTATGGCCATGGTCTGGAGGTAGGTGGCGCGGGGCCAAAGGTCAAGATTTCGCGCCGGACAGACGAAAGCGACGCATCAGTCCTCGACCGGCAGCGCACGCGGCTTTCGGTCCTCGCCTATGGCCACATAGGTGAAGACGCCTTCGGTGACGCGGACCGACTCGGCCAGATGCTGGCCCCGGGCGCGCTTCCAGGCCTCGACCCTGACCCGCACCGAGGTCCGGCCGGTGTGGATGACCCGGGCATAGATACTGACCTCGTCGCCGACCGAGACCGGCTGCAGGAAGACCATGCCGTCGACGGCGATGGTGGCGCAGCGGCCCTGGGCGCGCTCAAAGGCCGGGGTCGCGCCGCACAGATCCATATGGGCCAGCAGCCAGCCGCCGAAGATGTCGCCCTCGGGATTGGTATCGGCCGGCATGGCGATGACGCGGCCGACGGGCTGGCCCTCAGGGCGGAATGGGGCGGCGGCGGGATCAGTCACGAAATCACGACTCCTGTCAGGTGTGGGACCCGGTTCATTACGTAGCGGAACGGGCTTTGTCCCGCTCGATGGAAGATGGTAGCCGGGGCTGAACGAATTTTGCCATCCGGGTTCGCTAGGCCCCTCATCACCGGCCGGGCCCACCGACCTCGCCCCGAAATCTGGATTCTGTTTGCATGACGGCTGCCGCGTTTTCGCCCTCGAGCCTCGCCCACTGGGACGAGATTGATCGCGGCAAGTTTCGCAACGAGCATGAGGTCGTGGCCGAGCTGCTGGCCCGGGTGCCGCTGACGCCGGCCGAGCGCGGGGCGGTGGCAGCCGAGGCCGTCGAACTGGTCGAGCGGGCCCGCAAGGACAATCACCGGCAGGGCGTGGTTGAGAGCTTCCTGCAGGAGTTCTCGCTGGGCACCCGCGAGGGTCTGGCCCTGATGTGTATGGCCGAGGCCCTGCTGCGCATTCCCGACGAGGAGACCCGCGACCGGCTGATCTCGGAGAAGATCCGTTCGGCCGACTGGGCCAAACATCTGGGTCAGTCCGAGAGCCTGTTCGTCAATGCCTCGACCTGGGGGTTGATGCTGACCGGCAAGCTGGTCGAGGTCGACGAGGACGCCAAGCGCGACCTGCCCAGCTTCCTGCGCCGGGTCGCGGGCCGGATCGGCGAGCCGGTGATCCGCCAGGCTGTGGCCGCGGCGGTGCGGATGATGGGCGAGCAATTCGTGGTCGGCCGCACCATCAAGGGGGCACTGAAGCGTTCGGCCCGCGAGGGCTGGCTGTGCAGCTTTGACATGCTGGGCGAGGGTGCCCGCACCAGCGAGGACGCGGCCCGCTATGAGGTCGTCTACGCCAAGGCCATCGAGGCTGTCGGCCAGGTGCGGCGCGACACCGAGGGTATGCGCGGGCCGCAGACCGGCCACGGCGTCTCGGTCAAGCTGTCGGCCCTGTGCCCGCGCTATGAGGCGACCCAGGAGCCCCGGGTCTGGGACGAGCTGTATCCGCGGGTGAAGCGGCTGGCCCTGATCGCGGCGAAATACGACATCAATTTCTGCATGGATGCCGAGGAGGCCGACCGGCTGGCCCTGTCGCTGAAACTGCTGGACCGGCTGGCCAATGACCCGGACCTGGGCGAGTGGAAGGGGCTGGGCCTGGCGGTTCAGGCCTATCAGAAGCGCGCGCCCGAGGTCATCGCCCGGGTCACCGCCCTGGCCGAACGCTCGGGCCGCCGGATCATGGTGCGGCTGGTCAAGGGGGCCTATTGGGATACCGAGATCAAACGGGCCCAGATCGCCGGCCGGCCCGACTATCCGGTGTTCACCACCAAGGTCGCCACCGACGTCAACTATCTGGTCTGCGCCCGCGCCATCATCGACGCCGCCCCGCATCTGTATGGTCAGTTCGCCACCCACAATGCCGTGTCCCTGGCCGCCATCCACCGGATGGCCAAAGAGGCCGACGTCAAGATCGAGTTCCAGCGGCTGCACGGCATGGGCGAGCCGCTCTACGACGCCGCCGAGGCGATCTGGAACGACGAGGAGATGTCGATCCGTGCCTATGCCCCGGTCGGCGGGCACGAGGAGCTGCTGCCCTATCTGGTGCGACGCCTGCTCGAGAACGGGGCCAACTCCTCCTTCGTCCACGCCCTGCTCGACGAACGCGTGCCCGCCACCACCGTCGCCTTTGATCCCGTCACCGTGCTGGAAAGCCAGCCCGGTCCCCACCCCAAAATTCCGGTCCCCCAGCATATGTACGGAAATCGTCTGAACTCCCTCGGCCGCGACTATTCCCAGGTCGAGGAACGCGAGCGCCACGCCGTGGCCCTGGAGCTGATCGACCGCGAGAAACTGAACTCGGGCCCGATCATCAGCGGGGTGCTGCGCGCCGGTGAAAACCCGAGCGATGTGATCAGCCCGTCGGATCGCAACAGCGTGCTCGGCTATGTGTCCGAGGCGACCGACACCGAGATTCACCAAGCCATCGAGCTGGGCGCGCGCGCGCATATCGTCTGGGACCGGGCCGGCGGCGCCGCCCGGGCGGTCGTGCTGCGTCACATGGCCGACGCCCTCGAGGCCGACATGGACCGGCTGGTCGCCCTGCTGGCACGGGAAGCCGGCAAGACCCTGAACGACGGCGTGGCCGAGGTGCGCGAAGCCGCCGACTTCTGCCGCTACTACGCCATGCTGGCCGAGACCCAGTTCGCCGGGCCGGAAACCCTGACCGGACCGGTCGGCGAGACCAACCAGCTGATGCTGCACGGTCGCGGTGTGTTCGCCTGTATCAGCCCGTGGAATTTCCCGCTGGCCATCTTCACCGGCCAGATCGCCGCCGCCCTCGCCGCCGGCAATGCCGTGCTGGCCAAGCCGGCCGAACAGACGCCACTGGTGGCCGCCGAGGCCGTGCGCCTGTTCCTCAAGGCCGGGCTTCAGCCCGAGCTGATCGCGCTGGTCCCCGGTCGCGGCGAGACCGTCGGCGCGGCCCTGGTCAACCATCCGGGCATCGACGGCATTGCCTTCACCGGCGGCACCAACACGGCCCGCGCCATCAACATCGCCCTGGCCAACCGCCCCGGCGCGATCATCCCCTTCATCGCCGAGACGGGCGGACTGAACGCCATGTTCGTCGACACCACCGCCCTGCGCGAACAGGTGCTGGACGATGTGATCAACTCGGCCTTCGGCAGCGCCGGCCAGCGCTGTTCGGCCCTGCGCATCCTGTATGTGCCCAAGGACTCGGCCAAGGGTCTGATCGAGGGCCTGAAGGGCGCGCTGGCGACCCTGGTAGTCGGCGATCCGGCCGATCCGGCCACCGACATCGGCCCGGTCATCGACGCCGAGTCGCGCGGCATCCTGGAAACCCATCTGGCGCGTCTGGAAAAGGAGGCCAAGGTTCTGGCCCGGGCCGATCTGGCCGACAGCGCCAACACCGGTCACGGCACCGGCGACTATTTCGCCCCGACCATCGCCGAGATCCCGACACCCGACTTCCTCGAGGCCGAGGTGTTCGGCCCGATCCTGCACATCTACCGGTATGATCCGGAGGACCTGATGACGGTGGCGGGCAAGCTGGCCGGGCGTGGTTTCGGCCTGACCCTGGGCGTGCACAGCCGTATCGAGGCCTTTGCCGAGGATGTGATCCGGCTGGTCCCGGCGGGCAATGTCTATGTGAACCGCAGCATCACCGGAGCCGTGGTCGGGGTCCAGCCGTTCGGCGGCGAGGGCCTGTCGGGCACAGGACCCAAGGCTGGTGGCCCCAACAGCCTGATCCGCTACGCCTCGGAACAGGCGATCAGCGTCAATATCGCGGCCCAGGGCGGCGATCCGGCCCTGCTCAACCTCTAGAAGACGCCGGCTCCCGGTGCCTCAGGGCACCGGGACATAGCCGGTGGGCGGATGCGGTTTGAGCCCGCCGTCCAGCAGGGCCTGCCAGACCCCTTCGCCGGTCTCGCCAAAGCGGAACAGCTCCAGGTCCGAGGCCGCGATCAGCCCGGCCTCGACCAGGGCGTCGAAGCCGACGATGGCGCGCCAGTGGGCCTCGTCGACCAGCACCACCGGGATCGGCGGGGACTTTTCAGTCTGGCGCAGGGTCAGGATCTCGAACAGTTCGTCAAAGGTGCCGAAACCGCCCGGGAACACCACCAGGGCATTGGCCCGCATGGCCAGATGCATCTTGCGCATCGCGAAATAGTGGAAGCGGAAGGTCAGGTCCGGTGTCGACCAGGGGTTGGGGTCCTGCTCGTGCGGCAGGGTGATGTTGAAGCCGATTGACGGGGCCCCGACCTCGGACGCGCCGCGGTTGGCGGCGGCCATAACGCCGGGGCCACCGCCGGTGGCGATGACATTGTCGCGCACCTGGCCGATGTCACGCATGGCCCCGCCCAGCTGCGAGGCCAGGGCCCCGAAACGGCGCGCCTCGGCGTACCAGCGGGCGTGGTCGGGCGGCCCGTCCTCGCGCACCCGCGCGCTGCCGAACACAACGATGGTCGAGCGCACGCCCCAGGCGCGCAGCGCCTCGTCCGCCTTGGCGAATTCCAGCTGGAAGCGCACGCCGCGCATGGCGTCACTGAGCAGGAAGTCCGTATCCAGGGCCGGCAGCCGGTAGGAGGGCGAGGCCTTTTGGGCCGCGTTGGACGGTTCATCGGTCATGGGGCGACTTCCCGGCAGCGGGAGAGGGGTTTTGCAGGGCCGCTTTCATCGCCGCGATCACGGCCAGGCGGCGGTCGTCATCGGGCAGGGCCTGCAGGGCCTCGTTCATCGAACTGAGCAGGTCGGCCCGGGCATTGTACCAGTCCGGCCGGGTCGCCGCCCCCGGCAGGATCCGCGCGGTCTGGCCCTCGATCAGGGTCGCCGACCGGGGCGTCAACAGGAAGGTCTGGTCCAGTTCAGGCGCGATCACCGCGTCGGCCGGGACCCCGGCCTCGATCAGACGTCCGGTCAGGGCAGTCACCGCATCCGGCTCGCCATGGGCAAGGAAGACCTTGCCGCCGACAGGTTCGCGGGCCTGGAGCCACGACACCAGACCCGAGGCGTCGGCGTGGCCGGAATAGACGTCCAGGGTGCGGATCCGGGCCCGCACCCGGACGTCGTCGCCCTGGATACGCACCTGGCTGGGCGAGGCCATCAACAGCCGCCCCAGGGTCCCGGCTGCCTGAAAGCCGGAGATCAGCAGGGTGGTCTCGCGCCGCCACAACAGCCGCTTCAGATGTTTGCGGATCCGGCCCGCGTCGCACATGCCGCTGCCGGCGAGGATAACGTGCCAGTCACGCAGCCGGTCCAGCCGGTCGCTCTCCTGATAGCGCCGCAGATAGTGCAGGCGCGGCGCGTGGCGCAGCACCTGGTAGGGGTTTTCCGAGGCATCGATATTCCAGCCGCGCTGCAGGAAGACGTCGGTGGCCTCAATCGCCAGCGGCGAGTCGAGATAGATGTCCCCGGCCAGTTCAGGCTCGGCCTCCATCACGGCCAGCAGGTCCAGGATCAGTTCCTGGGCCCGGCCGACGGCAAAGGTAGGCATCAACAGCGGCCCGCCGGCGGCCTTGGCCAGACGCAGCTCTTGCGCCAGCGCCGCCCGACGATCGGCCAGGTCCAGATCGACGCGTTCCCGGTCGCCATAGGTCGATTCCATCACCAGATGGTCGACCCCGGCGGGTCCGTCCGGGGCCGGCAGGAAGGGCTGATGGCCCGAACCGAGGTCACCGGAGAACAGCAGCCGCACCGGCTTGCCCGCGTCCTCAATGACCAGTTCGACGGAGGCCGCCCCCAGCAGGTGACCGGCCGGCCAGTAGCGGGCGGTGACGCCGGGCACGATCTCCACGATCTCGTTGAATTTCACCGTCTCGAACAGGCGCAATGTCGGCTCGACATCGGCAGTGGTGTAGATGGGCTCGACGCACGGCAGGCCGCGACGTTCGTTGCGACGGTTCAGATGGGCGACGTCGCCCTCCTGGATTCCGGCCGAGTCCTCGAGCATGACGGCACACAGATCCCGGGTCGGCCGGGTGGCATGGATGGGCCCGCGATAGCCGGCCCGGACCAGTTTCGGCAGCAGGCCGGAATGGTCGATGTGGGCATGGGTGAGGAAGACCCCGTCGATCTCCCGCGCATCAAAGGGGAAGTCACCGTGGTTCAGGGCCTTCAGCGTCTTGGGCCCCTGGAACAGGCCGCAGTCGACGAGGAAGCGGCCGTGATCAGTCTGCAGCAAGGCGCAGAATCCGGTGACGCAACCGGCGGCACCGTGGAAGGTCAGGGTCAGGCTCATGGGACAGGCGCTCCAGCAGGACTTCCCTGGGCCAGGGCGACCCAGACGGCGGCGGCCGCCAGGCCCAGCGCCAGACCCCAGCGCAGGAGTTTCCGGGCCGGCGGCGACAGGCGCGTGGCGGCCCCGGCGGCCCCGAAGACGATCGACAGGTGCACGGCGACGCTGATCAGGATGTGGGTGCCGCCCAGGATCATCATCTGGGTCCGGGTCGAGGCAAAGCCGGAATGGATGAAGCCGGGCAGGATCACCACATAGAACAGGGCCGCCTTGGGGTTGAGAATATTGGCGACGATCCCGCGCAACACCTGACGACTGGCGGCGAAGGGGACGATCGGCGGCGTCGCACCGACTGCGCGCTGCGGCAGCACCCCTTCGAGCGCCAGCCAGAACATATAGCCGACACCGGCCCATTTCAGCGCCCACAGGACGGTCGGCGTCCCCAGCGGTGTCCGGGTCAGGCCATAGATCGACACCGCCAGATAGAGGCTGAGGCCGATGGTGATGCCGACCACGGTGAGCAGGCCGGCCTTGCGGCCCCGCGCCGTCGAGACCAGGGCGAGATAACCCATATTGGGGCCCGGGGTGAGTTCGATCAGCACCATGGCCAGCAGGAAGGCCGGCAGGATCAACGGATCGACGGGCCAGACGGACGAAACGGGCATCAGTGGGCGAGCAACAGGCTGGGACCATCGGTATCGTCGAGCAGGGCGCGGGTCGCCCCGCCGAAAATCGCCTCGCGCAGACGCGAATGGCCCCAGGCCCCGGCAACCAGAAGACCGACGTCATGATCACGCGCGCCCTTGACCAGGGCCGCGCCCGCCGAGGGTCCGGTGACCGGCACCGGCCGGCCACTGCCTGCCCCATGCAGACGCAGCCAGGCGTTCAGAGCGGCCATGCCGGTGATGCCGTCCGGTTCAACGTCACCGCGCGGACATTGTAGCAGGATCAGGTCCGACCCCATGGCGATCAGCGGCAGGGCCCCGTGCGCGGCGCGGCCGGCCTCGACACTACCGTTCCAGGCGATGGCGACGCGGCCGGCCAGCCGGTCCGGCCGACCCCGGGCGATCAGCAGCGGGGTACGCTGGTCCAGCAAGACCTGACCCAGGACCCGGCCGTCGCGACCCGGCCCGCGCAGAAAGCCCTGGCCGATGATCACCAGATCGGCCAGCACCAGGGCCCGCGCGAGGTCCTCGGTCGGCATGACGCTGTGCGGATGGACGACCAGTCGCGGCCCGCCCTCGCCGTCCCCTAAGACAAGATCGACGGCGGCGGCGGCGTCCCGCGCGGCGGTTTCGATCCGGCCCTGGCAGTCGTCCGAGGCCTCGGCCAGGACCTGGGTCACCTCGGGCGACAGCGGGGCCCCGAGGGTCAGGCCCAGGGCAACCAGATCGACAGCGGCATCGGGATGGATCGGCAGCACATGGGCCACGGCCCGGTGCTGGACCGCGAGGGCGGCGGCGAAAGCGAGGGTCTCGGCGTCCTCGGGGCCGCCGCCGGCCAGGGCCATGATGAGTTTATAGCTCACGAAAATCACTCCCGGTCCGCAACGGCCACCCGCTGCGTCAAACTGATGCCAAGGCCCGGGGCGGGCTTTGATCCAGATCAGCGCCCCCTGAAACACCCCGGGCCTTCACCGGGCTTCCCATCCGAGGAAACCGATCATGCCCCCCACCGCAGAAAAAATGAACCAGGACATCCAGACGCTCGTCACCGCGGCCGCCGACAATCTGAAGACAGCGGCGCATAAGACCGGCAAGGAGGCCAATGAGGCCCTGAACCGGTCATCGCAGGCCCTGAGCGCGGCGACCGAACGCCTTGTCGGCGAGGCCCGCAAGACCTCGTCCGCGGCCGGCCACCAAGGCATCGAGGAGGTCCGGGCCCATCCGGTGACCACCGCGGCCCTCGTCGCCTCGGCCGCCGCCCTGCTGGCGGTGCTGGTGGCTCGTCTCAACGCGGAAAAACGAGGGCCGGGCGGCGTTCGCGGGCCGGGCGGGTCGGACGGCTAGAACAGCCGCGACACCCCTTCCGGGCCCGCAACGTCACCGAGCCCGTCGCCGACCGAGAAGGTCTGCGGGCGACTGCGGCCGTCGGCCACGGCGACCGGGGCGATGATCAGCGGCGCGACATGGATCACGGCGACGGATTCGCCGCTGGGGCAATAGACATTCACATCGGGATAGCGGGCAGCGACCAGACGGTTGATGCCCGCGATCAGGTCCGGGTCCAGGACCTCGGTGGCCCGACCCGCCAGCGACAGGCCCACGGCGTCACCATGGTTCGCTTCGCTGCGGATGGCGATGGAGACGCGCGGATCGGCCTGGATATTGGCCAGCTTCTGACTGTCGCGGGCGACGCTCATATAGAGGTTGAGCCCGTCATTGACGTAGCCGACCGTGGTCACCTGCGGCCAGCCGTCAGGCCGGTTGACGCCGAGGGTCAGCAGGCGCTGGGAGTCCATCAGGGCCACGATCGCGGCTACAGCCCCGCCGTGGATGGGGGTGGTATCCGTGGTCATGGCAGCGTCCTCCGTCTGGCAATGAAGGCGGTCAGGCCCTCGGGGTGTCCGGCGCGTCCGGCATCACCGGGTCCGGTTCCGACTGACCCATGTCCCCCTCGTCGAACAGACGGAACTCGTGCCAGACGCCGTTCAGGACGCCAAAGGCGACGGCCAGGCCGAGGCCGAGAATCCAAGCAAAATACCACATCAGATCAGGTCCTCGGTTCGGTCAGTACAGGTCGGGATTGGTCTTGAGGGCGGCGGTGCTGGTCCGGCCCCACAGCACCTTATAGACCCAGGCGGTGTAAATCAGGATCAGCGGCAGGAAGACCACCGTGACGCCCAGCATGATGAACAGGGTCAGATGGGTGGAAGAGGCGTTCCACACCGTCAGGCTGGAAGCGGGATCGATCGAGCTGGGCAGGATGAAGGGGAACATCGACAGACCCACGGTGGAGATGATGCCGATCACCGAAACTGCCGAGCCGGCGAAGGCCAGGGGTTCCGACCGGCGCCACAGGCCGACCAGGGCCGCCACGACGCCAACCAGACCCAGCACGGGGGCGGCGATCATCCACGGATAGAGGCCGTAGTTGTCGAGCCAGGCACCGGGGGCGGCGACCACAGCGGTGCGCAGCGGGTTGGACATGCCCGAAGGATCGACAGCCCCGACGATGCGGAAGCCGAGGTCGCCATAGGCCACGAACAGGCCGCCGGCGATAAACAGGACAATGCCCAGCAGACCGGCGACGGTGCCGAAGGTACGGGCCCGAGCCGCGACCGGACCACGCTCGGCCTTGATGCCCAGCCAGGCTGCGCCGTGCAGCACCAGCATGGCCACCGACAGCAGGCCGCACAGAAGGCTGAACGGGGTGAACAGGCCCAGCAGGGAGCCGTCGTAGAAACTGCGCAGGTCACTGTCGAGGCGGAAGGGGGCCCCGATCAGGACGTTGCCGACAGCGACACCGAACACCAGGGCCGGCACAAAGCCGCCGACGAACAGGGCCCAGTCCCAGAAGGTGCGCCAGGCCTTGCCCGGGCGTTTGGAGCGGTATTTGAACGCGACCGGTCTCAGGATCAGGGCCGCCAGCACCAGGAACATAGCCAGGTAGAAGCCCGAGAAACTGATCGCATAGACGAAGGGCCAGGCCGCGAAGATGGCCCCGCCGCCGAGAATGAACCAGACCTGGTTTCCTTCCCAGGTCGCCCCGACGGTGTTGATGACCATACGGCGCTCCTCGTCGGTTTTGGCGACGAAGGGCAGCAGGGCCCCGACTCCGAGATCGAAGCCGTCGGTCAGGGCGAAGGCGATCAGCAGTACACCCAGCAGTCCCCACCAGATCAGGCGGAGGGTGGCGTAGTCGATGGGAAGTTCCATGTTCGGTATCCTGGAGATCGACGGTCAGGCGACGGCGGGCGCGGGGGTGGGGGTCGGGGAGTCGCTCTCGGCGAAGGCTTCCTGTTCGGCGAACGGGCCCTTCTTGATCGCGTGCAGGATCAGGCCGACCTCGACCACCGCCAGCGCCCCGTACAGGACGGTGAAGCCGATGATGGTGCCCCACAGCTGGGAGACGGTCAGGCTGGAGGCCCCTAGGAAGGTGGGCAGGACGCCTTCAACGGCCCAGGGCTGACGTCCGACCTCGGCCAGGATCCAGCCCAGTTCGGTCGAGATCCACGGCAGGGGGATGGCCAGAACGGCCAGCCACAGGAACCAGCGGGTGTCATGTTTACGCAGGGTGCAAAGCACGAAGGCCGTGGCGAACAGGCCGATCATCAGGAAGCCGATCCCGGCCATGATGCGGAAGGCCCAGAACATCAGCGGCACATTGGGCACCGTGCTCCAGGCGGCCTGGACCACCTGTTCGGGCGTGGCGTCGCGAGGATCGGCGACATAGCGTTTCAGCAGCAGGGCATAGCCGAGGTCGTTGCGATGGATCTCGAAATCGGCGCGGGCGGTCATGTCGGACGGATCGACCTTGATGCGTTCGACTGCGTCATAGGCGAGGACGCCGCGCTCGATCCGGGTCTCGGCCGTGGCCACCAGTTCGAGGATCCCCTCGACCGGCTTGTTGATGCTGCGGGTCGAGATCAGGCCCAGCACATAGGGAATCTTGACCTCGTAATGGGTCTTTCGGTCCTTCAGGCTGGGAATGCCGAAAGCCGTCAGACCGGCCGGTGCCGGCTCGGTCTCCCACATGGCTTCAAGCGCAGCCAGTTTCATTTTCTGGTTATCGGTCAGGGCGTAGCCGCTCTCGTCACCGAGTACGACGACGGACAGGGAGGCCGCCAGGCCGAAGGCCGCGGCCACGGTCATCGAGCGTTTGGCGAAGCCGACGTGGCGGCCCTTCAGCATGTAGAAGGCCGAGACACCCAGCACGAAGACGGCAGCGATCACATAGCCGGCGCTGACCGTGTGAACGAATTTGGCCTGGGCGACCGGGTTGAACAGCACGATCATGAAGTCCGAGACCTCCATCCGCATCGTGTCCGGATTGAAGGTCGAGCCGACCGGGTTCTGCATCCAGCCGTTGGCGATCAGAATCCACAGGGCCGAGAGATTGGTGCCGAGGGCGACCATGAAGGTCACGAACAGGTGGCCGACGCGGCTCAACTTGTCCCAGCCGAAGAACATCAGCCCGACGAAGGTGGCCTCAAGGAAGAAGGCCATCAGACCCTCGATGGCCAGCGGGGCTCCGAAGATGTCCCCGACGTAGTGGCTGTAATAGGCCCAGTTCATGCCGAACTGGAACTCCATAGTGATGCCGGTGGCCACGCCGAGGGCGAAATTGATGCCGAACAGCACGCCCCAGAACCGGGTGATCGTCCGCCAGATCGGGCGACGCGTCATCACATAGATGCTCTCCATGATCACCAGCATGAAGGACAGGCCGAGCGTCAGGGGCACGAACAGGAAATGGTACAGTGCCGTCAGGGCGAACTGCAGACGGGACAGATCGACGACCGCGAGGTCAATCATGGGGCAGGTCTCCTGAAGGCCGGTTCGGTCGGCCAGTTGACGCCCCGTCTAGGGGGGGCTTTAGGTCCGAACCTTGATCTTGATCAAAGTTTACACCAACACAGGCCCTTATCGACAGTCGATGACCACCCTTGATGTCGCACCGAGCGCAGATTCCAAGCGCTGGCTGGCTGCCGTGGCCCGGCCCTGGCGACGTCTGAACGGCCTGGCCGCGACCCTTGTGATTGCTGACGTTCTGCCGGCGACCGGCTTCGCCCTGGGCCTGGCCATGGCCATCGGTGCGCTGCAACCGGACGGCGGCTCGCCCGTGCCGTGGCTGGCGCTGGCCGGAATCAGCCTGGCCCTGCGCGGTCTGCTCGCCCAGCTGGTGATCCTGACCGCGGGCCAGGGCGCTGCCGTGGTCAAGCGCCGGGTGCGCGGCGACCTGCTGACCCAGCTGTTCGCCGGGCGTCGCCCGTCAGGGGACGCGATGACCGCAGTTGTCGACGGGGTCGAGTCCCTGGACGGCTACTATGCTCGCTTCAATCCGGCCCGACTGGCCGCCGCCGTGGCCCCCGTGCTGATCATCGGCGGCTGCGCGGTCGCCAGTCCGGTGGCGGCCGGCATCCTGACCCTGACCCTGATCCCGTTCGCCGTCGGCATGATCCTGACCGGCACAGCGGCGGCGGCCGAAAGCCGGCGACAGTTTCTGGCACTGGAGCGTCTGTCGGGCCTGTTTCTCGACCGGATCCGGGCCCTGCCGACCCTGCTGGCCTTTCAGGCCGAGGCCCGCACGACCCGTGAGATCGCCCGCGCCGCCGACGAGCTGGAGAAACGGACCGGCCGGGTGCTGAAGATCGCCTTTCTGTCGTCAGGAGTGCTGGAGTTCTTCTCGGCCCTGTCAGTAGCGCTGGTGGCGGTCTATTGCGGGTTCAACCTTCTGCACCTGCTGCCGTTCCCGGTGCCGGAGACCCTGACGCTCTCGCGCGCATTCTTCGTCCTGGCCATGGCCCCGGAGGTCTATGCCCCGATGCGGCGGCTGGCGGCGGCCTATCATGAACGCCAGGCGGCCGAGGCGGCGGCGGTAACGCTGGCAGCGCCCATCCCGACACCCCCGGCCCGCGCCACCGGCGTCACCGTCCCCGCGACAGCCCCCGCCCTTCGCTTCCGGGGCGTAACCATCACCTATGACGACGGGACCAGCCCGGTGCGGGACTTCGATCTGGACGTACCGGCGGGCGCGATCGTGGCCCTGGTCGGTCCAAGTGGCTCGGGCAAGAGCAGCCTGTTGCACCTGCTGCTGGGCCTGGCCCCGCTGGCCGGGGGCGAGGTCGAGGTCGACGATCTGACACTGTCGGCGGCCGGATCGTTCACCGACCGGGTCGGCTGGGCCAGTCAGGCCCCCGTGGTGGTGCCCGGTAGCCTGGGCGAGAACATCGCCCTGGCGGCACGCGGAGCCTCGCGTCAGCGCCTGCAGGCGGTCGCCACCCCGGCCGGCCTCAACGGTGATCTGGACCGGGTGCTGGATGAAGGCGGCGGCGGCCTGTCCGGCGGCGAACGGCGGCGGCTGGGCCTGGCCCGCGCCCTGCTGAAGCCCGCGCCGATCCTGCTACTGGACGAGCCTACCGCCAATCTGGACGCAGCTTCGGAAGCCGCCCTTCTGCCGGTCATTCGCGCCGCAGCCCGCGGGCGCACGACCCTGATCGCCACCCATTCGGCGGCGGTCGAGGCCCTGGCAGATGTGGTGGTGCGCCTGTGACCGGCGTCGCCCGCTTCCGGCAGATGATCCGCGAACAGCGCCGCCGTCAGGGCGGGCGTCTGGCACTGGCGGCGGCGGCGGCGGCCGTGGTTACTGCCGCCTCGGTGCTACTGCTGGGCCTGTCGGGCTGGTTCATCACCGGCGCTGCCCTGGCCGGGGTGTCCGGGATCACGGCCATCGCAGCCTTCAACTATCTGTTGCCCAGCGCCGCCATCCGCTTCCTGGCCATCGCCCGCACCGGGGCCCGCTATATCGAGCGGGTCAGCGGCCATGCGGCGGCACTGAAGGCCCTGGCCCAGTTGCGGCCGGCCCTGTTCGACGGCCTGGCCGCCGCCCCGCCAGCCCGCACCCGGCCCCTGTCCAGCGGCGAGGCCTCGGCGCGGATGATCCAGGACGTCGATGCAGTCCAGACCCTGTTCGTGCGGCTGAGTACGCCGTGGGCCGCCGGAGCGGGGACCGCCGCCGCTGTCGGGCTGGCCGCACTGGCCGGACCGGCCGCTGCGGGCACCGTCGCCACCGGGATCGTGCTGGCGGTGCTGGGGGCCCTGGCCATCGGACGCCAGGCCGCCGACCCGGCCGGACGTCAGGTGCAGGTCGCCACGGGGCGGTTCAAGGATCGGTTCTCGGCCCTGCAGGCCGCCGCGCCGGAACTGAGGGCCTACGGACTGGAGGCCTGGGCCGTGGAACAGATTGCGGCCGAGGCCCGGACACTGGATCGCCGGACCATCGACGCCGCCGCTGCTGCCGGCTGGATGACGACCTGGCAGGGCGCGGTGGCAGGGGCGACGGTGATCGCCGTCATACTCGTCTCGCCCGCGACAGCCCTGCCGCTGGTGGCCCTGGCGACCCTGGCCGCGGTCACCGGGATTGAGGCTGCCGGTACCCTGGTGGCCAGCTTCCGTCAGAGCGGGGCCGCAGCCGAAGCGGTCCGGCGGCTGGGCGAGATTCTGGATGAGCCGGCCGTGGAGACCGGAGCCTCTCCATTGGAAGACACCATCACCCTGGCCGGCCTGGACCTGACCCTTGCCGCCGGGCGGCGGCTGGCGATCACGGGGCCGTCCGGCGCTGGCAAGACCACGCTGATCGAACGGCTGATGACGCTGCGCACCCCGATCCCGGGCGAGATGTCCCTGGGCGGGGTTGATCTGGCGAACGCCGATGTCCGCGCGGTGCGGGCACGTTTCGCCTATGCGGCGCAGGACGTCCGGCTGCTGGCGGGAACGGTGCGCGAGAACCTGGGCCTGGCCCGGGCCGACGTCACCGAGGCCGAGCTATGGGCCGCGCTGGAGACGGCCGACCTGACCGACCGCGTCCGGGCCCTGCCCGCGGGTCTCGACACGCCGCTGGGCGACAATGGTGCCCGGCTGTCTGGCGGGGAGCGCCGCCGTCTGGGACTGGCGAGGGCCTGTCTGCGACCGGCCGCCTGGCTGGTGCTGGACGAGCCGACCGAAGGGCTGGACGCCGCGACCGAAGCCCGTGTGCTGGATCGACTGGACCAGCGGCTGACCGCCACGGGCCAGGGCCTGATCCTGATCAGTCATCGCCCGGCCCCGGTCGCCCTGTGCGATCAAAAGCTGGCCGTCACCGGCCTGGGGAGCGATGGGCGGGTGATGATGAAACCGGTCCCGGCGCGCGTCGCTGCCTGACGGGTTCAGCCGACCCCGTCCGCCAGGTTGCGCAGGACCTCGGGCTGTTCAATCCGCAGCTCGGACAGGGAGACCAGGCGGATTACGCCCTGGGTCTTGAGTCGGGTGAGGACCCGGCTGACGGTCTCGATGGTCAGGCCCAGATAGTCGGCGATCTCGGCCCGCGTCATCGGCAGATGGACGTGGCCCTCGGGAATGACCCGGGCCGGGTCAAGCGAGGGCAGATCCAGCAGGAAGGTGGCAATCCGCTCCAGCGCCGTCTTGCGGCCCAGCAGCAACATCTGGTTCTGCGCCGCCGCCAATTCGTGATTGGCCCGGTCCAGCAGGGTGGTCTCAAGCGTCGGGCAGTCGCGGATCAGGGCGCGATATTCGGTCTTGCGAAAACGACAGACAGTGGCGGATTCGACCGCCTCGGCGGAAAAGACATAGGTGTCGCCCGTGGCAAGGCCGAGGAAGTCACCCGTGAACAGGAAGCCGGTGATCTGACGCCGGCCGTCAGCCAGCAGCTTGTAGACCCGCACCGAACCCGAGGTAATGTTGAAGACGTGGACCGCGGGGTCACCCTCGCGGATCAGCACGTTTCCGGCGGCGAAGGTGGCGTGTTCGGCCATGGCGTCGAGCCGGCCCAGGTCCGCGTCATCGACGCTACCGCAGACGCTGAGCGCGCGCGCTCCACAGGTATCGCAGGCATTGCGGCGTCGACGGGTGGAGCAGTCCGTTGGAAGGGTCTTGAGTTCCAGCATGGGTCAGTCCTGTCCGTGGAATCTAGCCTAGACGCGATCCCCGTCCCCGGCAAACGAAGCCTTTGACCGAGATCAAGGCGTCGCCCGGGCGAAACACCATGAATAGGTGCCATGCCCACCGTAAGCGTTCGACATCTTGCCACCGCGGACATAGACGACGCCTACGTCCTGGTGAGGCTGGGCTATGCCGATCTGTCGCAGGATGACTGGCGCACCATGGCGCGCCAGTGGATCGCGGCCGACGACAGTACCGGCGGCATCCTGATCGCCCACGACAGGACGGAACGACCGCGCGGCCTGCTCCTGTTTGCCATCGCCCCCAAATTCGCCGGGCGGCCCAGTCTGCAGATCGACCGGTTGATCAGTTTCGACCTGATGAATCCAGCGGCCGTGGCCGACGTTCTGATCACCGAGGTTCTGCGAATCGCCGAGATTCGGGATTGCGACAGCCTGAGCCTGGTCAAGCCGCTGGATGCGCCGCCACATACCGCCGCCCTGGTGCTGGCCTCGGGGGCGACGGTTCTGCACCAGGTGTTCTGAAGCGCTTGACCTCGATCAATGCGGTCGGCGGCGAGGGACGGTTTTCTGAACCCATCCCTTAGGCATTCCGGAACAGGAGAACGCCCATGCCCGCCCAGGTCGTGCCCGTCATCATCGGTATCGTCGCGGCCTTCGCCGCCTTCATCATCGCGGTTGGCTGGGCGGCGCTAAAGACCGCCCTGCCCCGCCACCACGACGACCGGTCCTGAAGGACCGTCGCCGGCGCGGCGTCTATCGGGCGCTGTGTCCGGCGTCCTGAAGACTCTCGAGATAGGCGATCAGATCACGCACCTGGTCGGGCTCAAAGGTAAACTCGGGCATTTCCGGATGGGCTGTGATCAGGCCTTCGGCGAAGGACTCCTGCAGGCTGCTGACCGGGTAGCGGCGGCTGAGTTCGCGGAAGGGGGGAGCCATGGCCAGCGGACTGTCGCCGGTCGGACCGACGGCGTGGCAGGCAGCACAGCGCGTCCGGACCAGCGCCGCCCCGCGGGCGACCGAGCCCCCCATCGGCGCGTCCATCGCGGCGACCGGTGTCCCCGCCGTGGTGGCGTTCGTGACCGCCACCGGGGCGGCGGTGCAGCCAGCCAGCACGAACAGGGCGGCAAATTTGACTGGTGACATGGTCGGTTCCCTCACTTGATCTGTTTGTCCCACGCACCGCCACAACGGACATTGATCCCGATCAATGCGATGACGGCGGCGAGCCCGTCTCATACTGGCGAAGAGGAGGCCCACCATGAGCTACAAGACCCTGATGGTCTATGCCGACGAAGGGCTGGACAGCGACACCCGTATCACCCTGGCCTGTGATCTGGCGACCGCCTTCGAGGCCCATCTGATCGGCCTTTCCGGTAGCGCGCCGGTGCCGCCGCCGATGGGCGACCCCTATATGGGCGGAGGGATGATGGGTGAGGCCCTGACCCTGTATCGCGATCTGGCCGAAGGCAATGTCCAGCGCGCCCAGGCCCGTTTTCACGAGATCACGGGGGACCGGATCACCGGGGCCGAATGGCGCGGGCGGATCGGTTTTCCGGCCGAGTTGATGGTCGAACAGTCGCGCGCGGCCGACCTGCTGATCCTGGGGCGACGGACCGACCGGGTCCCCTTCTATGGTGCCGATCCGGCGGACGTGCTGATGGCCGCGGGTCGGCCGGTTCTGATCGTGCCACCCACCGCGCCGCGCACCCCGACCGGCTGGCCGGCGGTGATCGCTTGGTCCGACTGTGCCGAGGCCAGACGCGCAGTGGCCGCCGCCGTGCCCATGTTGCGCCAGACCGGCACGGCCCATGTGCTGGGGATCTGTAACGAGCGGGATGCCGACGACATCAGGAGCCAGCTGGACGACGTCGCCGCCTGGCTGGGCCGTCACGGCATTGCCGCCGAAAGCGCAGTGCGTAGCAACGCAGACGAGACCTGTGCCGACGCCATTCTGAAATTCGCCGAAGAGACGTCGGCGGGTCTGATCGTCGCCGGTGGCTACGGCCATGCCCGGCTGCGCGAATGGGCGCTGGGCGGGGTGACCCAGGCCCTGCTCGACCACAGCCCCGTCTGCCTTCTGCTCAGCCACTGACCCCCGAATAGGAACCGCCCATGTCGACCTTCCAGCACATCCGTCTCGAACTGGCCCGCGAGGCCGGCCACCCCCAGGGCGACGCCGGCTCCGGTTATGATCTGGTTGCCCCCCTCGACGCCGAAGGGCGTCTGGATCTGGACGCGGCGAAGGCCGAGCCGGACCGCTGCCATGTGCGCCGCTTCGTGGATGACGCGACGACGGCAACAGGCCATCTGCGCCATACCACCGGCGATCGCTGGCTGCTGGACCTCGACCCGGGCGACGCCAACGACGTGACGGGCTACCGGCTCGGCGAGGAAAAATTTGTGCTGGGCGAATATGTCTCGCTGCTGACCGCCAGCGGTGCCCAGCACACCTATATGGTCAAGCAGTTGCAGCCGGTCTGACGGCTGAAGCATGCAGGGTAACCGCACGGGCAGCGCCGCCCACCAGAGCAAGATCATGTCCGCCGAGGCGGCGGCGCGGCTGATCGCGCCGGGGTCGACCGTGGGGCTGAGCGGGTTCACCGGCTCGGGCTATCCCAAGGCCGTACCCCTGGCCCTGGCCGCTCGCATCGAGGCCGAGCACGCCGCCGGACGACCATTCAAATTGCGCGTGTGGACCGGTGCCTCGACCGGACCCGAGCTGGACGGAGCCCTGGCCCGGGCCGACGGCATCGAATTCCGCCTGCCCTACAATTCCGACCCCGTCGCCCGCGACCGCATCAACCGCGGCGAGATGGAGTATTTCGACATGCACCTCAGCCAGGTGGCCCCGGTCGCCTGGCAGGGCTTCCTCGGCCCGCTGGACACGGCGGTGATCGAGATCGCCGGTATTCGCGCCGACGGGGCCCTGGTCCCCTCATCCTCGGTCGGCAACAACAAGACCTGGCTGGACCGGGCCGGTCAGGTGATCCTTGAGGTCAATCGCTGGCAGAATCCAGCCCTGCAGGGGATGCACGACATCTACTACGGCACGGCCCTGCCGCCGCACCGCCTGCCGATCCCGTTGATCCGGCCCGATGACCGTATCGGCGAGTCGGCCTTCCGCTGCGACCCCGACAGGATCGTGGCCATCGTCGAGACCGAGTCCGCCGACCGCAACGTCGCCTTTCCTCCCCCGGCGGCGACCGACCTGGCCATGGCCGGGCATCTGATCGAATTTCTCGAACACGAGGTGAAGAAGGGACGGCTGCCGCCCGAGCTGCTGCCGTTGCAGTCGGGGGTCGGCAATACGGCCAATGCCGTGATGGCCGGTCTGATGGATGCGCCGTTCGACAACCTGAGCGCCTATACAGAGGTCATCCAGGACGGGATGCTGGCCCTGATCGAGAGCGGAAAGCTACGGGTGGCATCCGCCACCGCCTTCTCGCTCAGCCCAGAGGCCGCCCATGACCTGAACCAGCGCATGGACCTGTTCCACGACCGCATCATCCTTCGGCCACAGGAGATCAGCAACCACCCCGAACTGATCCGGCGGCTGGGCTGTATCGCCATGAACGGCATGATCGAGGCCGACATCTACGGCAATGTGAACTCGACCCACATCATGGGCTCACGCATCCAGAACGGCATCGGCGGCTCCGGCGACTTTGCCCGCAACGCCTATCTGTCGATCTTCATGGCCGCCTCGACGGCCAAGGGCGGGGCGATCTCGACCATCGTCCCCCACGCCTCCCGCGTCGATCACATCAACCAGGACGTACAGGTTATCGTCACGGAACAGGGGCTGGCCGACCTGCGCGGCCTGTCGCCGAAACAGCGGGCTGTGGCAATCATCGCCAACTGCGCCCACCCGGACTTCCGGCCGCAGCTGGCCGACTATTACCGGCGGGCGCTGGACGGGGCCTATGGTCAGCAGACGCCCACCCTGCTGAACGAGGCCCTGTCGTGGCACCAGCGTTTCATCGACACGGGGTCGATGCGCGGCTGAGGGCCGGTCGCCGTCAGGCGTCAGGAGCGGCCTGGACCTGCAACCCCATTCGGACCAGGGCGGACAGGCTGTCGGCCTCGGTCTTGACCATGATCTTGGCGCGGAACACCTCGACCGTGCGCGGACTGATCTCGAGATCCTGGGCGATCTCCTTGTTCGACTGGCCGCGGATCAGCCCGTCGAAGACCTGACTTTCGCGCGGGGTCAGCCGCTCCAGCCGCTCCAGGGTCGCGGCGCGGGACCGGCGCACCGCATCGACGTCAAGTAGTCGACGCAGGCAGCTCTTGACCGACTCGACCAGCTGGACCGGATCGACCGGCTTTTCGATAAAATCGACCACACCCGCCTTCATCAGCCGCACCGCGATCGGCACGTCCGCATGACCGGTGATCACGACGACCGGCCAGACCGGACCGCGCAGTTCCATCACCCGACGGATCAGCTCGCTGCCGTCAATGCCGGGCATGCGCAGGTCGGTGACCACACAGGCCATGGCATCATCGGGCAACCGTTCGAAAAAGTCGGCCCCGCTGCCGAAGCCGCGCGCCTGCAGGCCCTCGCCGCGGAACAGGACCAGCAGCGAGTCGCACACATCAGCGTCGTCATCGATAACAAAGACAGACGGCATCATGCCGGCATCCCGCTTTCGGCGACCCGCGCCAGTCTGAACTGGAAACCGGCCAGGCCGGTGGCGGGCGAGCGGAGAGAGAGATCGCTGCCATGACGATTGAGAATGGTCCGGATCACCGCCAGGTCCAGCCCTCGGCGGTCCGGGGCGTTGCTCATCGACGGTTGCAACGACAGGCTCCATTCTTCCGCGGTGATCCCCGGGCCCGAATCCTCAACCGCGACCTCATACTGTTCAATGGAGATGGATCGCCCCCTGATGATCACCGTCCGCTCGGTCTGTCCGGCGACCGACTCTATGGCGTTGCGCACCAAGTTTAACATCGCCTGCTGAATCTGGATACCGTCAGCCAGAACGCGGTCGTCGCGAGGGTCGACCTTCACGGTCACGGCCACGCCGGCCGCTGCCCCCATCGCCGTCATGATCGGCTTGAGCGCCCGGACAAGGTCGGATACCCGCTCGGGCCGTGGTGCCGGTGCCTGCTGGTCCAATCGCCGGCGCAGGGCGCACACCACCTCTCCCGCGCGCAACAGCTGGGCCCTGACCAGGTCGAGGGTCCTGGCCGTACCGCCTGCGGCGCTGCCCGCCCGGTTCAGTTCGGTCTGGCCGGCCTGGAGATAGGCGGTCGCCGCGGTCAGGGGCTGGGTCAGGTCGTGGGCCAGGACCGCGGCCATTTCACCGATGGCATCGACCCGCCAGCGACCGTCGATCTGCGCCATCAGCCGGGTGACGTGCGCGCGCCGCACCCCCTCGGCGAGGCTGCCGACCAGCAGGGCGCAGACGGCCAGCAACAGGCCGTTGACCCCGACCTCGACCGGGTCGGTGTCCGGCAGGATCAACAGGCTGGCCAGGATTGACAGAACCGCCCCCGCCGCGACGAGGCTGCGACCGGGCAGGGCGGCCGGCACCAGGGCCAGGACGACAAGGGGCAACAGCCAGATCCGGTCGCCGGCCGCGGGGATCAGACGCACCGACAGGGCCAGGACAAGCGCCGCCAGCGCCAGACACAACCCGCCCCGCCGTCGACCCCACAGATCCCGGTACGGGAAGTTCGCGAACGTCGTCATACCGGGAGTCTTCGGCAGTCCGGCCGATTGCACAAGGGGCAAGCGAAACCCCGGGACCCGCCGGGCCGGCAGCCCTCTCCGGACCGGGGTCCGGGGGAGGCTGCCGGTCGAGACCTAGAACGGCATTTTCAGATTGATACCGGCGGTGTGGTTGTCGACGTGGTCGCCGAATTCGGCGGTGTAGTTGACGCGCACCTCCATGCCACTGGCGTGGGCCAGCCGCAGTTCGGCGGCCAGGGTCAGGGCCTGATTGTCCAGAGGGGTGCCGATCAAGGCCGGGTCGGCGTCAGAGTTTGAGCCCAGCAGCCGGATCGGCAGGGTCAGCCGGTCCGTTGAGCGGAACACCTCACCCACGGCCAGGGTCGCCGCCGCATAGCCATTGGCATTGTCCTGCAGGGTCAGCCCCAGGGCCAGCTCCGGATGGAAGGTGCCGACCCACTGGGTATCATCCAGAACCTGGACCCCCAGCCCCTCCAGCCCGCTCTCGGTCAGGCCGTTGTGGCGCAGCGCCGTCAGCGAGCCGTTCAGGGCCGGCCGCGCGAACATCGACCCCGCCGTGAATACGCGGGCCAGATGGACCTCGCCCTGCAGATAGCCGGTCTCGGGATGGGAAACGCCGACCCCGTGTTCGAACACCGTAACCTGACGGGTCGTGTCCAGCCATTGCCAGCCGCCGCTCAGCGACACGCCCAGGTCGACCCCGTCGGCGTCCACGCGGCGCAGGCCCAAGCCCGCATGCACGCCGTCGCCGTCGGTCCAGGCCCGGTCATTGCCGATATGCATCCGGTCCAGACGGTCGTAGCCGACCGCCCCTGCCAGGGACCACTGCCCGTCCAGACGGCGTTCGAACCCGCCACGGAACTGCATGGCGCGGGTCTCGACAGCGAAGCTCTCGACGTCCGCGCCGCGATCGCTCGAGGCCGTCTCCAGCCGCGCCCACACACACTGGTCCTTCAGTCGCGACGCCAGGCCCGGGCAGCTGAACAGCTGGCTCGAGAAGTCATCGGCCGCGACCAGCTGGCGATAGGTCGGGGCCAGGTGCGGCTCCGGGTTCAGCTGGTCGAAGATTTCCTTGTAATAGTCTTCCTCCCCGGCCTGGAGATTGCCGATCAGCGCCATCAGACGACCGATGCCGCCCGAGCCACCGACAGCGATGGCCGAGTCCATATGCCGTCCCAGCGCCTGCTCATTGCGGTTGAGGAAGGGCAGGCCGAAATCGGTGGCGACGGTCAGCTGGACGCCGATATCATTGGCAACGATGCCGAAATCGATGGCCAGGGTGTCGTCGATCTCCAGGCCGTTGTCGACCGCCGTGCCCGCCGTGGCGAACAGGGTGTAGGGGTCGCTGTTCTCCAGCCAGGTCAGGATCACCTGGCCGGTGCCGTCGACCGTGGTGTTGCCGCTGACATTGACCACGTCACCGGCATAGGGGCCGAAGGCCACGTCGAACACCAGATTGCGGTCGCCGGTCTGCAGATAGTGGCCGTCCAGATCCACGGTATTGATGACCCGGGCCCCGTACAGAAGATTGGTCTGCGGCGGGCCGTTGGCGTCGAGGTTGCCGAAGACGTCGCCATTGGCCAGGTCGATCGGATAGCGCGGGGCCGACAGGCCCATCACGAAATTCCCCGCATTGGAGAAGGTCGCTCCCACCACCGGAAGCGGTGCGGCCAGCGGTGCCGGACCGGCGGCCGCGACCGGCAGGATCTGGGGCTGGCCGACCTTGGCAGCACCGTCGACCGCGACAGGGATGACCAGGGGATCCGTGCCCCCGACCGCCATGGCCGGGACCACCTGGGCCGCAGCCGTCTTGCTGACCGGTTCCAGCGGGGCCGGCGGAGCGACCGGGTCGCGCAGGTCGATGGTGTTGAAGGCGATGAAGGTCGCGCCGGTCTCGTTGTTGAAGGCATTACTGCCCGCACCGAGATCGATATTGCCGACTACCAGGCCGGTGTTGACCACGGTGTCGTTGCCGCCGGTGGCATTGATCGCCAGACCCGACACGGCCGAGACCGATCCCGAGGTGACCAGCCGGTTGTTCAGCCCGCCGTCGAACATCACCCCGATGCCCGTGCCACTGCCGCCGCGCACGGTGCCAGTGAAGGTGGCGGTGATATTGCCCGCCCCGTCGCGGCCCAGGCTCTGGGCGAACAGACCGGTTGAGCCGTCCGCCGAGGCGAGGATGTCGCCACTGACGGTCAGATTGACCGCCCCGCCACGCCCGGCCCCGCCGGCCGAACCCGCGAAGACCCCCTCGACCCAGCCACCGCCACCGCCCAGGCTCTGGGCGATCAAGCCGTAGGTGTTGGTGCCGAGCACCTCAATGTTACCGGTCTGACCGAAGTTGATCGCCCCGCCATCACCGGCGTTCTGGTTCGACACGGTGACGTTGCGGATGGCCGTCGTCGTGATGACCGACCCGCCGCCGCCGCCGATCGATTGCAGCAGCACCCCGTGCGAACCGGTACCCGCTGTCAGAATGGCCCCGTCATTGGTCAGATCGACGGTTCCGCCGTTGCCTGAGGCCCCGGCGCTGCCGCCCACGACGGCATCGAGGGCCGAGGTGCCGTAGGACCGGATATCGCCGCCACCGGCCCCGATCGACTGGCCCAGCAGGCCGATGGCATGGTCGCCGTCGGTGACGATGCCGCCGCTGAAGATGCCGCTGACCGCCCCGGCGTCGAGTTGGGTCCCGCCGGCCGAGCCGAGGGTGGTATAGGTGAAGCTGCTGATCGATCCGGGGCCACTCACCGCCAGGCCGATCGAGCCACCACCACCACCGATGCTCTGCAGATGAACCGCCGGCGACAGGTCACCGAGGGTGGCGACAAGACCGGTCTGGTTACGGTGGACCGCGCCCCCCGTCTCATTGGTGCCATTGGTCCCGCCCAGCGTCAGATTGACGGTTCCGAGAAGCGACCCCGTCGGTGCCAACACGCCGATGTTGGACCGGCCACCACCGCCGCCGATCGACTGCATCAACACACCCGGAGAATTGGTCCCCGTGGTCAGGATGCTGCCGGCATGGGTCGTGCTGACGGCAGCGCCATGATTGTTGACGCCATTGATGCCGCCAAGAACCAGGTCGACATCCACCGGGACAAGCACAGGCGCAAAGGCCGGCGTCAGACCCGGAGCCGCGAGCGCGCCCGACAGCGGGGCCGGGACCGGAGTCTCGACACCGAGGGTCAGCATGACATCAGCCGTGCCGCCGCCGCCGCCGATCGACTGGGCCACAGCCCCGGCCCCGTTGTTGCCGGCCGAACCGAAGGTGCCGGTGGAGTTGACCGTCACCAGCCCGCCACTCATGTCGGACACGGTGTCGCCACCGAGGCGGGCCGCTACGAGCGGATCGATCGCCGGACCGCTGGTCGGGGGCGCGAACGGCCGGCCGGGAGCCGAGACGATGCCCTCGAAATCGAAGGTCAGCGAGCCGCCGCCCCCGTTGATGCTCTCGGCCTTGATGGCCTGTGAGCCTTCGCCCAGCACGGTGATGTCGCCGGAATGGTTGACGGTGACCGCGCCACCCAGCCCGCCGTTGCCGCTGGTGACCGCGCCGACGATCGCCGAGATAGCATTGGAGGCGATGGCGGTCACCAGATTGCCACTGGCCGAGATCCCCATATTGGCGTTGCCGCCGCCGCCGCCGATACTCTGGGCGACGATGCCGTGGGCCCGGGCTCCGCGAGTCAGGATGTCACCGGTATTGTTGACCGTGACCGCGTTGGCATTGCCGCCGTCGCCGCCCGCACCGCCGACCGAGATCAGCGGTGTGTTGGTGGCCGCGCCGATCAGCAGGCTGCCGGCCAGGGACAGGCCGCCATTGCCGCCGCCGCCGCCGATGCTCTGGGCCAGGATGCCGTGGGCCCCTTCGCCGCGGGTCTCGATGATCCCGCCGTTGGTGACGGTCACCGTGCCCGCCTGGTTGGCCGCGCCGCCGGACCCGCCGATGTTGAGGCCGAAGGTGCCGCTGTCGCTGCCGCTGGACATGGCCGTCAGTGCGATCACCGAACTGCCGTTGCCGCCACCGCCGGACAGACTCTGGGCCAGGATGCCGTAGGCGTCGGCTCCGGTCGTGAAGATCGTGCCCGAGTCCGCCACCGCCGTGGTGCGGTTGGTCACCGTGACATCGCCCGAGGTGCCGCCGGTTCCGCCGGACCCGCCGATATTGACGATGAAGCGACCAGTGGTGTTGCCCGCGCCCGCCGCGCCGCCGATGGCATCGACGACCAGACCGCCGTTGCCGCCGCCGCCGCCGATGCTGTTGGCGCTGATGCCGGCCGACTCACGGCCGGTCGTGACGATCAGGCCTTCGTTGAGGACGTCGACATTGCGTCCCGCCCCGGCGCTGGCCCCGGAACCGCCGACCCGGAACTCGGCCGACATATTGTCGCCCGACCCCTGGGCGCGGAGGCCGATGGCCATGCCGCCGTCACCGCCGCCACCGCCGATGGACTGGGCGCGGATGCCGAACGAGCGTTCACCGCTGGTCGAGATGGTGCCGCGGTTGGTTACGTCCACCGCTTCACCCGAAGAGCCGTTGCCACCGCTGCCGCCGACATTGACGGCCAGATTGCTGGAGCCATTGGAGGCTGCGCCCCCGACCTGGAACGCCAGCAGGGCCGTATAGCCGCCGACGCCACCGCCGCCGCCGATGCTCTGGGCAAAGATGCCGTCCGAAGCATCACCCGTGGTCAGCAGGATGCCGTCGGAGACCACGGTCACCACGCCGGCGTCATTCCCCGTGCCGCCCGCACCGCCGACGCCGACCGTGAAGGAGCCGGACTGGCGGATAAGGGTGTTCATGGCCGAGCCGCCGACGCCGCCGCCGCCGCCCGTGCTCTGGGCGTGGATGGCGTGGGAGGCCCCGCCGCGCGTGGTCACATCGGCCGACGAGGTGATGTCGACCGTGCCCGCGGTGGCCCCGGTGCCGCCGGTCAGGCCCACGGCGACATTGCCCTGGAACGCCCGTTCGTCCGCCCCGGTGCCCGAGGCGCTGGAGACACCGACCGAGGTCGATCCGCTGAGGCCGCCCCCACCCCCGACGCTCTGGCCGAAGATGCCGCTGGACCGGTCTCCGGTCGTGTCGACGAAGCCTTCAGCGGTGATCGTGACCGCGCCGCCAGTGCCGCCGGTGCCGCCCTCGCGACCGATGGCCACGTTGAGCGCCCGGGACGACCCCAGACCCATGGCCATGTTCATGGCGGTATTGCCGCCACCGCCGCCGACGCTCTGCGCGAACAGGCCGACGGAATCGTCGCCGGCCGTGATGATGGTGCCGACGTGATCAACATTGACGGCACCGCCGGATCCGGCCGCGCCCGTCGCCCCGCCGACCGCGAGATTCAGGGCCGAGGCCCCCTTCACATAGCCGAGCCCGATATTGAAATTGGCGTTGCCGCCGCCGCCGCCCAGCGACTGGGCGATGAGGCCGCCGCTGCTGTCGCCGTCCGTGACGATGTCGCCATGGTGACGAACGGTGACGGTCGTGCCGACACCGGCTCCGGCCCCGCTGCCGCCAACCGCGATGATGGCCGAAACCGGATTGTCGTCACCGGCATTCGTGCCGGCCAGGACGAAATTCATCCCGGCGTTGCCGCCGCCGCCGCCGACGCTCTGCGCCAGCAGGCCGACGCCCTCATTGCCGTAGGTCCGGATCAGGCCGTGGTCGACGACCTCGCCCGCGCCATTGTCGACATAGCCACGGGTGACGGTGACGTCATTGCCGTTGCCGCCGGACCCGCCGGATCCGCCGACGCCGAGGGCGATCGGACTGCCGGACCGGGCGATCGCCCCGGTGACATTGATCCCGCCCTGGCCGCCGCCGCCGCCGATGCTCTGGGCAATGATGCCGGCGGTCGAGGTGGCGCGACGGCGCGAGTCCAGCTCTGAGGCCCCGGCCTCGATTTCCGTGCTCGTGCGGGCAAAGATATTGCCCGTGCTGTTCAGGATGACCGTGCCGGCGTCAGCACCGGTCCCTCCGGATCCCCCGACGCCAACGGAGACGCCGAAGCCGTCCGAGCCGCCGAGGGCGAGGTTGCCCGAGACGTTCAGGCCGCCAGAGCCGCCGCCGCCGGCCACGCTCTGGACCAGCAGGCCGACCGAGCCCTGGCCCTCGACGGAGACCTGGCCATGGTGGGTGACGTCTACGTTGCCACTGGCGTTACCGGCTCCGCCGAAGCCCCCGAGGCCGAAGACCAGCGAGGAGTCATTGCCGGTATTGGCTGTGCCCGCGGCATTGATGCCGGCCGAGATATTGATGCCGCCATAGCCGCCACCACCGCCGACGCTCTGCGCCAGCAGGCCGCGTGACTGATTGCCGGCCGCGAACAGATCGGCGTCGATGTCGGCCGTGACCGCGCGACCAAGGCCGCCGTCACCGCCGAAGCCGCCGATACCGGCGACCAGATTGCCATTGGTGGAGATGCCGCCGGAGACATTGATGCCGCCGATGCCGCCGCCACCGCCGACCGACTGGACGACCACCGCCGAGCGATCGTCACCGATGCCCTGGACCTGAACGTGATTGGACAGGCCGCCAAGCGTCAGATCGGCCGTGCCGGCGTCGCCGCCGGATCCGCCGAAGCCGCCTATACCCAGCGAGACCGCACGCCCGGAATCGCCACCGATCGCCAGCTGTCCCGTGACGTTCAGCGCGCCGATACCGCCGCCGCCGCCCTGGCTCTGGACCACGACGCCGTTGGAGCCGCCCAGCCGTTGACGGCCGGACCCCGGAATGAGGACGTCGATCTCGTTAAGACCGCCGGCACCCCCGCCGAACCCGGCTCCCAGATCAATGGTGACCACGATGTCGTCGACCGTCACGTCACTGGCCAGACCACTGGCGAGGACATTGCCCTGGATATTGGCCGTGACCGCGCCGGAATCGCCGCCGTCGCCACCGAATCCGCCGAGGCCGAAGCCGAGACTGGCCCCGGAATCGAGGGTGGCCGACAGGCCGGCCGAAATGTTGATGCCACCGTTGCCGCCGCCGCCGCCCAGACTCTGGGCCGTGACACCGTCGGATCCGGCCCCACTGGTGACGGTGTCGCCGGTCCGGATCAGGACGACGTCACCGCCGGCCGAGGCCCCGGTCCCGCCGAAACCGCCGATGCCGATCGCGCCGGCCGCGCCGTTGCCGAGCCCCAGCTGCATCGCCGCCGACACATTGAGGCCACCATTGCCGCCGCCGCCGCCCTGGCTCTGGGCCAGAACGCCCCCTGCATTGGCCCCATGGGTCGTGTAGTCGCCCACCACTGTGCCGTGGACGCTGCCCGAGGCCCCGCCGGCCCCACCGAAGCCGCCGATGCCGATGCCGACCGAGCCGCCCGCATTGACCGTCGCCGCGAACGTCCCGGTGACATTCAGGCCGCCGTTGCCGCCGCCGCCGCCCAGGCTTTGCAGCACGGCACCGAAGGAGTCATCGCCGTGGGTCAGGACATCGCCGGTCAGGGTGCCGGTAACCGCACCCGCAGTGCCGCCGTCGCCGCCAAAGCCGCCCAGACCGAAACCGACCGCGCCGCCCGCGCCACCCGCGAGGCTCACCGCGCCGGTGATGTTGATGCCGCCGTTGCCGCCGCCGCCGCCCAGACTCTGCAGCAGCAGGCCGTGAGCCTGATTGCCGAGGGTCTGGATCGAGCCGTCGAAGCTGGCGTCGACCGTTGAACCGTCACCGCCGCCGCCGGCGAAACCGCCGATCCCAACCGCGAGCGTTCCGGTCGTGCCGCCGCCGATGCTGAGGCCACCGGCCACATTGATCGCGCCGTTACCACCGCCACCGCCCAGGCTCTGGAAGGTGACGCCGGACGAGCCGTGACCGGTCACGACATCCGTGCCCCCGACCGATGTCAGGGTCCCGGTCCAGATGTCAGACGTAACGGTGCCGGTGACCGCACCGGCATTGCCGCCGTCACCACCGAAGCCGCCGACGCCGACCATCAGATTGCCCGACACACTGCTGGAGCCGGAAATGCCCCCCGTGACATTGAGACCGCCGTTGCCGCCGCCGCCGCCCAGACTCTGGACGAAGATGGCCGACGACTGGTCCCCGGTGGTGACGACGTCACCATTGACCGCGGCATGGGCCACGACATCGAGCGGATTGACGCCGGAATTCCCGCCGTCGCCACCGAAGCCGCCGACGCCGACGCCGATGTTGGCGGCGGCACTGGACGAGATGGACAGGGCCCCGGTCACATTGACTGCGCCGCTGCCGCCGCCACCGGCCACCGATTGAACGATGATCCCGTTGGCATTGTCGCCGGTTGTCGCGACCGCCAGAAGCGTATTGGCGGTATCGGCCACGCCCTGGTTCAGGTTGAGGGTCGCGGCGAGGGAATCCCCGCCGCCGCCGCCGGAGCCGCCGACGCCGACACCGATGGTGCCCGCCGCGCTCGAGGACAGGGCCACATTGCCGGTGACGTTGACGCCACCGCTACCGCCGCCGCCGCCGACGCTCTGGACGATGATGCCGTCGCTGTTCAGGCCCGCGGTATAGGTCGTGCCGATGACCGTCAGATCGGCGCTCGAGGCATTGCCGCCCAGGCCGCCGTTGCCGCCCACGCCGACGCCGATCGCCCCCGATACGCCGGCGCTGACCGACAGGCCGGCGCTGACGTTGAGACCACCACCACCGCCGCCGCCGCCCACGCTCTGGGCGACAATGCCGTCAGAATCGGTGCCGCCGGTCACGACGTCACCGACGAGCCCGGCCGTCACCTGACCCCCGTTACCGCCGCCACCACCGGTACCGCCGACACCGACCGAGATCCCGAGGCTGCCGGCACCGAGGCCGGCCGCGATATTGCCCGAGACATTCATGGCCCCGGAGCCGCCGCCGCCACCGACGCTCTGCGCCAGGAAGCCGCCGGCCTGTTCGCCGCGCGTGATGATGCTGAGGGCCGACGCGTTGACCGTGCCGCCGTCACCACCGGTATCGCCCGAGCCGCCGACGCCGATCGAGGCGGCCACGCCGACCTCGCCGCCGCCGCCAATGCTGCCGGAAATGTTGAAGCCACCACTGCCGCCGCCGCCGCCGACCGACTGGACAGTCACCCCCGTCGACCGGTCCCCGGTCGTGTCGACCACACCGCCGATGTGACCGGTTGCCTGGCCGCCGGCACCGCCGCCGGCACCGCTGCCGCCGACCCCGACCGCGACGCCGGCACCACCGACCCCGCCGATACCGACCGCGCCCGAGACATTGAAGCCGCCGCTGCCGCCGCCGCCGCCGACCGACTGGATCACCGCCCCGCGGGAATCATCCTCAACCGTGCGAATGCCACCGTCGAAGGTCGCATTGACGATCCCGCCGAAGCCGCCGGCCCCGCCGTTGCCGCCGACGCCCACCCCGATCGCGAGACTGGCGACCGGGTCTCCGGCAACACTGGCCGAGACCGTGAATCCACCACTACCGCCGCCGCCGCCGACCGACTGGGCCAGAAGCCCCGTAGAGAACTGGCCTTCGGTGACGATGGAGCCCCCGGCATCCATGGTCACGGTGCCGCCTTCGCCGCCCCCCGCGCCGGAGCCACCTACGGCGGTCGAGAGCGAGACGGCCGCGCCGATGCTGCCGGCAAAGGCCGCCGAGATGGCGAAGCCGCCGGCACCACCACCGCCGCCGACCGACTGGATCAGCATGCCTTCGGAAAAGTCACCGGCCGTATGGACGGCGACGTCGCCGAAGACGTTGACCTCACCACCGGCCCCGCCGCCGGCACCGGAGCCGCCGACCGCGACGCTGACAGCCCCGCCGAAGCCGCCCGTCGCCTGAACGGCAAAGCCGCCACTGCCGCCACCGCCGCCAACCGACTGGGCATAGACGCCGCGCGAGCGCTCGCCGCTGGTCTCGATCGAGGCCAGGACCGAGGTGGGCACGCCACCGATATCGACCGTACGATTGAAGAAATTCAGATCGACAGTGTCGCCGTCACCCCCCGCGTCACCATTGCCGCCGATGGCAACACCGGCGAAGGCGCTGATCGAGACGGTCGAGCCGCCATTGCCGCCCCCGCCGCCGACCGACTGGGCGAAAATGCCGTGGGAATCGTCGCCGGCGGTCGTCAGATTATTGTGGTTGTTGACCGTGACGACGCCGGAATCGCCGCCGCCGCCGGCACCGCCGCCGATGGTCAGGAAGACGCCGCCGGTCGACCCGCCGTCGCCGCCGCCGCCACCGATCGACTGGGCCTGGATGGCGCTGGAGATATTCAGGGCCGTCGAGATGACACCGAAATTAGTGACCGTGACGTCAGCGCCGGTACTGGCAGCCGCCCCGCTGCCGCCCAGGGCGACCAGACCGCCACCGTCACCGCCGGACCCACCGCCGCCGCCGACCGACTGGGCGAAGATACCGCGGGCGAAATTGCCCCCCGTGCTGATCGACCCGTAGTTGGTCACCGTCACAGTATTGCCGTTACCGCCGGCACCGGCGCTGCCGCCCAGGGCGACCACCCCGCCGCTGGTCGAGCCGGCCCCGCCGCCACCGCCAACCGACTGGGCAAAGATGCCGTCGGCCCCCTGCTGGCTGGTGGTGATCGAGCTCCCGTCCAAGGTCGAGACCGTGACCATTCCGGCCCCGCCGGCCCCCGCCCCGGATCCCCCCAGGGCGACCAGGCCACCGGTTCCCAGCGCGGAGCCGCCGCCGCCGCCGATCGACTGGGCGAAAATGCCCCGCGCGCCGAGGCCGGTCGTCGTGACCGTGGCACCGGATTCGACCGTGACATCGCCACCGGTCCCGCCGCTGTCACCCTGTGACCCGACAGCCACCAGGCCGGCGGTGACCCCGCCGTTGCCGCCGCCGCCGCCGATGCTCTGGGCGAAAATAGCGTGTGAACTGAGATTGGTGGTCGTGACGAACGTGCCGGCCTCGGCAAAAACCTGGGCCAGGCCGCCATTGCCACCGGTTCCGCCGGAGGAGCCCAGGGCGACGAGACCCGCACTGACCCCGCCACTGCCACCGCCGCCGCCGATGGACTGGGCGAACAGGCCGAACGCGCCGGCGCCTTCGGTCCGGACCTGGGCCCCGCCCTGGCTCCGCACGATGGCGGTCCCGCCATTGCCGCCGGCGGCACCGGCCGAGGTGAAGGTGATCAGACCGACCGCATTGCCGGCGTCGCCGCCGATGCCACCGATACTCTGGGCCGTCACCCCGTGCGCGGCCGCCCCGAAGGTGTTGACCTGGCCGCCGTTGACGACCGCCGTCGCCGTGCCGCCGTCGCCGCCGTTGTTGCCGTTGCCGCCGGATCCGAACAGGCCATAGCTACCGCCGCCCGAACCCGCACCGCCGCCCAGACTCTGGGCAAAGATACCATGGGCACCGGCACCGCGCGTGGTGATGTTGGTGCCGTTGCTGGTGGCCGTGGCATTGCCGCCGTCATTGCCCGCCCCGCCCGAACCGCCGCTTGAGAACAGATAGCCGGTACCACCGGCTCCACCGACGCCACTGCGGCTCTGGGCGACGATGCCGTGCGACGCGACGCCCGTCGTCGAAATCCCGGAAACATAGGAGGTGATGCTGGCGTTACCGCCGGCACCGCCCTCGCCGCCGCTCGCACCACTGGCTCCCAGATAGCCGTCACCACCGTTGCCGCCATCACCGCCGATACTGGCGACGATCAGCCCCGGAAGCCCGTCGCTGACCGTCGTGATCGAGCCGTACCCGGCCCCCACGATCACGCCAAACGTGGGCCCGGTCGACCCGTTGCCACCACCGCGTGCGGACACGAACAGGGCCCCGTCACGCCCGCCGCCCCCGCCGTTGGCACGGCGGATGTCACTAAATTGGTTAGAATCCCCGACACCGCCGGGCAGGACCAGGTTGCCCCCCGGGGGGGCCGCAGGTGCGGTCGACAGCGGCGCGATCACATCCAGGGTCCGCGTATCGGTAAAGGTGACCTGTTCCACCAGGCCGGTCCCGACATTGAGTGTGACCGAGGCGACCTCCACCGTCAGGGCCGGGTTGGCCGGATCGGGCAGGATAGTGCCGGGTGCCGTGGCGGTCAGGATGAAGATGTTGCCGGTGGCGATCACACCATTGGGCACCACGTCAGTCACCGTCAGCACGACCCCGGTGACAGGATTGGTGACCGGATCCCCGACCGACTGGGCATGGGCTCCGCTTGCGGCGAACAGTACACCGGACACGACCACGGCCGCCCCGATCGAGCCGAGGCGGTTCAGCATGGTGGTGGACCTGAGCGACCGCTTCAGCGGGCTCTCCACGACAACCACAGTCTTGCGAGTCCGGGTCGTCGACCGTTTACGCGTCTGAACAGTAGCCATGACCATGCCCCCCAGGCATCCAGTGAATTTCGCACAGGGGACACAGCCATTCCCCCGAACACCACCCTCGCTGCCGGCCACAATGCGCGGCCGGTTCACGAAACGGATCTATGCGAACTTACGACGCGCCAGCTTCTACACAATCATCACAAGTAACACGGGCCGTAATACTGAATTATCAGTCAGGAATACCGGTAGCGCGAAATACTGGACAGTCGCCGATCGCATAACTTTGTCATCTTAACAAATCTTTACTTTGTCATCTTAACAAATCTTTTACCACGGTCAACCAAGACTTTGGTTTTAATGATGTTGTTCGCCTGCTGCGCGTATTCTGATTTCGGCAATTTCGCGCCGACAACGGAGGGAGTTTTGCTCTCCGGAAGTGTCGCCCGCCGTCAGTTGCTCGTCACAAGCCGTTGCACAGAAACCCGTTTTACGGGAATGTCCGTCGGTCTGCGCTGCCGTCCGCCGATATCGCTGACGGCGAGTCCACGCCCGGTCCGGGCCGTTGGGCATGTCGGAAAAAAATGGCGCACCCGAGAGGATTCGAACCTCTGACCCCTGCCTTCGGAGGGCAGTACTCTATCCAGCTGAGCTACGGGTGCATCCGACCGCACGGCGGCGGAGGGCGGTGCTTAGCGCAGGACGGGGTCGGCCTCAATCCCCCATGCGCGGGCGTGGTCGCGTCCGGAGCGATTTCGCTCTAGCGTGGGCGGGTCCTGTTGCGGAGTTCTGCCGATGCGTGTCCTGGCCCTGTCATTCCTGATGCTGCTGGGGGCCTGTGCCACCGCACCGGTCACAGCCCCCGCCCCGACCGACAGCCTCGACCGGATTGCCGCCGACTATGTGGCCCTGATCCTCGAGATCGGCGAGCGCGAGCCGGGCTATGTCGACGCCTATTACGGCCCGCCGGAATGGCAGGCAGCGGCTCATGCCCATCCGCGCGAGATCCCGGCCCTGGCGGAGGGTGCCGCAAACCTGACGGCCCGGCTGAATGCCGTATCGATGGCCGCAGCCGATGCGGCCACGCTGCAACGGCGTAAATACCTGCTGGCCCACGTCTCGGCGGCGGCGGCGCGACTGCGCATGCTGTCGGGCGAGACGATGAGTTTCGCCGATGAGGCCGAGGCCCTGTTCGGCATCCGGCCGGAACTGCTGCCGCTGTCGAGCTATGATCCGGTACTGGCCGAGGTCGACGCCCTGGTCCCCGGTCCCGGCTCGCTGACCGATCGGGTCACGGCCTTCAAGGCCGGCTTCGTCATTCCCAAGGACCGGCTGGAGCCGGTGATCAGCGCCGCCATCGCCGAATGCCGCGCCCGCACCGCCGCCCATATTGCCCTGCCGGCCAATGAGCGGTTCACCCTGAGCTTCGTCGGCGACAAGGCCTGGTCCGGGTACAACTATTACCTCGGCGACTCCGCCAGTCGCATCGAGATCAATGCCGATTTCCCGATCCATACCGAACGGGCCATCGATCTGGGCTGCCACGAGGGCTATCCCGGCCACCACGTCTACAACGCCCTGCTGGAGCGGACCTTCGTGCGCCAGCGCGGCTGGGTCGAGATGAGCGTCTATCCGCTGTTCTCGCCGATGTCGTTCGTGGCCGAAGGCAGCGCCAACTACGGGATCGATCTGGCCTTCCCCGGCGACGAGGGCACCCGGTTCGAGGCCACGGTCCTGGCCCCGCTGGCCGGGATCACCGACGTCGACTTTGCCAAAAAGGCCCGGCTGGGGGCGCTGATGCGGCGGCTGGCGCGGGCGGAATACACGATCGCCGACGACTTCCTGTCCGGCCGGGTCGACCGCGACGCGACCATCGCCCGGCTGGCGACGTACAGCCTGACGACCCCGGACAAGGCGGCCCAGCGGCTGCGCTTCATCGAGACCTACCGCAGCTACATCATCAACTACGGCCTCGGCCGCGACACGGTCCAGGCCTGGGTCGAGCGCCAGGGACCGGACCACTGGGCCGGGATGGAGACCCTGCTGTCGAGCCAGATCCTGCCGGTGGATTTGATGTGAGGGCTTAGGGCTTAGGGCTTAGGGCTTAGGGCTTAGGGCTTAGGGCTTAGAAAGAGGCGGGCGGGCACTCGCGTCACACCCCTTCTACCCAAGCCCCACTCCCTAATTCCTGCTCCCTAACCCTCACTGCGCCAGCATGCCGCCGTCGATCTTGAACTCGGCCCCGGTGACGAATTTGGACTCGTCGGAGGCCAGGTAGAGGACGCAATACGCCACGTCGTCAGGCTCGCCGATCCGCTTAAGCGGAATGCCGCGGGCCAGCTTCTGGTGAGCCGTGCCTTCATCACCGCCGGCCATGGCGATGAAGGGGTCGAGGATCGGGGTCTTGATAAAGACCGGGTGCACCGAGTTGCAGCGCACATTCCAGTCCTGCTTCGCAGCTTCCAGGGCTACGGTCTTGGTGTACATCCACACCGCCGCCTTGGTGGCGTTATAGGCCCCCATGCCGGGCGCAGCGGCCAGACCGGCCACCGACGAGATGTTGATGATCGCGGCCGGTGCGGCGGCGCGCAGATGGGCCATCGCGTGTTTGCAGCCCAGCATGACGCTGTCGAGATTGACCGCCTGGACCCGGTGCCAGTTCTCGAGGGTATCGCTCTCGGCATAGTGCAGCTCGCCGCCGATACCGGCATTGTTGACCAGGATCGACAGCCCGCCCATCGCCGCAACGGCGGACTCGACCACGGCGATCCAGTCGGCCTCGCTGGTCACGTCATGGGCGAAGGCGAAGGCCGAACCCGGTACCTCGGCGTTGATCGCCGCGGCCAGGGCCTTGACCCCGTCCAGATTGACGTCGGTCAGGGCGACCCTGGCCCCCTGACGTACCAGCATCCAAGCCATGGCCACGCCCAACCCCCCGGCCGCGCCGGTGATCAGCGCCCGTTTGCCGGCAACCCGGCCCTGTGCTGTCGTGCTCATCTCATTGCCCTCCCAGGCGGGCCGCGGTCTCGTCGATGAACCGGGCCATGCGGATGTCGTTGTCGGTGACGCCGCCGGCGTCATGGGTCGTCAGCAGGATCTCGACACCGTTGTAGACATTGGACCATTCCGGATGGTGATCCATCTTGTCGGCCAGCAGGGCGACCGCGGTCATGAAGGCGAAAGCGCTGTTGAAATCGGCGAATTTCAGGGCCCGCGCGATGGCCGGGCGATCGCCGGGGGCGGCGGCCCAGCCCGGCAGCCCGGCAAGGACTTCCGTAAGGTCAAGGGCTTGAAGCGTCATCGGCCGTCTCCTTGTTCAGTCCCTGCCGTATAGCGCCCGCCCCGCCATCACAAGCGTTTGCCGCCCCGGAACACCCCGAACGCACCGCGACCACGCGGCCCGGTGACGGCGCCCTCGCAAACGGCTAAACCGCGATCATGACCGACCAGGCCACATCATCCGGCAAGACCTCATCCTTCGGATTCCGCGACGTCGACGCGACCGAAAAGGTGCGCATGGTGCGCGGCGTCTTCGACAGCGTCGCCTCCAGCTACGACCTGATGAACGACGTGATGAGCGTCGGCGTCCATCGTCTGTGGAAGGATGCGGCGGCAGCGAAGCTGAACCCCCGCCCGGGCGAGACCATCCTCGACGTGGCCGGCGGGACCGGCGACATGGCGCGGCGCTATGCGAAAATGGCGCGCGCGGCCCAGCAGCGACGCGGCGGCGAGGACGCGTCGGTCATCGTGCTCGACTACAATGCCGAAATGATCATGGCCGGGGTCGACAAGGGCGGCGAGCCCGAGATGTCGTGGACCGTCGGCGACGCCATGGCCCTGCCCCTGCCTGATGCTTCGGTCGACGCCTATTCGATCAGTTTCGGCATCCGCAATGTCGCCGACATCCCCCAGGCCCTGGCCGAAGCACGACGGGTCCTGAAGCCGGGTGGCCGCTTCCTGTGTCTGGAGTTCTCGCGTCCGACCACGGCCCCGGTGCGGTCGGTCTATGACGCCTGGTCATTCAAGGCCATTCCCCGTATCGGCGGCTGGATCGCCGGCGACCGCGACAGCTATCAATATCTGGTCGAGAGCATTCGCCGCTTCCCGGACCAGGCGACGTTCAAGGCCATGATCGAGGCCGCCGGCTTCAGCCGGGTGACGGTGACCAACCTGTCCGGCGGGATCGCGGCCATCCACCACGGGTGGGCGATCTGACCAGCACCGCCCGTTACCGGACGGCCCCGACGCCGCCTGTCGCCCTGCCCGTGCGCGATCCGCTGGGCGCCAGCTGGCGGCTGATCGGCTGGCTGGGTGTGCTGGCGCGCCACGACGCCCTGACCCCGCGCGAGATCACCGGCCAGCTGCCCGGCTGGGCCCGGCCGATCGCCGGGGTCATCCATCTGTTCGCCCGGCGCGAGGGCCGCCAGGGTCGCCCCGGCCAGCGGCTGGCGAAGGCGTTCGAGCACCTCGGTCCGGTGGCGATCAAACTGGGTCAGGTCATGGCCACCCGGGCCGACATCTTCGGAACCAAATTCGCCACCGACCTGGGTCGGCTCAAGGACCGGCTGGAGCCCTTCCCCACGGCCGAGGCCCGCGTCGAGGTGGAACGGTCTCTGGGCCGGCCGCTGGACAGTCTGTTCACCGATTTCGGCGACCCGATCGGGGCCGCCTCCCTGGCCCAGGCCCATCCGGCCTGGCTTTCTGACGGTCGCAAGGTGGCGGTCAAGGTGCTGCGCCCCGGGGTCGAACGGCGCGTGGCCAAAGGGCTGGACTCGATGCGGCTGGCGGCGCGACTGGCCGACCAGTTCGTGCCCCTGTCCCGACGGCTGGAGCCCCGCGCCTTCGTCGAGACCATCGCCCGTTCGCTGCAGCTGGAGCTGGACATGAGGCTGGAGGCGGCCGCCGCCTCGGAGCTGAAAGACATCATGGAGGCCGGCCTGGCCGAGGGCAGCGGCCATATGTCGGCCCCGGCCGTCGTCTGGGAGGGCGTCGGCAAACGGGTGCTGACGCTGGAATGGGCCGAGGGCATGGCCATGACCGATCCGGCCGCCGCCGACCAGCCGGGGCTGGACCGCAACGCCCTGGCCGACAATATCGTACGGGCCTTCCTCAGTCAGGCGCTGGATCACGGTGCCTTCCACGCCGATCTGCACGAGGGCAATCTGTTCGCCCGCGCCCCGGCCGAGGTGGTGGCCGTCGATTTCGGCATTATCGGCCGGCTGGGCCCGTCCGAACGACGCTATCTGGCCGAGATCCTGTGGGGCTTCCTCAGCCGCGACTACGACCGTATCGCCCGGGTCCATTTCGAAGCCGGCTATGTGCCGCCGCATCATTCGGTCGAGGCCTTCGCTCAGGCCCTGCGCGCGGTCGGCGAACCGGTCATCGGCAAACAGGCCAGCCAGGTCTCGATGGGCCGGCTGCTGGGCCAGTTGTTCGAGATCACCGCCCTGTTCGACATGCATCTGCGGCCCGAGCTGATCCTGCTGCAGAAGACCATGGTCTCGGTCGAGGGGGTGGCCCGACGGCTGAACCCCGACCACGACCTGTGGGCCGCGGCCCAGCCGGTGGTCGAGCGCTGGATCCGGCGCGAATTGGGGCCACAGGCCCAGATCCGCGAAGCCGTGGACGAGGTCGTGTCGACCCTGCGCGCCCTGTCGCAATGGGCCCAGCGACCGCCCGAACCCGCCCCGATCGTCGCACAGCCTGTGACGTCGCGCTGGCTTGTGGCCGGTGTCGTGCTGGCCCTGGGCACCGGCACAGCTGCCCTTGTTCTGTCTCTTTGGCGGACCATGTTCTGATCCTCACACCGGAGCCCCGCTCATGAAGATCACCGTACTCGCCAGCCTGGCCCTGCTGCTCAGCCCGGCCGCCGCCCTCGCCCAGACCGGACCAGCCGCCGCCTCCCTTCCCAACAGTTTCGATCAGGCCGCCCCCCCCGTCGCCCCGGCCGCGCCCGCCGTCGTTCAGGCCATGGCCGATGAACGCGCCGAAGACGCCCTGCGCGACTTCATCGCGGGGGCCGCCGCCGATGACATCGACACGTCCAACCTGTCCGACGAGCTGATCACCGCGATCACCGCCCAGTCCGACCAGGTCAGCGCACTGATCAGCAGCTACGGCGCGGTCGAAGCTGTAACCTTTACCGGCAAGCGGGACGGGGCCGACCTGTTCAGTGTGCTGTTCGCCAATGCCGATACCCAGTGGGTCATCGGCTTCAACGAGGCGGGCAAGATCGGCATCCTTCTTTTCCGACCCGCCCCGACGGAATAGCGGCAACATCAGTCGGAGGTATCGGGGCGGCCCCGGGCCGACTTGATGCCCGAACGTTTGGCCTTGCCCACCAGTCGCCGTTCCTTCGAGGCCCGCGTCGGCCGGGTCGGCACACGATAGACCGGGGCCACCACGGCGGCGTCCACCATGTCCTGCAAGCGGGCGATGGCGTCGGCGCGGTTGCGCTCCTGCGAGCGAAAGCGCACCGCCGTGATCAGGATCACCCCGTCCAGCGTCAGCCGGCTACCGGCCAGCTTCATCAGCCGCGCCCGCACCGGTTCGGTCAGGGACGGCGAGTTGCGGGCGTCGAACCGCATCTGCACCGAGGTCGAGACCTTGTTGACGTTCTGGCCGCCCGGCCCGACCGCGCGATAGAAGCGGAACTCCAGCTCGTCTTCGGGAATGACCAGGCTCACGGCACGGCTCGCCGGGCGCGGACCACGGCCGTGTCCAGCGCCTGGAGAAAGGCCGAGCGGTCCTTCGGCCCGAACGGCGGCGGGCCCGAGGTGGCGACCCCGATCGAGCGCAGATGCTCACCGACCAGCCTGCCGGCCAGGGCCGAACCGATCGAGTCGGGCGTGAACGGCTGGCCGTTGGGCTTCAGCGCCTGGGCCCCGGCCTTCAGGCAGCGATCGGCCAGCGGAATATCCGAGGTGATGACGATATCGCCCGTCACCGCCCGTTCGGCGATCCAGTCGTCAGCGATGTCCGGCCCGGCGTCGACGACCACCTGTTCGATCCACGGGGCCCGGCGCGTGTTGATCCAGCCGTTGGAAACGACAAAGACCTGCAGGCCATAGCGTTCGGCCACGCGATACACCTCATCCTTCACCGGACAGGCGTCGGCGTCGATGAACAGGCGGGAGGCGGGTGTGGCGGGCGGGGTCATACCCCGCCCTGTATCACTGTCTGTAGGCGGGCGGCATCCCGTTGGCCTGCACCCCGCCGGTGCGATAGCGATCGCGCAGCAAATACTGGCGGCTGGTCATCGCCTGGGCGGCACCACCGACATAGACGGCCTCGGCCTGGCTGAGCGGTTCCAGCGGATCGCCGGACCAGATCACCACATCGGCGGCGGCCCCGGCCTTGAGCTCGCCGAACTGGCCGGCCATGCCGAAGATACGCGCCGGATTGACGGTGATGGCGGCGATGGCCGCCTCGTAGGCCAGACCGTGCGACACCGCGTTGCCGGCGTTGTAGCGGATGTCCCGCGCCCGGTGGGTCGAGCCCTCATTGCCCTTGATGGCGATGACCACCCCGGCGGCCTGCAGGGCCGCGGCGTTCTCCATCCGCGCGCCGCGCATTTCGAAACTGCCCGGCAGGTTGGAGATCGGATTAAGCAGGACCGGGACATTGGCGGCGGCGATCTGGTCGGCGACCATCCAGCCCTCTTCCGCTTCGTCGAGGATGACCTTGACCCCTTCCTCGCGGGCCAGACGCAACACCTGCTGGATATCGGCCGCGCGATGCACGGTGACGATCAGCGGCATGGTGCCGTTGGCGACCGGGATCAGGGCCTCGAGATCGGCCCGCGACAGGCTGAGGTCCCGCAGGCCGGCGCGGTCATAGGCCGAGCGATTACGGGCAAACAACCGGACCTCGGCCAGGGTTTCCTTGAACTGGATGAACTGGACGCCACGGGCCCCGCCGGCAATCCCGGCCCCGGCTTCGCCGAAGGGGGCGACCATGGCCACCCGTGCCTTGACCAGGATGTCGTTGCCCTCGGCCAGATGGATGATGGCCGCCTGGCCTGCGAACAGGCTGGGCGACTGCAGGCCGGCGGAACCGACGCCGGCGAAGTCGCTGTCATCATGCGAATGGCCGCCGCCGCCGCCGCCGGCGTGGCTGGGGGTGACGATGGCGCGGGTCACGCCGCCGAGGCGGGCGACGGGCAGGGTGAAGGACCAGGGGTCGAGGCCGTAGGAGACGTCGAAGGCGGCGCTGACACTATCGGCGCTGCTGGACAGGTCGTTCGAGCCGCGGACAGACGATACTTCGGAACCGCCGAGGCCGGAATCGACCGCAACGAAGCCGGGAGTAACGACCTTGCCGGTCGCGTCGATGACGCGGGCTCCGGACGGGGCGGCCCCGGTGCCGACCGAGACGATGCGGCCGTCACGCAGGACGACGGTTCCGTTCTCGATCACCGAGGTCCCGGTCAGGACCCGGCCGCCGGTGATGGCGGTCAGTTCCTGGGCGAGGGACGGCGTCGACAGGGCCAGGGCCGCGGCGGCACCGAGAATGAGGCTGGTGAGACGCATCAGCGGGCTCCTTCACGGACGTTGGCGGCACTGAGGTCGTAGCCGGGCTGGCCCAGTTCGAAATCAGACACCGGCTGATAGGCCGGGTTCATGCGGTCGAAGGTCAGGGCCCCGTCAATGAAAACCTGGTCGGCGCGGGCGTAGATGCTGAACGGATCAGCACTCCAGATCACGACGTCGGCCCGTTTGCCGGCCTCAAGCGATCCGGTCTGGTCAGCGATGCCCAGCGAGCGCGCCGGGTTCAGGGTGATCCAGCTGATCGCGCGTTCCTCGGAGATATTCATGCCGATACGGCGCCCGGCGGCCAGGGCAGCCGCGGCCTCCTGGTTCAGACGCTGGGTCAGTTCGGCATCATCGGAGTGGATGATGGCGCAGGAGCCTTCAGGGGCGTCTACGAGGGCGGCGTTGGCCTCGACCGCGTCGAGCGCCTCCATCTTGAAGCCCCACCAGCCGGTCCACATGTCGGCGCAGATGCCTTCACGGGCCAGCAGCGGCGCGATCTTGTAGGCCTCAATCGCGTGATGGAAGGCCGTGACCCGATAGCCGAACTCCTTGGCGATATCGATCATCACGGCCATCTCGTCGGCCCGATAGCAGTGGTTCTGAACCAGGATGGTACCGTCCAGCACCCCGACCAGGGTTTCGAGCTGGAGGTTGCGGGTCGGCGGCGAGCCTTCGCCGGTCTCGCGCCACTTGTCCCATTTGGAACGGTATTCCTGGGCGGCGATAAAGGCGGCGCGATAGCCGGCGACATTGCCCATACCGGTGGCCGGCGACTGGTTGCGGCTGCCGTAGACCCGCGACGGGTTTTCGCCGCACGCCATCTTCAGGCCATAGGGCGCGCCGGGCATCTTCATGCCCTGCATGGTGATCGAGGGCACATTGCGGATGGTCACACCGCGACCACCGAACAGATTGGCAGAGCCGGGCAGGATCTGGAGGGTGGTTACGCCGCCCGCGCGGGCGGTGTTGAACCCGGGATCCTGTGGCCACAGCGAATGTTCGGCCCATACCTGGGCGGTGTTGGGGTTGGTCGCCTCGTTGCCGTCGCTCATCCCCTGCACGCCGGGCGAGGGATAGACGCCGAGGTGGCTGTGGGTGTCGATCACCCCGGGGGTGACATAGCGGCCCCGGGCATCAACGACGCGGAAACCGGCGGGCACGGGGGTCGAGGCGTCACCGACCGTGGTGACCCGGCCATCCGTGACGATGACCACACCGTTGTCGAATTTCGTGCCGGCCCCGGTCAGGACCGTACCACCGACGATGGCCATGCTCTCGCGCGGCATCGGCGCATAGGTCGAGGGGAAGGGGTCGGGATTGGCCGCATAGTCGAGGCCGCGAGCCAGGGTGCGGCTGTTTCCGGCTGAGGCTGCCGGCGCGTCGGTCGTTCCGGCGGTTCCGGTGGTGGCGCAGGCCCCGAGCGACAGACCACCGGCGAGAACGCAGGTGAGGACAGCGAGGCTCGCGCCCCGCAGGCGATTGACGATCATCGAATACTCCCCAGAGACTCAACCATCGCCGCCCCGGCGATGTGTAGTGGACCGATTGGACGCCCTGGCCGCTGAGACGTCAAAGCCGGATTCATTACAAAGCCGTAAGGTTGGCGCGGACGGCAGCATCGGTCAGGCCGTCCACGGCGATCCGCTTCAGCCGCGACTGCCCACCCCGGTGTAATGTCACCGCCGATTTGGGCAGGCCGAGGCTTTTGGCGAGCAGTTTCAGCAGGGCCGTATTGGCCTCCCCCTCGACCGGCCGGGCCCGAACCCGAACCTTGAGCACCGGCCGGCCATCGGCGTCGACGTCCCAGCCGTCAATGCGATCGAGGGATGCGCCGGGGGTCAGTTTGACGAAGAGATCGGCCATGGAGGTGGAGAGATCAGACGGGCGGGCGGATTTCAACGCCTGTCCGGGTGGGCTTGCCAGCTGCCGATCACGAGTCTAATACTGCACCACATGGTTCAGTATTCATCCCCTCGCCTCAGCAACTCGTTCGCCGCCCTCTCGGACGCCACCCGTCGCGGGGTGCTGGAGCAGCTCGGACGTTCCGACGCGTCGATCACCGAGCTCGCCGACAGGTTCCACATGACCCTCACGGGGATGAAGAAACACGTCAGCGTCCTGGAGGATGCCGGGCTGGTTGCGACAGAGAAGATCGGGCGGGTGCGGACCTGCAGGCTCGGCCTGCGCAGGCTCGAGGACGAGGCGGCGTGGATCGAAACCTGCCGCCAGCTCTGGGCCGCCCGCTTCGACGCCCTGGACGGCGTGGTCGAGGAATTGAAACACGGGGAGAAGACCGATGAGTGAGCACACGACGATAGAACGGGCATCCGGGCGCGAGCTCGTCGTCACCCGGACCTTCAACGCCCCCGCCCGTATCGTGTTCGAGGCGTGGACTCGGCCCGAGCTGATGAAACGGTGGTGGGTACCGAAGTCGATCGGCGTGCCCCTGAGGTCCTGCGAGATGGATGTGCGCGCCGGGGGAAGCTACCGGCTCGAGTTCGGGCACGACGCCTCGGAGTCCATGGCGTTCGTCGGCAAATACCTCGAAGTGGATCCGCCGTCGCGCCTCGTCTGGACCAATGAGGAAGGCGAAGACGGAGCCGTGACCACGGTGACCTTCGAGGAAAGGGACGGCAGGACGTTCCTGACCGTCCACGAACTCTACCCCTCGAAGGAAGCCCTCGAGGCCGGACACGGGGCGGAAGACGGCATGCCCGAACAGTTCGGCCAGCTGGACGAACTGCTGGTCGCCCTCGTCGCTAACCCCTGACGAAAAAGGGCGCGGGGCCCGAAGGCACCGCGCCCTGCCTATCGGTTATCGGCTGTCGGCCGGACCCTAGCCCAGGGCCGTCATCAATTCCGGAATGGCGACCTTGTAGTCGGCGACCAGCCCGAAGTCCGCGACCTGGAAGATCGGGGCGTCGGGATCCTTGTTGATGGCGACGATGATCTTCGAATCCTTCATCCCGGCCAGATGCTGGATCGCGCCCGAGATACCGATGGCGATGTACAGGGCCGGGGCCACGACCTTACCGGTCTGGCCCACCTGATAGTCGTTCGGGGCATAGCCGGCGTCGACGGCGGCGCGCGAGGCCCCGACGGCGGCCCCCAGCTTGTCGGCCAGCGGGTCCATCACGGCGTGGAACTCCTCGGCCGAACCGAGGGCCCGTCCGCCGGAAACGACGATCCTGGCGGCCCCCAGTTCCGGGCGGTCAGACTTGACCATCTCTTCCGAGACGAAGCCGGCGCTACGACCGGCATCGACGACCTTGGCGGCCTCGACGGTGGCCGAACCGCCCTCTTCCGCCGCGGTGAAGGCGGTCGGTCGCACGGTGATGACCTTCTTGCCGTCCGACGACTGGACGGTTTCCAGCGCGTTGCCGGCATAGATCGGACGCACGAAGGTATCGGCCGAGACAACCTCGATGATGTCCGAAATCGGCGCGACGTCGAGGGCGGCGGCGATGCGCGGCATGAAATTCTTGCCGTCGGTGGTGGCCGGCGACAGGATGGCATCATAGCCGGGTGCCAGGGCGACCACGGTCGCGGCCACGGCCTCGGCCAGCTGGTGACCCAGGGCGGGGCTGTCCGCCTGCAGCACCTTGCGCACGCCCTTGATCTTCGCCGCGGCATCGGCGGCGGCCTTCGACCCCTCGCCCAGGACCAGGACGTCGACGTCGCCCGACAGCGCCAGGGCGGCGGTCACGGTCTTGTGGGTGGTGTCGCGGACGGTATCCCCGTCGCGATCGGCGATGACGAGAACGGCCATTACAGGACCCCCGCGGTCTTGAGCTTGGAAACCAGTTCGGCGGCATCAGCCACCGTGATGCCGGCCGAGCGTTTGGGCGGCTCGGTGACTTTCAGAACCTTCAGCCGGTCGGCGACATCGACGCCGTAGTCGGCGACGGCCTTCATGGCGATCTCCTTCTTCTTGGCCTTCATGATGTTGGGCAGGGAGGCATAGCGCGGCGTGTTCAGCCGCAGGTCCACCGTCACCACTGCCGGCAGCTTGGCCGCCAGGGTCTGCAGGCCGCCGTCGACCTCGCGGGTCACGGTCGCCGTGCCGTCCGCGATGACCAGCTTGCCGGCGAAGGTGGCCTGGGGCCAGTCCAGCAGGGCCGCCAGCATCTGGCCGACGGCATTGTTGTCCCCGTCGATCGACTGTTTGCCCATCAGGATCAGGTCGGGCTTCTCTTCCTCGACCACCGCCTTCAGCAGCTTGGCCACGGCCAGCGGCTCCAGATCGGCGTCCGACTGGATCAGGATGCCGCGGTCGGCCCCCATGGCCAGGGCGGTGCGAATGGTTTCCTGGGCCTGGGTCACGCCGATCGAGACCACGACGATCTCGGTGGCCGTCCCGGCCGCGTGATGATCCTTGCCATCACGCAGACGCACGGCCTCCTCGACGGCGATTTCGTCGAACGGATTCATGCTCATCTTGACGTTGGCCAGGTCGACGCCGGTCTGGTCCGACTTCACACGAGCCTTGACGTTATAGTCGATCACCCTTTTGACAGGGACGAGAACCTTCATGAGCCTACCCATACAAGCGCCGGAATGTTGCGGCACGGAATGGAACGGCCAGACAGGCCTGTCAATGTAACGTCGGGTCAAGCCGCTGCGGCGGTTGGTCCCCGAAAGCGCCGGAAAACCCGATGAACCGCCTTCTGACGATGAAACGGCTGAGCACCCTTTTTCTGGGCCTGTTCGGCGTGCTGGTGGCGGGAGTGTTCGCCTATCAGGCGCTCTGGGCCGCCCCGGGCGAGCGCTGCGAGGCCCGGGGACAATGGTGGGCCGATGAAGGCCGCATCTGCGCCCAGCCGATCTCGATCGCCGAGATCACCGGCAGGCCGATTCCTGGCCGGCGGGCTGCGGAATCAGCAGAAAAAAATCGCGAACTGGTACGGATCGAGGATGAGATCGCCGCCCAGAAGCGCGCCCGCGACGCCGATGCCGAGGTCCAGCGCGCCCGGCTCAAGGCCGTGCAGGGTCGCTAGGCAGGGCGGGGGGCGGTCAACGGGTCGCGCCGGGCTGCCACAGGACATCGCCAGCCCCGTTCGCATTGGCCCGGCGAGCGGCGACGAACAGGTGGTCTGACAGGCGATTGAGATAGCGCATCGCCGCCGGGGTCACCGACTCGTCGCTCTCGGCCAGACGGACGGCCTCACGTTCGGCCCGGCGGCACACGGTGCGGGCCAAGTGCAGATGCGCCGACAGGGGCGCGCCACCGGAGAGGATGAAACTGTCCAGCGGCTTGAGGCTTTCATTCATCCAGTCGATCTCGGCCTCGATCCGCTCGACCTGGCTGTCAACGATGCGCAGCGCCTCCCATTTCGGAGCCGGATCATGCGGCGTGGACAGGTCCGCGCCCAGATCAAACAACTCGTTCTGGATCCGGCCGAGCATGGCGTCGATCCGGTCATTCTGGCCGGAATGCAGCCGGGCGACGCCGATGACGGCGTTCAGCTCATCGACCGCGCCATAGGCCGCGACCCGGGCGCTGGATTTGGACACCGGCTCCCCGGAAGCCAACCGCGTGGATCCGTCATCGCCGGTGCGGGTGTAGATCTTGTTCAGAACGACCATTGGCTCTTCCCCGGGGCCTCAGCCGCCATGTGACGATTTCCACCACAGCCCGGTCATCAGCAAGATGATGGCGACAGCCTGAAGCACGATGCGCAACCGCATCAGCTTGTTCGAATGCGAGCGGGCATATTCCCCGCCACGAAAGAGCGAATAGATGCCGAAGCCAAGGGTGACGGTCACGGCCGCCACAGCCAGCAGGATCAGTACGGTGAAGACGTTTTCCATCGCTTCTTTCTAGGCCTGTGCGCCGCGCGAGACCAGTCGGCGCGTTCCGCGACCGGCTGCCGCAGGCCCGGATCGTGAAAATTCTGCCTGCGGACTAAGCGATTGGTCACCATTACGGGTCATACACGGGGCGAGGACGGGCATGACTGACAGAACTATCCGCAATCTGGACAACCTGCGCCGCTCGGCTTCAACCGCCCGGCTGCTCAATCTGTTGCGGGTCGCAAGCGATCACAGCCATACGCGCGCCTGGGCCGAACAGCCCCTGTTCGAGACCCCGACCCTGAACCGCGCCATGATCGTCAAACACAGACTGCGCCGGGACGAGCTGGATTATTTCATCGGCCGCCGGCATGTGGCGACCAAGATCATCCTGCCGGTCGATGCGCAGGAACTGAAGGCTGGCGGACGCTTCACCTTCGTCAATCAACTCGGCTTCGAACGGATCATGAAGGAAGGCTTCGGCCTGTCCCCGGACCACCCGGACGTCGAGACCCTGACCGTCATCGACGAGCTGCCTTCGCTGGACCCGTTCCTGCTGCGGGAGCGGTTGCGCCGCAACGGCATTGAGCCGGCCCCCTGCTATTTCGCGATCAGCGAGTCCGACCTGAACCAGATGTCCGCCTTCGTCGAACGCGAGATCCGGCCCCTCGTGGCCCTCAGCGTCGGTGACATCGATATCAGCCCGGGCTCGGTGCAGACCCTCGCCGGCAAGATCCTGTCCGGCGAACCCGGCGACCATATGGAGGCCTTGCGCGATACCCTGCGTCTGGCGCGGTCCGACTATCAGGAGGGCATCTTCTGCTGGAAGGGCTTCCTCTATTACAAATGGGTGCTGACGAGCCTGACTGCGGAGATCAACGAGGTCTCGGACGAGGTCGCGAACCTGCGCCCCCCCGGCCGCATCGAACCGGGCCTGATGGAGTATCTGCTGCGCACCCGCCTGCTGCTGCGCAACCGGATCCTTCGTACGTGCGAGGAGGTTCGGATCACCATCCAGGTCTATGACAACGCCTTCGCCGGACTGGCGATCGAGGGTCAGTCGGGGGTATTCAGGGACTTCCTGATCCAGGCTCCGTCGATGTTCAGCCGGCTGGGGGAACAGCTGGGCGCGCTCCAGCATATCGTCAGCTTCTGGCGTTACCGGTTCGCGCCGGGCCGCGCCCCGGCCGGGATCGGCGAACTGATCGACATCCTGATGGATTTCGAGGCCGGCCTGTTGGGTTACGGCGAAAACATCGGTGGCAACTACGTCGCTGCCTGAACCGGCAGTCGAGGACACCCGTCATGGAAAAGGGCCGGCGGTTTCCCGCCGGCCCTTGCCGTTTCGCCTGCCACCCTGATCGGGCGGGAGAGCTCTAGTAGCGGTAGTGGTCCGGCTTGAACGGGCCTTCGGTCGGGACCGAGATATAGGCCGCCTGCTCTTTCGACAGGGTCGTCAGCTTCGCGCCCAGCTTGGCCAGGTGCAGCATGGCGACCTTCTCGTCGAGATGCTTGGGCAGGACATAGACCTGGTTCTCGTATTTCGACTTGTTGGTCCAGAGTTCGATCTGCGCCAGCGTCTGGTTGGTGAACGACGCCGACATCACGAACGACGGGTGGCCGGTCGCGTTGCCGAGGTTCACCAGACGGCCCTGCGACAGCAGGATGATCTTGTTACCGCCCGGGAATTCGATGTGGTCGACCTGGGGCTTGATCTCGTCCCATTTGAAATTCTTCAGGCCGGCGACCTGAATCTCGCTGTCGAAGTGACCGATGTTGCAGACGATGGCGTTGTTACGCATCCGGCGCATATGATCGACGGTGATCACATCCTTGTTGCCGGTGGCGGTGACGAAGATGTCGGCCTTGTCGCAGACATCGTCCAAGGTCTGGACGTCATAGCCTTCCATCGCCGCCTGCAGGGCGCAGATCGGATCAATCTCGGTGACGATGACGCGGGCACCGCCGTTACGCAGCGAAGCGGCTGAACCCTTGCCGACATCACCATAGCCGCAGACCACGGCGACCTTGCCGGACAGCATGACGTCGGTGCCGCGACGGATCGCGTCGACCAGCGACTCACGGCAGCCGTACAGGTTGTCGAACTTGGACTTGGTGACGCTGTCGTTGACGTTGATGGCGGGGAAGGGCAGCTCGCCCTTTTCGGCCATCTGGTACAGGCGGTGAACGCCGGTCGTGGTCTCTTCCGACACGCCGCCGATGGCGTCACGGATGGCCGAATAGAAGCCCGGCTTCTCCTTGATGTAGCGTTTCATCACGGCATAGAGGGCTTCCTCTTCTTCGTTCTCGGGGTTGTCGAGCACCGAGATGTCCTTCTCGGCCTTGGGGCCGAGCACGCACAGCAGGGTGGCGTCGCCGCCGTCGTCGAGGATCAGGTTCGGATAGCCGCCGTCGGCCCATTCAAAGATCTTGTGGGCATAGTCCCAGTACTCGACCAGGGTCTCGCCCTTGGTGGCGAACACCGGCGTACCCGAGGCGGCGATCGCGGCCGCTGCGTGGTCCTGGGTCGAGAAGATATTGCACGAGGCCCAGCGGACCTCGGCACCGAGGGCTTCCAGCGTCTGGATCAGCACTGCGGTCTGGATCGTCATGTGCAGGCTGCCGGCGATTCGGGCCCCCTTCAGGGGCTTGCTGGCACCGAATTCGTCGCGCAGGGCCATCAGCCCGGGCATTTCGGTTTCGGCGATGGAGATTTCCTTGTTGCCGTAGTCAGCCAGGGAAATGTCGCGGACGATATAGTCGGTCATGCGTAAACGCTCTTTCGCCAATTGGGAGGATTGCCGCGCCCTATAACCCGACAGGCCTCACGGGGCAATGTTCATATAAGGATATCCTTATATGATGTGCGGGGCGTTCACGACCGGATTTCGGAGCCCAGCGCTTGGCGCATCAACGGCGAGCCGCTAGTCAGCCTTCATGGCCGATGACATCGCATTCAACCGTCCCGCCGCCGTCGACATGAGCGTTCCGCGCCATGACTGGACCCTTGATGAGGTCGAGGCCCTGTTCGCCCGGCCCTTCATGGAACTGGTGTTCGAGGCTGCCACCGTACACCGGCGCGGATTCGACCCGTCCGAGGTCCAGAAGAGCCAGCTGCTGTCGATCAAGACCGGCGGCTGTGCCGAGAACTGCGGCTATTGTTCGCAATCGGCCAGTTTCGACACCGGACTGAAGGCTGAAAAGCTGATGGACGCCACCGCCGTGCTGGCCGAGGCCATGGCGGCGAAGGCCGGCGGGGCCTCGCGCTTCTGCATGGGGGCCGCCTGGCGCGAGCTTAAGGATCGCGACACCCCGAAACTGGCGACCATGATCGCCGGGGTGAAGGCCTTGGGGCTCGAGACCTGTGCCACCCTGGGCATGCTGACCGCGGATCAGGCACGCCAGCTCAAGGATGCCGGTCTCGACTTCTACAATCACAACCTCGACACCGGGCCTGAGTATTACGCCCAGGTCGTCACCACCCGGACCTATCAGGACCGGCTGGAGACACTGCAGCATGTCCGGGACGCCGGCATGAGCACCTGCTGCGGCGGCATCGTCGGCATGGGCGAGGCGCGGCGCGACCGGGCCAGCCTGCTGCATGCCCTCGCCACCCTGCCCGAACATCCCGACAGCCTGCCGGTCAACGCCCTGGTGCCCGTCACCGGCACGCCGCTGGGTGACCGGGTGCTGAAGACCGGTGAGATTGATCCGATCGAGTTCGTCCGTACGGTCGCGGTCGCCCGCCTCGTCTGCCCCCGGGCCATGGTTCGCCTCTCGGCCGGTCGCGAGACGATGAGCGCCGAAATGCAGGCCCTGTGCTTCCTGGCCGGGGCCAATTCCATCTTTGTCGGCGGCAAGCTTCTGACCACGCCGAACCCGGAACAGGATGAGGACGCGGCCCTGTTCGCCCTGCTGGACCTGAAGCCGATGGCTGCGGGTGGCATCGCGGCGACCGTCTGAGCCGAGCGTAACCGGACCTTAAGCGGCCTGTCCTAGACTCGCGACATGGATCGTCGCGCACTTCTCGGCCTTGCCGCCCTCACCGCCACTGCGGCCACCACGGCGGCCGCACCCGCGCTGGCCCGCAACGAGGGCGGCGGCGGCGGCTCGACCTCCAGCTTCATCCGGTTTCCCACCGTTACCGCCACCATCCTGCGATCGAACGGAGGGCGGGGCGTCCTGACGGTCGAGACCGGGATCGACGTCGCCGACGCGGCCCTGCGCACCCGGGCGGAACAATCCGCCCCGCGGCTGCGCGCCGCCTACAATACAGTGGTCCAGCAGATCGCCAGCGCCATGCTGCCGGGCGCGCCGCCGGACGTCGAACGTATGGTGGCGCAGCTTCAGGCCGTCACCGACTCCACGCTCGGTCGGCCCGGGGCGCATCTGCTCATCGGCACGGTGATGGTGGCCTGAACCGGCGGCCCGCCCGCGCGAGTATCAATCCTTTGTCGGACTGACCTGGTCGGCGTCGCCATAGGTCAGGGCCAGGAAGACATCCTCGAGGTCCGGGTCCTCGGTGGTGATATCGGCGATGGTGATTCCGGCGGCCCTGACCGCCGCCAGCACCTGTTCAACCGACGACTGGCCCTTGCGATAGGTGACGGCGAAGGCCCCGTTCGGCCGGGCCGCGACGTCAAAGCCGTTCAGGACCGGCGGCGGCGTCTGCGCCACGTCCGGCGTGACGATGACATTGCGGGTATCCAGCCGCCGCAACAGCTGCGGCGTCGGCTCACAGGCCACGACCTCGCCCCGGTTCATGATGGCGATCGTGTCGCAGAGCTCCTGCGCCTCTTCCAGATAGTGGGTGGTCAGCAGGATGGTCACGCCCTCGGCATTGATGCGCCGGACGTATTCCCACAGCTGGCGACGCAGTTCGACATCGACCCCGGCCGTGGGCTCATCAAGGATCAGCACCGGCGGATTGTGCACCAGGGCCTTGGCCACCATCAGCCGCCGCTTCATCCCGCCCGACAGGGCCCGGACATAGGCATGGGCCTTGTCCGACAGGCCGAGCGCGGCCAGCAGTTCGTCCGAACGACGCTCTTTCGCCGGCACACCATAGAAGCCGGCCTGCACCTCCAGCGCCTCGCGCGGGGTGAAGAAGACGTCGGCGACGATCTCCTGCGGCACGACACCGAGGGCCGCACGGGCGTCGCGCGGGTCCTGATCGATGTCCCGCCCCCAGATGGCGGCCGTGCCACCGGTCTTGTTGACCACCCCGGCCAGAATGTTGATCAGGGTCGACTTGCCCGCGCCATTCGGACCCAGCAGGCCAAACATGGACCCGCGGGGGATGACCAGATCAACACCCCGCAGCGCGGTCTTGGGCGGCGATTTGCGGGATCCGGCATAGGTCTTCTCGAGACCATGAACTTCAATGGCATTGACGGGCAGAGCTTCGGTTTCGGTCATCAACAGTCCATGCCTTGCGGTCCTGATCCGCGCGACGCGCCGCCAGCCACCAATAAATTGACGCCCGCAGGCGCGACGCATAGGTATGCGCGGCGATCCGTTCCGCCAAGGTCACGAGCTGAAAATGCCCCCGCGCCATATCACTGCGATCATCCCGCCCCCCGAACAGATCGTGGTCGCGACCAAGCGTGTCGCCTGTGACGGCGGCGGCGGCGCCCTCGGCCACCCGCTGGTCTATATGGATATGGGCGACGAGAATTTCGTCGAATGCGCCTATTGCGACCGCCGGTTCGTCCTGTCGGCCCATCCGCTGCCCGAGAACGAATATCTCGATCCGGCCGCTCGCCCGCCCGAAGCCCACTGAATCGGCGGAGTCCGGATGCGTTTTCTGCACACCATGGTCCGGGTCGCCGACCTTAAGGCCGCGCTTCATTTCTACTGCGACCTGCTGGGCCTGACCGAGGTCCGGCGGATGGAGCATGAGGCCGGCCGCTTCACCCTGGTCTTCCTCGCCGCCCCCGCCGACATCGACCGCTCCACGGCCGAACGGTCGCCCGAGCTGGAACTGACGTTCAACTGGGACCCCGAAACCTATGACGGCGGCCGCAATTTCGGCCACCTCGCCTACAAGGTCGCCGATATCCACGCCGCCTGCCAGCGGCTGATGGACGGGGGCGTCGTCATCAACCGCCCGCCCCGCGACGGCCGCATGGCCTTCGTCCGTTCGCCCGACGGCATTTCGATCGAGATCCTTCAGGAGGGCGACCCCCTGACCCCGGTCGAGCCCTGGCTGTCCATGCCCAACACCGGGGTCTGGTAAGGATGAGCCTGCGGATCCTGACGGCGGCGGTCGCCGTGGCCGCCCTGATGACCGGCTGCGCCTCGACCTCGGAGACCCGGCCCGCGCGCACCGCCACCGAACAGCTTCTGCTCGCCCGCGCCGCTGACCGGGCGGTGGAGAGCCTGACCCTGCCGGTGCCCCACGGCTCCCGAATCTTCGTCGACAACACCTATTTCCAGGCCGAGGGCTCGGCCTATGCCGTCAGCGCCATCCGCGCCGCCATCTCGGGCAGCGGCTATGCGCTGAGCCCGGACAAGGCCAGCGCCGATGCCGTGCTTGAGCTGCGGCTCGGGGCCCTTTCGCTGGAGCAGATGCGGCGGGTGGTCGGCCTTCCCGAGATGCGGCTGCCGATCAATGACAGTTTCAACGTCGTCTCCATTCCCGAGCTGTCGATCTACAGTCGGCGCGACCGCGTCGGGGTGGCCGAGTTTTCGGGCTTTCTCTACGATCCCGCGACCGGGGCCCCGCTGGGCGCCATCGTGCCCATGGTCGGCCAGTTCCGCATCCGCAGTCACAGCCTGCTGATGATCGTCGCCTGGGGCCAGCAGAGCGTCCAGCCCGGCGAACGCGAGGTCGGCGACAGCTGGCGGCAATTCTGACCCTCAACGTCCGGGCCTGACGCCCTGTCGAAGACGATGACGCCGCCGCGCGCGACGCCTATGGTCGCCGCATGAGCCCCACCGATTCCGACACCCCGACCCCGGCCCCGATGCGCCTGTGGCTGATCGACGCCTCGGCCTACATCTTCCGCGCCTACCACGCCCTGCCGCCCCTGACGCGCAAGTCGGACGGGCTGCCGGTGGGGGCGGTGCAGGGGTATTGCAACATGCTGTGGAAGCTGTTGCAGGACATGAAGGGGCATGACGGGCCGACGCATCTGGCGGCGATCTTCGATCATTCGGAGCGGACGTTCCGCAATGACATGTACCCCCAGTACAAGGCCCACCGGCCCCCGGCGCCCGAGGATCTGGTGCCGCAGTTTGCGCTGGTCAGGGAGGCGACGGCGGCGTTCGGGGTGCATTGTGTCGAGATGGCCGGCTATGAGGCCGACGACCTGATCGCCACCTATGCCTGCCGCGCGCGCGAGGCGGGGGGCGAGGCGGTCATCGTCAGTTCCGACAAGGACCTGATGCAGCTGATCGGCGACGGCGTCGTCATGTATGACCCGATGAAGGACCGCCGGCTGGAAGAAGAGGCCGTGTTCGAGAAATTCGGCGTGGCCCCCGACCGCGTCGTCGATGTCCAGGCCCTGATCGGCGACGCGTCGGACAATGTGCCCGGCGCCCCCGGCATCGGGGTCAAGACCGCGGCCCAGCTGATCCAGGAGTATGGCGACCTCGACACCCTGCTGGCCCGGGCGTCGGAGATCAAACAGCCGAAACGGCGCGAGACCCTGATCGACTTCGCCGACCAGATCCGGCTGAGCCGCGACCTGGTCACCCTGGTCTGCGATCTGGAGGTGCCCGAGCCCATCGCCGGTTTCGCCGTGCGCGACCCCGACCCGGCCACCCTGTCGGCCTTTCTGGAGCTGATGGAGTTCCGCAGCCTGTCGCGCCGGGTCGGTGACGGCAAGGCGGCGGCCCATGACGGCTCGGCCTTCCAGCCCAAATCCTCGCTGGCGGGTGCCGCCCCCCTCTCCGCCCCCGTCGCCAGTCCGCGCCATGGCCCGCAGCCGGTCAGTGCCGATGTCGCGGCCCAGCCGTTCGACACCGCCGCCTATGAGACGGTGCAGACGCTGGACCAGCTGGACGGCTGGATCGCCAAAGCGCGCGAGGCCGGGATCATCGGCTTTGACACCGAGACCGACGCCCTGTCGGCCACCCATGCGGGCCTGTGCGGCCTGTCGCTGGCCGTCGGGCCCAACCAGGCCTGCTACATCCCCCTGACCCATGCCCATCCCGGGATGGCCGGCGCCGGCGGGCTGGATTTCGGCGACACCCCCGACACCCGCGCCCCCTTGGTCCAGATTGACAAGGCCGAGGCCCTGGCCCGGCTCAAGCCCCTGCTGGAAGACCCGTCGGTGATGAAGGTCGGCCAGAACATCAAATACGACCTGGCCGTCATGGCCCGGCGCGGCATCCACGTCGCCCCGATCGCCGACACCATGCTGATCTCCTACGTGCTGGAGGGCGGGCTGCACGGCCACGGCATGGACGAGCTGTCGCGCCTGCACCTGGGGCATGAGCCGATCCCGTTCAAATCGGTGTGCGGCACGGGCAAGGCCCAGATCTCGTTCAAACATGTGCCGCTGGAACCCGCCACCGCCTATGCGGCCGAGGATGCGGACGCCACCCTGCGGCTGTTCCACATCCTGTATCCGCGCCTGGCCCCGGCCGGGCTGATGACGGTCTATGAGACGCTGGAGCGCGGCATGCCCGCCGTGCTGGCCGCCATGGAGCGGACCGGCATCCGCGTCGACCCGGCCCGCCTGCAACGCCTCAGCCATGAGTTCGGCCTGAAGATGGTCGCGCTGGAGGGTCAGGCCCACACCCTGGCCGGGCGACCGTTCAATGTCGGCAGCCCCAAACAGCTGGGCGAGATCCTGTTCGGCGAGATGGCCCTGCCCGGCGGCAAGAAGACGGCCGGGGGCCAGTGGGCCACCGACGCCGCCGTTCTGGACGAACTGGCCCTAACCCATGAGCTGCCGCGTGTCCTGCTGGAATGGCGCCAGCTGGCCAAGCTGAAGGGCACCTATACCGATGCGCTGAGCGCGGCGATGGACCCCGGCACCGACCGCGTCCACACCAGCTATCAGCTGGCCGCGGCCAGCACCGGGCGGCTGGCCAGTTCCGACCCCAATCTGCAGAACATCCCGATCCGCACCGAAACCGGCCGCCAGATCCGCCAGGCCTTCATCGCCGCCCCCGGCCATGTGCTGATCAGCGCCGACTATTCCCAGATCGAGCTGCGGCTGCTGGCCCATATCGGCGACATCCCCGAGCTGAAACGCGCCTTCAAGGCCGGGCTGGACATTCACGCCGCCACCGCCAGCGAGATGTTCGGCGTCCCGGTCGAGGGCATGCCGGCCGAGACCCGCCGCCGCGCCAAGGCCATCAATTTCGGCATCGTCTATGGCATCAGCGCCTTCGGCCTGGCCGCCCAGCTGAACATTCCGAGGGAGGAGGCCGGGGCCTATATCAAGACCTATTTCGACCGCTTCCCCGGCATCCGCACATACATGGAGGCGATCAAGGCCGAGGTGCGCGAGGCCGGCTATGTCTCGACCGTGTTCGGCCGCCGCATCCACATCCCCGCCATCCATTCCAAATCGGGGGCCGAGCGCCAGTTCGGCGAACGCGCCGCCATCAACGCCCCGATCCAGGGGGCGGCGGCCGACATCATCCGCCGCGCGATGATGCGGATGCCCGCCGCCCTGGCCGAGGCCGGGTTCGGCCCGGAGGCGGGCACCGGCTCAGAGGTGAAGATGCTGCTGCAGGTGCACGATGAACTGGTGTTCGAGGCCCCCGAGGGCGTGGCGGAGCGTGCGATTGAGGTCATCAAGCGGGTGATGGAGGGGGCGGGGGACCCGGCCGTGGCTCTGTCGGTGCCGTTGGTCGTTGACGCGCGGGCGGCGGGGAACTGGGACGAGGCGCATTAGGGGGGGTCACCCTTCTCGAGGGCCAGGCCAGAAATCCCCCTGCGCATCTTTCCGAGCCTCACTCGGTTTAAGCGAAATTGTGAAGTCACCACCCGGGGTCAGGGCAACCTCTAACGTCAAATTGACAGCCGGCACCACAATCGAGGTAGGCGTCCCGTCAGCGAAAAAACCGAAACGACCAAGAGGGATGGTCACATTCGACCCCGAGACTGTGGGGGCGGTCACATGTTCGAAAGTGCGACTTCCGCCAAACTTCAAATCGTCCCGTTGCCGCTTCGTACCCGTCCCCACCAGCACCTCTCCACGTACAAAGCCGCCGCGCTTCCGGCGCTTCTCGTCGGCCGCTGCCAAGACCTCGTCCATCTGAAAGCCCTCAACTTCTGCCCATGAACGAATGACCTCATAGACGTCTGAGAGTTCTTCAAGGCGTGCATTGGCGTCCGGCGCGGTTACCAACTCCGCACCCTCTTCGATCAGCTTTCCAAACAAAGCCCGGGACCGTTCATCCGAGCTCAACGTAAACGACACCGTTCGCTCCCCACTACTCCCAATTTTCGAAACGATCCCGTCACGAACGAGCTTTCCAAACTCTTGCTTGCTGCGCACCCGTTCGTAATCAGAGGCAAACGAAGTAAAAACGGTGGCTCCCCTTATACGAAGCAGATAGTACGCGTGAGCAAGTGGAGAACCCATGAGTTCAACAGGAACGTCATTTTCGGCAGCAAACTCCCCAATAGCCTTGACTAGCTCGTTGCTGCGAAAGTCTTCCACTTCTGGTCGAAGGCGTAGGACCGTACCTGCTAGATTCGCAGAATTGAGCCCCCTTAGGTCTTCTACGGTTTTTATATCTCGTCTCGCTAGGCGCTTCGTTCGCTTTGCCTCGTAGACCATCGCCTCCGGTGTTCTGTACCATGGGAGAACAGAGCCTAGTCCGGCATCATTCGGAATCCCGCAAAAGAACATTACGTGAGTGTCACTTCCGACCTTATTCGCGATTTTTTGAGAAAGAAACGATATCTCCCTGACTTCTTTCTCAGAAAGAACTAGAGCGCGGCCAGCGTCGAGCGCGACTGTTTCTTTTTTCCAGTCACCATCAACATTCTGCGCAAGAAAGAATTCCTTGAACTGTATTCTTGGGGAAACAACATCCGTAATGTGGTCGAATTCATATTCGTCAGGAGTAAGGTACTGTAAGCCGTCCGGTAGCCCCCACAACGCATGAACTCTCGTTCGCCTAGTTCCAGAGTCGTACTGTGCCCAAGCTCCCGCCTTAGCTGGAATAAACCCGTGAACAATGAAGCATATTCTCGACAAGGGGATTTCGGCACCCTGCCAATGAACGATACGTTCCCCAATTTTTTTAACCGCCTTATCGGCGTTTATGGTGTCACTTCGATAGAGATTGAATCCATCAATTCGGTCTTTAAGGAATGGGTCGCGATCTTCCCGCACCACCATCCGACCACCCGTTACAGCGGCCAGCTCCTCGCCAAAACTCTTCCTGCCAACCATTGTTGATAATTGCTTCTGAGCGTCTTCCGCGGTTATCCAGAAAAGCCGGTGAGGCGGCTTGTAACCGGGCACATCGAAATCAGCTATATTGGTTAGTTTTCGGAACACCGTACTAGAACCAATACTGTACAATTTAAGCGCGCTTGCGCTTCCTGGATCACCTGGCGAGCTAGCTAACACTAACTCGCGGGGATCGACACCTCCGTAGTCATGCTCTCGATCCAATTGGACCAAAAACATCTGATTACTTGCGACTACAATCTCAAGGTGAACTCGCGTCGAGTACGTGCGACTCGCCCACTTACCAACCCGCCTCAGCGAGAGGCGGATATCAGAAAGTTTGGAGCCGACTCGTAAGTTGATCGGCCTTTCGACCGGTTGAGCAGGCGCTTGGATTGAGTTGCAGCCAGTTGGAACTGGCCAAAATCCGCCAGGACCGTGGGTCTCGAACATCCACTCGTTAACGACTTTGGAAAATCTTCGCTCATTTGATAGGTGGATGGATTGTTCGCGTATGAGCAACGGTTGTGCGATCAACCCGATATCGCCGGTCAGATCCGGATTTCTCGCGTACGTTCTATCGAGGAAAGCTCGGACCTGACAGGCGTCGAGCTCAGCGAAATCAGCACTCTCTAGCTCGCCGCGCCTCCGGATGTCTTCGTTCACGGCACTCGAGCGAAGTATGAAACCATCGGTTGGCAAGCCCTGCACGACCGCCGACGATAACAAGTTGCCGATCGCCTCAACGATCTGGTCGGTAGCCACGCCTCGCGCCTCAATGGAACTTGAGGCCCACAGCCGATGAAATTCCGTTCCAATGACTATGAATGGGGGCGTCCATGGAGCCGGCAAATCCCAAAGACTGGCCGCCTTACCGCCTACCTGAGTTTTGTCTGGCCTCGCGTGGGCACCAAAGTGCGGTCCAAAATACAGCGGAACTTCCATCAAGCTTGCTGGTCGGTATCTGCATTTCCCGGAGATGGCGTTGCTGCGTCTGCACCACTACCAGTCGCTCCAGCCTCCTTTCGGCCAGGACGGTCCACAGTACCGAACCAATCCAATGCTAGGCGTTGAAGTCGCGCCAGTGCATGGTCAGCAAAGTATCCAACAAAAAACCCAAAAAACAAGCCCGCGTACAAGTTCGCGATAACTCTATCGTCAAGAAACGGGACAATTTTTGAAGCAACGCCAAAAGCCAAAAACAGAGCAAGTACACCACTGTTTATAGGGACTATGAACCGCCAAAGAACACGATCCCTGTTCCATTCGTTTTTTGCAACTGCGTGATAGAGAAATTTGAGTGCAAAAAGCGATCCCCCCGCAACTCCAGCAAAGAATATCCACCCCCAAGGCTCTAGGGCGCGCAATTGCTCTTCCAGCATCGTCGTTGGCTCGTGATCACGAAGCCACAGAGACAACGCTATTCCGTATAGAGCCGCACTCAAGTAAACCAATAGAAACGCTAGTTCGAAAAAAATCTGAGCCCAAACAGTCAGCCCATACCGTGAGGCGAAATATCCAAACTCCCGATTGTCGTTATTGGTCGAAGCGAGATGTCCCGTCTCCTCCACGGCCTTTCTAAGCGGAGAAGGAGTGGAGTCAGGCATCAATCAACTTCTAAGCCGCCAAATTTTCAATGGTCGCCTTTACCATGGCGTGCTGCGGGTGTTCCCGATAGTTCCACAACTCCGGAACACCCAACGCGCGGGCGACGCAGCGTCGGAAGAATTGAGACACAGGATTTGAAAGGTGTGAAACCCTTGCCTCTGAATCGACTGAATACCAGAGATAATCCAACTCGGCAGTGGATCCCGTGGGCAAGTCACCGCTTGCCCACCGAAGGTCGAGCTTGCGCCCTTCTTCTTCAACCGAGGCCTTGAACGCCTCATGAGCAATCGGCACCAAATGAAGGTGAGCTTGGTCGACACCGCACCCGGTTGCTGAACCAGACGTCGTAGCGCCGTGCTCAAACTGCACAACCGGTCCGTATATCGAGCCTAATTTCGCCGTCATGTGAGACGCGAAGGACTTCAACTCATCGGCCTCAGACGGCGTGAGGTGAGCCAAACACCTTGCGTCGCCCTTTGGTACAAGAAGCAACCAACCGGGAACTAGGGCCCCGAGGGAAGGTACGGCGAGGAAAGACTGGCTCTCAGCAATCGGCCGGTCGTAATAATGTGGGCCAAAAAAGCGCGTAGGTTGTCCAACCGGTGGCTGGCTCATATCGGGGAGTGCACTCTGGATGATCATTGGTTCGAGCTCGCACGCTAGCGACACGCCGCGGCCGATCTAAGATAGCGAGGCCACAGGCTCTAAGCAACGGGGGCACGTCATCACCCCATCCTCGTTCCTACCATTCGGCGGCTAGCGCCCCTCCACCGCTTGGCTGCTACGCGCCGCCCTTCGGGTCGCGGTCCCCCTCCCCATGGAATGGGGAGGAGACAGGGGGGGGCCGCCGATGTCAGCCGCATTCTGGTAGGGCGCTAGCGCTCGCGACGCGGTCGCTCGCTGCTTGAGCGCGCGCCCACCCCATCCGCCTGAGATCGATGCCCGCCGCCTTTTGCAGGATGGCGTCGGGGGCGGCGCGTTCGATCTCGGCCAAAAGGGTGCCCAGGCCGGCGCGGCCGTCGGCGCTGGTCAGGTCCAGGGCGGCCAGCGCCTCACGCAGGCGGGTGGTGGCGTCGGTTTCCGGCATTCGAACTGTCCTCACTGATGATGGCCGACCCGGGGACAGGATGCGCACGGGTGACCCGGTGGGGGCAAGAGGTTTGTTCCGGTTTTGTTCTGTTGCGCACATGCTTTTTGGGCCGTTTTAAAACCCGCTCATCCCCGCGCAGGCGGGGACCCAGTGCTGTGGGCGATCCGGTGTTGGCGGGACGCACCGACGCTCATCCCATTCAGCCTGCCTCACGAAAGGACTGGGTCCCCGCCTGCGCGGGGATGAGCGGAATATTGGGGGATACGGGTTGGGTCCGTGCGGGTGACGCACCGACGCTTATCCCATGCGCCCTGCCTCACGAAAGGACTGGGTCCCCGCCTTGGCTGCTACGCGCCGCCCTACGGGTCGCGGGGATGAGCGGGAATTTGGGTGTTCCCGGGTTTTTCGGGGTGCGCGGTAAAAAGATAAAACCCGCGCTGTTTTTCACGCCCGCACTGGGTTTGCGGGATTCGGCACGGCGAGGTTGGGGGCTGGCCTAGACTCTGTGGATGGAGACGGGGCGACCGGGACAACCGAAGCTGGCCGATGCGGTGTGGATCGCGCTGCTGGAACGCTATGTCGCCGGGGAGACGGCGGCAGCGCTGGCGCTTGAGTATGGCGTCAGTGTCTGGGCCGTAGCCTGGCAGGCGCGCAATCGCGGCTATCGCAAGATGGACCGGCCGGGGGCAGTGTATCGCTGGCGGCAGGCCCCGCCGATCACCCCCGCCCCCGATCCGGTGGTGGCGCGGGGGTTTGCCTTTGATGCCGACGATCTGGACGGGTCGGAGGCCAGGGCGCTGGAACAGGCGCGGGTGGCGGCGGCGGAGGGAAGGATTCCTGACTTTTTGGCGCTGACGCAGAGCGTCAGAGCCACGCGCAGGCTGAAGCCTGCAAGCGCCGGGGGCTATCGCCCTGCGGGCTACATGAGCCCCCGGACCCCCGGGGAGTCTTCGACGGGTGAGACGGGGGTTGCGGTGGACGGGGATGCGGACGGGTGGGTGCCGTTTCCGGAGCCGGTGTTGCGGGTCAGTCAGCGGCCGCCGCCGGGGGACTGGGCCACATGGCTGTTTCTGGGCGGGCGCGGGGCGGGCAAGACCCTGGCCGGGGCCAGCTGGCTGAGCGATGTGGCCGAGGGGCTGGGGGCCGGGGGGCGGCTGGCCCTGATCGGGCCGACCCTGCACGATGTGCGCGAGGTGATGATCGGCGGACCGTCGGGGATACTGGGGCTGGCGCGGTGGCGCGCGGGCGGGGTGTGGCCGCACTATGAGCCGTCGCGGCGGCGGCTGGTGTTTCCCGGCGGGGCCGAGGCCTTCGTGTTTTCCGCCGAGGACCCCGACAGTCTGCGCGGCCCGCAGTTCGCCGCCGCCTGGGCCGACGAATTCTGTGCCTGGCCGCGGGGGGAAGAGACCCTCGCCTTGCTCAGGATGGGTCTGAGGATTCCGCTGGTGCTGCGGTCCGCAAATTCTGGTGGGCCGCGGTCGTCGGCCCTTCGGGACCTCCCGACCCGACGCGGCCTGGCGGCTTCGCCGCTCGCTCACGGGGACGAGGCGGGTGACCGGGCTCAAGCACCGAGCGACCGCGTCGCGAGGGGTAGCCCCGAAGAAAGCGCTCAAGCACCGAGCGACCGCGTCGCGAGGGGTAGCCCTCCACGGCTTGTGGTGACAACGACGCCGAGGCCGACGCGGGCGCTGCGCGGCTTGAGGGGTGAGGCGTCATGCGTCCAGACGCATGCGGCGACGGCGGAAAACGCGGCGCATCTGTCGGCGGGATTCCTCGATGGACTGACCGCCCTGTACGGGGGCACGCGTCGGGCGGCGCAGGAGCTGGAGGGCTTGGTCGTGGAGGCCGAGGGGGCGTTGTTCAGCGCCGAAATGCTGGCGGCCGCTTACCTTCCCGGGGGCTATCGCCCTGCGGGCTACATGAGCCCCCGGACCCCCGGGGACGCGACACTGGCAACCGATGGCGCGGCATCGGGCTCAAGTAGCGCGAAGCGCGATAGCCCCTACGACAAAGTGGTTGTCGCGGTTGATCCCACGACCACCGCGACGGGCAACGCCTGCGGGATCGTGGTGGTGGCGCGGGCGCGGGAGCCAGACGGGGTGACGCGGGCCCATGTGCTGGCCGACCGGTCGGCGGCGGGGCTGTCGCCGGCGGGCTGGGCCCGGCGGGCGGTGGCGGCGGCGCGCGAATTCGGGGCCGCGACCGTGGTGGCCGAGGTCAATCAGGGCGGCGACATGGTGCGGGCGGTGCTGAAGGCGGCGGGCTGTGAGGACGGCAGCGTCGGCTTTCGCGCGGTGCGGGCGTCACGCGGCAAACGGGCCCGGGCCGAGCCGGTGGCGGCGCTGTACGAACAGGGGCGGGTCCGCCACCGGGGGCGGTTCCCGGCGCTGGAGGAGGAGCTGATGGCCTTCGGGGCCGAGGACGAGGGCCGCTATGACCTGGACCGCGCCGACGCCCTGGTCTGGGGCATCAGCCACCTGCTGCTGGGGTCCGGCGGCGACGGGCCGAGGATTTCGGTGCTGGACTGGGGCGGGCCTCGCGGGCGGGGGTGTCTGGGGTGAGGGTTGGGTCCGTGCGGGGGCTAGTGCTCGCGCACTCTCAACACCGCTCATCCCCGCGCAGGCGGGGACCCAGTGTTTTGGGCGATCCGGTCTTGCCGGTGACACACCGACGCTCATCCCCCGCATCCCGCCTCACGAAAGGACCGGGTCCCCGCCTGCGCGGGGATGAGCGGGAATGGGGGAACGGGTTGGCGGTGTGCGCCGGCGCAACGGGCTGGTAGAGGGGCGCGATGACCAGAGAGACCTATGACACCCTGATCGTCGGGGCCGGGGCGGCCGGGATGATGGCGGCGATCGAGGCCGGGCGGCGCGGGCGGCGGGTGCGGGTCATCGACCATGCCCGGGCCCCGGGCGAGAAGATCCGCATCTCGGGCGGGGGGCGCTGTAATTTCACCAATACCGGCACCGGACCGGCCAATTTCCTGGGCGAGAATCCGCGGTTCGCCACCTCGGCCCTGAAGCGGTTTTCGCAGCATGACTTTGTGAAGCGCGTCGACCGGGCGGGCATCGCCTGGCACGAGAAGACCCTGGGCCAGCTGTTCTGCGACGACTCGGCCAAACAGATCGTGCGCATGCTGACCGACGCCATGGCCGAGGCCGGCGTGACCCTGTCGCTGGGGGTGTCGGTGACGCGGGTGGCCCGGGCCAGCGACGGGGCCAGGGAGGGTTTCGAGGCGGACCTGTCCGACGGCAGCACGGTGCGTTGCGCCACCCTGGTGCTGGCCAGCGGCGGCAAGTCGATCCCCAAGATGGGGGCCACCGGCTGGGCCCTCGACACCGCCCGCGACCTGGGCCTGCGCATCACCGACACCCGCCCCGCCCTGGTGCCCCTGACCTTCGAGGCCGGCCTGCTGGAGACCCTTCTGCCCCTCGCCGGCGTCGCCCTGGATGTGGTGGTCAGGAACCAGCCCGCGATCACCCCGGACAACGGGACCAACCCAGCCCCCACTCGCCCGCAGGGCGGCGCCTCAAGTAGCCCGCAGGGCGGTAGGCCCAGCGACATGCCCTCAAGTAGCGCGAAGCGCGATAGGGCCACATTCCAGGAAGCCATGCTGTTCACCCACCGCGGCCTGTCGGGCCCGGCCATCCTGCAGATCAGCTCCTTCTGGCGCGAGGGTGAGGCGATCACCGTGTCGATGGCCCCCGGCGTCGATGTGCTGGCCCGGCTGAAGGCGGCGCGCGACGAGAACGGCGGCAAGGCGGCGGTGCACACCGCCCTCGGCCATATCGTGCCGCGCCGTCTGGCCGAGTCCATCGTCGCCCGCGAACAGATCACCGGCAAATTGGCCGAGGTCGGGACGAAGGCGCTGATCCGGCTGGACGCGGCGGTCAACGGCTGGACCGTCAAACCGGTCGGGTCCGAGGGCTATCGCACCGCCGAGGTCATGCTGGGCGGGGTCGCCACCGACCAGCTGGACCAGCAGACCATGGAGGCGAAAACCGTGCCCGGCCTGTATGTGATCGGCGAGGCGGTCGACATCACCGGCTGGCTGGGCGGCTATAATTTCCAGTGGGCCTGGTCGTCCGGCTGGGCCGCCGGACAGGTCTGCTAGGCTGCGACGTTTCGGACTCTTGCCGTTCGAGGGGCGCGGCCTCAGCGTGAAGACGCGGGACGGGCCCCTCTGGCGCGCCACCGGCGGTTTTCCCCGAAACCGTCAGGGGCACGTGATGTCGGACCGCATCGGGCGCTCCGGCGTTCGACTCTGGCCCCCCAAGCGGCGCCGGAGCGCCCGGTCCCTTCTGCATTGCGATCAGAGAGACCCGACCCATGCCGCTATTGATGTGCCCCAACGACGACACCCCCATGCAAACCCTGGAACGGAGCGGCGTCCAGTTCGACATGTGCCCGACCTGCCGGGGAGTCTGGCTGGACCGGGGCGAGCTGGAAAAGCTGATGACCAGCGCCACCGAGGAAGGCCGCGCCTCGTCGCCGCCGCCACAGGCGGCCGCCCCGCAGCCCTATCCGCCGCAGGCGGCGCCGCAAGCATGGGGGCATCAGCCCGGGCAAACCTATCGCGAACCGCCGCGCCACCGCGACGACGATCGCAAATATCGCAAGAAGAAATTCGACAGCATCTTCGACATTTTCGACTGAAGCCATCCGGTGGCGCGCGGCAACGGCCTGCGTGGATGCCGGCCTGACGCGACCTGGACCATTTTTGTTTCAGGTCGATTCGACCTGGATCCAAAAAATGGTCCAAATTCAAAGCAGAGCGAAATCCGAGCCGAGTTGGACTGCGTCCAACTCAACCGATTTCGCTCTAGGCGGCCAGCCCCGCCGCCTTCATCAGGCTGCGCAGCGGCACCAGGGCGGCGGGATCGGCGGCCAGGGTGGCGCGGGACGTCGGGGCCCGCAGCAGGCGCAGAGCCTCGACCTTCGCCCGGTCGGCGGCGGGGCCCAGCGGCGCGGTCTCGCCGATGGCCAGACGCAGCAGCAGGGTCAGCTTCTGATGGATCGGGGCCGGGGCCTTGGCCAGCTGGATCGCCAGTTTCGCCTGGGATTCGACCATGCCGCCGAGCGTGCCCAAGGTGCCGCCGATGACCTCGGTGTCGCGATCATTGAGCAGGGCCGCGCGCACCCCCCGCTGCAGCCGCGCCAGGGTGGCCAGTTTCTGGGCCGCTGTCGTGCCGGGCGCGCGCATCTCGGATTCGAAGCGCAGCGAGTTGATACAGGCCGCCAGCCAGCGGGCCGCCGAGCGTTTGTTGGCCGAGCCGGTGACGTTTTCGCACAGCCGGACCAGGTGTTCGGCCTCGCACAGGACAGTGTCGCAGTGCTGGACATAGGCGGCGACGAAATCGGCGATCACCAGGCTCTTGGAGCGTTCGGCGAAGGCCGTCTGAATCTCTTCCAGCGTCAGCAGACGCCCCGCTGCGGCGGTCAGGGACATGGCCAGGGTGCGCAGGATCTCGATCTCGCCCGGCGCGTCATTGGGGCGCAGGCGGCGCGGCGACACCAGTTCGCGCACCACCATCCGCGACAGGGCGGCGGCCAGCAGCGGGAATTCGTCAGCCTCCAGCCGCGCGCCCAGCCGGGCGGCGGGGCCGGACACCGGCGGGACATGCAGGGCCATACGGGCGTCGTGGGCGATCAGGGCGGCCACCTCGCGCGGGGCGACCATGTTGACCACAGCGGCCAGGCTGGCCCCCTGGTCCAGGGCCGGGCCGAGGATGTCGGCCAGGTTGGTGCGCACGGCGACGGTCTCGCACAGCACCTGTTCGATGGCGACCATGACCAGGGCCCGGGGCGAACCCTCCATCGGGGCCCGTTCGGCCAGGTCCATCAGCCGGTCCAGCCGCAGCCGTCCGCCGCGGATGTCGGTCAGGGCCCGGGAAATGACCCCGCCCATGATCAGGCCGCGTTCGGGTGAGGCCGAGATGCGGTGGGCGATATCGGCCAGGGAGTGGGATTCAAGGTCGGGAAACAGGCCGCGCCGGCCGGCACCGACCAGCCGCTGGATCGCCTGTTCGCTGAGGCGCTGATAGTGACGCAGCAGGTCGTGCAGCGGCTGGCCGACCGCCTGGCTCTCGGGAATGGCGACCTTCTGGATGGCGTGCTGCAGATCGGTTCCCGACGCTTCCAGCCGCTCGGCCAGGTCGGGACGGTGCAGAAGTTCGAAGGCCGTGACCCCGTGGCGACCCAACCAGTCCTCAAGCACCCGGCCGATGATCTCGCGGGCATAGGGACTGTAGAAATCCTCCGGGCTGGTGCAGCGCGGCCCCGCCTCCTCGGCGGCCACCACCCGCTTCTGCTTCACCTCGGGCGCGCCCCGCGTCATCAGGGTGATGCTGGAGAACTCCATTGTGTCCGGATCGAGCATTTCCTTGGTCACGCGCACAGCCGCCGCCCGGCGGTCTGCAAGCAGATCCTCGGCGGTCTCGATCGCCCTGGCCCGATCCTCGGTCGCCATCAACAGGGACCAGGGCGCGGGGGCGGTCTTGCGAATATAGATCTCGTAATGCACGGGGCCGGACATCGGGTACTCACACTGGAAACGACCCGGACCATCTCACAAAGCCTTTAAGGGGGCGTTGCAATGAGACGACTGGCGGTGCCGGGCCTGTGGCCGTATTGTCACCGTGATTTCGGAGAACGGTTACGCTTGCCGTGCGTTGTTGAGATCAGGCCGCGACCATCGCGACCCGCAGGCCGCGTTTTGAGGAGAGCCCCTTGGCGAACATCACCCTGATCGACGACGACGAGAACATCGTCGCCTCTGTGTCCCTGGCGCTGGAAAGCCATGGCCACAAGATCAAGGCCTATCACGACGGGGCCACGGGGCTGGACGCCCTCGAGTCCGATCCGCCGGACCTGGTGATCCTCGACGTCAAGATGCCGCGTATGGACGGGATGGAGGTGCTGCGCCGCCTGCGCCAGACCTCACAGATCCCGGTCATCATGCTGACCTCCAAGGACGAGGAGATCGACGAAATCCTCGGCTTCAACCTCGGGGCCGACGACTATATCCATAAGCCGTTCAGCCAGCGTCTGCTGCTGGAACGGGTCAAGGCGCTGCTGCGCCGGACCGGCGCCGACGGCCAGGAGGCCGAGCCCTCGCTGGAAAACTCGTCCAAGGCCATTCGTCGCGGCAAGCTGACCATGGACCCGGCCCGCCACGAGAGCACCTGGGAAGGCAAGCCGGTCAAGCTGACCGTCACCGAGTTCCTGCTGCTGCAGGCCCTGGCCCAGCGGCCCGGGTTCGTGAAGAGCCGCGACAACCTGATGGACGCCGCCTACGACGATCAGGTCTATGTCGACGACCGCACCATCGACAGCCACGTCAAGCGGATGCGCAAGAAATTCCGGGTCGTCGATCCCGAATTCGATGCGATCGAGACCCTGTATGGCGTCGGTTACCGCTATCGCGAAAGCTGACCGGAACGACCCGTCCGGCGACGCTGTCGCCGGGGAGGCCGCCCCCGGAAAGGCCACCCGGCTGCGTCGTCGCCTGATCCGTTTCGGCGGATCGCGGCTCGGCGCGCTGATTCTGGCGCTCAACCTGCTCAGCCTGCTGATCCTGTTCGGCGGGGCCCTGGCCCTGAATGAATGGAAGCGCGGCCTGGTCGAGGCGCGTCAGGAATCCCTGCTGGCCCAGGCTGAAATCCTGTCGAGCGTGCTGGGACGGCTGGGCATTACCGAAGGCGAGCCGCTGCCGTCACTCAACGAGATTGAGCTGTCGTTCTGGCTTCGGGATAATTTCATTCCTCCGGGCCAGAGGGTGCGGGTCTTCGACGTCGACGGCCTGGCGGTCGCCGACAGCCTGCCCGGCCTGGCCCTGCGGCCGGTCGCTGACAGCTATGTCGTGACCGAGGCGATCCCGGGCGAGCCCCTGCCGCCCGCGCGCCCGGCCGGAACCGCGCCGCCCGATCGCACCCGGACCAACGCCAGGAATGCCCGCAACCTGGCGCGCGCCAATGCCGAACTGGCGGCCGAGGTGACCAAGGCCCTCGACGGCGGACCCCAGGCGGGCCTGCGGCTGGCGGAGGACGGTCATCGGGTGATTTCGGTCTCGATCCCCGTGCGCCACGTGCGTCAGGTGCTGGGGGTCCTGACCCTGGAGGCCGGCGACGTCGACCAGATTCTGGACGCCCAACGCCGGGCGCTGATGCCCTTCGCCCTGGTGGCGCTGGCCGTGAACCTGCTGGGCTCGCTGCTGCTGCATCTGTTCGTGGCCCGACCGGTGATGCGTCTGTCGGCGGCGGCGGACGAGGTGCGGCTGCAACGGGCGCGGGCCATTTCCCTGCCGGATCTGGAAGGCCGCAAGGACGAGATCGGCGACCTGGCCCGGTCGCTGGAAACCATGACCGAGACCCTGTCCGACCGGATGGATGCGATCGAACGGTTCGCCGCCGATGTCTCGCACGAGATCAAGAATCCGCTGACCTCGATCCGCTCGGCGCTGGAGACCCTGCCCCTGGTCAAGACCGAGGCCCAGCGCGAGCGGCTGACAACCCTGCTGCAACAGGACGTGCGGCGACTGGACCGGTTGATTACCGACATTTCCAACGCCTCGCGCCTCGACGCCGAACTGTCGCGCGACCGGCCGCGACCGATCGACGTCGCCAGCCTGCTGACGGATATTGTCAGCGTCTATACGGCCGGTCTGAAGCCCGGCGAGGTGCCCGTTCGGCTGTCCGTCGAGGCGGAGACCGCCATGGTCAGCGGCCGCGACGGGCCGATGGGCCAGGTGTTCCGCAACCTGATCGACAATGCCCGCTCGTTCAGCCCGGTCGACGGCGAGGTTCGCGTCAGCCTGGCGCGGGACGGCGACGACCCGCAGCGCCCCCTGGTGGTCCGGGTCGAGGATGACGGACCCGGAATCCCGCCCGACAATCTGGAGACGGTGTTCGAGCGCTTCTATACGTCCCGACCCAAGGGCACCGCCTTCGGCTCCAACTCAGGCCTCGGCCTGTCGATCGTGCGCCAGATCATCGAGGCCCATGGCGGCACGGTGCGGGCCCAGAACCGGACGGCTGCCGACGGCACGGTGGTCGGGGCCCGGTTCGAGGTCGCCCTGCCGCTGGCGGGCCGCCAGACATGACCCACGCCCCGATCCACGCCACCACGGTGGCGCGCTGGATCCCGGCCACCGGCTGGACCGGGGTGCTGATCACCGGCCCGTCCGGTGCGGGCAAGAGCGACCTGGCGCTGCGCCTGATCGGCCGGGGCTGGCGGCTGGTGGCGGACGACTACAGCCATGTGTTCGCCTCGGGCGGGGCCCTGTACGCCACAGCCCCCGCCACCATCGCCGGCCGGATCGAGGCGCGCGGCCTCGGGATCGCCACCGTCCCGCATCTGGCCCTGGCGCGGCTGGTGCTGGCTGTCGACTGCGTGGACCAGCCCCCGGAACGACTGCCGGAGCCGGACCGGGTGCCGGTCGCGGGCCTTGATCTGCCCCGGCTGAAGGTGATTGCCCGACATGCCTCAGCGGTTGAATTTGTCGCGGCAGCGACGGCTGCGCTTTAATCCCCGGCCGGATTGGGCTATCTCGCGCGGCTTGCGGTCCGCTCGGGCATGGCCCGACGCAGCGGACGACGCGGGGGCGATGAGTTGGTGAAGCCTTCATGATCGGGCTGGTGATCGTCACCCACGGCGGGCTGGCGTCTGAATTTCTCTCCGCCATGGAGCATGTGGTCGGCCCGCAACGCGGCGTCGCGGCCATCTGCATCGGGCCGGAAGACGATATGGAGCGGCGCCGCCACGACATCGTCGACGCCTGCCGCGCCGTCGACGACGGTGCCGGGGTGATCCTGCTGACCGACATGTTCGGCGGCACGCCGTCGAACCTGGCCATTTCGGTGATGGAAGAGACCCATGCCGAGGTCATCGCCGGGCTGAACCTGCCGATGCTGATCAAGCTGGCCAGCGTCCGCGGTCGCGAGCCGCTGGAGGCCTGTGTGGCCCACGCCCAGGACGCCGGGCGCAAATATATCTCGGTCGCGTCCTGGGTTCTGTCGGGCGAGAAATGAGCCGCACCGACCCGACCCCGGCCCAGGCCACCGTCGACATCTGCAACGCCCGCGGGCTGCACGCCCGGGCCTCGGCCAAATTCGTCAAACTGGCCTCGACCTTCGAGGCCGATATCCGCGTCACCCGCGAGGGGGTCACGGTCAACGCCCTGTCGATCATGGGGCTGCTGATGCTGGGCGCGGGCATCGGCTCGACCATCGAGGTGGCGGCCACCGGGCCCGATGCCGATACTGCGGTGACCGCCCTGTGCGAACTGGTGGCGCTGCGGTTCGAAGAGGACCAGTAGTCAGACACGACAACGCCCCGGAGCGAGCCCCGGGGCGTTGTGCTGTTCAGGACCGGTCAGACTGAAATCAGGGGGTCTCGGTGATCAGCAGGGTAGCCGGAGCGGTGCCGCCGCCGAAGGTGCCGACCCAGATGTCATAGGTCCCGCTCTGCGGCCGGTTGAAACGGACCTCGGCATCGCCGTCGCCGAAGCCGTCGTCATCGCAAGACCAGCTGCCGTCGGGACCGTTGATGATCAGGGTGGTGTCGCGCGAGGACACGGTACGGAACACCAGCGGCAGGCTGCCAGCCGAATAGGTGACCTCGAAATCCGGCGCGTCGGTGATGTTGCCGACACAGGCCGCCGGCAGCGGCGTGTCGGCATAGGCGTCGATACTGCCCCCGGCCGCCATCGACACGCGATAAGGGTCCGGCGTGAAGCCCGCCCGCAGCGAAATCTCGCCGAAATTGGCCGTCAGGCTGGCATCCTGGGCCAGGGTGATGCCAGGCACGGCCATGGCCGTAACCAGCGCCAATGCACAGATGGTCGTTTTCATTGTGATGTCCTTGTTTCGCCAAGCTGGCGAAGCCCCCGATAACGCGGTTTTCCCACCCCGGCGCGGGACGGTCAAGCTTGCTGGCGTCCCAAATGCGGGACGCGGGACGCAGGGCGGGACGCCAAGGGGTGGAAATCCGGATGGCCGGGACCGCCAGGGGCGGCCGTCCGGGAAACGCCTGGTGGAGCCGAGGGGAGTCGAACCCCTGACCTCGTCATTGCGAACGACGCGCTCTACCAACTGAGCTACGGCCCCGATCCGGGACAGGCGAGCGCGGGACATAGGCGGCAGGTTCGGTCAGTGTCAACCGGCCGCCGGTAATGCCGGGAAACATTGGCGTTCTGCGCCTGCCGGGCTAGAAGCAGGCAGGAACATCATACGGAGATAGGGTTTATGGGCACTGCCATTGTCTGGCTGGTCGACGCGATCGTCACCCTGCTGATCTGGATGATCATCGCCTCGGCCATCCTGAGCTGGCTGTTCGCCTTCGACGTGATCAATCACCGCAACCGGTTCGTGAACCAGCTGGCCGCCTTCCTGGACGCCATAACCACGCCGCTGCTGGCCCCGTTCCGGCGGATCATTCCGCCGCTGGGCGGCATGGACATCACGCCGATCGTCCTGCTGCTGTTGCTGAATTTCGGCCGGATCCTGTTCATGCAGACCCTGGCCATGCCCCTGATCACCACCCTCGGCTAGGTCCCATCCGCCCGCGGGCTTGCACCGGGGGCACAGGCTCCTAAGCTGCCAATCCCGTCCCCCCCGCTTGCCAACAGACCCCTGAATTCATGACCACGATCCGCACAGTCGCCATTATCGGGGCCGGACAGATGGGCGCCGGCATCGCCCAGGCGGTCGCCGCGGGCGGCTATCAGGTGCGGTTATACGACGCCGCGCCCGAACGCTCGCCCCTGGCCCAGGCGACCATCGCCGCCAACCTGGCCCGTCTGGTTGAGCGCGAGGCCACGACCCGGGCCGAGGCCGACGCCATCATCGGCCGAATTCACACGGCCACCGACCTGGCCGAGGTCGGATCGTCGGATCTGGTCATCGAGGCGGCGGTCGAGGACGAGGCAGTCAAGAAGGCCATATTCGTCGCCCTGACGCCGTACCTGGCGGCCCATACCCTGCTGGCCTCCAACACCTCGTCGATCTCGATCACCCGTCTGGCCGCAGCCACCGACCGTCCCGACCGCTTTATCGGCCTGCATTTCATGAAGCCGGCCCCGGTGATGAAGCTGGTGGAGATCATCCGCGGCATCGCCACCTCGGCCGACACCTATGCCGCCGCCGTGGCCTTTGCCGAGAGCCTGGGCAAGACCACCACCAATGCCGAGGACTTCCCGGCCTTCATCGTCAACCGCATCCTGGTGCCGATGATCAATGAGGCGATCTACACCCTGTACGAGGGCGTCGGGAACGTGGCCTCGATCGACACGGCCCTGAAACTGGGTGCCAACCATCCGATGGGGCCGCTGGAACTGGCCGATTTCATGGGTCTGGACGTGGTCCTGGCCATCATGAACGTGCTGTACGACGGCCTGGCCGACAGCAAATACCGGCCCTGCCCGCTGCTCGTGAAATATGTCGAGGCCGGCTGGCTGGGCAAGAAGAGCGGTCGCGGCTTCTATGACTATGCCGGCGACGTCCCGGTGCCGACCCGGTGATGCGCCGCTTCGACACTCCCGCCGACCTGCCGGGTCAGGAGCCGGTCGCCTGGCACAAATCGCCGGGGCGGATCGCGGCCGCGGTGGCGATGGCCGCCGCCTGGCCGCCGCTGATCGTGACCCTGCTGATCTGGCCGCCGCAACACTGGCCGCCCGCCGGAGCCCTCGACTGGCGGCTGGTGGTGCTGTTCCTCGGCCTGCTGGCCGTGCCCGGCGGCCTGTGGTTGCTGGCGCGGGAACGCCGGGCCAGTGGACGGCCGGGCAGCCGGCTGGGCGTGGTCTGGCGCTTCATCTTCTACGGCGGTCTGCTGGCGGCGGCCCTGCAGGGCCTGCTGGCCCTGGGCGTGTCGGTGTTCGGCTGGTTCGAGGCCGGAGACGTCGGCCAGGCAGCCGGGGCCACCGAGACCAGCCTGCTGATCTATGGCGTCATGGGCCTGCCGGTCGCCATCCTGGTGGGCGTTTCCTATGCATTGTGGGCCGGCCTGTGCGTGGCCTTCGTCGCCTTCGAGCACCGGCCTCACGTGCGCGACCGGCTGGGCGTGCTGGACGCGCGCGACGACGGCGAACTCTAGGCCCGCCCCGAACCCGGCTTGCCCCGCGGGACAACAACGGTCAGGCTGGGCGACTGCCCGGGGGACCAGACATGACCACGAACGACGCCGGCACCGGGCTGGCAGCGCGGGCCGATTCCGTGCTGGCTCCGGTGGCACCGAGCGACCGGATCTTCAATCTCGACATGTTACGCGGCTGGGCCATCCTCGGGATCCTGGCGGTCAATGCGATGGCTTTCGCCTGGCCGATCGCGATCGAGTTCGCCCACGGGACCCGTCCGTTCGCGATGAGCATGGCCAATGTCACGGGCGAATGGGTCACCACCGTCTTCTTCCAGGACAAGTTCCGCACCCTGTTCACCATGCTGTTCGGGGTGTCGATCTTCCTCGTCGGCGGCGAACGCGACCATGAGGCCCGCAGCGGCCTGCTGCGCCGGCGGCTGCTGTGGCTGGGGCTGTTCGGCCTGATCCACGGCCTGGCCTTCTGGTACGGCGACATCCTGATGCACTATGCCTATTGCGGGGCCCTGATGCTGCTGATGCGGTCTTGGTCAGCACGACGGCTGTTGTGGATCGGTGGCGGGGTGACCGCCGCCTGGTCCGCCCTGACCGTCGGCGGGGCCCTGCTGGGGCCTGTGGTGATGGCGGCCGTGGGCCCCGAATTTGCCAGCCAGGCCGCCGCCGACGGCCCGCAGGCCAGCCCGGCGGCCATCATGGCCATCGTCGAACAGGTACGCGGCGGCTACGGGGCGGCCATGCTGCAGAATTTCCAGGCCTGGATCATGGTCCAGGGCTTCAGCCTGGCCCTGATCCCGGTTTCGGTGCCGTTGATGATGATCGGTCTGGGCCTGTTCAAGTCCGGCTATCTGCAAGGACACGCCCCGGCCTGGCTGTATGTGTTGATGACCCTGGTCGGGGCCGCCAATCTGACGGTGCTCGGCTTTGCCGAGGGGGTGGTCGTCACCGGCGGGGCCCTGCCGGTCGAGGGCCTGGCCGCCGCCGCCGCCGGATGCGCCACCCTGATCACCCTGGGCTATGCCAGCCTGCTGATCCTGCTGACCCGGTTCGGGCTCAGGGCCCTGACCGGCGTGCTGGTGCCCGTGGGGCAGATGGCCTTCACCAACTATCTGACCCAGACCCTGATCATGACCAGCCTGTTCTACATGCCGTGGGGGCCGTTGTGGTACGGCACCATGGAGCCTGCTGCCCTGTGGGGCGTGGTCGGGGCGGTATGGCTGGCCCAGCTGATCTGGTCGCCGCTGTGGCTGTCGCGCTTCCGTATGGGACCGCTGGAGTGGCTGTGGCGCTGCCTCAGCTATGGCCGGCGGGTGCCCCTGTTGCGGTCCGCGGCCTGAGGCCCGGCGCGACGGCGTTGCCCCGCCGGGGCCGATGGCGTAAGCGCGCGCCATGACCGACGCCACCACGCCCCCCCGCCCCGAAGCCCGCAACCCGCGCGGATTCGCCGACCGTCGCGGCCCTGACCTGGTGGCCGAGCGCCGCCTCGTGGCCCGGGTGTCCGAGGTCTATGAGCGCTGGGGGTTCGAACCGCTGGAGACCGGGGCGTTCGAATATGCCGACGCGCTCGGCAAATTCCTGCCCGACGCCGACCGTCCGAACGAAGGCGTCTTCGCCCTGCAGGACGACGACGACCAGTGGATGGCGCTGCGTTATGACCACACCGCGCCCCTGGCGCGGTTCGCCGCCCAGGGCTGGGAGACGCTGCCCAAGCCGTTCCGCCGCTATGCCTACGGGCCGGTCTGGCGAAACGAGAAGCCGGGCCCCGGCCGGTTCCGCGAATTCGTCCAGTGTGACGCCGATACCGTGGGCTCGGACCGGCCCGAGGCCGACGCCGAGATCATCGCCATGGCCGTCGAGGGCCTGCAGGCGGGCGGGCTCAAGTCCGGTCAGGCGGTCATCCGCGTGTCCAACCGCAAGCTGTTCGACGGCCTTTTCGCCGCCGGCGGCATCACCGATCCCGGACAGAAGCTGACGGCCCTGCGCGCCATCGACAAATTCGACCGGCTGGGCTGGCAGGGCGTGTCGGCCCTGCTGGGCGAAGGCCGGCTGGACGAGTCCGGCGACTATACCAAGGGGGCCAACCTGCCGATCGGCGTGGCCGCGACCATCGAGGCCTTCCTGGACTCGGCCGGGGACGGTGCCCTGTCGCGTGCCGGCACCCTGGAGCAGGTGGCGCGTGCCGGTGGGCTGGGCGCAACCGGTGAGGCGGCCCTGGAAGAGCTGGCAGCCATCGACCGGGCCCTGACCGCCATGAAGGTCGGCGAGGCGGCGGTGCGGTTCGACCCGACCATCGTGCGCGGGCTGGAATACTATACCGGGGCCGTGTTCGAGGCCGAACTGCTACTGGAAACGGTCGACGACAAGGGCCGGGCAGTCCGCTACGGCTCGATCGGCGGCGGCGGTCGGTACGACGATCTGGTGGCCCGTTTCACCGGCCAGCCCCTGCCCGCCACCGGCTTCTCGTTCGGGGTGTCGCGTCTGGCCTCGGCCCTGAAGGCGGCCGGGCATGACTCCGCCGAGGCCGTGCGCGGTCCGGTCGTGGTCATCGTCTTTTCCGAGGCCGACATGGCCCACTATCTCGAGGCCGTGGCCGAGCTGCGCAATGCCGGGATCGCCGCCGAACTGTATCTGGGCCGGGCAGGAATGAAGGCGCAGATGAAATATGCCGACCGGCGTGGATCCCCGGCTGCCATCATGCTGGGCGGCGACGAGATCGCGGCGGGGCAGGTGACGATCAAGGACCTCGACGCCGGTCGGGCCCTGGCCGCCGGGGTGGCGGATAACGAGGCCTGGAAGGCCGCGCGACCGGGCCAGTCGGTGGTGGCGCGCAACGACCTGGTGGCCACGGTCCGGGGCATCCTCGCCGCCGCGACCTGACCCCACGCACAAGCCCGTGAGTTATCATTGATAACCTAGGGATTTCATCACCTTCGGCGTGTCGCAGATTGACTTTGACACCGGGTTGTCGTCATTCTGACGCACTCGAGAGGCGCAGCGTTCCGACGCAGCAGCCGCTTGGAGGCGTTTCGGGGAGGAAACGTCCGCTCGTTAAAGAGCGAGGAAAAGCCCGCTGCGATGTATCCCCCGCAGCGGGCTTTTTCATGCCCGGAACCCAACCCGCACCCCGGCGGTCGTCGGCAGAAAAAAGGGCCGCAGCGGATGCTGCGGCCCCTTTCCGTCTCGATCCCTGACGGACCTACCAGATGCGAACCCGGTCGGCCGGGGCCAGGTAGTATTTCGAACCCGGCTGGACATCGAAGGCGTCGTACCAGGCGTCGAGATTGCGCAGCGGACCGATGACCCGGAATTCGGCCGGGCTGTGCGGATCGGTGGCGACCTGCTGCTTCTGGGCTTCTTCACGCATCTTCGACGCCCAGACCTGGGCCCAGCCGTAGAAGAAGCGCTGATCACCGGTGGTGCCGTCAATGATCGGGGCGGGCTGGCCGTTCAGCGACAGGTGATAGGCTTCGAGACCGACGGCCGTACCGGCGGCATCGCCGATGTTCTCGCCCATCGTGAACCCGCCCTGGACGTTGTAGCCGGGCAGCGGCTCATAGGTGTCGTACTGGGCCCCGAGACGGGTGGTCAGGGCCTCGAAATTGGTCTTGTCCTCGGGCGTCCACCAGTTTCGCAGCACGCCGTCACCGTCGGACTTGGAACCCTGGTCGTCGAAGCCGTGTCCGATCTCGTGACCGATGACGCCGCCGATGCCACCATAGTTGACGGCCGGGTCGGCGTCGGGATCGAAGAAGGGCGGCTGCAGGATGGCCGCCGGGAAGACGATCTCGTTATTGGTCGAGTTGTAATAGGCATTCACGGTCTGGGGGGTCATGCCCCACTCATCCTTGTCGACCGGGCCGTTCATCCGGTTCAGCTGATACTGCCAGTTGAAGACCCCCGCACGCTCGGTATTGCCGAACAGGTCGTCGGCACGGACCTCAAGACCGGAGTAGTCGCGCCACTTGTTCGGGTAGCCGATCTTGACGGTGAATTTGCGCAGCTTCTCCTGGGCCGCAGCCTTGGTTTCCGCCCCCATCCAGCTGAGGTTGTCGATACGGTGGCTGAGGGCGACGCGCAGGTTGGCGACCAGCGCTTCCATCTGGGCCTTGGAGGCCGCAGGGAAATATTCGGCCACATACTGGCGGCCGACAGCCTCGCCCAGGGTGCGTTCAGCGAAGCTGATGCCGCGCTTGTCGCGGCTGCGCTGCTCGGGCTGGCCCGACAGATCACGCGAGCGGAATTCCCATTCGGCGTCGGCGAACCGGCGCGACAGACGACCCGCGGAATCATCCGTCGTGTGGAAGGCCTGCCAGGCCTGAAGGGTCTCGACCGGGGCTTCGGCGAAGATGGCCGCGATCTTCGGCATGGCGGTATTCTGACGCACGATCAGGCGATCAATACCCCCCAGGCCGGCGGCACCGAAATAGCCGGACCAGTTGAAGCCGGGGGCCTCGGCAGTCAGGCTGGCGGGGGTGTATTCATTGTAGGTATTGTCGCGATTGCGGCTCTCGATCGGGGTCCAGTGCGCCTCTGCGATCCGGGTTTCCATGGCGACGATGGCGTCGGCGTTGGCGGCCGGGTTTTCCCAACCGATCATCGTCAGCATACGTTCGACATAGGCCCGGTACAGAACCAGTTTGTCGGCGTAGCGGGCATCCAGATAGTAGTCGCGGTTCGGCAGGCCCAGACCGCTCTGGCCGGTCGAGGTGACATAGCGGTCAGGGTGCTTCTGGTCGGTGGAGATGCCGGTGCCGAAGAAGGAGCCGCCGGGACGACCCTGGGTCTCGCCCATATAGACGGCGATCTTGTCGTGGGTGTCAGCGGCGCGAATGGCAGCGAGGTAGGGCTGCAGCGGCGCGTCGTCCAGCGCCTCGATCCGGGCCTCGTCCATATAGGAGCGGTACAGGTCGGCGATCTTGCGCTCGTCAGTGCCCGGTGCCAGATCGGTGCGGGCGACGAGCTCCGAGATCATCGCGTTCATGCGGTTGTCCGACAATTCGCGCAGCAGGTCGAACGAGCCGTAGCGGGTGCGGTCGGAGGGGATGGACATCGCATCGACGGCCAGACCGTCGGCATAGCGGAAGAAATTATCGCCGGGGGCCACCGAGGTATCACGCCCGGCCATGTCAAATCCCCAGGTGCCATAGCTGGGTGACTCGGTGCCCTGATACCCGGACGCGCCGTCCGCTTCCTGGAACAGGGCCACGATAGTGCAGGCCTCGTCGACGCAGGCATGGTCATGGCCGTCACCGGCCAGGGCGGCGGAGGCGGGCAGGAGCAGGGCACCGACAGCGGCACCGATCAGCAATTTCTTCACAGGACATCCTTGTCTTGGGAACACAATGGAACAGGTCGGCAGCGATCCTACGCCGCGCGCGGGCGGCGCAGTCTAAAATATTTGTCATGTAAGAGCTCGTCCGCCTCGCCACGGACCTGCGTTCCGGGTGACAATGGCGGCACAACCCGAAACACCGACGACGGAACGAACACATGACGCCAGGCCACGGCGGCGGCGAATACAAGGATCTGGTGGTCTTCCTGGCCGCGGCCGGCGTGGTCGTGCCCCTGTTCAATCGCTTCAGGATCAGCCCGGTGCTGGGGTTCCTCGCGGCCGGCGTGCTGCTGGGTCCCGACGGTCTGGGGCGGCTGGCCGTCGATGCGCGCTGGCTGACCTGGCTGACCATCAGCGATCCGACCCAGATCCGGCAGCTGGCCGAACTGGGCGTCTCCTTCCTGCTGTTCATGATCGGCCTCGAACTGTCGTGGGAGCGGCTCAAGGCGATGCGGCGGCTGGTGTTCGGCTTCGGCCTGTCGCAGGTCGTCGTCTGTACGGCGGCCCTGTCGGCCGTGTTCATGCTCATGGGCCAGACCCTGGTGTCGGCCGCGGTGCTGGGCATGGGCCTGGCCCTGTCCTCGACCGCCGTGGTCATGCCGGTGATGGCCGAACGCGGACGGCTGAAGGCGCTGGCGGGGCGCGCCACCTTCTCGGTCCTGCTGGCCCAGGACCTGTCCGTGGCTCCGATCCTGATCACCATCACCGTCCTGGCCGCCCTCGGTCAGAGTGGCGGCGACCTGAGCCCGGCCCTGCTGGGTTCAGCCCTGTTCACCCTGATCCCCGCCGCCGTCGGCCTGGCGATGCTGGTGCTGCTGGGGCGGCTGGTGCTGCGGCCGATGTTTCGCTCGGTGGCCCGCGCCCGCAGCCGCGGCCAGGGCCAGGAGATGTTCATCGCCACCTGTCTGCTGGTGGTGGTCGGGGCCGGGGTCGCCGCCCAGGCCGCCGGCCTGTCGATGAGTCTGGGGGCCCTGATCGCCGGCCTGCTGCTGGCCGAGACCGAGTTCCGGCGCGAGATCGAGGTCTCGATCGAGCCGTTCAAGGGACTGCTGCTGGGCGTCTTCTTCGTCGGGGTCGGCATTTCGCTGGACCTGGATGCGATCGCCGCCAATCCGGTCGCCGTCTTCGCCCTGGCGGCCGGACTGATCGCCCTGAAGGCCGGCATCATCTTCGGCCTGGCCCGGGCCTGGGGCCTGGGCGCGCGCACGGCGATCGAGACGGCCTTGGTCCTCGGCCCCGCGGGGGAGTTCGCCTTCGTCATCCTCGGCACCGGCATGGCCGAGGGGGTAGTCGATCCCGCCTTTGCCCGGACCCTGATGCTGGCCGCCACGATCAGCATCTTCACCGTGCCGCTGATGGCCATGCTGGGGCAGAAATTCCTCAGGGAGGCCACGCGAATGGCCCCGGCCATGCTGCCGCCCGAGGCGCTGGAGGCCCCGAAAGCCCAGGGACAGGTGCTGATCGTCGGCTTCGGCCGGGTCGGTCGTCTGGTTGGCGAAATGCTGACCGAGCATGGCCAGGCCTTCGTCGCCGTGGACGCCGACCCGGCCACGGTGGCGACCGGCCGGCGCGACGGCTTCGATGTCTATTACGGCGACGCCGGACGACAGGACCTGCTGGCCCGCTGCGGCATCGACGAGATGCGGGCCCTGGTCGTGACCATGGATGCGCCCGGCAAGGTCGACGAGGTCGTGATCGCCGCCCGCGCCCTGCGCAAGGATCTGGTTCTGGTCGCCCGCGCCCGCGACGATCGCCACGCCGTCCGCCTGTACCGACTGGGAGTCACCGACGCCGTGCCCGAGACGACCGAGGCCAGCCTGCAACTGGCCGAAAACACCCTGGTCGACCTGGGGGTGCCGATGGGGCTGGTGCTGGCCTCGATCCACGAAAGACGGGCCAAATTTCGCACCGTCTTCCAGGCCGCCATGCCCGAGGGGGTCAAGCGGCGACCGGCCCGCGCCCTGCGCACGGCGACACGGACCGGCTCGCTTCGTCCCGAAGGCTGAGCCGGGTCAAAACGCCGCAGGGTTTGAAGGGGCGTTAATCTCGACACCCCAATTTGGTCATCGTTCCGTGATGAAAGCCCCGGCCTCGCTCGTCGCAGTGCCTGCCTGTTCCTGGCTCGTGCCCGACCGCCTTTCCCGTTGCCGACCCGCCTTCCCTCCCCGGATCGCGGCCCTCCTCCCCAGTCGAGTCATCAAGTTTATGCGTAACTCCGATCAAACCCTCACCGCCGAAACCGAAACGGTCCAGCCGCGCCTGAACCGGCGCCAGGCCGCCAAGGTGCGCACGCGGCAGAAGGTGCTCGACGCCGCCCGGACCCTGTTTGCCGAGCGCGGCTATGACGCCGCCACCATCCGCGACATCGCCAAGGGTGCCGGCATGTCGACCGGGGCCGTCTTCGCCAATTTCCAGGACAAGGCCGAACTGTTCGAGGCCGTCCTCGGCCAGGACATGGCCCGTCTGACCGATACCCTGAAGGGCGGCGTCGTCGCCGACGCCCCGCTGCGCGAGCGGCTGCTGGGCGCGATGAGCGCCGGCTATCACGCCTCACTGGACCAGCTGCCGCTGGTTCAGGCGGTCGTGGCCCGTTCATGGTTCCAGCCCCAGGCCGCCGAGCTGCGCACCCGCGTCGCCATCAAGGGTCTGGTGATGGTCGTCAGTGACGTGCTGCAGTCGGGCATTGGCAGCGGCGAGCTGAAGCAGGACACCGACGTCCGCCTCGTCAGTGAGCTGGTGTGGGACGCCTTCCTGTCGAATTTCCGCCGCGCCGCCTATGACGGCTGGACACTGGAACAGCTGTCGGCCCACGCCGCCAAACAGCTGGACCTGATCCTCGCCGGCGTCCTGATCCGCCAGTAGGCCGACCGGGAACGGTCAGCTCTTCCAGCGCAGAACGGCCGGCTTGACCGGATTGACGAAGGGGCGGGCCTCGGCCCGGCTCTTCGTCCATTCGCGTTTCAGCTGCTGGTACCATTTGGCCTGTTTGTCGGCGTCATCGATCCAGATCAGCGCCGGGTCATAGCGCAGGCCCTCGTTCTGCAGGTTCACCATGCCGCCGTCCTGCTGCAGGAAGGCGCGCACGCCCAGACGCAGGAACGGGCGGGCCAGGGCGAAGACCCAGTGGTCGGACCAGAAGATCTGGGTGATGCGGGTGCGGGTGTCGTCCAGCGGCGTCAGACAGGTCAGGGCCAGCACCTGTTTCGGGCCCACCTGGATATGTTCCCAGCGATAGCCGGGCAGGCGGAAGGTGATCTCGGTCGCCGGGGCCCCGCCGAGGATGCGGTAGGCGCGGCTGTTCGAGGACGGGGCGTGACGCACCATGGCGAAGCCAAGCTCGCGCGGCTCGAAGGCCTTGGCCTTCTCGTGCATCGACCGGGTCGACCGCCACCACCACTGCTGATGGACATAGGGGCCGTGGGCCGGATCCATCAGACCGACCACCGCATGGTCAATATGGGCGTCGAAATCCATCGACTCGACCAGTTTCGCCCCGCCGCCGACGACGCCGGGAAAGACCGGCGGCTCGTGATCAGGCTCGGACGCGACACGCGGGTCGGCGGCGATCCAGACAAAGATCATCCCCTGGCTCTCGCGCACCGGATAGGCCCGCACGCGGATGCGGTCAGCCTCATAGGGCTGGTCCTCGACCAGCGAGGGGATGGCGGCGCAGACCCCGTCGGGGCGGAAACGCCAGCCATGGTAGCAGCACTCGACCGTCTCGCCCTCGCCCGGATGTTCGACCAGCTTCCCGGCGGACAGGGGGGCGGCGCGGTGCGGGCAGATGTCGCGCAGGGCATAGACCTGGCCCGCGCGGGTGCGGCTGACCAGCACCGGCTCCCCCATCAGCATATGGCGCGCCAGTGAGGCCGGGGCCACGTCACGCGCCAGGGCGACGAAATACCAGGCATCGCGGACAAAGCCGGTGCCGAAGGCGGTCGGCGGGGCCTTGGCGTTGTCGCGGGGCTGGACCGGATCGGCGGCTGATGTCTTCATGGGTCCTTTGTATCAAGCTGCACCGCTGTCGCCGAGAGGGGGACAGGGTAGATTTCAATAAAGCACTTTACAAACCAAAGCGCATGAGGCACTATGCTGTCTCATTCAGGGGAATTCATATGATACGCACCGTCCTTCTCGCCTCCGCCTGCCTCATCCTGTCGGCCCCCGCCGCCCTGGCCCAGAGTCATGGTGCCGGCCACGGCACAGAGGCTCCGGCCGGCCACGGCCACCACCACGCCGATTTCGAGTCCGGCCGGTTTCATGTGCGCGTCGACGGCCAGGGTCCGGACGTGATCATGATCCCGGGCCTGAGCTCATCGCCCGAGATCTGGGACAGCACGGTCGCCGCCCTGGGCGGCCACTACCGGGTCCATCGCCTGCACATCCAGGGCTTCGCCGGTGCTGCGGCCAAGGACAATGCCGAGGGTCCCGTCGCGGCTCCCGTCGCCGAGGACCTGGCCCGCTACATCCAGGAACAGGGACTGGAACGGCCCGTCGTGATCGGACATTCGATGGGCGGGACGATCGCCATGATGCTGGCCGCGCGCCATCCTGACCTGGTCGGCAAGCTGATGGTCGTCGACATGATTCCGTTCATGGGGGCGATGTTCGGTGGACCCGGTGCGACCCCCGAGTCCGTGACCCCGGTCGCCGACCAGATCCAGGCGGGTATGGCCAACGGCCCGGACGCGGCCTACCGCGCCCAGGTCGAGAGCACGATCAGCAGTATGATTCTGACCGAGGACCTGCGCGCCGGACCGCTGGAAGACAGCCTGAACTCCGACCGCAAGGTCTCGGCGGCCGCCTATCGCGAGCTGATCGTCACCGACCTGGGCCCGGAGCTGTCGCGCATCACGGCCCCGACCGAGGTGGTCTATGCCAGGTTCAACGATCCGCGCATGACGCCCGAGATCACCGATGGCATCTATGCCGCCGCCTTCGCGCGCCTGCCGGGCGTCAAGCTGAAGCGGATCGAGGACAGCGCCCATTTCATCATGCTGGACCAGCCCGACCGGTTCAACGCCGAGGTTGAAGCCTTCCTGCAATAGGCTACGCCTGCCGGGGTCGAGCCGGATCGCCCGACCCCGACTCCTCGCCCGCCATCCGGGACGAGCTGGCGCATCCATCGTCTGCACAATCGTGGCTTCGCCGGCCCGGGCGGTTCGCCCCGGAAGTGAACGCATTTTTAGAATGATAGCCGGCAAGGTCATGGTTTCGGCGGATTGCCCCGTCACCGTCTGCTAACGGACGCGGGGGCGTTTGCGTGTCGCGTCGAATGGTCTAGGACCGAACGACGATTGGCGAGAGGGTTTTCATGGCGGGTCCAGGGTCTGGGCGTTGGTTCGGGCTCCGTCCCGGCGGAGGTGGCGGGGGCGCACAGCGCACGCCGCTGCAGCGCCTGTTGTACTGGGGCATGGTGCTCGCCGTCTGGGGGGCCATCTTCCTGCTGGTCTTCTTCGCCGTCTTCGCGCGCGACCTGCCTGACACTTCGGCCCTGTACGAGGTCGACCGCCAGCCCTCGATCACCTATCTGGACCGCAACGGAGCCCTGATCGCGGTACGCGGTACCCAGCAGGCCCCGCCGGCCGACCTCGACGCCCTGCCCGACTATGTCCCGGCCGCCTTCGTCGCCATCGAGGACCGCCGCTTCTACATGCACCCGGGCTTCGACCCGATCGGCATGTCCCGCGCCATGGCCGCCAACATGCGCGCCGGACGGGTGGTCCAGGGCGGCTCGACCCTGACCCAGCAACTGGCCAAGAACCTGTTCCTGACCCCGGACCAGAACCTGAAGCGCAAGGTCCAGGAGCTCATGCTGGCCGTCTGGCTGGAGATGAAATTCAGCAAGAAGGAGATTCTCGCCCTCTATCTGAACCGGGTCTATTTCGGAGCCGGGGCCTATGGCATCGAGGCGGCCTCCCAGCGCTATTTCGACAAGGGGGCCAAGGATCTGACCGTGGGCGAGGCCGCCCTGCTGGCCGGCCTGCTGAAGGCTCCGTCGCGCTATTCGCCGGTGTCCGAGAGCGAACGGGCCGCCACCCGCGCCACCGTGGTGCTCAACGAGATGGAGAGCGCGGGCGTCATCACCGCCGAACAGCGCGCCGCCGCCGTGCTGGAACCGGTCCGGGTGTCGCGCACCCTGGCCACACAACACGCCCAGTATTTCATCGACTGGCTGGACAAGCAGATCCGCGGCCTCGTCGGCGAACCGACCGAGGACATGATCGTCGAGACCACCCTCGACCTGACGCTGCAGACCGCGGCCGAACGTTCGGTGCGCCGCATCCTCGACCGGGATGCCTCACGCGGGGTCGAACAGGCCGCCCTCGTCGCCCTGGACGGTGACGGCCGGGTCCGGGCCATGATCGGCGGCGGCTCCTATGCCGACAGCCAATTCAACCGCGCCGTCGACGCCCGCCGCCAGGCGGGGTCGGCGTTCAAGCCGTTCGTCTATCTGGCGGCGATGGAGGCCGGCTATACGCCCGAGTCCCGCGTCGTCGACGAACCGGTCCGCATCGGTAACTGGTCGCCGCGCAACTATTCCGGCAACTACATCGGCGAAACCTCCCTCGCCAATGCCGTGGCCCAGTCGACCAACACCATCGCTGCGGCCCTGGCCGACCGGATCGGTCGCGACAATGTCGCCCGCGTCGCCCACCGCCTGGGCATCACCACCCGTATCGGCCTGGAACCGGCCATGGCGCTCGGCGCGGTCGAGGTGTCGCCGATCGAAATGGCCCAGGCCTTCGACGCCTTCGCCAACGGTGGCCAGCGCGCCACCGCCTATGGCATCAGCCGCATCCGCACCCCGCGGGGCCGCGTCATCTATCAGCGCGCTGCCCGTGAAGGCCGCGCCATGCAGGTGATCAACAACCCGCCGCTCTACTATATGAACCAGATGCTGCGCGGCGTGGTCACCAGCGGTACCGGCCGTTCGGCGGCCATCGCCGGGCGTGACATCGCCGGCAAGACCGGCACGACCTCGGACTACAAGGACGCTTGGTTCGTCGGCTATACTGGCGGCTTCGTCACCGCCGTCTGGGTCGGCAAGGACGACGCCACCCCGATGCGCGGCGTCACCGGCGGCGCAGCTCCGGCCGCCATCTGGAAGAGCTTCATGGAGGCGGCCCTGCCGCGCCTGAATGTGGCGTCCATCCCCAACGGGCCGCCGATGCCGGAGGGCTGGCAGGCAACCAATCCGGTCGAGGACCTGATCAGTTCGGTCGGCGACCTGTTCGGCGACGCCCCGCCGGCGACCGATGAACCGGCTCCGGTCATCGAGGCCCCGCGGCCTGCCCCGGCCCAGCCGGTGGTGCGTCCGACCGCGCCCCAGCCGGCCCAGCGTCGCGAGGACCCGCCGGCCCAGCGGCCCGAACCGGCCCCGCCGCCGGAGCGAAAAGCCGAGCCCCTGTTCTTCTAGCGACCCACCGCGTGCAGGCTCGCCCCGTGGTCACGCAGCCAGCGCCGGTGCGGTGACGGGTCGCCGATCAGGTCGTGTACCACCGCCCAGTAGGCCGGACTGTGGTTGGCGTGGACCAGATGGGCCACCTCATGGGCGGCCAGATAATCCAGCACCGCCGGCGGGGCCATCACCACGCGCCAGGAATAGCGGATCGTGCGGTTGTGCGGACTGCACGAGCCCCAGCGCGATCGGCCGTCGGCGATCGAGACGCGGACCGGCTTCTGGCCTAGCGTGCGCAGATGAACCTCGGTGCGGGCCACCAGGACGCGGCGCGCCTCGCGTTTCAGCAGATTCTGGACCCGGCGGGAAAAGGCCTCGCCCTCACCGCCGGAAATGATGATGGGGCCGGTTTGGTCGGTCGACAGCCGTGCCGCGCCGGCCCCACCCCCGGCCACCAGCCGCATCTGGCACCCTGAAAGCGAGACCATGCCGCCGGGCTCCAGCGGCTGCCCCGCAGGACGCGCCGTCAGCCGTTCCAGGATCCAGTCATTGCGGGTGCGGGCAAAGGCCACGGCGTCGCCGAGCCGGCGCTCGCTGGGGGCCACGGCCACGGCCTCGCCGGCCCGCGCGTCGATGCGGATCGAGATGCGCCGGGCGCGGGGATTGACCGACAGGCGGAGGGCCAGGCCCTCGCCGTCAAGCGGCAGTCTTTGCCCGTTCCGGTACTGCACAGAGGGTCTCGTTGGCGGTGATGAAGTCGCGCACCCGGGGATAGATCTCGTCCCGGAAACGGCGACCGTTGAACACACCATAGTGTCCGACGTCCGGCTGAACATAGAGGACGCGACGATCGTCGGCGATATTCGGAGTCAGGCCGTGCGCCGCCTGGGTCTGGCCGACGCCGGAGATGTCGTCCTTCTCGCCCTCGACCGTCATCAGGCCGATGTCGGTGATCTTCGTCAGATCGACCTTGCGGCCCCGGTGTTCCAGCAGGCCGCGCGGCAGCAGATGCTGCTGGAAGACGATGTCGATGGTCTGAAGATAGAACTCCTCGGTCAGGTCCAGCACCGACAGGTATTCGTTGTAGAATTCCTCGTGCCGGGTGGTCTCGTCGCCGTCACCGTTGACCAGATTCTCGAAATACTGGCGGTGGGCATCGATGTGTTTGTCCTCGTTCATCGACATGAAGCTGAACAGCTGGACGAAGCCCGGATAGACGCGACGGCCAAAGCCCGGATAGGGCCAGGGCACGGTGTGGATCATGTTCGACTTGAACCAGGCGAAGGGCCGTTCCTCGGCCAGCTGGTTGGTCACCGTCGGCGACAGGCGGGCGTCGATCGGTGAGCCCATGAAGGTCATGGAGGCGGGCCGGTTGGGATCGTTGTCCTCGGCCATCAGGGCGCAGGCGGCCAGCACCGGCGGGCCCGGCTGGCAGACACCCACGACATGGGCGCGCGGGCCGATGACGGTCAGCATCTCGCGGACGTGGTCGATATAGTCGGAGAAGTCGAACCGGCCTTCCAGCATCGGCACCTGACGGGCGTTGACCCAGTCGGCGACATAGACGTCGTGGTCCTGCAGGAAGCCCTCGACCGTGCCGCGCAACAGGGTGGCGTAGTGGCCCGACAGCGGGGCGACGATCAGCACCGCCGGGGCGGCGGCGGGCTTGCCGGCCCGTTTGACGTCGCCGATGTGACGGGCGAACCGGACCAGACGCACCCAGGGCGAGGACCAGACCACCTGTTCGGTGGTGCGGACCTTGTGGTCGTTGATCGTGATGGTCTCCAGCCCCCAGGCCGGCTTGCCGTAGCGGCGTGTCAAACCCTCGAACAGCTCGGCCGAGGCGAAGGCGGTGCGGCCGACCGCCGTGTCCGCGGCCGGGTTGAACGGCGAATTCCAGAACTGCCGGGCCATCTGGGCCCCGATCCGGAACGGCGAGGCCGAGTGATAGGCGAGCTCGTGGAGGGAATAGAGCATGAAATCCTGGGGTCGACTCCGCAACGAATGCGGCACTGCACCATACAACGCATGGACCTGCAAAAGGGTTATCAATTTTCGCGTGATCCCGGCCACGACCGGCGGGATGTGACCGGGGGCATTGAACCGGTCCCCGGCCCGGGTGCACCTCTATGGCAACGGAGGGACACCGGGACGATGATCCGGACCAGGGCACAGGCGCTCGACGACTATCTGGTGGCGGCCGCGCGCACCGGGGACCGCAAGGCCTTCGGCCTGCTGGCCCGGCGCTGGCAGGGGCGGTTGCTGGCCCATGGCTGGCGGCTGACCGGCGAGGTCGAGCTGGCGCGTGAGGCGGCCCAGGACGGCTGGATCGAGATCGTGCGTAATCTGGGCCGGTTGCGCGATGAGCAGGCCTTTGCCGCCTGGGCCTATCAGATCGTGTCACGCCGCTGTGCCAGACGGATCGGCCAGCGGCAGCGCGGACGCGCCCTGGTCGCGGCAGTCACCGTCGAGACCGGGCCGGACACCGCAGGGGCTGACAGCCGCGACACCGTCGCCACCCCGGCCCTGGCCCGGGCCCTCGCGGCCCTGCCCCCGGAGCAACGGGCGGCCGTCGCTCTGTTCCACCTTGAGGATCTGAGCATCGCCGAGACGGCGATCGCCCTGAACGTGCCGGCGGGCACGGTGAAGACCCGCCTGATGCACGCCCGGCGCAAATTGCGCGCGGCGCTGGAAGGAGACCTGTGATGCAGGATATCGACCGGATGATCGACGAAGCCCTTGAGGGCGAAAACCAGACCCTGTTCCGCGAGACCGCACGCGAGCCCGGCTATTTCGACCAGGCGTTCGGCGTCTTCAGCGGCAGTATCGGCTGGGTCAATGTCGTGCTGATGGTGACCCAGACGGTGCTGTTCGTGGCCGGAGTCTGGGCGGGGTGGCGGTTCTTCCAGGCGGACAACACGCTGTCAGCCCTGCACTGGGGCCTGCCCGCCACCGTGTTGGTGCTGGTTGCCACCATCCTGAAGACCGCCCTGATGCCCGCCATCCAGGCCAACCGCGTCATGCGCGAACTGAAGCGGCTCGAGCTCCAGATCGCCCTTACGCGCGGGAGCTGAGCGACCGGGGCTAGCCCCGGTCCATCGCCCGGCGGATGACCTCGGCGGCACGGTCGGGCGCGAGGTCACCGGCCAGGGGGCTGCGGAACTTGCCGTCCGGCCCCATCAGATAGACGGTCAGGGAGTGGTCCATCGTATAGCCCTCGCCCTCACCGACCTTCTGGTAATAGGCGCGATAGGCGTCAGCGGCGGCGCGGATCTGGGCCGGGGTGCCGGTCAGGCCGATGACCCCCTTGGGGAAGCCGTCGCTGGACAGATAGTCCTTCAACACCGACGGGCTGTCGCGTTCCGGGTCGACGCTGATGAAGACGATCTGCAAATTGTCAGCCCGGTCGCCCAGCCGCTCCTGCGTCGCCTTCAGCGCCGCCAGGGTGGTGGGGCAGTAGTCCGGGCACCAGGTGAAGCCGAAGAAGACCAGGGTCCATTTGCCGTCCAGCATCGTCTGGTCGACGGGATGACCGTCCTGGTCGACGAGGCTGAAAGGGCCACCGACGCTGGGCTGGCCGGTCGCGGACACGGTCTGGCTGCCCGTCGGGGCGCGATCACGGCCGCCGACCGCGACCATGGTGGCGATGGCCACAACCACGGCGGCGACGAGGACAAGGCCACCGAACAGCAGGACAGAACGACGGGGCATCCGGGACTCCTCGGGAATTCACCCATTTCAGGTTCGGTCCGTCTATAGAAGAGGGGTGAGCCCGACCCAAGACCCTGCATCGTCGCATGCGACCGGCCGTTTCGCCGGCTGGCGCAACCTGTCGCGGCGCAGCCGTGGCCTGTCGCTGCGCACCCTGGTCATCCTGCGCTGGCTGGCCATCGCCGGCCAGAGCGCCACCATCCTCGTGGCCACCGCCTTCCTGCATTTCGACCTGCCGCTATGGTCGTGCCTGGCCGTGATCGGGGCCAGTGTGGCCATGAACCTGTGGGCCACCACCCGGCTGACGCCGACCGACGGCCGTTTCAGCGACGGCAGCGCCACCGCCGCCCATCTGGGCTTCGACATCCTGCAGCTGACCGCCCTGCTGGCCCTGACCGGCGGTCTGGAGAATCCGTTCTGCCTGCTGCTTGTGGCCCCTGTGACGGTTTCGGCGGCCTCCCTGCCGGCGCGCCAGGCGATCCTGCTGGGCCTGCTGGTGCTGCTGGCGACCGTCGGCCTGTTCTTCTGGGCCATGCCCCTGCCGTGGGAAGCAGGGACCGAACTGGACCTGCCGCCCCTCTATCGCTTCGGCACCGGCCTGGCCCTGATCACCGGCGTGGTCTTCACCGCCACCTATGCCTGGCGGGTCGCGACCGAGGCCGAGAAGCTGGAACTGGCCCTGGCCACGACCCAGGACGTGCTGCAACGCGAACAGAGGCTGGCGGCCCTGGGCGGACTGGCGGCGGCGGCGGCGCATGAGCTGGGCACGCCGCTGGCGACCATCCAGGTGGTGGCGCGCGAACTGCTGCGGGCCTCGCCTCCCGACGGCGGTGCCGCCGAGGATGCGGCCCTGATCGTGCAGCAGGCCGAGCGCTGCCGCGGTATTCTGAAAAAGTTGTCGCAACAGCCCGAGGCGGGCGACGCCCTTTATGCCGACGTCGGGCTGGAGGCCCTGCTGGAGGAGGTGGTCGAGCCACACCGGGGCTTCGATCTGGAATTTACTGTCGCGGTGCACACCCCGCCGGGCGAGCCCGTGCCCCAGGTCCAGCGCATGCCCGAGGTGATCCACGGCCTGTCCGCCCTGGTCGAGAATGCCGCCGATTTCGCGAACCGCCGGGTGCGGGTCCAGGCCCGGGTCGAGGCGGATACGATCACCATAGAGGTGGTCGACGACGGTCCCGGCTTCGCCGGCGAAATCCTGCCGCGCCTGGGCGAGCCCTATGTGACCAGCCGTCCCCAGGGCAAGGCGCGTCAGGCCCTGGCTGCCCAGATCGCCGCCGCCGCCCGCCCGGCCCTGCCCGGCCGCAAGGGTCGCAAGGCCGGCAAGGGCGGCAAGCCCGTCGCCGCGGCCAAGATCGCGCCGGAAATCGCGCCCAGCCAGGGCGGTATGGGGCTGGGCTTCTTCATCGCCCGGACCCTGCTGGAACGGACCGGCGGCACCGTCACCGTCGGCACCGGCGACGGTGAAAAGGGCCAGCCCAAGGGGGCCCGGGTCACGATCCGCTGGCCGCGCCCGGCGCTGGAAATGCCGCCCGGTGCAAGCGACACCTTGACCACAGGCGCAACGCGCCCAAGTTGAGGGCAGGAGAACACTGATGCCTGACCTCGAAGCCCGGATTGCCGCTGCCCCGGACAAGACCCTGTTGCTGCTCGACGACGATCAGGCTCTGCGCACCCGGCTTGGCCGGGCGTTGGAGAGCCGCGGCTTCGTCGTCACCACCGCCGCCTCGGTCGCCGAGGCCCGCGAGGCCTTGCGCACCTCGGTCCCGGCCTTCGCCGTGCTGGACATGCGGCTGGACGACGGCAACGGCCTGAAGGTGGTTGAGGCCATCCGCGAACAGCGCGAGGACGCCCGCATCGTCATGCTGACCGGCTACGGGGCCATCGCCACCGCCGTGGCCGCGGTCAAGGCCGGGGCCGTCGACTATCTGCAGAAGCCGGCCGACGCCGACGATGTCGTCAAGGCCCTGATGGCCGCCGGCGAGACGGCCGAGCCGCCGGACAATCCGATGAGCGCCGACCGGGTGCGTTGGGAACATATCCAGCGCGTCTATGAACTGTGCGACCACAATGTCTCGGAAACGGCCCGCCGCCTGGGCATGCACCGCCGGACCCTGCAGCGGATTCTGGCCAAGCGGGCACCGCGCTGAACGCTGACGCGTTCAGCTTGCTTTTTTGAGGGCCTATCGCGCTTCGCGCTGCTTGAGGCCCAAGGGCGGAGTATCGCGACGGACGACCGCCAGGCTTCCTACGCCCTAATTCCTGAGCCCTGCTTCCTCGGCCCTGTCTTCCCGCAGCACCCGCATCGCGGCGAGCCGGGCGAAAGCGATAGTCAGGGCCTTGCGGCGGGCGGGGGCCAGGGGGGTGGTCGGGGCGTCACGCACCACGGCCCCGCCGAAGCCGTCGGCGACGATCAGGCCGGGCTCGTCGGGCAGGATGCCGTCGGGAAACTCAGGGGCCACGGCGAAGAAGAAGGCGTCGCAGAAGGGCGCGTACTCGCCCCATTTGCGGTCGACGCGGTAGTCCTCGATCCCCGACTTGACCTCGCAGATGATGATGTCGCCGCGCCGACCAAGGGCCATGACGTCAGCGCGCCGCCCGTTGGGCAGACCGACCTCAAGCAGCGGCGCATAGCCCATGTGGCGCAGCAGCCGTCCTGCCCCGCGCGTCACCGCCAGGGTGGTCTCCGGGCGGCTGAAAACGAGATCAATTTGCAGAAGAGCAGCGGCCATCAACCCATTATGTTCGCCTTGCGTTCACGGTACAAGAGGCCGCTTCAGCGTCCGGTATGCACCGGATTGGCGGTATCGAAGCCCAGGGCGGCAACGCGGGCCAGCAGCTGCCTGCGGGTCGCCTCGGACGGGCTCTGGCTGCGGTTCCATATCCACCAGCCCGACTTGTCCGGCAGACCCATGATGACCCAGCTGTAGTCGGGGGCATGGTCCCAGACCCAGTAGTTCTGGCCCGCCAGCCCGCCGAAGCTGAGCAGGCCGGCCAGGGTGAAGCGAAACCGGGCATTGGTCGTGGTGTCGGTCACCCGGGCATTGGCGCGCAGGGTCTCGATCCCACCGTCAGCGCGACGGGTACAGGTGACCAGCAGGCCGTAACGGTCGGCACGCGACTGGGGGGTGAAGTCGATCTGGGCCCGGCGGCAGTCCTTCTGGACGTTATTGGGATTGCGCGCGATCTCGAACCAGCGGCCGTCAAACCGGTCCAGATCGACGTTGCGCGACTGGGCCGCGGCGGGACCGGCGGTCAGAACCACAGCGGCCGCCAGTACGGGCATCAGGGTGGCGAAGCGGCTGGCACGGGTCGAGGGCATCCGGGTCTCCTGTGACAACGGTCCCGACAGATACGATCGGGACCGCAGTTCGGTTGCTTCAGTCCGCTGCGAGGAGACGCCGGCGATTGACCTGCCACTCATCCCGGGTCTGGCCCCAAAGATCGATGGTGGCCTCCTGAAAGGGCACCGGCAGCCGGCCCCGGCCGCGATTGCGCGACCCCAGCCGTTCGGCCAGCCGGATCGACGGGCCGTTGTCCGGATCGATACAGTGGATCACATCGGTCCAACCCAGATGATCGAAGGCATAGTCGACGGCGGCGATCGCCGCCTCCAGCGCATAGCCCTTGCCGGCGGCGTCCCGGTGCAGACTCCAGCCGACCTCTGTGCCCGGCCAGCCGTGCGGCTGCCACGGACCGATGCGCCCGATCCATTGACCGCTGGACTTCTCGATCACCGAAAACATCGCCACGCCGGACAGGGTCCAGGCCCCGGCCATGGCCATCATGCCCCGCCACACCTGGGACGGGGCCTGGACGCCGCCGATGAAGCGGGCCGTCTCCTCATCCCCCATAAAGTCGCACCAGCGTTCGAAATCGGCCATGGCCGTGGGGCGCAGGATCAGACGGGCGGTCTGGATCGTCGGGCCGGGGGCGGGGCTGGTCACAGCGGAAACTCCTGTTCGAGGGTGTAGTGGCTGCCGCGCTCCGACAGGACGCTGGACCAGAGGCCGAAGCGGTCGATGCGGATGGGCGGTGAATGCAGCAGATTGTGGCCCGCCATCCAGGCCGCGATCCGGGCCGGATCGGCGTGCGGCTTCAGATAGGCCAGGGTGACGTGGGGCTTGTAGGCGCGGCGCTCCATGGTCAGGCCGGCGCGCTCGGCCGCCGCGCGACAGCGTCCGGCCAGCGTCACCAGCCGCTCGCACGGTTCAACCCCGGCCCACAGGGTCTGGCTGCGGTGGGTGTCGCCGAAGGCCCCGACCCCGGACAGGGTGATCTCGAAAGGGCCGCCGCTGGCCGCCCGGCCCAGTTCGGCGACCAGATCGTCGGCGCGGCGCTCGTCGACATCACCATAGAAGGCCAGGGTGACATGCAGGGCCTCCCCCGGCCGCCAGCGGGCCCCGGGCAGGCCGGTCTGGCGCCGCGCCAAGGTCTCGGCGACGTCGAACGGAATCGGCACAGCGGCGAACAGACGGATCATATGGCCTTTGGTAGCGATCATCGGTCGCAGTCGGAAGCCCGGATTCCCTTGCATACCGGGGACACGATCCCGATATTCATTCGCAAGGCCGGGGCTTGACCCGGTTCCGATTTGGAGACGGTTCGCGATGAGCGATTTCAGAGGCGGTTTTTCGAGACCCGCGACCGCAACGGCCGACATGGCCGTGGACAGCGGCCTGCGCGGCTTCATGCTGGGCGTTTACAACAAGCTGGCCCTCGGCCTCGTGGTGGCCGGGGTGCTGGCCTATGTCACCGGCAATGTGCCCGCTGTGGGGGACCTGCTCTACCAGCAGGCCGCCGACGGCCGTATCGGCCTGACCATGCTGGGCATGATCGTGCAGTTCTCGCCGCTGGTGATGCTGTTCGGCTCGATGTTCTTCATGAAGAACCCCACGGCCGGCGGGGTGAACCTGCTGTACTGGGCCGTGGTCGCGACCATCGGCGCGGGCATGGGTGTCCTGTTCATGATCTACTCGCATGAGTCGATCGCCACGACCTTCTTCGTCACGGCCGCGGCCTTCGGCGGCCTCAGCCTGTTCGGCTACACCACCAAGAAGGACATGTCCGGTTTCGGCACCTTCCTGATCATGGGGGTGATCGGTCTGGTCATCGCCATGGTGGTCAACATGTTCCTGCAGTCCGGCGTGATGGCCCTGGTCATCTCCGGTCTGGGCGTGCTGATCTTCTCGGGCCTGATCGCCTTCGACACCCAGCGACTGAAAATGACCTACTACCAGCTGGGCGGCAACGAGGCGGCGATGGGCGTGGCCACCGGCTTCGGGGCCCTCAGCCTGTTCATCAATTTCGTCAACCTGTTCCAGTTCCTGCTGATGTTCATGGGCGGCAGCCGCAACTAGAGCGAAATCGGCCTGGGCGCGATCGCGCCCAAGCTCAGATCTTCGCTCCAGAACCATGCCGGCCTGACCGACACGGACAGACCAAACAGGGGCCCCGGTGGAAACGCCGGGGCCTTTTTCTATTTGACGACGGCGAAGCGGCGGCTGTCGAAGACCCGCAGCACCTGGGCCAGGTCGCGTCCGCGCTTCAGCACCAGACCGCCCTCGCCGATCACCGCCCACTGGCCCTGTTTCAGCCGCAGGGCCGGGCGTTTCTCGATCCGGCAGGCGGGGGCGTCGCCCGAGCGCCGGAAGGCGGCGAACTCGGCCACATCGCCATGGCCGACCATCGCATAGTCACGCCACTCACCGGCGGCGACCATCCGGCCATAGACCCGCAGGATCAGGTCCGGCTCGGGCCGGTCGAAAAAGACGGGGGCGGTACCGGAGGCCCGGCTGCCGCCGCTGGCGGACTCATCATTCATTGCCGTTCAGACTAGACTATTTTTGTTTCAGGTCGATTCGACCTGGATCCAGAAAATGGTCCAAATTCAAACCAGAGCGAAATCTGAGCCGAGTTGGACTGCGTCCAACTCAACCGATTTCGCTCCAGGCGACCGCGCCGGAAACACCAGCCCGCGACCGCACGCCGCAGCGGCTTCGGCGAGGAATTCGCACGCGACACGAAATCGCCCCCTTTCGGTCCAGCGCGCGCCTGTTTGGGCGTCGACAAAGGTCTCATCGGCCTGTCGGAGTCCGGAGCGGTTCCGGAACCTGAACAGCCCCCCCAGCCCCCCTGGATTTCTCCATCAAGGGCTTCGACGGGCCGATGCTTCTATAAGCGAGACGCCCGCTCAGCCACCCTCCCCCCCTCCGGCAGAGCGGGCGTTTTGCTGTCCGGCGTTCGGGGCGACGATCAGCCGATCAGGGCCACCGTCTCCGTCTGTCCATCCCGCAGCACCGTCAGGTTCAGCCCGTCCGTCGCCGCCGCCAGGGCTGCGGCCAGGGCACCGATATCCGCCACCGCCACATCGCCCACCGCCGTGACCACGTCGCCGGCCCGCAGCTGCTGTGTCGCCGCCGTCGAACCGCCCTCGACCGCCGTGACCAGTACGCCGTCCTGGATCAGGCCGTCGCCGGTACGCGAGTTGCGGAAGGTCGCGCCATAGGCCTGGACCTCGGCGAGGCCCAGGATGACGGGATCGGGACCGGCCACCTCGACCTGCAGGCTGGTCGTGCGTTCACGCCCGCCGCGCAGATAGACGATCGGCAGCCGGGCTCCGGGCGCGGCGATGCCGATGGTGGCCCGCACCGATCCGGAATTGGCGACCGGACGGTTCTGGATCCGGGTGATGATGTCATTGCGCTGCAGGCCCGCAGCCTCGGCCGGGGAGCCGGGCGCGACATCGTCGACGATGGCCCCGCGCACAATGTGCAGGCCCAGGCTCCGGGCCCGTTCGGCATTGAGAGAGCCGAAGATGGCCCCCGTGCTGCCACGCCGGACCTCACCGAACTCGCGCAGCTGGCCGACCACATACAGCATGATGCGACTGGGCACGGCGAAGGCGATGCCGTCATTGCCGCCGCCGCCGCCCGACAGGATCGAGGTATTGATGCCGATCAGCCGGCCCAGGCTGTCCAGCAGCGGCCCGCCGGAATTGCCGGAATTCACCGCCGCGTCAGTCTGGATATAGTCCTCGACCGAATCGCCCAGGCCCGAGCGTCCGAGACCCGAGATCACCCCCATGGTCAGGGTCTGGTCGAGGCCCAACGGATAGCCGACGGCGAAGGCCAGGTCGCCGCTGCGCAGGGCGTCGGAATCGGCCACCGCCACCTGGGACAGGCCGGTCGCCTCGATCCGCAGCACGGCGATGTCGGTGGCCTTGTCGGCCCCGATCAGGGTGGCATCGACCAGCCGTCCGTCCAGCATGTCGACGGTGAATTTGCTGCCGCCCTCAACCACGTGATTGTTGGTGACGATGATACCGGCGGCGGCGTCGAGAATGACGCCCGACCCTGTGGCCAGGGGTTCGGGCTCGTTGTCGCCGGTGCGCGGGCCCTCGGACCGACCCAGGGTGGTCACCTGGACCACCGCCGGCAGGGAGCGCGCCAGTTCCGAGGCGAAGCTGAACACGCCGCGGCGCGTGTCGAAGGGAATAGGGGTGATCGCCGCGGTCCGGGCCCGGGCGGGTGCGGACTCATAGGCCGTCTGGGCCTGGGCCGGCAGGGCGGCCATCACCGCCAGCACAGCCGCCAGAACCATCGTCCGGCTTGTCGTCCCCGTCAGCATCGACCGGTTTTCAACCCGGAAATTGATACGCCGCATTATCGCCCCCGTGTGAACCGCCCGACCCTAGCGCGGGATGCGCGCCGTGACGATGCCCCTGTGACCGGGCGGGTCTAAAAGGCGCTTTCGCCCGTGATGGCCCGGCCCAGGATCAGGGCGTGGACGTCGTGGGCCCCCTCATAGGTGTTGACCGTCTCCAGGTTCATCGCGTGGCGCATCACATGCATCTCGCCGGTGATGCCGGCCCCGCCGTGCATGTCGCGGGCGACGCGGGCGATATCCAGGGCCTTGCCGCAGTTGTTGCGCTTCATCATCGAGATGGCCTCGGGCACCCAGGCTCCCTGGTCCAGCAGCCGGCCCAGCGCCAGCGCCCCCTCGAAGCCGAGGAATATCTCGGTCTGCATGTCGGCCAGCTTCTTCTGCACCAGCTGGCGCGACGACAGCGGACGGCCGAACAGCATGCGCTCGCCGACATAGTCGCGGGTCAGGTGGAAACAGGCCTCGGCCGCGCCCATCGCCCCCCAGGCGATACCGTAGCGCGCCTTGTTCAGGCAGGAGAACGGGCCGCGCAGACCCTTGACCCCCGGCAGCAGGTTGGCCTCGGGCACGAACACGTCATTCAGGCCGATGTCGCCGGTGATCGAGGCGCGCAGGGACAGCTTGTCGCCGATCTTGTCGGTGGTGAAGCCGTCCATGCCGCGTTCGACGATGAAGCCGCGGATCACCCCCTCTTCCCCTGGAGAATTGGCCAGCTTGGCCCAGACCACGGCCAGGTCCGAGATCGGCGAATTGGTGATCCAGTATTTGGCCCCGTTCAGCTTGTAGCCACCGTCGACCGCGACCGCCTTCGTCTTCATCGATGCCGGGTCGGAACCGCCGTCGGCCTCGGTCAGGCCGAAACAGCCGACCAGTTCGCCCGCCGCCATTCTTGGGAGAAAACGAAGTTTCTGCTCTTCCGAGCCGAAGGCGTAGATCGGGTACATGGCCAGCGACGACTGCACGCTCATGGCCGAACGGTAGCCGCTGTCGACCGCCTCGATCTCGCGCGCGATCAGGCCGTAGGCGACATGGCTGACGCTGGAGCCGCCGTATTGTTCCGGCAGCATGGCCCCGAGGAAGCCCATGGCCCCCATCTCGGTCATGATGGCGCGATCGAAACTCTCGTCGCGGAAAGCCTCGACCACGCGCGGCAGCAGGGACTCACGGGCATAGGACCGCGCCGCGTCCTGGATCATCCGCTCATCGTCCGTCAGCCGCCCGGACAGGTCCAGCGGATCATCCCAGCGGAAAGTCTTGTGCGGAGCGGTGGAGGCGTCGGCCATAGTGATGTCATCCTGAGCGTGGCGGGGGTCGTGTGCGTTGCCGCGCGACGGCGACGACTGACCCTGTTCTGGCGCGCGGTTTAGGCCAAATCCGCCGCCTCGGGTAGAGGGGCCGCCGGTCACGGGCTAGGGTGGGGGATGATCCGCACGTTAAACCGCCTCTTCGTCGACCATCCGCGCGAGGTGGGGGAAAGCTATTTCCATCACATGGCCGCAGCGGCCGGCTTCAGCGCGCGGTTACTCCGTCTGTCGGCCATCGCCCTGCTGCACGCCCTCATGCCGGGTCTGTGCAAGACCACCGTTTCGGACGCGATCCGAACGATGGCGATCGAGATCGACGGACGGGCCGACGGGGCCCGCGACAGCCGCACGCGCGAGGCCGGGGCCCGTGGCCCGGGCCTCTGAGCTTCTCCCGCACGATCAGACACGATAGTGACCGATCATGACCCAGTCCCAAGGCCCCCTCTCCGGCGTTCGCGTGCTCGACCTGTCACGGGTCCTGGCCGGACCCTGGGCCACCCAGACCCTGGCCGACCTCGGGGCCGAGGTGATCAAGATCGAACGCCCGGGCCTCGGCGACGACACCCGCCAGTGGGGCCCGCCCTTCACGACCCGGGCCGACGGCACGCCCGGCGACGCCGCCTATTTCCTGTGTGCCAACCGCGGCAAGAAGTCGGTCGCCATCGATATCGCCACGCCGGAGGGGGCCGACGCCGTACGCGACCTGGCGAAAACCTGCGACGTGGTGGTCGAGAATTTCAAAACCGGCGGGCTGAAGAAATACGGGCTGGATCACGCCAGCCTGACGGCGCTCAATCCGAAGCTGGTCTATTGTTCGATCACCGGCTTCGGCCAGGACGGGCCCGACGCTCACCGCGCCGGCTATGACTATATGATCCAGGCCATGGGCGGTCTGATGAGCGTCACCGGCCAGGCCGACGGCACTCCGGGGGCCGAGCCGATGAAGGTCGGGGTGGCGGTCGTCGACCTGTTCACCGGCCTCTATGCCTCCAATGCCATCCTCGCCGCCCTGCTGCATGCCCGGGCCAGCGGCGAGGGGCAGGCCATCGACATCGCCCTGTTCGACGTCCAGGCGGCCATGCTGGCCAATCAGGCGACCAATTTCTTCGTCTCCGGCAAGGTCCCGGCGCGGATGGGCAATGCCCACCCCAACCTGGCCCCCTACCAGCCGTTTCCCTGCACCGACGGGATGGTGGTGATCGCCGTCGGCAATGACGGCCAGTTCCGCAGTCTGGGTCAGGCCCTCGGCGCGCCGGCGCTGGGCACCGACCCGCGCTTCCTGACCAATGCCCTGAGGATCGAACACCGCACCGCCCTGTCGGCCGGGGTCTCGGCCCTGACCGACAGCCTGACCATGGCAGCCCTGATGGCGAAGCTGGAAAGCGCCGGTGTCCCGTGCGGTCCGGTCAATACGGTCGATCAGGTGTTCGACGAGCCGCAGGCGGTGCATCGCGGCCTGGTGGTCGAACAGACCCGCGCCGACCTCGACGGCCCGATCCGCACCGTGGCCTCGCCGATCCGTATGTCGATGACGCCGGTGCGCTATGACCGGCCGCCCCCGGCCCTGGGTCAGGACACGGACGACGTCCTGGGCCGTCTCAAGGCCTCGCGGCCTCAGAAATAGTCGAGCCCTGTCAGCAGACAACCAGCGATCGGAAAGACGACAAAGGCGAACACGAGCACGACCACCCCGGCCTTCTTGGCCGGGCCGAGCAGGCCGTGGACCTCGCCCGCGTCCAGTTCCCCGACCCTGCCGGGGACAGCCTCGATCTGCCAGTCACCGCTCGTCTCGTCTTCGGGGTCGATCAGGTCGCCGTCACGCACCCGGGCGATGATCGCCCGCGCCTCGACGATCTGATGATCGGGGGCGACCACCCGGACGCCGCCGATGGCGATCAGCAGGTCGGGATTGATGGTGGCGAAATCCCGATCGGGCAGCCGCGCCCGGATGCCGTGTCGCTGCAGCAGGGCCACGGCCAATTCCCCTTCCGGCAGGGTGGAGAAGCGGGCGACTTCGTATTCGTTCATCGCCCGCCCTTCCCCTACAGGTCCAGCAGGGCCCGCGCCGGGTCTTCCAGCAGTTCCTTGATGCGGACGAGGAAGGTCACCGCCTCCTTGCCGTCGACGATCCGGTGATCGTAGCTGAGGGCCAGATACATCATCGGGCGGATCTTGACCTCGCCGTTGATGGCCATCGGCCGCTGGACGATGTTGTGCATGCCCAGGATGCCCGACTGCGGGGCATTCAGGATCGGCGTCGACATCAGCGACCCATAGGTGCCGCCGTTGGTGATGGTGAAGGTCCCGCCCTGCAGCTGGTCCAGGGTCAGGTCGCCGTCACGGGCGGCCTTGCCCAGGGCGGCGATGCCCTTCTCGATCCCGGCCAGCGACAGGGTGTCGGCATCGCGCAGGACCGGAACCACCAGACCCTTTTCGGTGCCGACGGCGACGCCGATGTCATAGTGGTTCTTGTAGATGATGTCGGTGCCGTCGATCTCGGCATTGACGGCCGGGATCTCCTGCAGGGCCGCGACCACGGCGCGGGTGAAGAAGGACATGAAGCCCAGTTTCACCCCGTGACGCTTCTCGAACACCTCCTTGTACTGGCTGCGCAGGGCCATGACATTGGTCATGTCCACCTCGTTGAAGGTGGTCAGCTGGGCGGCGGTGTTCTGCGATTCCTTCAGGCGGCGGGCGATGGTCTGGCGCAGCCGGGTCATCTTGACCCGGTTCTCGCGCGGACCGGCCTCACGCGGGGCCGAAGCGGCGACGGGGGCCGGTGCCGCGGCGGCGGGTGCGGCGGCCGGGGCCGGGGCGGCAGCGGCCTCGAGGGCATCACCCTTGAGGATACGACCGTCCTTGCCCGAGCCCTGGATGGCCTTCGGGTCGAGATTGTTCTCGGCGACGATGCGCTGCACTGACGGCGACAGCGGAATGTCGCTGGCGGCAGCCTTGGCCGGGGCCGGCGTGGCGGCTACGGCGGCCGGGGCAGCGGCGGCGGCACCCGAGCCCGAGATCCGGCCGATAGCCTGACCGGGGGTGACCGTGGCCCCTTCGGCCTCGACGATTTCCAGCACGCCGTCAGCGGGGGCGACGATCTCGACGGCGACCTTGTCGGTCTCGATCTCGACCAGCAGTTCGTCCTTCTTGACCGCGTCACCGTTCTTGCGATGCCAGGTGCCGATCGAACCCTCGGCGACGCTTTCGCCCATGGTCGGGACGGCGATGGTCACGGAGCCGGCGGCGGCGGGGGCAGCAGCCGGGGCGGCGGCCGCAGGCGCGGCGGCCTTGGGGGCGGCAGCCTTGGGGGCCTCGGCAGCAGGAGCGGCGGCGGACGCGCCCTCGGTCACCACACCCAGCACCGTGCCGGGGATGACGGTGTCCCCCTCGGCGGCCCTGATCTCGGCCAGCACGCCGTCGGCGGGTGACACAACCTCCAGCGAGACCTTGTCGGTCTCCAGCTCGACCAGCATCTCGTCCTTCTTGACGGCGTCGCCAGCCTTCTTGGTCCATTTGGCGATGGTCGCTTCGGCAACGGATTCACCGAGGGCGGGGGTCAGAATGTCGGCCATGAGGTATCCAGATTCTTGTCTTGGTCCGTCGCGGTCAGGCGGCGAAGGCGTCGTTCAGGAAGGTTTCGAGTTCTTTCAGGTGCCGGCTCATCAGACCCGCTGCCGTGGAGGCAGAGGCCGGACGACCGACATAGCGGGCGCGGGTCGAGGCAAGGTCGAGCTTCTCGAGCGTCAGTTCAAGCCACGGATCGACGAAGGTCCAGCCGCCCATGTTCTTGGGCTCTTCCTGGCACCAGACCAGCTCGGCCTTCGGGAAGCGGACCAGTTCGGTCATCAGCGACTTCAGCGGCCACGGATAGAACTGCTCCAGCCGCATCAGATAGACGTCGTCGACCGGTTCACCGGCCCTGGCCCGCACCTCGCGGGACTCCAGCAGGTCATAATAGACCTTGCCCGAACACAGGACGACGCGGCGGATCTCCGCATCGGGCTTCAGGGTGACACCGGCGACATCGGGACGGCGCTCGGCATCGTCGTGCAGCACCCGGTGGAAGGAGCTGCCTTCGGCCATGTCGGCCAGGGTTGAGACCGCCTTCTTGTGACGCAGCAGGCTCTTGGGCGTCATCAGGATCAGCGGCTTGCGGAAATGCCGCTGCATCTGACGGCGCAGGATGTGGAAATAGTTGGCCGGGGTCGTGCAGTTGGCGACCTGCATATTGTCCTCGGCGCACTGCTGCAGGAAACGCTCCAGACGGGCCGAGGAGTGTTCCGGTCCCTGGCCTTCGTAACCGTGCGGCAGCAGCATGGTCAGGCCGCACATACGCAGCCATTTGCGTTCGCCCGACGAGATGAACTGGTCGATCACGACCTGGGCCCCGTTCACGAAATCGCCGAACTGGGCCTCCCACATCACCAGGGTATTGGGGTCGGTGACGGCATAGCCGTATTCAAAGCCCAGCACCGCCTCTTCCGACAGGGCCGAGTCGATCACCTCGAACTCGGCCTGGCCCTCGCGCAGGTTGTTGAGCGGAATGTAGCGCGCCTCGGTGGTCTGATCGATGACCCCCGAATGGCGCTGGCTGAAGGTGCCGCGCACCGAATCCTGGCCGGACAGACGGACCGGGAAGCCCTCGTCCAGCAGGGTGGCGAAGGCCAGGCTCTCGGCCGTGGCCCAGTCGATGTTCTCGCCCGTGGTGATGGTTTCGCGGCGGCCCTCCATGACGCGCTTCAGCGTCCGGTGGATATCGATCTGGTTCGGCACCGTGGTCAGACGGGTGCCGAGGTCGAGAAGTTTTTCGGCCGGAACGTCGGTCTTGCCGCGGCGTTCGTCGCCCTCGGGCAGGCCGATGCCCTGCCACTGACCGTCCATCCAGTCGGCCTTGTCGGCCTCGAAGGTCTTGCCGGCCTCGAACTGGGCGTCGAGGAAGGCATCAAAATCGGCGATCGCGGCGTCGACCCCGGCCTGATCGATCACGCCCTCGTCAACCAGTCGCTGGGAGTAGATTTCCCGCGTCGACGGCTGGGCCTTGATCCGGGCGTACATCAACGGCTGGGTGAAGGTCGGGTCGTCGCCCTCGTTGTGACCGAAGCGGCGGTAGCAGAACATGTCCACCACCACGTCCTTGTGGAATTTCTGACGGAATTCAGTGGCCACCTTGGCGGCGAAGACCACGGATTCCGGATCGTCACCGTTGACGTGGAAGATCGGCGCCTGAACCATCAGGGCCACGTCCGACGGATAGGGCGAACTGCGGCTGTTGCGCGGACTGGTGGTAAAGCCGATCTGGTTGTTGACCACGAAATGCATGGTCCCGCCGGTGCGGTAGCCCTTCAGCCCCATCAGGGCGAAGCATTCGGCCACCACGCCCTGGCCGGCAAAGGCGGCGTCGCCGTGGATCAGCACCGGCATGACCTTGGAACGGTCCAGGGCCCATTCGGCCTCGGGCTTGCCGGCGTTGGCAGCGCGGATGTCGAACGCCTGTTTGGCGCGCGACTTGCCCAGCACCACCGGATTGACGATCTCGAGGTGGGACGGGTTGGCGGTCAGCGACAGGTGGACGTGATTGCCGTCGAACTCGCGGTTCGAGCTGGCACCCATATGGTATTTGACGTCGCCCGAGCCCTCGATGTCGCTGGGCACGCTGGAACCGCCCTGGAACTCGTGGAAGATGGCCCTGTAAGGTTTGGCCATCACGGCGGCGAGCATGTTCAGACGGCCGCGGTGGGCCATGCCGAACACGATCTCGTCGACGCCCAGGGCCCCGCCGCGCTTGATGATCTGCTCCATCGCCGGAACCATGGCCTCGCCTCCGTCCAGGCCGAACCGCTTGGTGCCGGGGAAGCGTTTGTGCAGGAAGCGTTCGAAACCCTCGGCCTCGATCAGCTTGTTCAGGATCGCCAGCTTGCCCTCGCGGGTGAAGGCGTTCTGCTCGAACTTGTCCGGCCCCTCGATGCGCGCCTGCAGCCAGGACTTCTCCTCCGGCTCGGCAATATGCATGTACTGGATGCCGATGGTGCCGCAGTAGGTGCGCTCCAGCAGGGCCATGACCTGACGGACCGTACCGGTCTGCAGGCCCAGAACCCCGTCCAGATAGATCGGACGGTCCAGGTCAGCCTCGGAGAAGCCATAGAATTCGGGGGTCAGCTCGGGATTGTCGATCGGCTGTTCGATGCCCAGCGGATCCAGCTTGGCGTGCAGGTGGCCGCGGACGCGGTAGCTGCGGATCAGCATCAGCACCCGGATGGAATCATGGGCGGCGGCGCGGATTTCTTCGGCGGTCGCGGCCGGCGCGGCGGCGGCAGCGGGCGCGGACACGGCAGTGGCCTTGCCCGGCGCGGGTTTCGGCGTCGGCCAGCGGCCGTCGAACACGCCGGTCTCCTCGGTCGCCTCGGTCGCCCGGTCGCGGCCCCAGGCCCCGGCACCGGCCGAAGCCTTCACCGTCTCGGCGCTGTCGCGCAATTGATCGAAAAAGGCGCGCCATTCACCGGACACGGACGTGGGATCATTGGCCCACTGCGCGTGCAGGTCCTCAATGAAGGCGGCGTTCGACCCGTACAGGAAGCTGGTCTCGGCAAAGACCTGATTCAGCCGACCGGCATCGTCCGCCATTTTTTTCCGTCGTCCCTTTCGCCCCCACGCACACGTCTGCGTGAAGGAGCCGCCTGTCATATAGGCGGTGTTTCCTTATGGGTCATGACCGAAGCAGGGCGAAAAGGCGAATTTTGCCCCTGACACCGTAAAAAAACGCCCCGCCGGCGGGCGGGGCGTTTCCAGGCCTAGCCCTTGAGGACCTCGACCAGGGTGGTGCCCAGTCGCGCCGGCGACGGAGAAACGGTGATGCCCGCCTCCCGCATGGCGGCGATCTTGGATTCCGCATCGCCCTTGCCGCCCGAAACGACAGCCCCGGCGTGGCCCATGGTCCGGCCCTTGGGCGCGGTGACGCCGGCGATGAAGCCGACCATCGGCTTCTTGCGGCCCTTCCGGGCCTCGTCGATCAGGAACTGCGCAGCCTCTTCCTCGGCCCCGCCGCCGATTTCGCCGATCATGACGATGGAGTGGGTCTCGGGGTCGGCCAGGAACATTTCCAGCACATCGATGAACTCCGTGCCCTTGACCGGATCACCGCCGATGCCGACCGCCGTGGTCTGGCCCAGGCCTTCGTTGGTGGTCTGGAACACGGCCTCATAGGTCAATGTGCCGGAGCGGGAGACGATGCCGACATTGCCCTTCTTGAAGATGGAGCCGGGCATGATGCCGATCTTGCACTCGTCGGGCGTCATGATGCCGGGGCAGTTGGGGCCCAGCAGGCGCGACTTCGACCCCTCGAGGCGACGCTTGACCATGACCATGTCCAGCACCGGGATGCCCTCAGTGATGCAGGTGATGAAGGGGATCTCGGCGTCGATCGCCTCAATGATGGCGGCAGCGGCCCCCGACGGCGGCACATAGATGACCGAGGCGTCGGCCCCGGTAGCCTCTTTCGCTTCGGCGACCGAAGCGTAGATCGGCAGGGTTTCGCCGTGCGAGCCGGTCCAGGTCTGGCCGCCCTTGGTCGGGTGGACCCCGGCCAGCATCTGTGTGCCGTGATAGGCCAGCGCCTGTTCGGTGTGGAACCCGCCGGTCTTGCCGGTCAGGCCCTGGACGATGATCTTGGTGTTACGGTCGACGAGGATGGACATGGGAACTCGCTGGTTGTCTCAGGCGGGAAGGAAGGGGTTTTCGACGCGGATCGACCCGTAAGTCTGACCGTGATTGAGGTCTTCGGAGTAGAGCACCTTGGCACCGAGGCGTTCGGCGGCGGCAATGATGGCCCCGTCCCAGTAGGAAATCTGATAGCGGCGGGAAATCTCGATTCCGGCGCGGATGACATTGAAGTCCACGGGTTGAAACGCCTTCTTGGACAGGCGAAGCACCCATTCCTTCGCGTCGTCGGCGGTCAGGGGGACAGAACCCTTGCGCACGGCGTTGACATAGAACTCGGCCAGCACCTGACCGGAGGTGCCGAACCGGGTCGTCAGAAGCTCGATCGCGCGCTCGTTCTTGGCCGGGTGATCGACCGAGCCCATGGCGGCGTAGAGCAGAACGTTGGTGTCGAGAAAGACCTCAGTACTCGCGATCAAACCGGGGTTCCCCGCTGTATGTCTCTTCACGGCTGAACTTCCAGTCGCCCATCCGGCCCTTGCTCTCGCGAGCCAGCTTCAGCAGCGCCTCGGTCGCCTCGTCGTGCGCGCTCTCCTGCTCGACCAGTCGTGCCAGAAAGCCGCGCACCATCTCGTTGACGCTGGTCCGCTTCATGGCCGCCAGCACGCGCACCTTGTCGAGCAGGTCGTCGTCGATGGCGAGGGTCAGGTTGCGGGTCACGGGGAACTATTTACACGGGTTATGTGGAGCACACAATCCGTGGGCACCGACGCAGTGCCGGTCCCCCTGGCGGTTCGGTTTCCGTAATCCCGCCTAGCGAAGGAGAAACGGGGAGCTTCCTTCGAGGCCGCGGTAGATTTCGAGACTCAATATCCCGTCGGCGGGATCGTGGGACCAACTGATGAAGCCATCGCGCCGCCGCCACTCCTGGCCCTGGCCCTCGGGGAACCGCGCATAACCACTCCGCCGACCCGGGTCATACCGCCTGAAGCCCAGTTCGAGCGCGAGGACCTCCAAGTCCTCCCGCCAATCCTGAGCGGGGTTCACAACGACGACATTGCAGCTTCGAAACGCCGGATAGGTGGTGTTTCCCTCACGCACCACACGGTCAGATCCGATCATAAGAATCTGCGCCGGGCCGGCAAAATAGAGCGAGCCCCAGTCGTTTGGCGTATCGGCCGGCGGGGCATAGGATCGCGACGTCCAGCCCTTCCTGGCGGCGACTTCGTCATAGCGGGCCCGGTCCATGTCGGTCTCCACGCAGGCCTCGCGCAGCAACCGGACCGCCGTCGATGTTGCCGGTGTCTGCGCGAGCGCAGTGACCGGCAGGCTGCTCAAGACCAGGGCAAGAAACAGCCGCCGCATATCACCCGACCGCCGCGACGATCTTCTGGGCGGCGTCGTCGAGGTCGTCGGCCGCGGTGATGGCCAGGCCGGACTCGTTGAGGATCTTCTTGCCCAGGGCGACATTGGTGCCCTCCAGCCGGACGACCAGCGGCACCTTCAGGCCCACTTCCTTGACGGCCGCGACCACCCCCTCGGCGATGACGTCACATTTCATGATGCCGCCGAAGATATTGACCAGGATGCCCTTCACCTTGGGATCGGCGGTGATGATCTTGAAGGCTGCGGTCACCTTGGCCTTGTCGGCGCCGCCGCCGACATCGAGGAAGTTGGCGGGCTCTTTGCCGTACAGCTTGATGATGTCCATCGTCGCCATGGCGAGGCCGGCGCCGTTGACCATGCAGCCGATGTCACCGTCGAGGGCGACATAGGCCAGGTCGTATTTGGACGCCTCGATCTCCTTGGCGTCTTCCTCGGTCTCGTCGCGCAGGGCCTTGATGTCCTCGTGGCGGAACAGGGCATTGCCGTCGAAGCTGACCTTGGCGTCCAGCACCCGCAGGTGGCCGTCCTTCATGACGATCAGCGGGTTGATCTCCAGCATCGACATGTCGGTGTCGACGAAGGCCTTGTACAGGATCGGGAACAGCGTCTTGCCGTCGGCGGCCGCGTCGCCGGTCAGGGCCAGGGCCGTGTTCAGCTTGGCCACATCGGCATCGGTGACGCCCGTGGCCGGGTCGATGACGATGGTCTGGATCTTGTCGGGCGTGTCATGGGCGACGGCCTCGATGTCCATGCCGCCCTCGGTCGAGACGACGAAGGCGATACGGCCGTACTGGCGATCGACCAGCAGCGAGCAATACAGCTCACGCTCGATGTCGGCCCCGTCCTCGATATAGAGGCGGTTGACCTGTTTGCCGGCCTCGCCGGTCTGGGCGGTGACCAGGGTGTTGCCCAGCATCTCTTTCGCATGGGCCACCGCCTCCTCGACCGAGAAGGCCAGACGAACGCCGCCCTTGGCGTCCGGGCCCAGTTCCTTGAACTTGCCCTTGCCACGGCCACCGGCATGGATCTGCGACTTCACCACATACAGCGGGCCCGGCAGCGACCGCGCGGCGGCCTCGACCTGATCGACGCTGGTGACGGCTACACCGGCGGCAACGGGGGCGCCAAAGCCCTTCAGGACCTGTTTGGCCTGGTATTCGTGGATGTTCATGGGAGGAGTCGTTCCTGAAGTGCGGACCGCGGGGGGAAGAGTTGGCCGTGCTTATAGGCGTCTCCAGTTCGCAGGTGCAACCGTCCCCGCCCCCCCTAGTCGACCCAGTCCTTCTTCAGGGTGCGTGAGGCCCCGATCAGCAGGACGGCGGCCAGCACATAAAATCCCATGCCGGTGTAGATGGCCCACCGCAGGCTCTCGTCCCCGAAGACCGGGCGCAGCTGGTCGCTCATCCAGCCGAAATAATAGAAGCCGACGGCCAGGCCGAGCAGGTTGTTGATCAGCAGGAACAGCGCCGAGGCGGTCGAGCGCATCGGGGCCGGGACCAGATGCTGGATCGAGGCCGTGATCGGCCCCAGCCAGGCCAGGTTGAGGCCGGTCGGGATCAGGAAGATCAGGAAGGCCAGGATCAGCTGTTGGGCATTGGTCCCGCCGCCGGGAATGACCAGGCCGATCAACCAGGGCGAATTCATCGCCAGGATGAACATCGGGGCCGAGATCAGGAAGGCGATCGCCGGCGTCAGCGGATAGGCCCCCTTGCCGCGCTTCGACAGTTTGTCGGCGATGGCTCCGCCCAGCCAGATGCCGAGAGTGCCGCCGATCAGGGCGATGCCGGCATAGTACCAGCTGGTCTGGGTCAGGGTCAGGCCGAAGCTGCGCATGAAGAACAGGGGCAGCCAGCCGGCGACGCCATAGCCGCACACCGATGACGAGGCCGCGCCCAGCGCCAGCAGCCAGAAACTGGGCTTGGGAATGACCGCAGAGGCGGTGCGGCGCGCGATCGCCAGCGAGATGCCGATCACCGTGGCCAGCAGGCCGCCGAAGGCGAACACCAGCGGATTGCCCAGGACCAGACCACCGAAATGGATCAGGGCCGCCAGCGTCAGCGCCCCCGCGCCGATGCCGAGCATGATCAGGGATGCGATCGCACCTGACCGGCCCGAGCCGACCACGGGCGCGGCGGCGATGACGGCCAGTTCGGCCTCGGTCTTTATGGTGTCGGTGCCGCCCCGCTTCGGATTGCGCACGGTGAACAGCAGCAACGGGGCCAGGACCAGTCCCATCAGGCCGACAGCGACGAAGGCCGTGCGCCAGCCGTAGGCGGCCGCCAGCAGGCCGCCGACCAGCGTCCCCGCCGCGGTTCCCAGCGGAATGCCGAAAGCGAAGGCCGCCAGGGCCCGCGCCCGCTGGTGCGGCGGGAAATAGTCAGCGATCAGCGAATAGGCCGGGGCCACGCCGCCCGCCTCGCCGACGCCGACGCCCATGCGAAACAGGAACAGCTGGCCGAACGATCCGGCGAAGCCGCACAGGGCGGTGAATCCGCTCCACACCGCCAGGGCCCCGGTCATGATCCAGACCCGGCTGTAGCGGTCCGCAAGCCAGGCGAGCGGGATGGCCAGGGTCGAATAGACCGAAGCGAAGGCGATGCCGCCGAGCAGGCCAAACTGGCTGTCAGTCAGGCCGAACTCCGCCTTCAGCGGACCCGCCAGGATGCCGATGATCTGCCGGTCCAGGAAGTTCAGCATGTAGACGAGAATCAGGATCGCCAGGACGTAAAATCGGTATCCAGGCCTTACGGCCGGCGCGGCAGCGTCCGTGGCGGTCATGGCGTTTCCCTCGACTTGATCTTCTTGATTTGGACGGAACGGTAGCGGCGCTTTCCGGCAGCGCAAAAGAAAAAGGGCGGCGGCCCAGGAGAACCGCCGCCCCTTGATCCCTCCGGATCAGGCTTTCATCTGATCAATCGTGATCAGAACTTGACCTGCAGCATGGCCGAAACGGTCCGCGGCGGGCCGTAGTAGCCGATGATCGAGTTGTTGAAGGCCGCGCCCGGGAAGTTATAGCCGCCGATGCGGTATTCTTCGTCGGTCAGGTTCTTGCCGTACACACCGACCGTCAGCTTGTCGTTCGGGGCGGTCCAGACCACCGACAGGTCGACCAGCGAATAGGCCTTCTGGTCGAGGATCGGGTTCGGGAACTCGAACTGGCTGTAGTCATCGCGATAGCTGATCGACGGCGTGACGGCGATGTCGCCGCCAGCCACCTGGCCGCGCCAGGTCAGGCCGAAATAGCCTGTGTATTTCGGCGCGTTCTGAAGAACGACCTGGTCAGCGATGTTCTCGTACAGGCTGGTGGTCAGGTTGTAGCGCTGGAACTCGTCGAACTGGGCGTCCAGATAGCCGATGGCGAAATTCGCCGTCAGCGAGTCGAAAATCCGCAGCGAGCCCTCGAACTCGGCACCCGAGATGGTCGAGGAGCCGACGTTGTCGACGAAGCTGGCGATGCCGCCGATGGCCGCGACCTGGGTCGTGACCTGCTGGTCCTGGTACTCGTTGTAGAAGATGGCCGAGCTGAACGACAGACGACGGTCAAAGGCCGAACCCTTCAGGCCGATCTCATAGGCGTCGACCGTCTCGGGATTGTAGCCGTCAACGGTGTTCGGCGTGAAGATGGCGTCGCCGCGCATGTCGAAGCCGCCCGACTTGAAGCCGGTCGAGAACGAGGCATAGCCGGTGATCCGGTCGCTGAAATCATACGACAGGGCGAAACGCGGCGAGATGTCGGTGAAGTCCCGGCTGTTGGTATAGTCGGTGCGCACCAGGAGGGGGGCGCGGACCGTGCCGCCCAGCAGCGGGCTGCGGGTCGCGCCCAGATAGTTGGCGCGGAACACTTCGCCGGTCTTGCTGTCCTGGGTGTAGCGCAGGCCGATCGACAGGTGCATGCGGTCGGTCAGGTCGGCGTTGACGTCGGAGAACAGCGAGAAGCTCTCGGTCTCGACCGAGCCGCCCGTGCCGATGACGATACCGTAGTTGCCCAGGATCGTATCGAAGGCACCCGCGGCCTTGGCATTCATATAATAGGCACCGACCACGCCCTGGACGCGGTCACCCTCGAACTGGAGCTGGAACTCCTGGGTGAACTGACGGTCGCTGTAGACGGCCGGAATATCCAGGGTAGGAGCCGGGGTGTTGTCGAAATCGATGACCGTGTCGGTCTCGCCGCTACGATAGGCGCTGATCGATTTGAAGGTCAGGCCGTCGTTGATGTAGAATTCGCCGGTCAGGGACACGCCCTCGGTGATGACCGAGTTGTCGTCGCCGACGCCGGCGTAGGTGTCATAGACATTGGACGTGACGCCCGAACCGACCCCGACGCCGGCCACTTCACGGTGACCGTGACGCGGGTTGGAGTTGTCTTCGGTCCGGTCATAGGCCAGGCGGAAGAAGCTGTTGTCGGTCGGCTGGAACTCGACGCTCAAACGACCGGCCAGAACGTCCTTGTCGTAGGATTCGGCACCCGTGTTCAGGTTCTCGCCGAAGCCGTCGCGGTTATAGCTGGCGATCGCGCCGCCGATACGAAGGTTGTCACCGACCGGCAGGCTGCCGCTGGCCAGAAGATCCATCTGGTTATAGCTGCCGTAGGCGCCGCGCAGTGTGAGCTCCGGCGTGTCCGACAGATGCGAGGTCACATATTTGATCGCACCACCGATGGTGTTGCGGCCGTACAGCGTGCCCTGGGGTCCACGCAGAACCTCGATGCGCTGGATATCGAAGATGTCCAGAACCGCGCCCTGCGGGCGGGCGACATAGACGTCGTCGATGTAGAGACCCACGCCGGGCTCGAAGCCCCAGAGCGGATCCTGCTGGCCGACGCCGCGGACGAAGGAAATCAGGGTCGAGTTGGAACCGCGCGCGGCCTGGACCGTGGCGTTCGGGGTCTGCTGCTGCAGGGCGGTGATGTCGGACGCGCCGGTTTCCTCAAGGCGCTCGGCCCCAAGAGCGGTGACGGCGACCGGGACATCCTTCAGCTGCTCGTCGCGACGACGGGCGGTGATGACCACGTCATCAAGCGACGAGGCCTGCGGACCCGACGCCATGACGCCGGTATCCTGGGCCATGGCCGCGGTGGACATTGCGCCCAGGGCGGCACCCGCCAGCAAGGCGGTCTTTACGATTCTGTTCATTTGGTACCCCAATTCCTGTGATTCCGACCCGTTGACGCTTTTATTCAGCGTTCAATGATTTTCACGGAACCTATCCAGTTTCCCCGTCCTGTCAAACGACGTGACGATTCCAGCACGCCAAATTCTCAGCCTGTGGCGCCGTTGCACAGCGCAGGTCGGAGGGCCTAGCCTGTCACCATGACCAGGCCCACCGCCACCGCCCCCGAGTCCGAAGCCGCGTCCGAGGCCCCGGCCGCACGTGCCGCCGGTGCCCCCGCACGCCGCGGACGCCCTTCCAAGGCCCGGTCCGCCGGGACCGGGGTGGCCCGTGAATCAATCCTCGATGCGGCCGAAGACCTGTTCTCGAAACATGGCTTCTATGGCGTCACCATCCGTGAAGTGGCGCGCGAGGCCGGCGTCGACACCGCCCTGGTCCATTATTATTTCGGGGCCAAACGCGCCCTGTTCGACGCCGTCTTCCTGCGCCGCGCCGAAATCTGGAACAGCGAACGGGTCGATGCCATCAACCGCTATGCGCAGGAGGCGGGACCGGACGGCATGACCTTCGAGGGGTTGTTCGAGGCCTTCCTGCGCCCGCCGTTCGCCTGGTCACTGAAGGGCGGACCCGGCTGGAAACACTATTCCGCCCTGGTGGCCCAGACCAATGCCAACCCCGCCTTCGGCGGTGAGATCATGACGCGCTATTTCGATCCGGCGGCACGGCGGCTGATTGAACTGATCAAACAGATCGTTCCGGATGCGCCCGAGGTCGACCTCTACTGGGCCTATCACAACCTGTCGGGCGCGCTGACGCTGACACTGGGCGAGACAGGGCGTCTGGACCGGCTGTCCGGCGGTCTGTGCCGCTCCGGCGACCTCGAGAGTGCTTGCGACTATATGGTGCGCTTCGCCTCGGCGGGCTTCCGCGCCGTCTGCGGCACGCGCCCGGCCCCGCCACCCGGCTAGCCGAACACCACCTGCCACATCAGCCGCCCCGGCAGGAAGGTCAGGCTTCCGGCGACCAGCAGCCCCCCGACGAACAGGCCCGTCATCGTCCGCCGGTGCGAGGCGACCCGGTGCCGCCGTGCGGCATAGACGGCCATCGGCAGGGCGATCACGGTCCAGCCGCTGATCAGGTGGATCCACCACAGGGATCCGGGATTGATGACCCGGATGGAGAAGGAGCTGACGGCGGTCGTCATCATCATCACCACCCAGATCCAGCCCAGGGTCCGGTGCAAGGTATTGCCTTTGACCCCGGCCAGCAGGACGATCCCGATCAGCAGGGCCGTCAGCGCCGAGGCGATATGGATCTGGATCGTCAGGGGTTGGGCCGCCAGCAGGGCCATGTCGGGCGCGTGGGGCACGAATGACGCCCCGACCGCCTGCCGCCCGTAGGTGCCGAAATACCAGGCCAGAATCCCCCCCACCAGCAGCAGGCCGATCAGGCTGCGGCGATGGTGGTTGAGGAAGGAAAGGGCAGCGGACGGGCGGGACATGGCGTGGACCTCTGGAAGCGGGGACAGGCCACCGCAGTGGCCGCCGCTCGCTGCCCGGGCCAGCCCCGCTTCGCCGATGACCGCCGCGCCTTCGCTACTGAACACCCGCCACAAACCGCGAAACGCCAATGCCCGTTTCCGTGTCGCGGCGATTCATGGTTTCAAGGTCGGACCATGCCCCGGGGACCGATGAGCCTGACCGTTTCCACGCCTGAACGACCGCCCGTTCTGCGAGGCCTGATCGTCGCCGTCGCCGCCGGTGCCTTCCTCGCGATCAGCGGGGCCTTCAACCTCGGCCAGAGCTCCGTGCTCGTCCGGCTCGCCTACTGGATTCCGCTGATGATCGTCGGCGGCCTCTGGGGCCACCTCTGCTCGGTCATGATAGGGCGCTGGCTGGATTCCGAACAGAAGCCCTGGCTGACGGCGGCGGTGCTGACGGCGGCGATCTCCGGACCGCTGACGGTCGTGGTCTGGGCCCTGACCGGCCCGATGTTCGGCCAGGGCCTCTACCCCCTCGCCTGGCTGCCGGGGTTCCTGTTGCCGGTGGTGGTGATCACGGCGGCGATGACAGTGCTCAACATCTTCGTCGGTCGCGCCCGCCCCCTGGCCACCCATGCCGCCGCCCCCGGCGCGCCCCCGGCCCGGTTTCCGGACCGGCTGCCGCCCAGACTGCGCGGGGCCACCCTGATCGCGGTCCAGGCCGAGGACCACTATCTGCGCATCCATACCGACCGGGGGTCCGACCTGATCCTGATGCGGCTGTCCGACGCCCTGACCGAGCTGGAAGGACTGGAGGGCGCGCGCACCCATCGCAGCTGGTGGGTGGCGCGCGACGCGGTGCGCGACGTCAGCCGCGGCGACGGCCGGGCGATTCTGACCCTCGACGGCGGCGTCACCGCCCCGGTCAGCCGCCGCTACGCCCCGGCCCTGCGCGAGGCCGGCTGGTACTAGAGCGCGCCAGAGCTCACCCCGCCCAGATGCCGTGGAAACCGGCCGGCAGGGCCACATCCGCCCGCCAGCTCGCGATCGGACCGTCCGCCACCCGCCCCGCTTCAAAGGCATGCAGTTCAGTCACCCCCTCGACCAGATTGATCGACGGCGCGATCAGCCAGGCCTCGGCCTCACCCGACCGGCCGGGCTTGGGCACATACACCGCCTCCTCGGCGACGACCCGGTCACCGAAGTCGAAGGCGTCCGAACGCCCCGTCTCCCAGTCGTGAACGGCGATACCCGTCGCCAGGGGCCGCCCGCCGGTCTCTCCGGCGACGTGAACGGTCAGACGGCGCGGCTGACCCGCGCGGCGGGGATCGCATCGGGGGAATTCGGCGGTCACACCCGACGAGACCATCTCGGCGCGGCCATCGGTGTGCAGGGTAATCAGGGCCAGCACCGCCGGCTCGCCCGGGACCGTCCCGCGCTGTTCGACCAGAACCCGCGCGCCCTCGACGGCGAAGGCGACGTCCTTGCCGGCCGCCACATCGAACCGGATCGTGCCCGACGCGTCTTCCCAGGCATCGCCCAGATGGAAATAGCTGAAGGTCGGCAGCTCATGGATCCGGCGACGCGACAGGTCGGCCTTGTCGATGACCAGCACCTGGGTCCCCAGTTCGGGCTTCCACGCGAACTGTGAGGCATAGGGCATGCCGCTGTGATCGAAGACCCAGGGCTGCAGCACAAAAATCAGGTGCCGGGCCGTGGCGGTGAAGTCATGCATATAGCTGGCGCGCGGCAGGTCGATGACCTCGGCCGTCCTCAGGCTGCGATCAGCGTTCAGGTGCCAGACCACCGCCTTGCCCCCGTTCAGGCCGATATTCCAGATCGTGCCGTCCGGGTCGTAGCGGGGATGGGCCTGAAACGGCATGCCCTTCAGATCGTCGCGCAGGGTGACGAAGCCGCGTGTCGACAGGTCCGACCCCGCCATGGCCAAGGGCGCGCCCCCCTCCCACAGGGCCCAGACCTCGTCGCCGGCGACCATGACGGCGGTGTTGGCGGCATTGGCGTCCTCGACCGAGCCGACCCGCGCCCGATCGTCACCGGCCGTGCCGAAGCCGGGGGTGACCACGGCCCCGATCTCGCTCTCCCAGCGCCGCTTGGGTGTGTCGGCAAAACGGGCCTCCAGCGTCACCTGCCCCTCATGGATACGGAAGGCGCGCATAAGGCCGTCACCGTCAAACCAGTGGGTGGCCGAGCCGCCCGGACGCCGGAATTTCCCCGGACCGTTGCGGAACAGGGTCCCGGTCAGATCCGCCGGGGCGCGACCGTGGATCAGCCGCATGGCCCGCGGCGCAAGATCCGCCTCAAGGTCGGCGGTGGCCAGGGCCCAGTCGGCGACGGCCTGCCGGGCCGCCATCGCCCTCACGGTCTCCGGCGTGATGACGGCGGCGGACAGGGCGGCGGCCCCCATGAGGAAGTTGCGGCGGGAAGCGAGCATCGTAGGTCTCCGGACGAGGGTTGTTTCAGCGGGCCTCAGGCCTCAGGCAGCGAGCCTCGTCACACCGGCGAAGGCCGGTGCGCGCGGCGAGCGGTAGGCCGCTTCGAAAACGAAGCGCGATAGGCCGCTCAACGAATGCTGATGCTCTGGGTGACCGCACCCGAGACGATGACCCGGGCCTGGCCCCAGCGGGCCGGTCCCATGTTGCCGACGGCGTTGTTGGAGAAGGCATAGGGTTCGACCGGCATGCCGAACGGATTGGTGTTCATCGTGCCGTCGCCGTTGACGTCATGAAACGCCTTCATGCCGTAGTCGCCGGCGGGCAGGTCATTGAAAGTCGCGGTCCGCTGTCCCGCCGCGACGTCGATGCGGGCGCTGCGCACCGGGGCCCCGCCCGACCAGGCCGCCTCACTGTCATACAGGGCGACCATGACCGCGCCGGTCGAGGCCCCGGTGTCGAAGGTCAGGGTCAGGCTGGCCGGGTCGCCGGCGAGCGCCGGGGCAGCAGCGGTCAGGGTCAGGGCGGCGAGGGCGGCGGCGAAGGTCTTCATGGCGGACATCCTGTTCAAGGGAGGCCCGATCGCCGGGCCCCGATGTCCAGACCCTCGGGCAGCGATGCCATCGACGCCACCGCGCTTGCGGCGATGCACGGCCCGGCTTCGTGAACGACCAGCCAATGTCCATTGGCGACGCGTCAACGACCGCGCGATCAGTCGGCGGAATCCTCGATGTGATGGATCTCGTCATCGTCGAGGCCGAAATGGTGGCCGATCTCATGCACCAGTACATGGCTGATGATCTGGTACAGGCCGACATCGCCGCGCTCGCACCACTCATCCAGGATCGGCCGCCGGTACAGAAAGATACGCGAGGCCTCCGGGGCCGGACCCAGCCCCTCGCGACGACCGATATCGACCCCGTGATACAGGCCGCTCAGCTCGAACGGGTCCTCGATATCCAGCGCTGCCAGCGTCTCGTCATCGGCAAAATCATCAATACGCAGCACCACGTCCGAGGCCAGCGAGCGGAACGGCTCGGGCAGGGCCTCCAGCGCCGCGCGGGCCAGGCGGGCGAAGTCCTCGAGGTCGGGGGCAGTCTGATCGGTCCAGGTCGGGGTCATACCCTTCATATCGGCATGACGGGCCTCTGCGGCAATCGCGTTTGCCGGGCGTGGCTTTTTCGCAGCTTGCGCTATGGTACCCCGGCGATTCAGCACGAACCGGCGGATAGATCTGCGAATGGCCGAGGCCGATATTGCCTATGTAGCGACCGCGGGAGCGGCAGGCCTGGCCTTGGCGGTCAGCGCCTGGGCGTGGCGGCTGCGTGCCCGGCTGTCGTCGCGCGACCGCCACGGCAACGCCGAACTGGTCGCCACCCGCACCGCCCTGGCCGATTGTGAGGGCACATTGGCCGCCTTCGACGACACCCGGCTGTCGCTGGACGCAACCGGCGTGATCGGGGTGATCGGCGAACCCGGGATCTGGAGCGACATGGCCCGGGACCTGCCCGGAGCCGCCGCCAGTCCGATCGACGCCGTGCTGGACGCAGTGCGCGCGACCGCCGGACCGCGCCTCGAGGCCCTGATTGCCGCCGGTGAGCCGTTCGACCAGGTGCTGGACCTGCCCTCCGGGGCCTGGCGTATCGACGGCCGTCCGGCTGCCGGCACCGCCTGGCTGCGTCTGTCGCGCCTCGGCGGGGTGACCCAGGTGGCCGAGAGCGGTCTGGGCCTGCTGGCCGATTCCTCACCGGCCCCGACCTGGATCGTCGATCCCGCCGGACGGCTGGCCTGGGCCAACCGCGCCTGGCTGGCCGAGATGAAGGCCGACAGCCTCGAGGACGCCCTTGAACGGTCGCTGAGCTTCGATCGCGGGGCCGATGCCATTGTCGCCGAGGCCGGACGGATGCACGCCCGTCAGGAAGGCTTCCGCTGGACCACCGGCGGCGGTCGTCGTCGCGCCTGGCGGATCATTGCCGAACCGGCTCCCGGTGGCGGCGGGGCCGTGGTCGCCTTCGCCATCGACATGACCGAGGCCGAGGAGACACGCGATACGCTGCGTCGCCACGTCGAGGCCCATGACGAGACCCTGAACCACCTCGCCGACGCGGTCGCCATCTTCGGCCCGTCCAAACGGCTGGCCTTCCACAACACCGCCTTCCAGACCCTGTTCAACATCGACCCGGCCTGGCTGGATGAACGCCCGACCCATGCCGAGCTGCTGGACCGGCTGCGCCAGCGCCGCCTGCTGCCCGAGGTCATCGACTATGCGGGCTGGAAGGCGCGCGAACTGGAATTCTACGGCGCTTCCGAGGCCACCCCCGACGACAGCTGGTCCCTGCCCGACGGCCGCACCCTGCGCGTCGTGCGCCAGCCGCACCCGCTGGGCGGCATATTGCTGCTGTTCTCGGACATCACCGACGAGTTGCAGCTGCGCAGCCGCTTCAACGCCCAGATCCAGGTCCAGACCGCGACCCTCGACAAGCTGAACGACGCCGTCGCCGTGTTCGGCTCGGACGGGCGTATCCGCTTACATAACGAGGCCTTCGAGACCTTCTGGAAACTGACGGCCGACCAGTTGACCGAGGCCTCGGATTTCGACGCCATCGCCGAGCTGTGCAAGGCCGCCCTGCCCGACCCGGCCCTGTGGCTGGGGCTGAAGGCGCGGGTCGCCGATCCCGATCCCGAGAGCCGCGTCGCCATCTCGGGCGAGGGTCGCACCGCCGACGGCCGCATGGCCTCGTGGCAGACCCGCCCCCTGCCCGACGGGGCGACCCTGGTGGCCTTCTCCGACGTCACCGCCCAGCGCGAACTGGAACAGGCCCTGGCCGCCAAGGCCGCGGCGCTCGAGGAAAGCCAGGCGCTGAAGCGCGAGTTTGTCGGCAGCGTCTCCTATGAGCTGCGCACCCCCCTGACGACTATCGTCGGCTATTCCGAACTGCTCGAGACCCTGGGCGACCTGCCCGAGCGCAGCCGCCAGCAGGCCGGGGCCATCCGCGTCGCCGCCAGCCAGCTGGCCCGGTCGATCGACGATGTGCTGGACATGGCCCAGATCGACGCCGGCGAGATGGAGCTCAGCCTCGGCGATCTGCACGTCCGCGACATGTTCGCCGGGATCGTCTCGCGCTACCGGCCCCGGGTCGAGGGTCGCGGGGCCACGCTGAAGGCCAAATGCCCGGCCCGGCTGCCGACCATTCGCGCCGACGAACGCCGCATCACCCAGGCGCTCGATCACCTGCTGGAAAACGCGGTCCGGGCCGTGTCCGAGGGCGGCGAGGTCACCCTGTCGGCCGAGGCCAACGCCTCCGAGCTGCGCATCCGGGTCGAGGATACCGGGCGCGGCATCCCCTACCACCTGCAGGCCCACGTCTTCGACCGCTTCGTGCGCCGCGACCGGGGTGGCCCCGGCGTCGGCCTGGCCCTGGTCAAGGCCATGGTCGAGATGCACGGCGGCTGGGCCGAGGTCGAGAGCGAACCCGGCAAGGGCGCGGCCTTCATCCTGCACCTGCCGCTGCGCGCCTCGTCCGCGGTCGCCGCGCCGGAACTGCGGCTCGGCGGCCTGGCGGGTGCCGAATAGGGTCGCCGGCCACCGGTCCGCTTTGACCGTCGGCACGCCAGGCCCTAACTAGCCGCCACCCGGCCCACCGCCCCTGGACATCCGATGGCCTTCAAGCCCCTCAAGACCGCCTTGATCTACGATTTCGACGGCACCCTCGCGCGCGGCAACATGCAGGAGGTCAGCTTCATCCCGTCGATCGGCATGACGCCGACCCAGTTCTGGAACGACACCGTCCGGCCCCAGACCATCGCGGCCGATGGCGACGGTATCCTGATGTATATGCAGATGATGCTGCAGGTGGCCCGCGACCAGGGTCAACCGGTCACCCGCAAGGCCCTGCGCGATCACGGCCAGGACGTGGCCCTGTTCGAGGGCCTGCGCGACCTCAGCTGGTTCGACCGGATGAACGCCGTCGGGGCCCGGTATGGCCTCGAGATCGAGCACTACATCATCTCCGCCGGTCTCAGCGAGATGATTGAAGGCTGCCCGATCAACCCGGCCTTCAAACACGTGTTTGCGTCCAAATATGCCTACGACGTTGACGATGTGGCGGTCTGGCCGGCGGTCGGGGTCAACTACACGACCAAGACCCAGTATCTGTTCCGCATCAACAAGGGCGTCCACAACCACTGGGACGACGAACGCATCAACCGCTTCATCCCCGACGATGAACGGCCGGTGCCGTTCGAGCGGATGATCTTCCTAGGCGACGGCGACACCGACGTGCCGACGATGAAGATGATGCACACCAAGGGCGGCTTCTCGATCGCCGTCTATGATCCCGACAGCACCCCGCGCGACCGCGACAAGGTCCACCGGCTGATCAGCGAGGACCGGGTCAATTTCGTCGCCGCCGCCGACTATCGCGAGGGTTCGGCCGTCGATCTGATCGTCAAGGGGCTGATCGGGCGCATCGCCGTCAACGCCGGCCGCATGCCCGCCGACTAGAGGCCGTCGATCCGCGTCACCCGCCGGTCGCGGTCCAGCGACACCGCGACATCGGCCGCGACCCCGCCGGCGATCATCGATCGCGTGATCCGCTCGAAGAAGGCGATGAACCCGGCCAGCCGCGCGCGCCCGGCCGCCGGCAGGTCGGCGGGGACCAACCCCATAAGCCCGGCCTCCTGTTCGCAGCGCCAGTCCAGCACGACCTCAAAGGTCGGGGCCTTGAGAAACAGCAGGGCGTCGAACCGGGCGAACAGAGCGCGATAGGGACCGCCCAGGGCGTCATTGACGGCCCGCCGCCAGCGACCGTCCGAATCCCGGTCCCGCTCCAGCCCGTTGATTGGTTCGACCAGCGCCGCTTCCGGCTGCGGCGTCGCTCCCAGACACCAGCCGTCCAGCAGGATGGCTGTCGGCCGCCCCGCGAATACCGGCCACGCCGGCGGCGGCAGCCGGTCATCGGCCAATTTGTCGAAGGCGGGCAGCAGCGTCCGGTCCTTGGGTCCCGCCGTCGCCAAGGCCTCGATCACCCGATCCAGCAGGGCCAGATCATGGGTACCCGGCGGCCCCCGGGTCGCGAACAGAGGATGGACGGTGCGGGCCAGATCATCGCGCTCAGCGCGGGTCAGATAGACGTCGTCCAGTGACAGATGCGCCGCGCCGGTGCGGGTGGCCACGGTGCCGGCCAGGGTGGTCTTGCCCGACCCCTGCGATCCGGCAATGGCGATCAGCGGCACATGACCGGAGCGGCTGTGCGCTGCGATCAGGGTCTCCACGGCCTCAATGAGCCGCGGATCGATCATCTCAGTGCTGGTTTTCCGGCAGCCGCACGATCAGGCCGTCCAGCGCGTCAGCGACCCGGATCTGGCACGACAGGCGCGAGTTGGGCTCGACCTCTTCAGCGAAGTCGAGCATCGACTCCTCCATGGCGCTGGGTTTGCCGGTCGCCTCGCGCCAGGCCTCGTCGACATAGACATGGCAGGTGGCGCAGGCGCAGGCCCCGCCGCAGTCCGCGTCGATGCCGGGGACATTGTTGCGGATTGCCCCCTCCATCACGGACAGGCCCGTCTTGACCTCGACCACATGCTCGCGACCGTCGTGCTCGATATAGGTAATCTTCGCCATCAGGCCGTCGCCGTCGCCTTCTTCCGGTCCGGGGCCACCATCAGCTTCTTGGTCTCGGCGATGGCCTTGGCCGGGTTCAGTCCCTTGGGACAGACCTGGGCGCAGTTCATGATCGTGTGGCAGCGGTACAGTTTGAACGGATCCTCGAGGTCGTCGAGACGGCTCTGGGTCGCGTCGTCACGGCTGTCGGCAATCCAGCGATAGGACTGCAGCAGGGCCGCCGGGCCGAGGTATTCGGTCTGGTTCCACCAGTAGCTGGGGCAGGAGGTCGAGCAGCAGGCGCACAGGATGCACTCGTACAGGCCGTCCAGCTTCTCGCGCTCGGCCGGGGTCTGCAGCCGCTCGGTCGTCGGGTCCGGTTCGTCCGACTGCAGCCAGGGCTGGATCGAGTCGTACTGGGCGTAGAACAGGGTCAGGTCGGTCACCAGATCCTTGACCACCGGCTGGTGCGGCAGGGGCGAGATGGCGATGGTGTCGCCCGAGCATTCGTCCCAGCCCTTGGTGCAGGCCAGGGTGTTGCGTCCGTCAATGTTCATCGAGCACGAGCCGCAGATGCCCTCGCGGCACGAACGCCGGAACGACAGGGTCGGGTCGATCTCGTTCTTGATGTGGATCAGGGCGTCCAGCAGCATTGGGCCGTGGTCGGCCGTCGGCACCTCATAGACGTCCCAGCGCGGGTCGGCGTCGACCTCGGGGTCGTAGCGATAGACCTTGTAGGTCTTGACGTTCTTCGAGCCGGGCGCGGCCTTGTGAACCTTGCCGGTGGTCGGCTTGGAGCCGCGCGGGAGAGTAAGCTGGACCATCTTCAGTACACCCGTGCCTTGGGCTCGATATAGGCGATGTCGTCGGACATCGTGTAGTTATGGACCGGCCGGTAGTCGATCTTGACGCCCTCGGTCGGCGTCTTCCAGGCCAGGGTGTGTTTCATCCACTGCTTGTCGTCACGATCGGGGAAGTCCTCGCGGGCATGGGCCCCGCGCGACTCGGTGCGGTTCAGTGCCCCCTCGATCGTCACCAGGGCCTGGTCGATCAGATTGTCGTATTCCAGCGTCTCGACCAGATCCGTATTCCAGATCAGACCACGGTCGGTGGTCTTGATGTCCGCGCCGCGGGCGTGGATGTCGCGCAGTTTGGCAACGCCCTCTTCCAGGGTCTTTCCGGTGCGGAACACCGCCGCGTCCGACTGCATGGCCCGCTGCATCTCGATGCGCAGCTTGGCGGTCGGGGTCGAGCCCGAGGCGTTGCGGAAGCGGTCCAGACGGGCCAGGTGGCTGTCAGTGATCGAGGCCGGGGCATCCGGCACCTTCGACGCCTTGTCGACCACCTCACCGGCGCGCAGGCCGGCGGCGCGGCCGAACACGACCAGGTCGGTCAGGCTGTTGGAGCCGAGGCGGTTGGCCCCGTGCACCGAGACGCAGGCGGCCTCGCCCACGGCCATCAGGCCGGGTACCACGGTGTCGGCATTGTCGCCGACCTTGGTCAGGACCTCGCCGTGATAGTTGGTCGGGATACCCCCCATATTATAGTGGACCGTCGGCAGGACCGGGATCGGCTCCTTGGTCACATCGACGCCCGCGAAGATCTTGGCGCTCTCGGAAATGCCGGGCAGGCGCTTGTGCAGGATCTTCGGATCCAGATGGTCCAGATGCAGGAAGATGTGGTCCTTGTTCGGACCGACGCCGCGCCCTTCCCGAATCTCGATGGTCATCGACCGGCTGACCATGTCGCGCGGGGCCAGGTCCTTCACCGACGGCGCATAGCGCTCCATGAAGCGCTCGCCCTCGGAATTGGTCAGATAACCGCCCTCGCCGCGCGCGCCCTCCGTAATCAGGCAACCCGCGCCATAGATGCCGGTCGGGTGGAACTGCACGAACTCCATGTCCTGCAGCGGCAGGCCGGCGCGCAGCACCATGGCATTGCCGTCACCGGTGCAGGTGTGGGCGCTGGTGGCGCTGAAATAGGCGCGGCCGTATCCGCCGGTGGCCAGGATCACCAGCTTGGCGCGGAAGCGGTGCATGGTGCCGTCGTCCAGCTTCCACGCCGTCACCCCGGTGCAGGCCCCGTCCTGCATGATCAGGTCGAGACCGAAATATTCGACAAAGAACTCGACCTCGCGGCGCACCGACTGGCCATACAATGTGTGCAGGATGGCGTGGCCGGTACGGTCGGCGGCGGCACAGGTGCGCTGCACCGGGCCGTTGCCATAGTCCCGCGTCATGCCGCCGAAGGCCCGCTGGTAGATCTTGCCCTCATCGGTGCGGCTGAACGGCACGCCCCAGTGTTCCAGTTCATAGACGGCCTTGGGAGCCTCGCGGACCAGATATTCGATGGCGTCCTGGTCGCCCAGCCAGTCCGACCCCTTGACGGTGTCGTACATATGCCAGCGCCAGTCGTCCTCGCCCATATTGCCGAGCGAGGCCGAGATGCCGCCCTGGGCCGCGACCGTGTGCGACCGCGTCGGGAAGACCTTGGTGACGCAGGCCACCTTCAGCCCCTGCTGGGCGGCGCCGAGGGCCGCGCGCAGGCCCGAGCCGCCCGCGCCGACGACAACGACGTCATATTCATGATCGACGAATTCATAGCTCGCCATGGGCGATCAGGCTCCGAAACCGGCCGGCAGCGGCGCTGAACCCAGCGCCAGCCGCACGATGAGAAAGACACTGGCGAAGGCCAGCACCAGACAGACGATGGCGATCAGGGCCAGCAGGGCCCCGCGCGTCGAGGGTTTGTGGATGTAGTCATCGACGATGACCTTCAGCCCCATATTCATGTGCCAGAGGCTGGCCAGCAGGGTCAGGGCCAGCAGCACGGCGTTGACCGGGCTCTGGAACCAGATCAGCGCCCCGTCATAGCCGCCACCGGCCAGGGTCGCCGCGCTCCACAGGCCCCAGATCGTCAACGGCACCAGGATCAGCGAGGACAGGCGCTCGGCCTTCCACTCACCGGCCCCGTGATGCTCGGACACCTTGACGCCCTTGACGAAGGTCTTGGTCGAACCACTCACAGCGACACACTCCCCGACACGAACAGCCAGACCCAGAAACCGACACCGGCCAGCAGGCCGATCCAGATCGACAGGCTGCTCAGCAGGCTGGCCATCTTCGGCTCGAGACCCGCGCCCGTGTCCCAGACCAGATGCCGGATGCCCGAGACCAGGTGATAGGTCAGGGCCAGGGTCAGGCCGAACCAGACCAGCAGACCCAGCGGCGAGGCCGACAGACCGGTGAAGGTCGCATAGGCTTCCGGTCCGAAGGCCAGGGCCAGCAGCCAGATCCCGACCAGAACCGCACCGGCCGACAGGGCGCTTCCGCTGATCCGGTGCAGGATCGAGGCCGCCATCGTCACGTGCCAGCGCCAGACCTGGAGATGGGGAGACAGGGGGCGGGGCCGGCCATTGGGCTGGAGGACCGTGCGGTCACTCTGGTCGTCACCCGAGACCGGGAGGGGACTCGTCATGCGAATGGTTCTCAAAACCGAAGGAATTCAATCACCCGAAGGCGCACACAGGCTTTAGTGACCCCGGCAGCGGGGTGTCAACGAAGGCGACCCGTCGCGAGACCGTTACGCTCGGGATTTCCGGCCGATTTCGCGGCCGGCTCCGACAGCGATCCCGCGGTCGGGTGGAAATTCCGGCGCGGTTGCGGCAGTCTGGTGCGATGCTTTTTTCCGTTGCCGCCCTTGCCGTCGTTCTGCTGCTTCAGGACCCCGGTGCCCGCCCGTACAAGTCTGCCGCCGCCGCGACCCGCCAGATCTACCGTCCCCCGGCGATCCGCCCGTTCGAAACCCCGCCGGGCCCGGATGTCAGCGACGTCGAGACCTTTTTCGACCGCGGCGTGACCGCGGCCGAACGCAGCGCCGATGCCCGCGCAGGCTCGCTGGACGGCCGCTGGCGGGCCCTGGGGGCCGACGGCAGTCCCGTGCTCAGCCTCGTGCTGCGCGATTCCGGCGACGGACCGGTCGAGGGGGCCTGGCGTCGTGGCGAGCACGGCCGCGCGCGCGCGGTCGACGCCATTTCGGTCGACGGCACCCGCGCCGTCCTGACCCTGGACCGGCACGACACCCTGCGGCTGCAACGCAGCGACAACGGCTGGCGCGGGGAGTTTGTTCACAACGGCCAGACCCGGCCGGTCACCCTGAATCGACCCTAGACGATCAGGCTCGAAACCGCCGCCGCCCGCGCCGCCGCGTCATAGGGCCGCGCCCCGCCCCGGCCCCAGACCGGATCGGGCCACAGGCCGTCGTCGCGCCGGCGCCCGACGACATGGATATGCAGTTGGGCGGTGACATTGCCCAGGGCGGCGACATTCAGCTTGTCGACCGGACGCCCGGCGGCGGCACCCGCGGCCCGCACGAGCTCGCCGGCCCTGACGATCTCCTCCGTCAGCCGGACCCGGTTGGCGGGCGACAGGTCGTCCAGCTCGACCGCCCCGGCGACGCGCGGGATCAGGATCAGCCACGGAAACCGCGCATCATCCTGCAGCCGCAGCTGGCAAAGGGGCCAGTCGATGACGAAGACAGAGCCGCCCTCGAAGGCGGGGTCGATTTCAAACGCTGCGGCCATGCCGACCGGTCGCGCGTGTGCCCCCGCCGGTCAAGCCCTCAGGCCGCCGCATCCGCCTCCATCAGGAAGGCATTCAGCTTGTTGCCGTCCGGATCACGGAAATAGGCCGCGTAAAAGGGACCGCCGCGCGGGCCGGGCGGGCCATCGCAGGTGCCGCCGTGGGCCAGGGCGATGTCATGGAGCCGCTGCACCTGATCACGTGACGCCGCTTCCAGCGCCACCATCACGCCATTGCCGATTGAGGCCGCCTCGCCGTTGAATGGCTGCGTCAGACCGATCCCCGCCCCGCCGCCCGGCGTGCCCCAGGCGATATAGGTCGGGGCCTCCATCATCCGCGCGGTGCCCAGCTCGGCGGCGAGAGCATCATAGAATTTCGCCCCCCGCTCGAGGTCATTGGTGCCCAGTGTCACATAGCCGATCATGATGAAGCCCTCCCGATGGAGCGTGATCTAGACACGAACAAAACAAGAACTCAAGTCCCGCCGGTATGCACCCCCGCGGGCCGGCGCGCCAGTCAGATCTCAGACGGGGGTACGCGTGGATCGGGGCGACGTATCCGGCCTTGCGCGTGTCGGCCGGGGGCGATGACATCGGGGGATCGGGTCACGGCGGCTCCGGCTGACGCGGCGTCACAGTTGCAGGCGAAAGCGCGCGAGGCTAGACCGCCGCGCAACGGTCGCTGTTGCACCGCCCCCTTCCCCCTGGAGACGAACCCTATGGCACGCGCGAAAATCGCCCTCATCGGCGCCGGCATGATCGGCGGCACCCTGGCCCATGTGGCCGCGCGCGAAGCCCTGGGCGACGTGATCCTGTTCGACATCGCCGAAGGTACCCCCCAGGGCAAGGCGCTCGACATCGCCGAGGCAACCGCCGTGATCGGCTCGTCGGTCTCGCTGAAGGGGGCCAATGACTATGCCGACATCGCCGGGGCCGATGTCTGCATCGTCACCGCCGGTGTGCCCCGCAAGGACGGCATGAGCCGCGACGACCTGGTCTCCATCAACCTCAAGGTGATGAAGGCCGTCGGCGAGGGCATCAAGGCCCACGCCCCCAACGCCTTCGTCATCTGCATCACCAACCCGCTCGACGCCATGGTCTGGGCCCTGCAGAAATTCTCGGGCCTGCCCAAGAACAAGGTCGTCGGCATGGCCGGCGTGCTCGACTCGGCCCGGTTCGCCTATTTTCTGTCGGAAAAGACCGGCATCTCGGTCCAGGACATCAACGCCTGGACCCTGGGCGGTCATGGTGACGACATGGTGCCGATGGTGCGTCACTCGACCGTCGGCGGCCTGCCCCTGCCCGACGCCGTCGCCGCCGGCTTCCTGTCCCAGGCCGAGCTGGACGCGATCGTCACCCGCACCCGCAAGGGCGGCGGCGAGATTGTCGCCCTGCTCAAGACCGGTTCGGCCTTCTACGCCCCGGCGGAATCCGCCATCGCCATGGCCAAATCCTATCTGCTCGACCAGAAGCGCGTCCTGCCCTGCGCCGTCTGGCTGTCGGGTGAGTACGGCCTCAAGGACCTCTATGTCGGCGTCCCGGCCCTGATCGGCGCCGGCGGCGTCGAAAAGGTCATCGAGTTCACGACCAATGCCGAGGAAAAGGCCATGTTCGAGAAGTCGGTCGCCTCGGTCCAGGGCCTGCTGCAGGCCTGCAAGGATATCGACAGCTCCCTGGCTTAAGGGCGCTATCGCTCGCCGCGCGGCGGCTCGCTGCTTGAGCGCAGCCTTGGTGCGAACGCGGTCGTTCAATGATTGAGCGCCGCGCGAAGCGCCAGGCCGCGTCGGGTCGAGAAGGCGGAGCCTTCTGACGGCGGCCAAACAGGAAAGCCCCCCCGGATCACTCCGGGGGGGCTTTTTTACGGGTCGGTGGCCGGCCTATTGCGCCGGGGCGGCGGCCGCCTCGGGCACAAAGAAGCCGACATCGGTGGCGAAGGTCGGCAGCACCCCGACCCAGACCGAGGTCGGGTCGACCAGCTGCTGGATGCCCGCCCCGTCCACCAGCAGCACATCATACTGGACGACGGCCGTGCCGGCCGGCGTGCCGGGCGTGAAATAGGCCTTCAGGAAGCGGTGCTGCAGGTTCCACTGGTTGACCATATCGGGCGTGATCGTCTCATTGCTGAAGGCGGCCATATACTGGATGTCGCCACAGACATCGCCCTGGCAGCCATAGAAGAGGACCAGCCAGGTCAAGGGTCCGTCGGTCACGGTGATCGAGGCCTGACCGCCGCTCGAGGTCACCTCGCTGACGTTGGCCCCGACACTGATCAACCAGTCGCGCACGGCGCTGGTCGCCAGACCGCCCTGGGCCGGGGCGGCAGGCGCGGTCGGTGCGGCCTGCGGGACGGTCGCGGGCACGGCGGCAAGGACGGACCCGGGCAGGGCCAGCAGGGCGGCGGTGGCGAGGGCAGCGGCGAAACGACGGTGGATCATGGGGAACACTCCGGTTTGGCCCACCCTAACCCTCAGTCACGCGCCTGCGCCAGCCAGTCGGCACTGGTCATTTCATGCAGGCGCGAGGCGGTGCGCTCGAATTCAAAGGCCCCGTCCCCTGCCGGATACAGGGCATCGGGTCCGGCGGCGGCCCGCACCACGACTCGCGCCCGCGCCTCATACAGGGCATCGATCAGGGTGACGAAGCGACTCGCCTCATTGCGCTGGCCCGGATCCAGCACCGGCACGGCGTCCAGGAACAGGGTGTGGAACCGCTCGGCTATGGCCAGATAGTCCTGCGGCCCCAGGGCCCGGCCACACAGTTCGGCGAACCCCGCCCGGGCCATGCCGCCGGCCGTGCGCGCGATCACAACATCCCGACCCAACACCGTCAGATGCGCCGGCTCCTCCGGCTCGTCGCCCCGCAGGTCGGCCCACAGGGTGTCGAACGCCGCGTCCCCGTCCTCGAACCACAGTCGCCCGGCCGCCAGCCGGTCCAGCCGCCAGTCACGCGCACCGGCCACCTCCAGCACCTCGCAACGCTGGGTCAGCCGGTCGACGAAGGGCAGGAACAGCTGGCGGTTGATACCGTGCAGATACAGCTGGTCCGGGGCCCGGTTCGAGGTCACCGCCAGCACCACCCCGCGTTCGAACAGGGCGTCGAACAGCCGGCCCAGCAGCATGGCGTCGGCGATATCGGTCACCTGCAGCTCGTCGAAACACAGCAGACGCGACTCCGCGGCGATCAGCTCGGCGACCGGTTCGATCGGGTCATCCCCGCGGTGGGTGCCGAACACGGCCTTGCGCTGGGCCTTGTCCCCCTCGCGCCACTGGCGGATCAGCCCGTGCACCCGGGCCATGAAGGCGTGGAAATGGGCGCGGGTCTTCCGCTTCTCCGGCGCACAGGCGAAGAACAGGTCCATCAGCATGGATTTGCCGCGCCCCGGCGGCCCCCACAGATAGACGCCGGTCACCGTCGGCACCTTGCCGAACCGGCCGCGCCGCTTCAGGTCATGGCTCAGCCGCGACAGGGCCGCGATGGCCTCCTCCTGGGCGGGATCGGGGCTCAGTTGCCCGCTCTGGATACGCTTGTCATAGGCGGTACGAAGGCGTGAAGGCATGGGCAAGGCCCTTAGCCCCCCGGCTCGCTTCTGAAAAGCCGTTGCTTCGCGCCTGCGAAAGACCATATGCAGCCTCTACGGCCAGCTCCACCGCGCCTCCAGGTGACGAGCGGCCGCGTATTGAAGGAATTCCCCCATGGGCTATCGCGTCGCCGTCATCGGTGCCACCGGCAATGTCGGCCGGGAAATGCTGAACATCCTCGAGGAGCTGAATTTCCCCGTCGAGACGATGCACGCCCTCGCCTCGCGCAAATCACGCGGCATCGAGGTGGCTTGGGGCGACCGCACGATCAAATGCGAGGACATCGACACCTTCGATTTCAAGACCGTCGACCTGGTGCTGATGAGCGCCGGCGGTGACGTGTCCCGCGCCTGGTCCGAGAAGATCGGCAAACAGGGCCCGATCGTGATCGACAACTCCTCGGCCTTCCGCAAGGACCCCGATGTGCCGCTGGTTGTGCCGGAGGTGAACCCCGACGCCATCAAGCTGGTGACGAAGAAGAACATCGTCGCCAACCCCAACTGCTCGACCGCTCAGCTGGTCGTCGCCCTCAAGCCCCTGCATGACGCGGCGAAGATCAAACGCGCCGTGGTCTCGACCTACCAGTCGGTTTCCGGAGCCGGCAAGGAAGGCATGGATGAGCTGTGGAACCAGACCAAGGCCATCTACGGCCTCGGCGACGCCACCCCGAAGAAATTCCCCAAACAGATCGCCTTCAACGTCATCCCCTATATCGGCAGCTTTCTCGACGACGGCTATACCGACGAGGAGGCCAAGATGTGGGACGAGACCCACAAGATGCTGGACCCCGACATCAAGCTGACCGTGACCTGCGTGCGGGTGCCGGTCTTCGTCGGCCATTCCGAATCCATCAACCTCGAATTCGACCGTCCGATCAGCCCCGAGGAGGCCCGCGCCATCCTGCGCGACGCCCCCGGTGTCCAGGTCATCGATAAGCAGGAACACGACGGCTACATCACCCCGGTCGACGCCGCCGGTGAACACGCCGTCTATGTCTCGCGCATCCGCAAGGACCATACGGTCGAGAACGGGCTGAACATCTGGGTCGTGTCGGACAACCTGCGCAAGGGGGCCGCCCTCAACGCCGTGCAGATCGCCCAGCTGCTGGACGAGACCGGCATGATCAAGCCCGCCGGTGGCTATCGCACCCTGACGGTCTAGTGACCGACACCGCCCCCGACGTCCGCCCGGCCCTGTTCGCCGGGGTCGCCTGCTATGTGATCTGGGGCCTGTCGCCCCTGGTCTATCAGCCGATGGGCGCGGCCGGGGCCGACGCCTGGGAGATCATGGGCCACCGCGCGGTCTGGGGCGTGATCTGGGCTGCGGGTCTTGTGCTGCTGGCCGGTCAATCCGCCGGGGTCCGTCGCGCCCTGACCGACTGGCGCACCCTGCGCTGGCTGATGCTGTCGACGGTGATGATCGCCATCAACTGGGCGCTGTTCATCTGGGCGGTCAATCACGGCCACACGCTGGAAACCAGCCTCGGCTACTATCTCAATCCGCTGCTCAACATGGCTATCGGGGCCTGGCTGTTCCGCGAACGGATCAGCCGCGCCGGCCTGTTCGCCATCGCCCTGGCCGCCATCGGCGTGGCGCTTCAGGCCGTGGCCCTGGGTCGTCTGCCGCTGATCTCCCTGACCCTGGCCGTGTCCTTCGCCATCTATGGCGTGATCCGCAAACAGGTTAAGGCCGAGGCCCAGACCGGCCTGTTCGTCGAATGTCTGCTGATGGCCCCGCTGGGCCTGGCCTGGCTGGTCTGGCTGCATCTGCACGGGGCCGGCCATTTCGGGGTCACTCCGAATGCCACCTTCTGGCTGCTGATGGCCGGACCGATCACCGTCGGCCCTCTGGTGCTGTTCGCCTGGGCCGCGCGCCGCCTGCCGCTGTCGATGGTCGGCTTCCTGCAGTTCATCGCCCCGACGCTCAGCTTCATCATCGGCGTGGCCCAGGGCGAGAGTTTCACCTGGCTGCGCGGGGTGTCGTTCGGCTTCATCTGGCTGGGAGCCGGCGTCTTCCTCTGGGCGGCCCTGACCCAGGCCCGCGCCGCCCGCGCCGTGCTCAAGGCCCGCACCGGCCCGATCTAGAGGCCCACCCTAGAGGGAGGCGTACAGCGCCTCGATCAGCCGCAACGCCCGCGGATCGCCCAGCAGGTGCGGCGACTGGCGTGTCATCACATAGGCGGCCGAGATCCCCGTGGCCGGATCGGCAAAGGCGCAGCTGCCGCCCCAGCCGCAGTGGCCGACCGCCTCGGGGTTGGTCCCGAAGATATCCAGTCCGGCATTGCGCATCAGGCCCGCGCCCCAGCTGAGGGTGAAGGGCAGCACCTTGTCCGGCCCGTGGATGCGTTCGCGCGTCGCCTGGGCCAGCACGCCTTCCGACAGGATGGTCTGTCCGTCCAGCGTCCCGCCGGTGGCCAGTGGCGTCAGCATCCGCGCCAGCCCCGCCGCCGTCGCATGCATATTGGCCGACGGAATCTCCAGCTGCCGCCATTCGCTGGAGCCGCGCCCTCCGGGGGCCGAACCCCGGTCGAGGAAGGCCGCCGTCTTGATCGCATCGATGGGCCCAAGGTCCGGCGCCGCCGTCGGCTTGCGCATCTGGGCGACCCGGTCGTGCTCGCTCTCGGGCAGGCCGATCCACAGGTCGAGGTCGAACGGATCGGCAAAATCCTCGGCCAGGGCCGTGCCCATGCTGCGCCCGTCGACCAGGCGGAACAGCTCTCCGGCCAGATAGCCGATGGTGATCGGATGATAGCCCGAGGCCGTGCCCGGCGGCCACATCGGGGCCTGGGCGCACAGCCGGTCCAGCACCGCCTCGCGGTCGAACCAGATGGTCGGCTCGGCCGGTTCGGAGAAACCTGACAGCCCCGCCTGATGGCTCATCAACTGGCCGACGGTGATCCCCGCCTTGCCCGCCTGTCCGAACAGCGGCCAGTAGGCGGCGACCGGGGCCTCGTACGACAGCAGGCCGCGCTCGACACAGGTGGCGATCAGCAGGGCCATCACCGCCTTGCCGGTCGAGAACACCGGGGCCAGGGTCGCGTCAGTAAAGGGCTGGGTCCGCGCCGTATCGGCATGACCGGCCCACAGGTCGATGACCGGTTCGCCCCCGATACAGACACTGAACCGCGCCCCCAGCTCGTCCAGCCCCTCGGGGGCGTCAGTGAAATTCGCGGCAAAGGCCTCGCGCACAGCGGCGAAACGGTCGGGGCAGGTACCGTGGATGTCGGGGAGATCGGTCATGGACCTGTCCTACCGGCCGCGCGCCGGTCCGTCACCCCGCCGCGGCCGGGTCCGGTGTCCGCCCTTCAAAATCGCCTCCGCCCGCCTATCTGGAAGACAGTCAGATTCAACAATTTCGGAGGGCGACATGGCCGGCGGTTGGACGCGGGACGGCGCTGTATTGGACCAGATCAACGACACCGTCATCGACGGCGTCCTCAACGCCCGGGCGCGGATGCCCGCAGGCGAGGGCTCGGCCGAATGTGTCGAATGCGGCGAGGACATCCCCGAGGCCAGACGCCGGGCGATGCCCGGGGCCAGGACCTGTGTGCAGTGCCAGTCCGGCCGCGACGGACGCATCGCCCATTCCGCCATCAACCGCCGGGGCAGCAAGGACAGCCAGCTCCGCTAGCCCCCACGGTGGCCGTGGCTGCAGGCCTGTGCGATAAGTTGACCGCATGATGACCCCTTCCGAGAACGGCGCATGAAGCTGGAAACCCGGATGAACCCCCGGGTCTTCTGGGGGGCCAGCCTGATCGTGGGCCTGCTTCTGGTCACGGCCATCGTGATGCCGGGCGGGTCCGACCGTCTGTTCCAGACCGCCCAGGCCTGGGTGATCGACACCTTCGGCTGGTTCTATATCGCCTCTGTGGCCGGCTTTCTGCTGGTGGTCCTGTCGCTGGCGCTGGGGCCGACCGGCAAGCTGAAGCTGGGGCCCGACGACTCCGAGCCGGACTTCCCCTATGTCTCGTGGCTGGCCATGCTGTTCGCGGCGGGCATGGGCATCGGCCTGATGTATTTCGCGGTCGCCGAGCCGATCCAGCACTATGCCAGCCCGCCCGAAGCCCAGGCCGGCACCGTCGACGCCGCGCGCGAGGCCATGGTCATCACCTTCACCCACTGGGGCGTCCACGCCTGGGGCATCTACGCCCTGGTCGGGCTCAGCCTGGCCTATTTCGCCCACCGCAAGGGGCTGCCGCTGACCATGCGCTCCGGCCTGTCGCCGCTGCTGGGCAAGCGGATCAACGGGCCGATCGGCGACGCCGTCGACATCTTCGCCATCTGCGGCACCCTGTTCGGCATCGCCACCTCCCTCGGTCTGGGCGTGGCCCAGATCAACAGCGGCCTGACGTATTTGACCGGCCTGCCCAACACGCCGTGGGTGCAGGTCGCCCTGATCGCCCTGATCATGGCGGCGGCGACGGCCTCGGTCCTGACCGGCCTCGACAAGGGGGTGCGCCGGCTGTCCGAGCTCAACCTGGTGCTGGCCGTCTCCCTGATGCTGTTCGTGCTGACGGTCGGACCGACCGGCTTCCTGCTCAAGGCCCTGGTGCAGAACGTCGGCCTCTACCTCGACCATTTCTTCGTCCGCACCCTGAACCTCTACGCCTATGAGCCGCGCGGCTGGATGGCCAACTGGACCCTGTTCTACTGGGCCTGGTGGATCGCCTGGTCGCCGTTCGTCGGCATGTTCATCGCCCGCATCTCGCGCGGTCGCACCGTGCGCGAATTCGTGATCGGCGTGCTGCTGGTCCCGACCGCCTTCACCTTTCTCTGGATGACTGTGTTCGGCAATACCGCCATCAGCCTCGACATGGGCACGGCGGCCGGGGCCATTTCCCAGGCCGTGGCCAGCGACCTGTCGACCGCCCTGTTCCACTTCCTGGCCCAGCTTCCGGGCGCGGCCATCACCTCGACCCTGGCGGTGCTGCTGGTGGCGGTCTTCTTCGTCACCTCGGCCGACTCGGGCTCGCTGGTCATCGACACCATCGCCTCCGGCGGTGCCGACGACACGCCGAAATGGCAGCGCGTCTACTGGTGTCTGCTGCTGGGTCTGGCTGCGGCCCTGCTGCTGCTGGCCGGCGGCCTCGGTGCCCTGCAGGCGGCCACCCTGGTGGCGGCCCTGCCGTTCGCCGTCATCATGATCCTGCTGGCGGCCGGACTGGTGCGCCAGATGAATGCCGACGTCAGCGGCCGGGTCGTCGAGACCGAACACCCGCCGCTGGCCGAACAGCTGAAGCGGATCCTGTCACCCGCCAGCCGCCGCGACATCGACCGCCAGCTGGACCGCGTCGGTACCCCCGCGCTGGAGACCGTGTGCGCGGGCCTCGCGGCCGAGGGACTGGACGCCGCCCTCACCCGCGACGAAACGGGCCTGACCCTGACCGCCACGGCGGTCGAGGGGCGTGCCTTCCGCTATCACCTGATCGCGCGCGAACGCCCGCGCCCGGCCATGACGGCGCTGGATGCCCCGGAACGCCGCCGGGCGATGGAGTGGCGGCTGTCGGCTCGATCCGACGACGTGACCGGACCCCGCGACGTGACCGGCTTCACCCGCGACCAGATCGTCGCCGACGTCCTCGACCACCTGCATCGCTGGCGACTGGGCTGAGGCGACCCTACTCCGGCCGCTGATCGTCCGAGGCCTGCCGCGCTGCCTCGAACTCGGCCCCCGGCGTCCATTGCGGCCAGGCGCGGCTGTCGGCCAGGTCGCGGCCGACCGCATACAGCAGGTCGATGTCCACCGCCGCCGCATCCATCACCCAGTCGGGCGACCAGTCGTCCGACGGCTGGTGATAGCGATGGGCGACATAGTCCTGGCTGGCGGCGTTGTGACCGGTGAAACCGGCCGCGCCGAACAGGGCCGGCACGCCCTTTTTCGCCAGCGGGAAATGGTCCGAGCGATAGAAGCCCCCGGCCTGGGGCGCGGGATCCGGGATCAGCACCCGACCCTGTTCGGTGGCGCGCCGCTCCAGCCAGCCGTCGGTGTCGCTCTTGCCCGCGCCGATCACCACGATGGTCGGCGAGATGTCGGTGCCCGGCAGGAAGCTGTCCATATTGATGTTGACCACCGTCGTCTCCAGCGGCCAGACCGGATTGGCGGCATAGTATTCCGAGCCCAGCAGCCCGGCCTCCTCGGCGGTCCAGCTGGCGAACACCACCGACCGGTCCGGCGGCGACCCCGCCTTGAACAGCCGCGCCAGCTCCAGCAGGCCGGCCACGCCCGTCGCATTGTCGACCGCGCCGTTATAGATGGCGTCGCCGTCCTTGGGCGTGGCGATGCCGAAGGCGTCCCAGTGGGCCCCGTACATCACCGTCTCGTCCGGGTGACCGGCCCCGGGAATCCGGGCCAGCACATTGCGGCTTTCGATCCGGTCGGCGATCTGGCCGAAATCGATCGACATCGTCACCCCGTCCAGCGTCACCGGCCGGAATTCCGGCGTGCGCGCCTGGGCCTTCAGGGCGGCGAAATCCAGCCCCGCCGCGGCGAACAATGCTGCCGCCTCATCGCCCTGGATCCAGCCCTGGGCCGCGACCCGCTCGGCCTCGGGATCGGCGCGCACGATGTCGAATTTGGGCGCGGTCGAGGAATTCTCCAGCACGCTCCAGCCGTAACCGGCCCCGGCCGTGTCATGGATGACCAGCACCGCAGCCGCCCCCTGACGCGCCGCCTCCTGGAATTTATAGGTCCAGCGCCCGTAGAAGGTCATGGCGTTATCGTCGAACCGCCCGGCCACCGGATGGCCCGCCGGGGCCTGAAAGTCGGGGTCATTGACCAGCACCAGCAGGATCTTGCCGTGCAGGTCGACGCCCTTGAAATCGTCCCAGTTCCGCTCGGGCGCATCGACGCCATAGCCGGCGAACACGATCGGAGCGTCAGTCAGGGTGATGTGGCTGACCGGCCGGTCGCTGGAGACCAGCACCTGCGGACCCCGTTCCAACGCCCGGGTCTCGCCGCCGCTGGTGACGGTGATGGTCGCCGGGCCGTCGGGCCGCGTCCGGCCCAGCTGGGCCACCTGCACCCACTGGCCGTCCGGCCCGCCCGGCTCCAGCCCCAGGGCCTGGAACTGGCTGACCAGATAGTCGACGGTCTTCTGTTCGCCCGGCGTGGCCACGCCCCGCCCCTCGAATTCATCCGAGGCCAGCACCCGCACATATTCGTTCAACCGCGCGCCTTCCGCTGCGGGGGCCGCGGATTGCGCTCCCGACTGGGCGAGCACCGGGCCCGCCGTCATCAGGGCCAGGGCGGCGGTCGACAGCAGCAGGCGGGTCAGGCGGGAACGGCGCATGGTCAGGTCCGGGTCGGTTCATGGAAGGTCGCCACCCTGCCCCGCCGGAGGGGGCCCGTCCAGCGCCACGCCCGGAATGCGCGGCCAGATGACGCACGGCGGCCTGTTTGTGCATCCGCCCGCAGCCCGCGGCCGTCTCTGGTTGCGATCGCACCGACGCGATCGGTCAAGGAACCTCATCATGAAGCTCTCGACCCTCATCGGCACCGCCTCGGCCGCCGCCCTGCTCGTCGCCGCCCCCACGGCCTTCGCCCATCAACACAGCGGTATGAGCCATTCGGCAGTGACCGTCGGCGGTGCCGCCATGTATGCCAACAAGACCATCGTCGAAAATGCGATCGCCTCGCCGATCCACACGACCCTGGTCGCCGCGGTCACCGCCGCCGGCCTTGTCGATACCCTGTCCGGCCCGGCCCCCTTCACCGTCTTCGCCCCCACCGACGCCGCCTTCGCCGCCCTGCCCGCCGGCACGGTCGAGACCCTGGTCCAGCCCGCGAACAAGGCGACCCTGACGAAGATCCTGACCTATCACGTGGTCGCCGGCCGGGTGACCGCCGCCGATGTCATCGCCCTGATCGAGGCCGGTGGCGGCTCTGCGGCGATCACCACCGTCTCGGGCGACACCCTGACCGCGTCGCTGCGCGACGGTTCAGTGATCCTGACCGACGAGAACGGCGGCGTCGCCACCGTGACCCAGGCCGACGTGTTCCAGTCCAACGGTGTGATCCACGTCACCGATGCAGTATCGCTGCCGAACTAGGTCAATCTGCGGAAGGGTCGTGAGACCCTTCCGCCCATCGGCCCCTGTCCAAAGTGAGAATTGAAATGCTCAAGGCTGTTTTCGGAGTCGGTGCCGCCCTGATGTCGGCGGCCTGTTCCACGGTCGGCGTACGCTCCGGGACGGAGGAGCCGACCTTTCAGGCGGTAGCCCAGGTCGGCGATGTGGAAATCCGCCGCTACGGTGAGCGTATCGCCGCCCAGACCGTCGTCACCGGCGACAACGCCGCCGCCCGCAACGCCGGCTTCCAGCGCCTGGCCGGCTACATCTTCGGCGGCAATTCCCGGCGCCAGTCGATTTCCATGACCGCCCCGGTGGCCCAGTCCGATGCGACATCGGCCGGGTCACGCTCCCAGACCATCTCCATGACCGCACCCGTGGCCCAGACCCCCGTCGGCACGGATCGCTGGACGGTGCAGTTCTTCATGCCCGCCGCCTATACGATGGAGACGCTTCCGGTCCCGCGCGATCCGTCGGTCGAACTGGTCGTCGTCCCCGCCGAAACCTATGCGGTGCTGCAGTTCAGCGGCAGCGGCTCGGTGCGCGCCGTCGACGCCCGCACGGCCGAGCTCCTCTCGGGCCTGACCGGCAGCGGCTGGCACCCGAACGCCGAACCGGTGGCCTGGTTCTATGACCCGCCCTGGACCCTCCCGCCGCTGCGCCGCAACGAGGTCGCGGTCCGCGTGGTGCCGACGCCGGCGGGTGCCGCCCGGGCGGATTGAGGACTCACCGCGACAGGAACCGCACCGCCGTCCGGGCCAGCGCACCCCAGGGCGGGCCCAGCCGTTCGAAGGCATTGACCGGCCCGACGTCATAGACCGCCCGGGCATGGCTGAAGCGGCGGAAGCCGGCATGGCCGTGATAGGCCCCCATGCCGCTGGCCCCGACCCCCCCGAACGGCAGGTCGTTCTGGGCGATGTGCAGCATGGTTCCGTTCAGGGTGACGCCGCCCGACGGGGTGGCGTCGAGGATACGCTTCCGCGTCCGGCCATCATGGGTGAAGACATACAGGGCCAGCGGCCGCGACCGCGCCGCCACAAAGGCCAGGGCCTCGTCCAGCGAGCGATAGCCGATGACCGGCAGGACGGGGCCGAAGATCTCCTCCTGCATCAGCAGGCTGTCGCCCGGCGGGTTCAGCACCACAGTCGGGGCGATCTTGCCGCCGTCGGCCGCCGCGTCGGCATGGTCCAGCACCGTCGCCCCTGCCGCCCGCGCCGCCGCCACCGCCTCGCGCAGCCGGGCCCGGTGTCGTTCGCTGATGATGCCGCTGTAGTCGTCATTGTCCTGGACGGTGGGATAGGCGCGAACGGCCTGGTCCAGTACCGACCGGGCGAAGGCCTCGGCCCGGTCGGCGGGCACCAGCACATAGTCCGGGGCGATACAGGTCTGGCCGGCGTTGATGAATTTGCCGAAGGCGATCGATCGCGCCGCCTTGTCGATCGGGTAGTCCGCGGCAAGGATGGCCGGCGACTTGCCCAGCGGCTCATGCCGGACCCAGGCCCGGGACGGCTGGAATTTCAGGTCCACCGGCCGTCGCTCGTCCCGCATCCACCGCCCCAGATGCCGGCGCGCATGGGCCAGACTGGCCATCAGGGGCACGACCTCCAGCAGATTGGTCTCCACCGCCGAGCGCGCGCCGAAATCCGCGGAAATCGCCGCGCTGATCGCCGCCCGGTTGTCGAGCACCAGCGCCTTGAGATCCTCCAGCCGCGCCCGCCGCTCGTCCGCCGTCGGCAGCCCCGGCCGGCGCGAGGCCGCCTGCATCGCCTGAAAACAGTCCGGGAGGGGGGTCGGGGTCATGTCGTCGCGATCTGAGGCGGGGCGGGGCGGGGCAGGGGTCAGCCTAGCGGACAACGGCACCACCCCCTAACCCCACCGGGTCAGATGACGACATCGGCAACCGCAGCCCAGTCGGTGCCCTTCAGGGCGGTGGCATGGGTGCGGCTGACCGGCGCCAGTGATCCGTCCGACAGGCCCAGACTGCCCCGACCGCCCTTCCAGCGAACGGTCTGAACGGCGCTGCGCGCGACCCACCAGGACCGGTGGGTGCGAAAGCCGTCCAGGGTCGACAGCAGGTCCAGCGCATCGCCCAGCCGCATCAGCACCAGGGCTGATCCGGCCTCGGTGCGGATGCGCAGATAATGATCCTCCGCCTCGACCGCGACCAGGCGGGCCCGCGCCAGCCGGGGCGGCAGCTTGTGGCGAATGGCGAGGGGGGCCAGCCCTTCGGGCACCGACGGCCGGGCATCGGCCCGGTTCAGGGCCTTGCGCGTCAGCCAGGCCAGGACCAAGGCGGCGACATTGATCGCCAGCACATCGGGAACAAGCCGCAGGAACCGCGCGGCCGAGACCGCCTCGCCGAACAACAAGACCGGCAGCAGCGAGACCCAGGCGGCGATCACCGGGGTCATGATCGCCAGTTGGGCGATGACAAACAGCCCGGGTCGCCCCGACAGCCGGCGCGCCAGCCCCGTCTCGATCAGGGCCGCGATCAGTCCGCCGCCGACCATGGCCAGCTGCCAGTAGACGTAGCGCATCGGGCCCGGGGCCGCCGCCGTGCCGAACGGCGCGATCGCGGCCAGAAACACCCCGAACAGCACGAGGGCGGCCAGTTCCACCACGCCTGACCGGCCCAGCCGGAGCGTCGCCAGCCTCCTGATCGCCCCTGCCCCCGTCACGTCCCGCTCCGTTCGCGAAGGGACCCGTCCCGTTCGCGAAGGCGACCAGACACGTCGCCGCGACCCGGTTCAAGCCGCTCCGGTCAATCAGGGAGAATTGCAGCATGACGAGAGCGGTTTCGGGGGCGGTCGTCCGCCTGACGGCATTGGCGGCCACCGCCATGGCCCTGGTGTTTTCGACGGGCGTCGTCCCGGCAACGGCCGCGCCGTCGCCCGCTCCGTCGGCCAGACAGGTGGACGCCTATGTCGAACGGGGAATGGCGGACCTCCACATTCCGGGCGCGGCGGTGGCGCTGTTCTCCAACGACCGGGTCACCCACGTCCGGGGGCTGGGGCAGGCCGATGACACCGGAACGCCGGTGACGGCGCAAACCCCGTTTCAGCTGGGCTCGGTCAGCAAGTCGTTCGCCGCCCTGGTGGTCCTGCAGCTCGCCGACGAGGGGCGGCTGTCGCTCGATGATCCGATCATCCGCTACATCCCGACCTTCCGGACCGCCGACGCGACGGCCTCGAACCGCATCACCATCCGCCATCTGCTGAACCATCGCAGCGGCCTGTCGACGCTGGACGGCAACCGCAGCCAGTCGAACACAGACCGGGGAGCCGATGCGATGGCCCGGGCCACGCTGAAGCTCAGGACCGCCCGGCTCGACAATCCCCCCGGCGAACGGTTCGAATATTCCAACGCCAACTACGCCCTGGTCGCCCACCTGATCGAGACGGTCGAGGGCCGCCCCTATGAAGCGGTCCTGCAGGCCCGCATCTTCGCCCCGCTGGGCCTGCGCAACACCTTCGTCCAGGTCGCGAAACCGGGATCGACCCGCCCGGCGCTCGGCCACACCCAATGGTTCGGCCAAACGGTCGAACGCGACTTCGTCGCCGGCCGGATGATGGCTGGGCCGGGCGGTGTCACGGCCAGCGCCGAGGATCTGGCGACCTATCTGGTCGCCGTGTTCGGCCATGACCCGCGCATCATTCCCGCAACCCTCGCCGAATCCCTGTCGCGTGAGCGTCGCGGCGGCTACGAATTCGGCTGGGAGTTCGACACCATTGAAGGCCGCAAACTGATCTTCCACGGCGGTCTGAATCCGGGATTCTGGACCCGCGTCGCGTATGATCCGCAAACCGGGCAAGGCGTGCTGGTCCTGACCAATATGTCCGGCAGCCTCGAGGGCAATCTGGTCGGCGGCACCGTCAACTACGCGCTGGGCCTGCCCGCCGAGCCCATCGCCCCCGCCGCCGTCAACCAGCTGCGCCTGTGGGGCACGCTCGCCCTGACCCTGTTACTGGCCCTGGGCAGCGCCTTGTCGATCCGGAACCTGCTGAGAACGAAGACCGGCACCACCCGCCGCTCGCCCCTCGTCCGACTGGCGATCGCCGTCGTCCCGTCCCTCGCCCTGCTGGGCCTGAGCTATTTCCTGGTCGTCACCGTCCCGGGGTTCAGCGGCGTCACCCTGACCGCCGTTTCTATGTTCTACCCGGACGTCGGCATCCTGCTGGCCCTGTCGGCCGCCATCGCCGCGCTCTGGGCTGTCGTCAGGACCGGACTGCTGCTGACCCGGCGTTGACCCTCACCCCTCGGCCAGCCACGCCTCCACGCCCTGGGCCGCCACCACCCCCGAGGCCAGCGAGGCCTGCAGCAGATAGCCGCCGGTCGGGGCTTCCCAGTCCAGCATCTCGCCGGCCACGAACACGCCGGGCCGGGCGGTCAGCATCAGGCCGGGATCGACCGCGTCCAGGGCCACGCCCCCGGCGGTCGAGATGGCGCGGTCCAGCCCCTGGATCCCGGTCAGGGTCAGCCGCAGCGCCTTGATGCGCCGCGCCAGTTTGTCGGCCCCCAGCGGCAGGTCGCCCGGCACCTCGCGCAGCAGGGCGGCGGCCACCGATGACAGCCCCCCCGCCTTGCGCAGCCAGTTGGCGGTGCTGTCCTTGCCGCGCCCGGCCTCCAGCCGCGCCGCCAAAGCCTCGATCGACAGGTCGGGCCGCAGATCGAGGGTCAGCAGCGCCGACCCCTCGGCCGCGATCGCCTCACGCAGGGCCGCCGACAGCGTATAGGCCGCCCCACCCTCCAGCCCGTAGGTCGTGACCACGGCCTCGCCGCGCACGGTGCGGTCGCCGAACGTCAGGGCCACCCCCTTCAGCGGCTGGCCGGTGAAGCGGCTGCGCACCACCTCGGACCAGGCGACGTCAAAGCCCATGTTCGACGGCCGCAGCGGCACCACCGCCACCCCCGCCGCCGTCAGCGGTTCGACCCAGCCCCCGTCCGAACCCAGTTTCGGCCAGCTGGCCCCGCCCATCGCCAGCACCACGGCATCGGGCCGTTCCAGCCGCTCGCCGTCCGGCGTCTCGAACCGCAGCGCCCCGTCCGCGCTCCAGCCGGTCCAGCGCGAACGGGTGCGCAGTTCGACGCCCAGCCCGTTCAGCCGTGCCAGCCAGGCCCGCAGCAGGGGCGAGGCCTTCATCGCCCGCGGAAACACCCGGCCGCTGGAGCCGGTGAAGGTGGCCTGGCCCAGCCCCTCGGCCCAGGCGGTCAGGTCGTCCGGCGAAAACGCATCCAGCCACGGCGACACGTCCCCGGCCGCCGCGCCATAGCGCCCTTCGAATGCCGCCTGATCCTCCGAATGGGTCAGGTTCAGCCCGCCGCGCCCGGCCATCAGCAGCTTGCGCCCCGGCGACGGCATCCGCTCCTGCACGGTCACGGCCATGCCCGCCCGGGCCAACCGTTCGGCCGCCATCAGCCCGGCCGGCCCGGCCCCGACGATATGGATGGTCTTCGCTGCAAATGTCATGGCGCGGTCCCTACCCTGTTCCGCGCAGCGCGTCATCGCGCGCGCCCAACCGCTGTGCGCAAAAACCGGTCGTGGAACGTCCGCACACGGCATACGCTCCCTCCCCATGAGTGTTGCCTTTACCCGTGAGGAGGATCTGGAGGCCACGGCCGCCGATCTGCCCGACCGTCCGATTTCGCCCCACGCCAACCTGGTCACCCCGGCCGGGCTGGCGGCGATCGAGTCCGCCCTGGCCGCGGCGCGTGCCGCCTATGGGGCGGCCCAGGCCCATGGCGAGATCGAGACCGACCGCACCGCCATGGCCCGCGCCACCCGCGACCTGCGCTACTGGTCGGCGCGGCGCGCCTCGGCCCAGCCGGTCGAGATCGCCCCCGCCGACGGCCGCGTCCGCTTCGGCGGCTCGGTCACCCTGGAACGCGATGACGGCCGCACCCAGACCTGGCGTATCGTCGGCGAGGATGAGGCCGATCCCGCCGCCGGCAGTGTCAGCCATATCTCGCCCCTGGCCGTGGCCCTGATCGGCAAACAGGTCGGGGACGAGGCCGTCATCGCCGGCCGCACCGTCGAAATCACCGCCGTCGACTGAGCCATCTTCACCCGGAAGGTTGTCCCGGGCGGCCCGATGGCTCAAACAGGGGGGAACGGGCGGGCAACCGCCCCCGGAACCGTGCCGCCTGCGCGCCGGTCCCGTCCGCCCTCCCGGCGCTCCCGTAGCGCGAAGCGCGACAGCGCCACGAAAGAGAGACCTCCATGGCCCGCAAGCCCAACTACAGTTTCGAACGGATGGAGCGCGACCGCGCCGACGCCAAGAAGGCCGCCGAAAAGGCCGCCAAAAAGGCTGAAAAGAAAGCCCAGGCCGCCTGGGAAGCCGGCGAGGGCCCCAACCCCAACGACGCGCCCGCCGAGGACTAGACACCGGCGTCCCCCGGGCCCCGCCCGTCGCGCCGCGTCGCGCCACGGCGGGGTCCGGGACCAGCCTGCCCCGCCTGCTCCGGAGCCTGCCGCGATGACCCAGACCGTCACCGTCACCCGCCTGCTGACCGACAAGGCCGATCCGGGCCGCACGGAGTTGCGCACCCACGCGGAACCGGCCGCCGCCGCCCCGGGCGAGGTCATCCTGGCCCCCGACCTGTTCTCCCTGACCACCAACAACATCACCTATGCCGCCTTCGGCGAGGCGATGAACTACTGGGACTTCTTCCCCACCGGCGAGGCCGGCTTCGGCCATATGCCGGTCTGGGGCTTTGCCGATGTGGTCGCCTCGGCCGTCGAGGGCATCGCCGTCGGTGAACGGTTCTACGGCTACTGGCCGATCGCCAGCCATCTGCGCATGCGCCCCGACCGGGTCAGCGAGCGCGGCTTCTATGACGCCGCCGAGCATCGCCTGCCCCTGACCTCGGCCTATAACCAGTACAGCCGCTGCAGCACCGACCCGTCGTATGTCGCCGCCGACGAGGCCTGGCTGGCCCTGTACCGCCCGCTGTTCGTCACCGCCTTCATGCTGGCCGACTTTCTGCAGGACAATCTGGCCTTCGGGGCGCGACAGCTGCTGATCTCCAGCGCCTCGTCCAAGACCGCCTATGCCACCGCCTTCTGCCTGGCCGACACCGACAGCAGCACCCCGGCCGCCACCGACCCGCTGGACCGCATCGCCCTGACCTCGCCCCGCAACGCAGATTTCGTCCAGGGCCTGGGCGCCTATGACCACACCGTCGCCTATGCCGATCTGGAGGCGCTGGATCCCGATGTGCCGACCCTCTATGTCGACTTTTCCGGTGACGCCGACCTGCGCGCCCGCATCCACCACCATTTCCGCGCCGCCCTGACCCACGACTGCTACGCCGGCAGCGCCGCCAATACGGATTTCTTCAGCCCCGCCGACCTGCCCGGCCCGACCCCCAAATTCTATTTCGCCCCGCACCAGATCAAGAAGCGCAACGCCGACTGGGGCCCGGTCGAGGTCAACCGCCGCCTGCACGCCTCCCAGTCCCGCTTCATCGCCCACGTCGCCGCCGCCCGCCCCACGTGGATGCACCTGGTCGACGCCACCGGCTTCGACGCCGCCGCCACGGTGATCCGCACGCTGGCGGACAGTGGGGGTGACCCGGCCGAAGGGCATGTGGTGAGGTTGGGGTAGTCCCAGAAAGCCCTCCCCCTTGATGGGGGAGGGTTGGGTGGGGGTGACACCCTGACCCGCTGAGTCTCCCCTCCACCCCCCTCCCCGGCCCTTCCCCCATCGAGGGGGAAGGGAGGCGTTTTCACCCCCCCAGACACGACCCCCCGCGCACACCCCAGTCCAGCACCCTTACCGACGGCCCCTCGCGTCGTTCCAGCAACAGATCCGTCACCGCCCACACCAGCGCATCGGCCCGGTCGGGGCTGGCGCGACCGCCACCCTCACCGCCCAGACCACACAGTTCCTCTTCCAGCGCATCCAGCCCGGCGGCATGGGCGACCCGGCCCTGTTCATAGAGGGCCGCCACCGGCTCGGCTCGCGCCGCCTTGCCCAGCACCGCATGCACCCGCCGGATCGGCACCGTCAGCCCCGCCGCCCGCAGCACCGCCCCGGCCATGGCCCCGCCCTGGTTGGTCTCGACCACCACGCGGTGCGCGCCGAACGCCTCGACCGCCGCCCGCACCCGCCCGGCCCAGCCCTCGGGCGACAGCCCCCGCACCGTCCGGTCGGCCAGCACCAGAACCCGGTCCCCCGCCCGCCCCGCCACCACAATCCCGCACGCATCCCGCGCCCGCCCGGACAGCGGCCCGGCAGGGGGATCAACCGCAACAACAACTTGTTCCATTGGGCTATCGCCCTCTATTCCGCTCATCCCCGCGCAGGCGGGGACCCAGTCCCGCCCCAGCGCTCTCGCCTTCTCGATCTCCGCATAGGTGAAGAGCGCGCCTTCCACCTCCAACACCCGCCCGTCCAGCTCCTGCGCCGCCCGTCGTGTGCCGCCGTACAGGTCCAGCATCGCCGCCAGAAAACCCGGTGCCAGATGCGCCGCATTAGCCCGTGTCGCCGCGTCCGTCCGAACCAGCCCCGGCTCGTCCAACACCCCGCGCAACAGTCGGCCCGGCTTCGGCGTCGACGTCAGCATCAACCTTGGAGGGCTACCCCTCGCGACGCGGTCGCTCGGTGCTTGAGCGCTTTCCTGGAGGCTACCCCTCGCGACGCGGTCGCTCGGTGCCTGAGCCCGGCCACCCTCCTCGTCCCCGTGAGCGTGCGGCGAAGCCGCCAGGCCGCGTCGGGTCGACAAGGCGGAGCCTTGTGACCGCGGCCCAACAGGAATTCGCTCGCCATCCCCCGCCGATAACCGCAGCCCAAGTCTCAACATGGCGAGCGTCTCCACCCCATATCCCCACGCGCAAAACTCATCCCCCCAGGCCGCATGAAACTGCGGCCCGCGCAGCCGCTCCGGCTCCCGGGCCGAGAAGATCAGCCCCAGCACCCCGCCCGGGAACACCACCCGCCGCAGCGACGGCTCGAACCGCGCGCCCGAGCGGAACGGCAGGTTCAGCACCCCCGACGGCCCCTCGACCATCACCGCCCGCGCGTCATTCAGCGTCGGCGCCACCAGGGCGATCCGCCCCGCCGCCCCCACGGTCCGCGCCAGCCGCGCCGCCTCGCCCCAGACCCATTCCGCCCCCGCCCGCGTCTTGCCCGCCCCGCGCCCGCCCAGAAACAGCCAGGTCGTCCAGTCCCCGCCCGGCGCCCTCTGCCCCCCATGCGCCACCCGATCCCACGCCAACGCCCCGGCGCGTTCTGCATCCAGCTCAAAAGCCGTCACGTCTCCTCCCGGTGAGCGCGCGGCGAAGCCGCCAGGCCGCGTCGGGTCGACAAGGCGGAGCCTTGTGACCGCGGCCCAACAAGAATGCGGCCTTCACCCCCATCCCCGGCCCTTCCCCCATCAAGGGGGAAGGGAGGCGCGTTGTCGCTCAACCCGCCCCCTCCCGCCGCAGAAAATCCAGCGCCGCCCGCCGCCCCCGCTCGGTGCCGTCGGGGTCATCGCCGTCGCCCCCGGCCCCGCCGCGCGCCAGCCGCTCCAGCGTCCCGGCCAGCCGCGCATAGGTGTAGGCCCGGGCCGGTTCCAGATCGCGCAGCATGCGGATCGCGCTCTGCGCCGCCGCCCGCGCCGCCTCGCCCAGTGAGGCATCGACCGCCAGCGCCCGGCACGGCGCATCGGCCGCCGCCACACCATCCTCAGCCCCCAAAACCCGCACCGCCGCATCCGCCTCACCCGGCGACAGCCCCGTCAGCGGCGGCCGGTCATCCTTGCGCCGCCAGCCGTCGCGGCGCGCCCGCGTATAGAGGGTTCGCTCGGTCCCACCATACTGCGCCACCAGCGCCTTGGCCGTAGCCCCGGCCTGATACAGCCGCCGCATCTCGTCCCATTCGGCCTCGTTGCGGCGGCGATAGGGTTTGCGGTGAAGGGGTGTGGATCGCGTCATGCCCGCATTATCGGGCAGGCCGGAACGGGGGCGGGACATTGGCGGTCAGAAACCGTCAGGCCGTTGAACGGGCACGGGTTTTTCGCAAAAATTAGGCGGAAACATCACCCAATCCTCCCAATCCTCCCAATCCTCCCCCACCGGGGGAGGGGGACCATCCGAAGGATGGTGGAGGGGGCCAAGGCCGCACCGCCCCCTTCAACGAACAAGGGCCTTGCGCGGGCTGCGCATCACAGATCAGTCTTTGAATTCCTGAAATGGATGCAACACATGACCGATATCATCCGCGTCCTCGTTCCGCTCGACAGCCACTCGGCCGAGGCGCTCCAAACCGCAATCGCCTATGCGAACGCGATCTGTGAGAAGACCGGGGCGGCGGACATCATTCTCCTGACCCACACCAAGCAACAGTTGGATCACACCAGTCTGTCACGCCTGCTTGGTGCCGGTACGATCCGAGCACTGGGCAAGGGAACGGTTAACTTGGACTCTGGGGTGAGGCTCCACGCTGAAACTATGCGGACGTTGAGTTGGCCGCCGCGCAACTCCGTCCTCGTGGTCTATTATGCTGAGACCGGCATTCTCGACCTCGCAGATGGCACCCGCAACGTCGTAGGCGTGGTCGCGGTACCGGACGTGCCAGGCGAGGCTGATGACTGGGCGAAGCGCTGGGGGGTTATTGTTCACGGCGAAGAGCGTAAAGGGCCCGCTCTTCTGATCGAAGATCCTGTTGTCGTACGCGCGCTTGAAACTTTGACGCGTATGGTGAACCTCTCCACCGGAATCGGGCACCCTCGGGACAAGGATTTTGCCGACGAGACTCTGCGGATTTTGCGGGCGAAAGGTCACCCTGATCCGACTCCTAATATCCGCTCTTGGGCGATCCGAAATGGCTGGAAGCCAGAGCATGCGGTCAAGTTGGAGGCCCTGTCTCGAAAGATCTGGGAACTCAAAGGAAAACCCAGTCTAGCCAAGTTCTACAACGCTAGTGAGCGTTACGACCGTTGGCGACGCGGCGAAGACTGACTTGGCGTGGCAGAGGTTTGGCCAACCAAAAACACAACTCCTTGGTCGTACCGGACTAGCCAGAGTACTTCGTAAGCTCTGCGGCCAAATATTTTTGCCCTGGTGCCGTCAGGTGAAAGCTGCCGTCAGCAGTCTTATGAACGTACCGTGTTGCCTGATGCTTCTTCAGGGCGTCAGACACTCGTTGAGGTGAAAATTTCGACGCCAACCCCAGCGACTTGCGGGAGGCGGCGGCACCCTGTTGCGCAATGAGCAGCAGAAGCTCGACGCCGACAGGGACCACGGAGGTGACGATGGCTTCACCACCCAATGTTTCTACAAGCGGTACTTGGACATTCATCAAGCTCGCCATCGCCTCAGCGACGCGGGTTTCGTCTAGCGAGTGGTAGTTCCGAATAAACTCAGCGATTATCCAAGAAGCGGTGCTTGTACATATAGCGGCGTCAATGCCTTGCGGGTCTATCTCCTTCTTATGAACCGCGCCTCGCTTGCTCCGAACTTCATACATCGCGTGAGCAAATCGGGGGATGATCACCCTCATCGGATCGGGCAAACTACTATCCCCACCGAACTGTTTGACTAGTTCCGAGACGTTCTTGACCTCAGTCAGGAGCTTGCCGCTGCGTATAAACTCGATTGCGATGAGGGTCAGGTCTACGAACAGGCCGGACTCTCGCAAACATTCCGCTCGTTGGCCCGCCCGGTGCGCTCCTGCGAGTTTGCCATACGAACCGAGCAACTGGTCGACGAGGTTCTCGTCGAGTTTTGTAGCGAGGTCGTTGCGAAGCTGGCTCATTTCGATGCCGCCGTCTTATTCGAGTAAACCCAAAGCTGCCGTCCGTTTATCTCCGCTTTGGTCCGTTTCAGCTTTCCGGCCGTGACACCCCGAAGGAGAAGTTTCGGGATGCTAGTCGTTCGAATGATCACGGCCTCCTCGTGAAAGCGTGTTTCAAGGTCTTTCAGAGTCCGCGCAGATTTAAAGAACCCTTCTTCGAACAGGCTGTCGAACTTCGCCTGATGACTTGAACCTGAAGCCTTCTTGGCGGGCTTCTTCTCGGCCTTGGGTTCGGGGGCTGGCGTTGCCGATGGTGCTTTTCCGGGCTTGGCACCTTTGGGCGCCCGACGGGCTTTAACGGCTTTCGCAGAGCTTTCACGGCCCTCGATCTCCTTGCGGACAGACCCGAGCGAGGCCGGCTTGACGAGGTAGGCGCCGGCCTTGTCTGCCAAGAGCCTTTGTTGGGTGAGACTCCGCAGGGCGGGACGCAAAGAGCCGCCGGGTATGCCCGTTTTCTCTTCAAGCTCACTCGGCTTCATTGAGACTGAGGTGTCGTTTTCAACGATGAAGCGCCATCCGTGGAGCGCCGACAGGAACACAAGGATCTTGTGGCTGTTCGAAAGCGCCGAAAACTCCGGCAGGAGCACCAACTCTGTCTCATCCGTGTCGTAGCGCACGAAATTGCCGACGATGGCTTCAACGGTCTCTTCCGTAAGCGCAGACGTGCTGGCGACAAGGTCTTTGAGCGCCATGCTAGTCTTCCTCGATCCGGTCTGGCTGGCTTGACCGCTTGGTTCGGCGGCTTTTCGCGCCCTTACGAAGCTCTGCCGCGAAGCCGCCGGCGATTACGTCCGTCCCTTTTTTCGTCACATAGAAGGTGCCGCTGGCAGCGTTATCTTCCGCGATCCATCCGCTTTTAAGCGTCACGCTGAAATCGCGAGCGAAGTTGCCAGGCTGTGCTTCGCCGGCGCTCTTGAACCGGCTTTTGATATCGTCGCGGGTAAATGTGTCTCGCTGTTCGTGGTCGGTCATATATCGCCCGATCGCGACAATCTTGTCCGGATATCGGACCGCTCCAACGTCGTCGAGGTACTCGCGTAGAGAGAGGCGCTCGGTAATGGGGCGATGATGAGTTTGCACCCCAGTTGCGCCGTCTCTGGGGGACGTTACCGGTATCGCCGCTCCGCCCATGACGATGTTAATGATCGCCGCAGCTAGGCTCTCATCTATATCTTTTTCAACCGTTACTCCCGCTCCGGTGAGTGAGAGATGGATTTTGGCAGGCGCTTGGTCGGTCATGGAATCGTCCTTTCTTAACGAAAGTGAACCGCGAATCGCCGAAATGTAAAGAGCAATTACACGTGCGTAAAAATTACGTACTCCGACGCCTCGCTGCCTACCAACTCTGACTATAAAAAATCGTGCAGAAACATACCCATAGTATGGGCCCTCTAGAGGTCGTGTATGGGAAGCCCGCAGAGCAGGCGAGAGCTATACTAACACGTATAAAAAATTATACGCCGGCTGGATAGAAAACCTGTTTATTATCAAATGTATGACGAGAAACGCAGGGGGCGGTAGACATAGTTGTCTCCATCCCGCTCCCGCTGCCCCCCTCCCATACGTTACCTCTTGGCTGCCCATACAAAGACTTCCCCTCTTATCGTCCTGAGCAAGTCGGAACGTCAGTCCGACAAACCAAAAAGGGCGGCCCCGTCACCGGAGCCGCCCTCTTCTGTTCGTTCAGCTTTAGCCTGGAAGCGTGGACTAGAAGTCCATGCCACCCATGCCGCCGCCCATGCCGCCCATGTCGGGGGCACCGCCGCCGCCGGCCTTCTTCGGCGCGTCGGCAACCGCCGCTTCGGTGGTGATCATGATGCCGGCGACCGAGGCCGCGTCCTGCAGGGCGGTGCGAACCACCTTGGCCGGATCGATCACGCCCATCTGCACCAGGTCACCGTATTCCTCGGTCTGGGCATTGAAGCCGTAGGTGGCGGACTTGTTCTCCAGCACCTTGCCGACCACGATCGAGCCTTCGACGCCGGCGTTTTCGACGATCTGGCGGATCGGGGCCTGGATGGCGCGACGGATGATGGCGATACCGGCCGTCTGGTCGGCATTGTCACCCTTGAGGCCTTCGAGGGCGCGGGTGGCCTTCAGCAGGGCGATACCGCCGCCGGGGACGATGCCTTCTTCAACCGCTGCACGCGTGGCGTTCAGGGCGTCGTCGACGCGGTCCTTCTTCTCCTTGACCTCGACTTCGGTCGAGCCGCCGACGCGGATGACGGCAACACCGCCGGCCAGTTTGGCCAGACGTTCCTGCAGTTTTTCCTTGTCATAGTCCGAGGTGGTGTCCTCGATCTGGCGCTTGATCTGGCCGATGCGGGCCTCGATCTCGTCCTTGCCACCGATGCCGTCGACGATGGTGGTGTCGTCCTTGGTGATGGTGACCTTCTTGGCCTTGCCGAGCATGTCGAGGGTGACGTTCTCGAGCTTGATGCCGAGGTCTTCCGAGATCACCTGGCCGCCGGTCAGGACGGCGATGTCCTCCAGCATGGCCTTGCGGCGGTCACCGAAGCCCGGGGCCTTGACGGCGGCGACGCGCAGGCCGCCGCGCAGCTTGTTGACCACCAGCGTGGCCAGGGCCTCGCCCTCGATGTCCTCGGCGATGATCAGCAGCGGGCGGCCCGACTGGACCACGGCTTCCAGGATCGGCAGCATCGACTGCAGCGACGAGAGTTTCTTCTCGTGCAGCATGATGAGGGGCTCTTCGAGCTGAACCTCCATCTTGTCGGCATTGGTGATGAAATAGGGCGACAGGTAGCCGCGGTCGAACTGCATGCCTTCGACGACGTCCAGCTCGGTCTCGGCGGTCTTGGCCTCTTCAACCGTGATGACGCCTTCGTTGCCGACCTTTTCCATGGCCTTGGCGATCATTTCGCCGACCTCGACGTCGCCGTTGGCCGAGATGGTGCCGACCTGGGCGATTTCCGAGTTGGCGCTGACCTTCTTGGCCGAGGCCTTGATGTCGGCGATGACGGCGGCGACAGCCTTGTCGATGCCGCGCTTCAGATCCATCGGGTTCATGCCGGCGGCGACGGATTTGAGGCCTTCCTGCACGATGGACTGGGCCAGGACGGTGGCGGTGGTGGTGCCGTCGCCGGCCTTGTCATTGGTCTTGGAGGCGACTTCGCGGATGAGCTGGGCGCCCATGTTCTCGAAGGCGTCTTCCAGTTCGATTTCCTTGGCGACCGAGACGCCGTCCTTGGTCGAGCGCGGGGCGCCGAAGGACTTCTGGATGATGACGTTGCGGCCCTTGGGCCCCAGGGTCACCTTGACGGCATTGGCGAGGACGTTGACGCCGCGCAGCATCTTCTCGCGGGCTTCGGTGGAGAACTGAACTTGTTTGGCAGCCATGTGAGGCGGCTCCTGTTATCTGTGTGTGTGAGGAAAAGTCGAGGAAACGCCGGTGCTTACGAAAGCACGCCCAGCACGTCCGACTCTTTCATGATGATCAGATCATCGCCGTCGATCTTGACCTCGGTGCCCGACCATTTGCCGAACAGGATGCGGTCGCCGGCCTTCAGGTCCATGGCGACATGCTTGCCGTCCTCGTCACGACCACCGGGGCCGACCGAGACGACTTCGCCTTCCTGGGGCTTTTCCTTGGCCGAGTCGGGGATGATGATCCCGCCCTTGGTCTTGGATTCTTCTTCCACGCGCTTGACCAGCACGCGATCGCCGAGAGGACGAAACGCCATCTGTGTATTCTCCGATTGCAGACTTCTAGAATGGGTCGCAGCGCCCCGGCATCGGCTTTGGCAGCCGATGCCGTCGAGTGCTAACGTGACCGGGAAGTAGGCAGAGCAGGCCCCATCGTCAAGCGGGGCGGGCGGAGATTCCGGGTTTCCGCACCCTCGTACCGGCCCGGGACGCCTCCGCCGCGATGAACCCCCGATGAACAGCCGCCCCCGACCCTGTTCAGCCACGCCCCGTCATACTGGCCTCAAGATTTCGGCAGCTCCGCCGACCGCAAACCGAAGGGACGGACCATGACCATGTTTTCCAGACTTACCCTCGCCTCGCCGGCCCTGGTCGGTGCCCTGGCGGTCAGCCTTATGGCCGCCGCCCCCGCCGACGCCCAGAGCCGCTACCGGACCCAGGACCGCGATCGCGGCAACCAGACCGGCGACGTCCTGATCGGGGCCGCGATCGGCGCCTTGGCCGGGGCCATCATCGGCAATGGTGACGGCACCTATGTCGCCGGTGGCGCGGTCGCCGGGGCCGCCCTCGGGGCCTCCTCGAACAGCGGCGGCGACTGCGACTACTACCGTGGCGGCCAGTGCTACCGGAACCAGGGCCACTGGGAACGCGAACACGGCATCGACCGCAGCAACGGCTACGGGAATGGCTATGGCAACTACGGCAACGGCTATGGCTACAATACCAACAGCCGCGACCGCGCCGACTGCAGCTACTACCGCGGCGGCACCTGCTACCGGAACCAGGGTCACTGGGAACGTGAGCGCGGCATCAACAGCCGCGACCGCGACCAGCGCCACGACCGTCGCGACTACCGCTACGACCGTCGTCGGTAATCACCCCATACGTCCGGTCGCGTAGCCTTTGACCGGACGGACAAGAAGGCGGTCCCCGGAAACGGGGGCCGCCTTTTTCATGGCGTACCCTGTCCGGGGCCGGTGCGCCCTTGTCATCCCGGAAGCGCCAAAGGCGCTATCCGGGACGCTTGACCGCCCCTCGGCCCCTCCCGGAAGCGGCGTCAGCCGCTATCCGGGAGACATGTCAGGCTCCCACGTGGCGGCACCCGTCTCCCGGACAATCGCGCCGCGATTTCCGGGAGGTCCCGAACAGGAGGATCGCGCCGTCCCGGATCGCCGCCTTCGCGGCGTCCGGGATGACAAGGTGACCGGGTCATTGTGCGTGTTGATTAGCCGCTATCCACCCGTTGCGAACGTTCGAGCGCGCTGCAATGCTCCGTGCTCGGGAGAGGCACAACGGATGGACACTATCTACTCTGGCAGTTCGTTTCGACCAGACGTGCGCGAGGTGTTGTTTGGTCGTGAAGGCGGTGCAGGCTGGAAGCTGGACGTATTCGGGCACGATCCGAACTGGTCCGATCCCTATGGCGATGCGTGGGAGCAGACGCTCGATGAGATACTTCCACACCTCGCGCGGTTTGTAGACAGCAGTTGCACGTGGAAAATTCACCTCTCGGGCGAACCCGTCACTTTCTGGGCGGTTATCTCAGGGCATATCATCCCTGCTGGCTCGTGATCGCTCAACGCCGCCAACCACCCAAAGCGGACCTTCAAATGCGGACGATCTGCGTGGGGCCGTCAGCAGTCACCCGCCACGCTGTCGCGAACTCGACGACCTGATCGAGAGTCTCGCCGGGGTGGCTGGACGTCGTGATAAATCGGCTGGGGTCCGAGCCGTCGCCAACGATTAGCCAGTCGATCTCGTCTTCGATGCCTTCACACCCTTCTCCGATCACTGCGATCAGGGATGCATTCTCGGCAAGCCACTTCTCCACAAATGCCGGGAGCAATGTTGCATCCGACATGGGCAGTGCCAGCACAATCTTTGGCTCGGTCATCCGGCGGAAGCTACCGAACGCAGCGTCCGCCTACCACCCATGGCGGACAGGCCGCTCCCCCCTCACCCCAACAGCCGCGTCAACAGCCCCGCCGTCGACGGATCCAGCCCGGCCGACGGTTTCCCCGCCTTCACATCCTTCAGGATCGCCTTGGCCAGCACCTTGCCCAGTTCCACGCCCCACTGGTCGAAGCTGTTGATGTCCCAGATCACCCCCTCGACGAAGGTCTTGTGCTCATACAGGGCCAGCAGCGCCCCCAGGGTCTCCGGCGTCAGCCGCTCCATCACCAGGGTGGTCGAGGGCCGGTTGCCGGGAAAGGCCTTGTGCGGGGCCAGACGGTCGGCCTCGGCCGCATCGGCTCCGGCGGCAATCAGTTCGGCCCGGGCCGCGGCCTCGCTCTTGCCGACCATCAGGGCCTGGGCCTGGGCCAGGGCGTTCGACCACAGGGGCGCGTCGCCGATGCCGGCATCGTCCTCGCCGGTGTGGCGCACGATGATGAACTCCGCCGGCACCACCTCCGGTCCCTGATGGATCTGCTGGAAGAAGGCGTGCTGGCCATTGGTGCCGGGCTCGCCGAACACCACCGGCCCGGTCGGCGTATCGACCGGGCTGCCGTCGCGGCGCACCCCCTTGCCGTTCGACTCCATCTCCAGCTGCTGCAGGAAGGCCGGCAGGCGGCGCAGGGCGTGGGCATAGGGGGCCACGGTCCGGGCCGGACGTTTCATCCCGGCGACATTGAACACCTGGGCCAGGGCCAGGACCACCGGGGCATTGCGCGCCAGCGGGGCCTCGACGAAATGGGCGTCCATCGCCGCCGCCCCGGCCAGCAGCCCCTCGAAGGCCTCGGGGCCCGCCGCCACGGCCACCGACAGGCTGACCGCCGACCACAGCGAATACCGCCCGCCGACCCAGTCGCGGAAGCCGAAGGTGTGCCCGCACCCGAAGGCCTCGGCCTTGTCCGGGGCCGCCGTCACCCCGACCAGATGGCGTTCGCGTCCGGCCCCGGGCAGGGCGGCCGCCAGCCAGTCGCGGGCCCGTTCGGCATTGGCCAGGGTCTCCTGGGTGGTGAAGGTCTTGGACACCACCACCACCAGGGTGGTTTCCGGATCCAGCCCGGTCAGGGCCTCGGCCATGTCGCGCGGATCGATATTGGCGACGAAGCGCAGGTCGATCGCCGGGTCCAGCGGCCGCAGCGCATCCCACACCAGACGCGGCCCCAGATCGGACCCGCCGATGCCGATATGGACGATGGCGCGGAACGGCTTGCCCGTCGCCCCGGCCTCGCTGCCGGACCGGACCGCCGTGGCATAGGCGGCGATCGCCTCACGCACCGTTACGACCTCGTCCGAGACCGGCTCGCCCAGGGCGTGGAAGTCCGCGCCGGGGGCCGCCCGCAGCGCCGGATGCAGCACCGCCCGGCCCTCGGTGCCGTTGACCGCCTCACCGCCGAACAGGGCGGCGCGGCGGCCTTCCAGATCGCAGGCCTTGGCCAGGGCCAGACAGGCCTCGAACCCCTCACGGCTCCAGCTCTGTTTCGACAGGTCCAGCCACAGGCCGGCCGCCTCCAGACCCATCCGCGCCGCGCGCCAGGGATCCGCATCAAACTGGTCCAGGATCGCCGTGTTCGCGTCCATGCGCGCGACCTTTTCAAGGGTCGCCAGGGCCTGGGTGCGCGGTGATGTCACGGGCATGTCAGCAATCTCCAGGCGGCAATCAAGCTCTCGTTTACGGGTCAGGCGTAAGCCGGTTCAACCGCTGATTCGCGAATTCCGTCCTGAGAGGTCTGCCATGTCCTGTGGTCTCGCCATTGCTTCCATGCTGCTGCTCACCGATCCCAACGTCGCCCTGGCCGCGGCCCAGCCGCCCGCCGCGGTCGGCGCGCCCGTCTCGGTGGCCGGAGAGCCGCTGTTTTCCGACATCGTCGCCCGCTCCGGCGCGCTGAAGGCCGAAGTCGACGGCTGGGCCGCCGCCGGCGTCGCCGACCAGACCGGCTTCATCACCGGCGACGTCTTCTCCGGCTTCAAGGCCCGGGCCGCCGAACTGGCCGATATCGACATGCAGGGCCATCTGATCCTGCGTGAACGCGGCACGGACGGGGATCTGAAATGCATCCTGCGCGGCATCTCCGAAGACATTCCGAAAAAGGTCCATGCCGTCGAGACCGCCGCCACCGCCGCCGACCGCGCCGTGGCCCTGTCGGAACTGTCCTATCTGCTGAACGACAATGTCGAGGTCATCACCGCCCCGCCCCAGCCGGAGTCGTGAATTCTGAACCCTCTCCCGGTGGGAGAGGGCTTGAGCGCCCGGGAGCGAAGCGATCGGTTGCGCGAAAGGGTGAGGGTCGTATCCCGGCCTTCGGCGCAAGCCGCCGCACAGCCTCCGGACCTAAAAACCCAGCCCCCTCGCATGATCCCGGATCGCCGCGATGATGCGATCCGTCCGGGCAAGAGCCTCGTCGTTGGTGAAACGGAGAACGGTCCAGCCAAGGGCTTCCAGCTCCACCTGTCGCAGGTGATCTTTCAGAACCACGTCGGCACGCTGGTGAACGCCGCCATCGATCTCGAGGATCAGCCTGAGGCGGTCACAGGCGAAGTCGGCGAAATATTTTCCGACGGGATGCTGGCGACGGAAGCGGTGACCGTCGACCTTGCCCGCACGAAGGCGGTCCCACAGGTGCCGCTCCGCCAGGCCGGCGACTTGACGTTGATTGCGCCCAAAGGCTGTACGCGGATCGGACACAACCCAGTGTATGGCGCAGGCCCTGACGGGAGCAAGAGCGGCGGCTTACGCCGACGGCCCCACCCGACCCACACCCTTTCGCCTTGCCGATCGCTGCGCTCCCTGAGGCTCAAGCCCTCTCCCAACGGGAGAGGGATCGTCACCCGCCCCCCTTCAACGCCTCCACCACCACCCCCTCGGTCAGCAGTTGCGGCAGGATGCGCGGCTCGGCCTGTCCCGGCGCGTAATACAGATACAGGGGCACGCCCGACCGCCCGTGGCGTTCCAGCTCGGCGGTAATGGCGTCGTCGCGCCGGGTCCAGTCCCCGACCAGATAGACGGTGTTCGTCGCCTGCAGCGCCGCGGCGACGCGGGGTGAACTCAGCGCCACCCGTTCATTGATCTTGCAGCTGACGCACCAGTCGGCGGTCAGATTGACCAGCACCGGCCGGCCCTCGGCTCGCGCCGCCGCAACGGCCGCCGTGGACCAGGGCGTCGAGACCGGTCCGGACGCGTCCCCGCCGGATTCGGGCACCCCGCGCTCTGCCGGGATTACCGCGGCCAGCAGGGCCGTGGCCCCGGCCAGGGCCAGGACGATCGTGCCGACGGCCGGATACAGGCGGCGGGTCACGCCCGCGGCCCGTTCGCCCTGACCGGTGCCGATCAGCCAGACGCCCAGCGCCAGCAGCACACCGGCCGCAAACAACAGCCCCAGGGCCACGGCCCCGGTCTGGCGACTGAACACCCAGACCAGCCACAGGGCCGTCCCATACATGGGGAAGGCCAGCAGCCCCTTGAGCCGCTCCATCCACGGTCCGGGCCGGGGCAGTCGACCCAGCAGCCCCGGCGACAGGCTGACCGCCACATAGGGCAGGGCCAGACCCAGCCCCAGGGCCAGGAACACCGCCAAAGCCAGGGGCCAGGGCATCAGCAGGGCCGCGCCGAGGGCAAAGGCCATGAAGGGGGCGGTACAGGGGGCGGCGACCACCACCGCCAGCACCCCGGTGAAGAAGGCCCCCAGTCCGCCGGGCAGACGGGCCAGCGGCCCGGCCCCCACACCCTGCAGCCCCGCCCCGACATGAAACACGCCGGACAGGTTCAGCCCGACCGCCAGCATCAGCAGGGCCAGACCGGCGATCACCGCCGGGGACTGCAGCTGAAAGCCCCAGCCGACCGCCTCGCCCAGCGCCCGCAGCACCAGCAGGGCCGTCGCGAGGGCCAGAAAACTGACCAGCACCCCGGCCAGAAAGGCCAGACCGTCCCGCCGCGCGGCGACCGGATCATGGGCCGAGGCCGACAGGGCCGCCGCCTTCATCGCCAGGATCGGAAAGACACAGGGCATCAGGTTCAGGATCAGCCCGCCCAGCAGGGCGAACACCAGGGCCTGAAGCACGACCATCGGGCCGGTCGAGGCCGGGCTGTCATCGATCGGGGGCAGGCTCCCCGCGCCGGTCGTCCCCGGCAGGGGCGGGCCGGGTTCGGCCCGGATTTCGAACGCCCCGGCCGCCGTTTCCAGCACCCCCTCGACCGGACCGTCCAGCCCGGCCGCGATCAGGTCGGGCCCCGCCTCCAGCCTCAGGGTCAGGCCGTCCGGTCCGCGCTCACCGGTCTGGACCGCCGGATGCCGGATCCGGTCGCTGCGAAAGGGGAAGAAATAGGCGGGTCCGTCCGCGATTCCCGCCAGCGGCCCGTCCCGCGCCGTCAGGGTCATGACCCCGTCGGTCAGGGTGGCGCGGGCGGTGATTCCGGCGGGCCGGGGGGCAGTGTCGAGGATGGTCCGGATCGGCGCACCCACACCGGGGGCCAGCGGGGCCGCCCCCTGACGGATCGGCAGGTCCAGCCGCAGCGTCAGGGTATCGGGCACGCACATCTCGGCGCTGCACACCAGAATCACCGCCTTCACCGTCAGCGGCAGGGCGGTCCCGGCCCGCGCCGTCGGCGGAATCTGTACCGGTATGGGCAGATATGTCTCACCGGAGTACCCGTAGTTCATCAGCCCCAGCAGCGGCTGACGCCCGGGCCGGGGCCAGATGATCCCGCCGACGCTGACCCCCTCCGGCAGGGTCCAGTCCAGCGTCGGGGCCCCACCGGAGTCCCCGGGATTACGCCAGTAGGTATGCCAGCCCGGCGTGATGACCTGACGCACCGCCACCACGGCGGTCGATCCCGGCGCGGCCCACTGGGACATGGCCACCAGCTCGGCCTCGATCCGCGGTGTCGATTGCGGTCCCGCCCCCGCCTGCGCCGCAGCCGGTCCGGCGATCAGGGCCAGCAGCAGGCCGGTCAGGAAGAAGGTCAGTCTGCGCAAGGCGAATATCCGGCGGCCGAAACAGCGGCGACCTTAGCCAAGCCCGGGGCGCGGGGCCACCGGCCTCAGCGTCGCGGGGCGGCCTCGACCAGCACTTCGGTGCGGCGACGCATCGGTTCGCGGGCCCCGGCTTCGGTCACCGCCCCCGTCTCGCCCACACCGTCGACGTCAAACACCGGCACCGGCCAGCCCGCCGCCTTCAGCGCATCGGCCACCGCCAGCGCGCGGCGCTCGGACAGGCTCTGGTTGGCGGCCCCGCCGCCCCGGGCGTCGGACAGGCCGATCACCTGGACCCGCTGGATGTCGCAGTCGCGCAGCTGGGCCGCCGTCGCGCCGATCGCCTGACGCGCCGCCCCGGTCAACCGCGCCTCGCTGTCGGCGAAATAGATCTCGAACCGTTGCGGCACACAGGTCTGCGGCGCGGCCACCAGCGCGTCCCGGCTCTTGAACAGACCACTGCCCATCCCGCACCCCGCCAGGGCCAGCCCCGCCGTCACCGCCACCAAAGCTGTCCGTTTCATCTCAACCCTCCAGGGAAACCCGCCTCCCGCACGCAAAAAGGGCGGTCCGTCGCACGACGAACCGCCCCGTCCCGAAGCAGGTCACCCCGCCCCGGCTAGACCAGCCTAGTAACGCCGCTGACCGTTTTCCCAATAACATTCGGTCTGACGGTTATCGTAGCAATAGTAGTACCGGCCCTGGGCGTCCTGATAACGCTGCTGGTTGTTGCGGTCCTGCTGCGAGCCGCGGATGGCACCGGCAGCGCCGCCGACAACAGCGCCGATGGCCGCGCCGCGACCGGCGTTACCGTCGCCGACATTGTTGCCGATGATGGCCCCGGCGACGGCACCGATGCCGGCACCGATGGCACCCTGGCGCACGGTCTCATTGTTGTTTCCGTAGGGATCGCTGGCGCAGGCCGTCGTCATAAGACCCACGGCTGCAATCGCGATAAGTGCCTTGTTCATATTGATATCCTTCATCCCTCAAGGGTTCGCCCCGTGGGGGAGAACGCTGGATTGTGGTGACGGTTCCCGCGCTATGATGCGGACCGAGGCTGTATTAAGCTTAATGTCCGTCGGATTTATATGGTTGCACAGGGGGTGCGACCCTGGTCCGCAGGACGATCAAGGGGGCTATTATGCAATTTTCTCAACCCGTCAGAATGGCGGACGGCGGCGAAGCCAGTCCGGTATGGGCCCGCTCGCGCAAGCGTGGCGGCATTCCCGTCGTCGGTCTGCTGGTCACGCTCCTGGCCCTGTTCGGGGCCCTGACCGCCGTTCTCGGCATCAAGGAGCAGTCGCTCGCGGCCGGCGGATCCGTCGTCGATGGCTGGATCAGCGCCGGCTGGGAATCGGCCAAGGGTCTGGTCGGCAAGGCTCCGGCCGCGGCTGACGATGCAGCGGCCGAAGCGGGTGCCGCGGCGGCCAAGGCCGGCGACGCCCTCCAGGCGGGGGCCGAGACCACCGCCGACGAAATGAAGAAGTAATCCTCATTACTGGACCATCCCGGCCGGAACATCATCCCGGCCGGGACGTTCGGGCCTGATGAGCGAAATCCTGATCAACCCAACGGCCACCCTGGCCGACAATTTGCACGCCGAGTTTGCCTCGGGCCCCAGCCTCCACGTCCTGACAGCTCATGTCGCGTTGAAGCGGTTGATCATGCTGGTGAACCCCCTGTCGGGTGGGGTCGGAGCGCCGGCCGTCGCGGAAGCGACCGCTATCCTCGCCGATTATGACTGCGAGTCTTCGGTCGTTGAGCTGAATCATGATGATTTCGACGCTCGGGTCGACGCGGCCCTGGCCGCGGCTCCGGATGTTCTGATCGTGCTTGCGGGTGACGGCACCGCAGGGACCATCGCCTCGCGCGCCGGACCAGACGGCCCGCTGATCGCTCCGCTGCCGGGCGGAACCATGAATATGCTGCCGCGCGCCCTCTATGACACCGCCGACTGGAAGGTCGCCCTGCGGCTCGCGCTTGAACAGGGAACGACCCAGAGCATCGCCGGCGGCGAGATCAGCGACGCCGATGGCAAGCACACCTTCTATTGCGCGGCCATTCTCGGCTCGGCGGCTCTGTGGGCACCCGCCCGCGAGGCGATCCGCACCGGCCAGCTGAAGCTGGCCTGGGTTTATGCCCGCCGGGCGCTGCGACGCGCCTTCAGTGGGCGGCTGCGCTATGCGCTGGACGGGGTGGCGGGACGGCAGACCGAGGCCCTGGTCCTGATTAGCCCGACAATATCGCGCGCCGTTGACGAGGACGCCGGCCTTGAGGCCGCTGCAATGAACCCTGCAGATGCCGGCCAGGCCATGCGCCTTGCTGCCCACGCGCTGTTCAACGGCTGGCGACAGGATCCGTCCGTACGCACTACGGCAACTCGCAAGGCCAGCGTCCGCGCGCGCTCGCGCATCCCGGCTGTCATCGACGGCGAACCCACCCTGCTGCGCCACGAAGCGACAATCCGCTTCATTCCCCGGGCTTTCCGAGCCCTTGCCCCGAACCGGCCCTCGACGGTCGGGGACGCCGCCTAGTGGGGCGTATCCTCCAGTTTTCCGACATTCATTTCGGGTGTGAGCACCGGCAGGCCACCGCCGCCGCTCTCGACTATGCCCATACAACCCCCGCCGACCTGACCTTGATCACGGGCGACGTGACCCAGCATGGCCATCCGGATGAGTTCGAGGCCGCGGGGACCTGGATTCGGGCCATGCCCGAACCGACCTTCGTGGTCGTCGGAAATCATGATGTGCCCTACTGGGATGCGATGGCGCGGCTGTTCTGGCCATGGCGTGCCTTTGAGGCGACGATCGGCCATCCGGCGCATGATCACCAGTTCCTCGGGGCAGCCTTGATGGTCCGGGGTGTGACGACCGCCCGCGGCTGGCAGGCCCGCCTCAACTGGTCCAAGGGCGTCATCGACCTCGACCAGACCCGGCGCGCCGCCGAGGCCCTGCGTCAGGCTCCGATCGGTGCGCTGCGGGTCCTGGCCTGTCATCATCCGCTGATCGAGATGCGCGGTGCGCCGATGACCGGCGAAGTCCGGCGCGGCGATGCCGCCGCCCACATCTTCGCCGAGGCGGGGGTCGACCTGATCATGACCGGCCATGTCCACGTCCCCTTCGCCCTGCCGATCGAACTGTCGGACCGCTATTCCTATGCGGTCGGTTGCGGCACCCTGTCGTTGCGCGAGCGCGGCACCCCGCCCGGATTCAACCAGATCGACTGGGACAGCCAGGCTATCACCGTCACGGCCATGGGCTGGACCGGTGACCGGTTTGAGCCACAGCAGGTCTGGAAGCTGCAACGCCGACAGGACACCCGGGCCGCCGCCACGGCACCGGACCCGGCCGTGGCCGGAGCCATGGAACAGGCCGCGACCTGATCCGCACATCAGGACAGCAAAAAGGCCGCGATCCTGACGATCACGGCCTCTTCAGCTAGGTCGTTTGATCAGACCCTAAAGGCTGGACCCGCGCCCCCGGCCGGTGAAGAAATGCACCACCAGCAGGATCAGGAACACGACGAACAGCACATAGGCGATGTTGATCGAAACTGCGGCGACGCCACCGAAATTGAGGGCACCGGCGACGAGGGCGAGGATTAGGAAGATGATGGCATAGCGAAGCATAGGCTCTCTCCAGAAGCGGTTGATGGAGACGCGTCCATCAAGGCCACGCCCGCAGAATCAACGCTTCCGGCGAACCGGCGTTCCCCCGTCTAGCGCCGGCGACCGGCACCTTTTTCGGTAAAGGCTGCCGCCACCATCGTGGCCAGGGCGGGGTTGCGCAGGAAGATGAAGCCACCAGCCAGCGCTGCTACAGCACCCATCAGCGGTCGATCCCGGAACAGGGCGAATGCCCGTGCTGCCAGCCCTTCCGGCTCTTCCTCTTCCTCAACCACGGCCTGATTGACGAACACCACCGCAACCACGATAGCCACCAGCGCGAACAGCAGGGCGGTGATAGCCGCCGCCGCCACCGGCGGAACCAGCAACGACAGACCGTGGTATAGGGTCGCCCCAAGAGCGATCACAGCCACAAAGGCCGCGCCCGCCGCCACCGCAGTGGCGACGGCCTTGCGAACGAGACTGCGCCCGACCATTAGCGGCGACGACCGGCCAGGAGCAGACCCAGAACAACCCCGACACCCAGGGCGATCGCAGTCGACTGAACCGGGCGTTCCTGCACCCGCTCCGTGATGTAGCGCTGCGCCTCATCGATCCGCTCGGAGGCATCATCGTAATATTCGCGGCTGCGATTGCGGGCCTGGTCGTAATAGACCTTGGCGCGCTCGCGCACTTCTTCGCCCTTCTCGCGCAGCAGGGCTTCAGCTTCGCCAGCCTTCTCGCGCAGCCGGGCCTCGGCGGCCTCGGCCTTATCGCGGAGGCGCTGCGTTTCCTCGCGGGCACCGACGGTAAGATCCGCCTTGAGGGTCTTGAGGTCAGCCTTGATGTCTTCTCGTGCCTTGGTCGTGGCCATGATGAGCTCCGGGGATAATAGGATGAGTGCTATACCTCTAAAGATAGGGTCGCCGATCATGAAACGCCAGTCGACAGGCGCAGTTCCTGCCACCAAAGCCTCCGTCTTCAGCGACATCAAGACCGGCCCTCTGGCGAAGCGCGACAGTCCGACATAGGAAATGAAGATGACCTCCTGGCTGTTCCCGCCCGCCCCCACCCCGTTCCTGCCAATCTTCGGTTCCGAGGACCGTTTTCCGGTGCGTCGCATCCTGTGCGTCGGCCAGAACTACGCGGCCCATGCCCGGGAGATGGGCGGCGATCCGTCCCGTCCGGCCCCCTTCTTCTTCTCCAAACCCGCCGACGCACTCGTCACCGACGGAGCCGACCCGACCTATCCGCTGGCGACGGCCGACCTGCATCATGAGATCGAACTGGTCGGTGCCGTGGGCGAGGGTGGAGCCATCGTCGGCTGGGCCGTCGGCTGCGACCTGACCCGCCGCGACCTGCAGGCGGCGGCCAAGGCGGCCGGCCGACCCTGGGACGCCGCCAAGGGGTTCGACCAGTCCGCCCCCTGCGGAGCCTTGACGCTCGGGACCCTGCCGGATGCGGCTGCAGAGATCCGGCTCGAGGTCAATGGCGTCGCCCGCCAGACCGGCCACCTCGACGACATGATCTGGAACCCGTCCGAGATTCTGGCCAAGGCCGGCGAGCTTTGGGCCCTGCAGGCCGGCGACCTGATCTTCACGGGCACGCCCGAAGGCGTCGGCCCGCTGCTGGCCGGCGACCGGGTGGTGGCGACCATCGACGGGCTCAGCCCACTGGAATTCACGGTGCGGCCGCGATGATCCTGCACGGCTACTGGCGATCAGGCACGGCCTACCGGACACGTATCGCCCTGAACCTTAAGGGGCTGGCCTATGAGCAGGCAGGCGTCGATCTGCGGCAGGGAGAGCAGAAGTCCACCGCCTATATGGCGCTCAACCCCCAAGGCCTGGTTCCGGCGCTCGAGGTCGACGGTCTTGTCCTGACCCAGAGCCCGGCCATCCTCGAATGGCTGGAGGAGACCACGCCCGAGCCCCCAATGCTGCCGGCCGACCCTGCCGGTCGCGCCCGGGTCCGCGCCATGGCCGCCCTGGTCGGCTGTGACATCCATCCGCTGAACAATCTGCGCGTGCTGAAGGCCCTGCGCGAATCGTTCGATGCCACGCCGGACCAGACCGACGCCTGGGCGGCTCGCTGGATCACCGCCGGATTCGGAGCCCTGGAGGCGCTGGTCGCCGACCACGGCGACGGCTGGACCTATGGTTCGACCCCCGGCCTGGCCGATTGCTATCTGATTCCGCAGATTTATTCGGCGCGACGCTTCCATGTGTCGCTGGACGCCTGGCCGCGGCTTCTGGCCATCGAATCCGCCGCTGAGGCCCATCCTGCCTTCATCGCAGCCCATCCGGACCGCCAGCCCGACGCCGATTGATCGCCGACCGCCGCTCTGCGGGTAAGATTCTGTAAAAGTCTCGGTGAGGCGACCTTAAACTTTGACGGTCAGGGTCGCCGGGTGAAGCCGTCCTCCCCGCAGTCCCCGGTCGCCAAACTCGCCCTCTCGGTGGTGCATGAGCCCGAGCGCGCCCTGCCGGCCCCGACCGGCGCGCGCGAGGAGGCCTTGCGCTTCCTCCTGCAAACCGCATCCGACGCTGGCGTCGGCCTGATCGCCACCCGCCCGGACGGTGACGGCGAACGCCAACTGGGCCAAGCTTGGCCGTTTCCCTCTCCCTTCCAGGTCACGGTCCGCACCGTGCCGTTGAATGAGGGTCTCGACCGCGTCGAAGCCCGGGCCCGCCGGTCACTCGAACGACTCGGTCTGCCGCGCGGCGACACCCTGCTGGTCTCCGAGGCCACCGACCTGGCCGGGGCCGACGGCCGCGCCCTGTGGGACCGCCTCAATGCCCTCAAGGACCGCGGCCTGTTCCGGCGCATCGGTTTCTGCGCCACCGTCGAGGACGGTCCGGCCCTGCTGGCCCGCCGCTATCAACCCGATGTGGTGCAGATGCCCGGCAATCTGCTGGACCAGCGCGCTCATCGCACCGGCATCCTGTCCGAACTGGCCGAGATGGATGTGGCCGTCCACCTGTCATCGGTCTTCGCCCGGGGCCTGCTGTTCATGAGCGGCGAGAACCTGCCCGACCATCTGGCCGAATACGCCCCGATCCTGTCGCGCACGCGTCGCCGGCTGGCCGAGGCCCGGATCGATCCGATGCAGGCGACCCTGGCCTATACGCTTGGCCTGCCCGAGGTCGCCGCCGTTGTGGCCAGCGTGGCCTCGGCGGCCGAAATGCGCGCCATTCTGGCCGCGGCCCACGCCCCCCGGCCGAATCTTGACTGGGAGGCGCTGGCCTTCGAGCAACCGGCGGCCCTGGCGCAAAGCCCCGGGACCGCCGCGCGTCGCGCGATCAGTAACGCAGCCTGATCCCGACATAGCCGGACCGGCCCGGCTCTCCATATCCGAACACCTGCTGGAAATGGGTGTCCGCCAGATTGTCGACCCGCGCCGTCAGACTGACCGCGGGTGTCACCACCCAGGATCCGGACAGACCGGCAGCGACGAACGCCTTGCGCACCCCGCCGGCATCATCCTGATCACCCTCCGCCCGCACCGTCAGCGCGCCAGACAGCCGTTCGCCACGCCAGCCCAGGGTCGCGGACCCGGCGTGTTCGGGCACCCGCAGCAGCCGCGCGCCGGTCGTGCGATCCGTCGCGTCGGTCCAGCCATAGGCCAGGGTCAGGTCCAGCCCCCCGCCCAACAAGGCTCGGGCCTCCAGCTCGACCCCGTCACTGCGGGTCCGGTCGACATTGACGTAATAGCTGTCGAAGGTGACCGGATCGAAGACATAGGTGATCTGGTCCACGACATTCAGCCGATAGACGGTGGCCCGTCCCTGCACCCGACCGTCAGTTGAGCCCCAGCCCAGCGCCAGTTCGACGCTATCGGCCGTCTCGGGCCTCAGAACCGGAAAGGGCGCGCTGGAAAAGCAGTAGTCGCACACCGCCTGACTGATCGAAGGAGCCTTGAACCCGGTGCCCCAGGCACCGGACAGGATGAATCCTCCATCCAGCGTCCAGGCCGCCGAAAGCCGCCCGGTCGTCGCCCCGCCGAAATCGTCAGTCTCATCGCGACGCAGGGCTCCGGTCGCGCTGAGCCGGGACGTGACCTGCAGGCGCGACACCCCGAATACCGATGTGACGCCTGCGTCGGCGGTGGCCCCGGTCGACAGGGCTCCACGATCTGTCTCGCGCTCGGCCCCCAGAGTATAGTCGACCCGACCGGCTGCGGCCGCCCCGGTCGCCTGCCAGCGATAGACCTGGCGATCAGCGGTGAAGGTCGAGGCGAAATTGCCTTGATTAGCGCGGGTCAGGTCAATCGCCGACACACTGACCTGATGATCCAGACCCGCGGTCGTGAACAGCAGTCGTCCGCTGGCCGCCCATTGCTCACTTTCGGTGCTGTCGGCGGTGTCGCCGGGGACGTAGATCGGCGGCGGATTGCCGTCCAGGTCGCCGGCGCTGCGGCTCCAGCGAGCCGTTCCCTCGACCCGGACCTCGGGTGCCAGCCGGTACCGGCCCCGCACACCGGCGGTGGTGCTGCCGAAGCCGTCGCGCTCGGGGTTGCCGTCGGCGGCGTCCGCCGCTGAAATACCGTTCGTATCGAAGCGCGAGACCCACGCCCCAAGGGCCCAGGCCTCTTCTGCCCGACCCACAGCCAGACGCCCGCGCACCGTGTTGAAAGATCCGGCCTCGGCCTCGGCCCGCAGTCCGTCGACCTCGCGGGTCGTGAAGGCGATGACCCCGCCGATGGCGGCCGACCCCCACAGCGACGACTGCGGTCCGCTCAGCACCTCGATGCGGTCGATATCGCCGAGGTCAAAGCCCGAGAAATCAAAGGCCCCGTTGATCTCGGACGGGTCATTGACCGGGACCCCGTCGACCAGGACCAGGGTCTTGCCCGGGGTGGCCCCGCGCATCCGCACCTGGGCGATACCAGCAAAGGCCCCGGACCGGGTCACCGACAGGCCGGGAATATCGCTCAGGATGTCGGCGGCGAAGACGGCACCGCGCTGTTCGATAGCGGCGGCTTCGATGACCCGCGCTCCCGGCGTGTCGGCGACGATGGCCGGCAACCGGGTGGCGGTGACGATCACCTCGGGCAGGGCCGAGGTCCGGTCGTCATCTGGACTTCGGGCGAGGGCGGGCAGGGCAAAAAGGGTCGCGAACGCGACCGTGGACAGCAGGATGGACCGCTTCATCAGCGTGACTCCGTCAAACCGCCGCGGATGCGCGCGCAGCGGCGTTGAAAGCGACCGATCCGCCAGACCGAACGGTCTGGTGACGCATGAATCGGGTCGCTTCGACGGACGAATGCCTTCGCAGGAAGGCAGGACGGACCCCGCGCCTCTGTCTGGTCCCGGACAGCGGACGAACGACGTCGGCGGCCAGGTCTCCTGGCTTGCGGGTCAACAGCCGTCGTTCACACCTTCCCGGGGACCCGAGGGCCGCCCAGTGGTGCCGGATCATAACTGATCCGGAGCGAACGACGGCCTCGCCGCCTACAGTTGCGGGCACAGCCACGGTATCGCACCGTGTTCCCTTAACCGCCTGATCCGCTTGTCGCAGTCCCGCGCCGCAACGACAAGTCGATTGCGCGCCATTCTGCTTGAGGGCAGGGACGCATTCCTTCACCCTGTGTCGACGCCATGAACGCCCCGCTGAAACCACCACCGAAAGCCGAGACCGTCGACACCGGGACCACCCCAGTGATGGCGCAATTCCTCGCGGCCAAGGCCGGGGCCCCCGATGCCATCCTGTTCTTCCGCATGGGCGATTTCTACGAACTGTTCTTCAGGGACGCCGAGATCGCCTCGGCCGCCCTGGGCATCACCCTGACCAAGCGCGGTAAACACCAGGGCGAGGACATTCCGATGGCCGGGGTCCCGGTCCATGCGCTGGAAGGCTATCTGGCCCGACTGATCCGCCAGCGCTTCAAGGCTGCCATCTGCGAACAGGTCGAGGCTCCGTCCGAAGCCAAAAAACGTGGCTCCAAGGCCGTGGTCAAACGCGAGGTGGTGCGGGTCGTCACCCCCGGCACCCTGACCGAGGACACATTGCTGGACGCGCGCGGGGCCAACCGTCTGGCGGCCGTGTCGGTGCGCAAGGGACGGGCCGCCGTGGCCGTGGTCGAACTGTCGGCCGGCACCGTCGATGCGGTGGCCTGCGACCTGGCCGATCTGGGCGCGACCCTGGCCGCCTTCCGCCCCAGCGAGGTGCTGGTACCGGACCGTCTGTTTTCCGATCCGGCCGCCCAGTCGGCGCTCGACGGTTGTGGGGGTGTGGTTCAGGCCCTGCCCCAGGCCCTGGCCGAGCCGGTCGGGGCCCGGGTCCGGGTTGAACGGCTGTACGGCGTCGCTTCTCTGGATGGCTTCGGGGCTTTCGAAGAGGCCGAGGTCTCTGCCCTCGGTCTGGTCGCCGCCTATCTGGAAACCACCCAGGCCGGCAAGATTCCCGCCCTGGCGCCGCCCCGACGCTCCGGCGAGGCCGGTTTCCTGGCCATCGATCCGGCCACCCGGCTCAGTCTCGAGATCGACCGCACCCAGCGCGGCGAACGTGAAGGCTCGCTGCTGGCCTGTATCGACCGGACCGTGACCTCGGGCGGGGCCCGGGCCCTGGCTGAGCGCATCGCCCGCCCCCTTCGCGACCTGGCCACGATCAATCACGGCTTGGATGCCGTGGAATGGCTGCTGGAGCGCCGTGACCTGCGTCGTGACCTGCGCGACGCCCTCAAGGCCTCGGCCGACGTGGCCCGGGCCACGTCGCGACTGGCGCTGGGCCGGGGCGGACCGCGCGATCTGGCGGCGATCCGCTCGGGCTTGACGACGGCCCAGGGTCTGGCCGGCCTTTTCGCCACCGCCCGTGACCCCCTGACCGGGCCCTCCACCCGCATCACCGCCTGTCTCGACAGCCTGACCCTGACGTCCGGGGTCGACCATCTGCTGGCCAGCCTGGTCGACGGACTGGTCGACGAGCCGTCGCATCTGGCCCGCGACGGCGGCTTCGTCCGCCCCGACCACCGGCCCGAACTGGATGAGGCCCGCCGCCTGCGCGACGACAGCCGCCGGGTGGTCGCCGATCTGGAAGCGCGGGCCCAGCGCGAGGCCGGGATACCGCTGAAGGTGCGTCACAATGCGGTCCTCGGTTATTTCCTCGAGACCAGCGCCAAACACGCCGAGCCCCTGATGCGTGCCGGACCGGACAGTCCCTTCATCCATCGCCAGACCCTGGCCAGTCAGGTGCGGTTCACCACCGTCGAACTGTCGGAACTGGACGCCCGGATCAGCCAGGCCGGCCATCGCGCCCTGGCCATCGAGGGCGAGACCTTCGAGACCTGGCGGCGGACGGTACAGGAGCTGGCCCAGCCGCTGCAGGCGGTGGCCGAGGCCCTGGCCGAGCTGGACGCCCACGCCGCTCTCGCCGAATGGGCCGAAGAGGTCGGGGCCGTGCGCCCGGTGCTGGATGACGGCACCGGCTTCGTGGTCGAGGGCGGTCGTCATCCGGTGGTCGAGGCGGCGGTGAAGGCCGCGGGCGATCCCTATACACCCAATGACTGCGCGCTCGACGGGTCCGACGCCGCCGCCGGGGACCGCGCCGGGGCCCGGCTGTCGATCGTCACAGGCCCCAACATGGCGGGTAAATCGACCTTCCTGCGCCAGAATGCCCTGCTGGTGGTGCTGGCCCAGGCCGGGGCCTTCGTGCCCGCCCGGTCGATGCGACTGGGCGTGGTCGACCGGCTGTTCAGCCGCGTCGGCGCGGGTGACGACCTGGCCCGGGGCCGCTCGACCTTCATGATGGAGATGGTCGAGACCGCCGCCATCCTGACCCAGGCCACCGCGCGCTCCTTCGTGGTGCTGGACGAGATCGGCCGCGGCACCGCCACCTATGACGGTCTGGCCATCGCCTGGGCCACGGCCGAGGCCCTGCACGACCACAACCGCGCCCGCACCCTGTTCGCCACCCATTATCACGAGCTGGCGCGGCTGGAGGACCGGCTCGACCATGTCTGCAACCTGTCGATGCGGGCCCGCGAATGGAACGGGGAGCTGGTCTTCCTGCACGAGGCCGCGCCCGGAGCCGCCGACCGCTCGTACGGGGTCCAGGTGGCCAAACTGGCCGGGGTGCCCGCCGCCGTCGTGGCCCGCGCCCGCGAGGTGCTGGACCGGCTGGAGACCGACAAGGCCGCCCACGTCCGGCTCGACGACCTGCCGCTATTCGCCACGGCCGAGCCCGCCGCCCCGCCCCTGCGTGCCTCGGCCGTGGATGAGGCCCTGATCGGCATCGATCCCGACTCCCTGACCCCGCGCGAGGCGCTGGAAGCCCTGTACCGGCTCAAGGGTCTGGCGGGCCAGTGACCCATCCCCTCGCCGGTTCGCTCGCCGCCGCCGTCGACACGCCCGATGTGCGCGCCGCCGCTGCCAGTGTGCTGGGTCAACACTATCAGGCGGCGCGAACCCGGGTCGCCGCGCGACTGTCCGCCGGCCTGCCCGGAGTCGAGGTCGCCCGCCTCTACAGCGCCGCTGCCGACGACCTGCTGCTGGCGCTATGGGAGTTCACCACCGAGGTCCTGTATCCGGCCCCTAATCCGACGGAAGCCGAGCGGCTGGCCCTGATTGCGGTCGGCGGCTACGGGCGCGGCGTCCTCGCCCCCTTCTCCGACCTCGACCTGCTGTTCCTGCGCCCGTGGAAGACCACGCCGCGCACCGAGTCCGTGGCCGAATTCGTCCTCTATGTGCTGTGGGACTTGGGTTTGAAGGTCGGCCAGTCGACGCGGTCGGTCGACGACTGTCTGGCCCTCGCGCGCAGCGACATGACCGTACGCACCGCCCTGCTGGAGGCTCGCCCCCTGGCCGGGGACCGGGCCCTGACCGACAGCTTCATCGAGACCTTCCGCGCCCAGGTGGCGCGCGCCGACCCGCGCCCCTTCATCGCCGCCAAGCTGGACGAGCGCGACACCCGCCACCAGAAGTCCGGCGCGGTGCGCTACCGGGTCGAGCCCAACGTCAAGGACGGCAAGGGCGGCCTGCGCGACCTCAACACCCTGTTCTGGATCGCCCGCTCCCTCGCCCCGGAGAGTCCATTGGGTGCCCGGGTGCTGGACGACCTGCTGACCAGCCGCGAGCGCCGCACCTTCGAGGAAGCCTTCGACTTCCTGTGGCGGGTCCGGGCCCATCTGCACCTGATCGCCGGCCGGGCCGAGGAAAAACTGACCTTCGACCTGCAGCCCGAGGTGGCCCGACGCATGGGCTGGCGCGGGCGCGGGGACGAACCCGCGGTTGAACGCTTCATGCGTCGCTATTTCATTGTTGCGCGCGATGTCGGGGCCCTGACCCGGGCCATTTCGGCCAAGCTGGAGGCGCGCCAGCAGAAGTCGGCACTGAGCCTGTCGCGCCTCATTCCCGGACGGCGGCGCAAACTGGGTGTCGAGGGGTTTGTTGAGGATCGCGGTCGTCTGTCGGTGACCGGGGCCGACATTTTCGCCGCCGATCCGGGCAAGCTGCTGACCCTGTTCCGGGTCGCCGACACCCACGACCTGGACCTGCACCCCGACGCCTTTTCGGCGGTCACCCGGTCGCTGTCACTGATAACGCCGTCGCTGCGCCGCGACCCGGAGGCGGCACGCACCTTCCTCGACATCCTGGCCCACGGCCAGCGCCCCTACCGGGTCCTGACCCTGATGAACGAGACCGGCCTGCTGGGCCGGTTCCTGCCCGAATGGGGCCGGATCGTCGGCCAGACCCAGTTCAACATGTACCATGCCTATACCGTCGATGAGCATACGCTCCAGGCCATCGGCATCATCAACGACATCGCCCGCGGCAAGCTGAAGGCCGACCATCCGCTGTCGACCGGAATCGTCCACCGGATCGGCGATTTTGAGGCCCTGATGCTGGCCATGATGCTGCACGATGTCGGCAAGGGCGGCGATCGCGGCCAGCTGGAGGACGGGGCGATCGCCGCGCGCCGGGCCTGCGAGCGCCTGGGCGTCGACAGCCGCCGGATCGAACTGGTCGAGTGGCTGGTACGCAACCACCTGGCCATGTCCGACTATGCCCAGAAGCGCGACGTTTCCGACCCGGACACCATCCGCGCCTTCGCCGGTCTGGTCGGCGACCCCGAGCATCTGCGTACCCTGCTGGTCCTGACCGTTGCCGACATCCGCGCCGTCGGTCCCGGGGTATGGAACAGCTGGAAGGGCCAGCTGATGCGCGACCTCTACGACCGGACCGAGGCCCTGTTCCGGGGCGAGGATGTGCGGCGCGACGACCCGCTCGCCGAATTCCCCAACCTGGTCGAGCGGGCCCGAACCGCCGGGACCGCGGTCGAGGCCCTGCCGCCGGCTGCGGGCGATGATGCCGCCACCACGCGGATCGCCGTCGCCGCCCGCGACCGGCCCGGCCTGTTCGCCGCCCTCGCCGCGGCCCTGTCCACCGCCGGAGCCGATGTGGTCGGGGCCCGGGTCGCCACAGCCGGAGACGGGACGGCCCTGGATGTCTTCGAGGTCCGGGACGGGGCTGGCCTGCCCTATGGCCGGGCCGAGCCAAGGCGGCTGAAGCGGCTGCTGACCCGACTGGAAGCCGCCGCCCGCCGTGACACGCCTCCCGAACCGGCCGCCTCCGTCGAGGTCAGCCGCCGTCGGGCTGCCTTCCGCGTCCGGCCGGTGGTGCTGATCGACGCCCGGGCCAGCGACACCGCCGTGGTGATCGAGGTGTCCGGGGCCGATCGCCCCGGCCTGCTGGCAGAACTGGCGCGGGTGCTGTCGGCCCACAAATTGTCGATCCGCTCGGCCCATGTGGCCAGCTTCGGTGAACGGGCCGTGGACAGCTTCTATGTCGTCGATGGCCGGGGCCGGAAGCCCACGGTCGGCAGCCGCACCGATGCCCTGCGCGACGCCCTCGAGACCGTGCTGGATCAACGGCTGGTCGCGCCGGCCGGGCGGGCCGTCACACCCGCCCGCGCCAGTGTTCGCGATGTATCTGATCTGAGCCGCAGCCGGACCGTATCGCCCGCGCCGGAACCACGCTAAGCGGTTTGTCCGCCCCTCCAACGGATTCCCTGCCCGTGAGCCAGCCCCCCCGACCGACGGACGACGCCCCGATCGACCCCGCCCTGCCGTCGATGGCGTCCTCGATCGATAATGATCGCCCGGCCACGGGTCCCAAGCCCGGAAAGGGTGGCGGCATGATGCGCTCCTCGGCCATCTTCAGCAGCCTGACCCTGGTCAGCCGGTTCGCCGGCTTCGCCCGTGACGTGGTCATTTCGGCGGCCCTGGGGGCCTCGGCCGGTCCGGCGGCGGACGCCTACAACACAGCCCTGAACTTCCCCAACCTGTTCCGCCGCATCTTCGCCGAGGGGGCCTTCGCCGCCGCCTTCGTGCCGGCCTATGCCAAGACGCTGGAGACCGAGGGGTCCGAGGTGGCCGACAAGGTCGCCACCGACGCCCTGGCGACGGTCGCCGCCGCCACCGTCATCCTGACCATCATCGCCCAGCTGACGATGCCGTGGCTGATGACGGTCATCAACATCGGCTTCCTCGATGACCCGGCCCGCTTCAAGCTGGCGGTGATCCTCACCCAGATCACCATGCCCTATCTGCCCTGTATGGCGGTGGCCGCCCTGCTCAGCGGCGTGCTCAATGCCCGCGGCCGCTTCATCGTCTCGGGGGCCTATCCGATCCTGCTGAACCTGATCATGCTGGCCGCCGTCATCCCGGCCCAGGGCGATCAGGTCGGGGCCGCCTATGCCGCCTCCGGAGCCGTTCTGGTCGCCGGCGTGGCCCAGGCCGGCCTGTGCTGGTGGGCCGCGCGCAAGGCCGGGGCCGACATCCGCCTCGCCTGGCCGCGCCTGACCCCCGAGGTCAAGGCCATCATCATCACCGCCGTCCCGGCCGCGATCGGCAATTCGGCGACCCAGATCAACGTCTTCATCTCGGGCAACCTGTCCAGTTTCGTCGCCGGCGGCCGCACCTGGCTGGCCACGGCTGACCGCCTGTACCAGCTGCCGCTCGGCCTCGTCGGCGTGGCCATCGGCATCGCCCTGCTGCCGCGCCTGTCGCGCGCCGTGGCCTCTGCGGATCACGGCCAGCAACAGGCCTCGATGGACGAGGCCGTGACCCTGTCCATGGCCCTGACCCTGCCCGCCGCCGCGGCCCTGATGGCCATGCCCTATTTCCTGATCGACGCCCTGTTCACCCGGGGAGCCTTCCTGCAGATCGATGCCGTCAACACCGCCCGGGCCCTGTTCCAGTTCGGCTGGGGCGTGCCCGCCTTCGTGCTGATCCGCATCCTCGCCCCGGCCTATTTCGCCCGCCGCGATACCCGCACCCCGATGCTGTTCGCCCTCGTCTCGGTCGCCGTGAACGCCGGCCTGGCCATCGCCCTGTTCAACCTGGGCATGGGCATCGCCGGCATCGCCGCGGCCGTCAGCGCCGCCGCCTGGACCAATGCCGGCCTGCTGGGCTTCACCCTGTGGCGGCGTAACCTGTATCGCCCCGGTGCCGCCGCCCTGTCGCGTCTGGGCCGGATCGCCCTGTCCAGCGCCGGTCTGGCCGTTGTCGTCGGCCTGGCGGCCTCGGCCCGCCCCCTGGTTGAGGGGCCGATTGCCGCGACCCTGGCCCTGGCCGGTCTGGACCACGGGGCCAAGGAGCTGGGCCTGTTGCTGGTGACCCTGGCCGGGGGCCTGACCTATGTCGCCCTGGCCTTCGTCACCCGCGCCCTGACCGTCGCCGAGGTCAAGGCCATGCTGGGCCGCAGCCGCCGCTAGACCCTTGCCCTGAGCCCGGGGGTAAGGCATCTGGCCGGACATGTACGACCCGACCGCGCCCGCCGCCCCGCCGCCCGCCTATACCGGCCCCCGCCGTATCCTGAGTGGTATCCAGGCGTCGGGAGCCCTGCATCTGGGTAATTATCTGGGTGCCTTGAAGCGGTTCACTGAACTGCAGGATCAAGGCGCGCCCTGTTTCCTTTTCGTGGCCGACCTGCACGCCATCACCGTCTGGCAGGACCCGGCCCTGCTGGCCGCCCAGACACGCGAGATCGCCGCCGCCTATCTGGCCTCGGGCCTCGACCCGGCCCGGTCGGTGATCTTCCCGCAGTCGGCGGTGCGTGCCCATTCGGAACTGGCCTGGATCCTCAACTGCGTCGCACGCCTCGGCTGGCTGGACCGGATGACCCAGTTCAAGGAGAAGTCGGGCAAGCACAAGGAGCGCTCCAGCGTTGGCCTCTATACCTATCCGGTGCTGCAGGCCGCGGACATCCTGCTGTACAAGGCGACCGAGGTGCCGACCGGCGAGGACCAGAAACAGCATCTGGAACTGACCCGCGACATCGCCCAGAAATTCAACACCGACTTCAATGCGCCCGGCTTCTTCCCCCTGCCCGAACCCCTGACCCAGGGCCCGGCTCCGCGGGTCATGAGCCTGCGCGACGGCGCGGCCAAGATGAGCAAGTCTGACCCCTCTGATCAGTCGCGCATCAATCTGACCGACGATTCCGACACCATCGCCGCCAAGATCCGCAAGGCCCGCACCGACGCCGAACCCCTGCCCGAAACGGTCGAGGGTCTGAACGACCGGGCCGAGGCGAAGAATCTGGTGACCATCTACGCTGCCCTGGCCGGGATGAGCCGCGAGGCGGTGCTGGCCGAGTTCGGCGGCCAGGGCTTCGGCGTGTTCAAGCCGAAACTGGCCGAGCTCGCCGTGGCCTCCATGGCCCCCGTCAGCAGCGAGATGCGCCGCCTGATGGCCGATACGAGCGAGATCGACCGGGTGTTGAAGGACGGGGCCGAACGCGCTGCCGCCATCGCTGACCCGGTCGTGGCCGAGGTCAAGAAGATCGTCGGCTTCTGGAGGGCGTGATGCTGTCTCTTCTGTTGCTGCTGGCCCAGGACCCGGTCACGCCATCCGGGCCCGCGCCGATCCCCGCCTCTGCCGCGCCCGTGCCGACGGTCGCGACCGTCGGTACCCTGACCGTGCTTCAGGGAAATATGTCGGCCTGGAACCGGGCGGGTCAGCTGGAAGGCGACGTGGCCTTCACCGTCCGCAACACGGGCGAGCCGGACCGTGTCGTTTCGGTCTCCACCCCGGCCGGACAGGCGGGGGAAATCACGCTTCAGGTGTCTCGTGGCGGCACTGCGGTCCGGCTGGAGCCGGGTGACAGGACACTGGCGGCGGCCAATCCGGACGGGACGCCGGGGATATCGCGCGTCACGCTCGCACTGACGGATCTGGCGCATCACAGCGCCGCGCCGGTCCGGAGCACCATCACCGTACAGTTCGAAACGGCCGGGGCGGTGACGCTCCTGGCCACCCCGGTTTCGCCCGCGCCGGTATCCCCTCGCCGCTAGGCGCGGTTTCCGGACGTGACGTCCGGACCAGCCGCTGACGGAACAGGCATCCCGCGCTAGAGCGTCTGCATGACCCGGAACCATCCCCTCGACCGCGCCGTCTGGAACGCCCTCACCATAAGACTGTCGGCGTTTACGACGGCAGATTCCGACGCCCGCGCGGTGCGCATCGACCCCGAGGTCGGCGTCTTCCTTGCCGCCGCCGATACGTCGCCCGCCAGCCTCGCCCGCCTCAGCGAATTGGCGCGCCGTTATCCGGGAGCCGGCCTGGTCGAGGTCGAGGGCAGTCAGATGGCCGAGGCCCTGCCAAAGGGCGTCGCCGTCGTGCGCCGCATCGCCCTGGTTCAGATGATGGCGACTCGCCTGACACCCGGCGGTCGCGACCTGCCGTTCGAGACCCTGACCGAGGCCGACGCCCCGGCGATGCTGGCGCTGGCGACCCTGACAAAGCCCGGTCCGTTCCGGGCGAAGACGCGCAATCTGGGTCCCTTCATCGGCATGAAGCGGGACGGTGAACTGATCGCCATGGCCGGCCGGCGCATGCGGGTCGGCGGCTTCACCGAACTGAGCGGTGTCTGTACCCATCCCGACCATCGCGGTCAGGGCCTGGCCGCGGCCCTGTCCCGGGCCGTGACATCGGAGATCCTGGCCACTGGCGAGAGTGTCTTCCTGCATGCCTTCGACGGTCACGATGCGACTATCGCCTTCTATCGGTCGCTGGGTTTCGAAATACGGGCGCGGATGACCTATACGGTCCTCGCCGACTGACGGAGAAGACAGGCATGAGCGAACACGAGGCGACCATCGAATGGCAGCGCGGCGACCAGGCCTTCGCCGACAACCTCTATTCGCGCGGCCATGACTGGCGCTTCGACGGCGGGGCGGTGGTGCGCGGCTCCTCGGCCCCGACCAGCGTGCCGGCCCCGATGTCCGAGCTCGCGGCCGTCGATCCCGAGGAGGCCCTGGTGGCCGCCCTGTCCAGCTGCCACATGCTGTTCTTCCTGGCCTTCGCCCGCAAGGACGGCTTCGTCGTCGACAGCTATCGCGATGCCGCCACGGGCCTGCTGGGGCGCGATGATCGCGGCAAGACCTCCATGACAGTCATCACCCTGCGCCCCGCCGCCGTCTTTTCGGGCGAGGCCCGACCTGACCGCGCGGCGCTGGAGGCCCTGCACCATCAGGCGCACGCGGCCTGCTACATCGCCAACTCCATCCACGCCGAGGTCCGCATCGAGCCGGTCTAGCTAGCGGGGGGCGACCGTCACATCCTCAAGCAGGGCCCGAAAGCGACGCACGGCCTCGGCCGTCAGCTCCGGATCGTGACGCATCGGCGGGGCGCTGGTCGGTTCGTCGAATGAATGGGTGCCCTCGGCGATCCAGGTCTCGACCTCGGCCCCGCAGTTGCGGACCATGTCGTAAACCCGACCGGCATTGCGGACACTGGTCAGGTGATCCGTACGGGCGATGACGGCCAGGGTACGGGGACAGTGTCGCCACGGCCGCATCCGGTTGCGGGCCAGAAAGCCGACATAGGGATAGGCCAGATAGGCGGCGATAACCGGGTCGAGACTGACCTCGCCCGGATTGGAAAGGCTCAGCCCGGACCCCGACCGGTCGGCACTCATCGCCTCCATGATACCCCAGCCGCCGTGGCTCCAGCCGGCAATGGCGATACGCTCGCTATCGACCTCGGGCTTCTGCGAGACTCCGTACAGGGTGGCCAGAACATCCCCGCCCCGCTCGGCCCCGCGTAGCACCAGCCCGGTACAGACCGTGGCCAGGGCAAGGGTCCGGCCGAAGCCGCGCCCGGCATAGGAATCCACCGTATAGGCGCGCCAGCCCGCCGCCCTGGCTGCCTCGGCATAGAGGGGCAGATGGTCCCTCAGCCCGCCGCAGCCGTGAAACAGCAGCACCGCCGGACGCGGACGATCGTCGTCCGGCCCGGTGACCGTGGTGTGGGGGGCCAGTTTCGCCCAGCGGGAAGCCAGTGTGTCCATCCGCCCACCTTAGCCAACCGCCCGGCGGAGAGAAGCGCTCAAGCAGTGAACAACCACGTCGCGAGCGATAGCGCCCACGAATGTGCTCAAGTCGTGAGCCGCCGGGCGGCGAGCATAGCGTCTTTAAAAGACCTAGTGCCGGAACACCCGCACCCCGGTGAAGGCCATGGCCAGACCCGCCTCGTCGGCGGCGGCGATGACCTCGGCGTCGCGCATCGAGCCGCCCGGCTGGATCACGGCGGTCGCCCCGGCGGCGGCGGCCTCGATCAGGCCGTCGGCGAACGGGAAGAAGGCTTCCGAGGCGCAGGCCGAGCCCTGGGCCAGCGACCGGGCCAGGCCCTTGGCCTCACCGGCCTCGGCGGCGCGGATGGCGGCGATCCGGGCACTGTCGCGGCGGTTCATCTGACCGGCCCCGATGCCCGCCGTCTGACCGTCGCGGGCATAGACGATGGCGTTGGACTTGACGTGTTTGGCCACGGTGAAGGCGAACAGCATGTCGCGCACCTCGCTCGGGGTCGGCTGGCGCCGGGTGACGATCTTCAGGTCCTGGGCCGTGATCCGGGTGCGGTCGCGTGACTGGACCAGGAAGCCCCCGGCCACCGAACGGAACACCTCGCCCTCGGCCCGTGCATCCGGCAGGCCGTCGGTCAGCAGCAGACGCAGGTTCTTCTTGGCGGCAAAGACGGCGCGGGCCTCCTCGTCGGCCCCGGGGGCGATAACGACCTCGGTGAAGATTTCGGTGATGGCGCGGGCGTCGGCCCCGGTCAGGGGCCGGTTGACCGCGATCACCCCGCCGAAGGCGGAGACGGAGTCGCATTCCAGCGCCCGGCCATAGGCCTGCAGCAGGTCGTGGCCGATAGCCACGCCGCACGGGTTGGCGTGTTTGACGATGACGCAGGCCGGGGCCTCGAACTCGGCCACCAGCTCATAGGCGGCGTCGGCGTCAGCGATATTGTTGTAGCCGAGCTCCTTGCCCTGGATCTGTTCGGCGTGGGCCACGCCCGGCCGGATCAGGCCGGTGCGGTAGAAGGCCCCTGTCTGGTGCGGGTTCTCGCCATAGCGCAGGGTCTGGGCCAGGCTGCCGGCGATGATCTTGCGGGCGGGGGCCGTGTCTTCGACCTGACCGGCGAACCAGCCGGAGACAGCGGCGTCATAGGCGGCGGTGCGGGCAAAGGCCCGAGCCGCCAGACGCTTGCGCAGGGCCAGGCTGGTGGTGCCGTCGGCCTCAAGGGCGGCCGTCACCTCGGCGACGCCCTCGGCATCGACACAGACGGCGACATAGCCATGGTTCTTGGCCCCCGAACGGATCATCGCCGGACCGCCGATGTCGATGTTCTCGACCGCCGCCTCGAAGCCGCCGCCGGCGGCCACGGTGGCCTCGAACGGATACAGATCGATCCAGACGATATCGATCGGTCCTATGCCGTGGGTCGTCATGGCCTCGGCGTGGCTGGCCGCGTCACGCACGCCCAGCAGGCCACCATGCACCACCGGGTGCAGGGTCTTGACCCGGCCGTCCATCATCTCGGGGAAGCCGGTCAGGTCGGCCACATCCTTGACCGGCAGGCCGAAGCCCGCGATCGCCGCCCGCGTGCCCCCGGTCGAGACCAGTTCGACGCCCAGATCATGCAGGACTTTGGCGGCCGCCTGCAGCCCGGCCTTGTCCGACAGGGAAATCAGGGCGCGCAGGGGTTTGACCCGGTCGGGCGCGGGCGGAAAGTCGGGAGCGGCGGGCATGACGGCGTCCGTTCATTTGGGGGCTGGGGAGGGCGCGGGCCATCTAGCATCCCGGGCCGCCAGCGTCACCCTCTAGACCGGATCGCCCGCTGCCCCGGCCGGGCTCAGCTTCCAGCGGATCTTGGTCTCGGAGTCGGTCCGGGCCGAGCCACGCACGACAATCTGCAGCGAGCGCCGGGTCAGGCCGTCCTCAACATGGACCGAGGGCTCAATGGCCACGTCGGGACCGTCGGTGCGGAACCACCAGCCCCGACCGGAATGGCCACGCAGCAGGATCGAGCGCCGGTCGCGCGCCAGCGAGGCCTGGACCCCGGGCTCCAGCTGGAAGCGGGCGGCATAGGGGGCCGCGATGATCCGCACCACCTCGGCCTGACCCGAGGCCGGGTACAGCCGCTCCTCGGCCCGCAATTCGTCCAGCCGCTGGTCCAGATACAGTCGCCGCTGGTGCAGCAGCCCGTAGCGCGGCACCCAGCCGTCGTGCTGCACCTCCAGCCAGACTGCCCCCTCGCCGTCACGCTGTTCGACCTCGACATGCAGCGGCCGTCCGACCAGCCGCGGACCCAGCAGGTCAGCCTTCCAGCCGCCCAAAGGTTCGGCGATCGAGGCCTCGCCCAGGGTCAGGGTCGAATGGCCGGGTGTCAGACGCAGGCCCTGGCGATCCGCAGCGCGCGGCGTCCAGCCGCAGCCCGAGATCAGCCGGTCGCGGCCGCAGACGATCTCCAGCGCCAGCGGCTGGGCACAGGCGGTCGTCGACCAGGCCCCGCGCGCTGGGGCCGCGGCGTCAGCCACGATCGTCAACAGCGGGCTCTGGATACGCACGATCCCGGCGACGGACGCACCCGAAACCGGGGCGACCGCCTCATCATCGACTCGCGCTGCGGCGACACGGGCCACAGTGGACGGTCCACCGCCCTGCATGGCCACCAGCCTGCCGTCAGGCAGGGTCAGGACATTCAGCCCGGCGGTCAGCCGCGCGATGGCGTCGCGCACGGCTTCGGGGGCCGGCTCCGACAGCTGGGCCAGGGCATCATCAAGGGTCAGCAGGTCCAGAAGCAGCTCCAGCGCGGCCTCGGGACTGCGCGCACTGTGGCCACCGTCGGTGCCGACCGTGTCCTTCAGGGCCCGCGGCAGACGGTTCAGCGCCGACTTGCGGATCGAAATGCCCGCCGGACCCGCCAGCACACAACCGGCCACCGCAGCGGCGGTCAGGCGTTCAGCCTTGCCGGCAAGGCCGCCGGGCGGGCGCAGCAACTGACGCGCCTGCCGCGCCAGCACCTCGGCCAGTCGCAGACGTTCGGCCTCGGTCGCCACCGCGCCCATGCGGCGCGCGGCACAGGCCAGGGCATAGACCCGCCGGGCGAGGATGTCCGGCTGCCAGGCGAAGGGTGACCAGCGGCTGAACAGGTCATCCCAGGCCAGGGTCAGCCTCAGGGCCTCGCGCGCACCGCGCTCGCCCCCCAGCATCAGGGCGGACAGCCAGTTGAAGCTATGCAACTCCACGGCAAAGCCCCGGGTCGGGCTGGGTCGGTTCCACGGATCGGCCGGGCCCGGCGCATCGAGGTTGAACCCGGCGAGGGCGAAACGGCCGCCCAGGATACTCTTGCCCAGGGCCGGATCGGCGGGGCGGAAGTCACGCGGGGTGGCGGCAAAGGCCGTCACCTTGCCCCCGCCCAGGGTCAGGCTGTAGCCGGGCAGGCCATACAGCTCGATCCACAGTTGCCGGGTCAGTATCCGGCCGACGATGGCGGGCCACAGGCCAGGGCCGGTCGAGGCACCGGCCGAACGCACCGGCGTGCGCATCGGCGCACCGCGCAGGCCGGGGATCTCTCCGGCCGGCGGCGCGTCGGCCTCTTTGCGAGCGAACGGACCGACGGGGCTCACGCGGCTCCCTTCAGGGCCCGGATGTTGGCGGCATAGGCCGACGGACCGCCGCGGAATACGGCGGTGCCCGCCACCAGCGCATCCGCACCGGCGGCGACACAGGCCCCGGCATTGGCGGCAGTGACCCCGCCGTCGACCTGCAGATGGGCCCTCGATCCGGCCGCATCGAGCAGGGCCCGGGCCCGTTCGATCTTGCGCAGGGAGGCGTCGATAAAGGACTGGCCGCCGAAGCCCGGATTGACCGACATGATCAGCACCAGATCGACCAGGTCGATGACATCTTCCAGTACTGCCAGCGGCGTGCCCGGGTTCAGCACCACCCCGGCCTTGGCGCCCAGCTGGCGGATGCGACCAAGGGTCCGGTGCAGGTGCGGCCCGCTCTCGGGGTGGACGCTCAGGATGTCGGCCCCCGCCTCGCGATAGGCCTCCAGCCACGGATCGACCGGGGCGACCATCAGATGCACGTCAAACGGCAGGGTCGTGTGCGGCCGCAGGGCCTTCACCACGTCAGGACCCAAGGTGATGTTGGGCACGAAATGCCCGTCCATAACGTCAACGTGGACCCAGTCGGCCCCGGCGGCCTCGATCGCGGCCACCTCCTCGCCCAGACGGGCGAAATCGCTGGCGAGGATCGACGGGCAGATCAGGGGCGTGGACATGGACCCCGGATAAGACGGCTGGGCGCGAGGGGCAAGCGTGACCTCGCGGCCGCGCCCGCCCGTGACGTCAGATCCGGTCCAGCCGGGCCACAAAGAATCCGTCGACCCCGCCGCGCTCGGCCCACATCGACGGCAGGATTCGCAGCCAGCCCTCGGGTGTCAGAGCCTCGTCCGGTGCCCCGACCGCCGCCGGATCGGCAGGCACGGTGCGGAAGGCCGGGTTGCGGCGCAGGAAGGCGATGATCTGGGTCTCGCCCTCCTCGCGTTCAAGCGAGCAGACGCAATAGACCAGCCGTCCGCCCGGCCCGACACGCTCGGCAGCGGCGTCCAGCAGCCTGTGCTGAACATCGGCCAGCTTGGCCACCTCGGCCGGCTTGGTGGCGCGTAACACCTCGGGATTGCGCCGGAAGGTGCCGGTGGCCGTGCAGGGCGCGTCCAGCAGCACCGCGTCATAGGTCCGGCTGTCCAGCCAGTCCTCGGCGGGACGGGCCACGACCTCGGCCTCCAGCCCGACCCGGGCCAGGTTGCGGTGCAGGCGCTTCAGCCGGGCCTCGGACCGGTCCAGTGCGGTGACCACGGCCCCGGCCGCGGCCAGTTGCATGGTCTTGCCGCCGGGAGCGGCGCACATGTCCAGCGCCGTCTCGCCGGCCTGCGGAGCCAGCAGACGGACCGGCACGGCAGCGGCGGCATCCTGAACCCACCAGATACCGTCTTCGAACCCGGGCCAGCCGGCGACATCGCCCCGGCGACCGGTGCGCACCGAACCGCCGGGCAGCACATCGCCCTCGACCAGTTCGGCCAGGGCTGCGGCATCGACGCCGGGCTTGAGCGACAGATCGGTCGGCGGCTCTTCGCGGGCCGCCAGGGCCAGGCCGGCCAGGGCCGCCTCGCCATAGGTCTGGCGCCAGCGGGCGACGAGCCAGTCGGGCAGGTTGGATTCAGCCGTGGTCAGTCCCGGGCCTTCGCGGCCGATGCCGCGCAGCACGGCGTTGACCAGATTCTTGTAGGGCCGCGTCTTGGGATCCCGTTCGGCCAGCTTCACGGCTGTCGACACGGCGGCAAAGGCCGGGGTCTCGAGCACCATGGTCTGGGCCAGGGCGATGCGCAGAATGGTGCGCACGGCCTCGGGCGGTGACTTCTGCAGGCGGTGATTCAGGATCTGGTCGATCTCGCCCAGCCGCCGCAGGGCGGCCATGGCCACGGCCCGGGCAAACGCCCGGTCCGGGCCCGGCAGGCCGCTGACGGCGGGCAGGGCCAAAGCCTCGTCCAGACCACCACGGCGGATCAGGGCCCCGTTCAGCAGCAGGCCGGCGGCGATACGCGCCTCGACGCCGATGTCGGCGGACTCATCAGGCTCCAGCCGCTCGGGCCGGGGGCGTTCGGGCCGCGGACCGCGGGCCTTGTCCGCCATGCGCCGGCCGCGCGCGGCGGAGTCCCCGCCCTTGCTGCGCCCTTTCGGGGTCCCGCCGCTCACACGGACACCTGGGTGCCCAGTTCGACCACGCGACCGGGCGGAATATGGAAGAAGTCGGTCGGGTTGGCGGCGTTGCGCATCAGGAAGATGAACAGCCGGTCCTGCCATAGCGGCATGCCCTGGCTGGCCGAGGCGACGACCGACCGGCGGCCGAGGAAGAAGCTGGTCGACATGATATCGAATTTCAGCCCCTGTTTGCGGCAGAGTCCGAGAGCCTTGGGCACATTTGGCCTTTCCATAAAGCCATAGCTGATCGTCAATTTCTTGAAGTCGTCGTTGATCGGTTCGATCGCAATTCGGTGGGCGGCATCGACCCGCGGCGTGTCGGTGGTGCGCACTGTCAGGACGATGTTCTTCTCGTGCAGCACCTTGTTGTGCTTGAGATTGTGCATCAGCGCCACCGGCGCGATGTCCGGGTCCGAGGTCAGGAAGATGGCCGTACCCGGCGCGCGATGCGGCGGGCGGGCTCGCAGCATCTCGATCAGGTCGGTCAGGGGCAGGCTGTCCTTGCGGGTCTTGGCTGTAAGGATCTGGGTGCCGCGCACCCAGGTCCACATCAACAGGATCAGGGCCGCGCCAAGGGCCAGCGGGAACCAGGCCCCCTGCGGGATCTTCAGCATGTTGGACGTCAGGAACACCAGGTCCAGCGCCACCAGCGGACTGATGATCAACAGGCTGAGCGCCAGGTTCCATTTCCACAATCTGCGCACGATGAACCAGGCCAGCAGGCTGTCGACGAACATCGAGCCGGTCACGGCGATCCCGTAGGCGGCGGCCAGGTTGGTCGAGGTCTGGAAGGTGACCAGCAGGACCAGCACCCCGACCATCAGCATCATATTGACTGACGGGACGAAGATCTGCCCGGCCTGGCTTTCGGAGGTGTTGCGGATGTCGATGCGCGGCAGCAGGCCCAGCTGGACGGCCTGCTGGGTGACCGAGAAGGCCCCGGTGATCACCGCCTGCGAGGCGATGACGGTGGCGATCGTGGCCATGATCAGCACCGGCCAGTAGGCCACCTGGGGGACCATCATCCAGAAGGGATTCTCGGCCGCGGCACGGTCGTTGAGCACCAGGGCACCCTGGCCCAGATAGTTCAGCGTCAGACAGGGCAGGACCACCCACAGCCAGCCGGTGCGGATCGGCGACTTGCCGAAATGGCCCATGTCCGCATAGAGGGCCTCGGCTCCGGTCACAGCCAGGAAGACGCTGCCCAGAATAACGAATCCCAGGAAACCGTTGTCGAACAGGAACAACACGCCGTAGTGCGGCGACAGGGCCCGGAAAATCGTCAGGTCATCGAAGATGTGCCAGACACCCAGACCGGCCAGAATCAGGAACCAGATCAGGGTCAACGGGCCGAAATAGCGCGCCATGCTGGCGGTGCCGCGCGACTGGATCATGAACAGGGCGATCAGGATGCCCGCGGCGATGGGCACCACGAAACTGTCCAGCTGACCCGAGACGCCCGGTGCGTCACGCAGGCCTTCGATCGCCGACAGCACCGACACGGCGGGGGTGATGACCCCGTCGCCGTAGAACAGGGCCGCGCCGCAGACGCCGAGAATGAAAATCAGGCCGGAACGCCGTCCTACGGCGTGCTGGGCCAGGGCCATCAGGGCCAGGGTCCCGCCCTCGCCCTTGTTGTCAGCCTTCATCAGAAAGACGACGTATTTCAGCGTCACCACAAGGATCAGCGCCCAGAATACCAGCGAAACCACGCCGAGGACCGCCAGGTCGGCGGTGCCGCCGCTCTTGGAATGGTGCAGGGCCTCACGCATCGCATACAGCGGGCTGGTGCCGATATCACCGAACACGACGCCGATCGCGCCGATGATCAGGCCCCATTTGCCCGCCTTGACGTGCCCGCCCTCGCCTGCAGCCGCGGGGTGCGGGTGGCGGGGGGCGACCGTCGCGTCGGGCGAGGACGCATCTGAAGCAGCGAGGGGCTGTTCGCCTTCGCCGTGGGGAGGAGCCCCGACCATGTACAGTCTCCGGGTGCCGCAGGAGGCGGTCCCATCAAGAGCGGCGAGCCTTTAGTCCCTTTCCCGTTCGGGTTCAATCGTGGCCGCAGGGCAGCAGGGACGCTGATTGTGTAACCCGCTCCGACACCCTACCTTGGCACTCACACCATGTCAGACAGTCAACGCTTTCCCGTCGCCGCCCATGTGCTGGCCTATCTGGCCCACAAGGACGCCTTTGCGCCTGGACAGGCGATCGCCAGTGCGGTTCTTGCCAGTTCAGTGCCGACCAACCCTGTCGTGGTCCGTCGCGTCACCGCCCTGCTGGCCCGCGCCGGCCTGATCGCCACCCGTCCGGGGGCCTGCGGCGGGGCCTGGCTGCTGCACCGGCCGGAAGACATCGCGCTCGATACCGTGCTGCTGGCGGTCCACGGCTGTGCTCATCTCGGCTCACCGCCGCCCGGGGCCAAGGGCTGTCCGGTCGGCGAACACATCCCGCGCCAGGTCGGCAAGGCCCTGATCGCTGCCAACACCGCCGCGGCCGACGCCCTGTCGCGCATCACCATCGCCGACCTGCTGGCCACCGATCCGCCCGCCCTGGCCGGCATCGTCCTGCCCGACCGGGCCGCGATCCCGGCGTGAGCGCCACGCGGCGCATCGTCCTGATCACCGGAGCCTCGGCCGGAATCGGTGCGGCCCTGGCGCAGGTCTATGCGGCCGAGGGCTGGGACCTGGTTCTGACCGCCCGCCGCCGCGCTCCCCTCGATGCCCTGGCCGCGGCGCTGTCAGCGAACCACGGCTGCACCGTTACCGTCCTGATCGCCGATCTCGCCGATCCGGACGCCCCCGCCCGTCTCGTCGCCGACCTGTCTGCCCGCGACCTGACCGTCGACGGCCTGGTCAACAACGCCGGATTCAGCCGCACCGCCGGATTTCTCAACACCGATCCGGCCCAGCATGCCGCCATGATCCGCGTGATGCTGACCGCCCCGGTCGAGCTATGCCGACGGCTGGCCCCCGGAATGGTCGCCCGAGGTTTCGGCCGGATTCTCAATGTCTCCTCGCTTGCCGGCCAGATGCCAGCCACCGGCGGCGACACCCTGTACGGCCCGATCAAGAGCTTCCTGACCAAGGCTACGGCCGGCCTGCATCTGGAACTGCGCGGCACAGGTGTCCACGCTACCGCCCTGTGCCCCGGCTACACCCTGACCGAATTCCATGACGTCAACGGCAGCCGGGATCAGGTCTCGACCGCCTATCCCGCCTGGATGTGGCAGAGCGCCGACCATGTGGCCCAAGTCGGCTACAGAGCCTGTGAGGCAAACCGGATCAAGGTCATTCCGGGAGTCATGAACACGGTCATGGCGACACTGGCCAAACACCTGCCCGATGGCCTCGCCCTGCGGATGGTCGGCGGACATGCGAAACGACTGAAACGACTCTAGCGGGTCGCTCAGCCGGGACGGCGATAAGTCGCCCGAACGCGGTTGAGTGGCTGGATATCGACCTCACACCGGTCGGGGCCGATCACCCGGGTGCAGCCGTCCCAGTCCACGACCCAGTCTGCACCGGGCTGGCCGGAACGGGTGGCCAACAAAACCACGGTGGTGTCCAGACGGCGACGCAGCCAACACAGTCGCGGACGCCCGTACGCTTCCCAGCGATATTCATCAGGACCGCAGCGAAGGTCAGGCTCACTTGTCACCAGGGTCCGGGCCCCCGCATCGCCGTCGACCTCGACGGTGAGCAAACCGGTCGCCGGCTGACCGATCACGACGACATCGCTGAGTTCGGTCGCTTCACCCGGACCCACACCGGACGGAACCGATTGACCGGCGAAGACCAGAAGGGAGAAGGCGACTGCGGCGGAGGCAAGCATGATTGAAGTCCCTGACCGCCGCTGAAGAGGCGCAAACCGGTTCCCCGACGCCTCTACACCATACAGCCCGCTGTGAAAGGCCCCTGGTCAGTGACCGCTGGCCGGATAGGGGGCGGTCACATCGCCGCTGAACATGCCCGGCAGGGCCTCACCGAGACCGGCCAGCATGAACTGGATGGCCAGGGCGCACAGGATCAGGCCCAGCACCCGCACGACGATGGTCATCCCGACGTCGCCCAGCAGACGACTGATCGGGCCGGTCAAGGCGAAGACGATGAAGGTGGCCAGGCCGGCCGCCCCGATGGCCACCAGACCGGCCACCGTCCCGGCCGCGCCCAGCTTCTGGGCCTCGCCGGCCTGGATGATGATGGTCGAGATCGCCCCGGGTCCGATCAACAGCGGCATGGCGAAGGGCACCACCAGCCGCTGGAAGCGACGCTTGGCATAGCCGCGCACGTCGGCGGCATCGGCCACCGCATCGGCGTCAGCGAACATCTTGAGGAAGTCGCCGCGGGTCATGTCGAGACCCAGCAGCAGCAGCAATATGCCGCCAGCGATGCGGAAGGCCGCCAGCGAAATGCCGAAGAACTGCAGCAGGGTCAGGCCGCTGAAGAAGAAGACCGTCAGGAAGCCGACAATGAACAGGCACAACAGGCCGGTGACCTGCATCCGCTGGCGCGCGCTGGCCCCGGCGGTGGCGGCGGCGAAGATGGGAATATTGCCGATCGGATCGACAAGGGCGAACAGCGCCACGAACAGGTTGACCCCCAGATCGACCGCGTCCATTGCCTGTTTCTCCCACCCTTGGTGTCACGCCGGTCGGGCGCGACGTGTTTCACGTCCACCCATAGCCGGTCATCCGGAGCCCGTCGATGACCTCTCCGCTGCTCAGCGATCCGCGCCTGATCGTCGGCCTCGACCTGCCCTCGATCGAGGCCGCCAGGGCCATGGTCGCCGCGATCGGCGACGTCGTCACCTGCTACAAGGTCGGCCTCAGCCTGCTGGCCCGCCCCGGCGGCGTCGCCTTCGCCCATGAGCTGCGGGCCATGGGCAAGTCCGTGTTCCAGGACTGGAAACTGCACGACATCGGGGCCCAGGTCGAAGGCGCGGCCCGGGCGGTTGCAGAGGGGGGCTGCGACCTGCTGACTGTCCACGCCGAGCCGCAGGTCATGCAGGGCGCTGTGCGCGGCCGCGGCGACCACGACACGAAGATTCTCGCCGTCACCGTCCTGACCAGCCTGTCCCAGGCCGACCTGACCGAGATCGGCTACGGCTACAGCCCGGCCGATCTGGTCGAACGCCGCGTGCGTCAGGCGCTGGACTGCGGCGTCGACGGCGTGGTCTCCAGCCCACTGGAGGCCGCCGCGGCCCGGGACCTGGCCCGGGCTGCCGGCCGTCCCGACTTTCTGGTGGTGACTCCGGGGGTCCGGCCTGCCGGGGCCGACCTCGACGATCAGCAGCGCGTCGCCACCCCGGCCGAGGCCCTGCGGGCCGGGGCCAGCCATCTGGTTGTGGCCCGCCCGGTCATCGCCGCTCCCAATCCGCAGATGGCCGCGGCCCGGATCGCCGGCGAGATGGACGGCATCGAGGTGACCTAGACCCTAGCCGCGCTCGCCGGGCTCCTGGCGATAGTTGTGATGCGGCGGCGGGGCCACCGGCGACACATTGTCGGGCGGCGGCAGATCGCCGTAATAGCCGGGGTCGGGCATCGGCTCATAGGCGTGCGGCGGCGGCCCGGAACGATCACAGCCGCAGTTCTGACGATCCCCGTCGCGGCGGTCATCACGCCCGCCATAGGACGGGTCCGACCCGTAGGCGGCCTCGTACGACGACTCCTCGTAATAGGAGTCCGCATAGGACGACTGCTCATAATAAGCGTCCCGATAGCTCGATTCCTCGTAACGCGCGCCGTAGCGGCTTTCCTCGACCGCACGCCCTCCGGACATCGATGCCGTCGACACCGTGCGATAGTCGCGGCCGAAGCCCCGCACCACATAGCCGAACGGCCGGCTGGGTTCGGCCCGGCCACTGACGTCGAGGCCGATCGTGCCGTAGATCACGCCACCGCCACCATAGACCTCGCCGCCCCAGTATCCGCCGCCGCCGGAATAGACGGTTCCAGCGCCTGCGCCGCCGCGCACCGCGCCGTCGCTCCAGGTGTGGGCGGATCCGTAGGCTGACCCATAGGCAGAGGCCGAGGCTGATGCCCGGGCGCTGACATTGACGTTGACGTTGCTATTGCCCCCGCCCGGATGGCCGCAGCACGGCGTCGGCGGCGGGGCCGGTGGCGCGCAGCAGGGCGTGGACGGATGATGCCCGCCACCGCGACCGCCACCATGGCCACCTGAACGCTCGCCGGCCTGGGCCGGTCCGACAATCAGCAGGGCGGCAGCCGCCGCCGTCAAAAGGCTACGCATCAGGCCGATCCTTAAAAACGATCGTCCCTTTTAGGACGCCCCGGGCGACGGCGGGTCGTCATGCACCGGGCGGGGGAAAGCCGCTCACCGATTTCCCCACACAGGGGCGAAACCTCCCCTGTGCTTGCCGCACGCGCTTCAGAAATCGACCGCCAGTCCCTTCTTCTCCCAGTCGCCATAGCGGGTGGGTTCCGGGCCGGTCGGCCCGCCATGTTCGGTCGCCGCAGCCACGGCGACGGCGCGGTCACGGCGCTCGGCCGCCTCCAGCAGGGCCCGACGCGCCACCTCGGTCAGCGGGCGTTCGGGTGTCGCTCCGGGCACATCAGCATTGAACGCGGGTTCAGCGGAGAGGTCGGTTGGATCGGTCACGGCATCGGTCACGGGCGGCGCTCACGGCAGGGGTCTGAACCCGACACATAGGGCACCCCGGCCACGACGCCAGCACGGGGGATCGAAACCGGTCACAATCCCGCCCTTGCATCCCCGGCCGTCTCGCCGTTTAAGCCGCTCAATACGCCTCCCCGCGTTCGCCAAGGACCCGCGCCATGACCGACACCGCCAAGACCGCCCCCCGGAAGGTTGTCCTCGCCTATTCCGGCGGTCTCGATACCTCGATCATCCTGAAATGGCTGCAGACCGAGTATAATGCAGAGGTCATCACCTTCACCGCCGACCTCGGCCAGGGCGAGGAGCTGGCGCCGGCGCGGGAGAAGGCGCTGAAGATGGGCATCAAGCCCGAGAACATCTTCGTCGACGACCTGCGCGAGGAATTCGTGCGCGACTTCGTCTTCCCGATGTTCCGCGCCAACGCCGTTTATGAGGGTCAGTACCTGCTCGGCACCTCGATCGCCCGGCCGCTGATCGCCAAGCGCCAGATCGAGATCGCCCGCATGGTGGGGGCCGATTCCGTCTGTCACGGGGCCACCGGCAAGGGCAATGACCAGGTCCGCTTCGAGCTCGGCTACTATGCGCTGGAGCCCGACATCCATGTGATCGCCCCGTGGCGCGAATGGGACTTCAAATCGCGCGAGGCCCTGCTGGCCTTCGCCGAGGCCCATCAGATCCCGATCTCCAAGGACAAGCGCGGCGAGGCCCCGTTCAGCGTCGACGCCAACCTTCTGCACTCGTCATCCGAGGGCAAGGTGCTGGAGGACCCGGCGGTCGAGGCCCCGGAGTTCGTGCACCAGCGCACCATCAGCCCCGAGGATGCGCCCGACAAGGCGACCGTGATCTCGATCGCCTTTGAAAAGGGCGATCCGGTCGCCATCGACGGCGTGGCCATGTCGCCCGCGACCCTGCTGACCAAACTCAATGAATACGGTCATGATAACGGCATCGGCCGCCTCGACCTGGTCGAGAACCGCTTCGTCGGCATGAAGTCGCGCGGCATCTACGAAACCCCGGGCGGCACCATCCTGCTGGCCGCCCACCGCGGCATCGAGTCCATCACCCTCGACGGCGGAGCCATGCACCTGAAGGACGAACTCGCCGTCAAATACGCTCACCTGGTTTACAACGGCTTCTGGTTCGCGCCCGAGCGGGAGATGCTGCAGGCAGCGATCGACCACAGCCAGACGCGGGTCAACGGCACGGTTCGGGTCAAGCTCTACAAGGGCAATGTCACCGTCATCGGCCGCGAAAGCGCCGACAGCCTGTACGATCAGGACCTCGTCACCTTCGAGGAAGGCGTCCAGGCCTATGACCACCGCGACGCGGCCGGCTTCATCAAGCTGAACGCCCTGCGTCTGCGGGTTCTGGGTCGCCGCGACGCCCGCACCCGGGGCTGATCGACGGAGCCTTACCGCGATTTCACTTGAGTCCGGGTCGGTCGAGGATCGATCCTCCGGCCCGAACTCAAGGAACCCCGTCATGATCAAGGCCCTGTCACTCGCCGCCGCCCTCGCCCTGCTGCCGCTGTCCAGCGCCGTGGCCCAGAACGTGACCGGGGACGTAACCAGCCCGTCAGACGCCGCGCTGAAGCGCGCCGCTGAAGCCTTCGAGGCCCGAATGGACGGTTTCGGCGAACGGGCCGCCGCCCTGTCTCTCGACCAGACCCTGGATGACGCCGAGCGCGAGACCCGGATGGCCGCCCTGTGGGCCGAATACCAGCCGGATCTGGCTGCCTTCGCCGCCACCGCCGCGTCGCACGCCACCGCCATTGCCGCCGACACCCTGGCGGACATCGATCTTGAGGCAGTCGCGGCCGAGGCCCTGTCCGGCGTCGACATGCAGGGGGCCATGGCCATGGCGGGCGGCATAGCCCGCAACGGGGCCTGGGCCTCCAACGACCCGGAACACATGGTCACCTACGGCCTGATGGCCGATTACGTGCTGGGACAGGCCATCGACGCCGTCGACGAGGCGGATGAAAGTATCGACACCATCGACAACACTGACGCGCCCCCGGCCACGCCCGCCGACTGACCCCCCCTTGACCTGACCGTCGTCCCGCCCGACAGGGCGGTATGGTCCTGCCTGTCGATCCCCACCTGTATGCCACCTTTCTGGGGGTGATGGCCGTCATGGCCGCCACCCCGGGCCCGGCCAACCTTTTCTCGGTCGCCAACGGCGTGAAGCGTGGCAAGGCAGGAGCCCTGGCCGGGGTGCTGGGCATGAACGCCGCCACCCTGGTCTGGTTCGGAGCCGCAGCCCTCGGCCTCGGGGCCCTGGTCACCGCCTTTCCTGCCGCCTTCCGCCTCGTGTCGATCGGCGGGGCCCTCTATGTCGCCTGGCTGGGCGTGCGGGCGTTGCGCGGTGTCTTCGCCACCGCCGCCGACCCGGAATCCGCGACAATCCGCCTCGGCCGCAGCGCCGTGCTCGACGGCTTCATGGTCCAGATCGCCAACCCCAAGGCCGTGCTGTTCTTCACCGCTGTCCTGCCGCCCTTCCTCGATGTGAACCGCCCGGCCGCGCCACAGCTGGCCCTGTTCGCCCTCGCCACCATCGGCATGGACGTGATCACGATGTCCGCCTACGGTCTGGGTGGAGCGGCGCTGGCCCGACGGATGGCCGAGCCCCGTTTCCGGCGCGGATTCGGGCTCTTCACCGGGGTCCTCCTGCTCCTCGCCGCCCTGTTGATTGTGTCGCGCCTCTAGCGGGCGCTGGCGGCGGAACCGAAGGGCCAAGCCCCCGTTTTCCTCCCAGCGACCCTCACGGGCCCTTGAGGAGACCTTAGATGAAACTTCTGTCGATCAGACCGTCGGTCCTGGCGGTCGCGGCGGCCCTCGCCCTCTCCGCCTGCGCTACCGCCACCCCGTATCAGCCCGCCGGCTTCCAGGGCGAACGCGGCGGCTATGCCGAACAGAGGCTTGAATCCAACCGCTACCGGGTATCCTTCGCCGGCAATTCGGTGACCACGCGCGAACAGGTCGAGATGGGCCTGCTGCTGCGGTCGGCCGAACTGACGGTTCAGGACGGCTATGACTGGTTTTCGACCGTCAATCGCGCCACCGACCGCGACGTACGCTACGGGGCCACCCCGGACCCCTTCTATTATGAACGGTACCGCTACTGGAGCCCCTACTGGCAGGTCTATCACCGCGGTCTGTGGAGCCCGTGGAGCGATCCGTTCGGTCGGGATTTCGACGTCCGCGAAATCGACCGCTACGAGGCCTCGGCCGAGATCGTCATGGGCCGGGGAGCCAAGCCGGCCGACGACGCCAATGCCTTCGACGCCCGTGAAGTCATCCAGAACGTCGGACCGCGCCTGACGCGTCCGAACTAGAAGACCGTGCCCCCGGCCGACGGCCGGGGGCACACCGTCAGCCGACCCGCGGCGTCTTCAGCCGGCGCTTGTTGACGTGGGTCTCGGGCGCGTCGCCGAGAGCCTCGGGAATTTCACCCTTGAAATAGAAGCGCTGCCACGCCTCCTTGGCCGCGTCGGGATCGCCCGAGGCCAGTCGCTGGTTAAAATCGGTGCGGGCCCGGTTCCAGGCCTCGAACTGGCCCGACATGACCGGATTCGACTCCAGCGACCGGATTACCGGCTGGAACTGCTCCACCTTGCGATGCTCGATCAGATTGATGAAGCAGAAGGGTTCACCGCGTTCGAATTTGATCCGCCCCGGCCGGGTGAAGATCCAGTTCATCGTGAAGGGGAAGGGCAGCCAGTCGGTCTCGATCAGGCCGACCAGCGGCTGGATCCCGTCCTTCACATGATTGGGTGAACCCGAACAGATCATGCCCCAGCCCGGCGGGGTGCGGAACAGATACTGCGGATGCATGGTCAGCACCCCGCGCGAGAAATGCGAGGTGACGAAATGGTCCAGCTCGCGCGTCGGCCGCTCCGGCGTGATGGTGATGTCGGCCTGGCTGGGACCACCGTTCCATTCTGCGGTGAAGCCGAACGGGCACAGGATTTCCCAGCCGGTGGTGTTGGCCATGGTCAGTGGCAGGCAGCGGTAGGGATGGCGGCTGGCAAAGGCGTCCATCCAGTTGCGCGACTGGCGGCCGGGCACCAGGTCCGGCGGCCGGGCCGTCATCGGATAGCATTCCAGTTCCACAGTCAGGCTCCGGCGGGTATCGAAGGTGATCCCTTTTCCTAGACAGCGCTGATGACCGAAGACAAGCCACCCCTGTTCGATCGCGACCGCCTGCTGGACTGGATGGCCGCCGCCGGCCTGACCCAGACCACGCTCGACCATCCGCCGGTGTTCCGCGTGGAGGAGGGGCTGGAGATCAAGGCCGCCCTGCCGGGGGCCCATACCAAGAACCTATTCCTCAAGGACAAAAAGGGCCGACTTTGGCTGATCTCGGCCCATCAGGACACTGTCATTGACCTGAAACGCACCCCCGCCGCCATTGGCTCGGACCGGCTATCGTTCGGGCCCGAGGCCCTGATGTGGTCAACCCTGGGCGTGCGCCCCGGCGCGGTCACCGCCCTGGGCCTGATCAACGACGTGGAGCACCAGGTCACCTTTGTGCTGGACCGGCGTCTGTGGGACGCGACGATCGTCAACTTCCATCCGCTGACCAATACGGCGACCACGGCCCTCGACCAGGCCGCCTTCCGCAGCTTTCTCGACCGGCTGGAGCGGAGACCGCTGGTGATTGATTTCGACACCCTCGCTTGATGACCGGCCCCTTCGCGACCATCTGAAGTCTGAATCCCGTTCCCTACGCGCCCGTGGAGTACCCATGACCCTGATCGACCCGACCCGGAAAGACGACGACCTGATCAAGGACGGTTCCGACGCCGGATTCATGGCCGACGTCGTCGAGGCGTCCAAGACGCGGCCGGTCATTGTCGACTTCTGGGCCCCGTGGTGTGGTCCGTGCCGTCAACTGACCCCGGCCATCGAAAAAGCCGTGCGCGCCGCCGGCGGGGCCGTGGCCCTGGTCAAGATCGACGTCGACAAGAACCCGGCCTACGCCGGACAGCTCAAGGTCCAGTCGATCCCTACCGTCTATGCCTTCGTCAACGGCCAGCCGGTCGACGGCTTCCAGGGGGCCGTCCCCGAAAGCCAGATCCGCGCCTTCATCGACAAGCTGACGGGTGGCGAGAGCGCCAATTCCGATATCGAACACCTGCTGTCGCTCGGCGAGGAATCGCTGGCTGTCGACGACATGGGCGGCGCGGCCCAGGCCTTCGCCGACGTCCTGACTCTCGAGCCCGACAACCAGAAGGCCATCGCCGGCATGGCCCGGGTCTATCTGGCCGGGGGTGATGCCGACCAGGCGCGCCAGACCATCGCCATGGCCCCGCAGGATTCGACGGAACCCGCGGTCCAGAGCGTGCGCGCCCAGCTGGCCCTCGCCTCGGCCGCCCCCGACCACGAAGCCACCGCCCTCGAGGCCCGAGTTGCCGCCGACCCGGCAGACCATCAGGCCCGTTTCGACCTGGCTGCGGCCTGTGCCGCGAGCGGAGATTTCGCCGGGGCCGTCGACCATCTGCTGACCATTGTCCGCGCCGATCGCGACTGGAACGAACAGGCCGCGCGCAAACAGCTTCTGACCGTATTCGACGCCGCCGGAGCGTCGTCCGAGGTCGCCCGCGACGGGCGTAAACGCCTGTCCTCCATCCTGTTCGCCTAAGGGGATCGATGATGGCCCAGGGCTATATCAAGGCCGCCGACCTGCCCCAGGTGGTGCCGGTCTTTCCGCTGCCCGGAACCATTCTGCTGCCGCGGGGCCAGCTGCCGCTCAACATTTTCGAGCCGCGCTATCTGAACATGATAGATGACGCCATGGCCGGGGACCGCATCCTGGCCATGGTCCAGCCGTCCGGCGGCCCGGCCGATCTGCCGGTCCTGTCCCCGGTCGGCTGCGTCGGTCGCATTACCAGTTTCGCCGAGACCTCGGACGGTCGCTATCTGATCACCCTGACCGGCTGCGCCCGCTTCCGGGTCACCGCCGAACTGCCGACCCAGGGCCCCTACCGGCAGGTCCGTGCTGACTATTCAGCCTATACCGCCGATCTGGTCTCGCCCCCGACCGATCAGGAGATGGACCGCGAGCCCTTCCTCGACGCCCTGCGGGCCTATCTGGAGAACCGCGGGCTCGAGATCGACTGGGACACAGCCGAATCCGCCCCGCCCGAGGCCCTGATCAACAGCCTGTCGATGGCCCTGCCGTTCGAGCCGGCCGAAAAGCAGGCGTTGATCGAGGCGGTGACGCTGTTTGATCGCGCCGAGGTCCTGACGGCCCTGATGCGCATCGACGCCGCCGATACCGGCGACGGCGAAAGCCCGCAGTCCATTCAGTAAAGTGCGCTACCGGCCGTCGGCCTGCTTGAGCGCGCAGCCAGGATCGCCCTACCGTCCCCGGCCATACCGGCCTATGAGAAGACCATGAGCGACAATTTTCATACCCCCGTCTCGGTCGATCCGCGCCTGCTCGAGACACTGATCTGCCCGGCCACCCGTGGCCCTCTGACCTATGACCGCACCCGTCAGGAACTGGTCTCAAAAGGGGCCAAACTGGCCTATCCGATCCGTGACGGCGTGCCGATCATGCTGCCCGAGGAAGCCCGCAAGCTGGACTAGACCATTTTTGTTTCGGGTCGATTCGACCCGAATCCAAAAAATGGTCCAGCATCACGCTGGAGCGAAAATCCGAGCCGGGTTGGACGCAGCCCAACCTGACCGATTTCGCTCTAGCGAGGGCACCGTCCGCGATCGGCCAGGGCCTCGTCGGCGCTGCACGGCCGGTCGATCAACTCCCATCCCGCGCCCGCCCGCGCGACCATGGTCGACAGGCCGACCCAGAAGCCCTCGCGGGAGCGTTCCTCATAGCGGCAGGCCCATTCCGAGCCGTCTTCGGGAATAACGTCGCAGCGCACGGCGCGCAGCTGCGGACCGGTAGCGCGATCCACCGCCAGCAGGCGCGCCAGATCCGCCGCCCCCGGGCCTGTGGGTCCGCCCGGCGCGACCGTCGCACAGCCCGCCAGCCCAAGGACGGCGGTCAGAACCAGACACCGCATCAGACCGGCTCGCCCTTCAGCAGACGCGGCAGGTCGCCCGTCGCCCCGCCCGCCTCCTGCATGAAGGCCCGGCGCAGCGGACCGACCCGGTTGACCAGGGCGATGCCCAGATCGCGGGCCAGCCGCACCGGCGGCAGGTCATTGGAGAACAGCCGCACAAAGGCATCGAACCCGGCCGCCAGGGCCGTGTTGTCGAAGCGCCGCCAGCGGGCATAGCGGTCCAGAACCGTCTCGGCACCGATGTCCTCACCCAGCCGCATCGCCTCGGCCAGAACCTCGGCCAGGGCGGCGGCGTCCTTCAGCCCCATGTTCAGCCCCTGGCCGGCGACCGGATGGACCCCGTGGGCCGCGTCGCCGATCAGGGCGATGCGCGGCGCGGTCAGCTGTTCGGCCAGCGACAGCGACAACGGATAGACGAAGCGCGGCCCCTCGACCGTGGCCCCGTCCAGAAACTCGCCGAAGCGCCGCATCAGATGGGCCGAAAAGGCCGCATCCGACGCTGTCCGCAGAGCCTCGGCCCGGCGCGTGGTCTCGGTCCACACCAGACTGGCGCGCTGGTCCGTCAGCGGCAGGATGGCGAACGGCCCGCCCGGGAGGAAATACTCATGGGCGACATTGCCGTGGTCGCGGCCCAGCCGCACCGTGGCCACCACCCCGCTCTGGCCGTAGCCCCAGCCGACCGTGTCGATCCCGGCCGCCGTGCGCACCGGCGAGTTGCGGCCCTCGGCCCCGACCACGAGCGGGGCCTCCAGCACCGCCCCGTCGGCCAGGGTCACCCGCGCCCGGGCAGAACCGACCGCGACCGAAACCACCGAGGCCGGGGCGCGGACCTCGATCCCGGCGGCGGTGACGGCTTCGGCCAGGGCCGAACGGATGTGGCGGTTCTCGACCATATAGCCCAGCGGCTCGCCGCCATTGCGATCGCCGATTTCGTCGGCGTCAAAGCGCAGATAGGCGGGGGAGGCGGCCTTTGACGCGGCCCCCGGCCGCCGGCCGTCGGTGACCAGGATCCGGTCCATCCGGCAGGCCTGCGGACGCAGGGTCGGGCCAAGACCGAGGGCGTCCAGCATGCGGAAGGTCGAAAAGGCGATGGCGGTCGAGCGGCCGTCGAAGGTCGGCGCCAGCTGGGCAGGAAACGGCTGCGGATCGACCAGCACCACCTTCAGCCCGGCCTGGGCCGCGGCCAGGGCGAAACTGGCCCCGGCCATGCCGGCCCCGGCGATGATGACGTCATAGGAATCCGGCTTGCTCATGAAGCGGTTGTCGCTCCACCGCGCCGCGCCGTCCAGTGGTGTGGAGGTCGCACGGTGGCCGAGGGCAGGCCCGTCCGCGAAATCCACCGTCGAACCGGGGCTGGTAAACAGCCTCTTAACCCTGCGCGGGCGACAAGGAAGGTCAGTTCTTGTTCCCCGGGGATCGCCTCACCATGTCCGCCGCCCTCGTCCTCAGCCAGCGCGCCTTCGACAGTGCCCGCATCCTGTGGGACGCGCCCTTCGTGGTGCGTTTCCGGGGCGTGCTGCAGGCCCTGCTGGCGACCCTGCTGACGGTGGCCCTGCTGTCGTGGAATCCGGCCGACCCCAGTCTCAACGCCGCCTCGAGCCAGGACCCGTCCAACTGGCTGGGGGCCAACGGGGCCCTGTTCGCCGACCTGGCCATGCAGTCGCTGGGTCTGGCCGCCTGGCCCGCCGCCCTGCTGCTGGTCGCCTTCGGCCTGGCCGGGGCCATCGGCGACGCCATCCAGCAAAGACTGAAGCCGACCCCGATCAAGGCCCTTGCGGCCACCGCCGGGGTTCTGGCCCTGTCGGCCGGCCTGTCGGCCCTGGCCGCGCCCGCCGCCTGGCCGCTGGCCACCGGGCTCGGCGGCCTGTGGGGCGATGGTCTCAGCGGCCTGCTGATCTCGGCCCTGACGGCGCTGCGCATTCCCGGCGGTGCCATCTATGCGGCCCTGCTGTTCCTGCCGCTGGGCCTGTGGAGCATCGGCTATGCCGTCGGCCTGCGTCTGGCCGATCTGGGCGAGGGCCTGGCCTGGGCCCGTGGTCTGCGCCAGCCCGCCGCGGCGGCGGCCCCCACCCCGCGCGCCGCCCGCCGACCCCGGCCGAAGCCGGAGCCCGAACTTTCAGCCGAAGAAGACCCGACCCCGCCGTGGACGGCACCGGCCCCGGTCCCCGCCCGGTCGGCCCCCGAGCCCAGGGTCGCCACGACCAAGGCGGCCAAGCCGTCGAAGCGCGCCGCCGAGGATGGCCAGGCCGCCTTCGACTTTGTCCGGCCCAAGGGCGATTTCGACCTGCCGCCGCTGTCGATGCTGACCAAGCCGCCCAAGCGCGTCGCCTCCGTCGACGAGGAGGCGCTGAAACAGAACGCCAAGATGCTGGAAGGCGTGCTGGCCGAGTTTGGCGTGCGAGGCTCAATCGACCAGATCCGCCCCGGCCCGGTCGTGACCCTGTACGAACTGGTCCCGGCACCGGGGGTCAAACACGGCCGCGTGGTCGCGCTGAGCGACGATATCGCCCGCAGCATGTCGGCCCGCGCCTGCCGCATCTCGGTCGTGCCCAACCGCAACGCTATCGGCATCGAACTGCCCAACGCCAAACGCGAGACGGTCTATCTGCGCGATCTGCTGGCCAGCGCCGAATACGACAAGCCGTCCCACCTGCTGCCGCTGGCGCTGGGCGAGACCATCGGCGGCGAGCCCTATGTCGCCGATCTGGCCCGCATGCCCCACCTGCTGATCGCCGGCACCACCGGCTCGGGCAAGTCGGTCGGGGTCAATGCCATGATCCTGTCGATCCTGTACCGGCTCAGCCCGGCCGAATGCCGTTTCATCATGATCGACCCCAAGATGCTGGAACTGTCGGTCTATGACGGCATCCCGCACCTGCTGGCCCCGGTGGTGACCGATCCCAAGAAGGCCGTGGTCGCCCTGAAATGGACGGTGCGCGAGATGGAGGACCGCTACCGGCGCATGTCGAAACTCGGCGTGCGCAACATCGCCTCCTACAACGACCGGGCCCGCGCGGCCCAGGCCAGCGGCGAGCATTTCGAACGCACGGTCCAGACCGGTTTCGACGACCAGGGCCGCCCGGTCTATGAGTCCGAGAAGATCCGCCCCGAACCCCTGCCCTATCTGGTCGTGGTCATGGACGAGATGGCCGATCTGATGCTGGTCGCCGGCAAGGATGTCGAAGGCGCGGTGCAGCGGCTGGCCCAGATGGCCCGCGCCGCCGGCATCCACCTGATCATGGCCACCCAGCGCCCGTCGGTCGATGTCATCACCGGCACGATCAAGGCCAATTTCCCGACCCGGATCAGCTTCCAGGTCACGTCCAAGATCGACAGCCGCACCATCCTCGGCGAACAGGGCGGCGAACAGCTGCTGGGTCAGGGCGACATGCTCTACATGGCCGGCGGCGGCCGCATCACCCGACTGCACGGCCCGTTCGTCGACGACAAGGAGGTCGAGGAAGTCTGCGCCCACCTGCGCGCCCAGGCCGAGCCCGACTATCTGGACCTGATCACCGATGATCCCGACGGCGACGGCGACAATGCCTTCGGCGACGAGGGTGTCTCGACCGGCGATGACCTTTACGACCGGGCCGTGGCCGTGGTCACCCGCGACCGCAAGGCCTCGACCAGCTATGTCCAGCGCCGCCTGCAGATCGGCTACAACCGCGCCGCCACCCTGATCGAGCGCATGGAACAGGAAGGCGTGGTCAGCCCCGCCAACCACGCCGGCAAACGCGACGTGCTGGCCGGCCCGCCGCCGATGGC